>Ga0209564_1000098_pt1 | contig 228906 bp, 221 predicted proteins | sample AraplaCol_mMF_r2_FD_184272 | JGI IMG/M metagenome (GOLD analysis project Ga0209564, IMG submission 184272) | Arabidopsis root microbial communities from North Carolina, USA - plate scrape MF_Col_mMF_r2 (SPAdes) (version 3) | ecosystem: Host-associated > Plants > Roots > Endosphere | place... | reverse complement strand
GATCCTTCTTCAGGTCCAGGCCGTTGATCTTCTTGAACTCTTCGATGATGTAGTCGATCACGCGCTGGTCGAAGTCTTCGCCGCCCAGGAAGGTGTCGCCGTTGGTCGACAGCACTTCGAACTGCTTCTCGCCGTCCACGTCCGCGATTTCGATGATCGAGATGTCGAAGGTACCGCCACCCAGGTCATACACGGCGATCTTGCGGTCGCCCTTGTCGGTCTTGTCCAGGCCGAAAGCCAGGGCCGCAGCGGTAGGTTCGTTGATGATGCGCTTGACGTCCAGACCAGCGATACGGCCGGCGTCCTTGGTCGCCTGGCGCTGCGAGTCGTTGAAGTAAGCCGGCACGGTGATCACTGCCTCGGTGACTTCTTCACCGAGGTAGTCTTCCGCGGTCTTCTTCATCTTGCGCAGCACTTCTGCCGAGATCTGTGGCGGAGCCAGCTTCTTGTCGCGCACGCCGATCCAGGCGTCGCCGTTGTCGGCCTTGGTGATTTCGTAAGGCATCAGGGAGATGTCCTTCTGGACTTCCTTCTCCGTGAACTTACGGCCGATCAGGCGCTTCACCGCGAACAGGGTGTTCTTTGGGTTGGTGACGGCCTGGCGCTTGGCAGGTGCGCCAACCAGGATTTCGCCGTCGTCTTGATAGGCGATGATCGAAGGGGTGGTACGCGCGCCTTCTGCATTCTCGATGACCTTCGGCGTGCCATTTTCCATGATGGCGACGCAGGAGTTGGTGGTGCCCAGGTCAATACCGATGATTTTGCCCATGATTTGTTCTTCCTTGTGTACTAAGTTTAATTACTTCTTATATGTGGAATTCGTGTTTCTTTTCAAGTGCTTACTTTGGCTGGGCAGCCGTCACGATGGCGGGACGCAGCAGGCGGTCCGCAATCATGTAACCCTTTTGCAGCACGGCGACAACGGTGTTCGCTTCCTGCTCGGCAGGCACCATGGCCACGGCCTGGTGCTTGTTCGGATCGAGTTTTTCGCCGGCCGCCGGCATCACTTCCACCAGGCGGTTGCGCTCGAAGGCGGAATTCAGCTGCTTCAGGGTCATTTCGACGCCTTCTTTCAGCGATTCCAAGGTCGGGTTTTCGACTTTCAGGGCCATTTCCAGACTGTCTTTCACCGGCACCATGGCTTCGGCGAAGCTTTCAACGGCAAATTTGTGGGCCTTGGCAACGTCTTCCTGGGCGCGACGGCGGATGTTCTCGCCTTCGGCCTTGGCGCGCATGAAGGCATCATGCATTTCGGCCAGTTTCGCCTCGGTCGCGGACAGCTGCGCTTCCAGGTCGGTCATCGCTGGAGCTGCGTCTGCTGGAGTCGTTTGCTCTTCTGCCTGTTCCACTTCCGGGTTCTGGCTTGGCTGGTTTTCCTGGTCTTGCATCTAAAAGACTCCTACAAAATCGTGTTTATCTGACATCTGTTGCTGAATGCACGAGCAAGAAATGGGGCTTGCCCCTATCTTTTCAAGGGGTATTCTGCCCCTCGGTGCAAAGGCCCGGCGCACGCCGGAGGGAGTGTTGTTGTAACTGTAGAGTTACAAATTTTACAAAGCCCAGAGATACGTAAACCGGGGGTTTTGACTAAGATGAATCTATGCGGTGCCTGGACACCGCGTCCCTCGGAGCGCATCATGAAGTTGCCATTTATTACAGCGTCGATCATCGCGTGGAGCTTCCTTGCTACAGCGGTGATCGTCTTCAGCGAACTCTTCCCCTAACCAGTTATTTTAGCAGGTTAGCACTCCTCACCCGCAAGTGCTAACAACGGGGTTACCTGGATTACCTGCGCAGCTTGCGCATGGACGACATGGTCGGCCAGCCGATCATGTGTTGCTCGGCAACCTCAGTCAGCGCTGCGATCCAGGCTGGATGGCTGTTCAGGCAGGGAATGTAATTGAACTCCTTGCCGCCATTGGACAGGAAGTCGTGGCGCACTTCCATTGCAATTTCTTCCAGGGTTTCCAGGCAATCGCTGGTAAAGCCCGGACAGATCACGTCCAGCTTGCGCACGCCGTCTTTTGCCAATTGCGCCACAGTGGGTGCGGTGTAGGGCTGCAGCCATTCAGCCTTGCCGAAGCGGGACTGGAAGGTGACCAGGTACTGGCTTTCGTTCAAGCGCAGCTTGTCGGCCAGCAGGCGGGCGGTTTCCATGCATTCACGCTGGTAGGTGTCGCCCAGGTCGATGGTGCGCTTGGGCACGCCGTGGAAGCTCATCACCAGCTTTTCGCCGCGACCGTGGGTTTCCCAATAGGCCAGCACGGTCTTCTTCAGCGCATCGATATAGCCGTCGTGGTCGTGGTAGCCGCGCACGAACCGCAGCTCGGGAATATTGCGCACCTTCTTATAGTGGTCGAACACGGCGTCGCTGACCGAGGCGGTGGTGGTGCCGGAGTATTGCGGGTAGGCCGGCAGGATCAGGATGCGGTCGTGGCCGTCGGCTTTCAGCTTGCCCAGCACCTCAGGCAGGGATGGCGCGCCGTAGCGCATGGCCATCGCCACTGTCACGTCGTTGTGACCGCGCTCGCCGAGCAGGCCGCGCAGCAGCTTGGCTTGTGCTTGCGTGTGGTATTTCAATGGTGAACCGTCGCTGGTCCAGATCGAGGCGTACTTCTCCGCCGACTGCCTGGAGCGGAAAGGCAGGATGATGCCGTTCAGGATGAACCACCAGACCGCTTTCGGGATCTCGACCACGCGCGGGTCGGACAGGAATTCCTTCAGGTAGCGGCGCACGGCGCCGGGCGTTGGCTCATCGGGCGTGCCGAGATTGACCAGCACCACAGCGGTCCTGGAGACGGTGCCTGGTGCGAGTTGGGGTTCTTTGGCGAACGGCATCTTGGGTACTTTTTGTTATTCGTGGGCGCGCCATTATAAACCCGGTAACTCCAGGCCCAAGAATAAGCAAGCCGTCTACGGCGGTCTAAAAGTTTCCTCCAAGTGTCTAGTGTGGTCTATTCCGTGGGAACAAACGGTCTAAAACGGTCCACATATTTCCTCGCAGAGTCGAATTGGGTCTACAAAAAGCAACGAGGCCGAGATTCTGGATTCATTTAGACCAGATTTGCTCAATTTCGACCGATTTAGACCGGAAGGCCGAAAGACGTATCGCGTCCCCAGCCTACTGACAAGGTCAATGACTTATTCCTGAGGCGCCATCCAGACCAGGTTCCACAAATGGCCATCGAGATCCTCGAAGCCCTGGTCGTACATGAAGCCATGGTCCTCGGGCGGATGAGGTATGCGAGCGCCAGCGGCAAGGGCTTTGGCGATCAGGCTGTCGACCTCTTCCCGACTCTCGCAATTCAGGCAGATGACAACCTCGTTAGCTTCTTTCGCATGCACGACCGGCTTGTTGATGAGCGACTTGAAGAAGGCTTCCGTCGTCAACATGACATCAATGGCGCCTTCGACGATGGTGATGAAGGCCGCGTTTTCGTTGCTGAATTGTGGCTTGGGATTGAAACCTAGAGCGGAAAAGAAGGCCGCGGATTTGTCCAGGTCTTTGACCGGCAAATTAAAGATGACCGATTTGTTCATAGCGTCTCCATGGAAGTCTGGATGAGGTAAAGGGTGATACATCCTTACGACGAGCGACGGCGTTTGAATTCGACAATGCTGGAAAATATCACGCGCCGTGGGGAAAAAGGTATTGCGTAAGAAAACTTTGGGAGCGAACATTGCTTCAATATCGGCAGCTTCAAGAGGGAGCCTGGGCGATGTTAATTTCCGGATGGGCGAGGCAAGTCTCAGCAGTATTTGCATTGATTGTTTGCGCCGTCTTGCTGGCGGAACCGGCCTGGGCGGCGGACGGGAATATCAACGTCGTCTTCATTCCAAAGTCGCGCGACCAGGATTTCTGGATCTTCATGCGCGAAGGCGTCGACAAAGCCGTCAATGAGGCCGGCAACGTCACGCTGACCTGGCGCGGACCTGCCTATAATGATCAGGTCGACGCGCAGATCAAAATCCTGCAGATGTACACCAAGCCAGGCGTCGATGCGATTGTCCTGGCGCCGACCGACCGGAAGCGTCTGGTGGAACCGGTCAGGCGGGCCGCAGCCATGGGCATCAAAGTCATTGTGGTCGATTCCGCGATGGATGGAAGCGATTACCTGAATTTCATCGGTACAGATAACCGTTCAGCGGGCGCCATGGCAGCCGAATACTTGTCATCGCAGTTGAACGCACGCGGAGAGGTCATGATCCTGCGTACGGTGGAAGGAAGTGCGTCGACCGATCAACGCGCCCAGGGTTTTATCGACTATATGAAAAAAAACGCACCCAAGATCAGGATCGTCGCCGACGAATACTGCGGTGGCAGCCGGGGCAAGGCGTTTCATGCGGCCGAGGACCTGCTAAAGAATTTCCCTCGCGCGGATGGGATCTTCGCCGTCAATGAATCAGTCAGTGACGGCATGTTGCGTGCATTGCACCAGGCCGGATTGGCGGGAAAGAAGAAGTTCGTCGGCTTTGATTCAACCAGCTTTCTGCTGGACGGCCTCGAGCGCGGGCAAATCAATGGATTGGTGGTTCAGGATCCGCGCCTGATGGGATACCTTGGAATCAAGGCTGCGCTGGCCGCCGTCAACAACGCGCCTCTCGATCAGCGCACGATCCCCGTCGAAGCAGTCGTGGTGACGCTCGAAAACTATCGGAAGCCGGCAATTCGCGCCCTTCTGATCCCTTGACTAAATCACGAGGCGAGCAGCTCGCGGGCGTGCTTGCGCGTGGTAGCGGTGATTTCGAGGCCACCCAGCATGCGCGCCACTTCCTCGATGCGCGCCTTTTGGTCGAGCACTTCGATGCGCGAGGCTGTGCGGCCATTGTCCGACGTTCCCTTGGCGACCTGGAAGTGCTGATTGCCCTGGCTCGCGACTTGCGGCAAGTGCGTCACGCACAGGACTTGGCGCTCCTGGCCGAGGCGCTTGAGCAAGCGGCCCACAACTTCGGCCACGCCGCCGCCGATGCCGCTATCGACTTCATCGAAGATCAAGGTCGGTACCGTTGTCGCGTGCGAGGTGATGACCGAGATCGCCAGCGAGATACGCGCCAACTCGCCGCCCGAAGCCACTTTGGCCAGCGGACGTGGCGCTACGCCGGCATGTCCGGCGACCAGGAACTCTACTTGCTCCACGCCGTAGGCAGTCGGCTCGCACGGTCGCAATGCAATCTCGAAACGTCCGCCGGACATGCTCAATTCCTGCATGCCCTGGGTGACGGCGGCGCCCAGTGCTTGCGCGGCCGCCGCACGCGTCGCAGACAAATCCGCAGCCAACGCGAGATAGGAGGCTTTCAGCTTTTCTTCCTGCTTGCGCAAGCCTTCAAGGTCCGCCGCATCAGCCAACTGCGCCAGCTTTTCCGACAAGCGTTCGTGTTCGTCCGGCAGGTCATCGGCCTGCACGCGGAATTTGCGCGAGGCCGAATGCAGCGCTTCCATGCGAGCATCGACTTGGCGCAGGCGCTCAGGATCAAGCTCCACGCGGTCCATGTAATTGCTCAAGGCGTAGACGGATTCCTGCAACTGGATGCGCGCCGATTCCAGCATTTCAACCACGGGCTGCAGCTCGGCATCGACCGATACCAGCTTGCCGAGCCGTGTGCCGATTGCCGTGACTTGCGACAGCACCGGGTTCTCGTCCGATTCGGACAGCACGCCCAGTGCCTCCTGCGCACCTTCCAGCAAGCTCGCCGCGTGCGACAGGCGCGAATGCTCGTTGCCGATCTCCGCCCATTCGCCTTTTTTCGGCGCCAGCTTGTCGAGCTCCGTCACCTGCCACTCCAGGCGCTCACGCTCGAACTGCAGGTTGGCCGCATTGGCCTCGTACTCTTCCAGCTGTTTCGACAAAGCGCGCCAGGCACGGTAAGCAGCAGTGACGTCGCGCACGTTCGCGCCACACTGGTTATCCAGCAGCTCGCGCTGCGAATCGGTTTTCAGCAGCGACTGGTGGGCGTGCTGGCCGTGGATGTCCACCAGCATGTCGCCAAGCTCGCGCAGTTGTGCAGCCGTCGCGGCCACGCCGTTGATGAAGGCTTTGGAGCGGCCGGCGTTGTCGATCACGCGGCGCAGCAGCGCCCCACCCTCTTCGACCGCGAACTCGTTCGCCACCAGCCAGGCCTGGGCCTGCTCGGTCAACGCGAAATCGGCGGTGATGTCGGCCTTGGCCGCGCCTTCGCGCACCATGCTGCCATCGCCCCGGCCACCCAGCGCCAGCGTCAGTGCATCAATCAGGATGGATTTACCGGCACCGGTTTCGCCGGTGAAGACTGTGAAGCCAGGGGAAAATTCCAGTTCAATCGAATCGACAATAACGAAATCGCGGATGGACAGGGTTCGAAGCATCAGATTTTGCCGTCAGTAGATGGGTATTCGTTCCAGTGCAGTTTTTCGCGCAGGGTGTTGTAGTAGCTCCAGCCTTCCGGATGCAGGAAGGTGATGGTGTGCGGCGACAGGCGGATGTGGATCTGGTCGCCGTTGGCCAGGCTGGCGAAGGTCTGCATGTCAAAGTTCACGGTGATGTCCTTGCCGCGCTTGATCTCGATCACGATCTCGCTGGAATCGGGCAGCACGATCGGGCGGTTGGACAGCGCGTGCGGTGCGATCGGCACCATGACGATGCCGCCCAGCGTCGGGTGCAGCAGCGGGCCGCCGGCCGACAGCGCATAGGCGGTGGAGCCGGTCGGGGTCGAGATGATCAGGCCGTCCGAGCGCTGGTTGTACATGAACTGGTTGTCGACGTCGACGCTCAGTTCCACCATGCCGGCGCCGGCGCCGCGCGAAACCACCACGTCGTTGACGGCGGTGCCGAAGAAGATCGCCTTCCCTTCGCGCATGACGCGGCCTTCGAGCAAGGTGCGGCGCTCGGCCTTGTGGGTGCCGCCGAGGATGCGGCCCAGCACCGGCAGCATGTCTTCCTGGCGGATGTCGGTCATGAAGCCGAGGCGGCCCTGGTTGATGCCGATCAGCGGGGTGTCGTAGGAAGCGAGCTGGCGAGCAATGCCCAGCATGGTGCCGTCGCCGCCCATCACCACCACGGCATCGGCGCGCTCGCCAATGCCCTGCACGCTCATTGAGGGGATATCCGAGATGGCGAGGTGCTCGGCCGTATCCGACTCCAACACCACGCTGTAACCGCCCTGCTTCAGGAAGTCCAGCACATCGCGCACCGGCTCTTCGATGCCGGTGGTATTGGGGCGGACAACCAGGGCAATCGTGTTGTACATCGGATGCGTAACGGACATATCAATCTCGGTCAAAATATGGGGGTGGCAACACGCAGCAGAGTAACCCATAATGCTTGCTCATGCCATGCATTGCGACGCTGGCCGATACGCTAATAAATACTGTATGTTTGCACAGTATATAACAAGGGGGACTGGAATGGCAAAAGCATTGGGCATTGGCGGAATTTTCTTCAAATCCAAGGACCCGGAAGCGCTGATGGCCTGGTACCAGGCTTGCCTGGGCTTGCCGGATGAGGCCAAGGAATATGCCTCCTTCGCTCCCGCCACCATGCCGTCGAACGGCGCCACGGTGTTCAGCCCCTTCAAGAGCACCACTTCCTACTTTGCCCCGTCCAAGCGCGAATTCATGATCAATTTCATCGTGGATGACCTGGATGGCGCGCTGAAACAGGTCGCCGATGGCGGCGGCACGGTGGTGGGGGATGTGCAGTCGTTCGACTATGGCCGCTTTGGCTGGTTTATCGACCCGGATGGGAACAAGGTCGAGCTGTGGCAGCCGACTGCTGCGGAGTGAGGAACTGACCGGGCGCCAGCCTGACCACTTTGCGTCCTGCTTCGGTCACCAGTTTCACGATCCCGAATTTTTTCAGGCGGGCGAAGTCGCTTTCTACCGCGCTGGCTGCGCGGTTCTGGGCGGCGGCCAGTTCGGCGATGGATTGGGCGCCTGCTTGGAGTTTCAGCAGCATATCCCAGCGATCAGAGGTGATGGATTTTCGCAGCGCTCTGGCGCGGCGCGCATTGACGAGGAACGAATAAGGCATAGGTTCTCCGCGATCAATCGCACGAGCGACCGCAATGCTGCGCTCCTCCTGCTCAGCGAAAATTTCGAAATCTTCTAGCGCGATTTTGGGTTTTGGTTCAATGGCCACTACCATAATTTCTCCAAGTGCTGCCTTGCAATTTCCATCCATTCCCGCCTGAATTTGTCACGAATCGCTTCCCATGGCAGCTCGGCCTCTAGCGTTATTTGCCCCATAAAATGACGATGGGGGTAGCCATGGGCGTTGTCATATCCCAATACCCGCCCGTTATCGCGAGCATAGATCGCAGGATTGATGTAGGCCGCCGAATAACGCCAAACTTTGCTAGTCACTGGATCAATTTCAGCATACTCTTTTACGATCCCACCGCCTAATCGCGGAGGAATGTACGTCACTCGCGGAGCATGAATCCGTAGCTTGGGAAGAGGTTCGTGCCGTCGAAACTTCCGTGACTTCGATGCAGCCATCATGTTGACGCTCCGTCCTGGTGTCAAGGCGAAGCTCCATGGTGTGCGCGGGCGGGGTCTCCGGTGCTGATCCACCTCAAAAGCCGGCCAGCTGCAGCTTTCCGCGCGGCAAGGTTGATGTAAAATTCAACCATTAAGCGCCATCCCTCTTGCCACGCCATGGATTCCGTATCAGAAGCACAATTCGAGCTTGACCAATTGCGCCTGCAGGCCAAGCGTCAGTTGCTGGGGACGGTGGTGCTGGGCGTCATGGCCGGCATGCTGGCGTTTGTCGGCCAGAGCGCGCTTGGGCAGGCGCGCCCCCTGCTGGAATCCTCGTTTGGGACTTGGCAAACCCTCTACACCTTCGTTCTTTGGGCACTGGCCATTGCCTGGGTGGTTGCGCTGGCCCAGCAAGCCATTCATTTCCAGAACATCAGCGAACGCTTCGAATCGCAGCGCCGCCTGGACGCGGTCTACGCTGAGCGCGCGGCCAAGGCGCAAGCGGCCGAAGACGAACGCCAGCGCCAGCGCGCCGAATCCGAGGCGCGGCAAGAGGCTGAACGCATCCGGCGCCAGAACAAGAACACGCGCAGCACCAAATTCGACTACTAGGTCCGTGCCAGTGCTGAAAAAGACCGTCAAAATCCTGCTGGTCCTCCTGGCAGCAGTGTTCATGTTGGCGCTGCTGATCGAGACGCGCCTGGCTATCGCCGCGTTCCTCGTGACGTTTTTCATTGGCTGGGCTATTGCGGGGCCGGCAAGATGGCTGGCCTGGACCGTGGTTTTTATCGTTGCCGGAACAGTCGCTACGGTTGCCCTGTATTTCCTCGTGAAATTGGCGGGCGATTGGCCGCTGGCCGGCGTTGCCGTATTCGGCCTTCTTCCGCTGACGCCTGCCTTCCTCCTCTGGCTTGCATCGCTGCTTCGCCGGCGCCATGGCTAAACCGGTCCTCGTACTGTTACCAGGGATGGACGGTACGGGCGAACTGTTTGCGCCTTTCATCGCCGCGCTGGGGGATGAATTCGAGGTGCGCGTAGTGCGTTATCCTGGGGATCATCGTGGCGGCTATGAAGAGTTGGAGACGCTGGCACGGGCAGCAATTCCGCACGACCGGCCATACGTCCTGCTAGGCGAATCGTTCTCCGGGCCGATTGCGGTCTCGATTGTTGCGTCAGCGCCCGGCGAGTTGCGAGGGCTGGTGTTGTGTTGCACGTTTGCGCGCAATCCGCGGCCAGGGCTGGCAGTACTGAAGCCTTTCATCGGTGCGGTACCGTTCAAGGCATTGCCGGCGGGATGGCTCGTAGCAAGGCAAATGCGGGCCGCTTTCGCGCGGGCGCTGGACCGGGTGACCACTCAGGCACTGCGTGCGCGAATGCGCGCGGTGCTGGCCGTCGACGTTTGCGACCGGCTGGCAGCCTGCGACGTGCCGGTTTTGTATTTGCGTGCAATGCGCGACCGCCTTGTGCCACGCGCTGCGGCAAACCTGATCGCCAGCATCAAGCCAGCGGCCAGGGTGATCGACTTCGATGCGCCGCACTTCCTGCTGCAAACAATGCCCGAACAGGCCGCGCGCGAAGTCGCGGCCTTCGTGCGGCTTAATGGGCGGAGATAATCCCCAGCGCCATGACACCCAGGATGGCGATCGCCAGCGAAATCCCGTGCAGCACGCCAAGCAACGCCCAGCGCCAGAACGTGCCCCACTTACCCTTCTGGTAGACGCGCTGCATCGCCCAAGGCAGGTAGCCGGCCACCCAGCAGAAGGCCACAAATTTCAGGAAGCCATCGGGCAGGAACATGAACACGCCAAGCATCACGAAGGCGAACGCATTGGTATGCAGCGCGAACAGCATGTGCTCGCCGTATTTCTTGCCGGTGCCAAGGTAAAGCACCTTGAGCCACAACGCGAATACCGGCATCAACAGGAAGATGGCGTACGGTGCGTACTTATAGAAGCCTGCCTGCATCACGGCGCTCTTCTCGTGGTCATTCATCTTGTCGAAGCGCTCGATGGCGTGCGAGATGCCGGGCGTCTCTTTTTCCAGTACCTGCTGCAGCCTTTCGTTAACGATCGCCGGCTGCTCTTTCGACGGCGCCACCTGCTGCGTCGCGCCCGGCGGCAAAGGGCGCGGATCGACGGTGGCAACACCCGCGTCGCTGAACTTCAAAATGGCGAAGAAGATGATGCTGAGCGACAGGTAGAGCCGCAGCGGTTCGACATAGCGCTTGCGGCGGCCAGCCAGGTATTCGGCGGTGAGCAGGCCGGGTCGGAACAGCAGGCGCGAAATCGTGCCCCACAAGCGCCCTTCCAGCGCAACGTAGTGCCCAATGAACTCGTGCATGAATTCACTGAAGCTGGGTGCATGCAAATGGGTCTCCTGCCCGCACATGTGGCAGAAATTTCCGGAAGTGGTGGCGCCGCAATTGCGGCAAGCGTTGTCGGTGGCGATATCCATATTGCAATGCTACCGGTGGAATTGCTTCTATTCAAGCTGGCGACCGCCGCTGCAAGCCTTCGCTACCATGAATTGAGGAGGACCACACCATGGAACCGAACAGCAAGGACCGCAAGGTCAATACGCAGGCCCCCGTGGACCGCAGTGGCGGCAAGCGCCTGCCGCACGAGCGCGACGAATCGCCGCAAGGCGAAACCCAGCAAAAAACGCGCAGCGTGATCCGCCAGGCCGCCGAGGATATCGAGCAAGGCATGGTCGACACCGATTTGCACGGCAAGCCCGGCCTGCAGAAGCCGCAGCCCGGCAGCGAGTCGAAGGCACACCCGCTGCCCGGCACCAAGCGCGATTGAGGCCGGCCATGCGAACCGCCATCCTTTCCCTTGTCGCTTGCCTCGCCGCCGGCGCAGCCCTGGCGCAAAGCTATCCGCCCGGCTGGGGGCCCAATCCAAGCCTGCCCGAGCCGAACAAAAAGCTGATCCCAACCGTCAACGTGGCCCCAGTCGAGCGCTGGAAAGGCGACGACAAGCCGCTGCCTGCAGCGGGCTTCAGCGTCAGCGCCTATGCGCGCGACCTCGACCACCCGCGCTGGCTGTACGTGCTGCCGAATGGCGACGTGCTGGTCGCCGAGACCGCCGCCCCGCCCAAGCCGGAAGACAGCAAAGGCATCAAGGGCGCCATCATGAAACACGAGATGAAGAAAGCCGGTTCGGTCACACCCTCCGCCAACCGCATCACGCTCTTGCGCGACATCGACGAACACGGGGTAGCGAAAACGCGCGGCACCTTCATCAAGGACCTCAACTCGCCGTTCGGCATGGTGCTGGTCGATAAAGACCTGTACGTCGCCAACACGGACGCGGTGGTGCGCTTCCCCTACACCGAGGGCGCGACTTCGATCAATGCGGCCGGCATCAAGGTGCTGGACCTGCCGGCCGGCCCGATCAACCATCACTGGACCAAGAACATCACAGCCAGCCCGGATGGCCGCTTCCTGTACGTCACGGTGGGCTCGAACAGCAACGTCGCGGAAAACGGCATGGACAAGGAAGAAGGCCGCGCGGCGATCTGGGAGTACGAGCGCGCTACCGGCAAGTCGCGCCTGTTCGCCACCGGCATGCGCAATGCCAATGGCATGGCGTGGGAGCCAAGGACCAAAGCGCTGTGGACCGTGGTGAACGAGCGCGATGAACTGGGCGATGACCTGGTGCCGGATTACCTGACTGCGGTGAAGGATGGCGGCTTCTATGGCTGGCCCTACAGCTACTATGGCCAGCGTGTGGACACGCGCGTCAAGGAACCGCGCCCCGACCTGGTGGCCAAGGCGCTGATGCCCGATTACGCGCTGGGCGGCCATACTGCCTCGCTCGGCCTGGCCTTCTATGACGCCAAGCTGTTCCCGCCAAGCTGGCAAGGCGGCGCCTTCATCGGCCAGCATGGCTCGTGGAACCGCAAGCAGTTCAGCGGCTACAAGGTGGTTTTCGTGCCGTTCGCGGAAGGGCGCCCCTCCGGGCCGCCAATCGATTTCCTGTCCGGCTTCCTGACGCGCGACGGCAAAGCCAAGGGCCGCCCGGTCGGCGTGGCAGTGGACAAAACCGGCGCCCTGCTGGTGGCGGACGACGTGGGCAATGTGGTGTGGCGCGTGGTGCCGGCGAGCCGCTGAGAAAACCAATACAATGTAGCCATGCGAATCCTACACACGATGCTGCGGGTTGGTGACCTGCAGCGCTCCATCGACTTCTACACCAAGGTGCTGGGCATGAAACTTCTGCGCACCAGCGACAATCCGGAATACAAGTACACGCTGGCCTTCCTCGGCTACGGGCATAACCCGGAGCATGCGGAACTGGAGCTGACGTACAACTACGGCGTGGAGAAATACGATATGGGCAATGCCTACGGCCATATCGCGATTTCCGCCACCGACATCGTTTCCGCCTGCGAGGCAGTTCGCGCCAATGGCGGCAACGTCACCCGCGAGCCGGGCCCGGTCAAGGGCGGCACTACCGTTATCGCTTTTGTGACTGACCCGGACGGGTACAAGATCGAACTGATCGAACGCAGTTTCGACGGCCAGGGCGCCGGACTGCGCTGATGGGACTTGCCGCGGCGCCTTCACTGGCGCCGCGGCAGCTTTGAAGCTTAGTGCTGCAGCAGGGCGTTGATCGGCTCCAGGTCTTCTTCCTTGAGCGATCCGGCCGCCGACTTCAGGCGCAGGCCATTCATGATGGTGTCGTAACGCGCTTTCGACAGGTCCTTCTGCGTGGTGTACAGCTGGCGCTGCGCATTCAGCACGTCGATGTTGATACGCACGCCCACCTGGTAACCCAGCTTGTTCGATTCCAGAGCGGACTTGGACGACACTTCCGCCGCTTCCAGCGCCTTGACCTGGGCCAGGCCGCTGTTCACGCCGAGGAAAGCCTGGCGCGCGGTCTGCGCAGCCTGGCGGCGCGATGCTTCCAGGTCGTTGCGGGCCTTGTCTTCCAGGGCGATCGATTCGCGCACCTTGCTGGTGACAGCGAAGCCGTTGAAGATCGGTACGCTCCAGGTCAGCCCGATGGCGTTGTTGTTGGCCAGCGAGGTGCCGGTTACCGAATTACGGGACTTCTGCGCGACCAGGTCCAGCGTCGGCATATGGCCCGCACGCTGTTTGCTGATTTCACGCTTGGCAATTTCCACATTCAGCTTGGCGCCGGTCACGCCGTAGTTCTGCTCTTCCGCCGCCGACACCCAAGGCTCCAGCGTTGCCGGCTGCGGGCTGGCAATCGTCACGCCGGTGCGCAGCGGCGCCAGCGCACCTGGCGCCTGGCCGATGATCTGCTGCAGCGCGGTGCGCTTCACTTCCAGGTCGTTCTGGGCGGCGAATTCCTGCGCCACTACCAGGTCATACGCCGCTTGCGCTTCGTGCGTGTCGGTGATGGTCTGGGTGCCCACTTCGAAGTTGCGCTTGGCCGATGCCAGCTGTTCGGTGGTGGCGGCTTTCTGAGCCTGGGTCGCGGTCAGGTTGTCCTGCGCGGTCAGCACGTCGAAGTAGGCCTGCGACACGCGCAGGATTACGTCTTGCTGCGCCTGGGCGAACACGGCTTCCGCAGCAGCGGCGGACAGCTTGCTTTGCTGGTAGTTTTCCCAGTTAGCCCAGCGGAACAGAGGCTGGGTCAGTTGCAGCTGTACCGTGTGGCTGTAGTTGTCCGTGTCGCCCGAGAGGCCCCTGATGCGGTCAGTCTGGTCACCGCTGTTTTTCATGACGGTGCCACTGGCGCCAACGGTTGGCAGCAATTGCGAACGTCCCTGCACCGTGCGTTCCTGGCCAGCCGACAGCGCGGCGCGGGCGCTGGCGTAAGTGGCGTCGTTGGCGAGCGCCTGTTTGTACACCTGGACCAGGTCGGCCGCCTGTGCATTCAGCGAGAACAGGGCGCTGGATACCAGCACGGCGAGGAGGGGTTTCTGCATTTGCATCTCCGTTGGAGTCGTCAAAAAGGATTAGTTTTCGTGCCTAGTACTGCGGCATTGAGCTGTCCACCTGCACAGCCCAGGCGTGGATCCCGCCTGTCAGATTGCTTACCTTGCTGAAACCATGATGCTCGAGGAAGGCTGCCACGTTGAGGCTGCGCGCCCCGTGGTGGCAGATGCAGACGATTTCTGCATCCTCGTCGAGATCGTCGATGCGGGCCGGGATGGTCTGCATCGGCATCAGGGTCGAGCCTGCGATATGGCAGGTCTCGTATTCCCAGTTCTCGCGCACGTCCAGCAGGAAAGGCTGGGCGCGGCTCTCGTCATTGAGCCAGCCTGCCAGTTCCGGTGCGGTTAAGTGCTGCATTGGCGTTCCCTTAGAAAGTGAACGCCGAAGGTTTCACCGCCAGGTCGAGCGGCTTGACATCGGTCTCAAACAGTTTGACGGTGTCGTAGCCGTGGTCGCCGGTGCGGGTGATGCGGTGCGCGGACATCACAGGCGATTCGCCGATGATGGCCACGATGCGGCCGCCTACCTTCACTTGCTGCAGCACTGCTTCCGGCAGTACCGGCAGCGAGCCGGAGAACACGATCACGTCGAACGGCGCGCCGTTGGACCAGCCCTGGGCGCCATTGCCCAGTTCCACGGTCACATTGGAAATGCCGTTTGCCGCCAGGTTCTTTTCCGCCAGCGCCTTCAGTTCAGGGGCGATTTCGACGGCGGTCACGTGGCGTGCACGGTGCGCCAGCAGCGCGGCCAGGTAGCCGGTGCCCGCGCCGACCAGCAGCACGTTTTCATGTTTCTTGATTTGCGCGTCTTGCACGATGCGCGCTTCCAGCTTTGGGGTCAGCATTTGCTCGCCACCCGGCAGCGGGATGAAAGTGTCGACAAAAGCCAGGTTCTTGTAGGCTTCTGGCACGAAATTCTCGCGTTTTACGACCAGCAAGAGATCGAGGATGTCCGTATCCAGCACATCCCAAGGGCGGATTTGCTGTTCGATCATATTGAAACGGGCTTGTTCGATATTCATCTTTGTTGACTCGGTGAGGGATAAATAATCCGTCATTTTATCGTTTGTCTGGTCAGGTGGGCATATTAACGATTAAGACAACGGATCGCGGGAAATTGCGACAGTCTGCAGAATTGGGGGGCTGAACGAGCAAAATCGGCAATTTATGGTTGTTTTTGCGGGGCCAGCCCCTGCTGCACCAGGCCGAGGAAGGTATCCATGAAAGCGTCGGCATCGACGCCCTCGTGGGTCTCGCAGGGGAAGAAGCTGTGCTTCCACATCATCAGCGTCAGCACCGGGGCGATCAGGACATTGGTCATCATCACCGGGTCGAGCGGGCGGAATTCGCCGCGCTCCACGCCGCGTTCCAGGATGCGGGTCAGCAGGGCGCTGCCGCGCTCGATCACTTCTTCGTTATAGAACTGGGCAAGTTCGGGGAAATTGCCGGATTCGGCCATCATCAGCTTGGTCAGGCCGGCCGCCTTGGTGGCGCCGACCTTGGTCCACCAGGTGCGCAGCATCTGGCGCAGCAGTTCGTCGCTGGGCATGTCGCGCGCGGCAGCGGCGTCGCTTTCCGCCTGGCCGATGGTTTGCACGATGGTTTCGCGCACCACGGCCTTGAACAGTTCCTGCTTGTTTTCGAAATACAGGTAGAGCGTGCCCTTGGAAACACCGGCGGCGCGCGCCACGTCTTCCAGGCGGGTGGCGGCAAATCCACGATCGACGAACAGCTCCAGCGCGGCCGCCAGCAATTCCTGCGGACGCGCGTCCTTGCGCCGCTCCCAGCGGGGCTTGGTATCAGTCGGGGCTTGCATACTAAGAGTTGGCTTCAGGTAACTTACTTGAGAGTCATTTATCTTAGTTCCCCCGCCCGTCCCGCGTCAAGCCAAGCCCGCCGAGGCAGGCCTCGAATTGCTTTACAAAGTGGCCATGCCACCGTCGAACACGATGTTCTCGCCCATCATGTAAGAGGAATCGTCGCTGGCCAGGAACAGCACGGCCTTGGCGACTTCGTCAGCCTGGCCGAAGCGCGCGGCCGGGACCTTAGCCAGCAACTGGCCGGCCCATTGCTGTACCGCTTCCGGCGGCAGGCCCAGCTTGCCGTAAATCGGGGTTTCGATCAGGCCCGGGCTGATGACGTTGACGCGCACGCCGCGCGGCGCCAGTTCGGTCGACAGGGTGCGCGCCAGCGAGCGCACCGCGGCCTTGGTGGCCGAGTACACCGACAGGCCGGCGATGCCCTGCTCGGCCAGGGTGGTGCCGGTCAGCACAATGCTCGACGGGTTGTTCAGCAGCGGCAGCATGCTTTGCACCGTGTGGATCACGCCCTTGAAGTTGACGTCGACCTGGTCGTTGATGTGGCGTGCGTCGACGTCCGAGAATTGCATCGGCTGCGCGATGCCGGCGTTGGCGAAGACCGCGTCCAGGCTGCCGAACACCGACTTGATCCTGGCGGCGGCAGCTACCATGTCCGGCGCCGAGCCCACATCGGCGCGCAAGGCCAGCACGCCCTCGCCCAGTTCTTTGCCCGCCGCTTCGACGCGCTGCGCGTCCCGGCCGATGATGGTCACCCGTGCGCCTTCCTGCAGGAACAGCTTGGCGGTCGCAAAGCCGATGCCCGTGGTGCCGCCGGTGATCAAGGCGGTTTTGCCAGTCAGTCTACCCATCGTGTTCTCCTTGAGAGTTGAAAAGTTACCGGTTCGTCGTAATTATGTACCGATAGGTATTTAATGTACCGGTTAGTATAATATTCGTCAACAACACGATTGGAGATCACCATGGCACGTGAACGCGGCCGCCCACGCGCTTTCGATATCGACCACGCCCTGGACCGGGCGATGGAAGTCTTCTGGAAGCACGGCTACCAGGATGCGTCTTTGCAGGAGCTGACCGATGCAATGGGGCTGTCGAAACCGAGCTTGTATGCGGCCTTTGGCGACAAGGAGGCGCTGTACCTGAAAGGACTGCAGCGTTACCTGGCGCTGCTGATCGAGCGCCACGCAGGCAAGCTCAATGGCGAGCCGGATGGCCGCACCGCCCTCAAGGGTTTTCTCTTTTCACTGGCCGGGATGCTGGCCGATCCGGAGCTGCCGGGCGGCTGCTTCATCATCAACGGCACGGCCGATTGCGGCGGGTCGACCATTCCTGCTTCGGTCGAGATGGCCTTGCGCGAGGCACTGCAGGGTACCGAAACGATGGTGCTGGAACGTTTGAAGCGTGCCGCAAACGATGGCCAGTTGCCGGCCGGGATGACGCCGCAGGCGATGGCAGCGCTGTTCGGCTCATTGATCGCGGGGCTGGGGGTGCTGGCCAAAAGCGGCGCCGGCCTGGCCAAATTGACGACAGTGGTCGAAACGGCAATGGCCGTCTGGCCTCCCAATGGCGCTGCGGCAGCCCATCAAGGTTCTTCAGGCCGTTTCGCCACTGCGTAGACGGCCTGCACCACCATCGCCATCCGCTTGTAATCGAGCTTGTCGAAGGTATCGCCAGCCCGGTGATAGTTCCGATTGCGCATGAATGCCGTATCGGTCACCATCAGGGCCGGATATCCCTGCGCCCAATAGCTGCGATGGTCGGAAAAATCGACCCCTTGCACCATGCTGGGGGCGTTGAGGGAGTAGACCGGCAACTGCGATGCCCCCGCCATTGCCGCCTTCACCGAACGGCTTATGCCAAAGTCGCCAAATTGCCCGACCAGCGCGATGAAGTTGCCGCGGTCCGGGTAAGCAAGCTTCATCGCGGCCAGCGGATAGGCCTGGCTGCCTGGGCGGTCATCAAAGTAGCCGATCATCTCCAGCGACAGCATCAGCTCCACGTCACGTCCCTCCGCTTTCAAGGCACGGGCATGCCATACGCTGCCCATATGATGTGAGCGGAAATGCGGCGGCTCTTCCAGCGTATATGCCACCAGTTCAACCGGGCGGCTCGGTCCGGACTGCCCCAGCAAGTGCGCCAGCTCCAGCAAACCCGCAATGCCGCTGGCATTGTCGTCGGCTCCCGGTGTGGCGCCATAGCTGTCGTAATGTGCGCCAATCACCAGCAGGCGCCCACGCCCAGGACCAAAGCGGGCGACGACGTTCTTGTAGCGTGCTTCATCGACGACCACCTCCTGGATGGACACCTGTGCACCGGCTTCCTTGAATTGTCCTGCAATGTATTCCGCCGTCCGCAGCAGGTTGCCAGGGTGGTCGAAGGAGCGTGGATGGAAATCGACGGACAGCGTTTTAACGTGCGCTTCGAGCTTGGCGGGGTCGACCGACGGTGGCGCTGACGGCACTGGCGCCACCAGGGGCTGGCAGACCAGCGCAATCAATATCAGCATGCACGTACCGATGACGGCCACGGTGGCAAAGAGCCTGCGATAGCTGCGCGTGGGCAACTGTGAAAACGCCATTCCTGCTCCTTCGAGTTAAATCGGAAATGCCAACAATATAGCCAGAAAAACAATGACTGTTGTTATATGGATCCACTTCTGAGAAATGATTGGTAATTCGTGAGAATTAGGTATTTACTGCTAAGTACGCGTCAAAGAACGTGTCTGGGAGAGTAAAAATGCATAATAAGACAACATTACAAGTCCTGGCAGCCGCCTCCGGACTTGGGGATGAGCGCATCCAGGAACTCTGGGAAGGGGCAGACATGTATGCCCGTGCCCAGGCTGGGAATCCGGATTCGCCGCGCTACCAGCAAGTGCTGCACGAGCGCATGGCGGCAATGGTCGAACGCGAGGTGGCCAAACGCCATTCCGCGGACGGCGAATCGTGGGTGCTCGCCGACGCCCATCTGGGCCAGATTGAGGTGTCGCTGTCCGATGCCCTGAAAGCCTTCGGCGGCCACACGCACCACGTTATCCACTAGCAAGGCAAGCCGCCAGCACGGCTGTGAACCGCACCCCGATCCCGTGCCGTCCACAATGCGGCGCCTGTTGTACGGCGCCAGCAATCTCCAGCCCAATTCCCGGCATGCCTGAAGGCAAACCGGCGGGCGTGCCCTGCATCCAGTTAGACGAACAAAGGCGCTGCAAGCTGTATGGCTTGCCCGAACGCCCCCTCGTGTGCGTCCAATTCAGCCCCGATGAAGCGGTGTGCGGCGAATCGCGCGAGCAGGCCATGCGCTGGCTGGGTCATGGTTCGCAGCTGTAGCGGAAACTGTCATCCAGAGCGAGCGGCAGCACCAGGGTGTGGAGCTGGCGCGTGCGCGCATCTGCGCACAGCGCGGAACGTGCCGCAGCATCGGTGCGGTAATTGGCCCCATATTCCGCATTGAACACCGGCTTGCCGGCTGCGGTGAAGACCTGGTATCCGCTGCATTCGGCAAACTCATGGCACTGTTCATTGACCGCGAAGTCGAAATCGCCGACCAGCTCATTTAACTGGTCCAGATCGTTTTTCAACGCGATGGACAAGTTCCGCTTATGCGCTTCGCTCGCCAGGAAGCGGTTGTAATCGAGCTGCGTGGCTGCGCTCAGCGCAAAGCCGCTGCCGTTGCTGTAACCGTCCACATTGTCCGGCTCGACACCGTTGCAGCCTTTGGAGGCGGCCAGATCCAGCCGCGCCTGCATGATTTTCCGCACATTGGCCGAACGCGTATCGAGCCAGCGCTCGCCCGGCCAGCCGTCCAGGTCATTGCCCATGTCGGCCGGCTGGAACTGGGAAAAATCGGGGCGCCAGTTCTCCGAACTGCCGGCGGAGAAATAGCACACAACTTTCTTCCCTGCGGCCTGCAAGGCCTGGATGGTTGCTGCCGACGTGTTGAACAGGTCGATGTCGTACACGGTCACCGGGTAAGACGTGTTGACCGTGCCGGACAGTTGCCACTGCCAGGTATCGCCCAAGGCCGGCTTCCAGTAAGAAGCGGGCTGGGTGCTGCCTGGGCTGGGGGTGAGGCTAGTGGCCGGGTTGGCGTTGTTGCCCTGGCTGGCCGGTTCGCTGGACGAGCCGCCGCCACCGCATCCCGCAATCGATGCCAGCAGGAGCAAGGCCGGCACGAACAATATTGGCTGTCGGCGGGAATCAGTGCTTTTGATAGATGCGGACATAGTCGACTTCCATTTGTACGGGGAAAATGCTGTCGTCCACCGGGCCGCCCATGTCGCCGCCGATGGCCAGGTTGAGGAGCAAGTATTGCGGTTGATCGAAGGGCCAGCCGGCGCTGCCGGTCCCCGGGTTGGCATACGTGTGGTAGACGCGGCCATCCACGCCGATCGCAAGGCTTTGCGGTGTCCAGGTCAGTTGGTAGTTGTGGAAGCTGGTGCAGGCGTCGGCCACCGTCGTGTGGCTGCCATTGCCAACCGAACCCACGCTGCCGGCGGTCGCCGCATTGTGAACCGTGCCGTAGATGGTGGAGGGCTGGCTGCCGGTCTGCTCCATGATGTCGATCTCGCCGTTGGCCGGCCATTGGCCGTTCACGCCGAGCATCCAGATCGCCGGCCACGTCCCGCGCCCACAAGGCAGCTTGGCACGCACTTCGACAAAACCGCCCGTCCAGCTTGCCTTGCCACGCGTGATCAGGCGCGCCGAACTATATTGCTGGCCACCATAATCGGCTTGCGTGGTGAGCGCTTCCTTGCGCGCTGTGATGATCAGCTTGCCGCTGCTGACGCGCGCGTTTTCCGGACGGCCCGCCGCGTAATACTGCAACTCATTGTTATACCAGCCGGTGGCATTGGCCTCGGTGTCGTAGGTCCATTTGGCGCTGTCCGGCAAGCCGTCGACATTGAATTCATCCGACCACGCCAGCGTGTATCCGGCGGGCGGGCCTGCACTCGTATCGACGGGCTGGCCGGCATTGCTGCCCGCATCGCTGGCGCTGCCACCGCAGGACACCAAGCCAAGCAGGGTGAACGCCAGCACCAAGGGAATTTCTCTTCGCATGAATCATCCGGGAAAATGACGGGGCCCATTATGTCTTCACTTTCTTACAACTGCCTTGCGCACGCGCTACCGTGCGGCATAATGGGGCCTATGAATTGCCGCGAACACTGCGGCGCCTGCTGCACGGCGCCTTCCATCACCTCCCCCATTCCAGGCATGCCGGACGGTAAACCCGCCGGGGTGCGCTGCGTCCAATTGGGCGACGACATGCGCTGCCTGATCTTCGGCAAGCCTGAACGCCCGGCGTTTTGCGCCGGGCTGCAACCCTCTGAAGAAATGTGCGGCAACAGCCGTGAGCAGGCCATGGCCTGGCTCGGCAAGCTGGAACGCGAGACGGCGCCGGGTTAGCGCAGCCTGGAAACGGTTCCATGCTAATATGTTCAGCTATGAACCAAAACATCGGCCGCCGCCACCGTCTTTCCACCCGCCTGGCTTTCCTGACGGCGGGCCTTGCCATGTCCGCCTGGGCGCCGCTGGTGCCGTATGCGAAAGAGCGCTTGCAACTGGCGGAAGGCCCGCTTGGCCTGCTGCTGCTTTGCCTCGGCCTCGGTTCGCTGCTGGCAATGCCGCTGACCGGCGCGCTCGCGGCGCGTTTTGGCTGCCGCAAGGTGGTGCTGTGGTCGGCGCTGGTGGTCTGCCTTGCCCTGCCCGGCCTGGCGCTGGCGCCGACGCCGATCCTGCTCGGGCTGGTGCTGTTCGTGTTCGGCGCCTCGCTGGGGACGATGGACGTGGCGATGAACGTGCAAGCCGTGATCGTCGAAAAGGCCAGCGGCGGCGCCTTGATGTCCGGCTTCCACGGCATGTTCAGCCTGGGCGGCTTTGCCGGCGCCGGTGGCATGGCGCTGCTGCTGTGGCTTGGCAGCGGCCCGCTGGGTGCCTGCCTCGCCATCGTGGCCCTGATCGTATTCCTGCTGTGGCGCGCCAGCCCTGACCTGCTGCACGAACCGGAGGCGCGCGACGGCGATACTCCAACCTTCGTCATGCCGCATGGCGCCGTGATCTTCATCGGCGCCCTGTGCTTCATCGTCTTCCTGGCCGAAGGCGCCATGCTGGACTGGAGCGCAGTGTTCCTGACCGCCGAACGCGGGCTGGAAGAAGGCCGCGCCGGCCTCGGTTACGCCGCCTTCGCCGTCGCCATGACAGTCGGCCGCCTGACCGGAGACCGAGTCGTGGGCCGCTTTGGCGGGCGCCGCGTACTGCTGGCAGGAGGCCTGTGCGCCGCCGCCGGCTTCTTCACGGCCGTGGTTTCGCAGACGCCGGCCGTGGCGCTGACCGGTTTTGTCTTGGTCGGCCTGGGCGCCTCGAACATCGTGCCCATCCTGTTCACGGCTGCCGGCAACCAGCGCGCCATGCCGGCCAGCCTGGCAATTGCCGCCATCACCACCATCGGCTACGCCGGCATCCTGGCCGGACCGGCCATGATCGGTTTCGTGGCCCACTTGTCCAGCCTGAACCTGGCCTTTTCCGTCCTCGGCGGCGCCTTGTTGCTGGTAGCCGCCAGCAGCCGGCTGGTGCGAGTTCACTCCTGATATAGCGCAAACCGGGGCCCGGGCAACGGGGCTACCCTTGACGCAAGTGCATTGGTCGGCCGCGCTCATGGTAAGCTTCGTGCCCGCGCAGCATCCCGCCCGCGTTCTCCCACCGACACACTTAACAAAATCACAATGGATATCGTTCTCGCGCTGAAGGCTCTGATTATGGGTCTGGTCGAAGGATTTACCGAGTTCCTGCCGATTTCTTCCACCGGCCACCTGGTCCTGGCGGGCAGTTTGTTGAATTTCACCGGCGAGAAAGCCAAAGTATTTGAAATCGCCATCCAGGGCGGCGCCATGGTTGCCGTGATCTGGGAGTACCACAAGAAGATTTATGAGGTGCTGTCCGGCATGTTCCGCGAACAGCGGGCGCGTCGCTTTGCGATTAACGTGGCGGTGGCCTTCATTCCCGCCGCCGTGCTGGGCTTCCTGTTCGAACATAAGATCAAAGCCGTGCTGTTCGCGCCACTGCCGGTGGCGCTGGCCTTCATCATCGGCGGCCTGATCATCCTATGGGTCGAGCGCCGCGCCAAGAATAACCCGGTCGCCGTGCGCGTGCAGTCGGTCGACGATATGACGGCACTGGATGCGCTGAAAGTCGGCATCGCCCAGGTCTTTGCCCTGATCCCTGGCACCAGCCGTTCCGGCGCCACCATTATTGGCGGCATGATGTTCGGCCTGTCGCGCAAGGTCGCTACCGAATTCTCCTTCTATCTCGCGATCCCGACCCTGCTCGCCGCCACCTTCTACTCGCTGTGGAAAGCGCGCGCGCTGCTGTCCACTGCCGACCTGCCGCTGTTCAGCATCGGCGCCGTGGTGGCCTTCGTCTCGGCCTTTGCCTGCATCCGCTGGCTGCTGCGCTACATCAGCACCCATACCTTCACTGTCTTCGCCTGGTACCGCATCGTGTTCGGCATCGTGGTGATTGCCACTGCCTACTCCGGCATGATCACCTGGGCTGAATAAACGAATGCAAGACCAGGACACCAGCCAGCGCGCCCTTCACCTGCTCCAGACCGTCTTCGGCTACCCAGCCTTCCGCGGCCAGCAGGGGCAGATCGTCGAGCATGTCGGCAATGGCGGCGATGCCCTGGTGCTGATGCCGACCGGCGGCGGCAAGTCGCTGTGCTACCAGATCCCGGCCATGCTGCGCGAAGGCGTGGGCGTGGTGGTGTCGCCGCTGATCGCGCTGATGCAGGACCAGGTGGACGCGCTGGCCGAAGTGGGCGTGCGCGCCGCCTTCCTGAACTCTACGCAGACCTACGAAGAGGCGGCACGCATCGAACGCCTGGTGCGCACCAACCAGATCGACCTGCTGTACGTGGCGCCGGAACGCCTGCTGACCCAGCGCTGCTTCGACCTGTTGCAGGATTCGCAGATCGCGCTGTTCGCCATCGACGAAGCGCACTGCGTCTCGCAGTGGGGCCACGACTTCCGCCCGGAATACATCAAGCTGTCGGTGCTTCACGAGCAGTTCCCGAATGTGCCGCGCATCGCGCTGACGGCAACCGCCGACCAGCAGACCCGCGCCGAGATCATCCATCGCCTGGCGCTGAACGATGCCGCGCAATTCGTCTCCTCGTTCGACCGCCCGAACATCCGCTACCAGATCGTCGAAAAAACCAACGGCCGAAAGCAGCTGCTGGACTTCATCACCGCCGAGCACGCTGGCGACTGCGGCATTGTCTACTGCCTGTCGCGCAAGAAAGTAGAGGAGACGGCGGAATTCCTGAACGAGCATGGCGTGCGCGCCATGGCCTATCACGCCGGCATGGAGCACGCGGTGCGCGCCAACAACCAGGCGCGCTTCCTGCGCGAGGAAAACATCGTGATGGTTGCGACCATCGCCTTCGGCATGGGCATCGACAAGCCTGACGTGCGTTTCGTCTGCCACCTCGACCTGCCGAAATCGATCGAAGGCTACTACCAGGAGACCGGCCGCGCCGGCCGTGACGGCATGCCCGCCAGCGCCTGGATGTCCTACGGCCTGCAGGACGTGGTGCTGCAGCGGCGCATGATCGACGAGTCGGAAGCCGACGAGAATTTCAAGCGCGTGCTGTCGACCAAGCTCGATTCCATGCTGGGCCTGTGCGAGACCCTGAGCTGCCGCCGGGTGCGCCTGCTGGAGTACTTCGGCGAACCTGCCACGCCTTGCGGCAACTGCGATACCTGCCTGATCCCGCCGGTGTCCTTCGACGGCACGGTGCCGGTGCAGAAGCTGCTGTCGGCAATCTACCGCTGCGACCAGCGCTTTGCCGCCGGCCACGTGATCGACGTGCTGCGCGGCGCCGAATCCGAACGCATCCAGACCTGGCACCACGACAAGCTGTCCGTGTTCGGCATCGGCGCCGACCGCAGCGAGCAGGAATGGCGCGCGATTCTGCGCCAGGTCATCGCGCTCGGCCTGGTGACCGTCGACCACGAGCAATTCAGCTCGCTCAAGCTGACCGACGCCGCGCGCCCGGTGCTGAAGGGCGGCCAGAAAGTGCAGCTGCGCCAGTACCAGAAGCCGGTCAAGCAGAAACGCAGCACGGCACCGAAAGGCTACGAGGAAACCAGCCTGGACGGCGACGAACAGCGCATCTTCGACCGCCTGCGTTCCTGGCGCATGGGCGCGGCGCGCGAGCACGGCGTGCCGGCCTACGTCATCTTCAACGACGCCACCCTGCGCGAGATCGCCAAGGTGCGCCCGGCCTCGCTGGACGAGATGCGCGGCATCTCCGGCGTGGGCGAGAAAAAGCTGGTCTCCTACGGCGACGAAATCGTCAGGCTGATCGCCGACCTGGCCTGAGGCGCAGGCTGCCCAGCAACAGCAGCCCGGCCAGCAGCAAGGCCCCCTGCGCCGGTTCCGGCACGGGCGACAGCAGGAACATCGCATTGGCTTCCCACTCGCTGCTGCCGCTGGCAAGTACCTGGCCGCTGGCGTTGATGTCCCACGCGCGCCTCAGGAACCAGCCAGCATACTGTTCTTCATTCCACAGGTGGTCCATCACGTACGACCGGTCCTGGTACCACAGCATGGCGCGCCGGTAACTGCTCTCGCCCACCACGCTGCCGGCATCGTTTATATCATTCGCGTAAGGCGCCCATAAATCCTGGCGTTCCCATGCGCCGTTTCGCCATAGCAGCGTGAATGCCAGGCCGTTGTCCTGGCGGGCGGCCAGCCGCCCTTCCGCATTCAGCGCCTCGACGTTGTAATCGTAGGGAAGCCCATATTCACCAAAGACGCCGTCTTGCCAGCTCCTGGGGCCAAATTCGTCGGTCCGGCTGCCGAACACGAGGCCCTGGTTGTTGATCAGGCGGGGCCGGTAATTGTCAAACAGCTGCGGCGCGCTGCCATCGCCCCACTGGATGATGCCGGTGGGTCCGGAGCCCGGACCGGTAGACGTGGTGCTAAAGCCGACGATGTCGCCGCGGTCGTTCATGCCTGCTGCGACAATGCCAGATGCCGCAAACGGTATCAATTCCATCGCGCCGCCATTGCGCCACATGACTGCCTGCGTCTGCGAAAACCCGGACACAGAGGCGTTGCCTATGATCGTTCCCTGGTTGTTGAAACCGGTGATGGTCAGGTTGCTGACCACGCCGGGCAAGTGCATGACCGAGCCATCCGGATTCCAGATGGCCGGCCTGCCATCCTGGCCGAGGCCCGCAACCTGGCCGGCGTCATTCAGGAATTGCGGCGTGAACTGGCCGTCGAACTTGATGGCGTGGTAGGACGGCGCTTCCTGTGCGTAGGCATTGCAGGCGAGCAGCGCCAGCAGCGAGGACAAGGACAGGCGAGCCCACAGTTTGCGCTGCGCGAGTCGCCACGCAGCCAGCAGCAAGAGGCCGGCCAGCAGGAGCGCGACGGCCTGCGGCTCCGGCACCGGCGACAAGAGAAAGTTCAGGTTTTCGCCGTACGGCCCGGTGCCTTGCGCGAGGATTGCGCCGCCGTTATTGATGTCCCAGGCGTTGACCAGGGACCAGCCCGAAAATTGCGCGTCACGCCACAAGTGGTCGAGGTCATAGGTTCTTCCTTCAAACGACACCATGGCCCGCAAGGAGAGATCGGTCTCGCCGACAACCGTGCCGGCATCGTTCATGTCATGGCCAAAGCCGAACCATAGTTCCTGCAAGTCCGGCTGGCCCGCCCGCTCAATCATCGAAAAGACGTGGTAATCGCTGGTGGTGCCCGCCATCCGGCCTTCGTTGTTGAGCGCCCTGATGGACAGTTCGCCGGCGAACAAGGATGCGCCGAATGCGCCATCTTGCCAGCTCCTGGTGCCCCATTCGTCGCTGCGCCGGCCGAGAACCAACCCGCGGTCGTTGATCAACTGAGGCTTGTAATCGTCGAACAATTGCGCCGCACTGCCATCGCCCCACTGGATAAAGCCAACCTCTCCCGAGCCCGTACCGGATGCGCCGGCCATGTAGCCGATGACGTCGCCGCGGTTATTGATGCCCGCCGTGAAACCGGCCAGGCCGTAGAGCGGCAAGCGCTCCACAGCGCCGCCGCTGCGCCACATCACCGGTTGCGGCAGGCTAAAACCCGGAATCACGGCATTGCCGACCACCGTGCCCTGGTTGTTGAAGCCTGTGATACTGACGTGGCTGGCGGCCCCCTCAAGGTGCAGCAGCGAACCATCGCGGTTCCAGATAACCGGCTTGCCGTCCTGGCCAAGGCCTGCGACCTGGCCCAGGTCGTTCACGAACTTCGGGTTGATTTCGCTGCCAAGCGCTATCGCTTGATAGGCAGGCGCCGCGTGCGCGCTGCACGCAAGCAGCGCGAGCAGCGCCAACAACATGCGAACAAATTTGGGCATGATCCTCTCCTGTGTGTAAACAGGGACTTATGCTGCGCCGCGTGCGTTGACGGCGCGCGCGGCGCATCAAATCGTGCGCGGCAGCGCGATAGCATTGCCAGCTATAGCGCGATGCAAGCTGCGAACAGGATCAGGATTTGTTGCCGGCGGTGAGCTGGCGGTAGCGGCCAGGCGGCGCGCCGACTGCTTCGCTGAAGCGGTGGGTGAAGTGGCTGAGGTCAGCGTAGCCGCAAGCTTCGGCGACTTGCTGCAGTGGCAGGCGGCCCGCGCGCAACAGTCCGCGCGCGCGTTCGATGCGGCGCGCCGCGATCCACGCCGAAGGCGGCATGCCAAAACTGATGCGGAACATGCGGGCCAAGTGGAATTCCGACATACATGCGAGCTGCGCCAGCATGCCGAGTGTGATGTTCTGGTCTAGGTTTGCTTCGACGTATTCGTGCAGCCGGCGCCGCACAAGTGGCGCCAGGCCGCCGCGCAGGCGCAAGCCAGGCTTGCTCATCGACTGCGAGTGCAGCAGTTCGCTCAATGCCTCGTGCGTGATTTCGTTGGCACGCAAGAGCTGGTCGGCATCGTCCCACGGCTGCTGCAGCAGGTCGCCGCACAATTGCACCAGGCGCTGGTTTTCGAAATAGGTGCGGTCTTGCAGCGTGAGTTCGCGCGGCTCGCGGTCAAGCTCCGCCACGGCGCGCTGTGTGAAATGCTCCGGCATGAAGTAGACGTGCAGCATGCGCAACTGGCCGCGCACCACCCACTCCGACTCGTGCCAGTCCGGCAGTGAGCACAGGCGCTGCGGCGCGCCGTACTGGCCCGGCAAGCCTTCACGTTCGACGCTGTAGCCGCCGCCCAGGTAGCAGGACAAGGTGTGATGGCCAGGCTGGCGGTACTCCGTCAACGCCTCCTCCGTGCTGCGATGCCAGACCGCCGCGGCCAGCCCGTCACCGAGCCAGGCGAAACGTTCGAGTGTCGCGTCGGTACCGGACATGGTGCGGAACACGGCATGCGACATCGCATCGCCCGGCTTCCCGGCCAGTGCTGCGCGCGCAGCCGCCCCCACGCGCTTGCGTGGAACGGCTGGTTCAAGTTGTCCGGTCAGTGGCTTCACGCCGAAAAGTCTAGCACGCCCCATTTCCGCCAGCCGGCCGGCCAGCCGATTTGCGCAAGATCAGACAAGGCATGTCGGAAAAGCTTACAACCAGCATTCACCCGGATACCGCTTATCCATAAGAATCAGTTACTTATTGGAGCGGGGTATAGATATTGCTTATTGCACATCAAGCAATGCTGTCAATAAGACTACTGTTTTGAAAGGAAAAATCGATGAAGAAGCTCGCTTGCTTAGCAGCGCTGTCACTCGCATTCTCCGCAGCACAAGCAGCCCCTATCCAGCTCGACCTGACCAGCGGGACGTTCGCCAACAATAATGGCTCGGCCGTGGTCGACACTTACACCGAGGATGGCTTCCGCCTCCGCACTGTTCGCGCAGGAGACCATTTCGATCCGGGATTTATCAGCGACATCGGGATTCACAACGGCTTCCAGAATAAAGACGACGTGAGTTGGGTAATCGACTTCTTCGGCGCCAGCTTCAACCTGGTTAACATCAATATCTTCGGCTATGTCGATGGCGCGGCATCGATCACCGTGACCGGCTCCAATGGCGCCACGCAAACCTTGTCCGGAACTGGCTTGCTGGCTATCGCCGGCATGGGCGACGTGACCTCGGTCGTGTTCAACATCGACCAGGACGGCGGAACCCAAGGCTTTGGCTTCTCCGAGATCAATGTCGATACCGCGCCTGTGCAACAGATCCCTGTACCGGGCACGCTGGCGCTGCTTGGCCTTGGACTATCCGCACTGGGCATTTCGCGCCGCCGCGGCATTCCTCGCACTGGGTCATAATACCGGCAACCGAACTGCTTCCTGCCTAGTGAAAGTGCTTGCCCATGAACAGACCTCCAGACGACCTGCCAATTTACCGAGTCTTGACGGGGCCCGATGATTCAAAGTTTTGCCGGCGGGTCAGCGAAGCTCTCGCACTGGGATATGAGCTTTACGGCTCGCCTTCCCTGACGTTTAACGGTGAAACGGTCATTGTGGCCCAGGCAGTACTTTGGCCCAAGGCCAAGTCTTAGCCAGGAATAAGCAGCAAGATCAGACAACCAGCCAGGCGCAATTGACGGCATCCTGAGGGCACTATGAATACTGCCCTCTACCTCACCACGGTGCTCATCTGGGGCACCACCTGGATCGCGATCAAATTCCAGCTCGGCGTCGTCGCAGCGCCGGTCTCGATCGCTTATCGTTTCTGGATCGCGGCGCTGGTGCTGATGCTGATCCTGCTCGTGCGCAGACAGCAGATCCTGCCGCCGCGTTCTGCCTGGCGCTACCTGCTGGCGCAAGGCCTCGCGCTGTTTTGCTGTAATTTCCTGTGCTTCTATTACGCCACCATGTGGGTGCCGAGCGGCTTGGTGGCGGTGGTATTTTCGACCGCGCCGATCTGGAACGCAATCAACGGGCGGCTCTTCATGAATCGGCCGATCCGCCCGCAGGTGCTGGGCGGCGCGGTGCTGGGATTGGCGGGCATCGTGATGCTGTTCCTGCCTTCCATGAAGGGCCATTGGAACGACTCCGGCATGCTGGCAGGACTCGGGCTGGCGCTGCTTGGCACGCTGTGCTTCTCGACCGGCAACCTGCTCTCCAGCCGCATGCAGGCGCTGGGCATGCAGCCGTGGCTGACCAACACCTGGGCCATGCTGTGCGGCGCCACCATCCTGACGATAGGTGCGGCAGCACTCGGCATGCCGTTCGCCTTCGACCCAAGTCCGCGCTACATCGGCGCACTGCTCTACCTGGCGGTGCCGGGATCGGTGATCGCCTTTACGGCTTATCTGCTGCTGGTGGGGAGGATCGGACCGGACCGCGCGGCTTACTGCACGGTGCTGTTCCCAGTGGTGGCGCTGACGGTGTCCACCTTCTTTGAAGGCTACCAGTGGAGCAGCATGGCGCTGGCCGGGCTGCTGCTGGTCATCGGAGGGAATTTGCTGGCCTTCATGCCGGCGCGGGCGAAGGCCCAGGCGCCGGCCGCTGCCTAGCTTACTTCTTGATGAACACCAGGTCCCAAACGCCGTGGCCCAGTTTCAGGCCACGGTTTTCGAACTTGGTCAGCGGGCGGTAAGCCGGCTGCGGAGCGTAGCCTTCGGCGGTGTTCTGCAGTGCCGGCTCGGCGCTCAGCACTTCCAGCATCTGCACCGCGTAGTCTTCCCAGTCGGTGGCCAGGTGGATGTAGCCGCCGGGCGCCAGGTGCTCGCACAGGGTCTTCACGAATGGAGCCTGGATCAGGCGGCGCTTGTTGTGGCGCGCCTTGTGCCAAGGGTCAGGGAAGTAGATATGCACGCCTGCCAGCGAACCGGCCGGGATCATGTCGCGCAATACTTCCACGGCATCGTGCTGGATCACGCGCAGGTTTGCCAAGCCTTCTTCGTCAATCAGCTTGAGCAGGCTGCCCACGCCAGGGGTATGCACTTCCACGCCGATGAAATCCTTCTCCGGCATCAGCTTTGCGATGTGGGCGGTGGTGCCGCCCATGCCGAAGCCAATCTCCAGGATCACCGGCGCCTTGCGGCCGAAAGTCTTCTCGTAATCCAGCGCCTCTTTCTTGTACTCGACCAGGAATTTCGGGCCCAGCTCGTTCAGTGCACGTTCCTGGGCCGTGGACAAGCGGCCAGCACGCGTAACGAAGCTGCGGATGCGGTGTTCGGTCGGGTCATAGAGCATTTTGCCCTTTGGCGTGGATTCGGAAGACATGGCTAAACGTGCAAGGAAAAGGGACGATTATACCATTCCGGTTTTTAGGCCCGGCCTGCGATAATAGCGGGTCTTGTCCCTTAGGAAGCCCACTGTAATGGCCCTCGCACTGAATATCCTCATCATCGTCCTGGCACTGGTAACGCTGTACTTCCTGCTGAAAGGCGGACCGAAAAGCGCGCCGACGCCGACGGGCAAGCCGGCGGGCGGATCCTACACCCCGCTGCCGCAGGGCGAACCGGTGCACCACTGGACCGACGAAGGCCGCTTCCAGCTGGAAGTGCTGGGCGAATCGCGCTACTCCGACACCATCCGCGCCCTGGCCGGCGAGCATGGCGAGGCCGCAGCCAACGTCCATCTCAAGGCGCTGCTGCTGGCGGACGATAACAACCCTTACGAAGACAAGGCGGTCGCCGTCTTCCTCAATAATGAAATGGTCGGCTACCTGGCGCCGAAAGACGCCGTGGCCTTCCGCACCATGCTGGCGCGGCAGGAGATCACCGGCCAGCTCACGTCGACCGACGCCGTCATCCGCGGCGGACAGGTATTTGAGGGCAAGCGCCTCGCCTACACGGTACTGCTGGACGTGAATGTTGCGTAAATAGCACTTAGTAACTTACTAAACCCCGCACACAATTGAAAGCGGGGCATGTTTGTGCCAATATCGGCGGCTTGTTGTTTTGATAATTCAATAGGGAGCCGTCATGAAGACCAAATACGCCTTGCTTTTACCTGCCCTGCTGCTTGCAGCCTGCGCCAAGAAGGCGCCCGCGCCGCAACCCGCTGCCGAAGCGACTCCAGCCCCCGCAGCCGCACCCGCCGCTGCTCCTGCCGCGCCGGCGCCTGCTCCCGTAGCACCCGCGGCCAACACCGCAGCCACCGGCAACGCCCCGCTGCCAACGCCTGAAGTCTCGACCGAAAACATGAGCGACGAGCAGCGCGAAATCGCCAAGCGCCAGGCCAAGCTCGATTACTCGAATATGGAACAGGGCTATATGGCCGATCCGGGCGCACAGTGGGCCAGCGCCGCCAGCGCCAGCTCAAACTACAGCGAAAGCTACAACGCCTCGAAAGCTACCGGCAAGGTCGATGGCAACTACTGGTCTACCAAGGACAGCGACATCGGCTTCGATTCACTGGAAGTATCCTTCGACAAGCCAGTCAACGCGACCCAGTTGCGCGTAGCAGTGGCCGAATCCTACGGCCTGGAAGGCATCACCAAGGTGGAACTGCAAGATACCGATGGCAAATGGAATACCGTCTGGTCCGGCGTAAACACCGTGAAACCCGACCATCGCGGCCCGCGCACCTGGTTCGTGCAGCCGATCGAGAAAACGGCATACAAGGCCAAGGCAGCCCGCATCACCAAATCCAACAACATCACCACCACCCGCCTGCAGGTTGATGCTGTACAACTGATCGGTTCCTGATCGGGCGCCCTGCCTTGCCCGACAGGCGTATCATGGTTTCTGCTGCTTGCAGGAGGCAATCATGGAACGCGAACGGGCAAAGGCAGGTGATGCGGTGCGGCCAATTGGTTGGCGCCATAAGATGCTGGTGATCCGCACCACGCCCGGCCCTTCAGGCCGGAACGATGATGAGGATGTGCTGTGCCGCTGGCGTGACAGCGACGGCGAACACCAGCAAACCTTCAAGTCAGGACAGCTTGAAATCCTGAACTCGGCCGCGCAAGCCCGCAACCCGCGCGGCCGAACGCTTATTTGAGCAGGCCGAAGACTTTGGAAATCGCCTTGCTGCCGTAAGAAATCGGATTCTCGCGGATCTTCTTCTCTTCTTCCCCGATCATCAGGAACAGGCCGTCCAGTGCGCGCTGCGTGACGTAGCTTTCCACCGTCGCCTGCTCTTCGCTCGCCAGGCCGAATTTGGTGGCCTGCGCCATCGCGTTATTAAACTGGCCGGACAGCTTGGAACGGTCCGTCACGCCTTTCACGATCGGCTTGAATTTCACCGCCAGCGGGGCTGCGGTTTTCTCCTTGAAGAAATCGGTGACTGAGGTTTCGCCGCCAGTCAGGATCGCTTTTGCATCGCTCAGCGTCATCGACTTGACTGCGTTCACCAGCAGCGGCTTGGCCAGCGGGACGGCTTGCTCGGCGGCGCGGTTCATCGCGGTCTCCAGCTCATCAAGCTGTTCTCCTCGACCAGTCATTTCCAGGATCGGGCGGGCTTTTTCCAGCACACGCGGCAGTTTGATGCGCACCGCATCGTTGTTCAGGAAACCGCCTTCAACGCCCAGCTTGCCCACTGCTGCCACCGAGCCGGCTTCCAGCGCGGCTTTCAGGCCTCCGCCCGCTTCCTTCTCGGTCAACGCGTCCAGTGGGTTTGCAAAGGCGCTGGCGGCGAGCGCCAGGCCGGCCAGCAGGGTGGATACTTGTTTTGTGATGCTCATGGCGCACCTCCTTGGTTACAAAGTCTCAACCCTACCATAAGGAGTACGCGTCAAGGCAAGACTCGCCACCGCTGCCAGCACGCAAGCCATGCCGGCCAGTTGCGGCATTGTGATCGGCTCGTGCAGGATGGTACTGGCGAGCAGCGTGGCGGAGATCGGCGAGAGGGCCGTGAACAAGGCAGCCTCCGCGCCGCTGATGCGCGCCGCGCCGGCATACCACAGCACGAAGCCGAGCACCGTCGGCACCAGCGCGTAATACAGTACCGCCTGCAGCGCGCTGGCATTCATGCTGATTTCCCACGGCCGTTCGATGGCCAGCGAGGCTCCGCCCGCAAGCAGCAGCCCTAAAGCACTCATCAGCGTCGACAGCGGCAGCGCTTCAATTGGCGCACGCAGGCGCTTGTTCAGCAGGATGAAGAACGATTCGCACGCCACCGAGGCCAGGATCAGCGCCATCCCGAGCAGTTGCCCGGCCCCGCGTGCCACGCCCGCCCCGGCGGCCGGCCAATTCACACCACTGGCAACCAGCACGCCGAGCGCCGCCAACGCGATCGCCCCCAGCAGCCGCACCGTCGGACGCTCGCCCAGCCCCAGCACTGCAAATGCTGCGGTCACAATCGGGAGCGTACCAACCAGCACGCCCGCGGTAGCCGCGCTGGTGAACGACATCCCCGAAATCAGCAGCACCGTATAGCCGACGCTTCCCGCGCCAGCCTGCAGTAACAGCAACGCAGCATCGCGCCGTCCGATTCGCGGCCAGCGCGCGCGCAGCAGCCAGCACAGGACGAGAAACACCGGCAGCGCCACCATGAAACGCAAGGCAGTCGCCGTAAACGGCGGCAGTCCCGCTGCAATCACCTTGCTGGCCACCACTGTGCTGCCGACCGTCACCATCGCCAGCGCGCAATACAGATATCCCACCATATGTAGCCCCATCAACGAAAGCTACAGGCTAGACCGCTGGCGCCATCAGGTCTTGAACGAAATTGCAAAAGCGCCAGGAGCAACGCCATATTTGCGTGTGAAGACGCGGGTCATGTGGCTCTGGTCGGCGAAGCCGCTTGCAGCAGCGGCTTCGGCCAATGCCATCCCTCCCGCGATCATGCGGCGCGCCATCAGGATTCGGCGATGCAGGAGGAAGGCGTGCGGCGTAAAGCCCGTATTGCGGGCAAATGACCGCACGAGCTGGAAGCGGCTCAAGCCACAAGCATCGGCCAGTTCGGACAGAGACCAGTCCGACAGGGGATCATCTTCCATCATCGACTGGGCAATGGCAGTTGGCGCCGCTGCACGGGCAGCAGCAGCGCGGCGGCGCAGCAAGGTCTGCGCCATCAGGTCCAGCAGGTGCTGCTCGGCTGCCAGCCGGGCACCCGGCAGCGCTGACGTGGCGGCAGCGTATGCGCGCTCAAATTTTGTCGCCAGGCCGGCGTCGCTCAACACCGGCGCACTGAACTCCAGCGAAGCGCCGCCAACGCCGGTGTCGCCATCGCGCAGCAGCTCCGCCGCGAAGCCAGGCTCCAGGTACAACATCTTCCAGCTGCGCCCGCCTTCGCCAAGCGGTGCACCGTCGTGGACTTCGTTCGGGTTCACGGTGATGACATCACCGGCTCCAGCTTCTACCATCCCGCAGCCGCTGAACGACTTTGAAGCACCATGCGTCAGCAGGCCAATGCCGAACTGTTCGTGGGTATGCCGGGAAAAGGATTGGCTGCTACACGCTTCTACCGCCTGAATGCGTGCATCACCGCACGGTAGAACCTGGAAGTTCGCTTTGGCCATGGACACAGAGGGATTGGAGGTACCGGATGAATCACATGCATCTGGATGCATATTACCGGACGCTGAGCGTTCGCACAGCAAACGCTCAACCGCGCCCTCGTGGCATCGTTCAGATGCAAGTTTGTGGGAAGGCGGGTCAGTGTTCAGTGCACATCAACAGTCGCCGGTTCCATGGTCCGTCCGCGCTTGCGCAGATAAATGATTTGCGCTGCCAGGCCAACAACGAGGATGAGAAAAAGGATGCCTTGAGCAGCAAGAAGAATTGGCGACTTCAAATCGGTCGCAAGTGGATGACCGTCGGGCACGCGGCGCAGCGTTTCGCTGACCGTCGGTACCATCAACAGGAAGACAGTCAAGCTAAGAAAAACCGTTTCAAGATATTTTGCAGCTTTCCCCAGCCTTGAGAACCAGCCGACGCCATAACCAAGCAGCAGTAACACTAGTGTCACTGCGCCAATCGCGCTGCTAGCCGGCTGCTTTGCGATCAAAAACACAGTCGACGCACCAACAAACATTGAAGCCAGGTAGGCAACGCCAAGCCTCGAACGCGGCACGATCCGTCCGTGGCGGGCGAGCATGTAGATTGCGGTGGGGATGGCGGGAAAACTACCTATCACATGTAACCAGCCGAGTTGCGAAATTCCGAACATATCATTCTCCAAATTGAAAGACGAACTACAGTCTACCTACTAGTAAGTAGGTAATCAGGGCAAAAAAAACGAAGGCTTCCTCATTTCGCTTATTCTCGAATGACCAGCCGATCCAGCATTTGACGTGTGATCAGGCCAAACATCCTGGTGTCACCATACGCGCGCGAGGAAAGCATTGCGCCGTGGATGCTTGCCATGAACGCCTCAGCTTCCACCTCAGCAGTTCCCAGCAGACGAATACTGCCTTGCGCGGCACAGCAATTCAGAACAGATGCGAGCCAAGCGGCGAGTGATCGGAAATAGCGGCGCACCTCCTCTGCCACTGGAACAGGAAGCGCAGGAAGCTGACTGGCGAGTAGCGCACAGACGCAAAATGGAACCGATGTATCAGCGATGCACGTTTCCCAATAGCCCACGTAGGCGCGTAATCTCTCTACAGGGTCGGAGACATGATTGTCCAGTTGAGCAATGCCGGCTTCTGCATCCTCCCGATGCCTTACCACCAATGCCTGCACCAAATCAGCCTTGCTGGGGAAATGGTAATGGATACTCGCATTCCGAATGCCGATTACCTTAGAGATGTCGGCATAGCTGAAACCATCGTAGCCCCCTGCGAGGATCAGCGACCTCGTGCAGCTTAAAATGTCTTCGACTCTGGAAGAATGCGTACTCATATGACTGCACTCTACCTACTACTAGGTAGAATGTCAAACGGAAAGATGGCCAACGGGAAGATCGTTTGCTCAACAACGTGAAGTTTTTGGAGGGAGGAAGCCGCGGGATGAAAACTGCCAATTTTCCCTATGGAGCGGGTGATGGGAATCGAACCCACGTCTAAAGCTTGGGAAGCTGCCGTTCTACCATTGAACTACACCCGCGTGCACCGCATTCTATTCGGGTTTTGGCATAATTGGCAACCTCCCGGCGTAATGGATCAGGTACGTCCGAACAGTCCTCCCAAGGCAGCGCCAAGGCCGCCGCCGGCGTCGGGGATAGCGCCGCCTGGTGTCAGCTTGTCGACGACTTGCGGCAGCAACTGCGCCAGGTGGCCGGCAACTTCTTGCGTATTGAGGCCAAGACGGCTGGCGATGGCTTGCACTTGCTCGCTGCCCAGCACAGCCTGGATCTGTTCCGCGCTAATGGACTGGTTGGCGCCAGTGCCGATCCATGAGGCGATCATGCCGCCCATGCCGCCCTGCTCGAACGTCGTCACCAGCCCTTGCAGGCCGCCGGTCTTGGGATCGTTCAGCATCGTGGTGACCGCATCCAGCATTCCTTCCGGATGATTACCGCCTGAGAACTGGCTCAGCACTTCGCCTGCGAGTGAATCGAGAATACCCATGGCACACCTCCTCAAATAAATCGGCGACTACCAACAGTATCACAACAGGCTCTGTGTCCGAATGTAACGTTGTTTGTCCCATTGAAAATTCAACCTGCGACAGGCGCGAAAGGTGCAAAATGCCCGGACCAAATCAACCGGATGGACCACCAATGAAACCAACCGTAGCCCTCAGCATCGCCCTGGCTGTTGCCGCAAACGCCGCGCATGCGCAAACGGCACCTGCCGCAGATCCGATTTCCGCGCTCGTCGGCCAGCTTGACCTGGAAAAATATAAGGCCACCATCAAGAGCCTGACCAAGTTCGGCGACCGTCGCCAGGGCACGGAGCGCAATCGCCAGGCGCTGGACTGGATCGAGACGCAGTTGAAGGCATACGGCTGCTCCAACGTGGAGCGCCTGCAGTACCAGTTCACTGAGCCTGCCGTACGCGGCAAGCCTGCGGTGGCTGCGGGCGGCGGCGCAGGCGGTCCTCCGGGCCAGGGCGGCAGCACGCTGTTCGGCAACCGTGCGCCGACCGGCGTGAACACTGATCCGATGAAGCAGCCGGACGAACGCCTGCGCGCACTGAACGCGGAACAGACGCCGCAAGGCACTTCGCTGCGCGAGAACGTCTACTGCACCAAGATCGGCAAGACGCGTCCCGATGAAATGTATATCGTCAGTGCCCACATGGACGGCATCGGCTTTGGCGAGGCAGCCAATGACGATGGCTCCGGCACTGCACTGGTGATGGAACTGGCCCGCATCTTCAGTGCGCCGGGCGTAGAAACCGATCGCTCGATCCGCTTCGCCTTGTGGAACAACGAGGAGACTGGCCTGAACGGCGCAGCCGCCTACGTGGAGCAGCGCAAGAACCTGCAAGGCCTCGAGTCGCCGAAAGGTTCGGGCAAATATCCCGAGCCACGCTGGCTGGGCATGATCCAGCACGACATGATGCTGTTCGACCATGGCATGCCGGTGCCGAAGCTCGATGATGCTGGCAAACCGGTGCTGGATGCGAAAGGCCACCCGGTCTACGTACTGCCGAAGGAGCAGCGCGCCGAAGCAGACGTAAACATCGAATTCCAGTCCAACTCGAAACAGGCGGAAGGTTCGGCTAAACTGGCGTGGGAGTTCCGCGCCGCGAACGACAAGTACGCGACCAACTATCCGGCCGCAGTCGGCTTCCACATGACCAACACGGACTCCACGCCGTTCATGGACCTGGTGCCGTCCATCTCGCTGCGCGAGAACGAGCGCGGGCAGCAGATCGGCTCCGGCTGGAACCCGCACTGGCACCAGCCAACCGACCTGTATTCAAACTATTCGGATAAAGATTTCCTGCTTGGCCTGAACGCTGCGCAAACCACGCTGGCCGGCGTAGCGAAGCTGGTTGGTGCGAAAGTCGTCAAGCAGCCTTAACGCCACAAAGGGTCGCTGGCCATCAAGGCAGTGGCCCAGTCAGTAAAGGCGCGCACGCGTGAGGACAGCCTGCGCGCATACGGGTAGACAAGGCTGATCTGCATGCTGCCCAGTTGCCAGTCGGGCAGTACTTCCACCAGCGCGCCGCTACGCAAATGTGGCGCTGCTTCCGCGCGCGGGATATTCAGGATGCCAAGGCCTGCCACGCCCGCTGCGACATAGGCAGCAGCGCTGTTGAAACGCATTGCAGGCTGTTGCTCGATCACGTAGCGCTCTTCGCCGCGCAGGAGCGTCTGCACATGCTGGCGGCCAGTCGCTGCGAACACGAAGCCAAGGTAGCGATGCGCGGGCAAGTCTTCCACCGTTGCCAGCCGCGGCGCTGACGCAAGATAGGACGGCGCGGCGCACAGGCAGAAGCGCATATTCCCTACCGGCCGCGCGACCAGGTCCTGGTCCGCCACCGGCCCGCCACGCAGGGCGCAATCAATCCCTTCCTGCACCAGGTCCACCACGCGTTCGCCGCAACCGATATCGAGTTGCACGTCGGGATAGCGCGCTGCGAAATCCGGCAAGGCGGGGATGATCAGGCCAGTGCCTACAGGTGAAGGCATTTCTACCCGCACGCGGCCGCGCGCATCGTGGCGCGAGGATTCCAGTTCGTCCAGGTCATCGAGCAGTGTGCGGGCGCCTTCGTAATACGCCGCGCCGTCGGTGGTGGGCGATACGCGGCGCGTAGTCCGGTGCAGCAGTTTCATGCCGAGGTGCGCCTCCAGGCCCTGGATCTGGCCCGAGATGGTGGTCTTCGGTACGCCAAGCGCTTCCGCCGCACCGACGAAGCTGCCCACTTCCACGATGCGGCAAAACGCGCGCATTGCCTCGAGCCGGTCAAATGCCATGATTATTCGACTTTCCGTACATTCAAAACGATAAAAGCCAGTTTATCCGAAGTTCCGTCCAGACTAAAGTGGACTTACGCAAACACTTCTGGAGGATCAAATCATGAACCGCGCTAAATACTACCAAGCCGCCCCGAACGCCATGAAAGCCATGATGGGGCTGGAAAAAGCCAACGCCGAATCGGTGCTGCCATTATCGCTGCGCGAACTCGTGCGCATCCGCGCATCGCAAATCAATGGCTGCGCATACTGCATCGACATGCATACCAAGGATGCGCTCAAGGCAGGTGAAGAAGTGCGCCGTTTGATGGCACTGACGGCCTGGCGCGAAACGGGCTTCTTCGATGAACGCGAGCGCGCTGCCCTGCTGTGGACCGAAACCCTGACTGAAGTCTCGAACCGCCATGCACCCGACGAGATCTACCAGCAGGTCGCAGCCCAGTTCAACGACCAGGAACTGTCCGAACTGACCTTCGTCATCGCTGCAATCAACGCCTGGAACCGCTTCGGCGTCGGCTTCGCGATGCAGCCGGAGTAAGGAGGCCCACGATGAAGAAGCTGATCCTGATCGCCGCCAGCCTCCTGGCCGGCGCAGCCTGGGGCCACGCCGGCGGCGGCGCCGGCGACGAAACCGTCACCCCGATCGCACGCGCTGCGCTGGCGCCGGTACTGAACAAACAGGCCAATGCAGTGCGCGTCGATTTTGCACCGGGCGCCACGTCCCACCCGCACACCCACCCTGGCCACGTTTTTGCGGTGGTGCTGAGTGGAGAAGTAGAGTCGGCGCTGGGCGACCAGCCGCCGCAGCGCTACAAGGCGGGCGACGCCTGGTATGAAGCGCCGGGCGAACTGCATCGCGTCACGCGCAACGCCAGCAGCACAACGCCCGCGACGATCGTGGCCTGGGTGCTTTCGAACGGCACCGAGCCGCTGGTCCGGGCAGCACCGCAGTAAATTACCTCAGCGACAACTGTTTTGGCGGAAAAACCACGAAATGGCCACGCTTTCCGGCGCGGCCATTCGTCGATCTGCTAGTATGCACAGCGATCTTTCTCAACTGAAACAAAGTGTCAACATGCGCAGCACACTCACCGCAGCCGAACATGAAACCCTGCTTGAAGATGGCAAACCCATTGTCATCACCACCGACCTGCAGGGCCGCCTGACCTACACCAATTCGACGTTCATCGAAGTCGGCGGCTACGCCGGTGAGGACCTGATCGGGCGTCCGCAAAAGGCGCTCTATCATCCGGACATGCCGGCGCAAGTCGAGGAAGACATGCTGCGCACCACGATGTCGGGCGAACCGTGGCGCGGCCTGGTCAAATACCGCCGCAAGGATGGCGGCTATTTCTGGTGCATCGCCAACGTCACGCCGGTAATCGAAAAGAATCGCCCTACCGGCTTCATGTCGGTCTGCACCAAGCCGAAGCCGCAACAGGTCAAGGATGCCGAAGCTTTGTACCGCATGGTGAAGGGCCCGAATCCGGATGGCGTGCGCATCGTGCGCGGCGCCGCTGCACCGCGCGGCCGCAAGAAGATCACCAATGCACTGCGCGACATTTCGCTGTCGCAGCGCATGGCACTGTGCTTCGGCAGCATGACGCTGCTGGCGCTGTCGATGGCGCTGCATGCCGTGCTGCCCTACTCCGGCTTTGCGCTGCACCTGCAGGCCTTGCTGCTGGCGGCGCTGGCGCTGTATGGCTGGTACAACCTGCACCGCGCCATCGTGGCGCCGGTGCAGGACTGCATCAACGCTACCCGCATCCTCGCCGGCGGCGACCTGACCACGCGCATGGCGGTTGACCGCCACGATGAACTGGGCCAGCTCCAGGCGTTCGTGCGCCAGCTGAACCTTAACCTGGCGTCGATCCTCGGCGACATCCGCGGCAACTTCGCGCTGACCCGCAGCACGACAACGCAGGTTCGCACCGCCAACGTCGATCTGGCAGCGCGCACCGAGGCGCAAGCGGCGAACCTGGAGCAGACTACGGCCCATATCGGCTTGATTACCGGCACAGTGAGCCAGACCGCCGATAACGTGAACACCGCCAACGGCGTGGCGAACGAGGCGACTGCGCTGGCCGAACGCACCGGCGTGGCCGTCGCCCAGGTGGTGACGGCGATGGACGAGATCCGCCAGTCCTCGCACAAGATTGTCGACATCATCGGCCTGATCGACGGCATCGCTTTCCAGACCAACATCCTGGCGCTCAACGCGGCGGTGGAAGCGGCGCGCGCCGGCGAAAGCGGCCGCGGTTTCGCGGTCGTGGCAAGCGAGGTGCGCAGCCTGGCGCAGCGCAGTGCAGCGGCGGCCAAGGACATCAAGGCCCTGATCGACGCTTCGGCCGACAAGATCGAAGGCGGCGCCAGCGTGGCCACCACGGCCGGCAACGACATGGATGCGGTGATTGCCGCGATCGGCCGCGTGGCCGCCATCATGGGCGATATCCGCGGTGCGACGCGCGAGCAGAGCGATGGCGTCAACCAGGTAAAGGACGCCATCGTGCAGCTTGATGAAGTGACGCGCCAGAACAGCCAGATGGTGGAGGAAGCTTCCGCCGCCACTGGCGTACTGGACTTGCAGGCGCAGGGCGTCGCCAAGGCGCTCGAAGTGTTCAAGCTGCCGCCGCAAGCCGGCAGCAAGACCAAGCGCGCCTGAGCGGCGCGCTTCCGCGCTTACTCGGGCGCTTCCACCTTGTAACCCTTGGCGTGCAGATCCGCCAAGGGCCCTTTCGGATCAAGCAGCTGCGCCAGCGGGAGCACGGCAAAGGTCGAGTTGTTGGACTCCAGTGCGCGCTCCGCGTTGGCCAGCCAGTTCTTCCGCATCGTCTCCTTCGCCCGTTGCAGCTTTTCGTTCGCCTTGAAGGCATCGTTGTTCAGGATGGCGTCCGTGCAGGCGGCCTCCCGGTCTGCAAAGCTCAGGGACGTGATCTTCGACATGTCGCCTACCGCCCAGGCGTTGGCACGCACGCGCATCGCGTCGAGATCGGACTCCAGCCGCTCCACCGTTCTTGCGAAGCAAAGCACGTCCGTTCCTGGTGAATTCTTGAACGCTCGCAGGGCCTGGCCTGGACTTTCGAGTTCGGTCTCGACGTTGCTGGAAGTGATCTTCACCTTGTACTGCTTTGCCAGCTTATCGAGCTTCGAATACACGCCCGTGCGCATGGTCAGGCCATTCTTTTCCAGGCCTTGCTGGTAAAGAGTTTCGGCCACGAACATGGGGCGTTCTCGCTCGATGCCCTCGTTCTTGCCGATGTATTTGGTTTTGAGCACTTGCCAGCGGTCGTAGGTTTCTGCAGGCAGCACATCGACCAGTTTGCCGCCATCCGGGTTGTCTTTCACGCCGATGGTGAACGGCAGCATCTTGATGCCACCCCAGAAGCCAACGCTGATGCCGAAGGACGGTTTGGGCAAGTACTCCTGCGACTTGGCGATGATGGATTCCACTTCGTGTGAACGCCAATCCATCTTGACCGGCAACGGCGCGTAGTCGCCGAAGACGTACATCACGTGATCGTCCTTGCTGACCTTCCACAGGCCCGGACCGGGACGCTGGCCCGTAATCACAACCTTTTCACCTTCAGGTGCCGGGGCCTCATCCTGCGCCCAAGCGCCTGCCGCCAGAAGGCACAATGCCATGGCGGATATCACTTTCTTTGTCATCCTCTTACTCTTTCTAAATGGTTAAGAGAACGGCAATACTACATCAGCGACGTGAAGGAATGGTTAATGTATGGACCGGCGCGCCTTTGTCGGTGATCACTTTGACGACCAGCGCGTGTTCGGTGGCGTCGACGCGGGCCAGTTGGTCCTGGCCGAGGACCAGGCGATGGTAAGCGTGCGCCTTGTCGGGTGGCAGGTAGGAGAAGGCGTGGTCGTGGCCGGCGATCACAAGGTCAATGCCGGACTGATTGGCCAGGGCTGTCCACGCGGCGCCGTTGTCGGGCAACCAGCCCCAGTCGCCCTGGTGCATCGCCACCACGCGGAAAGGCGCGCTGGCGAAGTGCTTGTCGCTGCCTGCCTGCGCACGCAGCCACGCCAGTTCGTCCTCGCGGTAAGGCACGGTACGATTCAACTGGGCGTAGACGTTGGTATCGTCGGGCTTGTCCTCTGCGGTATCGAGTACCAGCAAATGCACCGGGCCCATGGAGCGCGCGTAGTAGTATTTGCCTTCCGGCGTGGGCACATAGCCGGCCAGCTGGCGCGCAAAGGCGCCGCGCAATTCGTGGTTGCCGCGTGCGAACAGGAGCGGCCTGCCCGGCCCCATCGCAGCCACCGTGGGGCGCAGCCATTTGGCCCACAACTGCTCTTCCGAATCGAGCCAGTGGAAGGCGTCGCCCAGGTGCAGCAGCGCGTCGGTGCTGGCCCAGTCGACCATCTTCATCAGGCGGCCGATGCGGGCGGTATCCTCGTGGGTATCGGTGACCACGCCGAAGGAAACTTTGGGCTGCTGCGGGCTGAAGGTCGTGAATGCGGCCGCCGGGCTGCTGGTGCTCTGGCCTTTGTCGGGCCAGTAGGGCTTCAGCTTCACCACGCGGGTGGCGATGGCTTCGTAGGAATAGCGCTTGCCAGGAGACAGCCCGTTGATCGTCACGACGTGCCGCTGGCCGACTGGAACCAGGCCGTCGACCTGCGGCTCGATGTCGCGCACCGTGTCGCCATCGCTCAGGCGCACCTTGGCGTGGCTGGGCGCGTCGGTCATCCACATCACCGACACCGAAGTGTCGGAGAGCGCGGAAAGATAGGGGCCATCGGTAATGACAGGCTTGGCGTCGAACACCTTGTAAGGTTCTGACTGCGCCACGGCTCCCCCTTGCATGGCCAATGCTGCCAAGCCAAGGCAAAGGGATGCCAGCACTATTCGCGTGCGCTTCATCAGTAGCGGTCGTCGAACGCGAAGATCGGCTTGCGCTTGCTCCACTGGCCGCGGGTGAAGTCAGGGAAGTCCAGCGTCTGGAAGTTCTGCGCGATCGATTGCTCGGACAGCGGCGTGATGGCGCTCCACGTCACTGCATCGTAAATGTCGATCGGCATTGGCGCGCGCGCCTTCAAGGCTTCGACGAAGGCGTGGATCACGAAGTAATCCATGCCCCCATGACCCGCGCCTGCCGCTTCGCTGGCGTACTTGCGCCACAGCGGGTGGTCGTACTGCTCCTGGTAGGCCTGGAAGTCGTCCCACTGGTGCGGCTTGCTCTTGCCTTCGATGTGGATGGAATGGTTCACGTCCATCCACAAACCGTTGGTGCCTTGCACGCGGAAGCCCAGCGAATAAGGGCGCGGCAGCGAAGTGTCGTGCTGCAGGATGATGGTCTCGCCGTTCTCGCAGGACAGTGTGGTGGTCACTACGTCGCCCAGGCTGAACTTGACCTTGCCGCTCGGGTGCTCGGCGCCGCCCTGCTTGATGATGTAGTCGTGCAGGCCGCGCGCCTTGGTCGCGAAGGTATTGATGCGGGTGAAGCGGTTGCCGCGGTTGATGTTGGTGTACATCGCGCATGGGCCGATGCCGTGGCTTGGATACAGCTCGCCATTGCGCTGCACCGAGTGCTCGGTGCGCCACTTCGCTTCCGACCAGCCCTTGGCGCCGAACTCGATGCCGCTGCCGTAAGGCTTGGCCGGGTCGCCGTTGTTGAACTTCACGGCGCGCAGGTCGTGCTGGTAGCCGCCTTGCAGGTGCACCAGTTCGCCGAACAGGCCTGAACGCACCATCTGCAGCACCGCCATCACGTCGCGGCGGTAGCACACGTTCTCCAGCAGCATGTACGGCGTGCCGGTCTTGAGCTGGGTGTCCAGGACGTCCCAGTGATCCTTGAGCGACACGCCGGCTACCACTTCGCAGCCCACAGGAACCTTGGCCTGCATGGCATCGATCGCCATTTGCGCATGCCATTCCCACGGCGTGGCGATGATCACGCCATCGAGCTGCTTCGAGTCCAGCATGCGGCGGTAGGCATGCTTGTCGCCGTCCTCGCCGAAAGTGCGTGGCTTCGGCTTGCCGGCCTTCTCGAATTGCGCCAGGGCCTTGCCCAGCATGACCGGTTCGATATCGCACAGCGCTGCCACTTCCACGTCGTCGCGGCGCACCAGCTCGCGCAGCAGCACCTGGCCGCGCATGCCGGTGCCGATCATGCCGAGACGGAGCTTTTCGCGGCCGCCAGCTGCAAAAGCGGCCGGCAGCAGCAAGCTGCCCGCCAGCGCGGCGCCGGCGGTGAGGAAGTGTCGTCGATTGAAATGCTTGTCCATCTAGTCTTTGCCTCTTTAGTTGGGTCGCAGGTTACCAGAATTTGTAGTTGGCCGAGAGCGAGAAGACGCGGCCGAACAGGTTTTGCTGGTGGTTGTAGCCTTCCCAGCCGTTCGGGTCGTAGTAAGGCTTCTTGTTGGTCACGTTCTTGATGTTCAGGCCCAGGTCCAGGTTCTTGACCGGCTTCCAGTTGAAGCCCAGGTTGACCGTGTAGTACGAAGGCTGGCCGCCGCACAGGTCTTCCGGCAGCGCCACGCCGCCAGCGGTGCAGTTCTCCGGTGCGTTGTCGGTGTCGTATGCGCCATAAGCCCATTTGGCCTTGCCGGTGTAGTTCACGAACAGGCTGGTAACCAGGTTCTGGTAGGTCCAGTCGGCGTTGAAGGTGGCACGCAGGCGCGGCGAATCGTAGTAGCCGACGTAATTGCCGGAGAAGCCGCCGCCGTCTTCGTAGTTGTAGATTTCGCGCTTACGGATGGTGAAGGCGGCGCCGGTACCCAGCTTGCCGTATTCGCCCAGCGAGAAGCGGGCACGCGCATCGATGTCGAAGCCGTCCAGCAAGGTGCGGCCACGGTTGGAATAGGAGTTGATCAAGCCACCCAGGTTACCAACCGAGTATTTCGGCATGCCGGCTTCTACGCAGGCAGGCAGGTTGGCCAGGTTGTTGCACATGCTGACCACGGCGGCCATATTGGCGCGGTCGGCATCGCTCAGGTCATTGCGGATTGCCTTGTCGGTGCCGGCCAGGCTTGGACCGTACTTGTCGACCAGGTCGGTGAACAACTGGTTGAAGTCCTGGCGCACGATCTCGTTGCGGCGGTAAACAAACCAGTAATCGAGCGAGATGCTGACGTCCTTGGCTGGCTGCAGCACCAGGCCCAGGGTCGAGATCTTGGCCTTTTCCGGCGTCAGGTCAGGATTCGGCGGGGTCAGGCCGCCCACGGTGGTCGAGCAGTTGGAGTTCAGCAGGCCCTTGCCCAGGTCCCGGTCGGTCGCGGCGACGGACTTCATCAGCAGCTTGGCAATGGCATTGGTTTCGTCGCAGCGCACCGTGTCGCGGATGCCGCCCACCTGCGCGAACACGCCACCGCTGCCCGATTCGGCCAGGTTAGGCGCGCGGAAGCCTTCCGAGTAGGTACCGCGCAGCATGATCTCAGGACGGGCGCGCCATTGCACGCCAATCTTCGGCGCCAGGTTGGCGGAGAAGTGCGGGTATTTGTCGAGGCGTGCCGCGGCGTTGACTTCCAGCGTGTCGGTCAGCGGCACCACCACTTCGCCGAACAGCGCGCTGACGGTGCGCTTACCGTCGAACCAGGAGCCGCCCTGCTGCGTGATCAGGCCATTGGCGGCATCGGCATTGCCCGGGGTGTCGAAGCTTTCGCGCATCAGGTTGGTGCCGAAGGCGGCGCGCACTTCACGGTCGCCCAGCTTGAACAGCGTGCCCTCCACCTTGGCGTCGAAGGTTATCAGCTTGGTCCAGGACTGGATGTCGAAAGTCGGGAAGGCTTCCCGGATCAGGGCCGCGTTGGCTTCGCTGATCTCGCCGAACTTGAAGGCAGGGTTGTCGGCAATATAGACGCGGCCAGTGACCGGGTCTTTGGTGGTCGGGCCGAAGGCCTTCTCGAAGCCCTTGGTGTTGATATTGGTGGTCTGGTACAGCGTCGAGTGGCTGCCGGCAATGCCCAGCGCAGTCTCGAAGTCCCAGCTGCCGGTCAGGTGGCCGCGCAGGCCGGTGAGCACACGGTAATTGTCGTCCAGGTTTTTCTGGCCGAAGTGGCCGACAGCATCCTGCAGGATGTAGTTCAAGCCTGCAGCGCCGCCCATCTTGGCAGCCATGTCAGCGTCCAGTTTGCCCTTCAGGTAGACATTGTTCGGACCAAGGTAAGGGTTGACGAAGGTATTCAGTTTGGTGCCGGTGTTGCGCGAGAACCAATTGCTGGTGGTGCCGCTGTTGAAGCTGCGCGGGCCATTTTCGCCGCGCAGCTTGATGTGCGTGAATGCGGCTTCGGCGAATACTTCGAGGTCCTCACCGAGCTTCTTGCGGCCGGACAGAAAACCGGTTGCGCGGTCGGAAGTCGGTCCGGTGTCCAGGGAATACGGCAGGTTGTTCCATACGCAACGGGTACCGGATGCCTCGGTGATAGTGGTGGTGCAGCCGGACACCGCACGCTGGGTGCGCGCATTGTTCTTGGCAGGGTCGAACACGAAGAAGGTGCCGGGATTAGGCTGGCCCGGCTCGCTGCCGACACCGATACGGAAGTTGGAGATGAAATTCGGGTTGTTGACGTAGAAGTAGTCCGGCCGCTTGTCGTAGGTATCGGCCAGCGCAATGCGGTCACGCTGGTACACGTTCAGCGAAGCCATGAAGTTGTAGCCGTCGTTGCCGAAGTCGCCCTTACCGTAGACCAGGCTGGCCTGGTGCTCGCCATATGCCGAAACTTCCTGCGAATGATCGGTGCTGACCTTCGCTTCCAGGCCCTGGTAGTTCTTCTTGGTGATGACGTTGATCACGCCGGCCACTGCGTCGGAGCCATACACTGCGGAGGCGCCGTCGGTGAGGATCTCCATGCGCTCGATCGCCGCGGCGGGAATCGAGTCGATGTTGACGAACATGGTCTGGAAGCCGGCCGGCGCACCGTAGAAGGAAAGGCGGCGGCCATTCAGCAGCACCAGGGTGCCCTGTGCGCCAAGGCCGCGCAGGTTGGCTTGCGAGGCGCCGTCGGAACCGGTGAACATGGAACGGAAGTCTTGCTGTGCAGGGCGCGCGGCCGGCAGGTTGTCCAGCACCTGCATCAGGGTGCGGGCGCCCATGTTTTCGATCTGCTTGGCATCGATCACCTGCACTGGCGATGCGGTTTCCGCGTTGATGCGCTTCAGGCTGGAGCCGGTGACTTCGACGCGGTGGATCTTCTCTCCTTTTTCGTCCTTTTTGTCATCTGCTCCATCGGCTGCCAGGGCGCCGCCAGCCATTCCAATAGCTGCCAGCGCAGCGATCAATTTCTTCAGTTCCACTTGCATCTCCTTTATTTTAGTTTGCAAAACGCCCTCCCCGGTCCGAAGAGGGGTTCGTTCTAGTGACGAAAAATGTGCGGTCAGCGCGTCTTGACGGTGGCGCCCTCGGTGCCTAGCAGTACGGCGTTGGCCCAGTTGCCGCAGACCTGGGCGGGTTGGGCGCCGCGCGCACCCAGCGTGCGCAGGCTGAGTTGCCTCAATCCGCGTACATCGATCTCCGGCTTGACGACGGCCGGCGCGCTTACCAGTCCGCTGTCGTACAGCAGGCGGTCGCCGCTCCAGACCTGGAACTGCAGGCCGCCCGCATTGCGGCAGCTATCGTCCACGCCAAGGTCGGCGCGCAGCAGGTTCCAGTTACCTTCCAGTTGCAGGTCGATGCGGCTGGAAGGGCCGGCGCCCAGGCCCTTGCGGAACCACAGGCCGTTCATGCGCATTTCCTTGCCCTTGCCGGCAGGACGATCGCGTCCGATGCCCTTCGGCAGTGGCAGGTCTGACAGGAAGCTTTGCTGTTCTGCGCCTTCTTTCGCACGATGCTCGAGGATGCGGAAGGTGGACAGCGCGATCGGTCCCACTTCGGCCGGCTGCATGGCGTTGATTGCCTTGGCTGGCGCCTGCGCTGCGGCCGTGACCATCGGGTCGGTGGAAGCCGCCCCTTCGCCTTCCGGGTTCTGCGTGCTGAGCACGCGGAAGCGCAGCAGGCGGCCTGCGGTTGCGGGGAAGTTGATGGTTTGCGTCTCTTTCTGCAAATTCAGGCGGCCGGTGAAGCTCGGCTTGCCCCATTCGCCGTTGGTGTCGGCAATGTAGATTTCGTAGTCGCGTACCTGGCCGTGCTTCCAGTGCTCGTCATTGCGCGGCGCGATCTCGATCCCGTCCACCAGGCGGCGTTCGGTGAAGCCGATGGTCCATTCGTGGGCGCCAGTGCGGATCGACTGGTTGCGGGTGGTGCGGAACCAGGTGGCAGGCTTGTCGTCGAAGGCGTTTTCCAGCGGATGGCCGGGTTCTTCGGCGGGGCGGTTGACCACCAGCAGCGCGTCGGGCGGCAATGCGCGACCCAGTTCCGGTGCTTGCGGGAAGTTGTCGTCTTGCTCGGCAAGGACTTGAGCGCCCTGCACGGTAATCGTCAGCGGTTGGCGGATGTCCTGCTTCGCGGTCTTCACATGCAGCGTGCCGGTGCGGTCTTGCGCGTCGTAATACCAGCCTTCCACCGCCGCGTCATACGCCGCGCTGTCCGAGTGTGCCGGCAAAGTGCGGCCAGCAGGAGCGGACGCGGTGACTGACGCGGGGCGCTGGCGGGTCAGCATGCGCAGGGCATAGCTGCGGCGCGCTTCCTGCCCCGCGTAGCTGCCCTCCACGGCCGCGATATCGACATCGACTCTTGCGCCAGCGCCCGATTCGCGCATGCGCAGCACTTGCTGGCTGAAGGCGCCCTTCTGATACTGGCGTGTATTGCCGTCGTCCTCGTACAACGTGAATGTGGACTCGCCGTGAGGGTAGAGGTCGAGCGTCAGCACGTCCTTCGGCTTCTCGCCGTCGTACAGGACTTCGGAGTACATCGGCAGGATCGCGCCGGCGCGGACGAAGACTGGCAGCTTGTCGAGCGTGACCTGCAGGTCGAGATCGCGTCCCGCTGCGCCGGCGCTCGCCTGGCGGCCATCCCAGTAGTCGAACCACGTGCCTTGCGGCAGGTGGATTGCCTTGCGCCAGCCTTGCGACACGGCCTGACTGCGATACACAGGCGCCACCAGCATGTCGCGGCCGAGGAGGAACTGGTACTTGTGCGCTTCGGTGAAGGCCGCCGGGTCGGATGTGTAATCCCACATCAAGCCGCGCACCAGCGGCGCGCCAGTCTGCTCGGCCTCGCGCGCCAGTGTGTACATGTACGGCGTCAGGCGCAGCTTGAGTTTCAGGTAGCGGCGGTTGATGCTGCGGTAAGGCTCATCGAACCACCACGGATGCTTGCGCGCATTGGCCGACCAGCCCGACATCCCCATCAGCACTGGCGTGAAAGCCTTCCACTGCAGGTCGCGGGTATACGTCTCGGGACTGCCGCCGAAAATCGCATCGACGTCGCCGGTCGCATAGGCCTGGCCGGACAGGCCGGAACCTACCAGCGTTGGCACATGCCAGCGAATGTAGTCCCAGCTCGCGCTCTGGTCGCCGGTCCACGCCACGGCATAACGCTGCGTGCCGGCCCAGCCCATCACAGTCCAGATGAAGGGACGGCTGTCGGAATTGTCCAGGATGCCGTCGTAGGCGGACTTGTTGGCGTCCAGCGAGAACTGGTAGCCCTTGCCGGTCCAGGCCACGTCCAGCTTCTGCACGCGGCTGCCGGCCGTGCCGACTTCCCATTTGATCTTGTCGACGCCGTTTTCGGTCCACAGGCCGGTACGGAAGCCATATTTAGCCAGGCCCTGCACGGTTTCCGGCAGGTTGGTGTAGCCGCAGCCATAACCGTCATTCGGCAGGATCCAGCCGCCCGGCATATCGTTCTCGCGGTATTTGCGGGCCACCGATTCGATCACGTCCGGCGTCTTGCCGGTCGGGCCATCGCTCCAGCCTTTCGGCACGGTGCCCGGCTTCTTCACGTTGTCGCCATCGTTGTAGCAATCTGCGTCGCCGTATTCGAGCGCCCAGCGCGGCAGCATGCGCGCGCGGCCAGTCCACTCGGTATAGCGCGCCAGCACATCGCGCACGTCCTTGCCGACGAAGTAGTAAGCGTCAAAGCGCGGCTCGGCGTGCTGCAAGGCCACCACGTCGTTCTGGCGCAAATCGTAGCTGCCGTCCGACCAGGTATTGCGCAGCATGCCCCAGCCGCGGGAGCTCATAAGGAAAGGCGCCGGGCTTGGGCGGTCGCCCTCTTCCCATCCGCCCGAGTAGGACACGTCGAGCTGCCGGCCCTTGAATTCGAAGCGGCCATTCTGCTGGCCGCCGCCGAAGAAGCGCTCCGCCTTGTCGCTCGACAGGGTCTGCACGCTGGCTTTGTCACCCAGCTCCAGCGGCTGCACTTCGCGCCACAGCGGCTGCGTTTCGCCAGCACGGAACAAGGTAAAGCGCAGCGGGTTGCGGTCGATGCGCAAGGCCAGTTTGGCGGTACGCAGCAAAATATGGTCAGGCTGTTCGCTTACGCTATGCTCAATATGTGCGGCCGGCTTGCCGACCACGATGGCTGCTGCCTTGTCGCCGGCATCGGTCAGCTTGCCCTTTGGACCGGCCCAGATGCGCAGCACGTCGTCCTGCAGCAGGCTGACGCGCACGATGGCCCCGGAGTCGGTGGCCAGGTCCCAGTACTGCCCCTCCGCGGCCGTGGATGGCGCGGCGGTGATGCTGCGCAGTTTTCCGATCGGGGCTGCCAGGGCGGCACCGGCAGCCAGGGCCATGGCGGCAGCGGCGATTGCAGTACGTGTGAGTCTCTTCATAAGCCTGCCTAAGGTGCAAGTTTTTTCGTTTTGATGGATGTACTTTAGGAATAAAAGCAAAAAAGGTCAACAAAAAGAAAGAAAACTGTACTTTCGGAGCAATTTTCCACCATTTTATCTTTCGTTTTGCCGATATTGCGGCGCAATAGCTTTCGCTTAGTGGCACGTGCGCAACGTAACGTGCCGAAATGTGGTGCCAGGCGGGACGTTTCCGCATAGGATGCGCCAACTCACAACTTTCGTTTTTCTTTCGTATTTGACTTTTCGAAATATCTTATTTATGCTTTGAGCCAACTTACAACTTATCTTTTTTCGATGACTACCCTCCTCCAGCGTGACCCGCAAGCCTGGCGCGACATCAACGGCCTCGATACCGCCGAAGAGATTGCGCAGCAGCCGGCCCTGTGGCGCGAACTGGGCGCCAGCTTGCAAAGCCGCGCCGCCGACGTTGCCGCTTTCCTTGGCGGCTGTCTGCACAATCCGCAGCAGCGCGTGATCCTGACCGGCGCCGGCAGCTCCTGCTATGTGGGCGAGATCGTCGCCGATGAATTGAATGCCGCCTGGCCTGCGCAAGTGCGTGCCGTGGCGACCACCAGCCTGCTGACTCACCCGGAGCTCTACCTCGATGCAGGCGCGCCGACCCTGCTGGTTTCCTTCGCCCGCAGCGGCAGCAGCCCGGAAAGCCTGGCCGCGGTTGAACTGGTGCGCGACGTGGTAGCCGACGCGCGCTTCCTGAACATCACCTGCAATGCGCAGGGCCAGCTGGCGCGCAACGGCGATACCGATGCGCGCACCTTCAACCTGCTGATGCCTGCCGCAAGCTGCGACCGCGGCTTCGCCATGACCAGCAGCTTCACCTGCATGCTGCTGGCCGCCCTGTGCGTGCTGGGCAAGGGTGAATGGCAGGAACGCCTGGCAGCGCTGGCGCAAGCCGGCGACGCTGCATTGCGCGACTGGGCAGCGCCTGTAGCCTCGCTGGCCGCATTGCCGGTGGAGCGCGTCGTCTACCTGGGCAGCGGCCCGCTGGAAGCGCTGGCCAGGGAGTCTGCCCTGAAGATCCTGGAACTGACTGGCGGCCGTGTGCTCGCCATGTCGAACACTGCGCTCGGTTTCCGCCACGGCCCCAAGTCGGCGCTGAACAGGCAATCGCTGGTGGTGCTGTTCCGCAGCAGCAAAGCGCTGTCGCGCCGCTATGAAGAAGACCTGCTGCAAGAGCTGCGCCGCGATGGCGTGGCTGGCTCGGTGGTCACCGTCGGCATCGACTCCGACATTTCGGTCGCCGCGCAGGAACTGCCGGCGCAATTGCCTGATGCGTGGCTGGCGCCATTGTGGCTGCTGATGGCGCAGCAATACGCCCTGCACCAATCGGCTGCGCTGGGCCTGACACCCGATAACCCGTTCGCCGACGGCACCGTCAACCGCGTCGTGCAAGGCGTCACCATTTACCGCCATGACCAGTTCTGAGCAAACCGGCTATCACGGCATTGACATCGGCGGCACCAAGATCGAACTGGTGTCCTGGATCGATGCCGGCGGCGACTTGCAGGAAGTCTTCCGCGAGCGCATCGCCACGCCGGGCACCGATTTCAATGAGTTTGTCGCTGCGATTGCTGGCCTGGTCGCGCGCGGCGACGCGGCACTCGGCCCGCAAGCATCGCCCGCTGCCGTCGGCATCGGCCTGCCCGGCGTGATCGACAGCGCCACCGGCCGCCAGCTCAGCTCCAATGTGCCGGCCCTGAACGGCCGCCTGGTCGCTGCCGCCCTGCAGGAAGCGCTGGCGCGTCCAGTCATCATCGGCAACGACTGCCAGTGCTTCGCGCTGTCGGAAGCGCAAGGCGGCGCCGCAGCCGGCCTGCCCACCATGTTCGGCGCCATCATCGGCACCGGCGCCGGTGGCGGCTATTGCGTCGACGGCCGCCTGCTGCGCGGTTTCAATGCCATCGCCGGCGAATGGGGACACTGGACCGTTCCGGCGCCGCTGCTGGCCCTTTACAAGCTGCCTGTGCTGGACTGCCCTTGCGGCAAGAAGGGCTGCCTGGAGCGCTACGTCTCCGGCCCCGGCCTGTCGAAACTGCATGCCCACATCGGCGGCGACGGTGCAGAACCGCTGGCCATCGTGGCGCGCGCCAACAATGGCGACGCGCTCGCTGCGCAGGCATTGGCGATCCACCTCGACTTGCTGGGCCACGCGCTGGCTGGCCTGGTGCTGGCCTACGATCCGCACGCCATTGTGCTGGGCGGCGGCCTGTCCAAACTGTCGCACCTGTACCAGCAACTGCCGGCCGCCATGCGCCGCCACCTGTTCCGCGGCGTGCAAACACCGCCCGTGCTGCCGCCACGCTTCGGCGATGCCGGCGGCGCACGCGGCGCCGCCCTGCTGGCGCGCCAACAAACCAATTAAGCCGACCATGAACCAGACTGCCCATCCTTCACCAGTCCTGCAAATCGTCCAGGCGCACCGCGCCGGCGAAGCGGTCGGCTTGTACAGCGTTTGCTGCAGCCACCCCACGGTCCTGCGTGCCGCCATGCAGGTGGCCAGGCAGTACGGCACGCCGCTGCTGGTGGAAGCCACCTCGAACCAGGTGGACCAGTTTGGCGGCTACACCGGCATGAAGCCGGCCGAGTTCCGCGACTACGTGCATCGGCTGGCGCAAGAACAAGGCTTCCCTGCCGAACGCCTGGTGCTGGGCGGCGACCACCTCGGCCCCAATGCCTGGCAATCGCAAGATGCCGCCGCCGCGATGGCGCACGCCGATGTGCTGATCGACGCATACGTGTCGGCCGGCTTCCACAAGATCCACCTCGATTGCAGCATGCGCTGCGCCGACGACGAGCCGGTCCTGAGCGACGAAACCGTGGCCGCGCGTGCGGTGCGCCTGGCCGCCATTGCCGAACAGGCAGCGGCGCGCGCCGGCCTGCCGCCACCGGTGTACGTGATCGGCACCGAAGTGCCAGTGCCTGGCGGCGAGGCCTCGCTGGAACAAGCGCTTGCCGTCACCACGCCGTCGGCCGCCGCGCGCACACTGGAAGTCCATCGCCGAGCTTTTGCCGAAGCCGGCCTGGGCGATGCCTGGCAGCGCGTGATCGCCATGGTGGTGCAGCCGGGTGTCGATTTCGACCAGGCCAATGTGCAGCACTACAACGCTGCAGCCGCCGTGGAGTTGTCGGCCTTCGTGGCCGGCCAGCCGGGCCTGGTGTTCGAAGCCCACTCCACCGATTACCAGCGCGAATCGGGCTTGCACGAGATGGTGCGCGACCATTACGCCATCCTCAAGGTCGGCCCGGCCGCCACCTTCGCGCTGCGCGAAGGCTTCCTCGCGCTGTGCATTATTGAAGAGGCCTTGCTGGGCAAGGAAAAGGCCTCGCGCCTGATGGACGTGCTCGACGAAGCCATGCTGGCCAAGCCCAAGCACTGGCAGAAGCATTACCTGGGCAGTGCCGACGAGCAGCGCCTGATGCGCCGCTACGGCCTGTCCGACCGCTGCCGCTACTACTGGGGCGAGCCGGAAGTGGCCACAGCCGTCAGCCAGCTGTTCGCGAACCTGGCCAGCCGCAGCATCCCGCTGCCTTTGCTGAGCCAATACCTGCCGGAGCAATTCCTCGCCGTATTGCAGGGCGAACTGGCCGCCGAGCCGCAAGCCCTGCTCGAACACAAAATCGGCCGCCTGCTGGCGCAATATGCGCGCGCCTGCAGCGCCAACGCCGCTGCCAAGCACACGGCCCCCGCCTTCTGTTAAGCTCGACGTTTTTACACCCAGCGACAGAAGACATGCGAAATACCAGCCAACGCCGCGAAACCATCCTGCAGGCGATCGTACAACATGGTTCGGTCCAGGTAGCCGACCTGGTAGGCAAGCTAGGCGTCTCCGCCGTCACCATCCGCAGCGACCTCAGTGTGCTTGAATCCCAGGGCCTGGTGCAGCGCAGCCACGGCGGCGCCCTGCTGGCGCGCACGCCGCCGACCGAGCACACCATCCGCCAGAAGGATTCCCTGAACCAGGCGCAGAAAGAACAAATCGGCCTGCTGGCGGCGCGCATGGTGCAGCCGGGCGACAACGTGATCATCGACTCCGGCACTACCACCATTTCGCTGGCGCGCCATCTGCGCGATGCCAGTGACGTGACGGTGCTGACCAATGGCCTGAACATCGCATGGGAACTGGCTGACGCGCCGGGCGTGGACCTGATCCTGACCGGCGGCCGCCTGCGCAAGCAATCGCTGTCGCTGCAAGGCGCGCAGGCAGAGGCCTGCCTGTCGGCCTACAACTTCGACAAGCTGTTCCTCGGCGTCGATGGCTTCGACCTGCAGTTCGGCATCACCACCCACCACGAGGCGGAGGCAAACCTGAACCACAAGATGGTGGAGCGCGCCAAAAAAGTCATCGTGCTGACCGACGCTTCCAAATTCGGCCGCGTGTCGCTGCACCGCATCGTGCAGCTGGACCGCGTGCACACCGTCATTACCGACGCCAGCATCAGCACCGAGTACCGCGAAGGGCTGGAGAAGCGCGGCATTGAAGTGATCATCGCGGAGTAAAGATGCTGCAAGGCCGTATCCTCACTCCCGACGGCTGGATCAACGGCAGCATTGCCTTCGGCCAGCGCATCACCAGCATTGCCGAAGGCGCTTCCGAGGCCGGTGCCGGCCTGACCATCATTCCCGGCTTCGTCGACCTGCACGTGCACGGCGCTTCCGGCGTCGACATCATGGAAGGCGGCGATGCCGGCGCCGTGGTCGCGCGCAGCCACGCACGGCACGGCACCACCGCGCTGCTCGGCACCACGCTGACCGCCAAAGAAGACTCGATCCGCCACGCCCTGCAAGGGCTGGCCGGCGTCATCGCGCAGCGCCCGCAGCACGGCGCGCGCATGCTGGGCGTGCACCTGGAAGGCCCGTTCCTGAACCGCCGCCGCCTCGGCGCCCAGCCGCCCGACGTGGTAACCGGCAGCCGCGCGCTGGTGGAGAGCTACCACGCCATCGCACCGATCCGCGTGCTGACCATGGCGCCGGAAGTGACAGGCCACCTGGAACTGATTCCGCTGCTGAAAAACATGGGTATCCGCGTCCAGATCGGCCACAGCGCCGGCAGCTATGACGATGGCGTGGCCGCCATGCGCGCCGGCGCCGCCGGCTTCACCCACCTGTTCAACGGCATGACCGGCATGAGCCACAAGGAGCCAGGCATGGTGGACGTGGCCATGGCGCATGCCGAATACGCCGAAATCATCCCCGACCTGCTGCACGTGCACCCGGGCGCCATGCGCGCCGCGCTGCGCGCCATCCCGCGCCTGTACGGCGTGACCGACGCCACTTCCGCCACCGGCATGCCGGACGGCGAATACGCACTCGGCACCCAGCGCGTGTTCAAGTGCATGGGCTGCGTGCGCCTGGCTACCGGTTCGCTGGCCGGCTCCGTGCTGACCATGGACCAGGCTTTGCGCAACTTCGTCAGCCTGGGCATGGAGGTGGCGGAAGCTTCGCAGCGCCTGTCGCTCTTCCCTGCCGATTACCTGGGCGAGTCGCAGCGCGGCCGCCTGGCGCCGGGGGCGTGGGCCGACATTGTCGTGCTGGACCAGTCTTTACACCCCGTGGCCGTCTTCGTTGAAGGCGAGGCCATTCCACTCTCATAAGAATACCAGGAGATCCAATGCAGGCCTTATCCATGCGCTATTTACTGTTTATCGCCGGGATGGGCGGCCTGCTTTACGGGATCGATGTCGGCATCATTGCCGGCGCCCTGCCTTACCTGGAGTCCACCGCCTCCGTCGCGTGGAAGCTGAGCGCGCAGCAACTGAGCTTCATCGTTGCCGCCGTGCTGCTTGGCTCCGTGCTGTCTTCGCTGTTCGCCGGCGCCATTGCCGATGCCATTGGCCGCCGCTGGGCGATGGTGCTGGCCGGCGCGCTGTTCACCATCAGCATTCCCCTGATCGCGCTGTCGGACGGCTACACGCCGCTCTTGCTGGGGCGCCTGCTGCAAGGCATCAGCGGCGGCTTGATCGGCGTGGTGGTGCCGCTGTATTTGGCCGAATGCCTGCGCGCCGAACAGCGCGGCCGCGGCGCCGCCCTGTTCCAGCTTTTGCTGACCATCGGCCTGGTAGCGGCAGCCGTGATCGGCCTGGTGCAGGCGCAAAACGTCGAAGGCGCAACGCAAGCCGCGCAAGCCTTGCCGGAAGCCGCGCGCGCTGCGGCCGTCTTCGACGCCAAGGACCACGCCTGGCGCAGCATCTTCTGGATGTGCCTCGCGCCGGGACTGGTGTTCACCTTCGGCAGCGCGCTGCTGGCTGAATCGCCGCGCTGGCTGGTGCAGCGCGGCCGCATCGGGCAGGCACGCACCGCGCTGCTGCGCACCCGCGCCGCCGCCGAAGCGGAGCACGAACTGCACGATATGCAGGCCGCGGCCGGCCTCGCCGTGCGTGCGGCCAACCCTGACGGGCCCTCCGACGGCGACATCGCCGCAGCGCGCGGCGTCGTTGCCGGCCGCGGCAGCCTGCCGGCGGCACACGGCGCAGCCGGCAGCGCCGGCAACGTTGCCGGCGACGACCGCCTGCTGAGCCGCCGCTACGTGCTGCCTTTCCTGCTGGCCTGCCTGGTGCTGGCCTGCACCCAGGCGACCGGCATCAACTCCGTGCTGGCTTACGTGGTCAACATCCTGAACCAGGCCGGCCTGCCCGGTGCCACCGCCAACATGGCCGACGTCGGCCTCAAGCTGCTGAACGCCATCATGACCGTGGTGGCCGTGCTGCTGGTCGACCGCAAGGGCCGCAAGTTCCTGCTGATGCTGGGCAGCGGCGGCATCGTGGTCGCCCTGCTGGCGGCCGGCCTGTTGTTCCGCAGCGCCGAAAGCGAGCAGCGCGACGTGAGCGCCACCGTGGCGGCGCAAGCGAAGGGCGACACCCTGTCGCTGCGCCTCGACGCGAAAACCCTGAAAGCGCTGGGCGCGCAAAACGGCAGCGATGCAGCGCCGCAGTTGCTGACCGTGTCCTACTCCTACGGCCCCTTCACCAATGTGCAGGTTCGCCGCAGCGACGACCCGGCGCTCGCGCCAATGGTGCTGTCGCGCGACGACACCGTGCAGCCCGACAGCGTGATTGGCGCCTTCTTCCGCCGCCTGCACCTGAATCCATTTGCCGACCCGGCTGAGGGCCGCAGCGCCCCATTGAAAATCGAACAGGCAAAGATCGGCGCCCTGCCCTCGGTGGCGCATGGCTGGCAAGTGACTTTGGCGATCTGCCTGTTTGTGGCCAGCTTCGCGGTCGGCCCCGGCGTCTGCGTGTGGCTCGCGCTGTCGGAGCTGATGCCGACCCGCATCCGCTCCAACGGCATGAGCATTGCGCTGCTGGTCAACCAGTTCGTCTCCACCACCATCGCCGCGGTGTTCCTGCCGACCGTCGGCCAGCATGGCTACGCGGCGATGTTCTTCTTCTGGGCTGGCTGCACCGTGGTCTACTTCCTGGCAGCCGCTTTCCTCCTGCCGGAAACCAAAGGGAAAACGCTGGAAGAAATCGAAGCCCACTTCGCAAAATTGAAGGCGGCATAGAAGCCTGGCGGCATGCGCAGGCTGCCAGCGCCGGCAGCGCTCTACGATTTGGGGGCCGCTTCTCGCGGCCTGTACCGCCAATCCTGCGCTTTGTCGCACGGCGCCGCCCGGCCGCTGCCCGCTGCGGCACAATGCGGGCACTCAAACTACCCAAGGGGCATGATGATTACTTCCGCTCTCCTGCTGGCAGCTGCCTTGTCCACCGCATCACCCGGTGACGGCATGTTCGAACCGGGCCTGGTGTCCGACAACGGCGTGTTCGGCTTCACGCTGTCACCCGATGGCCAGCATGCGCTGTGGGTGCAATCGGGCGGTGCCCGCACCAAGCTGGTAATCGTCGAATCGCATAAAGTGGACGGCAAGTGGCAGAAACCAACGCCGGTGCCATTCTCCGCCACCGATGGCTCGCGCGACATCGACCCTGCCTTCGCTCCGGACGGCAAGTCGATCATCTTCCAGTCCAACCGCCCGGTGCCGGACAAGCCTGGCCGCAAAGGTTTCGACATCTACTCGGTGGCGCTGAAGGATGGCCGCTGGGGCCCGCTGGTACACCTGGGCCACGACATCAACAGCGACGAATCGGAATCCTCCGGTTCGATTGCCGCCGACGGCACCATCTACTTCATGAAGAACGGCGCCGAGGGCAAGTCCGACCTGTGGCGCTCGCGCCGCGTGGATGGCAAATACACCACGCCGGAACGCCTGGCCGAACCGGTCAACACCGGCCCATGGCGCGAATCGAACCCCTACATCGCAGCCGACCAGAGCTACCTGCTGTACTTCTCCGACGTGCCCGGCGGCGCCGGCGACATGGACCTGTACATCAGCTTCAACGGCAAGGACGGCTGGAGCACGCCAAAGAACATCGGCGCCCCGTTCAACACCGCGCAAGCCGAGTTCACGCCCTTCGTGCATGGCAACCGACTCTATCTGGCGCGCCAGGCCAAGGACGGCGAGCGCTTCATCGAGAATATTTACAGCTATCCGTTCGACCCTGGCAGCTATCGCTAAGCCGCCGTCCAAAATAGTTTTTGTGCACCGCACAAAAGTGTGATACACTGCGTTCCGTGGTGAAGTACTCGAGACCTTCACCTTGTAGCACCAAACATTGGTCACAGGCCGGCACCTTGCAGATAGCATTGGCTGACCGCTTCGCACCGTGCAGATAGCACGGGCTGTAGCAGCGATTGAAATATTGGCATTACATTGAAACGAAGCCCGCAACAACGCGGGCTTTTTTTTCGCCCCTCGCCCCCCAATCGCAAAGGAAATACCATGGCAAAAGAAGAACTGATCGAAATGAATGGCGTGGTCACCGAGATCCTGCCGGAGCAGCGCTTCCGCGTCGACCTGGACAACGGCCACAAGCTGATCGCCTATACCGGCGGGCGCATGAAGAAAAACTTCATCCGCATCATCGCCGGCGACAAGGTCACGCTGGAACTCTCTCCCTATGACCTGAACAAAGGCCGCATCGTATTCCGCCACATCGAACAGCGTGGCTCCTCCGGCCCGCATCCACCGCAGCGCCGCCGCTAAATTAGAAGTCGGGGTCAGCTCCGGCAATCGGACATTTATGCTGGAAGTAGTTCAGGGGCAGCGCGCAGCGCGGCCAGCTGCTGCGGCGCGAGGCGGGCGGCGGCGCTGGCAAGGTGGCGGGCTGCTGCTGGCTGGCCGCTGCGCTCGGCCAGCGAGAGCCAGCGCCAAGCTTGTTCGGCGTCGGCTGGCGTGCCCTGGCCGGACAGGAACATCAGGCCGGCATTGAGCTGGGCGCGGGCGTGGCCCTGGCGCGCGGCGGCCAGGTACCAGGACAGCGCCTGCTTGAAGTCGCGCGGCAGGCCCTGGCCATTGTCGTAGCGCAGGCCCAGCGTGAAGCAGGCCAGCGTATGGCCTTGCTCGGCCGCCTTGCGGTACCAGGCATTCGCTTGCGCCAGGTCCGGCGCGGGGCCGTCGTCGCGGTCGTGGATCTGGCCCAGCATGAATTGCGCGGCCACGTAATCCTGTTCGGCGGCGCGGCGGAACCAGGCCAGCGCCTTGCGCGCGTCCTGCGGGACGCCCTGCCCCGTTTCATAGCGCAGGCCGAGGTCGAACTGGGCACGCAAGTGACCCTGGTCGGCCGCCTTGCGGTACCAGAAGATCGCTTCCTGCTGGTCGCGCGGCACGCCGTGGCCTTGTTCGTACAGCAGCGCGAGGTGGTATTGCGCAGCCGGATGGCCGGCGTCGGACGCCTTGCGGTACCAGTGCGCGGCTTCGCGGTAATCCTGCGCCACGCCCTGGCCGTGGTCGTAGCGCTGGCCCAGGTTATTCTGCGCGCCGGCGTGCCCCAGCTCGGCGGCGCGGCGGTACCACTTCAGCGCCAGCGCTTCGTCGCGCGGCACGCCGTTGCCGTTGTCGTAGATCAGGCCGAGGTTGAACTGCGAGCTGACGTGGTCCTGCTCGGCGGCCAGCGTGTACCACTTAATGGCGCGCGCGGCATCGGCCGGCACGTCCTGCCCCTTGTCGTAGCGCAGGGCGAGGTTGAACTGGGCGGCGGCATAGCCTTGCTCGGCGGCCTTGCGGAACCAGCCCAGCGCCTGCTTGCCGTCCTGCGCCACCCCTTGGCCGTTGTCGTAGCGCAGGCCGAGGTTGAACTGGGCGCGCGCATAGCCCTGGTCGGCGGCCTTGCGGTACCACATGATCGCCTGCGCGAAATCTTGCGGCACGCCGCGGCCGCTGTCGTACATCATGCCCAGGTTGTTCTGCGCGCCCGGGTCACCCTGGTCGGCGGCTTTGGCGAACCAGTAGCGCGCCTGCTCGGTATCGTGCGGCACGCCCTGGCCCTTGGCGTACAGCCAGCCCAGGTTGTACTGCGCGGCCGCGTAGCCTTGTTCGGCGGCGAGCTGGTACCAGTGCGCCGCTTCGGCGAAATCGATGTCGACTCCCTGCCCTTTCTGGAACATCACGCCCAGGTTGTATTGCGCGTGCTCCAGGCCGGCGTTGGCGGCCTGGCGGTACCAGGCCACAGCCAGCTCGTAGCTTTGCGCCACGCCGTGACCGTTGAAATACATGAAGCCCAGGCTGTGCTGCGCATTGGCCACGCCACGTTCGGCCAGCTGGCGCACTCGCAGGAATTCGGCGACGTAATGCGCCTCGCTGGTTGGCACGCCGGCGCCGCCGGCCTGGTTTGCTGCGGGAGGCTGCATCGGGACTTACCCTTGGCTTGCCAGGCGCAGGCCGGCCGGGATGGCGATGGCCGGGGCGTCGGCCTGGTTCTGCGCGGCCAGCACTTCCATGAAAGCGGTCAGCGCAATCGGGCGGTAGTACAGGTAGCCTTGCATGGTGGCGCAGCCGTTGGCGGCCAGGTAGCGTGCCTGCACTTCGGTTTCCACGCCTTCAGCCACCAGGTGCAGTCCCAGGCCACGCGCGATCGAGATGATGGCCAGGATCACCGGGTAGTGGCCATGCTCGTCGTGGATCTCCTTGACGAAGCTCTGGTCGATCTTGATGGTGTGGATCGGGAAGCGGTGCAGGTAGGACAGCGAGGAGTAGCCGGTGCCGAAGTCGTCGATGGCCACCGATACGCCCAGCTGGCATAGCTTGTTCAACTGCTCGATCGCGTATTGCGGGTTGCGGATGCAGATGTTCTCGGTGATCTCGACTTCGATCTGCGACGGCGAAATCTGGTAGCGCAGCAGCGCGTTGCGCATCTTTTCGAAGAAGTCGCCGCGGTCCAGGTATTGCGGCGACAGGTTCAGCGACAGGCGGATATTGTCGGCGCCGGCCGCATTCCACAGCAGCAGGTCGCGGCACAGCGCGCCGATCATCCAGTCCGAGATCGGCAGCATCAGGCCGTTTTCTTCGGCGAACGGCAGGAATTCGCCGGCCGACAGCAGGCCGCGTGTCGGGTGGTTCCAGCGCATCAGGCCTTCGGCGCCGATGATGCGGCCGCTGGCCATGTCGACCTGCGGCTGGTAGTACATTTCCAGCTCATTGTTTTCCAGCGCCTTGCGCAGCGACTGCTCCAGCACGATCTTCTGGTGCGACATGTCCTGCATCGAAGCGTGGTAGAAGCTGTGGCCGTTCTTGCCCTGCGCCTTGACCTGGTACATGGCGATGTCGGCGTGGCGCAGCAGCTCTTCGATCGACTCGCCGTCGTTCGGGTAGACCGCAATGCCGATCGAGGCCGAGATGTGCACGATGTGGCCATCCAGGTCGAACGGCGCCTGCAGCACTTCCTGGAACTTGTCGGCAATGGCCTTGGCGTCGGCGCGGTCGCGCAGCTCGGGCAGCACGATGGTGAATTCGTCGCCGGAGTGGCGCGCCAGCGTGTCGCCCTTGCGCAGGCATTCCTTCAGGCGGCGCGCGGCCTGCTGCAGCAGTTCGTCGCCCTTGACGTGGCCCAGGGTGTCGTTGACCAGCTTGAAGCGGTCCAGGTCGATGAACATCACGGCCAGTTCGGCCAGCTTGCGCTTGGCCTGGATCACGGCCAGCCCGAGGCGGTCCTTGAACAGGATGCGGTTCGGCAGGTCGGTCAGGATGTCGTGGTAGGCCTGGTAGGAGATCATCTCCTCGGCGCGCTTGCGGTCCGTGATGTCGCGCGCCACGCCGTAGGTGCCGAAGAATTCGTGGCGCGACATTTCCTCGCCCGGCACGTGCATGCCGATCGCGTTCAAGGAAATCGTCATCAAGGTATTGCTGAAGGTGCGGTCGCCGGCGGCGCTGTTGTTGCACTTCAGGCGCAGCTCCACATTGCGCGAGGCGCGCTCGTCGATGCGGCGTTCGTTGAACACATAGCGTGCACGCTCCTGGTCTTCTTCGTGCACCAGCACCGAATAGTGGCGGCCGATCAGCTCTTCGCGCGCGTAGCCCAGCAACTGATAGGCGCGGTCGTTGACGAAGGTGAAGCAGCCTTCGTGGTTCAGGGTGTAGATGATGTCGGGCGAACTGTCCACCAGGTAGCGGTACATCTTTTCCGAGTTTTCCAGGCGCTGGCCGATGCGCGTGTTTTCCACCGCCAGGCGGCGCTTCTGCAGCGCGTTTTCCACGGTCTTGATCAGCTCGGGCGGGTTGTACGGCTTGCGCAGGTAGTCGTAGGCGCCGCGCTTCAAGGCGCCGATGGCGGCTTCGATGCCGGCCTCGCCGCTCATCACGATCACGTCGCAGTCGATCTCGCGCGCGTTGACGAAGTCCATGATGTCGTGGCCGCTCATGTCGGGCAGGCGCAGGTCCAGCAGCAGCAGGTCGAATTGCTGGCGGCTCAAATGCGCCAGCGCTTCGGCGCCATTGGTGGCGGTGACCAGCTGGTAGCTGTCCTGCACGCGCAGCAGCTCGTACAGGGAGGACAGCAGGCGCGGCTCGTCGTCGACCAGCAAGAGGCGTGGCTGGAATTCCGGTGTGGGTGGCGTCGGGATGATCGTGTTCATGCAGGCCTTATACGGAATCCACCACGCCGCGCGCCTGCACCGGGGCGAGCTGGCTGGTGCTGCCGCGAGCCGGCAACAGGAGTTCAAACGAGGTGCCGTTGGCGCCGCTGCGGCAGCTGATCATGCCGTTCATTTTCTTGACCAGGCTGTGCACGATGGACAGGCCCAGGCCGTGATGCTTGCCTTCCTTGCTGCTCTTCACGGCCGTAAACAGGTTGGCCAGCACTTCCTGCGACAGGCCGGGGCCCGCGTCGCCCACCGCCAGCTCGACATAGAGCCGGCGTTCGCGGTTGACCAGGCCGCGATTGGCGATCTCGATGCGGCCGCCATTGGGCTGGGCTTCGATCGCGTTCTTGACCAGGTTGACCAGGATTTGCTTGAGCAGGTCGGCGTCGCCATCGATCTCCTGCGGTCCCTCCTGCATGCGCGTGATCACCTGCACCGAGGCGGGCAGGAAGTCGGTGGCGCGGAACAGGCGCAGCACGTCTTCCACCACGCGCGCCACATTGGTGACGCAGGCGCCCTCCGACGGCTGCAGGTCGGCCAGGCCGTTGATCAGCTGGCCGACGCGGTCGATTTCTTCGTTCAGGATCGACATTTCGGACACTACCGGCTCGCGCCGCGCCAGCTTGGCGTCCAGCACCGACAGGTAGTTCTTGATGATCGACAGCGGGTTGTTCACCTCGTGCACCACGCGGCGCGAGGCTTCGCGGTATTCCTCGGCCACATGCGCCAGCTGGCGGCGGGCGTGGCCGCGCTCGGTCAGCGCATTCTCCAGCGCATTCGCGGCCTGGCTGCCGTAGGCTTGCAGGAAACGCTCCTTCTTTTGCAGCAGCGGCAGCTGCCAGGCCGGCACGCCGCCCACGATCATGCCCAGGCAGCGCTGGCCGGCCACCAGCGGCAGGCACACCAGCGCTTCGCTGCCGATGATGCGGAACAGCTGTTCTTCGGCGATGCCCAGGCCAGCGCTCGCGCCCGTGCCGGCGCGCGCGGCAAACGCCAGCTGGCGGTGGTTGGCGGCATCGGCCAGCAAGCCAGGCTTGTTGAGCGGGACGGCGAACTCGGACAGGCGCTGCTGCGCCTCGCCCGTGCCGGCGCCTTGCAGCGCATGGCCGGTCGGGCTCTCCAGGAGGATCACGGCAGTTTCAAGGTCGAACAGGATGCGCGCCGAGCGCGTCATGGCGTCCAGCATGCCCGCTTCGCCCTGCTGGCGCGCGAAGCTCTGGCCGATTTCCTGCACCAGCACCATATTGCGTACTTCCTCCGACAGGCGCGCCTGCACCGGGTCGACCGGCACTGGCGGCGCGGCAGGCGGAGCGGGGATATCGTCGGCGCCCGCCAGGTCGATGCCCAGCGCTTCGGCGGCGCGCGCCACTTGCCGCGCGGCCGACTTGACGAAGGCATCAAGCTTGTCTTGCTCGATGCCGCACAGGGCGGCCGCTTCTGCTGCCGCTTGCGGCGCATCGGCGTGGTAGCACAGCTGGTGCGCCAGGCGCACGATGCGGATCAAGGGATGCGCCGCTTCCAGGCGCGGCACCGGCTCGTGGTGGTACAGCACCGAATCGGCCAGGAAGGAGTCGAGGTTCCAGCGCTCGATCAGCCAGGCGCCCGCTTCGGCGTGGGTGATTTCCAGCGTGCGCTGCTCGACGGCGCACAATTCCTCATCGTCGCGCGCCGTGAAGTTGTAGGCGTATTCCTTGGGCGCGGTGGCCAGCAGCGCCAGGCGGCCGACATTGTGCAGCAGGCCGGCCAGGTAGGCTTCTTCCACCTGCGGGTAGGCGAGCGCGCGCGCGATGTCGCGGGCGATGACGGCGGTGGTCAGCGAGCCTTTCCAGAAGGCGCGTAAATCGGTGCTGCCGCTGTGCGGGAAGTTGTTGAAGGTCTGGAACACCGACTCGGAAATCACCAGGGTCTTGATGGTGTCGGTGCCCAGCGAGACCAGTGCCTGCTCCAGGCCCACCGTGCGCTGGTGGCGCTGGTAGGCCGAGCTGTTGGCCACGGCCAGGATCTTGCTGGCCATCCCGGCATCCTTGGCGATCAGTGCGGCCAGCTCCGGCATGCCGGCATCGTCGGCTTGCAGGAGCTCAATCAGCTTGATCAGGATCTGCGGCATGGCGGGCAGCCGCGCGATCAGCAAGCGATTGCGGATGTCTTGGTCGGGATGTTGCATGGGGTCTTAGCGGCTGTATTCCGGCTTGCAATCCACTACGCAAATTGGCATAAATATACTATAACTTAGCAGCAATACAAATTTCTGACGGCAATAAAATGCATTTGTGTAGAAAGAACTACACAATTGGTAGTCATTTACTTTAAACCAACAATATTTTCAAATAGGCACTATATTGCGCCGTAGCCGGCGCGCCGTCAACCACAGCCCGAGCGCCGTCAGGGTCAGCGCCAGCTGGCCGCCCGCCAGCCACAGGAAGGAATGCGAGGCCAGCGGCGCCAGCACGCCCGCCACCAGGGCGCCCAGCAGCGTGGTGGCGAACGATTGCACCGAGGCGACCGTGCCGCGGATGTGCGGGAACAGGTCGAGCGCCAGCAGGGTGGCGGCCGGCGCTGCCATCGACATGCCGAAGGTGTAGAAGAACAGCGGCAGCACGCTCCATGGCAGCGCGGGCCCGGCCAGCAGGTGGTAGCCGAGGTTGACGGTGGCGGCCGTGATCAGGAAGCAGAAGCCGATGCCGATCTGGCGCGCGAAGCTGGTCTTGCCGGCGATGCGGTTGGCAGCCAGCGCGCCGAGGAAGATGCCGGAAACGGCAGGCACGAACAGCCAGGCGAATTGCTCGGGGCCCAGGTGCAGCTGGGCCGGCAGCGCCACCGGCGCGGCCGTGATGTACAGGAACAGGCCTGCGAAGTTGAAGGCCACCACGCCGGTCTTCAAATGGAACAGCGGCGAGGCCAGGATAGCCTTGTAGTTGCGCCACAGGTAGCGCGGGTTGAATGGCTGCCGCTTGTCGCGCGGCAGCGTATCGGGCAGGCGGCGGTAGCAGACGATGAACAGCAGCACCGTGTAGCCGGCCAGCGCCAGGAAGATGGTGCGCCAGTCCGAATACTTGACGATGAAGCCGCCCAGCACCGGCGCCACGGCCGGTGCGATGGAAAAGATCATGGTCACCAGCGACAGCAGGCGCGCGGCGGCCGCATCGGCATACAGGTCGCGGATGATGGCGCGGCCGACCACCACGCCGGCGCCGGCCGACACGCCCTGCAGCACGCGGAAGAACCACAGGTACTGCACCGAGTGCGCGGCCGCGCAGCCGACGGTGCCGAGCAGGAAGGCCACCAGCGAGACGAGGATGACGTTGCGGCGCCCAAAAGCGTCCGACAGCGCGCCATGCCACAGCACCATGCCGGCAAAGGCCAGCATATAGGCGGTCAGCGATTGCTGGACTTCGATCGGAGTGGCGTGCAGCGTGGCCTGGATGTTGGGGAAGGCGGGGAGATAGGCGTCAATCGAGAAGGGGCCCAGCATCGACAGGCTGGCCAGGACGGCCGCCAGTGCGCCGGGCCCCAGCGGCTTTCGCTGCGGCGTTTCCGGTGCGGGAATGGCGGAAGGGGCGTCAGGCGGAAGCGGGGGTGTCGGCGCAGAAAGCATCAGGGCATTCTACGCCGTTCCAGCTTTACTCGCTGGCAGGCGCGTCGCCCTGCGGCTTGCGGTTGAAGCCGGCCACCATGTCGAAGCGGAACAGGCGGCATTCGAGCGCGCCGTTGAAGAATGGCGTCTTGCGCGATTCTTTCAGGCGCAGCATTTTCGGCAGGCCCAGGTCGGCAGTGAACAGGTAGGCGGTCCAGCCGGAGAAGCGCTGCTTGAGCGTGGTGGAGAAGGCGCTGTAGAAGCTCTTTGCCAGCTCGTCCCCTTCCAGGCTGGCATCGCCGCGCACGCCAATCCGCTCGCCGTACGGCGGGTTGGTCAGCAGGATGCCCGGCGTGGCAGTTGGCGCCTGCACCTGCTGCGCTTCGATCTGCTTGAGCGGCACGTCGAACAGGATGCCGGCGCTCTTCAGGTTGTGGCGCGCCATCGCGACCATGTCGCCGGAAATGTCGGAGCCGAAAATGGTCGGCTCGGCTGGCAGCGGGTTGGGCTTGAAGTCGGTTTTCATCTTCTGCCACGGCTCGGGATCGAAGTCGTGGAACTTCTCGAAGGCGAAACGGCGGCGCGCACCGGGCGGGATGCCCTGCACCATCTGCGCCGCTTCGCACAGGATGGTGCCGGAGCCGCACATCGGGTCGAACAGCGGCACGCCAGGCTTCCAGCCCGAGACGCGCAGCAGGCCGGCCGCCAGGTTTTCGCGCAGCGGAGCGTCGCCGGTCTCGGTGCGCCAGCCGCGCTTGAACAGCGCTTCGCCGGAGGTGTCGAGATAGACCATGAACTGGCGCTGGTCGAGGAAGCCGAAGATGCGCATGTCCGGCTCGCGCGTGTTGACCGAGGGGCGCTTGCCGTACATGTCGCGGAAGCGGTCGCACACGGCGTCCTTGATTTTCAGCGTGGTGAATTCCAGCGATTTCAGGGGCGACTTGATGGCGGTGACGTCGACGCGGATGGTGTGGTGGATGCCGAACCATTCTTCCCACGGCTGGCCCAGGACCAGGTCGTAGATGTCGTTTTCGTTCTGGTAGTGGCACACGCCCATGCGCATCAGCACGCGCGAGGCGATGCGCGAGTGCAGGTTGATGCGGTAGGCGTCGTACAGGTCGCCGGAGGCGTGCACGCCGCCGGGGACCTGGTTGTGGACCTTCATGGTCGGGCTCATGGCCGCGATTTCGGTCAGTTCTTCCGCCAGGGCGGCTTCCAGGCCGCGCGGGCATGGGCAGAAATAGGATGGCATTTTGGGGGACCCTTTATCCGTTGTAAAAATCAAAACCGGCACTTCGGTGTCCGACCCTGCGGGTCAGACACCGGTTTACCGGTTCAGAAAGGCTTGACGACCACCAGGATGACAATCGCCAGCAACATCAAGACCGGCACTTCATTGAACCACCGGTAAAACACATGGCCGCGCGCATTGGCGCCGCGTTCAAATTTCTTCAGCAGCGAGCCGCAGGCGTGGTGGTAGCCCAGCAGCAGGAACACGAAGAACAGCTTGGCGTGCAGCCAGCCCGGCATCTTCGCGCCGTATTGCAGCACCACCAGCCAGATGCCGAACACCACCGCCGGCAGCGCCAGCATGGTGGTGAAGCGGTACAGCTTGCGCGCCATCGTCAGCAGCCGTTCGGTCGTCGGGCCCGGCGTCTCCATCGCCAGGTTGACGAAAATGCGCGGCAGGTAGAACAGCCCGGACATCCAGGACACGATGAAGACGATATGCAGCGCTTTGATCCAGAGCATGTTTATTTTCTAGTTTCGCCGTGGCCGAACACCACGTATTTGAGGGAAGTCAGGCCTTCCAGGCCGACCGGGCCGCGCGCGTGCAGCTTGTCGTTGGAAATGCCGATCTCGGCGCCCAGGCCGTATTCGAAGCCGTCGGCAAAGCGCGTCGAGGCGTTGATCATCACCGACGAGGAATCGACTTCGCGCAGGAAGCGCATCGCGGCCGAGTAATCCTCGGTGACGATGGCTTCGGTGTGCTTGGAGGACCAGGTGTTGCAATGCTCGATGGCGGCGTCCAGCCCGTCCACCACGCGCACAGCCAGGATCGGCGCCAGGTATTCGGTGGCCCAGTCTTCTTCGGTGGCGTGCGCCAGGTGCGGGTAGCCGGCAGCGGCCAGGATGGCGTAGCTTTCCGCGTCGGCGCGCAGCTCGACTTTCTCGGTGGCGTAGCGCTGCGCCAATTGCGGCAGCACGTCGGCGGCGATGGCGCGCGCCACCAGCAGCGTTTCCATGGTGTTGCAGGTGCCGTAGCGGTGGCATTTCGCGTTGAAGCCGATGTCCAGCGCCTTGGCCATGTCGGCCTTGGCGTCGATGTAGACGTGGCAGATGCCGTCCAGGTGCTTGATCATCGGCACCGTGGCTTCTTCCATCAGGCGCGCGATCAGGCCCTTGCCGCCGCGCGGCACGATGACGTCGACGTACTGCGGCATGGTGATCAGGGCGCCGACGGCGGCGCGGTCGGTGGTGTCGACCACCTGTACCCCGTCAGCCGGCAGGCCGGCGCCTTGCAGTCCCTCGGCGACGAGACGCGCCAGGGCGCGGTTGCAGTGGATCGCTTCCGAGCCGCCGCGCAGGATGGTGGCGTTGCCGCTCTTGATGCACAGGCCGGCCGCGTCCACCGTCACGTTGGGGCGCGCTTCGTAGATGATGCCGATCACGCCCAGCGGCACGCGCATCTGGCCCACCTGGATGCCGGACGGGCGGATTTTCACGTTCGAAATTTCGCCCACCGGGTCCGGCAGCGAGACGATCTGGCGCAGGCCTTCCACCATGGTGGCAATGGCCTTGTCGGTCAGCGCCAGGCGGTCCAGCATGGCCGGCGCCAGGCCGGCGGCGCGCGCGGCTGCCAGGTCCTGCTCGTTGGCCGCGCGCAGGGCCGGCGCTTCGCGCTCGATGGCTTCGGCGATCAGCGCCAAAGCACGGTTGCGGGTGGCGCTGTCGGCGCGCGCCATGCCGCGCGAGGCGGCGCGGGCGCGGCGCCCGATGTCTTGCATGTACTGCTTGATGTCCATTTGTTTATCCTCTTGCGACGCGCAAAGCCAATTGCAGCATGGCGTCCCACTGGTCGCCGGCGAACGCCTTGGCGCGCAGGCCCTTGACCATGCGGTCGACCTGGGCGGCCTGCTGCATCGCCGCCTCCAGGGTGGGCAGCGAGATGCGGCGCAGCGCCGGCTCCATCAGCCGTTCGCGCGGGCCCCAGATGCGGTATTCCTTCAGGAGCGCCGGCAGCGGACGGCCCTGGGCCATGCCTGCCTTTAATTTTAGCAGCGTGCGGATTTCTTCGGAGACGGCCCACAAAACCAGCGGCAGCGCTTCGCCTTCGCCTTTCAAGCCTTCCAGCATGCGGATCAGGCGCGCGGTGTCGCCGGAGAGCATGGCTTCGGACAGCTTGAACACGTCGTAGCGCGCCACATTGAGCACGGCGTCCTGCACCTGCTCGTGGGCCAGCTTGCCCGGCTCGTGCAGCAAGCCGAGTTTCTGGATTTCCTGGTGTGCCGCCAGCAGGTTGCCTTCAACGCGGTCGGCGATGAAGTCCAGGCTGGCGCGCTCCGCGCTCTGCCCTTGTGCGGCAAGGCGGTTCGCAATCCATCCCGGCAGCGCATTGCGCTCGATGTTCGGGATGTCGATGTACACGGCGGCCTGCTGCAAGGCCGCCACCCACGCCGCCTTCTGCGTCTGCCAGTCCAGCTTGGGCAGGGTGATCAGCGTCAGGTTGTCGGGGGATAGATCCTTGGCGTAAGCCTGCAGGGCGGCGCCGCCATCCTTGCCCGGCTTGCCGGACGGGATGCGCAGCTCGATCAGCTTCTTGTCGCCGAACAGGCTCATGGCCTGGTTGGCGGCCAACAGCTCGCCCCACTTGAAGTTGCGCTCGACGGTCAGCACGTCGCGCTCGGAATAGCCTTGCGCGCGGGCGGCGCGGCGGATCTTGTCGGCCGCTTCCAGCGCCAGCAAGTGCTCGTCGCTGGTGATCACGTACAGCGGGGCCAGCGTCCTGGCGACGTGCTGGTCGAGGGCGTCGGCGCGCAACTGCATGGCGCGCCTTTAGCGGACCGGCGGCGCGGACGGCGCGGTAGGAGCGGTGACGTCGGGCGCCGACAGCACGCCCGGCAGCACGCCGGACGGGGTCGGCACCGGCGCCGGGCTGCCCAGCTTGATGGCAGCCATGCGGCGCATCATCTGCTGCACCAGGTCGGCCTGCATGTCCTTGTACAGCAGGGCTTCCTCCTGCTCCTTGGCCAGGAGCTGGGTTTCGCTGAAGGTGATCGGGCGGCCCAGCGTGATCTGGGTCGGCGCCAGCAGTTCGGTGCCGGCCTTGTCGGTCACGCGGAACACGATGTTGTAGCTGAGCAGGTATTCGCGCACGCGGCCATTGCTGTTCAGGGACAGGATCGACTTGGTGCGGGTCTTTTCCGGGTTGGTCAGCACTTCGATCACGCCATCGGCCTCGGTCTTGCTGGCCACCACGCTGGTGTGGCCGTTGACGCGGATATTGCGCTTCAGTTCAATCGCCAGCGGCGACGACTCCGGCAAGCCCACATACATGGCGTTGAACGGCAGCGTGTAGGTACCGCCGGAGCCGCGCAGGTGGAAGCCGCAGCCGGTGGCCACGGCCGCTACGCCCAGCGCGGCCAGCGCCAGCATGGAGCGGCGCAGGGCGCCGCGGGAGTTCAGAGTCGTCGTCATCTTTGCCTTACACCACGATATTGACCAATTTGCCCGGTACCACGATGACCTTCTTCGGCGCGCCTTCCAGGAACTTCTGCACGCTTTCCTCGGCCAGCGCGGCCGCTTCGATGGCGGCCTTGTCGGCGGCCTTCGGCACCTTCACCGAGCCGCGCAGCTTGCCGTTCACCTGGATCATCAGCTCGATCTCGGACTGCTCCAGCGCAGCCGGGTCGACCTGCGGCCAGGCTGCGTCCAGGATGTCGCCGGCGTAACCCATTTCCTGCCACAGCACGTGGGTGATGTGCGGCGCCACGGGATTCAGCAGGCGCAGGAAGATGGCGTAGCCTTCGGCCAGCACGGCCGGCTCGACGCCCTTGGCCGACTCCAGCGTGTTGAGCATCTTCATGCAGGCCGACACCACGGTGTTGTACTGGATGCGCTTGATGTCGTAGTCGGCCTGCTGCAGCACCTTGTGCACTTCGCGGCGCAGCGCCTTGCCGTCGTCGGTGGCGGCAGCGGCAGCCAGCGGCGAACCGGCAGCGCGGATCGCGTCGCGCTGGGCGAAGCCGAAGTTCCACACGCGCTTGAGGTAGCGGTTGGCGCCTTCCACGCCGGAGCCGGACCATTCCAGGGTCTGCTCAGGCGGCGATGCGAACATGGTGAACAGGCGCGCGGTGTCGGCGCCGTACTGCTCGATCTGCACCTGCGGGTCGATGCCGTTGTTCTTGGACTTGGACATCTTCTCGATGCCGCCCAGGCTGACCGGCTGGCCGTCGGCCTTCAGCACGGCCGATACAGGACGGCCGCGGTCGTCGGTGGTCAGGGTCACGTCGTCCGGGTTGAACCAGTGCTTCTTGCCGGAGGCTTCTTCGCGGTAGTAGGTCTCGTTCAGCACCATGCCCTGGGTCAGCAGGTTGGTGAACGGCTCGTCGAACTTCACCAGGCCGAAGTCGCGCATCACCTTGGTCCAGAAGCGCGCGTACAGCAGGTGCAGCACGGCGTGCTCGATGCCGCCGATGTACTGGTCCATCGGCATCCAGTAGTCGTTGCGCGCGTCGATCATGGCCTTGTCGGAACCCGGCGAGGTATAGCGCATGTAGTACCAGCACGAGTCGACGAAGGTGTCCATGGTGTCGGTCTCGCGGCGCGCCGGCTTGCCGCATTTCGGGCAGTCGCACTTGAGGAAGGCTTCATGCTTGTTCAGCGGGTTGCCGGTGCCGTCCGGCACGCAGTCTTCCGGCAGCACCACCGGCAGGTCCTTCTCAGGCACCGGCACCGAGCCGCAGGACTCGCAGTGGATCATCGGGATCGGGGTGCCCCAGTAGCGCTGGCGCGAAATGCCCCAGTCGCGCAGGCGGAAGGTGGTCTTTTTCTCGCCCAGGCCCTTGGCGGCCAGGTCGGCGGCGATGGCTTCCAGCGCTTCGGTGTAGCGCAGGCCGTCGTACTTGCCGGAGTTGGTGACCACCGAGACGGCCTTGTCGCCGTACCATTCCTGCCAGGCGTCGTCGCTGTAGCTCTGGCCTTCGGCGGCGATCACTTGCTTGATCGGCAGATTGTACTTTTTGGCGAAGGCGAAATCGCGCTCGTCGTGCGCCGGCACGCCCATCACGGCGCCGTCGCCGTAGGTCATCAGGACGTAGTTGCCGATCCAGACTTCCACCTGCTCGCCGGTGATCGGGTGGGTCACGAACAGGCCGGTCGGCATGCCCTTCTTCTCCATCGTCGCCATGTCGGCTTCGATCACGGAGCCCATCTTGCATTCGGCGATGAAGGCTTGCAGTTCCGGCTTGTTTTGCGCGGCGTGGGCGGCCAGCGGGTGCTCGGCGGCCACGGCGCAGAAGGTCACGCCCATGATGGTGTCAGGACGGGTGGTGAACACGAACAGCTTGCCGTCGTTGATCAACTGGCCGTCGTTGCCGGCGATGCTGTGCGGGAAGGCGAAGCGCACGCCGGTCGACTTGCCGATCCAGTTCGACTGCATGATGCGCACGCGCTCAGGCCAGCCTGGCAGCTTGTTGTCGACATAGTCCAGCAGCTCGTCGGCGTAATCGGTGATGCGCACGTAGTACATCGGGATTTCGCGCTTTTCGATCAGCGCGCCCGAACGCCAGCCCTTGCCGTCGACCACCTGCTCGTTGGCCAGCACGGTCTGGTCGACCGGGTCCCAGTTCACGGTGCCGGTCTTCTGGTAGATGATGCCTTTTTCCAGCATCTTCAGGAACATCCACTGGTTCCACTTGTAGTATTCCGGCTTGCAGGCGGCCATTTCGCGCGACCAGTCGATCGCCAGGCCCATCGACTGCATCTGCTCTTTCATGTGGTCGATGTTGGAATAGGTCCATTTCGCTGGCGGCACGTTGTTGGCCATTGCCGCGTTTTCAGCCGGCATGCCGAAGGCGTCCCAGCCCATCGGCATCAGCACGTTGTAGCCGTTCATCCGCAGGTAGCGGTACATCACGTCATTGATCGTATAGTTGCGCACGTGGCCCATATGCAGCTTGCCCGATGGGTAAGGCAGCATCGAGCAAGCGTAATACTTGCCTTTAGGGAAACGCGGGTCGTTTTCGACGGCTTTGTAGGCGTCGATCGCCTTCCAGTGCGATTGGGCGGCTTTTTCGACTTCTGCTGGACTATATTTTTCTTGCATGATGGAGCGCACTAAAATTGGTGGATATGAACCCTTCATTATAACAATGCATTGGTGCGGCGCGTCAGAATGAGATATCAGGAATTTCCGCCCCCTCCGGGGCTGGCCGGGCTGGTCGACTGCCTTTGGCTGTCCGACGCCCCCGCCGCGCCTGCCGGCCCGGCGCTTTCGCCCGTCGCGCATCGCGTTTTGCCGGACAATTGCACCGATATCCTGTGGCAGGACAGCGGCGATGCTTTCTTCGTCGGCATGATGAGCACCTGGTTCGATGTGCCGGCGGCGCGCCGCGTGCGCACGGGGGCGGTGCGCTTCCGCCCGGGGGCGGCCAGCCTGTTCGTGGGGCCGGTGCCGCTGGCGGGCCTGGTCGACCAGCGGGCCGGCCTGGACCAGCTTTGGGGCCGCTCGGCCGCCGACCGGCTCGGCGACGAGCTTTGGTCGGTCGCGCGCAGCGATGCCGAACGCCTGGCGCTGCTGACGGAAGCGCTTTACGCCCGCCTTGCGCTTGCCCCGGCGGGGGCCCGCGCTGCCAGCGCTCTTGCCTCCCGCGTCGTGGCGTCCGCCCCGGCCGGCCAGGCGCTCGCCCTGCATGCCGTAGCGCAGCTTGAGGCCAGCGGCGGGGGCTTGCGGGTCGAATCGCTGGCGGCGGCGCTGGGCGTTTCGCGCCAGTACCTCGCCAACCAGTTCCGCGATCATGTCGGCCTGTCGCCCAAGCTCTTCGCCCGTATCTGCCGCTTCCGGGCCGCCCGCACTGCCGCCCTTGCAGCCGAGCCTGGACGGCATGGCCACGACTGGGCCACCCTGGCCCTCGACAGCGGCTATTTCGACCAATCCCACCTGATCCGCGATTTCCAGGACTTCACCGGCGCCTCGCCCGACGTCCATTTGGGTAATCGGTAAGCCGCAACGCCCTGTCGCGAGAAAGTGCGATTTTTGGGTCAAATTGGCCTGACCAAACCGCTAATTTCTGCGATTTTCGGGAACTTTCCGTGATTTCGCATGTCCAAAAGAAAAAATCACGGAAAAGGCCTAAAAATCGCACGAAATAGCGGTTTGGTCAGGCCAATTCAGGGCAAAAATCGCACTTTCTCGCGAAGGAGAAAAAGATGACACCGAATCTATGTATTGCCATTTCCGCGCCCACTTTACGCGCCCTGCTCGACTTTCAAAGCGAGCACGACCAAGAAGCCGACCCAGCCGACTTGGCCGACCGGGCCATCCGCGACTGGCTGCACTATCAACGCGAGCTCGCCAAACCAGCTGGCCAGCGCGGTTACTTCTGGAAGAAGCTATTCCTTCCTGACGGCACGCGGCTACGGGTTTCCAACCATATGACCACGCGCTATGCCGCTGTCGTGGGTGACGACCTCGTCTACGAAAGCATGACCATTTCCCCGAACCGGTTTGCGCAAATGACGCTGGGATCAGCACGCAATGCCTGGGAGGTCGTCTATGTTCAGATGCCAGGCCAGCGTGAATGGAAGCTCGCGCTACGTCTACGCTACGCACTGGAAGCCGACGAGCGCCGAGCAGCCAACCGCCCAGCCACGCCGCCATCTGCTGTCGCGCCGCCACCGGCCGCGCCGCGCGCCTTGCCCATTGCGACGCTGCATGCGCCCCAGTTGCGCCCCGATTGCGAAGAACGGCGCAAGGCGTGCCGCCGCGCAGAAGACCTCCTGCTCGACTAGTTTCCATTTTTCCAATCGCGGCGGCGGCCGGCATGGCAAGATGCGGCCATCAACCACCCACTAGAGGAGAACACCATGATCAAAGGCCTGCGCACCGCGATTTACCCCACCCCCGACCTGGCAGCCGGCAAAGCCTGGTACAGCAAGGTATTCCAGAAGGAGCCCTACTTCGACCAGCCCTTCTACGTCGGCTTTGAAATTGGCGGCTTCGAGCTGGGCCTGCTGCCGGACGGCGAACCCGGCAAGGCCGGCAGCCAGGTTTACTGGGGCGTGGAAGACATCGCCAAAGAAGTCCAGCGCATCCTCGCACTGGGAGCAAGCACTCACTCTGACATTCAGGAAGTAGGCGAAGGCATCAAGGTCGCCGAGCTGGCCGACCCGTTCGGCAACGTCCTCGGCCTGATTGAAAACCCGCATTTCGACAGGGCCAGGGTCGCGTGATACCATGCACCCCCTATGCGCAAACGCAATAACAAATCCATCCTGATCAAGACCCCCGACCAGGTCGAGCTGGCCCGCGTGGCCGGCCAGCTGGCGGCCGACGTGCTGACCTTCATCGCCCCGCACGTCAAGCCGGGCGTCACGACCGCCCAGCTGGACCAGCTGTGCAACGACTACATCGTCAACACCCAGAAAGTCATCCCGGCCAACGTCGGCTATGGCGGCTTCACCGGCACCGTCTGCACCTCGGTCAACGAGGTGGTATGCCACGGCATCCCGACCCCGAAGAAGGTGCTGAAGGATGGCGACATCATCAACATCGACGTCGCCGTCATCAAGGACGAATGGTTCGGCGACACCAGCCGCATGTACTACGTCGGCACCCCATCGAAAGCGGCGCAGAAGCTGTGCGAAGTGACGTATGACGCGATGTGGGCCGGCATCCGCGCGGTCAAGCCGGGCAACCGCCTGGGCGACGTCGGCCACGCGATCCAGAAGCTGGCCGAAGCGGCCGGCTACAGCGTGGTGCGCGATTATTGCGGGCACGGCATCGGCATGGTGTACCACGAAGATCCGCAGGTGCTGCATTACGGCCGCCCGGGCACCGGGCTGCTACTGGAGCCGGGCATGGTGTTTACTATCGAGCCGATGATCAACGCCGGCAAGCACGCCACGCGCGCGCTGCCGGATGGCTGGACGGTTGTCACGGCCGACCGGTCGCTGTCGGCGCAGTGGGAGCATATGGTGGCGGTGACCGAGACCGGTTTCGACGTGCTGACGCTGGCGCCGGGCGAGCAAACCCGGTAATTCGATGTCTGACCCGCAGGGTCAGACACCTGGCCTGCGGCGGCCGCGTATCAGTGTCTGACCCTGCGGGTCAGACACTGGTTTACCGGTTCTAGCGCAAAGTCAGCTTCAACGCCGGCTTCTCGCCATAATCCTCATAGCGCTCATTGATCCCGCCGACGCAATAGCTGATCTCTTCCAGCAAATCCGCCGGCATCTTCTTCGCATCGGTAACGACGATCTCCAGCACCTCATTGGGCTTGAGTCGGAACTTCGTCATATTGTCCTCATCGCGCAGATAGGACAGGCAATCGACCCAGGCATCGATCGTCGCGCTATACCCCGACGGGAACCCGAGTTCCGCCTGGCAGGCGGCATGGAAAGCCGCTTCATCGCCGATCGCGGCGCCGTTTAATGTGGCAATAGCCATTATTTCTTTTCCTTCGGATCGGTGACGAAGCCAATACGGGTCAGGCCATGCGACTGCGCCGCCGCCATCACCTGCGCCACCACTTCATAGCGGGTATCCTTGTCGGCCCGCAGCTGCAATTCCGGCTGCTGCGGCAAACCCGCCGCCTCGGCCAGGCGCTGTTCCAGCTCGCCGGCCTGCAAGGCATCGTTGTTCCAGTAAACCGTGCCGCCGGCATCGATCGCCAGGGTCACGCTGTCCGCTTCCTGCTGCAGCGCCCTGGCCTGTGCCTTGGGCAGCTCCAGCTGCACCGCATTGGTAAACATCGGCGCGCTGATGATGAAGATCACCAGCAGCACCAGCATCACGTCCACCATCGGCGTGACGTTGATGTCCGCCATGGATTCCTTCTGCCGGTGATGGTTGAAGGAGCCGAATGCCATCAGATCAATCCCTGGCCAGGTAAGCGTGCAAGTCGTGCGCGAAGGCGTCGAGCTCGGACAAGGTGATGCGGTTGATGCGGTTAAAGCCGTTATACGCCAGCACCGCCGGAATCGCCACGGTCAGGCCGACGCCGGTCATGATCAGCGCCTCGCCCACCGGCCCGGCCACCTTGTCGATCTGCACCGTGCCCTGCGCCGACACCGCCGCCAGCGCATGGTAGATGCCCCACACGGTGCCCAGCAGGCCGACGAACGGCGCGGTGGAAGCGATCGACGCCAGCAGGGTCAGGCCCGATTCCAGCCGCGTGGTCGAGACATGGATCGCATCGCGCAGCACGCGCGTGACCTGTTCCGAGCGCCCCATCTCGGCGGCGATGCTGCCGCCCTTGGCGTGCGCCAGCTGGTGCGCGCCGGCCTGCGCCACGGCGGCGAAAATGCCCTCCTGGTCGCGCGCGGCCATCAGGGCCACGCCGTCGGCCACCGAAGGCGCATCCCAGAACGCCTGCACCACCGGCGCCGCGCGCCGGATGCGCCACGAGGCCCAGCCCTTCCACAGGATGAAGAACCAGGACGCCAGCGACATCGCCAGCAGCAGGTAAGCCACGGCGTGGCTGATCGCGTCGCCGCGCTGCCAGTAGCTGGCGAAGGTAAAGTGCTCCATCAGCCTTTCAGGCCCAGCACGTCGTACATATCGTACAAACCGGCCTTCTTGTCGGCCAGGAATTGTGCCGCGCGCAGTGAGCCGTTGGCATAGTGCTGGCGCGAAGACGACTTGTGGCTGATTTCAATGCGCTCGCCCTCGGTGGCGAACATCACGGTATGGTCGCCGATGATGTCGCCGCCGCGCACGGTGGCAAAGCCGATCGAGGACGGGTCGCGCGGGCCGGTCACGCCTTCGCGCGCGAACACGCCGCACTCCTTCAGGTCGCGCCCCAGCGCATCGGCAATCACCTCGCCCATTTTCAGCGCAGTGCCGGACGGCGCATCGACCTTGTGCCGGTGGTGCGCCTCGATGATCTCGATGTCGTAGCCCAGGTCGAACTGCTTGGCCGCGAACTCCAGCAGCTTGAGCGTCACATTCACGCCCACGCTCATGTTCGGCGCGAACACGATGGCGGTTTTTTCGGCCGCGGCCGCGATGGCCGCCTTGCCCGCTTCATCGAAGCCGGTGGTGCCGATCACCATCTTCACGCCATGCTCGGCGCAGTAAGCCAGGTGGGCCAGGGTGCCTTCCGGGCGGGTAAAGTCGATCAGCACGTCGGCGCCGGCCAGGCCGCTGGCCAGGTCGGCGGTGATGGCCACGCCCGAGGCCTGGCCGGTAAAGGCGGCGGCGTCGCTGCCCAGGGCCGGCGCGCCCGCGCGGTCCAGCGCACCGGACAGGCGCGTCTCGGGCGTCTTCTGGACGGCCTCGATCAGCATATGGCCCATGCGGCCGCTGGCGCCGGCGATGGCGATATTCAGTTGCGTCATTGTTGATTCCTTATTGCTTGGTGCCCGATTCCTGGCCGCCCGGCAGCGGCGCCTTGCCCGGCGCCTGGTTGCCCTTGGCCGCTTCGGACTTCTTGAATTCCTTGATCGGGCCGGCGATGCGCGCGATGTATTCCTGTTCGGTCGGCAGGTCGCCGCCTTCGAAGCGCGCCACCTTGTCATCCTGGTCGAAGAACACCACCACGGTGCTGGTGGTCAGCTCGCCATTGCCCTTGGCCAGGCGGAACGGGTAATCCCAGCGCTTGCCATGGAAGGCGTCGGCCATCAGCGGGGTGCCGAGCAGGAACTTGACCTGGTCCTTGCTCATGCCGTTCTTGAGCTGGGCCAGCATTTCCCTGGACACGAAATTGCCCTGCTGGATGTCGGGACGGTAAGGCGAGAAGAACCAGAAGAACTTCTGCGTCTTGGTGATCTGGGTGGTCTGGGCCCCCTGCGACGCTTCCACCGGGGCCACGGTGGCGGGCTTGCTGGCGCAGGCAGCCAACAGGGCGGCCGCCAGCAGCGGAGTGCTACGTTGCAACAAAGACAGCAGGGTCAAGCGCATATTATGCATACCTCAATTCCGTGAGCAGAAGTGCCTAAAACGCTATATCATAAAGCACTTCCCGCAACTGACGTTAGCAAACATGAGTAACAGCCCTACCGACCTGAAGGCGTCCGGCCTGAAGGCTACCCTGCCACGCCTGAAGATCCTCGATATTTTCCAGAGCAGCCCCGTGCGCCACCTGACGGCGGAAGACGTGTACAAGCTGCTGCTGGCCGAGAACATGGACGTCGGCCTGGCCACCGTGTACCGCGTGCTGACCCAGTTCGAGCAGGCCGGCTTGCTCAACCGCAACCATTTTGAGAGCGGCAAGGCGATTTTCGAGCTCAACGAAGGCTCGCACCACGACCACCTGGTCTGCCTCGATTGCGGCCGGGTCGAAGAATTCGTCGACGAAGAGATTGAAAAGCGCCAGCAAAGCATCGCCGCCGAGCGCGGCTTCAAGATCGCCGAGCACGCGCTGGCCATCTACGGCAGCTGCACCAAGGTCAACTGCCCGCACAAGCACTAAAAAATAAATGGGGACGTACCCCATTTATCGTCGAAAAATAAATGGGGTACGTCCCCATTTATTTTTTTAGTGGTTGCTCAACGCATTCGACAGCAGCCGCGACGTGATATCGACAATCGGGATGACCCGTTCGTAGGCCATACGGGTCGGCCCGATCACCCCCAGCGTTCCCACGATCTTGCCGTTCGCCTCGTAAGGCGCGGTCACCACGCTCATTTCATCCATCGGCACCAGCTGCGACTCGCCGCCGATGAAAATCTGCACGCCGGAGGCCTTGGACGAGACGTCCAATAGCTGCATCAGCCCGGTCTTTTGCTCGAACAGGTCGAACATCGCGCGCAGCGAGCTCATATTCGAGGACAGGTCGGCCACCGACAGCAAGTTGCGCTCGCCGGCAATCACCATGTCTTCCGATTCGGCCATCGCTTCGCTGCCGGCCTCCACTGCCGCCTGCATCAGGCGCCCCATATCGTCGCGCAACTGGCGCAGCTCGTGCTGCAGGCGCCCGCGCACGTCCTCGAACGACAGCCCGGAATAATGCTGGTTGATGAAATTGGCCGACTGCTGCAACTGGGCCGGCGTGTAGTCGACGTCGGTCAGCAGGATGCGGTTTTGCACGTCGCCGCCGGGCGAGACGATCACCAGCAGCACGCGCTTGTCGCCCAGGCGCAGGAACTCGATCTGCTGGAACACCGACTCGTGGCGCGGCGCCAGCACCACGCCGGCAAACTGGGTCAGCGAGGACAGCATCTGGGCCGCATTGGCAATCAGCTTTTGCGGCTGCGGCGAGGCCACCTGCAAGCCGGCCTGCACCGCGCGCTCGTCGATGTGCTGCACCGTCAGCAGGGTGTCGACAAAGATGCGGTAGCCGCGCGGGGTCGGCACCCGTCCCGCCGAGGTATGCGGGCTGGCCACATAGCCCTGCTCTTCCAGGTCGGCCATGATGTTGCGGATGGTGGCCGGCGACAGCTCCAGCCCGGAAATCTTGGACAGGGCGCGCGAGCCCACCGGCTGGCCGTCGGCGATGTAACGCTCGACCAGGGCTTTGAGCAGGGTTTGGGCACGGAGATCGAGATGCATAGGTCTATTCTGCCAACTGTTGTTCCAGCCACGCAAGCAGTTCGTCAAGCGTGGCGCAAATCGCGTCCGGCTGCGGCGCGCCGGCCGGCAGCACGGCGCCGCGCCGGTTCATCCACACCGCGCGCAGGCCGGCCGCCTGCGCCCCCGCCACGTCCAGCGCCAGGTCGTCGCCGACATACACCGCATCCTGCGGCGCCACGCCCAGCGCTTCACAGGCGGCGCGGAAAATGCCCGGCGCCGGCTTCAGGGCGCCGAAATGGGCGGCTGCCAGCGAAACGTCGAAATGGTGGGCCAGGCCGATCACTTCCAGGTCGGCATTGCCATTGGAAACCGTGCCCAGCTGCACATGCTGGCGCAGCTTGAGCAAGCCCGGCAGCACGTCGTCATACGGGGTCACCGCATTGCGCGCGGCAAAGAAATGCGCCATGGCGCCGTCGACATGGGCGGCATCCTCGCCCGCCGCGGCAAAGGCCGCCTGCAGGCTGGCGCGGCGCAGCTGGCCCAGGTCGACCAAGAGTTCGGGCCGGGCCGACGCCAGTTCGGCGCGGTGCGCGCGCAAGGCATCGATCGACCACTGCGCCGCCACTTTGGGCGCGTGCGCCGCCAGCCAGGCGTGCAGGGTCACTTCGGCCTCGGCAATGACAGGCGCGATCGGCCACAGGGTGTCGTCCAGGTCGAACAGGATGGCTTTCGGCTTCATGGGCGCATTGTACCGCGCCGCGGTTGCAAGCTGTTACAAGGGAAAAGCTGGCCAAAACGGCTAAAGAAGTAGCAAATGCACTAAAATAGGCGCCGATTTGTCCGCGCCACGCGCGCAACCGACTGGAGAAAGTGGAATGAAGAGTAAGTATCTGTCTGCCGCCGCCGCGCTGCTGTGCGTCGCCGGACTGGCCGCCTGCGGCGGCAAAGGCAATGGCAGCCTCAACCTGGGCGTCCAGGTCATCGGCCTGGACCGTGGCGGCCTGGTGTTGCAGAACAATGGCGGCGACGACCTGACCATCAGCAGCGCCGGCAGCAGCAATTATTTCTTCCCGACCCTGATGGCGCCGGACGCGCAGTTCAACGTGACGATCAAGACCGTGCCGGCCAACGTGACGTGCAAGCTGGCCAACAATACCGGCAAGATCAATTACTACACCTATCTCCAGACCAGCGTCACCTGCACTGCCGATCCGTACACCCTGGGCGGCACGGTGGAAAGCGTGGCCGCCGACGGCAGCAAGACCCCGCTGAGCGCCGATGGCCTGGTGCTGGCCAATGGCGCCCAGACCCTGGCCGTGCCCAAGGGCTCGGCCAACTGGACCTTCGCGACCCCGGTCGGCAACACCAATGTCTACGGCGTGACGGTGCTGTCGCAACCGACCGGCCAGACCTGCGTGGTGAGCAAAGGCACCGGCACCATGCCGGCGAGCAATGTGACCGATATCGCCGTTTCCTGCAAAGCGAGCTAAGAAAGACATCCGATGAAAGCACAACTCCTTGCCGCGGCCGTGCTGGCCGCAGCCCTGGCTGCCTGTGGCGGCAAAGCCAGCTTCACCGTCGGCGGCACCGTGGCCGGCCTGACCAACAGCGGCCTGAAGCTGCAAGTCAACGGCGGCGACACCGTCGAGGTGGCGGCCGGCGCCACCACGTTCAGCTTCCCCAACGGCATCAGCTACGGCACCGAATACAAGGTCGAATTCGTGCAGCAGCCGGCGCACATGACCTGCGGCTTCCTGGGCGGCACCAATATCGGCTCGGCCGGCCACACCACCAGCATCAACATCCAGATCAGCTGCGCCCAGAACAGCTATGCCGTCAGCGGCACCGTGGAAGGCCTGTCGGCCGACGGCCTGGTGCTGGTCAACGGCAGTTCGAGCGGCAGCATCACCGTCGCCAAGGGCGCCACCAGCTTCACCCTGCCCAACCTGATCCCGGTCGGCACCGCCTACGGCATTTCGGTGCTGACCCAGCCCACCGGCCTCACCTGCACGGTCGCCAACGGCAGCGGCGTGATGGGCGACGAAGCCCGCAACAACGTGCGCGTGGTCTGCCAGTGATATAAGCAAGTGGAATGACTGGGATTCCAAAAATAAATTGGAACAATATGCCGCGACGCAGCATAATTACCCCTGTCTCCTCCACTTCTTAACAGAAATGGATTCAGCCCGCTCCCTGAGCGGGTTTTTTTTTATCCCGCGCTGGTGGCGCCCGAACCGGGTCAGTCTTGATGGGCGCAGCGTTTCTAGGCTATAGTCGTCTACTGTTTCAAGAGCCAAGCGCCATAGCTGGAAAATTTATGACATCAGACGGCTACCAGGGCCAAGCGGTAAAACTGCTGAACGCAACGCAAAAACTCTACGCGGCAGCATTCTTCTTCCTCCCCCTTTCCAAGGCATTCCTGTTTATCCTGCTGGCGCTCGCCTTCATCCCCTTTGTGGCAGGCGGGGGTTTCAACAGGGCGGTACGCAACTGGCGCACCCTGCCGTGGACCATGCCGGCGGCCATCCTGGCAGCCCTGCCGGTGGTGTCGCTGCTGATCCACCCTGCCAGCGGCAAGCTGGTGGTGCACTCCGAGGCCAGCTACTACTGGATCATCGCCGTCATGACCTTCCTGGCGGCGAGCCAGATGAGCATCCTGCCGTGGCTGCGCGCGCTGCTGTGCGGCATCTTTGTCGGCTTCCTGTACGCCCAGCTCCCGTACAAGGGCTGGTGGCCGCTCGACCCGCCGTCCCTGATTGCCAATTACATCCTGTATTCGCAATTCCTGGCCATTGGCGTGGTCCTGCTCTCGATCCTGTTCAAATATGAGCGCAGCAAGGCCATCCGGGCCGTGTATGGCGCGGGCATGGCCCTGTTCTTCTTTGGCCTGACCTCCGGCATGGGCCGTACCGGCATGTGGGTGGTGCTGGCCCTGCTTCCTTTCATAATTACCAATCTTTTTGCCAAGCAAAACCGCGGCAAAGCCGCCCTGCTCTGCGTGGCCGCCTGCGCCGCACTGCTGATGGCGCCCACCGTACAAAAACGGATCAAGGATGCGGCCAGCGACGTACAGCTGCTGCAACATAACGTCACCCAAACTTCGCTGGGCTACCGCATGGAAATGTGGAAGACGGCCTGGGGCGTGTTCCGCGCCCATCCAGTACTCGGTGGCGGCGCAGCGGGTTTTGAAGCCGCCTGGGCCAGCCAGCCACGGGGCGAAGAAGCCAAGGCCTTCGTCGAGCCGCATAATGCCTTCCTGTTCTACGCCTCGTTCTACGGGATGTTCGGCCTGCTTGCGCTGCTCTGGCTGTATGGCGCACTGCTGGCGACCGGCTGGAAGCAGCGCCAGACCTTCGAAGGCCGCATCATCTTTGCGTTTGCCCTGGTCCTGGTACTGTGCAGCTTCACCAATACCGTCTTCATGGGCTCCGTCAGCCGCGCCTGGGTGATGCTGTTCCTTGGCCTGCAAGGCGCCCTGCTGCTGCCCTCCCCGGCGCCGCTCGCGGCCCGCAAGCTGGAGGCAAGCGCGGCTTGAAGCAAGAAAAACTCCACCTGCTGTTCATCTGCCCCACCGTTGCCGGCTATATCGGCGGCACCGAAACGGTGGTCAGCCAGTTCTGCCAGCGCATCAAGCACAAGGCCAGCATTACCCTGCTCAGCGGCGAGCCCGGCCCTGGCCGCAAGCGCCTGATCGACCTGGAAGGCGTCGAGCTGCTAACCCTGCCGTTCCTGGCGCGCGACGCGCAGCTGAACCGCGTGCTCAGCAAGGTCCTGATGACCAGCCCGTTCAAGATCGAGAGCTACAGCTTTTTCCGCTCGCTCAAGCGAAGCGCCATGGACTTGTCGCGCTACGACTACATCGTGACCTTCTACGAAGCCGATGCCTTCCTGCTGTCAAAGCGCTATCCCGCGCTGCGCGAGCGCTTCCGCCATTTCCTGCCGGGTGTCTCGCTGCGCGGCTTCTTCCGGCGCGTACCGGCCAGGGACGTGTTTTACCTGGGCTACCGCGCGGCCGAAAAAACCAAGCGCAAATGGGGCCTGGACATCCAGTCGCTGCCGCTGGGCGTCGATGCCGGCTTCTTCCCTGCCAGCGCGCCGGCCTATCCGGCCGAAAAACGCCTGCTGTACATCGGCCGCCTGGACGGCAGCAAGAACGTGGACTGGCTGGCCGATTTCTTCATGCAAAGCGGCCTGGCCCAGAAAGGCTACCACCTCGACATCGTTGGCGACGGCCCCCTGCTGGACAGCCTGCTGGCCAAGTACGGCAGCGCGCCCAGCATGACTTTCCATGGCCGCAAGCGCCAGGAGGAAGTGATCGGCATCCTGCGCCAGGCCTTCATGCTGCTGCACCCGACCGACCACGAGAGCTTTGGCCTGACGATCCTGGAAGCGATGGCCGCCGGGATCCCGGTGCTGACGCACGGCCTGGACAGCATCAGGATCTGGGCCAAGGACCACCCGCGCTACGCCGGCCACCTCGACGCGGCGGCCTGGAAGCGGGAAATCCTGAAATTCGAGGACCCGGCCTGCTGGCGCAGCGTCAGCGCCGCCAGCCTCGATTACGCCAAGTCCTTCACCTGGGAGCGCGTCGCCGACCAGGTACTGGACCTGATTACCGCCCGCCGCACTTAAACCGGCAGGTTGGCCAGCGCCACGTAGGCTTCCACCGGCACGGCTTCCGGCCGGTCTTGCGGGTTGATGCCGGCCGCTACCAGCTGCTCTTCGGTGAACATGCCGGCCACGCAATTGCGGATCACCTTGCGCCGCTGCGAGAAGGCCTTCTGCACCACGGCTTCCAGGCGCGCCGGGTCGCAGGGCAGCGGTTTTTCGATCGGGATCATGCGCACGATGGCCGAATCGACTTTCGGCGGCGGGTCGAAGGCGTCCGGCGGCACGATGAACAGCATGGCCATGCGGTAGCGCCATTGCAGCATCACCGACAGCCGGCTATAAGCCTTGGTGCCCGGCTCGGCCACCATGCGCTCCACCACTTCCTTTTGCAGCATGAAATGCTGGTCCTGCACGATGGGCGCGAATTCGGCCAGGTGGAACAGCAGCGGCGAGGAGATGTTGTATGGCAGGTTGCCCACCACGCGCAGCTTTTTCCCTTCCGGCACCGGGATATAGCCAAAGTCGAACTTCAGCGCGTCGCCGGCGTGGATGGTCAGCTTTTCGCGCGGGTAGCGCTTTTCCAGGCGCGCCACCAGGTCGCGGTCCAGCTCCACCACATGCATGTGCGGCAGGGACTTGAGCAGCAGGTCGGTCATGGCCGCCAGGCCGGGGCCGATTTCCACCATGGTGTCGCCGGCAGCCGGCGCGATGGAGTCGATGATGTCGCCGAGGACGCGGTCGTCCTGCAGGAAGTTCTGGCCGAAGCGTTTGCGGGCAATGTGTTTCATATTCTGTCTTTCTTATTGGCTGGCCTGCGCCATCTGCAGCGCCGCTGCCAGCGCGGCCTGCATGCTGGAGCAGTCGGCTTGCCCCAGGCCTTGCGCAGCCAGGTCGAGCGCGGTGCCATGGTCCACCGAGGTGCGGATCAGCGGCAGGCCGAGCGTGATGTTGACGCCGTGGCCGAAGGTGGCGTACTTCAGCACCGGCAGGCCCTGGTCGTGGTACATGGCCAGCACGCAGTCGGCCTCTTTCAGGTATTTGGGCTGGAACAGGGTGTCGGCCGGATATGGGCCGCGCGCATCGATGCCGCGCGCACGGGCCGCTTCCAGCGCCGGCGTGATGGTGTCGATTTCCTCGCGTCCCAGGTAGCCGTTTTCGCCGGCATGCGGGTTCAGGCCGGCCACCAGGATGCGCGGCGCAGCGATGCCGGACTTGGCGCGCAGGTCGGCATCGATGATGTCCAGCGTTTGCGCCAGGCTCTCTTGCGTGAGTGCGGCGCTGACGTCCTTCAGCGGCAGGTGGGTGGTGGCCAGGGCCACGCGCAAGGGATAGCCGCCGGCGTCGCCCGCCAGCATCATCACCACCCGCGCGGTGCCGGTCTTCTCGGCAAAGTATTCGGTGTGGCCGGAGAACGGCACGCCGGCGTCGTTGATGGTGGATTTCTGCACCGGCGCAGTGGCTACGGCTTCGAACCAGCCGGCGCCAATGCCTTCGATGGCGGCGTCCAGCGTTGCGAGCACGTAGCGGCCGTTTTCCTTGTCCAGCACGCCCGGCTGCACGTGGGCGCCGAGCGGGATGTCCAGCGCGCACAGGCGGTCGGCGCCGAAGTGCGGCAGGCCGGCATTGCGCGCCGCCATCGTGGTGACGGCGCTGATGCGGATTTCGGGATCGATGGCCGATGCGGTCATGGCCAGGAAGGCGGCATCGCCCACCAGCACCGCATTGACCTGGTGCCGCATGGCCCATGCCGCGCGGATGGCGATTTCCGGCCCGATGCCGGCCGGCTCGCCGGTAGTGATTGCAACGACGGGGCGCACACCCGGGCGCCGTGCTTGCAGGTTGGCGCTCATGGTGTCCCCCGCCTGCTTATTTCAGCGATTCGTCGCGGAATTCGACGTAGGCGCGGTCGCGCACCTGGCGCTGCCAGTCTTCCACCGCTTCCACCAGCTTGCGTTCGCGCAGGGCATTGCGCGCGGCGGCGCGCTGCTTCTCTTTCGAGACGTCGTCGCTCTTGCGCTCGAGCACTTCGATCAGGTGGTAGCCGAAGGACGATTCGATCGGCTCGGACACCTGGCCCACCTTCAGGCCGTTCATGGCCTGCTCGAATTCCGGCACGGTGTCGCCCGGATACAGCCAACCGAGGTCGCCGCCCTTGCTGGCAGTACTGTCGTTGGAGAACAGGCGCGCCAGTTCCTCGAACTTGGCCGCCTTGTTGTCCAGGCGCTCCTTCAGTTCCAGCAGCTTGCGCTTGGCGTCGGCCGCGCTCATGGTTGGCGTCACCTTCAGCAGGATGTGGCGGGCATGGGTCTGCTGCACGGTTTCCTGGGCTGCCGCGTCGGCCATGCTGCGCTTGTCGACCAGCTTCAGGATGTGGAAGCCGGCCGCGCTCTTGATGATCGGGGTGTTCTGGCCCGGTTTCAGCTTGTTCAGCGCTTCGGCGAAGATCGGCGGCAGCGCGCTGCCCGGGCGCCAGCCTACGGCGCCGCCCTGCAGCGCGTCGGAAGCGTCGGAATAGGTAGCGGCCATCTTGGCGAAGTCGGCGCCGGTGCGCAGCTGGCGCAGCACTTCCTCGGCGCGCTTCTGGCGCTGGCCCAGCACCTCGGGCGAGGCGTTTTCCGGGATGCGCACCATGATCTGCGAGATGTTCAGCTCGAACTGCTCGGAAGCTGCCGCTTTTTCGGCGGCGATGAAGCTGTCCACTTCCGCTTCGCCGATGGTGATCTTGTTGTCGACCTCATACTCGCGCAGGCGCTGCATGATGATCTCTTCGCGGATCTCTTCGCGGAAGGAAGCGAAGGTGGTGCCCTCCTTCTCCATCTGGTTGCGCAGCTGCTGCACCGTCATCTTCTGCTGTTCGGCGATGCGGGCGATGGCGCGGTCGAGCATATTGTCGTCCACGCGCACGCCCATTTCCTTGGCCAGCTGCAGCTGGGCGCGTTCCACGATCATGCGCTCGAGCACCTGCTTGCGCAGTTCAGCCGCATCCGGCAGGGCCAGTTTCTGCTGCTGCATGCGGGCCACGATGGTGGCCACGCGTTCGTTCAGTTCACGCTGGGTGATCACTTCATCGTTGACGATGACGGCGATGGCGTCGATCGGCGTATTGGCCGACTGGCCCGGCGGCGTGAAGCCCTTCGAAGGCGCCGCCTTGGCAGCTGCCGGCGCTGCCGGCTTGGCAGTCTTGGCGTCCTGCGCCAGGGCCGGGACGGCGAGGGAAGCACACAGCAGGGCAACAGCTAATTTGATCGGGTGCATATCTGAAACGCTCATGTATCAGTGTTGAGGAAATCGAAAGCTTAACGGCCTTCATTGACGCGGCGATAGCCTGGGATGCTGTTCTTCAGCACCTCCAGCGGGTTGCCGAAACCGAGCTTGGACAGGCCATTCAACTCCAGCTGGAAGAAGAACTGGGTCGAAGTTTTCTTGGCGGTGGTCACGAAGCGCTGGGCGCCCATGCGGAATACCCAGCAATCGCAGTTGTATTCCAGCCCCACCACGCTTTCCAGCATCTTGTGCTCGCGCAGCGAATACGACACGCGGCCCACGCCGAACCATTTGTCCGACAGCGGCCACTGGGTCGACAGGTCGGCATTTTTGAAGCTGTCGCGCACATAGCGGTAGCCGGCATTGATCACCTTGTAGGTGCCCGGCATGTACTGCACCGACATGTTCGAAGTGGTGACCTTGCTGGTGCTCGGGTTGTACTGCACCAGGCTGTCGATGCCCCAGGACTTGGAGATGCGGCCGGTAGCTGCCAGCAGCATGTCGGAACGGGTGCTGTTGACCGGCGTCGAGTTATCGATTTGCACGCGCTGGTCGGCGAAATAGAAACGCTGGCCAAACGCCAGGCGCAGGCGCTCGGCGCCGCTCGACTCGAGGAAGCGCGATACCACCGCTGCCGTCACCTGGTTGGCGTCGCCGATACGGTCGGAGCCGACAAAGCGGTTCTCGCTGAAGATCTGCGAGAAGTTGAAAGTGGCCGGCGCGGTGTCGAAGTTCGGGAACTGGTCCTGCTTGCGGTACGGCGTGTAGACGTAGAACAGGCGCGGCTCCAGGGTCTGGGTCAGCTGCTTGCCGCCAAACTTGGTGTCGCGTTCGAAAATCAGGCCCGAATCGAGCGAGAAGGTCGGCACGGCGCGCTGCAGCGAGCGCGACGGGTCGGTGCCAAAGGCGTCAAGCTGGTAGGCGCTGGCGTTCAGCATCACTTTCGGCGTCAGGAAATAGGACGCGCCGATGATCGGGTAGCTAAGCTGCGGCACCACCACCATGCGGTTGCCCTTGATCATGTCCGGGTGCCAGAAGCGGGTCAGCTCCGAATCGAGCTGCCAGTCGAAGCCGCCGACGTCGTAGCGCGCCGCGTGCAGGTTGATGGCCGGCAGGCGGTCGTAGGGGCGCGAGACGAACAGTGAGGGGTCGGCCGGGTAACCCGGGTCCTGAAGCACGTGGTATTTCTGGGCGCGCGCAGTCAGGCTCCAGAATTCGCCGCCGTAATCGGTGCGCAATTCCTTCAGCAGCTGGCGCTCGGACGAGGAGGCCACGGTCTTGGAAAAGTCGCTCGGGTAGTTGTTGTCCGAAGCAGCACGCAGGTTCCAGCCGTAGGTCCAGTCCTCGGTCAGGTGCTGCGTGTGCACCGTGTGCAGTTGCCAGCGGTCGCGATCGGCTTCCTTGTCGTTCGGCAGGTACTCGAGCAGGGTCCTGCCCTCGTAGTAGTTGCCGGCGTCGGTCTCGCCGATATAGCGTGCCACAGCGCCCAGCTGCAGGCCGCGGCGCGCGATATAGCGCGGGTACAGCGTCAGGTCGCGGTTGGGCGCGATATTGAAGTAATACGGCAGCACCAGTTCGGCCCCGCCGCGCGAGGAGTAGGACGGGGTCGGCGGCAGCCAGCCGGAGCGGCGCGCGCCCGACAGCGAGAACGACATGGCCGGCGTGCCCAGGATCGGCACGTCCTTGAAGTAGATCAGGGTGGCGCCGGCGGTGCCGACGTCGCGCCCCTGGTCCAGGTTCAGCGAACGCGCCTTCACGTACCAGTCCGGGTTCGGGCCCTGGCAGGTGCTGTAGGTGCCATCGACCACCTGGGCTTCGTCATCGTTCAGGAAATTGATGCGCTGCGCCTTGCCCTGGGCATTATTGGTTTCGAGCTGGTAGGTCGGCTGCAGCGCATAGCCGCGTGCCGTTTCCAGGTTCAGTTTCAGTTCATCGGCCGTGTAATAGTCGCCGAAGCGCCACAGGCGCACATTGCCCTTGGCCTCGAGTTCCTGCTCCACCTGCTGGAAGCTGGCCGAGTCGGCGGTCACGCGCGTCTTGTCGTGAACGACTTCCACGTCGCGCAGCAGGCGCAAGTCGCGCTCGGGGCGGCCGGACATGTCTTCGGCGCGTACGGTGGTCGGAGCATTCTTGTCTTCCACATGCGGCGGGCGTTTGGCTGCCGGATGCGACTGCGCATGGGCGGACATCGCCGTGGTGGCGGCGGCAATGGCGGTCAAGGCGAACGCCCAGCGCTTGGAGTTGGGGGGTGCCAGGAACCGGGTCATGGGTGGGACGCGTGAAACACCATAAAGGCGATTTTTTAATGTGAATCCCTTATTATATGGGAATCTTTACCATTCACCGGATTTCGCAGGTTGCTTTAATGTCTTTATTGTCTAATTCACCATCCCCAGCCGCCGATCCACGCCTTGCCGAGCTTACCGAATGGCTGCAAGGCACGGGCCTGGTGGACGCCGCATCGGCGCGCCCGGCCTCCGAGGACGCCAGCTTCCGCCGCTATTTCCGCGTTGACGTGCTGCCGGCGCACCGTGCCGCGCACGGCGCCACCCTGGTCGCCATGGACGCGCCGCCGCAGCGCGAAAACGTGCCGGCATTCGTGAAAGTCCAGGGCTTGCTGGAAGCTGCCGGCGTGTCGGTGCCGAAAATCGCCGCCGAAAACATCGGGCAAGGCTTCCTGCTGCTGTCCGACCTCGGCACCACCACCTACCTGCAAGCGCTGAACCATGATTCGGCTGCTACCCTGTATGCCGAAGCGCTGTCTTCCCTGGTCAAGATCCAGCAAGCGAGCCAGCCGGGCGTGCTGCCCGAATTTGACCGCGCCTTCATGCTGCGCGAACTGAATATCTTCCCCGAGTGGTACATCGGCAAGCACCTGGCCACCACCCTGACCGACAAGCAGCAGCAGGAGCTGGACAAGGTGTTCGAGGCCATCCTGGCCAACTGCCTGGCCCAGCCCCAGGTTTATATGCACCGCGACTACCACTCGCGCAACCTGATGTGGATGGACGAAGGCAACCCCGGCATCCTCGACTTCCAGGACGCGGTATGGGGACCGATCACCTACGACGCCGCCTCGCTGCTGCGCGACGCTTACGTGTCGTGGGACGAGGAACTTGTGCTGGACTGGCTGATCCGCTACTGGCAGCACGCGCGCAGCGCCGGCCTGCCGGTGAAAAAGGACTTCGATGAGTTCTACAAGGACTTCGAGTACATGGCCTTGCAGCGCCACCTGAAGATCCTCGGCATTTTCTGCCGCCTGAACTACCGCGACGGCAAGCCGCACTACCTGGGCGACCTGCCGACCGTAATGGAATACGTGCGCAAGACCGCCAACCGCTACCGCGACCTCAAGCCGCTGATCAAGCTGCTCGATACGCTGGAAGGCACCGCGCCGCAAGTCGGCTACACCTTCTGAAGGGGCGAGGCATGAAAGCCATGATCCTCGCCGCCGGACGCGGCGAACGCATGCGGCCACTGACCGACACCTGCCCCAAGCCGCTGCTGAAAGTGCGCGGCCGTCCGCTGATCGTGTGGCACATCCTGAACCTGGTGCGCGCCGGGATCACGGAGATCGTCATCAACCACGCCCACCTCGGCCACATGATCGAGGAAGCGCTGGGCGACGGTTCCCAGTTCGGCGCCAAGATCCAGTACTCGCCGGAAGCGGAGGCGCTGGAGACGGCAGGCGGCATCGCCAATGCGCTGCACCTGCTGGGCGATGAACCGTTCCTGGTGCTGTCGGGCGACATCTACTGCCCGCACTTCGATTTCTCCGAAGCGCTGGACGTGCTGAAGGACAAGGACCACCGCGGCGATCCCTATCCCGATCACGTGCGCGACATCGCATGGATCTGGCTCACGCCCAACCCGTGGCACAACCCGGAAGGGGATTTCGCCCTGAACCTGTACACCGTTTCCGGCCAGGGTTCGCCCAAGTGGAACTTCGCCAACATCGGCGTGTACCGCCCCGAAATGTTCGCCGGCATCAAGCCGGGCCAGAAGGCCGGCCTGGGCAAGCTGCTGTTCGAATACGCCGACCAGGGCCGCATCGGCGGCGAGATCTACCAGGACGAATGGGTCAACGTCGGCACAGTGCGCCAACTGGAAGAACTGAACGCATGAAACCTTACGCCGACCGCCGTGCGCGCCTGCTGGCCCGGATGGAAGCGGGCAGCGTGGCGGTCCTCGGCACCGCGCCCGAAGTGGCGCGCAATGCCGACACCGAATACCCTTACCGCCACGACAGCTCCTTCTACTACCTGACCGGCTTCACCGAGCCGGAAGCGGTACTGGTGCTGGTAGCGCCGCGCGGCAACGCCGCCGGGCAGTCGCTGCTGTTCTGCCGCGAAAAGCACCTCGAATCCGAAATCTGGGATGGCTACCGCTACGGCCCCGACGCCGCCCGCGAAGCCTTCGGCCTCGACGCCGCCTTCCCGATCGGCGCGCTCGATGAACACATGGTGCGCCTGCTGTCCAACGCCAGCGCCCTGTTCGCCCCGCTGGCACGCGGCGGCGAAGAGCAGCAGCGGCGCTGGTTCGACGGCGTGCGCAAGCTCGCCCGCAGCGGCACCACCGCGCCTCCCGTGCTGCGCGACTTGCCGCCGCTGGTCGATGAAATGCGCCTGTTCAAGGACGAACACGAAAGCGCCATCATGCTGCGCGCAGGCGAAATTTCCGCAGGCGCCCACGCCCGCGCCATGCGCTTTGCCGGCACCCACGGCGCCGGCGTCTTCGAATACGAACTGGAAGCCGAACTGCTGCACGAATTCCGCCGCCATGGCGCCCAGTTCCCGGCCTACACGCCGATCGTGGCCTCCGGCCCCAACGCCTGCGTACTGCACTACAACGCCAACAACCGCCGAACCCAGGACGGCGACCTGGTGCTGATCGACGCCGGCTGCGAGCTCGATGGCTACGCCTCCGACATCACCCGCACTTTCCCGGTCAACGGCCGCTTCAGCCGCGCCCAGCGCGAGCTGTACGAACTGGTGCTGGCCGCGCAGCAGGCAGCCTTCAATGCCATTAAGCCGGGCCGCAAATACCACGACGCCCACGACGCCGCCGTTCAGGTGCTGGCGCAAGGCATGCTGGACCTGGGCCTGCTGCAAGGCACGCTCGACGAAGTGCTGGCCGAGAAAAAGTACACGCAGTTCTACATGCACGGCACCGGCCACTGGATCGGCATGGACGTGCACGACGTCGGCCTCTATCGTGACGTGGCGGAGGAAAGCAAGCCATCGCGCCTGCTGCAGCCCGGCATGGCGATGACCGTGGAGCCAGGGATCTATGTGCGCCCGGCCGAAGGCGTGCCGGAGCAATACTGGAACATCGGCATCCGCATCGAAGACGACGTGATCGTGCGCGACGGCGGCTATCAGCTGTTGACTGGGGACGCCCCCAAGACAGTGGCCGAGATTGAAGCCTTGATGAAATGATTGATTACGATATCGCCATTTGCGGCGCCGGCCCGGCCGGCATGGCGCTGGCGGCGCTGCTGGTCAAGCGCGGCGTGGATTCCGCGCGCATCGTGCTGATCGACGCCAAGCCGCTGGATCAAGCCATGCAAGACCCGCGCACCCTGGCCCTGTCCTACGGCAGCCGCCAGATCCTCGAGCAGGTCGGCGCCTGGCCGATCCACGCCACCGCCATCCACGAAATCCACGTCTCGCGCCGCGGCCAGTTCGGCCGCAGCATGATCACGCGCGACGAACACAAGCTGCCAGCGCTGGGCTACGTCACGCGCTACGGCGCCATCGTCGAAGCGCTGGGCAATGTCTGCAACCGCCTCGGCATCGCCGCCCTTCGCCCGGTACGCGTCACCGGCAGCGACGAAGCGGCCGACAGCGTCACCCTGCACCTCGAACGCGAAGACGAAAGCCCGCGCGTGCTGCGCGCCGCCGTGGTGGTGCAAGCCGAAGGGGGACTGTTCGGCGAGCAGGCCGACAAGGCTGAAACGCGCGACTACCGGCAAACCGCCATCATCGCCCAGGTCAATACCAGCGCCCCGGTAGCGCACCGCGCCTACGAACGCTTCACCAACGAAGGCCCGCTGGCCCTGCTGCCGCAGGACGACGGCTACTCGCTGGTGTGGTGCACCCGCCCCGCCAGCGCGCAAGCCATCCTGGCCCTGGACGATGGCGCCTTCCTTGCCAAACTCGGCGAAACCTTCGGCGAGCGCCTCGGCAAGTTCACGCGGGCGACGCGCCGCCTCGCCTTCCCGCTCGGACTGAATGCCGGCGTGACCGGCAGTGCGCGCAGCGTCGCCATCGGCAATGCCGCGCAAACCCTGCACCCGGTGGCCGGCCAGGGGCTGAACCTCGGCCTGCGCGACGCCAGCGAACTGGCGCGCGCCCTGGCGCGCGGCGCCAACCCGCAGGCGCTGGCCGAATACGCCGCCCAGCGCCGCCAGGACCGCAAGCTGACCGTGCGCCTGACCGACACCATGGCCCGCATCTTCGCCAACGAATCGGCGCTGCAGCCGCTTCTCGGCCTGGGCCTCGCCGCCATCGACATCGCGGCCCCTGCCCGTGCCGTGTTGGCCGAACTGATGATGTACGGCCGGCGCTAAAGGAAAAAAATGCACCGCGCCGCCTCCGCCTTGGCCCTGTTTGCTGCCCTGCTGGCACCAGGCGCGGAAGCACGCGACACGATGACCTGGCTGATGCCCGACATCCCGCCCGCCTCGATGCCGGTGGACGGCAAGCCCACCACAGGCATCGCCGACCAGATCGTGCTCTACATCAGCGCGCACTGGCCCGAGGCCGAGCACCGCTTCATCTACGCCAACCCGAAGCGCACCTGGCTGATGGTCGAGCGCGGCGAACGCGCCTGCGTGGTAGCCGCCCTGCGCAACGCGGAACGCGACAAGCTGGCCTATTTCGTCAACACCAACCTGGTGCCGCCGCTGCAATTGGTGGCGCAGGAAAGCACCTTGCCGCGGCTGCCGCTGAACGGGCATGGTGAAGTCGATATGGAAAAGTTGTTGGCCGATCCCGCCTTGCGCGGCATCATCGTGGAGCGCCGCAGCTACGGTGCCACGGTTGACGCGCTGCTGGCCAGGCGGCCCGCCAATTCAAGGCTGGAGACTACTTCGGTCGGCGACTACGGACGCAATGTGTTGAAGCTGGTCTCGCACGGCCGCGCCGATTACACCCTCGACTACGACTACGCCCTGCAATACGCCAGCAGGTCCGAACCCGAGATCGGCGCCTTGAAAACCGTGCCGATCTCCCAAAACAACAAGCCCATGCTGGGCGGCATCGCCTGCCCGCGCAACGCCTGGGGCATGGCAACGGTGAAGCGGATCGACCAGATCGTCGGCACACCCGAAGGCGCCGCCGCCATGATCAAAGCGCAGAACAGCTGGCACACGCAAGCCTCCCAGCAACGCTATGCCGCGCAAATCAGCGAATTCCAGCGCCAGCGCGCCAAACCCACCCACTAAGAAACAGAAGAGCCCGTGTCACACTTGGGGTGTGACCCCAGGGTGTGACACGGGCTGGGCTGCGCGACTTCCTTATTCGGCGGCTTTTACCATGTCTTCCAGCACTTTCTTGGCGTCGCCGAAGACCATCATGGTCTTGTCCATGTAGAACAGCTCGTTGTCCAGGCCTGCGTAGCCGGATGCCATCGAGCGTTTGTTGACGATGATGGTTTTCGCTTTGTACGCTTCGAGGATGGGCATGCCGGCGATCGGGGATTTCGGATCCTTCGCGGCTGGATTCACCACGTCGTTCGCGCCCAGCACCAGCACCACGTCGGCCTGCGCGAATTCGCTGTTGATGTCTTCCATCTCGAACACCTGGTCATACGGCACTTCGGCTTCCGCCAGCAGCACGTTCATATGGCCCGGCATGCGGCCTGCGACCGGGTGGATCGCGTACTTCACCGTCACGCCGTGGTGGCCGAGCTTCTCGACCAGTTCCTTCAGCGCGTGCTGCGCGCGTGCCACCGCCAGGCCGTAGCCGGGAACGATGATCACGGTTTCGGCATTCTGCATCAGGAACACGGCGTCGTCGGAAGAACCCGACTTCACGTTGCGCTGCGCCTGCGCGCCGCCTGCTGCGGCGGCGGAGGTGTCGCCGCCGAAGCCGCCCAGGATCACGTTGAAGAACGAGCGGTTCATCGCCTTGCACATGATGTAGGACAGGATGGCGCCCGAAGAACCCACCAGCGAACCGGCGATGATCAGCATCGAGTTATTGAGCGAGAAGCCAATGCCTGCCGCTGCCCAGCCGGAGTAGGAGTTCAGCATAGACACCACGACAGGCATGTCGGCGCCGCCGATCGGGATGATGATCAGCACGCCCAGCACGAAGGCGATCGCCGTCATGACCAGGAACGGCGTCCAGGCCGGCTCGCTGCCGCCGCTGAACACGAACACCAGGCCCAGGCCGACCATGACCAGCGCCAGCACCAGGTTCAGCATGTGCTGGCCGCTGAATACCACCGGTGCGCCCTGGAACAGGCGGAACTTGTACTTGCCCGCCAGCTTGCCGAAAGCGATCACGGACCCGCTGAAGGTAATCGCGCCGACAAAGGTGCCGATGAACAGCTCGATGCGGTTACCGACCGGCAGCGCCTGGCCGCGTGCTGCAATGCCGAAGGCGTGCGGTTCGGCCACAGCTGCAATGGCGATGCAGACTGCCGCCATGCCGATCAGCGAGTGCATTGCCGCCACCAACTCCGGCATTTTGGTCATCTCGACGCGCTTGGCGAGGAAGGCGCCGATGCCGCCGCCTACCAGCACGCCCAGCGCCACCAGGCCGAGGCCCAGGCCACCGGAGCCGGAACGCGCATGCGTGTCCATGCCGAGGGCGCGTGCGGCAGCGGCAACCACTTCGGCGGCATGCGTCGCTTCTGCCGCATCGGCTTTCAGGCGCATGATCAGGGCGATGGTGGTCACGGCGGCAATCGCCATGCCGGCCATGCCGAAGGCATTGCCCTTGCGTGCCGATGCCGGCGACGACAACCCTTTCAGCGCCTGGATGAAGCAGACAGACGCGATCAGGTACATCATCGTGACAAGGTTCATGGTGATGAAGCTCATGCCTTGGCCTCCTTTTCAGCCGAGGCAGCAGCACCAGCTGCAGGCGCTGCCTTCTTCTCCTTCTTCTTGAACATCTCCAGCATGCGCTGTGTGACCAGGAATCCGCCGAACACATTGACCGCGGCCAACGCCACGGCGATCGTGCCCATGATTTGTCCAACCAGGCCTTCGGTCAGCGCGGCCGCCAGCATGGCGCCCACGATGATGATGGCCGAAACTGCGTTAGTAACCGCCATCAGCGGCGTATGCAGCGCCGGCGTGACGTTCCAGACCACGTGGTAGCCCACATACACGGCCAGCACGAAGATGATCAGGTTGATGATGGTGTGACTGACTTCCATTGCCGTCTCCTATTTCCGCAACTGCTCGCCGCCGTAGCAGACCAGCGTTGCTTTGATGATTTCATCCTCGCGGTCGATGACCAGCTTGTCCTCCTTGTCGAAGACCAGCTTGAGGAAGTCGAGCACATTGCGCGCGTACAGGGCGGAGGCATCCGCCGCCACGTGGCAGGCCAGGTTCGGCTCACCGACGATATGCACGCCATGCTTGACCACCGTCTTGCCCAGTTCGGACAAGGGGCAATTGCCGCCCTGCTCCACCGCCAGGTCGACAATGACGGAGCCGGGCTTCATAGCCTTCACGGTTTCTTCGGAGATCAGCACCGGCGCCGGGCGGCCCGGGATCAGTGCCGTGGTAATGACGATGTCGGCCTGCTTGGCGCGTTCGTGCACCAGCTCCGCCTGGCGTTTCATCCATTCAGGCGGCATCGGGCGCGCATAGCCGCCAACGCCTTGCGCAATCTCGCGCTCTTCGTCGGTCAGGTAAGGCACGTCGATGAATTTTGCGCCGAGCGACTCCACCTGTTCTTTCACTGGAGGACGCACGTCGGACGCTTCGATCACGGCGCCCAGGCGCTTGGCGGTTGCAATCGCTTGCAGGCCGGCTACGCCGACGCCCATGATCAGCACACGGGCAGCTTTCACGGTACCTGCTGCGGTCATCAGCATGGGCATGAAACGCTGGTAGGTATTCGCGCCAACCATCACGGCCTTGTAGCCCGCAATATTGGCCTGGGAGGACAGCACGTCCATCGACTGCGCGCGCGTGATACGCGGCACAGCTTCCAATGCAAACGCGGACAGGCCGGAAGCCGCCATGGCCGCAATGTTTTCCCCATCAAAAGGATTCAGCATGCCGACCAGCACGGCGCCCGGTTTCATCAGGCTGCGCTCTTCGGCGTTCGGGGCGCGTACCTTCAGTACCATTTCCGCGCCCAGCGCGTCTGCGGCGGTGCCAATGGTGGCGCCGGCAGCTGCATATGCTTCATCCGTCACCGAAGCAGCAATGCCGGCTCCCGCCTGCACTATCACCTGGTGTTTGACTGCTAGTTTCTTGACCGTCTCGGGCGTTGCCGCCACCCTGGTCTCCCCCGGCCTTGACTCGGCCGGTACGCCAATCCTCATAATGCCTCCAAATAGTGGGAAAAACTGACTAAAATCTAACATGAAATGTTCCACGGCCAACATTAGGTATGCCGAATTGTTGCAATGCACAAGCATTTCACACCGTGGTCACAACGAAGAGGCAAGATCAGGCTACAATGTCGGCTCTTCTGAGGATGGACAACATGCCACGCACCTGGAAACCGAATGTCACAGTCGCCGCCGTCATAGAGCGCGACGGGAAGTTTCTCCTGATTGAGGAAGAAACCAGTGACGGCATTCGCCTGAACCAGCCGGCCGGCCACCTCGATCCGCTGGAATCGCTGGAACAGGCCGTCATCCGTGAAACACTGGAAGAAACCGCCTACGATTTCACCCCGACTGCCCTGGTAGGCATGTATATGTCGCGCTACCGCTCGGCGCGTACCGGCCAGCTGGTGACCTTCCTGCGTTTCGCTTTCTGCGGCGAAGTTGGTACCTACTATCCGGATCGCCCGCTGGATGACGGCATCCTGCGTACCCATTGGATGACGCGCGATGAAATCGCGGCCTGCCGTGAACGCCACCGCAGCCCCCTGCTGCTGACTTGCGTGGACGAATACCTGGCGGGCAAGCGTGCGCCGCTGGAAATCCTGCATACCCACGTGTCGGTATTCGAAGAAGTCTGAAGGTTTCTTCTAGTTTGGTTAATTTGCAACACCCTGCCTGGGGCGCGCCGCGCCCATGGCTCAATTGGACCGCATCATGAGCAAGAAAAAAGTTGTCATCGGCATGTCCGGTGGCGTTGATTCCTCCGTTTCCGCCTGGCTGCTGAAAGAACAGGGCTATGAAGTTGTCGGCCTGTTCATGAAGAACTGGGAAGACGATGACGATTCGGAATACTGCTCCACCCGCCAGGACTGGATCGATGCAGCCAGCGTGGCCGACGTGGTGGGCGTGGACATCGAAGCCGTCAACTTCGCCGCCGAATACAAGGACCGCGTGTTCGCGGAATTCCTGCGCGAATACCAGGCCGGCCGCACCCCGAATCCGGACGTCTTGTGCAATGCGGAGATCAAGTTCAAGGCCTTCCTCGACCATGCCATGCACCTGGGCGCGGACCTGATCGCCACCGGCCACTATGCGCGCGTGCGCCACAACACCGCAACCGGCCGCCATGAGCTGCTGAAAGCCGTCGACCACACCAAGGACCAAAGCTACTTCCTGCACCGCCTGAACCAGGCGCAGTTGTCGAAGACCCTGTTCCCGCTGGGCGAGATCCCGAAAACGGAAGTGCGCAAGATTGCGGAAAAACTGCAGCTGCCGAATGCGGCCAAGAAGGATTCCACCGGAATTTGCTTCATCGGCGAGCGCCCGTTCCGCGAATTCCTGAACCGCTACCTGTCCTACAAGGCCGGCCCGATCAAGACGCCGGACGGCAAGGTGGTGGGCGAGCACGTGGGCCTGTCCTTCTACACCCTGGGCCAGCGCAAGGGCATCGGCATCGGCGGCGTGAAGACTTACCAGAACGCCGACGGTTCTTCCGATGCCTGGTACGTGGCACGCAAGGACGTTGAAAACAATACCCTGTGGGTGGTGCAGGGCCACGACCATCCGTGGTTGCTGTCGGAAGGCCTGCATGCAGGCCAGGCCAGCTGGGTCGCCGGCGTAGCGCCGGAAGCCGGCCGCATCAGCGCCAAGACGCGCTATCGCCAGGCCGACGTGCCTTGCGACGTTGCCGCCAACGGCGACAGCGAGTTCGCGCTGAAATTCATGGATGCCCAGTGGGCTGTCACCCCAGGCCAGTCGGCCGTCCTGTACGACGGCGACGTTTGCCTGGGCGGCGGCATCATCGACGGCTCAAGCTTCGTCTGATCCCTCGGCCGGGCCGGCGCCTTGCGCGTCGGCCTGCGCCTTCTGCTGCCGCTTCACCGTCGCGATGATGGTGTTGCGGATCGTCTTCAATACCGTCCCGCCATTGAACGGCTTCACGATATAGCCGTTGATGCCCATCGCATGGGCTTTCTGGATCGTGGCCTGGTCGAATTCGGACGACACCATGAAGATCATGGCTTTCGGCCATTCCTTGCGCATGGCCAGCATGGCCGGCTCGTCGGCTTCGATGCAGTCGCGCGAAATACAGATGATCTGGGGATGGTGTTTGATCAGCAGCACATTGCCCGCCAGGCAGGTGTGCGCCTGGCCGACCACGTCGTAGCCGCCGTCGATCAGCACCGTGTTGAGCAGGCCGCGTGCAATGGCGCTGCTGTCGATAAGAACCGCTTTTAACATCAGGAGGTTTAACGGTGGTCCCAGGCCAGCATATTCCAGCTCACGCCGATCCGGACGTCCGTTTTCAGTTGTACCAATTGACGAGAAAGATACAACATCTCGCGCTCTTTTCGTAGGCTTTCGCCGACTTTGTCCTTCAGGATGCCTGCGCCGGCCATGATTGCGTCCAGAGTGCCGTATGTTCGCAACAGTTTGGCGGCAGTCTTGACGCCCACATTGGAGACGCCGGGGATGGAGTCGGTCTCGTCGCCCATCAGGGCCAGCAGGTCCGGCAGCATGCCGGGCGTCACGCCCCACTTTTGCTCGACCCAGGCGCGGTCGTGCCATTCGGACTTGAAATGGTCCCAGATGCGGGCACCCTCCGCGATCAGGCAATGCAGGTCTTTGTCGGTGGTGGCCACCACGGCCTCGCCGCGGTTTTCGCTGAGCCAGCGCGTGACCACGGTGCCGATCACGTCGTCCGCTTCCACCTCGGGGATGGCGATCGGGCACATGCCGATCCGGGTCAGCTGCATGTAAAACTCGGGCAGCGCCTCGCGCAGCACTTCCGGCATCGGCTGGCGGCCTTCGCGGTAGCCCTTGTACAGGCTGTGGCGCCAGGTGGGCCCGCCATAGTCGAAGGCTGGCAGGATATGGGTGGGTTCGTGGCCGTTGACCAGGCGCTGGAAGGCGTTGAACGCATGGCGCATGGCGATCTCGGCTTTGAGGTCGGAGTCCGGCTCCGGACTTGCCTCATACACACGCCGCACAATATTCAAACCATCAATGGCCAACAATCTTCCCGTCATGCCACCATTTTACCGCACAGCTACCTGCTCCCAGCCTTGAACGCCCTTCTAACGCAGCAGTTTGTCAGGCCTCCTGCAGGCGCGACCGCACTTCCATCAAAGCGAACCCTAGCAAGTTCATGCCGGTCCATTCAGATGGAATCTCCGCGTATGGCGAGTCCGCCGCAAAGCCAGTGCCCCAGACAAAGTCGACCGGGCTTGCTTCGACCAGGACTTGCTCCCCAGTGGAAAGCAGGAAGTCGCGTAACGGCGCGTTCTGGGAGAACTTTGCGTAGTTGGCCCGCACCACGATATCCCAGCGCTTGTCCGCCCATACCTCTTCGTCGAAAGCCTGCACTTCACGGCCGGCGGCCTTGGCCACCGCGGGATTGGGCGATTGCAGGATGCGGTCGAGCGCGCGCTCGTCGCCGAAGAGGCGAGCCTTCTCGGCCATCATGAAATGCTCGGCTGTCGGGTAGCGGATTCCATCGATCACAAACTCTGCTTCAAACCACTGGCTGAAACAGGTCTTCGTGATCGCACCATTCCTGGCAGGCTGGTGCCCCCAGAAGAGCAGCATCTTTGGCTGACCATGATTGCGAACGTACTCGCACAACTCGATGACATTTCTCATTTCAATTCCAATTCAGTGAACTGCGCTTCAAAGGCGGCAAATGCAGCCCCCTTGCGGTCAAGCACGGCAAAGATGACATGCTCGAACGCGTTGCGGTACCTGGGATTGCGCAGCAAGTGCTCCGCGAACCAGCGTGCCATATCCGACGGCTGGTTGCCGAACACGCCGCAGCCCCACGCGCCGAGCACCAGTGCGGTATGGCCATGGTGAATGGCAAGCGCCAGCAGCATTTCAATGCGCGCCAGCATGGCCGCTCCAAGCTCGCCAAGACGTTCCGGTTCATTGCGTGCGATCGCGCCGCGATTGACTGCCGGCGCCGTTACCATCGAGGCGAGATATGGTTCGTCCAGCAGCCCGTAATCGTCGTCACGGAATACCGGCACCTTGGGCGAGTAGATCATGTCGTCCAGGTAGATGCAGGACTTGTGTGCGCGGTTTGCCTCGTACATTTCGGACTTCTGCACGATGCATGGATAAAGCCCGGAAGACTTGGCCAGGTTCTCTTCCTGCGCCTCAGCACCGCCGAGGAAGCCGCCGCCAGGGTTCTTGGCCGATGCGAAGTTGAGGCACAGCGGATCGGCATGTCCCAGTTCGATAAGGCGGCGCACTGCCGCCAGCGTCGTTTCGTTCCGCACTTCAAACCTGGTCTCAAAGGACCGGCTGACGCTTTGTTCCTTCAGCAGTTGGCGCAGCGCCGCGCCGGTGTAGTGCATCGTGCCGGCTTTCGCCAGCCGGAGGTCGCCGGCGAAATCGACTTGTTTGCCAAGCGCATTTTCATAGCCGCCCGCATCCATGATGGCCAGGGTTTCCTGGGCGATTCGCGAGCGGATTTCTCGATTGATCACTGTGATGTTCCTTTCTTGTTATTGGTTTTTGGATCAAGCAGGAACATCATAATGCACTTAGTGTGTTTTATCAACTAAGTTAAGTTATTTTTTGCACTAAGTATCAGCGCAGCAGTTCGTATGGGCCGCCGCGCTCCAGGGCGCGCTGGTAGGCGGGACGGGCGTGGATGCGCTGCAGGAAGGCCTGCAAGCGCGGATGGCTGGCGCCAAGGCCTCCGCGGGCGGCCGCCGCCTCGAGCGGGAAACTCATCTGGATATCGGCGGCGCTGAACTCATTGCCGGCGAACCACTCGCGCGCGGCAAGTTCGGACTCGAGGTAGGCCAGGTGGCGGTCGATGTTGGGCTGCACAAAGCTCGACATCACCTTCTGCGCGATGGCACGCTTGATCGGCTTGACGAAGAACGGCGCCGGCGACGCTTCAACCTTGTCGAACACTAGCTTCATCAGCAGCGGCGACATCAGAGAGCCCTCCGCATAATGCATGAAGTAGCGCCAGCGCAGCTTGTCGGGCGTACCGGCTGGCGGCACCAGCCGGTCGTTGCCGTGCTTCTCCACCAGGTACTCGATAATGGCGCCCGACTCGGCAACGATATTGCCTTCATGTTCGATCACCGGCGACTTGCCGAGCGGATGCACCTTGGTCAGCTCCGGCGGCGCCAGCATGGTTTTCGGATCGCGCTGGTAATGCTTGATCTCATATGCCAGCCCCAGCTCTTCCAGCAACCACAGCACACGCTGCGAACGGGAGTTATTGAGGTGGTGGACGATGATCATGGGTGCGCTCCGAGGGTTAAAATGGAGCCATGACTTTACCACTGACCCAAGAATCCATCGCAACCCTGGTCTACGCGTTCTACGACAGCGTGCGTGCCGATCCGGAGCTTGGGCCGGTGTTCAACGCAGCCATCGGCGATTGGGAGCCCCACCTGGCGCGCATGGTGGAATTCTGGAGCACCACCATGCTCGGCACCAAGAGCTTCCAGGGCAATGTCTACGGCAAGCATATGGCGCTGCCGGGCGTGCAGCCGCAGCATTTCCAGCGCTGGCTCGCGCTGTTCCAGTCGACGGTCGAGCGCCTGTTCGAGCCTGCCGTAGCGGAAGAATTCCGTCTCGTGGCCAGCCGCATTGCGCAAAGCCTGCAATATGGCTTCTTCGGGCAGGTACATTTCAAGTAAAGGCGTCTGCAGCGCTCATCACCGAATAACTGGCCTGCCAGCGGCGCAGCGCGGCCGGCAATACCTGCATCGGTTGCGGCGCCACGATGAAATTGCCGGCGGCTTGTACGCAACCGGCCTCGCATACGTGCAGCCAGTCGAGCAGGTTGGAGACTTCGCAGCAGCCCGCCACTTCAGATTCCCGCAACACCAGGCGTTGCGGCGCCACGCCGGCTTGCATGAGCAGGCCGTCGATCTGAGCCGCGAGCGGTGGCGGCACCGGCAGCGGCAGGCAAAGTTCCAGTGCCAGGGAGAAACCGTCGGCTTCCCACATGCGCAAGGCTGCCAGCGCATCGCACACCATGTGCTGCACGAATACTTGCTGCAGGCCTTGCGCCGCCAGCGCATCGGCGAATGCCGGGAACTGCAGAACGCCTCGCTCCGGATGCCGCCAGCGTATTGAAGCCTGGACACAGGACACGCTGCCATCGCGCGCCGCCACATGCGGCTGGCACCACAGTTCGAACTGGCCCAGCTCCAGCGCATTACCAATCAAATTTCACCTCCGCGGAATAGGAGCGTTGTGGGTACGGGTGGAAGTTCCAGTACTTGTAATTGTTGGCATTGTCGATGCCGAACGCGGCACTCCAGTGCTTGTCGATGCGGTAGCGCAGGCGGGCATCGACCGTGAAATACTTGCTGGCGCCCTGGTAGGCAAAACCGTTGATGTCGGTATTGTCGAGCGTCGAATACTGCTTGCCGCTGTAACGCGCAGCCAGTGTGGCGGACAGCTGGCCATTCACGCGGTAAGTCGCCACGGCACTGGCGCGCCATTCAGGAATGCGCGGCTGCCATTTGCCTATGCTGGCCGGGAATTTTTCGTTGCGCTTGATCTTCGAGTCGGTCCAGGTCAGGCTGGCCTGCATATCCAGGCCTTCAAGCAGGACGTTCTCGTTAGACCACGCGGTTTCCAGGCCATGCGTGCGGATCAGGTCCACGTTCTGCACATTGGTCACGTTCGGCGTGACCAGCACATTGGTTTGCGAGTACAACGCGTCGCGGTTGCGCTCGAAGAAGGCGGTGATGCGCAAGGCGGAATTGCCCACCAGGCGCTCGGCGCTCAGTTCCGTGGTCCAGGAACGTTCTGCCTTCAGGTTCGGATCATTGTTTATCAGGGTGCCGGTGTTGTTGATGCCACCCTGGTACAACTCGGACACCGTGGGCATGCGTATCGCACGGCCGGTGGAAGCTTTCAGCGTCCAGTCCTCATTGGCCTGGAAAGCCAACGCCGCCTTGGGCGACACATAATTGTCGCTGCGTTTGGCGTGCTGCACCACGGTGCTGGCGTTGGCAGTTTCGCCATCGCGGCCTTCCCAATGTTCGACGCGCGCGCCCAGCACGGCCTTCCAGTCTTGCGACAGCCTCCAGGTATCCTGCAGGTACAAGCTGTCGATGCTGGTGCGGCCCGAGAAGGCCTGGTTGCGGGCACCCGGCTGGCCAGTCAGCCAGTCAGTAGTGGCGCGTTCGATGGTGGACAGCTTGTAGGCAGCGCGCTGGTAGCCGAAGTCGAAGATGTGCGCGCCGCGCATGCCATCGGGGCGATACACACCCTTCAGCGACAAGGTATTCCAGCCTGTGCCGCCCTGGTCGACGATGCGGCCGGCGCCACCGGTGGCCGCGGCCGGGCGCGCGGTAGTTGGTGCGCGCAGGACGTCGCGGCTGTAGTCGTACAGGCTGGCTGCCACTTCCCAGTCGAACACGCCCTTGGTATTGCTCTTCACGGTCAGGCCATGCATCAGGTGGCGCAACTCTTCTTTCGTTGAATTGAAGTCGGAGGCTGCCAGCGTGAAGCTGCGGCCATTGATCGAAACCGGGCCGCTGAACACCGGCTTGCCCGCTGCATCGCGCAGGTAGGTGCCAGGCGTACCGCCCGAGTCGTTCTGCCACCAGCCCAGCGAGTAGCTGGCGCGCACCGTCGGGGAAAAATCGTAAGCAATCTTGATCTTGGCGTGGTCCTGCACCGTGCTGTACTGAGTTGCCGTGCCGAGGACGTAGATGTCGCGGTTGGTACGATCCTTGTCAGCCACAGCGCCGGTGACCGGGACGCCTTTGCCGCCAACCGTGCCGCTCGCAATGGCGCGCGTGGTGTAAGTCTGCGGCTGGCCATCGCTGTCGGTGCGGTTCACGCTGACGAACCAGGACCATGCGCCATGGCGGTCACCGAGCGACATACTGGCCTGGCGCGCAGCCGAGGTCATGTTCGTGTTGTACAGCTCAAACGGCTGCCGCACGTAAGCCACGCGCGCATGGCCTTCGAATTGCTTTGGCATGCGCGTCACATAGTCGACGACTGCGCCGACCGAGTTGCCGCCGTACGCAGCCGAGAATGGGCCGTACAGCACGTCGACCCGCTCAATTTCTTCCGGCGCCACCATCCCCCAGCGCGGCGCGAACGTCGCGCCGTTGCCAAGGTAGTTCGACAGCAGAACGCCGTCCGCATACACCGCCGAGCGCGCACTATTGCCGGTGCCGGAAGCGCGGGTCGACAGCACGGCGTGATTGTAGTCGCCGATATAGCGCTTGCGCACCAGCAGGCTTGGCAGGTATTTCAGTGCGTCTTCGGCATCGCTCGCGTTGACCTGTTCTTCGATCTGCGCACGGGTGACGCCTTCGATCGTGGTCGGGATCTGCGTCGGCAGCGAAGTGGGATGGCTGCCCGCGATGACGACGGTGCCAACCATCTTGAGCGGCGATTCCCCTTCATGGTCGGCAAATGCCGGGGCCGAAAAAACGGCCAGCAGTGCGGCGGCCAGGGGGATGAGGCGGGTGTTCATGATGCTTCCTTTCTTGTTCTTGCGAGCGAGGGCCTTGCGACCGCGCCGTCAATGGACGCGTGCAATGCAAAGCCGTGGGGGAACTGCTGCGGAAGGTCAAGCGGAAGGCGGGGCGCGCGAGGGCGGCGCGAGAGATTCTTGCTGTGGCAGCGTTGCGGGCGCCTGCAATGCCCGCTCGGTACGTGACGGCACCATCAGCGCCAATGTCATGCCGGGAGGCGGCGGTACGACCGGAAGGTCGGCCTGCACCGCGCAATAGCCACACTTCTGGACAACGTGGTGGGCTTTCGGCTGCGCGTGGCAATGGGCGACGTCATGATCGCCGCAAGCTGCAGCCAGCAGCGTGGACAGCGTTGGTGCGGAAACAGCCATCAGCATCGCGAACAGCGCGATCCTGACTATCCCCTCAACCTGTCTCCTGCTCCAGCCCACGATGGCTCCCAATATGCAACTTCATTAAGTGGCATTGTATTTACACCTTTCATGAGCCGATATGCACTAGATCAAGTTTTCGCTTGCCCGTGGCTGACCGCCACTGATATCGTAGATATTTCAGTCCTCACAACGCGCTATGGATCATCTAGTGGCTTTCGAGTTAGCAGGGATGTTGATTGGCCTGTCGTGCCTGCCCAACTGGGCTATCGCCAAATGGTATGCAGCGCATGGAGCGCAGCCAGCGCTCAGGCGAGCCGCCGCCATCAATGGCGTGCTGGCCTTGATCGGCATCTGTCTGGTTGCCGCCTCGATAGCGCTGGAATTGAAGCAAGCCAAGCCCCTGCTCACCTATGCATTTGGCTTGCTGGGCATTGCGGGCCTGCTGGTATCGGTGGCACTGCACCGTTTCGACAAGGATTAAGCCGGCACCGGCAGGCGTACCCAGTCCACGGCTTCCATCACATAAGGCGCAAACAGGAAGTCGCGGATACCGGCCAACTGGCCGCCATGCCATGCAAGCAGGACGAAGTGGGCCGGCTTGTCCACGGCGCCATTGCGGTCGAACACCAGCATCGCCACCTGCCCATCCACTGCGCCGAACTCGAAGCGCCATTTGCTTGCTTCCGCATAGCGCGTGAAATAAGGCCTGACGCCATTGCGCCCCGCCAGCCGAAGCCTGTTGACCAGTTCCAGTTGAACCTCCTCCGCCAGCAAGGCCCGGATCGCATCGAAGTCGCCGTCCTGGAATAGCCGGACATAGTGGGCGACGCGCTCCCGGCTTGTTTCCGGCAGCAGCGGCAGGCGTGCGCCAGCAGCTTGCCCCTGGCGCAAAGCGATGCGCCCGCGCTGCAGTGCCGACTTGGCAGCTGCCGGCGTGCTGCCGGCAATTGCCGCCACTTCTTCCACTGAGTGGCCCAATACGTCTTTCAGTATGACAGCGCAACGCTGGAGTTCCGGCAGTTGCATGAAGGCCTGGAAGCTGACCGTGAGGACCTCGGCTTGCGGCATGGCCGTGCTGCATTCCATATCTTCCGTCAGCGGAACCACGTTGCTGCGGGCACGCTGGCGCAGGAAATCCAGGCTGGTATTGTGGGCAATGCGCAGCAGCCAGCCGCCCAGGTTGTCCACCTCCATGCCCTCGCCGCGTGCGCGCAGCGCCTTGACCAGCGCGTCCTGCAGCACGTCTTCGCCATCGATGGCCGAACCGGTCATGCGGGCGCAGTAGCGATGCAGGCGTGGCCTGAGTTCCTGCAAGCGTGCTTCGAATTCTTCGGTGTTCATGCTATCTGGCCCAGGACGGAATCAAACCTCGCCAGCTCGCGGATGCGCGGGAAACAGGCCTGCATGCGCGGGTCGGCCCGCATGGCGTCGACCGCGCGCGGCGAATCCCATTCCGAATAAATGGTGACGCTGCTGCCATCGAGGGCTGCAATCAGCTGGCTGCCGCGCCAGCCCTCAAGCGTGCTGACGACCGTGTCGATATTGCCCTTCAGGAGCGCAACGAGCGCTGCCTGGTTGGACGGTTCGACCTTCAGTTGATTGATGAGGATAACAGTTCCGGTTGTCATGATGTGTCTCCTTGGTTTCGACACAGCTAAGACGAACCGGCGACCCGGAACGGATCGCGGCGGTGAATATTTTTTTTAGCGCTGGACGTGCAGCGTGATGACGCGGCGCGCAGGGCCGCCTTCAGAAGGAGGTGCTGGCGGCGCCGGGGAATCGCCGCAGCCGCCGCAGGAACCACAGCCGCTGCCGCAGCTCGATTCGGTATTGAAGAAGCGCGCCAGCTTTTCCTGAGGCAGGCCGCGGCGCGACAGTGCGTAGACGATCTGCTGGCGCCAGGCGGCAGGCAGGTATTTCCTTGCCGCGTGCAGCGCGGCTGCCGCCACGATGATGCCGACAATGATTTCCTGCCACATGATTCAGCCTCCCAGCGCCAGGGCGACGCGGTAAGTGATGAAGGTGGCGGTGTAGGCCAGCACGAACATATAACCCGCCATCATCAGCGGATATTTCATCGAGTTGGTTTCACGGCGCACCACGGTCAGCGTGGACAGGCACTGCGGGGCGAATACGTACCAGGCCAGCAGCGCCAGCGCGGTCGGCAGCCCCCAGCTGGCCTGGATTACCGGCGCCAGCGAGTTCGCCAGCTCGTCGCCGGTCTGCGACAGCGCATACACGGTGCCCAGCGCGCCGACAGCCACTTCACGCGCCGCCATGCCCGGCACCAGCGCAATGCAGATCTGCCAGTTGAAGCCAATCGGCGCGAAGATGAATTCCAGCGCACGGCCAAGCATGCCGGCCACGCTGTAGTAAATCGGCGGATGGGCCGCGCCTTCCGGCGCCCCCGGGAAGCTCGACAGCGCCCACAGCAGCACCATCAAGGTCAGGATGGTGGTACCGACGCGGGTCAGGAAAATCTTGGCGCGTTCATACAGGCCGATGGCCAGGTTGCGCATATGGGGCCAGTGGTAGGCCGGCAGCTCCAGCATCAGCGGCTGGTTGCGTTTGGCGCGCATGGAGCGCTTCATGACCCAGGCCACCACCATGGCGGAGATGATGCCGGCAAAGTAAAGGCAGAACAGCACCAGGCCCTGCAGGTTGAACATGCCCCACACTTCGCGGTCCGGGATGAAAGCGGCAATGACCAGCGCATAGACCGGCAGGCGCGCCGAGCAGGTCATCAGCGGCGCGATCATGATGGTCACGATGCGGTCGCGCGGGTTCTGGATGGTGCGCGCCGCCATGATGCCCGGAATGGCGCAGGCAAATGACGACAGCAGCGGGATGAAGGCGCGGCCGGACAAGCCGACGCCGCCCATCAGCCGGTCCAGCAGGAAGGCCGCGCGCGGCAGGTAGCCGCAGTCTTCCAGCACCAGGATGAAGAAGAACAGGATCAGGATCTGCGGCAGGAATACCAGCACGGCGCCCACACCGCCCAGCACGCCATCCACCAGCAGGGAGCGCAGCACCCCGTCGGCCATGTGCGCCTTGACCAGCGCGCCGAGATGCTCGACGCCGCCGCTGATCATGTCCATCGGCACTTCGGCCCAGCTGAACACGGCCTGGAACACGCAGAACATCAGCACGGCGAGGATGATCGGCCCCATGAACGGATGCAGCACGAAATGGTCGATCTTCTCGGAACGGTTGCCGCGGTCGTCAGCATCTTTCACCGCAACCGACAGGATGCGGCGGACTTCGCGCTGGGTTTCTTCGACGCTCACGGCATCGATGGCGGACAGCGGGTTGGCCACGCTTTCATGGAAGGGCCACAGGCCATCCAGCGCATCGACCAGCGCTTTCTCGCCACCGCTCTTTACGGCCACCGTTTCCACCACCGGCATGCCCAATTCCTGCGACAGCCTGGCCGCATCGACCACGATGCCGCGCTTCCTGGCCACGTCGACCATGTTCAGGCACAGCACCATCGGCAGGCCAAGGCGCTTGATCTCGAGGACCAGGCGCAGGTTCAGGCGCAGGTTGGTAGCATCTACCACGCACACCACCACGTCGGGCGAGCGTTCGCCTTCGCGCAGGCCTGCCACCACGTCGCGCGTGATCATTTCATCAGGGGTGTGCGCCGACAGGCTGTAGGCGCCCGGCAGGTCGAGCAGGCGGTACTGGTTGCCCGCGCCGGAGGTGAACTGGCCTTCCTTGCGCTCGATGGTCACGCCGGCGTAGTTGGCGACCTTCTGGCGCGCGCCGGTCAAGCGGTTGAACAGCGCGGTCTTGCCGCAATTCGGGTTGCCCAACAGGGCCACCATAGGAAACTGCGCCATTGGCTGCTGCGCGGTGGCTTGCGCGGCCTTTTCTACTGCACCCATTACATTTATTCCGGTTGGATCGAGATCAGCGCAGCTTCGAAGCGGCGCAAGGCAAACGTGGCATTGCCTACTTTGATGGCGAGGGGCTCGCCGCCCGGCAGGCCACGCTTGAGCATGCGGATGCGCTCACCGGGCACGAAGCCCAGTTCCATCAGGCGGCGCGCCAGGTCGGCGCCGTCCTCGGTATCTTCAGGATTGCCCGGAGCGATATGGATCACCGTTCCGCTATGCCCCACCGGCAGGGAATCAAGCTTGATCAAGGTAGGAGCAAGGGTCATGGCGAACTTTCCAGGGCGTAAGACAACCGCACCATTATAAATGAGAATTGTTCTTGAATAGGCTTGCATTGTAGTCCGGTTCGGGTAGAATGGGAACCGTAATGATAATGATTCTCAGTAACGGAATCGCAATCTTAGCCAGAAGGTAATTTTCGAAATGATCGTTTGTGTCTGCAACAACATCTCTGATCGAGAAATCCGTCAAGCCATAGATATGGGTATCAGCTCCATGGACGAGTTGCGCGAAGCACTCGGCGTGGCCACCTGCTGCGGCAACTGCCTCAGCTATGCGGTGGAAGTGCTGGACGAACATATGGGCAGCGGAATACAGGAGACTGTGCTCAAGCGCCCAACACTCACCGTGTAAGGAGCGCTTTATGCAATCGATGACTTTCCCGGCCGGCGGCGATTTCGGCGCCGGCGTTGGCGGCGCCAGGCTGACCAAAATCGCAGCAGTTGTCGCTTTGCATGCAGTCCTCGGTTATGCCTTTATCAACGGCACGATGCATCGCCTCGTGGACCGTATTCCTGAAGTGGTCAACGTCACCTTTGTGGCGCCGCCGCCACCTCCTCCGCCGGCTTCGCAGCCAAAGACGGTGGAAATCGCGCTGAAAGCGCCTGCGATTACCCCGCCGCCGCTGCCGATGCTGCCGATCGTGATTGAAAACACCATCACCCAGCCGCCATCGCAAGCGCGCGTGACGGAGCCTGCACCGGCAACGCCGGTTGTTGCGGCGCCGGTCGCTGCTGCGCCGGCGGCGCCTGCCGCTCCGGCGGGCCCGCGTATGATCTCCTCCGTTGAATATATTCGCGCGCCGCAGCCGGTGTATCCGTCGGTGTCGCGCCGCATGGGGGAACAGGGTGTGGTGACCTTGCGCGTGCTGGTCAATGAGAAGGGCTATGCCGAGCAGGCGTCGGTCCAGAAATCGTCTGGCTTCAACAACCTGGACGAAGCCGGCCGTGCAGCGGTGATGCGTGCGCTGTTCAAGCCGTATGTGGAAGATGGCAAGGCGCAGGCGGTGTATGTTGTTGTGCCGATTAATTTCCAGATGTCTTGAAACCGGCAACCCGGCCGGATGGCCGTCCCGTCTGACCCGCAGGGTCAGACTCCATAATGCAAACGCCGCGGACTTCGAAAGTAGCCGCGGCGTTTGCGTTTCAGTGTCTGACCCTGCGGGTCAGACACTGGTTTACCGGTTTTAGAGGTCAGCCCACATGCGCAACAGGTTGTGATAATGCCCCGCCAGTCCCACAGTGGCCTCATCATCCCCATGCGCAGCGCGCAGCCTCTGGATATTCTGGTCCAGCTCAAACAGCATGGTGCGCTTCCAGTCATCACGCACCATCGATTGCGTCCACAGGAATGACGCCACGCGCTCGCCGGCGGTAACAGGATTCACGCGGTGCACGCTGCTGGCCGGGTAGACGATAGCATCGCCCGCCGGCAGCTTCACCTCATGCGCGCCGTAGTTATCCATCACGGTCAGCTCGCCGCCCTCGTATTCATCCGGATCGGACAGGAACACGGTGGTGGAAACGTCCGAACGCATCACATCCGGCGAGCCCACCATGTGCCTGATGGCGCCATCGATATGCAGGCCGTAAGTCTCGCCGCCCGCATAGCTGTTGAAATACGGCGGCAGGATCTTCAGCGGCAGCACCGCCGAGTAAAACAGCGGGTTCTTCGCCAGCGCCTTGATGATGATATCCCCGAGTTCCAGCGCCAGCGGCGTCCCTTCCGCGATCTGCCGGTTGCGCTTGACCTGCGCTCCCTGCGTTCCCACGCTCGCGCGGCCGTCGATCCATTCGGCGGCCGCCAGGCGCTGGCGGAAGTACTTGACCTGGTCCGGCGTCAGCACGCCGGGGATATGCAGCATCATATTAGTAGCGGAAGTTCGCAGTCAGGATTGCGGTACGGCCCACGCCCACGCCGGCATAGTGGTTGGAGCCCACCTTGTCGTAGTACAACTTGTCCGTCAGGTTCTGGATGTTCAGCTGCAGGCTGATGTTCTTGTTCACATCATAGCTCGCCATCGCGTCGTAGCGGGTGTAGCCCGGCACGAACTTGGTGTTGTTGACGTTGCTCCACACCTTGGACACGGCATTCACGCCGCCGCCAATGACCAGGCCCTGCATCAGGGTGTAGGAAGTCCACAGCGAAGCGCTCTGCTTAGGCGTTGCCGGGAAGGCATTGCCGTTGAACGGCGAAGCCACCCACACTGGCGCCGCGGTCGTGCCGACGTTCACGAAGCCATTGTCCTTCACTTCGGAATCAAGCCAGGTGTAGCCGCCGAAGACCTGCCAGTTGGCGGTCAGCGCACCGCTCACACCCAGTTCAACGCCTTTGACCGACTTCTTGCCAACGTTGGCGGTAGTGCCGTCTACATTGGTCACGCGGGCATTGTTCATCTTGCTGGAGAAGATGGCGCCGCTGATCGACAGTTTGCGCGCCAGGATTTCCCACTTGGTGCCCAGCTCGAAATTCTTGCTGTCCTGTGGCTTCAGGTTCTGCACGGCGGTGCTCAGTGCATCCACGCCATCGCCGCCGTCATTGCCTGGCGGAGTGGAAGAGGTGCCGTACGAAACGTAGATGCTGCTGTTGGCAGCCGGCTTGTACACCAGGCCAGCCTGGTAGTTGGCGAAGCTGGATTTGTTCTCCGCATTGATCGCAGCCACGACCGGGGTGACGGCAGTATTGGCATTGGTGTGCAGCTTGGTACGGAACTCATCCCAGCGCAGGCCCACGTTCAGCAGCCACTGCGGGTTGAATTCGATGGTGTCGAAGCCGTACACCGAGCGCGAGTTGCTGTGCACGTTGGTGTCGTTCGGCGCTACGCTGCGCACCTGGCCGACAGTCCATGGATCATACGGATTCGGGTTAACCAGCGTGGTGCAGTTGTACAGGGTTGCCGCGCCTGCGGTCGGGCAGGTGGTGGTCTTGGTCAGCGGGTTGTTGGTGCCCGGGGTGAAATTGTAGGTCGCACGGTCGGTGACTTCGCGGCTGACTTCCACGCCAGTAGTGAAACTGTGCTTGATGCCGGCAGCCACCAGGGAGCCGGTCAGGCTCGATGCATTCGCCAGGGACTCGGTTTCGGCGTTGCGGCTGTTATGGCGGCGCCATACGGTACCGTACAGCACCACGTTGCCCTTCGAGTCGTCAGGCAGGGTGTACACATATTCGTTGCCGGTCTTGCCGTAACGGGTCACGTTGCGGAAGGCCAGGCCGTTGCCGAATTCATGCTTGATGTCGATGGTGCCGATATCGGACTTGGTATCGCGGAAGTCGCGGTCGACCAGGCCGTAGAAGGTTTCGCTCGGCACGTTGACAGGCTTGCCGGCGCCGTTCTTGGCCACGTTCGGGCCAGTGGTGAACGGATTATCGAATGGCACGCCGGCGTCCGGCAGTTCGCTCGACTTGTAATGGTAGTAGCTCAGGTTGACCTTGGTAGGACCGGTCAGGCCGAAGGCCACGCTTGGCGCGAAGCCCCAGCGGTCGCCATAGATTTCCTTGTTATGGCCGGCAACGTGGTTTTCATGGCCCATCAGGTTCAGGCGCACGGCGGCGTTATCGCCCAGGGTGCGGTTCACGTCCGCGGTAACGCGGTGGTATTTCGACGTGCCCAGGCCAACGCTGGCGTTACTGAAGTTCTCAGCCTTGGCGGATTTCGACACCATATTGATGCCGCCGCCAGCCGAAGAACGGCCGCCGTAAGCGGAATTCGGGCCCTTCACGACTTCGATCTGCTCCAGCGCGAAGATTTCGCGCGACTGGGAGCCGCTGTCGCGGATGCCGTCGATATAGGTGTCGGTCTGCGCGTTGTAGCCGCGGATGAACAGGTTGTCGCCCACAGGCTGGCCGCCTTCGGCTGCGCCGACGGTGATGCCAGGCACGGTGCGCAGGGCGTCGGTCAGGGAGGTTGCGCCGGTCTGGGAAATCACCTCGGTCGGGATCACGGTCACCGATTTCGGGGTATCCAGCAACGGGGCGGTGAATTTGTCGGAAGCCGACTTCTTGACCTGGAAATCACTGCCATTCTGGCCGGTGACAACCACTTCCTGCATTTTCTGCTCTGGGGCAGCGGTGTTCGAATCTGCTTGGGCTACCGGCATCACCAGGGTGGCGGCGATGGCGGCGAGCGTAGCTGGCGCGTGCTTGCGGCTCTTAATATAGGACATGGACAACTCTAGACGATGGACATAAAACGCAAATGATAATTGTTTTCATTTGCATTAGCAATGTCGTTAGCAATCCTATGTTGCCCCCATGACTAGGTTGGAGTCCTGCTTCGTGGCAAAATGCCATTATTCCCAACCCGATAAGAAGGAAACCCCATGAAGGGCGACAAAGACGTTATCCGTCTGCTCAATGCGCAGTTGACCAACGAACTGACGGCGATTAACCAGTACTTCCTGCATGCGCGCATGTACCGTCACTGGGGCTTCGACAAGCTGGGCAAGAAAGAGTACGACGAGTCGATCGGCGAAATGAAGCATGCCGACCGCCTGATCGACCGCATCCTGATGCTGGATGGCTTGCCAAACCTGCAAGCCCTGCACAAGCTGCTGATCGGCGAAAACACCGAGGAAATGCTGGCCGCCGACCTGAAGCTGGAGAAAGGTGCGCATGTGACCATCAAGGAAGGCATTGCGCAATCCGAAAAAGTCGGCGATTACGTGTCGCGCGACCTGCTGCTCGATATCCTCAAGGATACCGAAGAGCACATCGAATGGCTGGAAACCCAGATCGACCTGATCGGCAAGATCGGCATCCAGAACTACCTGCAGTCGCAGATGTCGGAAGCTGAGTAATGCCCTACCAGAGTCCGGAGTTGCTGCGCCGCCTGCTGCGCGCAAAAGACCGGATGGACGGCGCCTCCCACGAGGAATGGCCGGTAAGCCGCCTGGCGGAAGTGAGCTGCGTCTCTGCAACTCACTTCGCCCGCTCGTTCAAGGAGGCTTTCGGCCTGCCTCCCCACCGCTACCTGCTCACGCGCCGCATCGAGCGCGCCGTGACGCTGCTGCGCGAAACCGACCTCCCCATCACCGATATCGCCTATTCGACGGGCTGGAACAGCATCGGCACGTTCGGGCGTACCTTCCGCGATATTACCGGCAAGAACCCGGGCGACATCCGCGAACAGGTACGCGCCGAGGCTGCGCAGGCCGGCCGCGTGCCCGCCTGCGTGCTCAGCGCCGCCCGCCGCCCCGACCTCACAATGGCAGTTTCGGAGAAGCGGCGCCAGGAAACCGTCCCTACAATGGAGTCTCACTTAAAGGAGACCACCCCATGACCCAAGGTATTCAAACTGTAGGCTTGTATGTTCGTGACCAGGATGAAGCGCTGGCTTTCTATGTCGACAAGCTCGGCTTCAAGGTCCACACCGACGTGCGCAACGGCGACTACCGCTGGCTGACCGTGCAGCACCCGGACCAGCCAAACTTCCAGCTCGGCCTTTACGTGCCAGGTCCACCAGTGCATGACGCTGCCACCGCGCAAGCGCTGAACGCATTGGTTGCCAAGGGCGCGATGCCGCCGATGGTGCTGGAAGTGGATGATTGTTTCGCCGTCTACGACAAGCTGCACCAGAAAGGCGTGGAATTCACCCAGGAACCGGTGGAGCGCTACGGCACGGTCGATGCGGGCTTCCGCGACCCATCCGGCAATGGCTGGAAAATGATCCAGACCCGCCGCAAGGTAGCGGCAGCTTAATCCAGGCCCCAGGCTGTGCGCCAGGGCGCGTAGAACGCCGGGTCCGGCGAGACCGCGCCCGCAATGCCGCACACCGCGCCGGCCAGGGCGTTGGCGCGCTCCAGGATCAGGGGCATCTCCCAGCCGCGCGCACGGCCAGCCAGAAACACGGCGGCAAACGCGTCGCCCGCTCCCACGGAGTCGACGAACTGCGCCGGCTTGCTGGCCTGGTGGTCGACCACGCGCGAACCGTCAGCGCCAAAATACATGGCGCCGCGCTGGCCGAGCGTGACCAGCAAACCCTGGATGGAAAAATTGTGCATCATGGCGCGCGCTTCCGCTTCGACGGCGGCGCAGTCCATGTCGACAGTGTCGGGGCAGGTGTGGCAGTACCACGAGAACAGCGCCTGCAGTTCGTCCTCATTGACCTTGACGATATCGGCACGCCGCAGCGAGTCAAACACCACCGATTCATCGGCGCCGTCGCGCAGGTTCAGGTCGAGGAAATGTTCGGCATCGCCTGTGCCGTCCAGCACCGCGTCCAGCGCCGCGCGCGAGCCAGGTTCACGCTGGGCCAGGGTGCCAAAATATACCGTGTCGGGAGAGAAGGCGCGCATCACGTCGACTGCCGCAGCCGCCTCGATATGGTCGTATGCCTGTTCCGCCAGGATATGGAAGCGATGCCCGCCATTGCCAACGCGTTCGACCAGCACGCGCCCAGTCGGTTGCGGGCCATGCTGCAAGCCCTCCGCGCTCATGCCGAAAGCCGTGAACGCATCGCGTACCTGGTCGCCGTAACTGTCATTGCCGACGCGCGTCACCATCAGTGCGGGCAGGCCCAGCGCAGTCAGGTTGCGCGCAACGTTGAAGGGGGCGCCGCCGACGACTTGCTGGTCGCCAAAATCATCCAGCAGGGCTTCGCCAAATACCAGTACTCGCTCTGACATCGCTTGCCCTCCCCCACGTTGATCGGCTCGGGCTATTTTACCAAAGCAGCTTCCTTATGCGATGCGCTGTCTGCCAGCGGCCGTGCGGCGCGCAGCTTGACGAACAGCACTGACACAGCGGCACACAGCAGCAGAGCGCCGGCCAGGCGCACCACGTTGGCGGGATCGCCGTGCAGCAAGCTGCGGTAATACAGTGGCAGGGTGAAAATCTGGATGATCATCGGAATCACGATGAACATATTGAAGATGCCCATATAGACTCCGGTGCGCTCGGGCGGAATACTGCCGGCAAGCATCACATACGGATTACCCATGATGCTGGCCCAGGCCAGGCCGATGCCCAGCATTGGCCACAGCAATTGCAACGGTTCGCGGATCAGGGGAATGCACAGCATGCCGGTGCCGGCTGCGGCCAGGCAGATGCTGTGGGTCATTTTGGGGCCGAAACGGCGCGTGAACGGCACCAGTGCAAAGGCGGCGATGAAGGCGACGAAGTTGTAGAAGGCGCCCACCTGCCCGTTCAGCAAGCCCGCCTCGCGGAAACCAGCCGATGCCGGGTCGGAAGTCTTGTAGATGGAGGACGCAAGCGCCAGCATGATGTACTGCCAGTAGCAGAACATGGCGTACCACTGGAACAGCTTGACCACGGCCAGCTGCTTCATGGTCGGCGGCATGTCGCGCAGCGCTCCCGCGATTTCCTGCAGGGTGTTGCGCCAGCCTGCCGGCCTGGCGCGCAGCTCCGCTTCTTCCTGCGGCGTGAGCGGCAGTTCGGGCGTGGTCCAGCAGCTCCACAGCACCGAGGCAATCGAGAACACCGCACCCAGCAGGAAGGCGCCGATCACGGTGTAGGGAATGTGGTGGCTGTTGACGGCGTCGCGGCTGGTGCCCAGGTAGACCAGGATGGACGGCGTGAGGTAGGCCAGCGTCTGCCCCAAGCCGGTGAACGCGCTCTGGGTCAGGAAGCCCAGCGAATGCTGGCGCACGGCCAGGCGGTCGCTGACGAAGGCACGGTAGGGCTCCATCGTCACATTGTTGGCGGCATCGAGGATCCACAACAGGCCGGCAGCCATCCACAGGGCAGGGCTGAAGGGCATGGCCAGCAAGCCAAGGCTGCAAATCAGGGCGCCGATCAGGAAGTAAGGCGTGCGGCGTCCCCAGCGCGAAACGGTGCGGTCGCTCATTGCGCCGATGATGGGCTGCACCAGCAGGCCGGTGACGGGGCCCGCCAGCCACAGGTAAGGCAGGCTGGCTTCGTCGGCACCCAGGTATTTGTAGATCGGGCTCATGCTGCTCTGCTGCAGCCCGAAGCTGAACTGGATGCCGAAGAAGCCGATGTTCATGTTGACGATCTGCCGAAACGACAGATGCGGTTTGTGCTGCATCATCGCGTGGCTCCTTCCGCCGTGGCTTGCCAGCGCTGGGTCCAGGGTTCGTAAAACGCCAGGTCTTGCGGTACCGCGCCGGACAGGCTGCACACGGCGCCGGCGAAGGCATTGGCGCGCGCCATGGTCAAAGGCAGGTCCCAGCCCTGTACATGGCCGTGCAGGAAGACGGCGGAGAAGGCGTCGCCGGCGCCTACCGTGTCGACCAGCTTGTACGGCTCTTCGTTGCCATGCTCGCGGATGACGCGGCCGCTTGCATCAATATACATCGCGCCGCGTGGCCCGAGGGTGACAACCATGGCCTGCAGGTTGAATTTTTCGATCAGCAAGGAGCAGGCTGGGGGGAGCTCGGGGTCATGGGCGCGTACCAGTTGCGGGCCGTTCGGCGCATACCAGGTCAGCAGCGCCGCCAGTTCGTCCTCATTCACCTTGAGGATGTCGGCATGGCGCAGTGATTCATAAACACCGCGCTCAGTGTACTGGCCTTCGCGCAGGTTCAGGTCGAGGTAGCGGGTGGCCCGGCTGGCTTCCAGCAGTTCGATCAGGGCGGTACGCGAGGTCAGGTGGCGCTGGGCCAGGGTGCCGAAGTACAGCACTTGTGGCTTGGCCGGGACGAAGGCGGCACGTGCGGATTCTGCCTCGATATGGTCGTAGGCCTGGCCGGGCAGGATGTGGAAGGCGTGGCCCTGCAGGCCGCGCTCCACCACCACGCGGCCAGTGGGCCATTTAGGGTCGGTTTGCAGGCCCCACTGCGGCATGCCGTAGCGCTCGAATTCCGCACGTACTGCTGTGCCGTTGGCGTCCTGGCCGATGCGGGTGATCATCAGCGCCGGGGTACCGAGCGCAGCCAGGTTGCGCGCTGCGTTGAAGGGTGCGCCGCCGACTACCTGCTCGCTGCCGAAATCATCGACGAGGGCCTCGCCGAACATTGCCACACACATGGCTGTCTCCATTTGTCAGTTATCGCGCTCGAGCCAGTGCATGGCCCATGGCGCCAATGTGATTTCCCCGGACCGCGTGCAGCCCTCGATGGCGTCGCTCCATTGGCCTTGCAGCATGAACTGCTGCGGCTTGCCCGAGAAGTTGTATAGCGCGAGGAAGGCTGGGCCTCGCTGCAGCGCCAGCACTTCCGGTGCCGATGGCTGCAGCGAGCGCGGTTCGCCTGCCGCCAATACCGGCAAGCGTTGGCGGGCCGCGACCAGCCGTCGCAACGCAGCGTAGACGCGGCCCGCTTGGGTGCTGGTGTCGTGGCGCTCGGCGAAGCGCTGTTCGTTTAGCATGGGGCGCTGCAGCCAACGGCTGTCCATCGCGCGGTCGGGGCGCTGGCGGAAGCTGTAATCGTTCGCCTGCCCCAGTTCATCGCCCATGTACAGCACCGGCAGCGCGCCAAAGCTAAGCACGAGGCCGTGCAGCAGCAACAGGCGGCATAAGGCCAGCGCTTCCGCATCCGTGCCGGCCGCACCCTCCATGCCAACCAGGCTGGCCGCCATGCCGTTGCTGCCGTGCGCGGCGTGCGGATCGCTGCTTTGGAATGCTTCGCCGCGTGCATAGCTGCCCTCTGCGCCGGCGAAGAAGCGTGAAATTGCGGCGAGGCGGGCCTGGGGATCGCGCGCGCCATCCGCGCCTTCGGCTGCCTCTGCGCGCAGCACATTCCAGCCGATGTCGTCATGGCAGCGCACATAACTGAGCCAGCTTGCGTGCGGCGGCAGCGGCGGCGTGCCGGCCACCACGCTGCGCACCAGCGAAGCATCCTGCTCCGCCAGCGAGCCCCAGGCAGCTGCCATCAGGCTGCTGTGGTAAGCGATATGGCACTCCGGCTGCGTGGCCTGCCCGAAGTAAGCCGGCAGCTCGCGCATCGGCACGATGGCTTCCGCCTTCAACAGCACACCCGGTGCGGCGATGGAAACCAACGCACGCAAGGCTTGCAGGATCAGGTGGGCCTCCGGCTGGTTCATGCAATTGGTGCCTTCCCGCTTCCACAGGAACGCCGTGGAATCGAGGCGGAACACTTCAATGCCCCGGTTGGCCAGGCGCAGCAAGGTAGCAGCCATGGCGGAGAAAACTTCCGGATTCGACCAGTTCAAATCCCACTGGTAGGGATAGAACGTCGTCCATGCCCAGCCATCCAGCGCCGGCACAAAGGTGAAGTTGCCAGGCGCTGCTTGCGGAAATACCTGCCCCAGCGTGCGCTCATAGGCGTCAGGCGCGGCCCGATCCGGAAACACATGGAAGAAGCCGCGAAAGCGCTCATCGCCTTCACGCGCACCACGTGCCCAGGCATGATCGTCCGCCACATGGTTCAGGATGAAGTCCGAGCACAGGCTGATACCCGCGCTGCGCAAGTCGCCAGTGAGCGCCTCCAGGTCGGCATTGCTGCCGAAGCGCGGCTCGACCTCCTCGAAGCTGGCAACCGCAAAGCCGCCATCATTCTCCCCTTCCCGCATCTTGAGGAAAGGCAGCAAGTGCAGGTAGCGTACGCCCAGTTGCTGCAGGTGAGGTATGCGCGCCGCCACCCCGCGCAGGTCACCACCGAGACGGTCGACGTAGCTGCAGTAACCCAGCATCTGCTGGCCGAGGAACCAGTCCGGCTGCGCAGCGCGCGCCGTATCCAGCGCCGCCAGCGCCGGGCTGCGCGCCCCATGCAATTCGCCGATGGCGCACAACAAGTTGCCATACCACTGCTCAAACCCCGGTGTGCAACCGTACAGGTTTTGCAGGCAGCTATGCAGCACGGGGCCGTGCTTGGCATAGCGTCGTGCCGCTTCCGCGCGGCGCGCCTCCGGCACGGCGTTGAGCAAGTGAAGGACGGATGAAGACATCGGCATTGCAGTTTCCAGGTCAGAAGGAGTAGTTCAGGCCCATCTTCACGGCGCGCCCACCGATCGAACGCGCGGCATGGCCGTCGCCCTCAACCTCGGTGTAGCCGATCTTGTTGAACAGGTTATTGACGCTGAGCGACAGGCTCAGTTGCGAAGTGAACTGATAGCGCCCAAACAGGTTCACCGTATGGAAGGCAGGCATGTGAATGGTGTTGGCATCGTCCGCCCACGAGCGGCCGGTGCCAACCACACTGCCGCCCACAGTCAGCGGGCCAGCGCTGTAACTTGGCGCGATCTGGTAGGTGATGCGGGCCTGGCGGCGCGGCGTATGGCCGATGGTGGATTCCTGGCCTGCGGCCGCACCCACGATCTCGGCATCGGTCCAGGTCAGGCCACCGTTGATGCGGAAGTCGCCCAGGTTCCATGCTGCCTCCAGTTCGGCCCCCTTGGCGTCGTAGCGGTTGGCAGTGCTGATCTGTGTCGTAGCTTCGAAGTTCGATTCGTCGGTCTTGGCGCGGAACAGGGTCAGGAAAGCGCTGGTGCTGCCGGAACGCCATTTCACGCCGCCTTCCACCTGGCGCACGGTATTGATATTGATCGGCGCGCTGCCATCGAGCGGGGTGCCGAACAGGATGCGGTCCGCATTGAAGGCCACGCCATCGCTGACGCGGGCAAACAGCGCGAGGTCGCGATTGAGCTGGTAATTGCCACCTACCGAATACGAGGTGTGGTGGATCTTGTAGTCGACCAGTTGCTCATTGGCCGGTTCGTAGACCAGGCCGTTGGTCGCGATATTGGCCGTGCCGTTGGCGCGCTGGCGGTCCTGGCGCACGCTTGCGTCGAAGTTCAGCGGGCCTTTTTCCCAGCCCACGTTCAGGTAGGGCGAGAGCAGTTTGTATTCCATGTCCACTGCACGCATGCAGCAGCCGCCCCAGGCCGGACCGACATAGCCGGGCGTGCTTGACGCGGTCTGCAGCAAGGCAGGCTTGTCGCCCGTGAGCTGCATCAGGTATTCGTTGAAGTTCCAGGTCAGGCCCAGTTTCTGCAGGGAGGTGTACAGGCCGCCGGTGGTGGTCAGCTTGCCGCCGTTGATGGCAAAGGTCTTGGCCAGCTTCAGGTCGTTCAGCGTATTGTCCGCGTTGTCGATCGAGGTGTTGAACACCACGGCGGAGAAAGCCATGCCGTTGTAGGCCTTGCCTTTGTCCGGGCCGGTGGCGATCACGTAATTGCCGGCCACGCCGTTATTGGCTGGGAAAACGCCGAGGAAACGGCCGCTGTTGTTCGACTTGCGGAAACTGTCCCGCAAAGTGATGCCGTTGCCAAGATCGAAGGAAGCCGCGATGCCGAAGCTGTCGCTCTTCACGTGCAGGCCGTCATTGACGTTGCTCGAGGCCTTGCCGTTTTCCTTGGTCAGCGAGATATCGCGTGTCCAGTAAGGCGAGTAGAAGGTGGTGTCGCGTGGGTCGATGCCAGGGATCTCGCTGATATGGCCGTTGGTCACGCGTACCGGCACCGGCAGTGCAGTCGGCGCCTTGTCATCCAGGTGCTTGAAGGACAGCCTGATCCAGCCATTCGACAATTCCTGGGTGATGTTGCCGCGGATTTGACCGCCTTCCTGCGTATTCATGCCGGTGTTGCGTTGGCCTTCACCGGTACGGTAATGGCCGCCGATGAAGAAGCGGGTCTTATCAGCCAGGCGGCCGCCGTAGTCGAAATCGTAGCGGGTCTCGTCGTAGCCCAGGCCACGCTGGATGCCGATATTGCCGCCCTGCTGTTCGCCGGTCTTGCTGATGAAGTTGATGATGCCGCCGGGCGAATTGGTGGCCAGGGTGGAAGCGGAGCCGCCACGCACCACTTCCAGGTGGTCGAGCGAACCGTCGATCTTTACATAGCTGTCCGGGGTGATGAAATTGAAGTCGCCCGATTGCAGCACGGGCAGGCCGTCTTCCTGCATCTGCACATAGCGAGCACCGCCGGCGGAAATCGGTACCCCACGCACGGTGATGTTGGCATTGCCTTCGCCGCCCGAGGATTCGGCACGCACGCCCGGCACGGAGCGCAGCACGTCGGCGGCACTGGTTGGGGCGGACAGCGAAATGGCTTCCGATTCCATGGTGCTGACCGAGACGCTGGAACGCATCTTGGAACTGCGGCTGGCGGTGCCGGTAACGACGACGCGCTCGAGCTTCAAGCCATCGGCCGGGGCTGGGGCGGCAGCAGGCGCCTGGCTATCCGCTGGTGCAGCGGCTTGTGCGTCGGCTTGAGTTACTTCCTGGGCAAATGCGGGCTGGGCGAATGCAGCAGCGATGGCGGCAGCCATGCAGCCGCGCTGGGCTGTACGTAAAACCATTGTCTCCTCCGTTTGGGGCTTATTAATCGGCCGGTCCGGCCGCGTCTGTCATCTGCAGATGCCTCATTATTCATCACCTTTTTGCAAATTGCAATCGATTGCAAAGATTATTTGCAAAACGCCAGTGCTTAGGCGCTGCGCCAATTGCAAACGGTTGCAATTAGCGCGAACTAGCGCGCTGAATCAGGGATGTGGAAAGTTCGATGGAGCGGGCCTGCTGGCCCTCGGTCTGCGCCAGCAGGGCCGCCACCATGGCGCGCCCGGCTTCCTGCACGGGCTGGCGCACCGTGGTCAGGGGGGGATGGAAATAGGAGGACAGTTCGATATCGTCATAGCCGACGACAGCCACATCGCCTGGCACCGAGCGGCCCTGCTCACGCAAGGCATTGATGGTCATCATGCCCAGCAAGTCGGAGCAGGCAAACACCGCGTCATACTGCACGCCGCGCTGCGCAAGTTCGGCCACCGCCTCGCGTCCGCCCTCGGGCAGGAAGGAAGCGGCCACGTACAGTCCGGGGTCGGGCGCGATGCCGGCCGCCTGCAGGGCCGCGCAATAGCCCCGGTAACGCTGCTCGACTTCCGGCAGTCGCGTATCGCCGAAAAAAGCGATGCGGCGCCGGCCCTCGGCAAGCAAGTGTTCGGCAGCCAGCCGACCGCCGCTCACGTTATCGCCGCCGACGGTGCAATACAGCTGCTGCGGCATCTGCGCGCCCCATACCACCAGCGGCACATGGCGCGCGGCCATTTCATTCAACTGGTCGTGATGGCCCCACTGGCCGATCAGGATGATGCCGATAACGCGCCCCGTATCGAAGGGCGTGGCGGCCGTATCGAGCTGCTCGGCGTCGACGCGCGACAGCAGCATGTCGAAGCCCTGCTCCGTCAGCGCATCGGCCAGGGAGCCGATCATCGACAGGAAGAAGGGATCGGACAGGCTCTGGTGCACCTTGGCATCGGACGGCACCACGACCGCCACCGAACGGTTCTGCTTCAAGCGGAGGTTCTGCGCGCCGACGTTGATGGTGTACTTGAGCGAACGCGCCAGCTCCATGATGCGGGTGCGCGTTTCCTCGTTGACCAGCTTACTGCCGGCCAGCGCGCGCGAAACAGTGGAGGTGGACACGCCCGCCAGGCGGGCAATGTCCGCCATCTGCAGGCGTTCCTGGGACGGTGGCTTGGCTGCCATGCGGGGCGGCGTTTAAGCCTGCGGTACGGTGTCTTTGAAGGACTGGCGTTCGGACAGCTTGTCGAACAGGCGGCCCAGGTTCGGGTGCTTGCTGCGCCAGTCGATATCGGGGAAGCGGAAGCTGAGCCAACCCAGGCAGCAGCCCACGGCAACGTCGGCCAGCGAATAATGGTTGCCGGCGCACCATACGTCATCATCGAGGCGCTCGGACATCGAAGCCAGGCCCAGTTCAACCTTCTGCATCTGGCGTGCGATCCAGGCTTCGCTCTGCTGCTCAGGCGGACGCTGGAGACGCTCCAGGCGCATCAGCACCGCAGCATCCAGCACGCCGTCGGCCAGCGCTTCCCAGCACTTGACGTTGGCGCGCTCGCGGCCGTTCGGCGGCAGCAGCTTGGAAACCGGCGACACGGAATCCAGGTACTCGACGATCACGCGCGAATCCTGCATCGCATAGCCGTCTTCCATGACCAGGCATGGCACTTTGCCGAGCGGATTCAGTTTCTGGATGGTGGTCTCTGGCGCCCAGACGTTTTCCAGCTCCAGTTGATAGTCGAGTTTTTTTTCCGCCAGGACGACACGAACCTTGCGTACATAAGGGCTGGCGAGTGAACCGATTAGTTTCATAGATGCTGAAAGTGGAGAATTAGACAACAGTATAGCATCGCGCCCCGATAGCAGGCGCAGCGTAGTGGCGGGGGGACGACGACCGGCCAATGGTAAAATCCTGTTTTTTCCCGCCTCCCTTCCCAGCATTATCATGACAACTCCTTACTCCACCCTGTCGGCCCTGTCCCCGCTGGACGGCCGTTATGCTTCGAAAACCGACAAGCTGCGCCCGATCCTGTCCGAATCCGGCTTCATGCACCACCGCGTGAAGGTCGAAATCGCGTGGCTGCAAGCGCTGTCGTTGGCCGGTTTTGCCGAAATCAAGCCTTTCTCCGCCGCCGGCACCGCCCTGCTGGACAAGCTGGCTGCCGAGTTCACCGAAGCCGATGCCGCCCGCATCAAGGAAATCGAAGCCGTCACCAACCATGACGTGAAGGCTGTGGAGTACTGGCTGAAGGAAAAAGTGAAGGACGTGCCTGAACTGGTGGCCGCCTCCGAGTTCATCCACTTTGCCTGCACCTCGGAAGACATCAACAACACCTCGCACGGCATGATGCTGAAAGCCGCGCGCGACGGCGTGATGGTGCCGGCCCTGAACGGCCTGGTTGCCAAGCTGAAGGACATCGCCCACGCCAACGCCGAGCTGCCGATGCTGTCCCGTACCCACGGCCAGACCGCCAGCCCGACCACCCTGGGCAAGGAATTCGCCAACGTGATCGCCCGCCTGCAGCGCGCCATCGAGCGCATCGCCAAGGTGGAAATCCTGGGCAAGATGAACGGCGCCGTGGGCAACTACAACGCCCACCTGTCGGCCTACCCATCGTTTGACTGGCCAGCGTTCTCGAAGAACGTGATCGAGCAGCGACTGGGCCTGGTGTTCAACCCGTACACCATCCAGATCGAGCCGCACGATTACATGGCAGAACTGTTCGACGCCTTCGCCCGCGCCAACACCATTCTGCTCGACCTGAACCGCGATATCTGGACTTATGTGTCGCTGGGCTACTTCAAGCAGAAGCTGAAAGCCGGCGAAATCGGCTCCTCCACCATGCCGCACAAGGTCAACCCGATCGACTTCGAAAACTCGGAAGGCAACCTGGGCCTGGCCAATGCCGTGCTGAAGCACCTGTCCGAGAAGCTGCCAGTGTCCCGCATGCAGCGCGACCTGACCGATTCGACCGTGCTGCGCAATATCGGCGTGGGCCTGGGTTACACCCTGCTGGCGTATGACTCGTGCCTGCGTGGCCTGAACAAGCTGGAAGTGAATCCTGCCCGCCTGGAAGCGGACCTGGATGCGTCGTGGGAAGTGCTGGCGGAGCCGGTGCAGACTGTGATGCGCCGTTACGGCATTGAGAATCCGTATGAGCAGTTGAAGGAACTGACTCGCGGCAAGGGAATTACCAAGGAAGCGCTGCGTGAGTTCATCAGTGGGCTGGCGATTCCGCAGGATGCCAAGGATCACCTGCTGGCGATGACGCCGGCTAACTACACTGGTATCGCAGCTTCCCTGGCTAAAGCCATCTAAAACCGGTAAACCAGGGTCTGACCCGCAGGGTCAGACCCTTTCTGCTCTACGGCCGCGGGGTTGGCAGTGGCAGACCCTTGGGTCTGACACTGGTTTACCGGTTTTAACTCAGCATTTAAGCAAGCTGTAAGCAAGATCCGTTACCCTCTGGTATATTAGTCCTAACACGTACTATCTACCAAAGGTCACAATGGAACGCTACTCACGAACCGCCATCGCGCTGCACTGGCTGATTGCCCTGCTGATCGTAGCCGCGTTCATTCTCGGCCTGGTAATGACCGACATTCCCGGCCTGACCCCGACCAAGCTCAAATACTATTCCTGGCACAAATGGATGGGCATCACCGTGCTCGCCCTGGCCGCCGGCCGCCTGCTGTGGCGCCTGAAACAGCAGCCTCCAGCCCTGCCAGCCTCCATGACCCAGGGCCAGAAGAAAGCCGCCGAAGCCGGCCACAGGTTCCTCTACTTCCTGATGTTTGCCGTGCCGATTTCCGGCTACCTGTACACCACCGCCGCCGGCGTTCCCGTGGTCTACCTCGGCCTGTTCAAGATTCCATCGCTGTTCGAAGCCAGCCCGGACCTCAAGGCAATCCTGAAACCGGTACATTACTGGCTGAACATGCTGCTCGCCGCCGTCGTCATCGGCCACATCGGCGCAGCACTGAAACACCAATTCATCGACAAGGACGGCCTGCTCAAGCGCATGCTGCCATAACCTGGAGCCACACCCATGAAGAAAAGCGTATTACTGGCCACCCTGCTGGCCGTGGCGGCTGCAGCCAGCGCCGCCGTCCTGAAAACCGATCCTGCCAAGAGCAGCGTCTCGGCCGTGTTCAAGCAAATGAACGTGCCGATCGAGTCGAAGTTCAAGAAACACAATATTGTCATCGACTACAACGCCGCCGCACCTGACACCTCCAAGGCCACGGTCGAAATCGAGACCGCCAGCCTGGATTTGGGCGAAGCAGAAATGAACGCCGAAGTGGCCAAGAAAGACTGGTTCAACTCCGCCCAGTACCCGAAAGCCACCTTCGTCTCCACCGCGATCAAGAGCGCCGGCCCGGGCAAGCTGAATGTCAGCGGCAAGCTGACCATCAAAGGCAAGGCCGCCGATGTTACCTTCCCGATCACCGTCAAAGCCGACGGCGGCAAGCAAGTGTTCGACGGCGTGCTGCCGATCAAGCGCCTGGCCTTCAACGTTGGTGAAGGCGAATGGAAAGACACCGGCATGGTTGCTGACGAAGTGACCATCAAGTTCCACGTAGTAGCTCAATAAACCCTGGAGACACCATGAAACTGAAGTTCCTGACCGCCGCACTGCTGGCCGTATCCGCCGTTGCCGCCAATGCAGCGACCTACAAGATCGACCCGACCCACACCTTCCCGAGCTTCGAGGCGGACCACATGGGCCTGTCGGTATGGCGCGGCAAGTTCGACAAGACCAGCGGCAGCATCCAGATGGACCTGGCAGCCAAGACCGGCAGCATGGACATCACCATTGACGCAGATTCGATCGACTTCGGCCTGGACAAGATGAACGCGCACGCCAAAGGCGCCGAGATGTTCAACGTCGAGAAATTCCCGAAAGTGACCTACAAGGGCAAGAGCTTCAAATTCGAAGGCGACCAGTTGGTAGCCGTGGAAGGCGAACTGACCCTGCTCGGCGTGACCAAGCCAGTCACCCTGAAAGTCAACAAATTCAAGTGCATCATGCACCCACGCTACAAGCGCGAAGTGTGCGGCGCAGACGCCTCGGCCGAATTCAAGCGCACCGACTTCGGCCTGAGCTACGCCACCCCAGCCTTCGCACCCGAAGTGAAGCTGGCGATCCAGGTCGAAGCCATCAAGGAAGACTAATACTCCAGCCCGTGTCCCACCGTGGGGTCACACCCCAAGTGGGACACGAGCGCGGCTGTTACGGCAGTTCTTTCTCGTAAGCCGCGCGCACCGCATCCTTGGCATGCTCCCATGCCATGCGCGATTTGCCCTTCACTGTTTCCCAATCCCGTTCCAGCTGGTCTTTCAGCTCGTCCCAGGTGCCACGATAGCGCTGCCGTGCGGTATAGCCGAGCATGTAGGCCGGCTCATAGTCGTCGTAATCGAAGGTCGGGTTGAAGTAAGCCTCGTTACGGTAATGGTCCTGCCAATAGACCCGTTCTTCGCTCGGGTTGAGCAAGGTGCCGATGCCCTGGCCCGCCATGCCGCCAGCCAAGGCGCCAATTGCACCACCCGCCGCCATGCCAACCGGTCCCGCGGCTGCGCCGGCTGCGATACCGGCCGCCGCGCCACCACCTGCACCAATGCCGGTGGCCAGGTTGTGATCGTCCTCATCATCTTCCAGTTTCGGATTGACGATTTCGGCCGTGCCCTTGCCAACAAAAGCGCCGGCCACGCCACCGATCACCGCACCGGCCACCATGCCCGGCACGCCGGCCGGTGAGCCGGCAGCAGCGCCAGCCAGTGCGCCGCCAGTGGTGCCGACGCCGACACCAACGACGTGCTCACCTTCGCTGTCCTTCCAGGCGCTCTCGATATCGGCCGCATCGACCGAATCGCGCGTCTGCACGCCCATCAGGATGCCGCCGGAGCGAATGCCTTCTTCATAATGCTTGATGCGTTCCTCCGGGATGCCGGCGCCTATCAGCGCGCCCACCAGGCCGCCTGCCACGCCGCCAGCGCCAGCACCAGCCAGCGCAGCCGCCAGCGGCCCCGCCACCACGATGCCCAGGCCCGGCAGCACCAGGGTGGTGCCCATTGCCGCCACCGCAGCGAGGGCGGCGCCGATTGCACCGCCAACGCTGGCGCCAATACCTGCGCCTTCCCCTGCTTTCGAACCCAGTTCCGTATCCGCCTTGCCGCTGAAATAGCGCTTGCGGGTATCGTCGCTCATGACGACGTTGATGTCGTCCTTGCCGTAACCGCGGGACGTGGCGTGCTGCCAGGCACGCTCGGCACTGTTGCGATCACGAAACAGGCCGGTCACCATACGGGATTGCTTGTCTGCAGTGTTCATGGGTATTCCCCCTTTATTTGCATGAGTCCCGGACACGATAGGCCCCGGCGTCCGCCATATCTGTACGTTCGCGCACGGAATATCGGCTCGCGCGTGGCCTACACTGGAATCATCAACAATAAGGGGGGCGGATATGAACTTCATTATCTGGATTGTGATTGGCGGCATCCTGGGCTGGCTCGCCAGCCTGGTCATGAAAACGGACGCGCAACAGGGCATGTTCCTCAACGTGGTGGTGGGTATCGTCGGCGCGCTCTTGGGCGGCTGGCTGCTATCGCCGCTATTCGGGACAGGCACCATCAATACGGACGATTTCAGCGTACTGTCGCTGGGAGTGTCATTCCTTGGTGCGGTGATCCTGCTGGCGATTGTGAACCTGGTCTTCCGTGGACGCGTCAGGTAGGGCGTAAAGCTTCCTCACAGGCCAGCGCTGCGGCGCTGGCTTTTTTTTTCGCCGTTGCGGAACTCCCGGTCTCCGGCGTTGTCCAAGGCACACCATACAAGGGAGGCTGCCATGGCACAGGGACCGATGGATCACGACCGGATCAGCAACGTCGAAAAAGCGCTCGATGAGCACAAAGAACTTACTCGAGAGCAATTTCGAGAAATCCTGCGTCGCATGGACGCCGAGCAGGCCAAGCGCGACCGCGAGGCCGCAGAGCAACGTGCAGCGCTGGCGGAAGAACGAAAACGCAGCGACGCCCTGCACGCCGAGGCCCGCCGCCGCCACGACGAACTCGTGGCTCGGATGGATCGTAAATTCGACCGCCAGACCGCCCTGATCCTGACGTCCTGGCTATCCACGATTGCCACCCTGCTTTACCTCAACTTGCGCTGAGCACAAGCCCACGCGCGTTGCAAGAAAGTAATTAGCGCCGCCCGCTGGCAAATTTTCTTCAGTTTTAAGCCCGGTTTTTAGTGTTGACGCCAGCCGCCGCCGTGCCGATACTCTAGGGCGCCCGCTGCGCCAGCACGCCCGGGCCGTCACCTCAACCCATACAAGTCACATGAAAAAATCTCTCCTCGCGCTCGCCGTCCTGAGCACCACCTCCGCAGCCTTCGCAGACGAAGGCATGTGGATGCCGCAGCAGCTGCCACAAGTAGCCAAGCAACTGAAGGCCGCCGGCCTGAAGCTGGATCCAGCTTCGCTGACCAAGCTGACCGAATTCCCGATGAATGCCATCGTGAGCCTGGGCGGCTGCTCCGCGTCCTTCGTGTCGCCGAAAGGCCTGGTCGTGACCAACCACCACTGCGTGTACAACAGCGTGGCGGTCAACTCCACCAAGGAACGCGACTTGCTGGCAAATGGCTTCGTGGCACACAGCTTTGATGAAGAGCTGCCAGCCGCCCCGGGCAGCCGCGTGTTCGTGACCAAGGAAGTGCTGAACGTCACCGACAAGATCATCACTGCGGACGTAGCCAAGCTGCAGGGCAAAGCGCGCCTTGACGCGATCGAGAAAAACCAGAAGGCGCTGGTCGCCGAGTGCGAAAAAGACGAAGGCCACCGCTGTACCGTGTCCTCCTTCTACGGCGGCCTGGAGTTCTACCAGATCAAGCAGCTGGAAATCCGCGACGTGCGCCTGGTGCATGCACCCGCAGCCGGCGTCGGCAAGTTCGGCGGCGACACCGACAACTGGATGTGGCCGCGCCACACCGGCGACTACGGCTTCTACCGCGCCTACGTGAGCAAGGACGGCAAGGCCGCCGACTACTCCAAGGACAACGTGCCTTACGAGCCTAAATCCTTCCTGAAGCTGGCCAAGGAAGGCGTGAAGGAAGGCGACTTCGTAATGGTGCTGGGCTACCCAGGCCGCACCAACCGCCACCGCCTGCCATCCGAAGTGTCGAACACCTTCGGCTTCGAATACCCGGCCTTCATCCAGAACTCGAACGAGACTCTGGCCATCATCGACCGCGAAACCAAGGGAGACCGCGATGCGGCCCTGAAGGTGGCCGGCCGCGTCGCCAACATCAACAACTACTACAAGAACCGCAAAGGCATGTTGAACAGCTACGAAGGCAGCGATGTCCTCGAGCGCAAGAGCGCCGAACACGCAGCCCTGAAGGCCTGGGTGAACGCCGACGCCAAGCGCAAGGCAAGCTTCGGCGCCGACCTGGAAGCCGTGGAAAAGCTGATCGCCCAGCGCGACGCAGAGAACAAGCGCGACTTCTTCTACGACCGCTCCTCGCCAGCCATGCTGACCATCGCCCGCACGATGTACCGCCTGTCCAACGAAAACACCAAGCCTAACGCCGACCGCAAGGCCGGCTACCAGGAACGCGACGTCAAGCGCATCGAACAATCGGTCAAAGGCGCCAACAAGACCTACGTGGCCAAGGTGGACAAGGCGATCGTGCTGAACAACCTGAAGCAGTACAACGCACAGCCGGCGGCTGAACACAACGCGGTATTCGACTCCGTGCTGGGCATCAAGGCTGGCATGAGCGAAGCTGAACTTTCGGCAGCACTGGACAAGCTGTACACCGGCTCCAAGCTGGAAGAAGGCGAGTTCCGCGCTTCCTGGCTGGGCAAGAAGCCTGAAGACTTCAAGGCCAGCGACGACGCCTTCATCAAGGCCGCCGTTGCCCTGTATGACGAAGGCCTGAAGCAGGAAGCCGCCAACGAAGAACTGGCCGGCAAGATCCAGCAAGCCTACGCCAGCTATATGAAGGCCAAGATCGCCTTCATGAACTCGAAAGGCCAGGCAGTGTATCCGGACGCGAACAGCACCCTGCGCGTCACCTTTGGCAAGATCGCCGGCCGCGCGGAAGGCGCTGACGGCACTACCGGCTGGTCCGCCTTCACCACCGTGGCCGGCGTCAAAGCCAAAGCCACCGGCGAAGGCGAATTCAACGCCCCGCAAGCGCAGCTCGACGCGATCAACAAGAAGCAGTTCGGCAAATATGTCGATCCCAAGCTGAAGACCGTGCCTGTGAACTTCCTGGCCACGCTGGACATCACCGGCGGCAACTCCGGTTCCGCCGCGCTGAACTCGAAAGCCGAGCTGGTAGGCCTGGCGTTCGACGGCACCCTGGACTCGATTATTTCCGACTGGGACTTCAACAAAGCCAAGACCCGCGACATCCAGGTCGACCTGCGCTACATGCTGTGGAACATGAAGTACATCGACAAGGCCGACAACCTGCTGAAGGAAATGAACGCCGAGTAAGCGCTACAGCCCAGCTCGTGTCAACCTTGGGGTCAGGCTCTTAGGTTGACACGGGCCCAAGCATTCTCTGGCTGAGCCCGTGGCAACCAAAGGGTCTGACCCCAAGGTTGACACGGGCTCAGCCGTTTGTGAGCTTGAGGCCGGCGATGCTGGCGATGATGGCGGCGATCAGCAACAGCCGCAGCGGTGAGGCGCTTTCGCCGTACACCAGAATTCCCACCAGGGCGGCGCCTGCCGCACCTATCCCCGTAAATACTGCGAACGCCGTGCCGACCGGCAGTTGGCGCAGGGCCATTGTCAGCAACGCGATTGCACCGTTGGCGAATACCAGGCCGAAGAGGCTGGGCCAGAGCCGGGTCCAGCCTTCGGCGTGCTTGAGCGCTACGGCCATGGCGATGTCCACCAGCGCCGCCGCCAGCAGCAGGCCCCAGGCTGCAATCATGGCTTGGCTGCGGCCAGGCCGCGCTGCACGGCAGGTCGCGCCGCTATGCGCTCCACCCAGTCGGCTACTGCCGGGAAATCCATCAGCGTGATGCCCAGCTCATGGTGCGAGCGGATCCACGGGAAGCTGGCAACGTCGGCGATCGTGTACTCGTCGCCCGCCAGGTAAGCCTTGTCGCGCAGGCGTTCTTCGAATACGCCCAGCAGGCGCAAGGTTTCGCGGCCATAGCGCTCCAGCGCCTGCTCGTTGCGCGGGCTGCCCTTGGCAACGCCATGGCGGAAGAACCACAACTGCCCCAGCATGGGTCCGATATGCCCCACCTGCAGGAATAGCCATTGCAGCGCCACGCTGCGCTCCGCACCGGATGCCGGCAGCAGCTTGCCCGCTTTGTCGGCCAAGTGGATCAGGATCGCGCCCGATTCGAAAATCGGCGTGGTGTCATCCACCAGCAGCGGAATCTTGTGGTTCGGGCTCATGACGCTGAACGGCGGCTGGTGCTGCTCACCCGCGGACAGGTTCACGTGGTGTACCTTGTGCGGCAGGCCCAACTCCTCCAGCGCGATGGTGATCTTTTGCCCGTTGGGGGTATCAGCGGTGTACAGGGTTAGCATGATCGGCTCCATTCGTTATTTGATGGATTCCAGTGTATGCCCCGCAAAAACGCATTAGAATTCCCTAAAACAGCAGAACGGTTAAGCAAATATGCAGAAACTTGACTGGGAAGACTTGCGCTACTTCGCCGCCGTCGCGCGCGGCGGCTCCATTTCGGCTGCGGCGCGTGAGCTGGGCGTCAACCACTCCACCGTACTGCGCCGGATCGACAGCCTTGAGCAGTCGCTCGGCGTGCGCCTGTTCGAGCGCCTGCAGTCCGGCTATGTGATGACCGGCGCCGGCGAAACCCTGCGCGGCCGCCTCGGCCCCATCGAGGAGGAAATCGGCAGCGCCCAGCGCGAAGTGGGCGGCCTGGATGAAGAACTGCGCGGCTCCATCCGGCTGACTACCACCGATACGCTGGCGCATGGCCTGCTGATGCCCTACCTGCACCGGTTCCAGGAAGCCCACCCTGCGGTGCAGCTGCAACTGGTCGTCAACAACAGCTTCCTCAACCTTACCCAGCGTGAAGCCGACATGGCGCTGCGTCCGTCGAACACGCCACCGGCCAACCTGGTCGGACGCAAGGTGGGTGCCCTGGCGACGGCGCTGTATGCCTCCCACGCCTACCTGCGCCGCGCGGATCGCGATGGCATCGCACGCGACGACTGGGCGGCGCACCGCTGGGTGGCGCCGGACGAGAGCCTGTCCCACCTGGCGGCCGCACAGTGGCTGGCCGAGCGCGTGCAGCCGTCGCAAGTCGCGGTGCGCACCGACAGCCTGGTGACCATGGTCGACGCGGCGCGCAACGGCATGGGCGTGGCGCCCCTGCTGTGCATGCTGGCCGACCGCGAGCGCGCGCTGGAGCAACTGGCGCCGCCGGACCCGCGCTTCCACACCCAACTCTGGGTCCTGAGCCACCGCGACTTGCGCAACGTGGCACGGATCAAGGCCCTCAGCCAATTCCTGTACGACGCCCTGCGACAGGACGCGCATGTTTTCCCCGCTTGATGTACATTGTTTGTTTTACAAGGAGCCACACCCATGACCAAGAAAATCGCCCTCATCGTCGGCAGCCTGCGCAAGGATTCGCTGAACCGCAAATTCGCTAACGCGCTGGTGGAAGTGGCGCCGGCCGAGCTGCAATTCGAGTTCGTCGACATCGGCGACCTGCCGCTGTACAACCAGGACCTGGACGATGCGCACACCCCGCCCGCCGCCTGGACCGCCTTCCGCGACAAGCTGCGCAACGTGGACGGCATCGTGTTCGCCACGCCGGAATACAACCGTTCCATGCCGGGCGCGTTGAAGAACGCCATCGACGTGGGTTCGCGTCCGTGGGGCCACAGTATCTGGAACGCAAAGCCTGTCGGCGTGATCTCTGCCTCCATCGGCGCGGTTGGCGGTTTTGCGGGCAACCACAATGTGCGCCAGACCATGGTGACCCTGAACGCGCCCGTGATGCCTGGCCCTGAGGTCTACATTGGCAATGGCAGTGCGCTGATCGGCGAAGACGGCAAGGTCAATAACGACAAGACCAAGGAAGTGCTGGCCGGCTGGGCCGCCGCCTACGCAAAATGGGTGGAGGCTAATGGCCGCAAGGGCTGAACCCGGGGCTAAATGGTAAAATCGCTGATCCCCCCACATGCAGAAACCTGAGATCCAGACCATGCAAGAAATGCTCACGCCTTACGAAAAAGGCAATAAAAACCAGACTACCCTCTGGACCGAGTGCATCGCCTTCTACGAAGAACTGGCACGCCGCTTCCCGAATATCCTGAAATTTGAACAGGCAGCCGTATCGGACGGCGGCATCCCCCTGCATGTGGGCGTGGTCAGCGCCGACGGCGTTTTCGACCGCGAAACGATCAAGCGCGAAGGCCGTACGGTCTTCTTCAACAACAACGGCATCCACCCTGGCGAGCCGGAAGGCATCGACTCCTGCATGGCGACCGTGCGCGACCTGTGCTTCAAGCCGGAGCTGCTGGCAAGCCTGGGCAAGACCGTGCTGCTGTTCGTCCCGGTCTACAACGTGGACGGCTGCCTGAATCGCCAGAACACCTCGCGCGCCAACCAGGACGGCCCGGAAATGTTCGGCTTCCGCGGCAACAGCCGCCACCTGGACCTGAACCGCGACTTCGTCAAATGCGACACGCTGAACGCGAAGTTCTTCAACCAGCTGATTACCGCCTGGGATCCGGACGTGATGGTCGACACCCACACCTCCAACGGCGCCGATTACAGCTACACCATGACCCTGATCCACACCCAGTGCGACAAGCTGGGTGGCCAACTGGGCGACTTCCTGCGCGACACCATGCTGCCGCAGATTTACGAAGACATGGCTGCCGCCGGCTGGCCGACCTGCCCTTACGTGAATCCTGTGGTGGAAACCCCGGACGACGGCATCGCCGACTTCCTGGAAACCGCGCGCTTCTCGACCGGCTTCACCGCGCTGCATAACATCATCGGCTTCATGCCGGAGACGCATATGCTGAAGCCTTACGCCGACCGCTACGAATCGATGCGTGCCCTGGTCGATACCGTGCGCAACTTCACCGTCAAGCACGGCGAACAAATCAAGGCCCTGCGTGCCGCCACCAAGGCCGCGCAACGCAAGCAGAAGGAATGGGCGGTCACCTGGCGCATGGATGAAGAGAATCCAGGCACCTTCCATTTCAAAGGCTACGAGGCGCAGCGCAGCCCGTCCAAACTGGGCGACTACATCCGCCTGTCCTACGACCGCAGCAAGCCATGGGCGCGCGACATCAAGTGGTTCAACCGCTTCCCTGCCGACGCCGTGATCAAGGCCCCGAAAGCCTACGTCGTGCCGCAGCAATGGCGTGAAGCGATCGAGCGCCTGCAATGGAATGGCGTGCAGATGACCCGCATCGAAGCACCGACCACGGTGCAGGCCCAGTACTACCACATCAACAGCGTGACCTCGCGCCCGACCGCCTATGAAGGCCATATGTTCCACGACGAAGTGGAAGTCGAAAAACGCGAAGCCACGTTTGAGCTGAGCGCCGGCGACTGGTACATTTCGCTGGACCAGGACAACGCGCGCTACGCCGTCGAAACCCTGGAACCGCAAGGCCACGATTCCTTCTTCCGCTGGGGCTTCTTCAACTCCGTCCTGGAGCGCAAGGAGAACATCTCCGACTACGTGTTCGAAGACCTGGCTGCCGACATCCTGGCCTCCGAGCCGGAAACCAAGGCCAAGTTCGAGAACTGGAAAGCCGCCAACCCGGCGCTGGTGAAGGACAAGGACGCAGTGCTGCACTTCATCTTCCACAACTGCCAGCGACAGCGCGAGCCTGAATGGCGCCGCTACCCTGTCCTGTCGATTGTGTAAGACGGGGACCATGCACTACGCACTAGACCCCCGCACCTTCTTCTACAGCCACTACTTCCACCTGGGCCTGCGCTTCGGCGCCGGCCTGGTGGGCGTTATTGCGCTGGCCATGTGGCTGACCGACATCCATATCGCGATGTCGATCGGCATCGGCGCGCTGTGCACCGCGCTGATGGACATGCCAAGCCCACTGCGCCACAAGTTCAACGAGATGATGGCCTCGGTGCTCCTATGCACCGCCGTCACGCTGCTGATCAGCCTGTGCGGGCCGTATTACTGGCTGCTGATGCCGATGCTGGTGGCGGTGAGCTTCTTCGCCAGCATGATGGTCGTGTATGGCAAGAAGTCGATGCCGCTGCAGTTGGCGACGCTGTTCATCATGACCATGTCGACCGAACATGTGCTGACGCCAGCGCAGTCGTTCGCGCACGCCGGCCTGTTCATGTTCGGCGCCCTGGCTTACCTGGCTTATGCAATGGGCGTCGCCTACTTGCTGCGCCACCGCATCAAGCAGCAGGTACTGGCGGAAGCGCTGTTCGAACTGGCGGCCTATATCGACATCAAGGCCGATTTCTACGACACGCGCTACAACCTCACCGAGCAGTTCAACAAGCTGGTTCGCCACCAAGCTTTGCTGGCTGACCGCCAGCAGGCTTCGCGCGACCTGATCCTGCGCGCGCACAATAACCGCAAGGATGCGGTGGTGGTACAGATCCACGTCTGCATGCTGGACCTGTACGAACAGGTCCTGGCCACGCACACCGACTACGCGGCGCTGCGCACCCACCTGGTCGATTCGCCTGCCCTGCGCACGCTGCACGACCTGGCGTACAAGGCGGCACGCGATATCGAGTCGGTGGCCTACGCCGTGACCCGCAAGCGCGCCTCCTACCCGGAAGTCGACTACACGCCGGAACTGATGGCGCTGGAACAGCAGATCGCCGGGCTGCAGGACGACCTCGATGCCGGCAAGCCGCGCCGCGAAGCCGTCACCGTGCTGCGCGCCCAGCGCAACAAGATCACCGCCATCATCCGCATGATTGGCGAGCTGCACGTGTCGAGCCAGAAGGTATATGAAGACACGCCGTTCTGGCGCGACATGGATATGCAGCCTTTCCTGTCGCAGCAGAAGTACGAACTGCAGCTGATGCTGTCGCACTTCCGCATGGACTCGCCGGTCTTCCGCTTCGCCTTGCGCGTGTCGATGGCGATTGCCGCCGGCCTGGCGATTGGCGCCATGCTGCCTTACAAAGCGCACAGCTACTGGATCGTGCTGACCATCGTGATCATCCTGAAGCCCAGTTTCAGCATGACCAAGCAGCGCCGGTCGGACCGCATCGTCGGCACTGTCATCGGCTGCATCATCACGGCTGTCGTGCTGAAGTTCATGAACCACCCGGCAGCGATCCTGGCTGTGCTGGTGCTGGCGTCCATCGCCACGCCGACTTTCATTTACCTGCGCTACCGCTACGCAGCGATTGCGGTGTCAGTGATGATCCTGCTCTGGATGTACCTGGTCGCGCCGAGCAGCAACCTGATTTCCGAACGCCTGGTGGACACTTTTGTCGGCGCCGCGATTGCGACCGCCTTCAGCTTCGTGCTGGCGAATTGGGAATACCAGTCGCTGCCGAACCTGATCCGGCAAGTGCTGTCGGTGAACCTGAGCTACATGGAGGCCAGCTTCGACCTGTTGCAGGGCAAGTACCGCAATGATTTCATCTACCGCATCCAGCGCAAGCGCCTGATGGATTCCCTGGCTGCGCTCAGCACGGCCCTGGTGCGCATGCTGGACGAGCCGGAGAGCAAGCAGCGCGCGGCCGAGGACATCAACCTGTTCATCGTGCAGAACTACCTCTTGGTGGCGCACGTTGCCGCCTTGCGTGCCATCCTGCGCCGCCACGTGCGCGATATCCCGAGCGATGCGGTGAACGCCATGCTGGACACCAGCCACGCCTCGGTATGCCGCACCCTGTCCGTTGCCCTGTCGCGCCATACCGGCGCTACACCGCCTGCGGCTCCGCTGCGCCGCGAACCGGTAGCCGAGCCGGAAGTTGCCTGGTCCGGCTGGCCACTGGTGCAGCGGCGCATCCGCCTTCTCCAGGCAGATGCGGATAAAATCATCGTTCATAGTGAAGCGATTGTTCGCAACGTTGCAAACGGTGATTAAGGAATGGGATGTCGCATTGCCAAAGCTGCGGCGCATGCTGCGCCAGTTTCAGGGTTTCCTTCTACTGGGGTGAAGCGGTTCCCGCACACCTGACGGTCCCCATCACGCCCCACCGTGCGGCCATGCGCGGCACGGAAGCCAAGCCGGTGCGCTGCATCGCGCTTTCCGGTGAAGTGGGCAAGGAAGTCGGCTGCACCATCTATGCCGAGCGCTCCTCCACTTGCCGCGAATTCACCGAATACACCCCTGAATGCAACAAAGCCCGCGCCATGCACGGGCTTCCGCCTATTTGAGGATGAGATGAAAAGCCAGCTTGAGAAATCGAAGGAGTTTGAAGCGCTGCATCAGCGGGGCAATTGCTTCGTCATTCCCAATCCTTGGGACTGCGGTTCGGCGCGCCTGCTGGAGCACCTTGGATTCAAGGCGCTGGCCTCCACTGGTGCAGGCTACGCCTTTTCTCAAGGACGCAGCGACCTCAGTGTCGACGCGCGTGCCATGATCCCGCACCTCGCGGAGCTGGCCGCCGCGACCGATCTCCCTGTCTCCGCCGACCTGCAGAACGGCTTCGGCGATACGCCCGAAGCGACTGCGCAAACGATCATTGCGGCGGCCGAAGCAGGCGTAGTCGGCGGCTCGATTGAAGATGCCTCCGGCGATGCCGGCAGCCCGATCTACGATATTGGGCTGGCAGTCGAACGGATCCGCGCAGCGGCGCAGGCTGCACGTTCCCTCGGCTTCAAATTCATGCTGACCGCCCGCGCGGAAAACTATCTCTACGGGCACCCGGACATCAAGGACACGATCCAGCGCCTGCAGGCCTACCAGGAGGCCGGTGCCGACGTGCTGTTTGCCCCAGGCATCCAGTCGAAAGAGGATATCCGCGCCATCGTGAGCTCGATCGACCGCCCGCTGAATGTCATCATGGGCTTCCAGGGCGTCCAGCTCAATGTAGAAGAATTGCGTGAACTGGGCGTCGCGCGCGTGAGCCTGGGTGGCTCGCTGGCACGTGCTGCCTACGGTGCGCTAATGCGTGCCGCAATCGAAGTGCAATCCGCAGGCACCTTCAATTACGCTGGAGAAGCCATGCCGGCAAAGGAGATCAACCGCATCTTTTCTGCAGGCGGCGCCTGACCAGGAAGCCCAAAGCACCCTTAAAGTGCATTTGGCGCGACGTACAGCTTTCCGTCTTTAACGTCGAACACGACGCGGTGGCCGCGGAAAAATGGCGCACCGAGGATGCCGTCGAAAGGGGCACCGTCAAGCTTGATGCGGTGGATTTTCATGGTCAGGTTCAGCGCTCCGCTGATGTCACGCAGCTCGCATGCCTGGTTGGTATCGCATGCGGCGCCATACTTGATCACGTTGACCTGGGCCCCAGTGTCCAGCACGAATTTGAGCCGCTTGCCGTCCGCCACCAGGGTTACCATTGGACCCTCCCCGCCGAACATGAGGTCGAGGATGTGCCACTTCTGCGGGCCAAATTCGGCAAGCTGCGCCGCATCGAGAATCGACAAAGTGCGCCGCTTGTAGTCGAACATCAGCGGGAAGTTCGTAAAGGCCTCAAGGCCGATAGCACCGCCTGCGCGTGCCTTGGTCAATTCAGCTTCGGGGCCTTCCGGCGCGCCGCCCCATTGCAGATGGAGCTGTCCATTCACGGGCGCGAGCATCGTGGAACCTACAATGACTTTTTCTACGATAAGGCGAGGCGTTTCATACACCGTGCCCTGCAAATCCCGGAACTTCTTTTTCTCGTCGAGCACTTTGACCGAACCCGATTGGGAGATCGTCGCGGCAGGCAGGGAAATGCCAAGCCGGCCACCCGAATCGAACATCATGCGGCTGGACGATGCGCCGACGGTGACATTCAGGAATGGAATGCCGTTGAAGAATTCGAGCGGAACCACGTCCGGCGCGGCAACGGCTTGTTGGCTTACTACGGCTGCAAATATGAAGCTTGAAAAAATGCGCACTGGGTCATGTCCTCCTATTAAGCGAAGCATACCCGGTTGCGGCCTGATTCCTTGGCGCGATAGAGCAGCGCGTCGGCTTTCTGCAGCATGGTTTCCGCGCTGCCGGCAGCGACGTCGGCGTACACGCCCATGCTCATCGTCACCTTGAGGCCTGGCTGGACTTCATGCCATGGGAAGGCTTCGACCAGTTCCCGCAGCTTGTCGCACAGGGCAGCGGCCTGCGGGCCTGCCGTTTCGGGGAAGGCAATCACAAACTCTTCGCCGCCATAGCGCGCCACCAGGTCGGACAGGCGCATGTGCTTGCGCAGGATGCTGCCGACATGGCGCAGCACGGTGTCGCCGGTGGCGTGCGAGTATGTGTCGTTGATCTTCTTGAAGTGGTCGATATCGCAGATCACCAGCGCCAGCGGGCGTTTGTGGCGCACGGCCTGGTTGAACAGGGTATTGGCCTGTTCGTCGAAGTGGCGGCGGTTATAAAGCTGCGTGAGGGCGTCACGGATACTGAGTTCGCGCAGTTGTTCCGCCTGTTCGAGGATCGTCGCGTGCGACGTCTTCAGCTCTTCGTGGCTTTGCGCGAGTTGTGCACTCATTGCATTGAAGGCGCTCGCCAGTGCAGCCACTTCATCTTTCCCCTGCACCGGCACTTCCTGCCGCAGCTCGCCCTTCTGCATGCGTTTTACGGCCCTGGTGAGGCCACTCAGGCTGCGCGACAGGCCACGGCTTAGCAGCACGCCAAGCAGCGTTGCCAGCCCGGCTGCGGCTGCGATACCCCACAGCAGGGAGTTGTACAACGCGTCCAGGTATTTCTGTTCCTGCGGCGTCGGTGCCAGCGTGCCTTCCGACGACATGTAGGCAACCGTCTGGTTCTTCACCACGATGGGCCGTGCAGATGCGCGCAGGTTTTCCGGCAGCGCTTCGCCATAGTGGAACTGGCCCCCGCCAAGCAGGACGCGATAGCCGGCGTCAGTGAGGATGAAACGGAACGGCGGCGGTCCGTCGCGACGCGGTGGCGGCGGGCGGTCACCCTTCATGGGTGGGCGCACTGCTTCGGCCGGAGGGCCGTAACCGTCGTGCGCAGGGCGCCGGGCAGAAGGCAAGGTTGGATCCGGTGGTGCATCACTGAAGTCCGGGCGCGGGAAGCCGCCGTCCGGCGGCGGGGTGCCGCTACTGCGGCGCGCGGCAGGCAAGGTCGGGTCGGGTGGTGGACCTCCGCCTTCGCGCGGCACGTAGATACCATCGTGTGGTGCCGGGGCGTAGCGTGCCTGGTTGTTGATACGCGGCGGCATGCGTTCCAGCATTTCGCTGGGCAGCTCGCCGCCGGACTGGCGCTCGCCCTCCTGCCGCCGTACAAAACGGTCGAAGGACTCCGTCGCAATGGCAGTCTGCCAGTCACCGTACTCGGCCAGGTAGGCCGTCATATACGTGTGGAAGTGCTCGGCGGCCTGCTGCCGGCGCAAGGAGTCGACCTTGTAATTGACGCTGACATAGGCAACCCCGCCTACCAGCGCTACCGAGCAAAGCCCCGTCGCCAACAGGGCTGTCATCATCTTGTACCGCAAACGCATCGTCTTACTTACTCACCCAGGTAACGTCCAAACCATTCGATCGTGCGCTTGCGCAGGTCCTGCTGGTGCTCCGGCTCACGGATGCTGTGACCTTCGCCTTCGTAGATCACCAGCGAAGCCGGCACGCCCATCGCCTTCAGGCCATGCCAGAACTCCATCGATTGCGCCGGCGGGCATTCGACATCGCGCTCGCCGACATACACCAGCGTTGGCGTGCGCGCCACCTTGATCGATTCGATCGGCGACAGCTGGCGGTAAATCGCCGGGTCGTCATAAGCGGAAGCACCAAAGAATGGAATCATCCACTGGTCGATGCCGTTCTGGCCATAGTAGGAGATCCAGTTCGCAATGCCGGCGCCGGCTACCGCCGCCTTGAAGCGCTGCGAGTGCGTCACGCCCCACATGGTCATGAAGCCGCCGTAAGAGTGGCCCATCAGGCCCATGCGGCTGGTATCGACTGGCGCCGCGGCGGCTGCCGCCTCGACGCCGGCGAGGATGTCGCGCAAGTCGCCGCCGCCGAAGTCGCGGCGGTTGGCGCGGGTGAAATCCTGGCCCTGGCCGAAGCTGCCGCGCGGATTGGGCAGGAATACGAAGTAGCCCTTCTCCACCAATTCGCGCACCAGCGGGTTGCCCTGCTCGCCCGGCGAGATGTAGCGCGGCGAGGCTGCGGCAGCCGGCCCACCATGCACCTGCACGATCATGGGGTATTTCTTGCCTTGTACCGTGCTGCGGGGGCCGATCAGCCAGCCCTGTACATTGAAGCCTTCGTTCTTCCAGCTGATGTTCTGCACTGCGACTTGCGGCGCCAGGTGGGCGTTGTCGTCAGTGATGGCACGCATGGCGCCAACCGGGCCGGCCATAATGGCTGCTGCGTGTTCGAAGTCTTCCTGTGCCGCCGCAGCCCTGCTGCCGTCTGCGCTGAATGAGATGCGGCCATCGCCCGCGCCGGTCGATGCGGCGACAGAACGCAATATCGTGCTGCGGCCCTGCAGGTCGAGCGACAGCACGTTGGATTTGTCGCCCATCAAAGCGTTGCCCAGCAAGACTTTGCCGCGCCACGCCAGCGTGTTGAAGGTGCCCTTGAAGCCAGGAGTCAGGTTGACCGGTTCGCCGCCTGCCAGCGGCACGGTGTAGACGTCGCCGCCGACCGAGCCAAAGTCGCTCATCAAGCCGCCAATGAAGGCCACGGTGCGGCCATCGGGCGAGACGCGCGGCATGTTCAGTTGCGTGGCGGGGCTGGCCACAATGCGCAGCGCGCCGCTGGCAGCGTCAATGTGGGACAGCTTGGCCACCCACCAGTTGTTGTCGCCATTGCCTTTGGCGCTGGTGGCGATGAAGCCTTTGCCGTCCGGCGTCCAGTCGTATTCGTAGATGAAGGTATCGGCAGGCGACACCAGCTTGAGCGTGCCGCCAGCGGCAGGAATGGTGGCGATGCGCTGTGCATCCTCTTCCGCGCCAATCTCGCCTACCAGCCGTGCGCCGGCTGCGGTGGCGCCGGTTTCCTTCTTCGCGCCGACAGTGGCCAGCAGCGACAGCGTGCGGCCATCCGGAGACCAGCGCGCGGTGCTGGCGACGCCCTGCACCGTGGCCACGGCATGTGCCTTGCCGCCGGCTGCGAGATACAGCCATGCGGAGGAGGCACGCTTGTCGCTGGCGATAAAGGCCAGGGATTTGCCGTCCGGCGACCAGGATGGCTTGTCATAACTGCATGTGGAGCAGGGATCGAATTCGGCGGAGATCGCGCCGGTCGACGCATCGCGCACCACCACGGTAGGGTGCGGGCGCTTGCCGTTGCCGGTATCGATGGATTCCAGCGACACGACGCGGTCGCCGGCTGGGGAGATGGCGACCGAGCGGTAGTCGCGGATAGCGGAGCCGGGAGACTCCGCCTGGGCAACCGCCCCAGAGATTATGGCCGAAGCCAGGAATGCTGTGTGGGCGATTGCTTTGAACTGCATTGTTTATACCTTGTTAAGCCTGGAGTTCCGGATTCCGTAGATGAAGTAGGTTAGCACTGCTACCACCATCCAGATAGTGAAAATCACTTTAGTGGCGTGCGACAGGTTGATCATCAGGTAGCCGCAGGCCAGGATGCTCAGGCCCGGCACGAAGTACGGGCCGAAGGGCACGCGGAAGCCACCCTTGGTGTAAGTGCCTGCTGCGCGTTCCTGCGAACGCAGTACCGGCACTGCAATCGACACCACGATGAAGGCGGTCAGGGTGCCCATCGACACCATGTCCCACAGGAAGGTGGAATCGACCAGGCCAGCGACAATGCCCACCACGACGCTGACGATCAGGGTGTTGGCGACAGGCGAATGCGATTTTGGATTCACGCTCTGGAACGCTTTCGGCACCAGGCCATCCTTGGCAATCGCGTACAGGATGCGGGTCTGGCCGTAGATCGTTACCAGGGTCACGGAGAACACGGAAATCACCGCGCCAGCCGACAGGATCAGCGCTGGCCACGCCTTGCCGGTAACGTTCTGCAGGATCACGGACAGGCCAGCGGCCTGGCCTTCGAACATGTGCGCCGGCTGGGCGCCCATGGCGGCCATGGCGACAAGCATGTAGAACACGGTCACCAGCAGCAGCGCGGCAATGATGCCGATCGGGACGTTGCGCTTGGGGTTGCGCACTTCTTCACCGGCGGTTGCAATGGTATCCAGGCCGATAAAGGAGAAGAACACGGTGCCCGCTGCGGCAGCAATGCCGCTGGCGCCCGGCAGCCATTCGCCTGGCGTCGGCTTGAGGAATGGCGTGAAGTTGTTAGTGTCAAAGCCGGTGAAGGCGACCGCGCAGAAGAAGATCAGGATCGCCAGCTTGATCATCACCATGATCGCATTGGCGGTGGCAGACTCCTTGGCGCCGCGTACCAGCAGGAAGCAGCACAGCCCCACCAGGATCACAGGCGGCAGGTTGAAGTGATCCATATGCCACACCGTGCCCTCCGGGGTCGAGACGATCATTGGCGAGCGCAGGCTTTCCGGAATCTGCCAGTGGAAGGCGTTGACCAGGAAGTTGTTCAGGTAGTCTGACCAGCCGATCGCCGTGGCGCTGGCTGCGAGCCCGTATTCGAGCAGCAGGCAGAAGGCGACGATGAAGGCCATGAATTCGCCCAGCGTGCGGTAGGCGAAGGAGTATGCGGAACCGGCGGCCGGCACGCGGAAGGACAGTTCGGCGTAGCACAGCGCAGTCAGGCCCGCGGTCAGCGCCGCCAGCAGGAAGGACAGCACGACCGACGGGCCGGCTTTCGGCACCGCTTCGACCATGGTGAAGAAGATACCGGTGCCGATCGTGGCGCCGACGCCGATCATCGTCAGCGAAAACAGCCCGATGGAGCGGCTAAGGCCCTCCCCGTGCAGGCTCGTGCCGGAATCCGTATCCACCGGTGTCGGTTTGGTACGGGTCAGCTTCTGGACCAGCGATTGATTCACAGGCATATCCTTCAGGACAAAAAAACCCCACGATTATAAGACCTCGCAGTTGCTGTACCTAAAGGATTTTGATGCCGGAATGGCAACCGTGGCGGGCGCCCCACGCTGCGCCTGGTCTTAGCGCTGGCCGAGGCGCGTTTCGCCGAACAGGTTTTTCAGTTCCCGGGGCTGGGAGCGCCAGTACTGCGGCGGTGCAGCAACCTGGGCGCCCAGGGCAGCCGCCGCGTGCCATGGCCAGCGCGGGTTGAACAGCATGGCGCGCGCCAGGCCCACCATGTCCGCCTGGCCGTTGGCGATGATCGCCTCGGCATGCAGCGGCTCGGTGATCAGGCCCACGCCAATGGTTGGCATGCCTGCTTCGGCCTTGATGCGCTGCGCAAACTGGATCTGGTAGCCCGGGCCGAGCGGGATTTGCTGCAGCGGCGAGACGCCGCCGCTGGAGACGTGAATAAAGCCGGCGCCGCGCTGTTTCAGTTGATGCGCCAGCGCCACGCTTTGCTCGATGTCCCAGCCGCCATCCACCCAGTCGGACGCGGACACGCGCATGCCGACCACCATTTCGCGCGGCAGCGCGGCGCGCACTGCGTCGAACACCTCCAGCGGGAAGCGCATGCGGTTTTCCAGCGAGCCGCCATACTGGTCGCTGCGCTGGTTGGCCAACGGCGACAGGAATTGGTGCAGCAGATAGCCATGTGCGCCGTGCAACTCGATCGCTTCAATGCCGAGGGCGTGCACGCGCAGCGCGGCATTCACGAAATCGGCCTTGACCTTGGCCAGGCCCTCTTCGTCGAGCGCCAGCGGAGCAGGATCGGTGGCCGCATGCGGCAGGGCGGAAGGGGCAACTGTTTGCCAGCCGCCCTGCCCCGGTGCCAGCGCTTGCCCGCCTTCGAACGGTGGCGCACTGGAAGCCTTGCGTCCCGCGTGGGCCAGTTGCACGGCAAGCTTGATCGGTGAATGGCGGCGGATCGCCTGAACAATAGGCGCCAGCGCCTGCTGGTGCGCGTCCGACCACAATCCCAGGTCGGCCGGCGAAATGCGTCCTTCCGGCGAAATGGCCGTCGCTTCCAGGATCAGCAGGCCGGCGCCTGATAGCGCAAGGTGGCCGTAGTGGATCATGTGCCAGTCGGCCGCAAGGCCTTCGTTGGCGGAGTACTGGCACATGGGCGCGATGGCGATGCGGTTCGCCAGCTCCAGCGAGCCTAGTGCGTAAGGGGAGAATAAATGGCTCATGTTACATGTTCTTACTATTGATACAGGCTTACGCCTAGCTTGGCGCGGCATGCATTGATAACCTGCGAAGCATGCAAAACCGCTACTGAGAAGGAGCCCGACATGTACCGCAAAATCCCGACCGTTTCGTCCCGCTTCAATCCAACGAAAGCGTTCTCAGTGGGCGTGCTCCTGCTGACCATGGCGGCGACTTACGCACTGCACGTCAGCATTTAACCTTCGTACGGACCCAGGTAGTCGATCTTGCCGATCTTGACGCCCTGGTTCCGCAAGATGTCGTGCAGCGTCACGACATGGAAGTAGAAGTTCGGCAGCGCAAACGTCAGCAGATAGCTCTCGCCAGTGAAGGTTGGCTTGAAGCTGCCGAAACTCAGTGCCACCTCCCGCGTTTCGCTGTTCGCGAAATGCTCCTCCCCAACACTTTCGATATAGGCGATCGTATTCGCGATGCGCTCCTGCAGCTGCTCGAAACTGGCTTCGTTGTCGGGGAATTTGGGCGCGGCGATGCCGCTCAGGCGTTCGATGGAAAGTTTGCTGGTATCGCTGGCGCGCTGGACCTGGGCGGTCAGCGGCAGCATGTCGTCTGCCAGGCGCGCCGACAGCAGCGCTTCCGGGACTTTGCCGGTTTCCTCGGCGTGGGCCTGCGCCTTGCGCAGCAGGCTTGCCATCACGTTCAGGCCGCGCACGAAAACAGGCGCGGAGACTTTATACATGGACAGGGACATGCGCTACTCCTTTCCGGTGAGTGTCCGGCCAGTGTAGCGCAATCCGTTAATTCACGCGTGTGACCATCATTCCGGCCCGCAAGCCGATACGGACGTCGGGGTTGGGGAAGACCACCAGCTCTTCGTCGTGCTGCACGGTGTAGACAGTGTCGCCGTCGCGGGCGATCTCGTCCCCCTTCTTCAGCGCGGTGAAGTTCTGCGTCTCTTTGCCGAAGGCCATCTTGAAGTTGTCGCTCAGCTTGATGATGTTTTGCGCGACCTTGAAGACGTGCGGCGCGCTGGCTGCCTGCGCCGGGGCTTTGCCGCGCAGAAGGCGGTCCAGGGCCAGCTTGGCGTCCTCGAACTGCGTGAGGTCGTTCTTGCCCAGCGTGCCGATGCGGCCCAGCTCAATCGTGGTGCCGGCTGCGGCGTGATGCTCGGCGCTGTAGTAGCTGTAGGTGCCCGCCGAGGATGGGTTCATGATGATGGCGCCGATAGCGGCTTCGCCCAGCCAGCCAATCAGCTGCTGCTTCGCTTCGTCTGCGATCAGGTCGGGGACGATGGCGAACGTTGGGTACACGCTTGGACGGATTGCAGTGTGCAGGTCGAGGTGCCAGCGTTCTTTGCCGGCATTGGCGAAGAATTCCGTGGTGGCGGCGATCATGACGTCGGCACGGGCGGCTTCGGCGGTGCCAGCCAGGGTGCCGCGTTCGGCGCGGAACATGCGGTTCAGGTCTGCGTCGATGAAGCGCTTGGCCTGGCGGATGGCGCCGATGTTGCCGACGCAGAGCATCAAGTCGACTTGCAGCGCCTGGGGTTCTTGCGCCAGGGCGTCGAGCAGGTAGGCTACCAGCTCGATTGGGCCTGTTTCGTCGCCGTGCACGCCGACCGAGACCAGGACGGCTGGACGGCCGGGCTGCTTGCTGCGGATGGTGAGGATGCCGTCGGCGGGCTGGCCGACCTGGAAGCCGGCGGTGGTGAAGCTGTTGGCTACCGCGCTGAAGTCGGCTTCAGCGAGGGCGCGGACTGCGGAAGGGAGGGATTGGGTGTCTGACATTCTGTTGCTGTTAGTTTCTGCTCAGCCAAAACCGGCAAACCAGTGTCAGACCCGCAGGGTCTGACACGATTACGCGGCGGCCGCTGGCCGGTGTCTGACCCTGCGGGTCAGGCACCGGGTTACCGGTTTCAGGCTGCCATACCGACGGCATTAACCGCCTCCGACAACGCCCACACATCCAGCATCGCCTGCTCCAGGTCCGCCGAGGTTGCGTAGCCGGACAGGCCGAGAGTGCAGGTCACCAGTTCAACTGCTTCAACCGCATCATGCCCGTTGGTCGCGCGCGCCAGCACCTGCGACAGCAACTTCTGCTGCGTACGGCGCAAAGCCTGCTGCGCGTAGCTGCGCAAGTGTTCCTGCGACTTCGTCGCCGCCGGCAGCTTCAGGCCACGCTCCAGCGTATCGATACCAGCCTGCGAACGCAGCGCCATGCCCACTGCCAGGAAGCCTGGCAGGTCCATGCCCGCCGGACGCTTGACCGACAGCGCAGCGAACACGAACGCCGCCACGCCTTCCAGCGCGTCGACCGCGTTCCACGCCTGCACGAATTCCGCACGCAGGCCGCTGTGGACGGCCGCTTCCGACTGCACATCGGCCGCCATCTTGCGCACGGTTGCCGGATCCGCAAACAGCTTGGTCAGCTCGGCGATACCTGCGCCGCGCAATTGATCCTTCGGCACGCCCAGCACGCCTTCCATCACCGCCTTCAGCATGGCGCGGGTGCGCGCATCGACACGCATCGCCACGTTGCGCGGTACGTTCAGGGCATCGGCATCCAGGGTGTCGAAGATTGGCGCCAGGTCCAGTGCGGACCATGCCTGGCCCCATGCCAGGATCACGTCCTGCTCGGAGCAGTTATTGGCTGCAGCCAGGTCGCGGATCATCAACGGGCCGCAACGGTTCACCACTTCATTCGCCAGCACGGTCGCCAGGATGGCGTTGGACAGCGGATGGTTCAGCGGAGGACGGGTAGCCACCAGCTGCTCAGGGAAGTAAGGGCGCAGCACCTTCTCCGCCCAGCTTTCGTCCGTCAGCGGCATCGCCGACAGCAGGCGCTTGTAGCGGTTCTTCACGTTGGCGATCACAACTGCCAGTTCCGGCGTAGTCAGGCCACGGCCATCAGCCTTGCGGCGCGCCAGTTCGGCCACGCTTGGCAGGTGCTCCAGTTCGCGCGACAGCGCGCCCTCTTCCTCCAGGTCGGCGATCAGATCGGCATAGCCATCCTGCACATGCGCTTCCGACTGGGCCTGGAATTCGCGCACCAGCAAACGCGTTTGCTGGATATTGTCGCGCAGGACCAGGCGTTCCACTTCCATAGTCATGTCGTTCAGCAGCTGGTTGCGGTCCGCCTCGGAGGTCTGGCCGGCGTTGACTTCCACGTCCAGCCACATCTTGCAGTTCACCTCGTGGTCGGAGCAATCCACGCCGGCCGAGTTGTCGATCGCATCGGTGAAGATGCGGCCGCCGGCCAGTGCGAATTCGATACGGCCGGCCTGGGTCGCGCCCAGGTTGCCGCCTTCCGCAACGACTTTGCAGCGCAGCTCATTGCCGCTGACGCGGATATTGTCATTGGCGCGGTCTTTCACCTGCGCGTGCGTCTCGCTCGACGCCTTGATGTAGGTACCGATGCCGCCGTTGTAGAACAGGTCCACAGGCGCCAGCAGGATGCGGTGCATCAGCTCTTCCGGTGTCAGCGAGGTTTCTGCGATATCCAGCGCGGAACGGATTTCAGGCGACAGCTCGATGGTGCGCGCAGTACGCGGGAACACGCCGCCGCCCTTCGAGATCAGGTCCTTGTTGTAGTCGTCCCACGAGGAGCGCGGCAGCGCGAACATGCGCTGGCGTTCGGCGAACGACTTGGCGGTATCCGGATTCGGGTCCAGGAAGATGTGGCGGTGGTCGAAGGCTGCCAGCAGCTTGATCTGCTTCGACAGCAGCACCCCGTTGCCGAACACGTCACCCGACATGTCGCCCACGCCCACCACGGTGAACGGGGTGGTATTCATGTCGTGGCCCATTTCGTAGAAGTGGCGCTTGACCGCTTCGAACGCGCCCTTGGCGGTAATGCCCATCTTCTTGTGGTCATAGCCGTTGGAGCCGCCGGACGCAAAGGCGTCACCCAGCCAGAAGCCGCGCTTCACTGCGATGCTGTTGGCAATGTCGGAGAAGGTCGCGGTGCCCTTGTCGGCAGCCACCACCAGGTATGGGTCGTCGTTGTCGTAACGGACGGTATCTTCAGGCGGAACGATCTTGCCCAGCACGCGGTTGTCGGTCATTTCCAGCAGGCTGGCGATGAACAGGCGGTAGACTGCTTCGCCTTCCGCTGCTACCACCTCACGAGGAGCGTCTTTCGGCATCTGCTTGCAGACGAAGCCGCCCTTGGCGCCGGCAGGCACGATCACGGCGTTCTTCACCATCTGCGCCTTCACCAGGCCCAGCACCTCGGTGCGGTAGTCTTCCATGCGGTCCGACCAGCGCAGGCCGCCGCGCGCAACAGGGCCGCCGCGCAGGTGCACGCCCTCGAAGCGGCGCGAGAACACATAGATCTCACGGAATGGGCGCGGTTCCGGCACCAGGTGCAGGTTGCTGGTATCGAACTTGAAGATGATCTTGTCGCCCTGGCCGGCATTCTGGAAGTAGTTGGTGCGCAGGGTTGCCAGCATCAGGTCGATCATCGCCGCGAAGATCACTTCGGAGTCGGCGTGGTTGATCGCGGACAGGCGGCCCTTGATAGCCAGCAGCTTGTCCTTGGCGGCGGTGCGGGTCGCTTCCGGCAGCGCCGGATCGAAGCGCTCTTTCCACGCGTCGACCAGTTCCTTCACCAGCGCTGGATGGCGGCGCAGGATCTCCGCCATGTAGCGCACGGTGAACTGGGTACCGGCCTGGCGCCAGTAGCTCATGTAAGCACGCACCAGCTGCACTTCGCGCAGGCGCAGGCCGCCTTCAACGACCAGGCCATTCAGGCGGCCGTCTTCGGCTTCGTTGTTGAACAGGGCATTGAACAGGTCTTCCGCCACCTGCACCACGCCAGGACGGGACAGTTCGAGCGCACTTTGCGCGTCGACTGCCAGGCTGGTCACGTAGTGCTTCTTGCCGTCCGCAGTGCGGATGGTGTGCGCGGATTCGCGCTCGATGGCCACGCCGGCGTTATGCAGCGCAGGCAGGATCGAGGACAGGGCTGGCACGCGGTCCACCGAGTACAGGCGGATAGTGGTGGCGGCATTGCCTTCGGACGGCAGTTCGACGCGCACGGCGACTCGTTCGTCTACGCCATTGCGCAGGATCTTGTCCAGGTCGTGGAAAGCCACGGCCGGCGGCGTTGCGGCCACGTAGTCCACAGGCAGCGTGGAGCACAGCTTGCGCAGGCTGTTGCGCAGGGATTCCTCGCCGACCTTGTCGGCCAGTTCGGAGAAGCGGTCATGCCAGCCATCCAGCACGGTCAGCAGAGGGCGCTGGATGTCGCTTTCCAGGTCGAGCGGGTAGCGTGCCGCGTGGGCGATCAGGTACAGGCGGGCCAGCGGACCGTCCGACACCAGGGTTTGCGAACTGACGTGGGTGGCGCCGGAGCTTTCCTGCAGTGCGCGCGCCAGCGCGTGCGCCACAGAAGCGGAGTAGCGTTCGCGCGGCAGGTAGACCAGCACGTTCAGGTGGCGGGCATACACGTCGCGACGGGCGAAGACCTTGGCACGCGGCTGCTTGTACAGCGACACCACGGCGCCGCACACTTCGGCCAGCCATTCAGGTTCCGCTTCCAGCGCTTCGGTGCGCGGCAGCGATTCCAGGATCTCGATGAATTTCTCGGCGCGGAAGCCAGTCTCGCGCACGCCGGCAATCTTCAGCACTTGCGCGATGCGGCCACGTGCGAATGGCAGGCGGGCCAGCGGGGTCAGGTTGGCGGCACGGGTGAACAGGCCAACGAAGCAGTGCTCGCCCAGGATTGCGCCCTTGCCGTCAGTGTGGCGCACGCCGATGAAGTCCAGAGACTGGTCGCGGTGCAGGGTGCCGCCGACGTCGGCCTTGACGATCGACAGGGTGTGGGCGCGCTTGGAAAGGGTGTCGAAGTCGCCCGGGATATTGGCCAGGCAGGTGCCGTAGATCGGGTGCGAGGTATCCTGCAGCACGCCGATGCGGCTAGGAATGTCGCGTTCCAGCTCGCGTACGCCCGGTTTCACCTGGTAGTAGGCGTAGCCGTGCACTTCGAAGCCTTCGTCGCGGGCCCACTGCAGGAAGGCTGCTACTTCCTGGCCTTCTTCGCCGTGGCCGGCGGATTCGGTGGCGACGGCGGTGAAGCGTTCCTTCATCGCTGCCTGGTCGCGTTTCACGACGGCAGCGTCGCGCGCCACCATTTCGATGCGGTCGGTCAGTTCTTTCAGTGCGCCGTCTTCCAGTTTTTCGGACAGCAGGCACAGGACCATGGATTCGAGCTTGTCGCCTTTCTGGCCCACTGCTTCCACCGCGCCGTCGGCGCTGCGGCGGACCGGCAGCACGGCGTTCAGCACGCCGTTCGATCCGACGCGCAGCTTGCGCATGGCGATCACGATGGAGTCGACCAGGTATGGCATGTCGTCGTTGACGATCAGCAGGGCGGTGGCGTGGCCGCCGCGGGCCTCTTCGTATTGGAGCTTGGCGATCTGGCAGCCGGTGCCGGTGCGCTTGGCCAGTTGGGTGAAACCATCCACAAGGACCGGGGCCAGGCTGCCGGGGGACAGGTCGGCCAGGTCTTCGTCGTCCAGGGAGCCGAGCCAGGCCTCGATCAATTGCGCGATCGGGCCGCTGGCTTTGACCAGTTCGAGCGTTTGCTTGCGCAACTCTTGTGGCATTTGTTTCATTTGCTTCTCCAAATACGTTGTGGGTACTTTCGTTTCTTAAACCGGTAATTCGGTGTCTGACCCGCAGGGTCAGACACCGGGCTGCTCGACGGCCAACGGCACTTTTAGCACTCCGTCCTTCGAGCAGACAGTGCCTGACCCTGCGGGTCAGGCACTGGTTTACCGGTTTCTTTACAGATCGTAAAGGCCGGGTAAGCCCAGGATCTGTTCCAGCTCTTTCAATGCGGTATGCACTTCGACAGCCAATTGCGGATCTGCTAAATCTTTTGGTTCCAGGTGGTCGCGGTAATGCTTCTCGACCCAGGCAACCAGGGTATGGTACAGCGTTTCGGTCATCACCACGCCCTGGTGCATGGCCGCAGCCTCTTCATCGGTCAGCGCCACGCGCAGGCGCAGGCAAGCTGGCCCGCCGCCGTTGCGCATCGACTGGCGCAGGTCGAAGTGAATCAGTTCATCGACCGGGCCGCCGGAAGCGACCAGCTTCTCCAGGAAGGCGGCAACAGCCGGAATCTCCTGGCACTCATGCGGCGTCACCAGCGCCATCTTGCCATCCGGCTTGGACAGCAACTGGGTGTTGAACAGGTAGGAAGAAACCGCATCGGCCACCGACACTTCAGCGGTAGGCACGCGGATCGCCACCAGCTCGGCGCCCACGCCCTGCATCGCGGCGCGGATCGACGCCAGCGCGCCCTGCTCGTCGGCAAACGCCTGCTCGTGATAGAACAGCACATTGCCATTGCCCACAGCGATCACGTCGTTATGGAACACGCCCTGGTCGATCACGTCCGGATTCTGCTGCACGAACACGCAGCGCGCAGGATCCAGGCCATGCAGGCGCGCGACCGCCTGCGAAGCCTCCAGCGTGTGGCGGGCCGGGAACTTCTTCGGCGCCGGCGCGCTCGGATCGAACTCCACGCGGCCGTACACAAACAGTTCCACGGCAGGCTTGCCATGCTGGTCGCACAGGCGGGTATGGTTGGCAGCACCTTCATCGCCGAAGGCCGGGGTGCCAGGCAGCGCATCGTGCACGGCGAAGAAGCGCTCGTCCTTGAAGATGGCGCGCAGCGCACGGGCCGACTGCACGTGCTCGAAAGCGCGATGCAGCTTGTTGTTCAGGTTCGCAGCGGTGAAGTGCACGCGGCCATCCTTTGTGTCTGCCGATGGGCTGACGGTGGCAGCGTTGGCAGTCCACATCGGAGAAGCCGAATAGGCGCAAGCCAGCACCACCGGGGAATCGTTGTACGCCTGCGCGATTACTTCAGCATCGGTGCCGCTGTAGCCCAGGCTGCGCAGCAGGCGGAAGTTCGGGCGGTCCTGCGGCGGCAGCAGCGCCTGCGCAAAACCGCGCTTGGCCAGCTCACGCATCTTGGCCAGGCCTTGCAAGGCAGCCTGCTTCGGATTGGAAGCGCTCTTGACGTTATTGAACGAGGCTACGTTACCGAACGACAGGCCGGCGTAATTGTGCGACGGGCCAACCAGGCCGTCGAAGTTGTATTCGCGTGCAGTAGGCATGGCCATCCTCAGAAGTTCATGCCAGGCGACAGCTTGGCAGGCATTTCAAGGGCGCTGTTCTCGATCGAAGCAACCGGGTAGGCGCAGTAGTCCGCAGCATAGTATGCGCTAGGCCGGTGGTTGCCGGACTTGCCGACGCCGCCGAACGGCGCGGAGCTGGCCGCGCCGGTGGTCGGACGGTTCCAGTTCACGATGCCGGCGCGGGCGCGCACTTGGAATTTCTGCCACAGCGCTTCATCGGTCGAAATCAAGCCGGCAGCCAGGCCGTAGCCGGTGTTGTTGGCGGCACGGATCGCAGCGTCGAAATCGTCGACGCGGATGATCTGCGCCAGTGGGCCGAACCATTCTTCGTCAGGAATGCCCTTCGCATCGGTGGTGTCCACGATGCCGGCGGAGACGAAGCCGGTACCCGGTTCCAGCTGGCGCATTTCCAGCAGCAGCTTGCCGCCCTTGGCCACCATGTCGGCCTGTGCCTGCACCAGCTTTTCAGCCACGGCAGCGGAAACCACCGGGCCCATGAATGGCGCCGGTTCGGCCGCCGGAGCGCCTACGCCCAGCTTCGAAGCCACTTCCACGAAACGCTTGACGAAGGCATCGCCCTGCTCGCCCTTCTGCACGATCACGCGGCGCGCGCAGGTGCAGCGCTGGCCGGCCGAGATGAAGGAGGACGAAATCGCCATGAACACGGCGGCGTCGATGTCGGTCGGATTCCACACGATCAGCGGATTGTTGCCGCCCATTTCCAGTGCCAGCAGCTTGCCCGGCTGGCCGCCGAATTGCTTGTGCAGCGCCGCGCCGGTCTGGCTGGAACCGGTGAACAGCACGCCGTCGATTTCCGGATTCTGGCCCAGCGCGATGCCGGTTTCGCGGCCGCCGTTGACCAGGTTGATCACGCCGGCGGGCACGCCAGCCTTTTCCCACAGGGCCACGGTCTTGATGGCGGTGCGCGGCGCGTATTCGCTCGGCTTGAACACCACGGTGTTACCGGCGATCAGTGCCGGCACGATATGGCCGTTCGGCAGGTGGCCAGGGAAGTTGTAAGGACCGAACACGCCGAACACGCCGTGCGGACGGTGGCGCAGCACGGCCTCGCCATCGGCGACCTTGTTGCGGCTTTCGCCGGTGCGGTTGCCGTAGGACGTGATCGAGATGTCGACCTTGTTGGCCATGGTGGTCACTTCAGTGCGCGCTTCCCACAGCGGCTTGCCGACTTCTTCGGAAATGGTCTGCGCCAGGTCTTCCGCGTTTTCCTTCAGCAGGTCGCGGAACTTGGTGACGATGGCGATGCGCTCTTCCAGCGGGCGATAAGCCCAGGCTTCGAAGGCGGCGCGCGCGGCATGCGCGGCTTCCGCCACGTCGTCAGCGGTCGATTCCTGCGACGAGTAGGTATTCTTGCCGGTGGCCGGGTTGGTGGTCACGATGGTCTCGCCGTGGCCAGCTTTCCATTGGCCGTTGATGAAATTGCTCAGTTCAGACATTCTGGTTCTTCCTCACGTTGAGAGACAGGGTGCGCACGGTGTCGCCGGCGTGGCAATGCAGCAGCGCTTGTTCTTCGGACGACAGGTCAATGCCGCCGTCGGATGGATTGGCGTCGGTCAGGATCATGCGGAAGTCCTGCATGACGGTGTTCGACACCAGGTAGGGTTCGGTGGTGTGCAGCGCGCAGGCATGCGCGGTATCGGTATCGCGCGTGACGGATGCCAGTTCGCTGTCGCGCATGGCGCGCAATTCGGAAACGCGGGCTTGCAGCACCGGACCGGCGTCGAAGATGTCGACATAGCCTTCGTAGTGCAGGCCTTCCTGCTCCAGCAGGCGGCGCGCCGGCGCGGTAGCCTGGTGCACCTTGCCGATCGCTTCCTGCGCATCTTTCGGCAGGTAGTCGACATACAGCGGCTGGCGCGGCATCAGTTCGGCGATGAAAGACTTCTTGCCTAGCGCGGTCAGGTCGTCCACATGGTGGAAGTCCATCTTGAAGAAGTAGCGGCCCAGGCCCTCATAGAACGGAGAGCTGCCGTCTTCCGCCTGGTAGCCGCGCATCTCGGCGATGATCTTCTGCTCGAACAGGTGCGGGAACTGGGCGATGAACAGGAAACGGCTCTTGGACAGCAGCTTGCCGTTATTGCCCTGGCGGTAGTCCGGGTGCAGGAACAGGGAGCACAGCTCGGAGCAGCCGGTCAGGTCGTTCGACAGGTACAGCGTGTCCATGCGGGTGAACACGTTCAGCTCGCGGCTGGAGTGCACCAGGGTGCCGATACGGTAGTTGTAGAAAGGCTCGGTCAGGCCGACCGCGCCCTTGATGGCACACACGCCGGCCAGGCGGCCGGTATCGGTGTCTTCCATCACGAACATGTAGTCGCGTTCTTCGGGCGGGATGGTTTCGGCGAACGACGCCACCGCCACGGCGACGCGGTCGCCCATCATCTTCATGTCCGGCTTGAGCGTGGTCATGCCGGTGCCCACCTGGCTGGCCAGGTTGAACAATCCGTCCAGGTCACTCGCTTTAATGGCGCGTACAACTAGCATAGGTTTTCTCGTTCTTAAATGCGGACGCAGGTCACGGTGTCGCCCTCTTCCACGCGCAGGATGTCCTGGGCGTTCTTCGACAGGCAGACGGTATCGGTATTTTCCAGCGGCGCGCAGTTGATGGTCACCGCGCGGAAACGCTGGTCGGGGCCGGTGGACACGGCGTAAGTCGCCACCGCGTCGCTGGCTTGCGTGCCTTCGGCGCTGGCCACGCGGCGCGGCAGCGAGGTGGTAAAGGTACGCAGCGCATGCTTGTGCGCCTGCAGGATCGGGCCGCCGTCGAAGATGTCGATGTACTCGTCGGCTTCAAAGCCCTCGGAGGTCAGCAGGTTGAAGGCCAGTTCGCCGCTCGGGTGGATCTGGCCCATCACGGCTTGCGCATCGCCCGGCAGCAGCGGCACGTAGACCGGGTAGTGCGGCATCAGTTCCACGATCAGGGTGCGGTTGCGGGCGCCACCGATCACGCGTTCGGCATCCAGGAAGTCCATCTTGAAGAACTTGCGGCCCAGCGCATCCCAGAACGGCGAGCCGCCTTTTTCATCGGTCAGTCCGGCCAGCGGCACGAAGAAGCGGTCGCCGAAGCGGTGCGGCGCCTGCACGGCGTACAGCAGGCGGGAGCGCGACAGCAGGGCCGCTTCCGGACGCTGTGCCACGCTGGCGTCGACGTAGAAGCCGGACAGTTGCGAGTAGGCGGTCAGCTCGGAGCACAGCGTCAGCGCGTGCACGCTGTGGCTGATGTTCAGGTCGCGCGAGACTTGCTGGATAACGTCGTTGCGGAAGGAGAAGTAGGTGCCGTTCGAGCCTGCGGAGGCGTGGATGGCGGCGGTGCCGACGATTTTCCTGTCGGCCAGGGACTCCATCACGAACATGTACGACTCTTCGCTCGGGATGTCGACATGGGCGGAGAAGGAAGCGATGGAACGCTCGACTGCCTGTTCGATCTTTTCGCGCGTCTTAGGCAGGGTATGGACACCCGGCATGCTGACCGCGGCCAGTGATTCGAGGGCGGCGATGTCGGCGGTTTCTACCGGACGGACTACGTACATGGGGTGCTCCTCTTTTATTCTTCTCTAAAACACTAAAACCGGTAAACCAGTGTCAGACCCGCAGGGTCCGACACCGAGCCCGCGGCGGCCGCAGACTGGGGTCTGACCCTGCGGGTCGGACCCCGCTTTACCGGTTTCAGGCGGCCTTGGTCAGCTCGGCAATCGCCAGGCGGATGATGCGGTCAGCTTCATCGATCTGCGCATCCGACACCACCAGCGCCGGGGCCAGACGCACCACGTCGGTACCAGCGATCAGGATCATCAGGCCCTGTGCTTCAGCAGCGCGCTGGATATCCTTGGAACGGCCCTTGAACGGCTCGGCCACAACCAGGCCCAGCAGCAGGCCGGCGCCGCGCACGGCGGAGAACACTTGAGGGAAATCGCGCACCAGGCCTTCCAGCTTGCCGATCAGCTTTTCGGAAGCCTCTTTCACACGGGCCAGGAAAGCCGGCTGGTTGATGGTTTCCAGCACGGTCAGCGCCACGGTAGCAGCCAGCGGGTTGCCGCCGTAGGTGGTGCCGTGGGTGCCCACTGCCAGGTGCTTGGCCAGCTCGTCGGTGGTCAGCATGGCGCCGATCGGGTAGCCGTTGCCCAGCGCCTTGGCCGAGGTCAGGATGTCCGGGGTCACGCCGTAGCCCTGGTAAGCGAACAGGGAACCGGTACGGCCCATGCCGCACTGCACTTCGTCGAAGATCAGCACGGCGTTGTGCTTGTCGCACAGCTCGCGCAGGGTCTTCAGGTATTCAGGATTGCCCGGCATCACGCCGCCTTCGCCCTGCACCGGCTCAACGATCACGGCGCAGACGTCGTCGCCGATGGCAGCCTTGGCCGCTTCGATATCGTTGTAAGGGATGTGGTCGATCGATGGCGGCAGCGGCTCGAAGCCTTCGGTGTACTTGGCCTGGCCGCCGACGGACACGGTGAACAGGGTACGGCCGTGGAAGGAGTTCAGGCAGGACACGATGCGCGGCTTCTTGTCGCCGAACTTGGCATGGGCGACTTTACGGGCCAGCTTCAGGGCCGCTTCGTTGGCTTCCGCGCCGGAGTTGCAGAAGAAGGCGCGGTCGGCGAAGGTGGCTTCCGTCAGGGCCAGGGCCAGGCGCAGGACCGGCTCATTGGTGTAGCCATTGCCCAGGTGCCACAGGGTATTGGCTTGCTTGGTGAGGGCTTCCACCACAACCGGGTTGCAGTGGCCCAGGGAAGCGACGGCGATGCCGGAGGTGAAATCCAGGTAATGCTTGCCGTTCTGGTCCCACAGGTCCAGGCCCGCTGCTCGCACTGGCACCATCTGGGCAGGTGCGTAGGTCGGGACGATTACCTCGTCGAAAGTAGCGCGGGTTACAGGGCGGGTGGTAACAGTCGAGTCAAGCTTGGCGTTCATAGCAAATCCCCATCAATGGTAAGGTGTACTGCATTGTAAAAGCGGGGATGCTAAAACTCTTTTGAATCTGCGACAAGGATTTTCAAAATTGTCCAAAACCCGAAACCCGGTAAACCTGGGTCAGACACAGGTTTACCGGGTTTAGCGGTTAAGTTTGCGCTGCCGCTCTTCACGCGGCGTATTGCCGAAAAGCGTGCCGAAGGCGGTCGAAAAGTGCGAACCGGACGAGAACCCGCACATCAGTCCAACCTGCACTATGGAATGATTTGTTTCTAAAAGTAATTGCCGTGCCCGTTGCAGGCGCAGCTCCAGGTAATAGCGCGAGGGCAACGAGCCCAGGTACTGCTTGAACAGGCGTTCCAGCTGGCGCCGCGACAAGCCCACCAGCCCGGCGATATCGTCAGTCGACAGCGGCTCCTCGATATTGGCCTCCATCAGGGTCACCGCCTCCGACAGCTTGGGCTGCAGCGCCCCGAAGCGGGCCTGCAGGGCCACCCGCTGCCGCTCTTCCGACGAGCGCACCCGGTCGATGCAGAGAGCTTCCTTGATCTCGGCCTGCACGTTGGCGCCGAACAGCGCCTCGATCAGAGTCATGGAAAAATCGAGCGAGGCCGCCCCGCCGCAGCAGGAAATCAGCCGTCCATCGATCTCGAACAAATTAGGTGTGAGTATGGCGCGCTCAGTGACATCCTCGGTTTCCGCATATAGCGCCCACGGCAGGGCAATGCGCGCACCGCCGGCCGCGCCGGTCTGTGCCAGCCACAGCACGCCGGCTCCTACCCCGCCCCAATACTCCGCCTCGCGGCAACGCTCGATCACGGCGCGCAGTTCGGCATCGGCCGGGCGCGCCGCCGACTCGTCCGCGACGAGCAGGGCCAGTTGCCAGTCGCCGCCAATGCCGGCCACTTGCGATGGGGTCATGACGTCGAGCTGGAAACTGCCGTTCAGGATGCGCTGGGCCAGCCGCAAGGGCTGCACCAAGCCGGACCAGGCCAGGCTGTCCGGCTCGCCCGCATTCACCAGCAGCATGCGCAGCGGCTGCTCCCGGGTCAGGCGACTAAGTTGAGCAAATGACATCTTCTATTCAGGGACGAGCGCCGACGCCGGGCGCTCAGGGGTATTCCATTGGCTGACAATCATACCGGAGATCAACAGTGCCGCGCCCAGGAGCTGCATCACGCCCATGGTCTCGCCCAGCCAGAAATAGCCGAAAATGGCCGCGCTGGCGGGCTCGAAGGCATAGATCACCGCCGCCTCATTGGCGCTGGCATGGCTCTGGCCCCAGGTCTGCAGGGAAATAATGGCCGCCGTGGCAATCACGCCCAGGTAAAGCAGGTTCCATTTGAAGGCCACCAGGCCAGTCCAGATATAGCTGTAGTAGTCCTTCGCATCGTGCGGCACGTCGATCACCCCGCGCGGCACTTCACGCAGCAGTATCCACAGGCCGGCAAACAGGGCCACGGTCCAGATCTGGGCCACGGTCAAGGTCATCAGGCGCTCGACCTTGCGCGAGAACTGCTCCATCACCTTGATGTAAAGGCCGAAGAGGAAGGCCGCCGCCAGCGCCAGCGAGTCGCCGCGGCTCCAGGTGAAACTGCCCTCCCAGCACAGGGCGAACAGGCCGCCAATCGCCAGGATCAAGGCCAGCACGATGCGCTTGTCCGGCCATTTGCCCATTGCGATGCCCAGCAGCGGCACCACCAGCACATTCAAGCCGCAGATGAAGGCGTTGCGGTTGGAGGAAGTCAGGCTCAGGCCTTCGACCTGGGTCAGGTAACAGAAGAACAGCAGCACCCCGGCCAGGAAGCCGTAGTGCAGGTCGCGCCATTTGGCGCGCAGCAGGAAGGGGGATAACAGTACGCCGGCAATCGCGAAGCGCGACACCACGATCCAGTTGGCCGACAGGTTGTCGGTCATATCCTTCATGGCCGGGAAGGTGGTGCCCCAGACAATGGTCACCACCAGCAGGGCGAGGATACCGCGTGCGTGCAGGGGCATGGCATTTCGTACACCTTGTTATGAGTTTGCATATAGTAACCGATGGAGGCCGAGGCTGGCGGGCGCTATAATCCGGTGTCATGGGCGAACGATATTTGAAAAGCATCCGGCTGCTGGCCGAGTGCATGCAGGGGTTTGAGAGATGGTCCGGCGAACATGTTCGCCAGCTTGGCCTCACCCACGCACAATTCGATATCATTGCCACACTGGGCAACACCGCGGGCATGAGCTATAAGGAGCTTGGCGAACGCACCCTGATCACCAAAGGCACCCTGACCGGCGTCATCGAACGCCTGGAACAGAAAGGCCTGGTGGAACGGGAACGCAATGCCGAAGACAAGCGCTCCTTCTTCGTCCGCCTGACGCCGGCGGGCGAGCAGCTGTTTGCCGAAGTGTTTCCCGTTATCGTCGCTAAAGGCGTACAGTTGTTTTCCGACTATAGCGACGCCGATTATGAAGCCCTGGAGCGCACCCTGGCCGGGCTGAAGGCCACGATCAGTGCCGGTACACCACTATAAAGAACGAAAAGAATGTTAAAGACAACCCTGCTGGACGGCATCAAGCCAGCCAAATTCGACAAACAGATCACCGGCAACCTGCTGCTGGAAAACACCAGCGCCGACCTGGTGCGCAAGGAAAAACTGCTGATTGGCATCCGCAATGAAGACGGCGAAATCTACCGCCTGATCGGCGCCACCAAGCACAACAGCTTCACCAATGCTGTGGAAGAACTCGAAGACCTGGAACTGGTCGACGAACTCGGGGATGTCGAGGGCACCGTTGAAGGGTGCGACGCCATCTTCGGCGAAGGCTAAGCTGGGCGCAAAGCCAGTTTTTTCATCAAAATAACCACCCTGTCCTAGTTCCGCAGGGCAAATTCTGCTTATAATTTTCGCATGGACAGACTGGAAGCCTTCAAAGCAATTGCAGCCCAAGCCGGCCGCGGTGAGCTTACTTTTCCCACCAATATCGACGCGTCGATCAAGCTGCAACGCGCGCTGAACGACGACAATTGCCACATCGACCTGGCAGCCAAGCTGGTGCAGGCAGACCCGCTGCTGGCGGCGCGCACGGTGGCAATCGCCAACTCGGTGGCCTATAACCGCTCCGGCATGGAGATTTCCAGCGTGAAGACCGCGGTGCAGCGCCTTGGCGTGCGCACCCTGCAATCGCTGGTGACCTCGGTGATCGTGCGCCAGCTCGGCACCAAGATCCGCAATCCCCTGCTCAAGGCCAAGGCCAACCAGCTGTGGGAGCATACCGCCCACGTGGCGGCGCTGGCGCAGGTGATTGCGCGGCGCGTGTCCCACGTCGATCCCGATACCGCCATGTTTGCCGGCATCGTGCACGAAGTGGGCGGCTTCTACATGCTGTCGCAAGCCGAAGCCTATCCGGAAGTCATGGAAGGCGATCCGGAAGAATGGACCACCCACGGCGAGGTGCAGATCGGCCGCGGCGTGCTGCAAAAGCTGATGATTCCCGAGAACGTGATGAAGGCCGTGGAAGCCATGTGGGAAGGCATGCGCGCCCTGCCGCCCGAGAACCTGGGCGACACGCTGCTGCTGGCCAACGACCTGTCCCCGATCGCCTCGCCGCTGCACGCCCGCCCAGGCGCCACCTCAGTGGCCGCCGCCAGCACTATCGACTTCGCGGTCGGCGACGGCACGCTGGCCACCATCATGGAAGAGTCGGCGGAAGAAGTGAAATCCCTTACTTCCGCCCTGCTGCATTAACACAGCGCGGGGAGTGCAGGATGGCCGGCCGGGTCAGGTCGAACATCAGTACGACGCCCTCGTGCTTCAGCCCACCCTTGGGCTGCTGCGGGTCATGGAACTCGACCACCACGTAATGTGGCAGGCCGTCCCGGGGCTCGTGGTACCACGAGCCGCTCAGATCCACTTGCGCCATTGAACGCGCCTTCACGCCGCTTAGAGCGCAGCGCGGCACGCTGACTTCGCGGCCATTTACACTGAACGTCACGCCTTTGCTGGCTACTGGCCAGCCGATCTGCAGGCGCGCACTCGCATATTGCGCCGGAAGCTCCGGCATTGAACCGTCCGGCCGCAAGGTCAGGATGGTGTCGACATGCGCGCATGCAGAGCCCGCAGCCAGGCAAGCCGCGATGGCGGCGGCCAGGCGCCTCATTTGATGAAGTAACCGGAGACGCGCCAATTGCCGTCCGGGCCCTTCATCGGGGTCACGGTTTCCACTGCGCTGGATTTGTTCTCGAATTGCGTGGCGAACTGCAGGACGAAGTAGTCGCCTGCCGGGGCATTCGGCAAATTGTGCGTGAACTGGGCGCTGGCCAGGCGGCGCGATTTCACTGCGCCTAAAGGCATGCGTACGTTGCGCAGCGCCTGTTCCCAGCCGGACTTGTTGATCGCGCCCTGGAAGACGGGTGCAGCCTTGTCCCAGCTCGCGCCATAGCTGCCGGCATCGGTCAGCGCCAACCACTCGCTGGCCGCGCTTTTCGCTGAATCTCCCGAAGCCGCATCTTGTGCAAACACGGCACCTGACAGCATCAAACCGGCAAACAGCATAACTGCGCGCATCGACATTCTCCAGTATTGTTGGGAATTGCAAATTCTACATGCATGCACGGGCGATGGTGGCAGCAAACTGGCGCAGTTCCGGCACGGCTGTCGCTTCCCAGAAGCCGGCCTTGAGCCAGGGACCGATGTAATACAGGCCCGGTGTCGGCTGGCCGTTCGCACCCAGGACGGCGCAGTCAGGGCCCGTGTCGATACCAAGGCCAAGCGCGTCAGCCCGCATCAAGCCGTCAACGAGCAACTGACGCACCAGCGGGACCGATGCGCGGCGCGGACTGGCGCAACTTCCCGTGCAGTTGATGATGCGGCCAGCGCGCAGCTCGATCGGCGCGCCGCCGCCGCGCGGCTGTACGGACAGCACTGCCAGTTCCGCGTCGTCACGGATATTCAGCATGCGGCCGGCACTCACGCGCAGCGCGCCACGCTCCAGCGCCGCCGACAATTCCTGCTGCACCGTGGGCGGCAGCTGGTGCCGGTGCACGTCCCAGTAGGGGCGCAGGTGGCGCAGGAAGCGGCGCCGTTCGGCCGCAGGCCAGGCTTGCCAGATGCCTGCGGTCTGGTGGCGCAGCGCCGCCAGCGCATCGCGCCAGTCCAGGCCCTCCGCTTCGAAGCGCTCGACCTGCAGCATGAAGGCGTGCATGGCCGCACGAACAGTCGGCGCGTCGTCACGCAGCAGGGTGCTGCCTGCCATTTGTCCGGATGGCAGCTTATGTGGCTGTGGCAGCAACCCATGACGCGATAGTGCATGAACGCGTTGCGACGGATTACGGCGCAGCAGCTGCAAGGCGATATCGACTGCCGTCAGCCCGGTCCCCAGCAACAGCACCGGCTCATATACGTCAATCGTGGATAGCAAGTCCCCTCGCCATGGATCGCCCGCATAGCGCGCACTGTCGGCCAGGGAGCCCTGCGCCATTTCCGGCGGCGGCGCGGGAAGATGGCCAAAGGCCAGTACTACCCGGCCTGCTTCAATGCGGCGGCCATCATCGAGCGTTGCAGCCAGGCCGCCGCCAGCCATCGTTTGCAAGCTGCATACATTCCCGCTGACGCAGTCCAGGGTCGCATGGCGCGGGGCCCGGCCTTGCGCTTGCCGCAGCGCCCATTCAAGGTAATCGCCATATACGCTGCGGGCGACAAAGGAACTGCTGGTCACGCGGCTGTCGCGCATCGCGGCGTAATGCACAAAGTGTTCCGGGTCATCGGGCAGCACGCTCATATTGGCTGCTACTACATTGAGCAGGTGCTGCGGGCTTTGCGTGCCATACGCCATGCCGCGCGCCAGCCGGCCGCTGCGGTTCAGCAGCAGCACGCGCACAGGCTGCCGGCCCGCCATGCGCAGCATCTGTATCGCGCATGCCACACCTGAAAAACCTGCGCCTACGATCAGCACCGTGCGCATGCGGTCCTCCTGCATCGCGTATATAGTCCCAACATGGATTCCTCCCAAGTATCGCGCCACGAGCGCGAAGAATTGCACGGCCATCGCGGCGCGGTGGTGTGGTTCACCGGCCTGTCCGGCTCTGGCAAGACTACCCTGGCGAGCGCCATCGAACGGCGCCTGTTCCAGGCTGGCTGCCAGGTGGTGTTACTCGACGGCGACAGCCTGCGCCAAGGCCTGTGCGCCGGCCTTGGCTTCTCTCCCGAAGACCGCAGCGAAAACCTGCGCCGGGCCGCCGAAGCTGCACGGCTGTTCGCGAACGCCGGCATTATCGTGCTGGCGGCCTTCATCTCGCCGCTGCGTGCCGACCGCGCACGCGTGCGCGCCATGCAGGCCGAGGGCGACTTCATCGAGGCCTGGTGCAAGTGCCCGCTCGAAGTCTGCGAGCAACGCGACGTCAAAGGCCTGTATCGGCGCGCACGCGCCGGTGAAGTGAAGCAGTTCACCGGCGTGTCGGCCCCCTACGAAGTACCGCTCGCACCCGAGCTGTCGCTCGATACGGCGCACGGCAGCTTGGCCGAATGCGTCGAGCTGGTGCTGGCCGAATTGCGTTCGCGCGGCGTGCTGCGCGGACCGGGCAGCAGTTCATCCAGCAGTTCGAGGCAGATGCGGGCAGCCTGGTCGCCTTCATCCAGTTCCGAATGCCATGCCGACACCGACACTGCCACCAAGGGGTAATCGCGCAGGCAGCGGAACAGTTCCGCCATTTCTTCCACGCGCGGCCCGGCCGGCACGTGGTATTTGAGCGCCGGCATGCGCTGTGCCTCGTCCAGCACATCGGTATCGAAATGGACGTAGAGCGATTCGTGCGTCGACAGGTTGTGCAGGACCTGGTCGAGGTTGCAGCGCACGATCGCCGACTGCGCCAGCGCCTTGTCTTCGCCGGGGTCCAGGTCGCGCGCATCGGACAGCAACACCTGCGCTTCCGGATACGGTTGCATGCCAACGGCACGCCGCAGCGCAGTAATGCTGTCGCGCCGGGCCTGGCGACGGTCCTGGCGCCCGACCAGCATGGCCAGCGGCATGCCGCCGAGATACTGGGTGTGGGTCGTGGCCCAGGTGTGGAAGTCGCCGTGCGCGTCCAGCCAGAGCATGCGCTGCGGTTCGCGCCCGGCCCGCTGCAAGCCTGCCATCATGCCCATGGTCGACACGCAGTCGCCCGATATGCTCACCGGCAGCTCGCCGGCTTTCAATGCCTCGGCCGCATGTTCCGCCAGCACGGCATAGACGCGGCCCATGCTGCGCATCTGTTCATCCTTGTCCAGCAATTCGGTCGCCGTCGATTGCGGCGACCCGAGGACGGTCCAGGGGTGCGAGTCGATCAGCTGCACGCGCTGCAGGGCATCGCGCCGCTTGCCCATCAGGTAAGGCACCAGCAGGCGGCGGATCATTGCCACTGCTCCGGCACCGCGCCATAACCCAGCGCGTGCATCATGTCGGCTACTTCCGGACGCTGCGCCAGGGGCAGCAGCTGGCTGCTGCGCTTGCGCCAGCGGCCCGGCGCGGGCGCTTCAGTGGCCATCGTCACCGGCAGCTCGGGCGGCTGCGGCATCGGCGGCAGGCCAAGCCATTCGCAGGCCCGGTCCAGCACACCGGCCGGGTCGGACAGGAAGGATTCGAAATGCACCGGCAGCGCGGCCACTCCGCTGTCGATGATGTGGCGGTGGCAGGACAGCCACTGGTTCAGGCACACCTCCTCCAGCGGCGCATTGATAAAGCTGCGCCAGTTCGGCGGCAGGTCGAATTTCCACCAGCGCTCGCCGCCAACACATTGCCCTGAATAGCCGCCGATGGCGAGCGCCACGCCATGCTTCTGCATATCGTGTGCATGGAAACCGATGGGCGACAGCCAGCCATCAATCAGCCCATTGACGCATGCGGCCACGCTGCGTACCAGGTGCACGTAACGCACTTGCGCGTGCGGGAAGAGTTGCTCATAGAAGCCATGGCGATACGCATCCGAAGGCGTCTTGAACAGCAATACCTTGCTGGCCGCATCGTCTTCCATGAAATGCCTGGCATGCATGGCCGGCGACACAAACGGCGGCTCTTCGATCTTGGCGGCTTCGTTGAACGGCCGCCGTTCTCCCGGCCCGTGGCCGCCATCGTAGTAGTCGCGGCGCCACGGCTCGCGCCAGAATACGGCGCCCAGCACGGCATGCTGCAATTCATGCTCGCTTGGCACCTCGTCGGCACGGCTGAACAACAGCGCCTCGTCCAGCGCACGCTCCATCTGGGAAAAGGCAGGCGGCTGTGCAAATAGCGCGGGGAATTGCAATAAAAGGCGTTTGCGCCAGCGTGCCTTCAACTCCGCCAAAGGCGCGATGCCCCCTTCCGGAACGGTCAGGCTGTCGAAGATTTCATCGGCCAGCGTGTCTGGATTACGCAGGTGCACGATGGCATCACTGCCGCATGAGGGATCGTAGCCGAAGCCATCGCCGCTCAAGGCCAGGAAAGGCTCCGCTTCGCCGTCCAGGCTGGCAATGCCGGGATGGCGCGCCAGCGCCGCCTTGAACAGCGTCGATCCCGAGCGCGAGCTGGTGAGGATAACGGCGACACGCCTGACCTGCGCACGCCAGGGTGCGTGCGGTACGGCCCGCAGTTGGCGGATGGCGTCAATCAGCCCGTCCATGCCTTACCGCCGGTTTGATCAGGAAGGCAAAGAACTGGCGCTCCTGGTCGCGTTCGGCAGCACTGCGCGCCATCAACCGGACGCTGAACCCAGCCTGCTTGGCCAGCCGCCGCACCTCCTCCACCGCGCCAAAGTTCGAGTGTGCGAAGTAGATACGGCCGCCCGGCTTCAGGTAGCGCGCGGCCTGCTCGAAGAACTGGGTGTTGGTGCGGAAGTCCGTATCCCATTGCGAGCGCGCCACCACGTCCGGCGCCGGCTTGTCGCGGAACGGCAGGTTGGCCGTGATGACATCGAATTGCTCGTCGCCGACTTTCTCGAACAGGTCGGAGCGGCGCACTTCCATCACGCCCTCGAAGCCATGCGCCTTCAGGTTGTGGCGCGCGCTGCGGATAGCGGCCGGGTTGACATCCAGCGCCAGCACCCGCGAAGCGCCCTGGTAACAGGCGAAGATCGCGATCACGCCAGAGCCGGTGCCCACATCGAGCACACTCTCGCCAGGCTTGACGCGGAAATTGCGCACCAGCGGCTGGCTGTCGAGGAAGGGCCAGAAGGTATTTGGGTAGACGTGGAATTTCTTGCCAAGATAAGTGATGGTGCGCCCGCCTTCGGGTACTGCCTTGAAAGCCTTTTGGCGGGTCGCTTGCCAGCGGTCGACTTGCTCAGTCGTGGGAAGTGCAGATGCTCGCATATCTGTCCCCTTGTTTGATGACCCCATGCTATAGAGTCTGCCAGGCAAGGGCAAGCGCACACCGCTCTGTGCGCTTCAACTGTTGGATGCTTACATTCCTTTTATCTCGGTAGCCAGGCTGCGATCGCGCGACCGATGGCATCCGGGTGGTCTTCCTGGATGTTGTGTGTGCCTTCGCCCAGTTCAACCAGCTTGCAGTTTGCAAACCGCGCTGCGTAGCGTTCGGCAACGGCACGTGGCGTCAGCACGCCGTTCGGGCTGAACAGGATCAGCTTGGGATATTGGGCGGTGGCCATGATCGCTTCGTTGTGTTCGATGAGCTGGTACACGTCGGCCGGCTCGCCGGCAATCGGCATCATGCGCGGGAAGGCCAGCATCGGCTTGCGCGATTCCGGTGTCGGGAATGGCGCACGGTAGGCGTCCATCTCTTCTGCCGTCAGCGGGCGCAGCGAGCCTTTCGGCAGCATCTGCTCGATGAAGAAATTTTTCTCCATGACGAACTCTTCGCCGCTGCCGGGTGCGCGCATCAGCTTGAAGCGTTCGCGTGCCTGCTCGAGCGGATGGAAGTCTTCCCATGTCGGGCTCGGGCGCACGAATTCCATCAGCGCCACGCCGCGCACCTTGGTGGGGTAGCGCGCCGCCAGGTGGATGGCCAGCGCGCCACCCCAATCCTGGCCCACCAGCGTGAATTCCTCAACGTCCATCTGCTGCAGGAAGGCTTCAAGATAGGCCGCGTGTTCGAGGAAGCTATAGGCGATGTCGGGCTTGCCGGATGCGCCAAAGCCAATCAGGTCGGGCGCCAGGCACCATGCCTTGGCAGCCACATGCGGCATGATGCCGCGCCAGATAAACGAGTGTGTCGGATTACCGTGCAAGAAGATCACGGCGTGCGAACTGCGTTCGCCAAGCTCGCGATAGGCAATGGTGGAATTCAGTGCAGGGATTGATTGCATGATGTCTCTCTCGGATAAAAAACGCCCACTCCGGAGAGTGGGCCAAGTCCAAAACTAGGGATGTCCTGAAAGAGACGGTTCCATCTTATGTTTGGGACTGGCCGCACTCTGTGCGTTAACTCACACAAGCCTTAAAAAGGCCAAGGGGTCTCGGTCTGCTGCCATGCCGGCAGTTGCTCGATGCGCTTGAACCAGGCCAGCAGATGCGTGTATTGCTCGACCGGAACATTTGCGCGGCTCATGTACATCAGCGGCGCGGCAACGGCGAAGTCAGCCAGGGTCAGCTTATTGCCGCTCAACCACTGGTGCGTTTCGAGGTGCTTGTTGAGCACGCTTGCGTGCTCGTGCACAAAGGTCTCGCCTTTCTTGATCTCGACCGGGTCCGGGCCTTCGCCAGTCACGAATTTCTTCCAGAGGTATTGCCAGGTCAGGATGCCGATCGCGGGTGCGAAGTGCTGGGCGGCGAAGAACATCCAGCGGTTGACGTCGGCGCGCTGCTTCAGGTCGGTCGGATAGATATCGTTGGCGCCATGCTTGTCGGCCAGGTACTGCATGATGGCGCAGGATTCCCACAGCTGGAAGCCGTCATCTTCCAGCACCGGCACCTTGCCGCAGATGTTCACTTCCTTCAGGCGCTTGCGGTCAGCTTCGCTGCCGAGGTCGATGAACACTTCTTCCAGCTTGATGCCGAGCTGGCTTGCAGTCAGCAATACGCGGCGGGCGTTGGAGGACAGTGGGTTGTGATAGAGGCGCATCGTTAAACTCCTTGTTGGGTTGATCGAATGCGCCTATCGTAACCAAGGTCCCCTGACAGTTCCTGTCAGGAGTCGTCTTTGATCGCGTTTTCTTCGCGCCAGATTTTGAGCAGTTCGTGGCGCGGCGTTGGGTAGCGTTCTGCAAGCGCCTCGGCGTGTGCGATGCGGTCGATGCGGAAGTGGCGGTTAGCCTTCCGCATCTCGCACCAGGCGGCGAGGATGCGGCGGCCATCGAAGAAAGCCAGCGCAAACGGCCACACCGTGCGCTCGGATGAAGAACCGTTTTCGTCCTTGTACTGGATGCGCATCTTGTGATGGCGGCGGATCGCTTCGCGCGCGGGCTGCACGAATTCATCGTGCTCCGGCGTGTCACGCATCAGGGGTACCCACAAGCTGGTGTCGGCCATATCGTCGCGCAGGTCTTTCGGTGTGGCGGTGGCGATCTTGGCCAGCGCATTGGCAGCGGCTTGCGCCAGCGACGGGTCGCCCTGGCGGCGTACCCAGCGCGCACCGAGCACCAGCGCTTCCAGTTCATCGGTGTCGAACATCAGCGGCGGCAGGAAGAAGCCGCTGCGCAGCAGGTAGCCAAGGCCGGCCGAGCCTTCCACCGGTGCGCCCAGTTCGGCGAGCGTTTGCATGTCGCGGTAAATCGTGCGTTCGGATACGCCCAGCTTTTCCGCCAGCGCTGCTGCCGTTACCGGACGGCGGCTGCCGCGCATGGCATCCATGAGCTGGAACAGGCGGCCGGTACGGCTCATTGCTGCTCCCCATTTTAAGAGGCGTGCAGCTTAACATAGTTATAATCGGGGAATGAGCAAGAATCCCCCTACCAAGAGCCCTGCTACCAAAAGCCGCGCACTCGGCAAAGTGACCCTGTCCGATGTAGCCGCCCTCGCCGGCGTCGCGCCCATGACGGCATCGCGTGCCATCAATCAGCCCGAGCTGGTGTCCGCCATCCTGCGCGAACGCGTGGACAAAGCGGTGCAAGACCTGGGCTATGTGCCGAACCGCGCCGCACGCGCGCTGGCTTCGGCGCAATCGAAAGTCATCGTGGTGCTGGTGCCATCGCTGGCCAATGCGGTGTTCACTGCGGTGCTGGCGGGCGTGCAGGATGCGCTGGATCCATGCAATTACCAGATCCTGATCGGTAACACGCGCTACTCCGATGCGGAAGAAGAGAAGCTGCTGGCGACCTATATGCAGTCGAACCCGGACGGCATCCTGCTCAGCGGCCTGACGCACAGCCCGCGCGTGCAGCAGATGCTGGCTACCTCGCGTGTGCCGGTGGTGTCGATGATGGACTTGTCGTCGGAACCGGGTTCAATGTCGGTCGGCTTCTCGCAGGAGGATGCCGGCTACACCATCACGCGCTACCTGATCGACAAGGGCCGCAAGCGCATCGGCTACATGGCTGCGCAGCTCGATGAGCGTACCCTGAAGCGCGGCGATGGCTACCGCAAGGCCATGGAGGAAGCGGGCCTGGCCGATCCGATGCTGGAGCTGATGTGCCCCGAGCCTTCCACCATTGCGCTCGGCGCCGAACTGCTGGGCCGCATGCTGGCCAACATGCCTGGCCTGGATGCGATCTTCTGCTGTAACGACGACCTGGCGCACGGCGCCATCTTCCAGTGCCAGCGGCGCGGCATCAAGGTGCCGGAACAGCTGGCGATCTGCGGCTTCAACGACTTGCCTGCATCGGCCTGGATGAAGCCTTCGGTGACCACAATCGGCACGCCGCGCTACCAGACCGGCTTCGAAGCCGCCAACCTGCTGCTGGCTGCCATCCGCGGCAACGACATTCCGGCGCAGCGCATCGACCTGGGATTCACCTTGATGGCGCGCGAGAGCGCATAGAAAAAAAAGGGACGTACCCAAAGGGTACGTCCCCATTTTTTTCCACGGCGGCAGCTTACACCACAGCGCCGTCGGTCTCGTCTTTTTCCTTGATCGGCTTGATCAGGTCTTCACGCTTCACGCCCAGCCACATGGCTACGGCGGCAGCAACGAACACGGAAGAGTAAATACCGAAGCAGATACCGATGGTCAGCGCGATTGCGAAGTAGTGCAGGGTCGGGCCGCCCAGGAACAGCATCGACAGCACCATCATCTGGGTACAGCCGTGGGTGATGATGGTACGCGAGATGGTGGAGGTGATCGCGTTGTCGATCACTTCATGCACGGTCATCTTGCGCTGCTTGCGGAAGTTCTCGCGGATTCGGTCGAAGATAACCACCGATTCGTTGACCGAGTAACCCAGCACCGCCAGCACGGCGGCCAGCACGGTCAGCGAGAATTCCCACTGGAAGAAGGCGAAGAAGCCCAGGATGATCACGACGTCGTGCAAGTTCGCGATGATCGCGGCCACTGCGAATTTCCATTCGAAGCGGATGGCCAGGTAGATCATCACGCCCACCACCACCATGATCAGGGCGTTCAGGCCGTTCTGCGCCAGCTCATCGCCGACCTGCGGGCCGACAAATTCAACTTTCTGCAGCGATACGCCTTCGGAACCGTCGGCGTGCATACAGGCGCTCTTCATTTCGTGGGCGCCCTTGTCGGTCACCTTGTCGACTTGCTTGACCGTGCCCTGCTCGGCCTTGCACAGCTCACCGAACACCTTGGCTGCGGTGTCGGCGGCGGTGGTGCCGGCCACATTAGGCAGGCGGATCATGGCGTCGCGTGCGGTGTCGATGCTCGACACCTCCGGGTGGTAGCCCAAACCGGTCAGCGTGTTGCGCACGCCTTCCAGGTTGGCCGCCTGCGCGTACTTCACTTCCATCACGGTGCCGCCGGTGAACTCCACCGAGAAGTGCAGGCCTTTGGTCGCCAGGAAGAACACAGCTGCCACGAAGGTCAGCGCCGAAATCACGTTGAAGACCAACGCGTGGCGCATGAACGGGATGTCTTTACGGATGCGGAAAAATTCCATCTCTATTCCTTAGTTCGCAGGTTTCCAGACGGTGCCGATCGACAGCGACTGCAGTTTCTTCTTACGGCCGTACCACAGGTTCACCACGCCGCGCGAAACGAAGACTGCGGAGAACATCGAGGTCAGGATACCCAGGCTGTGCACCACGGCGAAGCCACGCACTGCACCGGAACCGAACACGAGCAGCGCGATACCCACGATCAGGGTGGTCACGTTGGAGTCCAGGATGGTGTGCCAGGCGTGCTCGAAGCCGGCGGCAATTGCCGACTGCGGGTTGGCGCCATTGCGCAGCTCTTCGCGGATACGCTCGTTAATCAGCACGTTGGCGTCAATCGCCATACCAAGTGCCAGCGCGATTGCCGCGATACCCGGCAGGGTCAGCGTGGCTTGCAGGCGGGACAGCACAGCGATCAGCAGCAGCAGGTTGACTGCCAGTGCCAGCACGCTGAAGGCGCCGAACATCATGTAGTAGATGATCATGAAGACCGCGATGGCGGCAAAGCCATACATCGTGGAGTGGAAGCCCTTGGAGATGTTTTCAGCGCCCAATGCAGGACCCACGGTACGCTGTTCGATCACTTCCATCGGAGCGTACAGCGCGCCGGCGCGCAGCAGCAGTGCCAGCTCTGCGGAGTTTTCCGCATTGCCCATGCCGGTGATCTGGAAGCGGCTACCCAGTTCGCTCTGGATGGTTGCCACGGACAGCACTTCGGCCTTCTTCTTCTCGAACAGCACGATAGCCATCTTCTTGCCGACGCGGTCGCGGGTCGCGTCACGCATCTTCTTGCCGCCATCGCCGTTCAGGTCGATGCTGACGGCCGGCTGCTGGTTCTGGTCGAAGGTGGCGGTTGCGCTGGAGATGTAATCACCAGTCAGCACCACATCCTTGGACAGCACGACTGGCACGCCTTTGCCGACGGTGAACAGTTCGGAGTTGTACGGAATCGCTGCGGTCAGCTCGGTGCCCGGGGTGACGGTCTCGTCGACCATGCGCACTTCCAGGGTGGCGGTACGGCCGATGATGTCCTTCGCGTGCGCGGCATCCTGCACGCCTGGCAGCTGCACCACGATGCGGTCAGGGCCTTGCTGCTGGATCACCGGCTCGGACACGCCCAGTTCATTCACACGCTTGCCCAGGGTGGCGATGTTCTGCTGCACGCCATTGTCCAGGGTTGCCTTCAGGGCAGCCGGCTTCAGGGTCGCGACCAGGCGCAGTTCGTCGCCTTCGGTGGCGTCGACTACGTCCATGTCCGGCTGCTGGTCCTTGATGATGCCCTTGGCTTGCTGGCGCAGCGCATCTTCGCGGAACTTGATGATGATGGAATCGCCCACACGGTCAATGCCGGCGTGGCGAATGTTCTTCTCGCGCAGCTGGTTCTTGATGGCAGCCTGGGTACCCTGGATACGCTTGGTGACCGCAGCCCGGGTGTCGACCTGCATCAGGAAGTGCACGCCGCCGCGCAGGTCCAGGCCCAGGTACATTGGCAGTGCGCCGACAGCGCGCATCCAGTCAGGGGTATTCGACACCAGGTTGACGGTGACGATATAGGTCGGGTCGTTCGGGTCCGGGTTCAGGCCTTTTTCAAGCGCCAGGCGGCCCTTGAACTGGGCATCGGTGTCGGGGAAGCGGGCGCGCACGTAAGTGTGCATGCCGGCGCCGTCCAGCGCTACGCCGTCGTTCTTGACGTTAGCTTGTTTCAGGAGCGTGTCCACCTGGGTTGCCAGGGCACTCGTCACCTTGACGGTGGACTTGGCGCTGGTGATCTGCAGGGCAGGTGTCTGGCCGAAGTAGTTAGGCGCCGTGTACAGGGCGCCGAGCAGCACCACGACGACGATAAGGATGTATTTCCAGATTGGATAACGATTCATAGTCTTCAGCGTTCAGGGTGGGCGGCACGCTCGCCGCCCATGCCGGTTATCACAGGCTCTTCAGGGTGCCTTTCGGCAGCTGGGAGGAAATGGCGTGCTTTTGCACCCAGACTTCGGTGCCCTGGGAGACTTCGATGGCCACGTTCTGGTCGTTCACCTTGGTCACTTTGCCCATGATGCCGCCGATGGTTACCACTTCGTCGCCCTTGGCCAGGGCTTCCATCATGGCTTTCTGCTCTTTCGCGCGCTTTTGCTGAGGACGAATCATCAGGAAGTACATCACCACAAACATCAGGATCAGTGGTGCGAAGGTGGTCAGGCTGCCCATGGCGCCTGCGTCGGCTGCGGTCTGGGCGTATGCGTTGGAAATGAACACGGTGACTCCAAGTTCTAGTTAGGTAAAAAATAAGCGGTGTATTCTAGCACCCGCCACGCTGCCGACCTATATAAGGGCGGCTTGCCGTTTTTTAAATACCACGCGCACGGTCGGCGTGGAATTGCTGCACCCAGTCCGGGAAGCGGTCTGCGTCCAGGGCATCGCGCATCTGCTGCATGATGTCGAGGTAGTAATGCAGGTTATGAATGGTGTTCAGGCGCGCCCCCAGGATCTCCTGCGCACGGTGCAGGTGGTGCAGGTAGGCGCGGCTGAAGTTGCGGCAGGTGTAGCAGGAGCAGGTCGGGTCCAGTGGCTCCTTGTCATCCTTATAACGCGCATTTTTGATCTTGACGTCGCCGAAGCGGGTGAAGATCCAGCCGTTACGGGCATTCCGGGTCGGCATCACGCAGTCGAACATGTCGACGCCGTTGGCCACGCCGTTGACCAGGTCTTCCGGGGTGCCGACGCCCATCAGGTAGTGCGGCTTGTTCTCCGGCAGGCGCGGGCCGACGTGCTGCAGGATGCGCATCATGTCTTCCTTCGGCTCGCCCACCGACAGGCCACCGATCGCCAGGCCCGGGAAATCGATCTTTTCCAGGCCTTCCAGCGATTCGTCGCGCAGGTTTTCATACATGCCGCCCTGGACGATGCCGAACAGCGCGTTCGGGTTTTCGCCGGCCTTGAACTCGTTCATCGAACGCTGGGCCCAGCGCAGGGACATGCGCATCGACTTGGCTGCCTCTTCCAGCGTTGCCGGGCGGCCGTCGATTTCATACGGGGTGCATTCGTCGAACTGCATCACGATGTCGGAGTTCAGCACGCGCTGGATCTGCATCGAGATTTCCGGCGACAGGAACAGCTTGTCGCCGTTGATCGGGGAGTTGAAGGTCACGCCTTCCTCGGTGATCTTGCGCATTTCGCCCAGGGAGAACACCTGGAAGCCGCCGGAGTCGGTCAGGATCGGCTTGTCCCAGCCCATGAAGCCGTGCAGGCCGCCGAACTTGGACATCACGTCGTTACCCGGGCGCAGCCACAGGTGGAAGGTGTTGCCGAGAATGATTTGGGCGCCGATTTCCTTCAGCTCCAGCGGCGACATGGCCTTGACGGAGCCGTAGGTACCAACCGGCATGAATATCGGGGTCTGCACCTCGCCGTGATTGAGCTTGACCGTGCCGCGGCGGGCGTGGGTCTTGCCGGTGGTGTCTTTTTTGATGAGTTTAAATTCCAGCATCGGTATTCCTTATGCTCTGTTGTGCGTCGTCAGCAGCATGGCGTCGCCATAGCTGAAGAAGCGGTATTCGTTCGCGATCGCGTGCTGGTAGGCGTGGCGGATCTCGGTGAAACCTGCGAAAGCGCTCACCAGCATCAGCAGGGTCGATTTCGGCAGGTGGAAGTTGGTGATCAGGCGGGTCACCGTCTTGAATTTGTAGCCCGGAGTGATGAACAGGTTGGTGTCGCCGCTGCCCGCTTCCAGCGTGCCGCCCTGCGAAGCCGATTCCAGGGCGCGCAGCGAGGTGGTGCCCACGGCTACCACGTCGCGGCCGGCGGCGCGGGCTTCGCGCACTGCGTCCACGGTTTCCTGCGGCATGGTGTACCACTCGGTATGCATCTTGTGCTCGGCCAGGTTCTCGGTGCGCACCGGCTGGAAGGTGCCTGCGCCCACGTGCAGGGTGACGTAGGCGAACTTCACGCCCTTGGCGCGCAGTTTTTCCAGCAGCGGCTCATCGAAATGCAGGCCGGCGGTTGGAGCGGCCACGGCGCCCGGCACCTTGTTGAAGACGGTCTGGTAGCGCGTTTCGTCCACTTCGCCCGGTGCATGCTCGATGTAGGGCGGCAGGGGCAGGCGGCCGTATTGCTCGATCAGGTCGAACACGTCGGCATCGAAATGCAGTGTGTAGAACTCGCCGGCGCGCTCGCCGACTGTTACGTCGAAGGCATCGGCCAGGCGGATCTTCACGCCAGGGCCGGGCGATTTCGAGGCGCGCACCTGGGCCAGCACGGTGCGGGTGTCGAGCACGCGCTCCACCAGCGCTTCAACTTTGCCGCCACTGTCCTTGACGCCGAAGAAACGGGCCTTCAGGACGCGGGTATTGTTCATCACCAGCAGGTCGCCAGCCTGGAGCTGGTCGAGGATGTCGGTGAACTGGCGGTCGTGCAGGGTCTTGCCGTCCACGTGCAGCAAGCGCGATGCGCTGCGGTCCGGCAGCGGGACCTGCGCAATACGCTCTGGCGGCAGGTGGAAATCGAAATCGGATAGCGAATACATTGACGGACTACTAAAACTGTTGGGCAACCCTCTATTTTACGTCATTTGCTCAAATTTCACGCAAAATACGCCCGGTCAGCGTGGCAAGTCTGCTTTGCGCTCAAATTCCGCGAGGTATTCCCTGAAAAATGTGCCGGGGCAGTCGGCGGCGATGCGCAACCATTTCAGTTCCAGGTCAAGATACTGGTTGCCGCCATACAGGCTGTAAGAGGCCAGCCTGCGCGCCGCGCCGCAGTCGCCCCTGCTGGCCCGAGCCTCAAGCGACGGAAGTTTGAGTGCAGGAATACCGTAGACGTGGTTGCCCTGGTCGTTCGGCAAATCCTCGCTCGCCCAGTCAAGCGCCTGCTCACGCACGGCTGGCGGCAGGCTGGCAAATTCCGCTGTGCGGACCCGGCGCGCAAAGTATTGCTGGACGGGCAGCTCGTCAGCGGCGGCGACATCGACCGGCGCACCGCGCAATATCATCATCCGATAGAACTGGATCCGGTCGTCCGTGGACAGTTGCGGCACGGACGCCATTGCCCGTGGCAAGCGCCAGAACTGGTCGCGCAAGGCGGCGCGCGCAGCCTTGTTCGCCGCCAGCGAAGGGCTGTCCGTGCCTCGCGCGATGTAGAAATCGAGCGCAGCGAAGGCACAGAACGCGGCGCCGCAAATCATCACCGCACCGTTCAGGCATAGCGAACGCAGGTCAGGTCTCATCGTCTTTCAGTTAGAATCCAAGCCTGGTGTTTATACCATGCCCAACATGCCGGAAACGAAGCCGCCTGCCAAAACCAAAAAACCAGCCGCCACCACCGAAAGCAAGCTCGCCAAGCTTGGCTTGCGCGCGGACATGGACCTGGTGCTGCACCTCCCCATGCGTTATGAGGATGAGACGGAAGTCCTGACGATCCGTGAAGCCTGCATGCGCGGCGGCGAAGTGTCGCAGGTGGAAGGCGTGGTCACCTCCAACGAAATCGCCTATAAGCCTAGGCGCCAGCTGCTGGTGCATATCGCCGACGAAACGGGCGACATCCAGCTTCGCTTCATGAATTTCTACGGAAGCCAGGTCAAGCAACTGGCCGAGGGCACCCGTGTACGGGCACGGGGCGAAGTACGGCATGGCTTCTTCGGCGCCGAGATGGTGCACCCGGCCTACAAGATCGTGAATGAAGGCGCCCCGCTGCCGACTTCCCTCACGCCGGTTTACCCATCCGGCGAAGGCTTGTCGCAACTGGTGCTGCGCCGAGCGATAGCCGACGCGATGAAGCGCGTGGACTGGACCGACACCCTGCCGCCGGAAATCCTCAAGGCCATGCGCCTGCATCCGCTCGAATCCGCGGTACGCACCCTGCATTACCCGCCGGCCGAGATCGACGAGAATGCGCTGATCGAGCGTACCCACCCGGCCTGGACCCGCGTGAAGTTCGATGAATTGCTGGCGCAACAGCTCTCGCTGAAACGGGCGCAGCGTGCGCGCCGTGCCAAGGGCGCGGCAGTGCTGGGCAAGGTCGGTTCCTTGTCGTCAGCCTTCGAGTCTTCGCTGCCGTTCAAGCTGACGAAAGCGCAGCAGCGCGTGCTGAAGGAAATCCGCGCCGACATCAAACAGCCGTACCCGATGCAACGCCTGCTGCAGGGCGACGTCGGCAGCGGCAAGACCATCGTGGCCGCGCTGTCGGCCGCGCAGGCCATCGACAGCGGCTACCAGGCCGCCCTGATGGCGCCGACCGAAATCCTGGCCGACCAGCATTTCCGCAAGATCGCCGCCTGGCTCGAACCGCTGGGCGTGAAGGTCGCATGGCTGACCGGCAGCCTGAAAAAGAAGGAAAAGGAAGCCGCCTACGCACTGGTGGAATCCGGCGAAGCGCAACTGGTGATCGGCACCCACGCCATCATCCAGGACACTGTACAGTTTGCAAAGCTCGGCCTTGTGATCGTGGACGAGCAGCACCGCTTCGGTGTCGGCCAGCGCCTGACCTTGCGCAACAAGGGCAATGGCGACAACGTACCGCACCAGCTGATGATGTCCGCTACGCCGATCCCGCGCACGCTGGCCATGACCTACTACGCCGACCTGGAAGTGTCGGTGATCGACGAACTGCCGCCAGGCCGAACGCCGATCGTCACCGCTGTGGTCGACCAGAATCGCCGCGACGAGGTGATCGCCCGCGTGCATGCTGCCGCGCTGGAAGGCCGCCAGGCTTACTGGGTCTGCCCGCTGATTGAAGAATCGGAAGCGCTGCAATTGCAAACCGCGACCGAGACCTACGAGACCCTGGCCGCCGCCCTGCCCGACCTGCGCGTCGGCCTGGTGCACGGCCGCCTGAAGCCGGCCGAAAAGGCGGAAGTAATGGACGCCTTCGCTGCCGGCGAGATCCACGTTCTTGTCGCAACCACCGTGATCGAAGTTGGCGTCGACGTGCCGAATTCCTCGCTGATGGTGATCGAGCACGCCGAACGCTTCGGCCTGTCGCAACTGCACCAGCTGCGCGGTCGCGTTGGCCGCGGCTCGGCAGCGTCGGTCTGCCTGCTGCTGTATCAAAGCCCGCTCGGCCCTGTCGCCAAGCAGCGCCTGATGACGATGCGCGAAACCACCGATGGTTTCGAGATCGCGCGGCGCGACCTGGAGATCCGCGGCCCGGGCGAATTCCTGGGCTCACGCCAATCCGGCCAGGCCATGCTGCGCTTCGCCGACCTGGAGACGGATGGCTGGCTGGTCGACCAGGCGCGCGACCTGGCACACGCCCTGCTGCACGAAGCAACGCCCGCCAACCAGGCCACGGTGGAAGCCCACCTGGAGCGCTGGCTCGGCGGCCGCGAAGAATTCCTGAAGGTTTAACGCGCCGGCTGCTCGAAAATGCAGCCGACGTAGCTTTGCACGACTACCTGCATCCGGTCGACATTGCCGATCTGGCCCGGGAAGCGGGCTGCCGTCTGGTCCGCACACAGGTCGGAACGCTGGTGCAGGCGGTCGATGCACTCCGACTCAGACAGGCCGTACTTGTTGCGCGCGCAGGACTTTTCCAGTTTGCGGCCCATGTCTTTCAACATGCTGGCGTCGGCGCCGGAGACCTGCAGCACCGCATTCGCGGCCGCCTCGCCGGAATCAGGCTTCTGTTCAGTTTCGACGACTTGGACCTCTACCGGTTCGGCTGCTTGCCGCCGGCGTTCGATCACCGTGGTCAAGCCCCATCCCAGCGCAACCAGCACGGCAGCCTTCGCTACCAGGCCAAGGTTCCAGCCATGCCTGACCGGAACGGGTTCAGGCGCTGCCCGCATACGCTCGCGCATGCGCGAATCCGGCAACGCTTCCGCCGGGCCGCCGGCCTTGGCATAGCAAACGCCGCAGGCGGGGCACTGCCATTCGGGATTAGCGGCGTCCTTCGGGCGCACATGGCTGCATTTCGGGCAAATAGTCGTTTTATCCATCTCCGCTTGCGCGTTGCGCCTGTCAGTTTTTACTTGTCGGGGTTGCGACCAGGGATTCAACTTCAGCGGTCAAGGAGATGATGCGGGGCACGCCATTGACCAACGCGATCTCCGCCTTCTGCTTGCTGAGCGATTCCATGCGCTCTCCCGGCAGCAGCACCACTTCTTTCGCGACGTCGCGCGCGGTGGCGCTGTGACCATTGGCGGCCAACGATACCTCGCGGTTGCTGACTTCATAGGTCGACTGGAGTTGCACGCTCCAGAGGCCTTCCAACATGGCCTTGTACTCGTTCACGCTCATGCGGGACAAGCCACCGCCCCTGCCCGGCATCGAAACCATGATCATCGCGTTTGGCGCGAAATTGGCCATCAGGCGGTCGGCGTCGTGGCGCTGAACCGAAGTTTCCACGTCCCCCATCACTGTGAGCACTTCGGCTTCGGTAAGCCGTTTACCGCTGCACGCGACAGTGGCGGCAATTACAGTGATGATTATTGCAATCTTTTTCATATTCGCAATGATACATTATGTGACACGTGTCGCATAAACTTCTTGCCTTCATGTGACACATGTCGCACAATGCTGTCATACGTCACAAGGAGTCCCCATGGCCATTCCATCCATTACCGAATTAACGCTGCTCAAGGCACTTTGGAAACAGCATCCGCTTAGCGCCCGTGAAATCCATGAACGCGTCGAGGAGGAGTTGGCCTGGTCCTACTCGTCGACGCGTAAAACCCTGGAGCGGATGCTGGAGAAAGGCATGATCAGCCTGCATTCCGCCCATGGCATGAACGTATACGCGCCAGTACTCGAAAAGGTTGAAACGCTGGCTGCATTTGCCCACGATTTCAGCCACCGCGTGATGGAAATGAATGCGCCGCTGCCGGTAAACATGTTCACCGGCTCCAAGCTGGTCAACCAGAGCGAGCTGAAAGAGCTGGAACAATTGCTGAGCGAATGGCCGGAAGATAAGGAGTAAGTCAAATGTTCGCCCTGGTTTTCCTGCAGGCCAGCGTTGCCAGCTTGCTGGCTGGTGCTGGCGCCTGGTTCTTGCTTCGCTTTGCCGCCCGCGCCTGGCCGGCGCTTGAAGCACGACGCGCGCCCTGGCTGCTCGGTGTCGCCGCGGTTGCGGGCACCCTGGCGCTTGGGTTGCTGCCCGGCGCCGCACGCCTGAGCATCGTTCCCACCGTTGAACTGCCAGCCGTTCTTGCCTCCGCCAGCCAATCCGATGCCGGCGCCGGTGACGCCTCGCCCGGCGGCAATGACGGCGAAGACGCCGCATTCGACGGCCACGGCGCAGTCCCCATGCAGCCAACCCCCGCACTCCTCTGGCTGGGGTACTCCTGGCTCACCCTCTACTGCGCCGGCCTGGCCGCGACAGCAGCCCGCTGGCTGCAAGCCAACCGTCGCCTCGCCGCCCTGATCTCTGCCTCGCAGCCGCTGGACCGTTTCGACCTGGACGCCCATCCCGGCTTCGCCAGCCTGCATCGCGAGTTGCCTGAGGTACGTGAAATCGAGGCGCCCATCGCCCCCATGCTGGCCGGCCTGCTCCATCCTGTCCTGCTGCTGCCGCGCCACCTGCGCGAGTTCGACCCGGTCCAACAACGCCTGGTCATCGAACACGAACTGACCCACCTCGACCGCCGCGACCCGCTGTGGGTGCATGCCTGCTTCCTGCTGCAAGCCATCCAATGGTTCAATCCCATGGTGGCCCGCCTGGGCCAGCGCATGGCGTGGGCGCAGGAACTTGGCTGCGACCGCACTGTATTGCAAGGCCGCCCCGCCACGCAGCGCCGCGCCTATGCCAACGCGCTGCTCGCGCAAATGCGGATGCAGGCCATGCCCGGCCATGGAACGGCCCTCGCTTTCGGTGGGCGCGTGGCAGACGCTGTCGCCTCCCGCATCGGAATGATCCGCGACGGCGTTCCCGCCATGCCACACGTCGTTGCAAACGCTTTGGGCTGGGCAGCAATGCCGGCGCTTCTGGCCGCCAGCGTACTGCTGCAACCAGCCCTGGCATGGCGCCTTGAAGCTGCGACACCCGGCAGCGCCGCTGCAACGCCCGCCGCGCTGGCCTCAGCTTCTCAGTCCGCCTCCGCCAAAGCTACCCTGCCCCGCTGGCAAGCTCCGATGGACCGGCTGCGCGTCAGCGCCTTCTTCGGCATCCTGCACGCGCCAACGGGCCGCCAGCATGGCGGCATGGACTTCGCCGCCCGCACCGGCACCCCCATCGTCGCCCCAGCCGACGGCATCGTCATCGCCTCAACGAACAGCTACATGGGCGAAGGCAAGTGGGGAGAACTGATCGCCATCGAACACGCCAACGGCCTGCGTTCCCTGTACGCCCACATGGACAAGCGCCTGGTGAAGGAAGGTGAACGCGTCGTCGCCGGCCAGCAGATCGGCACCGCCGGCGCCAGCGGCAAAGCCACCGGCCCGCACCTCCACATGGAAGTCAGCCGCGATGGGCAGAACATCGACCCGCAACTCCTGCTTGGCAACCTTGAAGCCAACGCCACCCGAACCGCGCTGCAACGCCTTAAAACGAGCCGCTCAAGCTAACCATCCCCGCCGCCACTAAGCAGATGCCGCGCGCAGCCCGGCAGTGGCGGCGCTCGCCCTGAGGAACCGCAATGAAGAACACAATATTCATGCTGGCCGCCGCGCTGGCAGCCCAAGCCGCGCCCGCACAGCCCGTCGTCGAGATCAAATCGGCACGCCTGGACCAGCGCAGGGAAGATACCGCCAGCACCGTCGTGCTGACCCGAGAAGAGCTGGCCGCAAACGGCGACCGGACCTTGGCCGACGCCCTGCGCCGCCTGCCCGGCATCACCATCAGCGACAGCGCCGGGATCCGCATGCGCGGCCTGGGCAAGGGCTACACGCAGGTCCTGCTGAACGGCCAGCCCGCCCCCAACGGCTTCTCACTGGACAGCCTGCCGCCGGAGGTGATCGAGCGCGTCGAGGTGCTGCGCAGCGCGTCCGCCGTGCTGGGAACGCAAGGCATCGCAGGCACCGTCAACATCGTTTTGCGCAAATCAGCCAGCCGCAGCACGCAGGAAATGCAGCTCGGGATGGATAACGTGCACGGCGCATGGTCGCCGCGCGTCACCGCGCAATCCAGCGGCAAGGCTGACGGCTGGTCGCACAATGCCAGCGCCGTGCTATCACGCAGCAACACGCCCGCCGACCGCACCATCACCGACAGCGCGCCCGGCATGCGGCGCACTATCCGTTCGCACGAAGACAACGTCGGCGAATCGCTCAACCTCAGTCCGCGGCTGAACTGGACCAGCGCAAATGGCGACAGTTTCGCGCTGCAAACCATTGCCACCGTCAATCAGCGCGACATCAAATACCGCTCGCAGGAGGAGGTGCTGCTCGGCGAGTCAGGCGACTTTGCCGCTGTGCGCAGCCGCTTCCATATGCGCGGCTATTTCCTGCGCAGCGAGCTGACGTGGCAACCCGGCGGAGGGCAATGGGAGCTCAAGCTGGGCGGCAGCACAGCCCCTCGCGACACCGATTTCGATTTCTCCGGCTTGCCGCTGGCCGGGCCCGGCCCGACCGTGCGCCACGTCGATGGCGATATCCGCGAACACGGCTTCAACTACGGCGGCAAATATTCCCAACCGCTTGGCAATGGCCACGCCCTAGTGGCGGGCTGGGACGGCTCCTCCCTGCAGCGCAGGCAAACCCGCGTCGAGCACGAGTACAACCACACCGGCGCGCTCAATTTCCTGCGCGACGACCGCTACGACGGCCGCATCGAACGGCTGGCTGCCTTCGCGCAGGACGAATGGAAGCGCGGCGCCGACTCCTGGTCCGCCGGCCTGCGCTGGGAAACCATGCGCACTGCAGCGCACGGCCGCAACGCCGCCTCCGTGCGCCAGCGCAGCAGCGTCGCCAGCCCCGTGCTCGAATGGATGCGCAAGCTGCCCGGTGATAGCCAATTGCGCCTTGGCGCCAGCCGCAGCTACAAGGCGCCCAATATGCTGGACCTGATCCCGCGCCGCTTCACGTCGGACAATAACAACAGCCCGACCAATCCAGACACCCAGGGCAACCCGGCCCTGCGCCCCGAACTGGCATGGGGTCTCGACGCCGGCATCGACTATTACTTCTCCAAGGACAGCCTGCTCAGCGCCAGCATCTATGCACGCGATATCGACAATGTGATCCTGCCCACGCTGTACCGCGATGGCGAACGCTGGGTCAGCATGCCGGCCAACCACGGCGGTGCGCGCGTGCACGGCCTCACGCTGGAGTTGCGCATGCCGCTCACCGCGTCGCTCTCGGTGCGCGCCAACGCTACATTCAACCGTTCGCGCCTGGACAGCGTGCCTGGCCCCGACAACCGCCTCGCAGAGCAAACTCCGCTAAGCGGCAGCGCAGCCCTCAGCTATAAGCGAGGCGCGCTGACGCTGGATGCCGAGTTCTCTTACGAAGCGGGTGGGCCAAGCCGCGATTCGGCTACCTTCGTTTCAACTGAGCCGTACCAGCGCAAGCTGGACCTGCGCGCCACCTGGAAGCTGTCGCCGCACCAGGAAGTCCGGCTCGCCCTATCCGACGTATTGCACCCAGACCGCGCCACCAGCGACAGCTATGAGGGCCTGGACTGGCGCCAAACCACCATCAGCACGCGCGGCGGCACGACGCTACGGCTCAACTACAAGCAAGACTTCAACTAAAAAAAGAAATATTGTCTGTTCCCTACGAATTTGCCAGGTTGCACATTGTTATGCGAAACTCGCGCGCTATGCCAAAGATCACCAACATCCTCCTGATGGCCATGCTGGCCGCCGCCAACATCTTGCAGCCCGCCGCCGCGATGCCCGAGCCATTGGACATCCCGCCTCCGCAGGAAGAGAAAGAATCGAAGGACTCGCTCCTGCAGCAATGGCGCCTGCCGTTGGAAGGAGGCCGCGTCAGCAGCTTCTTTGGCGCCGCACGCGGACGCCGCGCGCATGGCGGCATCGACTTCTCCGTGCCGCACAACACACCAGTGATGGCGACCAATGACGGCACCGTGGTCGCATCCGGTGTGGGCTACCTGGGCGATCGCAAATACGGCAATGTGGTGGTGATCGAACATGAAGGCGGCCTGCGCTCGCTGTACGCCCACCTGAACAAGCGCAATGTGAATGTCGGCGACAGCGTGACTGCCGGCGAATTGATCGGCCTGTCCGGCGCCACCGGCCACGCCACCGGCCCGCACCTGCACCTGGAGGCTTACCAGGACGGCACCCGCATCGACCCGAACCGTTTCATGCTGGCCAACCTGGAAGACAACGCGCTTCCATCGGCAATGCACGCCAAGCGCACCGGTGTTGAAGAAGTGCCGCCAGCGCCGCACAAAGCCGGCAAAGGCCGCAAAGCTGCGCGCGACGCCAGCGACAAGCCTTCGAAAAAGAAAACGCAGGTAGCGCAGAAGTCCGGCAAGGCGCGCCGGCACGCCTGAGCCGGGGCCGCCCGCCTCAGTTCAGAGGCAGAGGTAAATGCGGTTGGCCAGGTCCAGCATGAAGGCCGGCTGCAAATAAGCCATGAACGCCAGCGCCAGCACGGCTGCACCCAGCACCCACAGGCCGATGCGGAGCAGCCGCTGTTTCATGTCAGGCCACCTTCAGGTTTGCTTCGCTGCGAGACAGCGGGCGCTCATCGATCGGCAGGTTGGCCAGGCCGGCAAAGATGCCCAGGCCAAGCGTAATACCCCACACCACATCGTAGCTGCCAAGCTTGTCAAACACGTAGCCACCCAGCCATACGCCGATAAAGCTGCCTACCTGGTGCGACAGGAACACCACGCCGGCCAGCATCGACATGTGCTTCAGGCCGAACACGCCGGCAATGATGCCATTGGTGAGCGGCACCGTGGCCAGCCACAGGAAGCCGATGGCCGCGGCGAACAGGTAGACCGACCACTGCGACAGTGGTGCCATCAGGAACAGGCCAATCACTACCGAACGCGCGAAGTAGATTGAAGAAAGCAGGTAGCGCTTCGGCATGCGCCCACCCAGCTGGCCGGCGGTGAAGGAGCCGAAAATGTTGAACAGGCCAATCAGCGCCAGCGCCATCACCGCCACGCCAGGAGTCGCAATGCCTTTGTCCTTCAGGTAGGCCGGCAAGTGCGCGCCGACAAAGACCAGTTGGAAGCCGCACACGAAATAGCCTGTCACCAGCAGCAGGAAAGAGCGGTTGCCGACCGCTTCGCGCATCGCCTCGCCCACGCTCTGGTGGGCACCGCCAGCCGCCACTTCATGTTTCGGCTCGCGCATGAAGGATGTCATGGGAATCATCAGCAGGAATACCACGCCTGCCAGGGCGTAGAAGGCGTGCTGCCAGCCGATGGCGGAAATCAGCTGCTGCTCGATGGGCATCATCAGGAACTGCCCAAAGGAGCTGGCCGCGCCTGAAACACCGAAAGCCCAGGAGCGCTTTTCCACCGGCGCCGCGCGGCCGATGATGCCACTCACCGCGCCGAAAGCAGTACACGCCAGGCCAAGCCCAATGAACACGCCGGAACCAATGATGAACAGCGCTGGCTGGGTCACCGTCGCCATCCACAGCAAGCCAGCCATATAGGAGAAGGCGCCGGCAATCACCACGCGCTGGGTGCCCCAGCGGTCGGCCACCATGCCGGCGAAGGGGCCGAAAGCGCCCCACAGCAGGTTTTGCAGCGCCAGCGCCAGCGAATAGGTTTCGCGGGTCCAGCCATTGGCCTGGGAAATCGGCTGCATCCAGAAGCCGAAGCCATGGCGCACGCCCATCGACAGTGTCAGTACCACGCCCGTCGCAAGCAGGATCGTCTGGAGATTGAGGTGGCGGTCGTTGCTGGTCATGGCGGCATCCTGGCTGGCAAAGAAAGCCAGTGTAAAGGATGGCGCCGAATCCTGCTGGCGACCGCCAAAACTGGTTTAGCGCTTCCAGTAACTCATCCGGCCGCTCATGGTGATGGTGCCTGCGCCTGTCAGCATGTCTTCAGTTCCCTGCAGCTGGCCGCCGCCGGTGGCGAAGATGTACTGGCCAGTTCCGCCGATGATCTGGAAGGTGGCGCCGTTGAAAACGTAGTTGCTACCCTGGCCGGTCGGCACGAACTGGCCGCTGTAGTTCGCGTAAATCTGGTCGCCGGAAATGGTCATCAGGATCAGGCGCCCGCGGCTGAAATTGTAAATGGCGCCATCCGGGGTAATGCAGTCGTTGGCGACGTAGGCGACACGGCCCAGCAGTGCGCTGGTGCCGTGGCCAGTGATGGTTCCGCCGAATTGGGAGGGGCAGCGCGGCGACGGACCGGGTACTTCCTGGATCACGCCGGTTACTTGAAGATCAGTAGTAACCCATTGTGCCGAAGCGGCGCTGGATGCCAATGCCAGCGCTGCTCCGCCCGCCAGCTTCAGGATTGCTTGATGCATACCACCCTCCAACCAAAGTTAAAAATACGATAATAACTTTATGACAATTGGAGGGCTAATGGTTTTTTGTAAAGAGTTGTCGTGTGTCGCGTAAGCGTCAATCCACGCTGTAGCGCACACCCAGTTGGCCACGCAGTTCGTCGAGTACGCCCATCAGCGCCACGGTTTCGTCGAGCGGCATTTCCGGGCTTTCCAGCAGGCCTTCACGCAGGCAGCGCCCCACTTCGATCGCTTCGTGCGCATAACCGTTGCCGATGCGCGGGAAGTGGAATTGGCGCTCGCTGCCGTCGTTCATCACGATGCTGAAACGTTCGGCCTGGTGGAAGCGGCCATGCAGGCGCAGGAAGCCTTTGTCGCCGCAGACGCTCAGCGTGGCAGGGGTGCGGGCGTTCAGGCTGCAGCTGCAGGCCGACAGCGAACCGTCTTCGTGGCGCAGCACAAAATTGGCTTGCACGTCCACGCCGTTGGGCGCCAGTTCCCCATGACCGTGCGCGGCTTTCACCGGGCCCTGGAAGAAGGCCGCCATTGACAACGGGTAGATACCCAGGTCGAGCAAGGCGCCGCCCCCCAGCGCCGGGTTGAACAAGCGGTGCTCAGGGCCGGCATCGGACGGGAAGCCCAGGTCGGCCTGCAGGTTGCGCACGGTGCCGATTTCGCCCATGTCGATCATGCGCTTGGCTTCCAGGATGGCCGGCTGGAAGCGCGTCCACATGGCTTCCATTACGAACAGCTTGCGTTCGCGCGCCAGGTCGACGATTTCCTGCGCCTCGCGGCGGTTCAGCGTAAAGGCTTTTTCGACCAGCAGCGCTTTGCCCGCCTTCAGGCACATGATGGCGTTCTCGTGGTGCATGGCATGGGGCGTAGCGATGTAGATCACATCCACGCCATCGTCGTCGGCCAGCGCCTGGTAGTTGCCGTGCGCGCGCCTGACGCCATACTCCTTGGCGAACTCGGTAGCGCTATCTAAGCTGCGTGAGGCAACCGCTGCCAGTTCGACATCGGGCACCTCGCGCAATGCCGTAGCGAAAGCCTTGGCGATCTTGCCGGTGCCGAGGATGCCCCAGCGAATAATCTTTTCCATTCAAAGCTCCTTTTCAAACGGGCTTCCGCTTCGGGCGGAAGACCGTGTCGTCTGCATAAAAAGCATCGTCCTGCTGCGGCCACCAGCCGGGAATACCCAGCACTGGCAGTGGCGTGAAGCCGCCCTTGGCCAAACCCTCGTTGGCGAGGCGCGCTGCCTCATCTCCGTCCAGCCATGTGCGGCGGCCAGTTTCATCTTGTGCCCAGTAAGCGTCGCCGGCCAGCACCACGCGGGTGTGGGCGGTAATGGCCTTGTAGGGCGCCACCAGCTTCTCCATCAGCGCGTGGCCGAACAGCCAGACTTGCGCATCGCGGCCAAACATGGCGGCGCGCTCCACAAAGGCTTCGTTCCAGCGGTGGCCACGCAAGGCATCGACCAGGGCCACGCCTTCGGCGTCATCGCGCACTACCAGCAGCGCTGAGTTTTCGTCATAGATAGTAGCAGCATCGCGCGCAGGACCGCGCGACTTGCCCACGCCATCCTGCGCGATTTGCGCGGCCTGCAAGGCGTTGAGCTGGCGTTTGATTTGCGGGAAGGTCAGCCAGACAAGGCCATTGAAGAAATCGTGAAGGTTGTCGCGGGTGGGCACCTGGCCGGTGGCGCCGATGAATTCTTCGTAGGCCGTGCCTTCCGGGAGTGCGGCTTGCGGCACGAAGCGCAGCGGCTGGCCCGCGTGGTTGACCAGGGACAGTGCAGCCGCCTGTTGGCAGAACGGCTCGACCACGCTGGGCAGGGAGAGGTCGATGCGGGAGGCAGCTTCCCGCACCGAGTCGAACCAGGCGCGGGACCAGTCGATTTCCTGGAACACGAGGTTCTTAGGCCATTTTCCAGTTGATCGTTTCGCCTGCGTTCAGCGGGATCAGCTTGGAATCGCCGAACGGCAAGTCGGCTGGCAGCGTCCACTGCTCGCGCTTGAGAGTAATCGTGCCCTTGTTCGGCTCGAGGCCGTAGAACGCCGGGCCGTTCAGGGAGGCGAAGGCTTCCAGCTTATCCAATGCACCGGCGCGGGCAAAGGCTTCGGTGTACAGCTCCATCGCATGCAGAGCGGTGTAGCAGCCGGCGCAGCCGCAGGCGGCTTCCTTGGCGCCCTGCGCGTGCGGCGCGGAGTCGGTGCCGAGGAAGAAGCGCTCGTCGCCGCTGGTGGCGGCAGTCACCAGCGCCAGGCGGTGCTCTTCACGCTTCAGCACCGGCAGGCAGTAGTAGTGAGGGCGAATGCCGCCCTTGAAAATCTCGTTGCGGTTGTACAGCAGGTGGTGGGCGGTGATGGTGGCGGCGATCGGGCCCTCCGCTTCGGCCACGTATTGCGCGGCATCCTTGGTGGTGATGTGCTCGAACACGATGTTCAGGGCCGGCAGGTCTTTGCGCAGCGGGCGCATGACGCGTTCGATGAACACGGCTTCACGGTCGAACAGGTCGATGTCCTGGTCGGTCACTTCGCCGTGCACCAGGAATGGCATGCCGACTTCCTGCATGGTTTCCAGCACCTTGTAGCACTTGGCCAGGTCGGTCACGCCAGCGTCGGAGTTGGTGGTGGCGCCGGCCGGGTACAGCTTGACCGCGTGCACGAAGCCGCTGTCGGCGGCGCGGATGATTTCGTCCGGCGAGGTGTTGTCGGTGAGGTAGAGCGTCATCAGCGGTTCGAAGTCCATGCCTTGCGGCAGGGCGGCCAGGATGCGGTCGCGGTAGGCGGCGGCTTGCGCCACGGTGGTGACAGGAGGTTTCAAATTTGGCATCACGATCGCACGGCCAAACTGGCGCGCGGTGTCCGGCAGGACGCTGGCCATGGTGGCGCCGTCACGCAGGTGAAGATGCCAGTCGTCTGGACGGGTAATGGTGATGCTGTGCGGGATCTCGAAGTCACTCATGGCGGCAGGCTTTCTTTCAAAACGAATCCCGACATTTTACCTGTTGAACCGCACCTGCCGCGAGAATGTGCGATATTGGCGCTTCCCCCGCAATCCATTGAGGAGGCAAGCGATGGCTAGCAAGAACACAGTCTGTCTTTGGTACGACGGCGATGCGCTGGATGCCGCCACCTTCTACGCAAAGACTTTCCCCAATAGCGCCGTCGGCGCAATCAACCGGGCACCGGGCGATTACCCGGACGGCAAACAGGGCGATGTGCTCGTGGTCGAGTTCACGGTAGCCGGCATTCCCTGCATTGGCTTGAACGGCGGCCCCCATTTCAAGCACAGCGAAGCCTTCTCCTTCCAGATCGCCACAGACGACCAGGAGGAGACCGACCGCTTATGGAACGCGATCGTCAGCAACGGAGGCCAGGAGAGCGAGTGCGGCTGGTGCAAGGACCGCTGGGGCCTGTCCTGGCAGATCACGCCCCGCGTCCTGATGGAGGCGATTTCCGACCCGGACCGCGCTGCAGCCAAGCGTGCTTTCGACGCCATGATGGACATGAAGAAAATCGACATCGCCAAGATCGAAAAAGCGCGGCGTGGCGCTGTTTAGGCCTCGGGCGGTGCCGGGTGCTCTTCCGCGTAGCGGCGTGCAGATTCCAGCATCGCGTCCAGTTGGCTGCGGCCGTAGACCTTGCCATGGCTGACCACCATGCGCACCTTGCGGGTGTTGGCGATGTCCTTTAGCGGGTTCGCGTCCAGCACCAGCAGGTCGGCAGCCTTGCCTTTGGCGACGGCGCCGTAGCGTTCCTGCTTGCCCAGGAAGCGCGGGCCGTTGATCACGGACGCTTGCAGCGCCTGCTGCGGCGTCAGGCCGTATTTGACGAAGATGCCCAGTTCATCGTGCAGGCCCTGGCCCGGATAGTCGAAGGAATTCAGGAAACCTGCGTCAGTGCCGGCGATGATGTTGACGCCTTCCTGCTGCAGCAGCGGCAGCAGCGACGCTGCTTTCTCGTAAGAGGCGTGGCGGTAGGCGATGGCCGCCGCATCATCCTTGGCCGCGCGCTGCACGCGCCATTCGTAAGTCTTGCGCAGCCCCTTGCCGATGTATTTCAGGTAGGGGTCGTTGGCGTGGTCGTCCTGGTCCAGGTAGGCGGTGACTTGCGAGCCCACCAGGGTCGGGGTGATCGACATGCCTGCTGCGGCCATGCGGCGGAAGGTGGCGCGCGCAGTCGCTTCGTCAAAGCTCTCCAGGCTGGCGCGCATCGCCTCGCGGCCGGTGATCTTGCCTTCCGCGACGTGGGCGGTCAGCTCCGCTTCACGCGGGGTCGATCCACGCAGGGCGTAGGATTGATGTTCGATGCTGCCCAGGCCAGCCTGCATAACCTGGTCCAGCGTGAGCTGCACTGGCAGGTGGCCGGAAGTCTGCATGCCGCGGGCCTTTGCCTGGCGCACCGCTTCCAGGAAGATTTCCGGCCTCATGGTGTTCTCCGTGATCTTCACGAAGTCCACGCTGCGCGACTGCAGGTAATCGAGCGCCTTGCTGACTTCTTCCGGCGTGCCCACTTCAATGGTGCCTTTCCAAAGAGGCTTGTAGCCTTCCAGCTTCGGACCGGAAGCCAGGATGGTCGGCCCCTCCAGCTTGCCCTGGTTGATCAGGTCGCGCCAATCGAGCACGGTGTCCGACAGGTCGCCGGCGCAATCGCGCACGGTGGTGATGCCGTGCGCGAGGTAAAGGCCCAGCAACTGCTTGTTCTCCTCGATCAGGGCCGGGCCGCCGCCGAAGTGTACGTGGGTATCCCACAGGCCCGGCATCAGGTACTTGCCCGGCAGCTTGACGGTACGCTTGGGGGAGTAGTCTTTCAGCTTTGCGTTGTCGACAACCGCGATGATGTCACCGCCCTTCAGCAGCACGGCCTTGCCTTGCACCAGCTGGCCGGAAGCCACGTCGACAATCGCCGCCTGCGTCAGCGCCACGTCCGCAACCACACGTCCCGCAGCTTGCGCGCTGCCGAACGCCCCCAGCACCAGCAAGGCGCCAACCGAGAGTTTAGTCATCTTCATGCACACATGGTACACACGCGGCAGGCCGCACACCAGGCGGCGATACAACCCGAAACATACGAAAGCCTGAAGGAGCGCAAACTTTCGATGAAATCAGTAAATGATCGCAATGCGCCGCTGCATCCGGCGCACCAGCCATGACATGAGCGTGCAAAGGATGAAATAGACCAGCGCCACAAAGGTGTACATTTCGACCAGGCGCCCGTCGCGCTGAGCGATCTTGCTGGCGGCGCCAACGAAGTCAGGGACAGACAGCACGTACACCAGCGAGACGTCCTGGAACAGCACGATGGTCTGCGTCAGCAGCACCGGCAGCATATTGCGGAAGGCCTGGGGCAGCACAACCTTCGACATCGTCTGCCAGTAGCTCATGCCCAGCGCCTGCGCCGCCTGGACCTGCCCTTTCGGGATGGCTTGTATGCCGCCGCGCATAATCTCGCAGTAGTAGGCAGCCTGGAACAAAGTGAAGGTGACCAGCGCGGACATGAAGGTGCCGACTTTCACCGGCTCGGAAGCGCCGATCATCCATGCGGCGATGTAAGGCACCAGGAAATAGAACCAGAAGATCACCAGCACCAGCGGCACGGCGCGCACCAGGTTCACGTAGCCCGCCGCGGCCAGCGACAGCACGCGCAGCGACGACAGGCGCGCCATCGCCAGCAAGGTCCCAAGCGCGACGCCGCCCAGCATGGCCAGTGCGGTCAGTTTGAGCGTGAACACCATGCCGACCTGGAACAGGTAGACCCACGAGTTGGCGATCACGCTGAAGTCGAAGTTTGCAAACATCAGGCGGCCCTCCGCGCTTCGCCGCCGAGCGTGCCGGGCAGGGCAAGACGCCGCTCGAGCAGGGTCATGCCGGCAACGACGATGATGTTGACGATTACGTAGATTACGGTGGCGGCGGCAAACGCTTCAAAGAACTGGAAGGAGAATTCCTGCATCGAGCGCGCGCTGGCCGTTAGCTCCATCAGGCCGATGGTCAGCGCAACGGAACTGTTCTTGATGATGTTGAGGAATTCGCTGGCCAGCGGCGGCAGCACGACGCGCAGGCCAAGCGGCAACAGCACGTATTCGTAGGCCTGCACACGCGACAGCCCCAGCGCCAGCGCCGCCAGCCGCTGGCCGCCGGCAAGCGCGTTGATGCCGGCTGCCACCTGTACCGCAACGCGGGCGGAAGTGAAGAAGCCCAGGCACAGCACGGCCGTCACAAAAGGTGCATTCGGCAGCGCCTTCAGCCAGTCGCCCGTCGCGCGCGGCATCAGCTCGGGCAGCACGAAGTACCACAGGAACATCTGCACCAGCAGAGGGATGTTGCGGAACACTTCCACCCAGCAGATCGCAAAACGGCGCAGCCAGCGATTGGGCGCGGTGCGCAGCGTGCCGATAGCAACGCCCAGCGCCAGCGCGATCATCCAGCCGGCCAGCGAAGTCGCCAGCGTCCACGCGAGGCCGGACCATAGCGTGTCCCAATAACTGTGCACACCGTCCGGGGACAGTTCCCAGAAGATGTGCCAGTTCCAGTTGTAGTGCATGCTATCTGTAGGCAGCAGGATCCGGCGAATCGGTCGGCTTGGCCAGCACTGCTTTCAGCGTGGCCGGCATGGGGAAGTTCAGGTTCACGCCTCGCGGCGGGATGGGGCTCAGGAACCATTTCTTGTAGATGCGCTGGATCTCGTCGGACTGGTAGACCTTGCGCAGCGCCTCGTCGACCGACTTCTTGAACGGCATATCGTTCTTGCGCATCATGATTCCGTAAGGTTCCACCGACATCGCCTCTTTGCTGACAGCGAAATCGACCGGTGCCTTGGAGGTTGCCACCTGCGCCGCCAGCAGGATGTCGTCGTTGGCCTCCGCCTCGGCGCGGCCCGTCTCCAGCATCAGGAAGGATTCCGGGTGGTCCTTGCCGATCAGGATCTTCATGCCAAGCTTGCGCTCATTATTCAGGATCGTCATCTGCTTCAGCGTCGTGGTGCCGGCGGTAGCCACCAGCACCCTGCCCTTCAGGTCATCCAGCGTCTGGATGTTGGCCGACTTCTTGGCCAGCAGGCGGCTGGAAATCACGAACATGGTCGGCGCGAATGCCACCTGCTGCTGGCGTTCCGCATTATTGGTGGTCGAGCCGCATTCGAGGTCGATGGTGCCGTTAGCCATCAGCGGAATGCGGTTGGCCGAGGTGACCGGGTTATAGGCCACCTTCAGGCCCGGCATCGCGAGCTGCGTTTTCAGGTGCTCGACGACTTTCAGGCACAGGTCCACCGAGTAGCCCTGGTACTGCTGTTTGTCATCGAGATAAGAGAATGGGATGGATCCGTCGCGTACGCCCAACACAACCTGGCCGGTGCGTTTGATTTTGGCGAGGGTGCCAGTGGGTTCCTGGGCGCTGGCCGCGGCGGCCAGGCAGAAAAGGGGAAGCAGGCGCAGAAAGGTCATGGTGTCCTCCGCTGGCGGGGACGATGACCCGCCCTGTTAGTGGATGATACGCGCTAAAAAGTCCCGTGCGCGCTCGGAACGGGGCGCGCCGAAGAATTCGTCCTTGCTGCAGTCTTCCAGGATGCGGCCCTTGTCCATGAAGACCACGCGGTTGGCCACTTTGCGGGCGAAGCCCATTTCGTGGGTCACTACCATCATGGTCATGCCATCCTGCGCCAGGCCAACCATGACATCCAGCACCTCGTTGATCATTTCCGGGTCGAGGGCGGACGTCGGCTCGTCGAACAGCATGGCAATCGGATCCATCGCCAGGGCACGGGCGATGGCCACGCGCTGCTGCTGGCCGCCGGAGAGCTGGTTCGGGAATTTGTCCTGGTGCGCCAGCAGGCCGACGCGGTCCAGGTACTTCAGGCCCTTTTCATTGGCCTCGTCTTGCGAACGGCCCAGCACTTTGACCTGGCCCAGGGTCAGGTTTTCGCGCACCGAGAGGTGGGGAAACAGCTCGAAATTCTGGAAAACCATGCCGATCCGCGCACGCAAGGCCGATAAATCGGTGCCTTTCGCGCCAACCGAGGTGCCATCGACAATAATTTCGCCTTTCTGGAACGGTTCCAGGCCGTTTACCGTCTTGATCAGCGTCGATTTGCCCGAGCCGGACGGTCCGCAAATCACCATGACGTCGCCTTTGGCCACCTCGGTGCTGCAGTCTGTGAGCACCTGAAAGTTGCCAAACCATTTACTTAAGTCTTTAATTGCGATCATCTTTTTCGGGTTTCTGCAGTTTTATTCTTGCTTGACAGTGGCCTAGAACCGCAAGGATACTTCGGGACTTGCTTAATAACTCATCATTCTAACGGCAAATCCGCCCCTCTTCAGGAATCTTGCTTATGGCCAACAAAAACCGCCTGACCACCTACATCCTCGTCGGCCTGGCGTTGGGTATCTTCACCGGGTACGCCATCAATGTCTCGCAAACGGCGCCACAAGCGACCAGCTTTGCGGACTATATGTCCCTCATTACCACCCTGTTCCTGCGCCTGATCAAGATGATTATTGCGCCGCTGGTGTTCTCGACCCTGATGGTCGGCATTGCGCGCATGGGCGATACCAAGGAAGTGGGCCGGGTCGGTATCAAGACCCTGGGCTGGTTCTTCATCGCGTCCGTGCTGTCGCTGACACTCGGCCTGATCATGGTGAACCTGTTCCGTCCAGGCGATGCGCTGCTGGGCCACATCCCGGCTGACGGTGCTGCCGCTGCCGCTACGCTGCAGACTTCCAGCCTGTCGCTGAAAGAATTCATCACCCACCTGGTGCCGTCGTCGATCATCGACGGCATGGCCAAGAACGAGATCCTGCAGATCGTGGTGTTCTCGCTGTTCTTCGGCACCGCGGCTGCTGCCGTAGGCAAGAAAGCGGAGCCGCTGATCGACGCAGTCGATGGCATCGCACACATCATGCTGAAGGTGACCGGCTACGTCATGCAGTTTGCTCCGTTCGCCGTGTTCGCCGCCGTCGCCGGCACCATCGCCAAGAGCGGTGTGGGCGTGCTGCAAACCTACGGCGTGTTCATGGCAGAGTTCTACCTGTCCATCGGCGTGCTGTGGGCGATCCTGATCTTTGCTGGCTTCCTGTTCCTGGGCAAGCGCGTGCTGAAGCTGCTGTCTGAAGTCAAAGAACCAACCCTGCTGGCCTTCTCCACCGCTTCCTCCGAAGCCGCTTTCCCGAAAACCCTGGAAGGCCTGGAGCGCTTTGGCGTGCGTAACCGCATCGCGGCCTTCGTGCTGCCGATCGGCTACTCGTTCAACCTGGATGGCTCGATGATGTACTGCACCTTCGCGACCGTGTTCATCGCGCAGGCTTACGGCATCAATATGGACCTGGGCACCCAGATCACGATGATGGCAGTGCTGATGCTGACGTCCAAGGGCATGGCCGGCGTACCGCGCGCATCGCTGGTGGTGATTGCCGCTACCCTGACCCAGTTCAAGATCCCTGAAGCGGGCCTGGTCCTGCTGCTCGGCATCGATCACTTCCTGGACATGGCACGTTCCGCCACCAACGTGATCGGCAACTCCATCGCTACCGCAGTTGTGGCGAAGTGGGAAGGCGAACTGACCAACACCGACGACCGCGAATTGTCGGATCGCCCGCTGCCTTAAAGCAGCCGCGCTCATACAAGAATGCCGCCCAACCGGGCGGCATTTTTTTTCGTCTCCAGGAACTTGCCGCTCAGCGCGCGATCAAAGCTCCCATCACCGCCAAAGGAGCCTATGATGAATGCACCTACTCCCCGCCCACCGAGTGAAGGCCTGGAAACCAGAGTTTCTGTACTGGAGGAAAAAGTGGATGCGCAGCACCATGAGTTAGCGCTATTAAGACAGCATATAGACAATAGCCTGGCACAGATGGAGTTGCGCCTTCGCAATGAAATCCACGCATCTGTTCATGCCTCCGAACAAAGGTTATTGGACCTGTTCACAAGCCGGAGCGACGCGATACAGAAGAGGCAGGAGGAGCAATTCCGCTGGCTGTTTGGGATGCTCGTCGTCATTTTCATCAGCAATTCAGCCACGATCCTTACTTTCGTGAATCTTCTGCAGAGTCGCTGACGCAGTTCACACGCTGTTTTTCAGGAGCTGGTGGTAGAAGCGGATCATGTCGGCGTAGCCTTTGACCGACATGCGCTCATTGGTGCCGTGGAAGCGCGGCAGGTCTTCGGGCTGGGCGCGGACGGGTCCGAACTTCAACACGCTGTCGCTCATGCCGTCGAAGTAGCGCGAGTCGGTGGCGCCGATCATCAGGCCGGGGGCGACCACAACGTCGGGAAAGACTTGGCGGATGGTGCGGTTCACCGCTGCGAAGGGCGCGCCGTCCTGGCGTGCCACGCGCGAGGCTTCGGTGTTGAAGTCGCCATCGGGCTTGATGCGGATCTTGTCGTTGCCGATCACCTGGCGCATGTGCTGCTCCAAGCCGGCCAGCGTGTCGCCCGGCAGCAGGCGGAAGTTGACGGTGGCGCTGGCGGTGCCGGGCAACACATTGTCCTTCACGCCGGCATTGACGACGGTCAGCGCGGTGGTGGTACGGATCAGCGCATTCGTGCTTGGTGTCTTGGCCAGCATGCGCTCCAACATCGGCTTGAACAGCCAAAAGTTCGACAGCGCCACGCGGTTCATGCCCGTCATTTCAGGCGCCATCATTTCGAAACTTTGCTGCGGCAGGCCTGCCATGCGCACCGGCATCGGGTTCGCTTCCAGCGCGACCAGGGCCTTGCTCATCATGCCGATGGCGGTGTCCTGCGGTGGCATTGAGGAATGGCCGGGCGCAGTTTCCAGTTCCAGCTTGTAGCTGGCATAGCCTTTCTCCGCCACGCCAACCATGGCAGCGCCAGGCTGCAGGCCCGGCACCATGCCGTGCACGATCATCAGGCCTTCATCGAGCACGTAATCGAGTTTGACGCCGCGCGACTTGAGCAATTCGGCGATCTTTGCGGCACCGCGCTTGCCGCCAACTTCTTCGTCGGCGCCATAAGCCAGGTAGATGGTGCGCCGCGGCTGGAAGCCGGCGGCTAGCAGCATTTCAATGGCTTCCATCTGGGCGTAGAGATTGCCCTTGTCGTCCCAGGAGCCGCGGCCCCAGATGAAGCCATCGCGCACCACGCCGGCGAACGGCTGCTGTTCCCAGTTCTTTTCCGTGCCCGGCGCGATCGGCACCACGTCCTGGTGCGCCATCCACATGACTGGTGCCGCGTTGGCATCACTGCCCTGCCAGGTGTAGAGCAGGGCCTTGCCGTTGACGTTTTCGCGCTTCAGGGCGGCATGCAGGCGCGGGAAGCTGGCTTGCAGGTGGGCGTGCAGCTTGTCGAATTCGGCGGCGTTGGCGTCGGCATCCTTGTAGTCGGAGATGGTGACGAAGCGCAGGGCTTCACCCAGGCGCTGCGCCGCGGCGGCTTCGTCGATCGCCAGGGCCGGCGCTTTCTCCACCGCCAGCTGCCTGCTGCCACTACGCGCCGTATTGACGCCAACCGCGACTGCCATCACACCAATTGCCGCAAGGGCTACCGCCAGAACCTTCTTCACCGCCATCCCATTCCTCCTGTCAGTTGACCAATTCGCCGGTTGCCGGCGACACCTGTTCCTGCTCGCCACGCGCTTGCTGGCGTTCCCACATCTGGGCGTACAGGCCTTCGCGCGCCAGCAGTGCGGCGTGCGTGCCGCGCTCCACAATCTTACCGTGATCCAGAACCAGGATCTGCTGGGCGTCGGCGATGGTCGACAGGCGGTGTGCAATCACCATCGTCGTGCGGTTCTTCGCGATCTCCTTCAACTGCGCCTGGATCGCCTGTTCTGCCTTGGAGTCCAGCGCTGACGTGGCTTCGTCGAAAATCAGGATGGCGGGATTCTTCAACAGCGTGCGGGCAATCGCCACACGCTGTTTTTCGCCGCCGGACAGTTTGAGGCCGCGTTCGCCGACCATGGTCTCGTAGCCATCCGGCAGGCTGGCGATGAAGTCGTGAATCGAAGCTGCGCGCGCGGCGGCGATGATCTCGTCCTTGCTGGCGCCGGGGCGGCCGTAGGCGATGTTGTATTCGATGGTGTCGTTGAACAGCACCGTATCCTGCGGCACGATGCCGATCGTATGGCGCAGCGAGTGCTGCGTGATGTCGCGCAGGTCCTGGCCATCGATGGTTATGCTGCCGCTATTCACTTCATAGAAGCGGTACAGCAGGCGCGATAGTGTCGACTTGCCCGAGCCGCTATGGCCCACGACAGCAGTCGTAGTGCCGGCCGGGATGGTGAAGTCGACATCGAACAGGATCTGGCGCTTGGGGTCGTAGCTGAAGTCGACGTGGTTGAAGCGCACTTCGGCGCCTTGCGGCTGCAGCGGCTTGGCATGCGGCGCGTCGTCAACCTCGCGGTTTTCGTCCAGCAGCGAGAACAGGCGCTCCATGTCGGCCAGGCTTTGCTTGATCTCGCGGTAGATCACGCCGAGGAAGTTGAGCGGGATGTAGAGCTGGATCATGAAGGCGTTCACCAGCACCAGGTCGCCCAGCGTCATCTTGCCGTCGATGACGCCTTGCGTGGCGCGCCACAGGATCAGCGTTACCGCAATCGCGATGATGGCAGATTGTCCGGTATTCAGCAGCGACAGCGAGGTCTGAGATTTGACGGCGGCTTTTTCGTAGCGCTGCAGGCCCTCATCGTAGCGGTTGGCCTCGTAGTCCTCATTGCCGAAATACTTGACGGTCTCATAGTTCAACAGCGAGTCGATGGCCTTGGTGTTGGCCTTCGAATCGAGGTCGTTCATCGTGCGGCGGAAGTGTGTGCGCCAGTTGGTCACGACGATGGTGAAGGTGATGTAGATCGCCAGCGCCGAGAAGGTGATCACCGAGAACCAGTTGTCGTAGTGCGTGACCAGGTAGCCCAGCACCAGCGTGATCTCGACCAGCGTCGGCAGGATGTTGAACAGCGTGTAGGAAATCAGCGAGCTGACGCCACGTGTGCCGCGTTCGATATCGCGTGTCATGCCGCCGGTCTGGCGATTAAGGTGGAAACGCAGCGACAGCGAATGCAGGTGGCGGAACACTTTCAGCGCGATGGTACGCACTGCGCGCTGCGTCACGCGCGCGAACAGGAATTCGCGCAACTCGGTGAACATGGTGGTGGACAGGCGCAGCAAACCATACGCCACCAGCGTTGCCAGCGGCAGCACCAGCAAGGCCTGGGGGTCGCCGGGCTTGATGGTCATGTCATCGACCAGTTTCTTCAGCACCACCGGCACGCCGACGTTGGCAGCCTTGGCGCCGACCAGCGCCAGCAACGCCGCCAGCACACGCCACTTGTAGACCCAAAGATAGGGCAGCAATGTTTTCAGAGTTGCAATGTCGCCGCGCGTTTTGCTGCTGGACTGGCCCGGCGGAGGAGGTGGAGTGTTCGAATAGCGTCGCATACGCACGTTGGCTGGCTGGTTTAAAATCCCATCAATTGTAGTCCTTCATGAGAATTTGCGATGACCTCCCAAGAACAAACCACCCGCGGCCTTCCTCCTGGCAAAATGCCTGAACTGCGCGTCATGCCTTCGCCGTCCGACGCCAATGTCTATGGCGACGTGTTCGGCGGCTGGATCATGGCCCAGGTCGACATTGCGGGTTCCCTGCCCGCCACCCGCCGTGCCAATGGCCGCGTCGCCACCATTGCCGTGAACTCCTTCCTGTTCAAGCATCCGGTTTTCGTCGGCGACCTGCTGACCTTCTACGCGGACATCGTCAAAGTCGGCAATACGTCCATCACCGTCAACGTGGAGGTCTATGCAGAGCGCAACCGCCTGCAGGCCAATATCGTCAAGGTCACCGAAGCTACCCTGACCTACGTTGCCACCGGTCCTGACCGCAAGCCACGCCCGGTACCACCGCTCGAAACGCTGCTGTAATTCTATGCAGGAAGCGCGCCGGCTCCTGCTCCAGTCCGCGGCCCGCGTGGCCGCCCTGTCGGCGCTGGTGCCCTTTCTTCCAGCGCAAGCACGCAGCGCCACCAATGGCGCCTACCCCTTCTCGCTGGGCGTTGCTTCCGGCGCTCCGCTTCCCGACTCCGTCATCCTCTGGACCCGGCTCTTGCCCGATCCGCTGAATGCCGCATCGATGCCACCCGTCGCACAACAAGTCCGCTGGGAAGTAGCGCACGATGAGGCTTTCACGCGCATCGCAGCAAAAGGCACGGCAGTAGCCACGCCTGCGCTGGCGCACAGCGTCAACGTCGAGGTGCGCGGCCTGGAGCCGGACAGGTGGTACTGGTACCGCTTCATGCTGGGCGATGCCGTCAGCCCCGTCGGCCGCACACGTACCGCACCGGCGCCCGGCAGCATGCCGGCTGCGTTGAAGCTGGCTGTCGCGTCCTGCCAGCATTGGGAATTCGGCCATTACGCCGCCCACGGCCACATCGCGCAGGCCGCGCCGGACCTGGTGGCCTTCCTCGGCGATTACATCTACGAATGGGGTCCCTACAGCCTGCAGCATCCCGCCACCGCCCTGCGCCGCAACGAGAGTTTCACGCTGGCGGAATACCGCGCGCGCTATGCGCAGTACAAGAGCGATCCCGACCTGCAAGCCGCGCATCATGCGGCGCCCTGGCTGCTGACCTGGGACGATCACGAAGTGGCCAACGATTACAGCCCGACGCGCGACGAACTGCTGTCGCCGGATTTCGTGCAGCGCCGTGCCGCCGCCTACCAGGCGTACTTCGAACATCAGCCGCTGCGCGCCCAGCGCATCTACCAGCGCTACGATTGGGGACAACTGGCACGCTTCCATGTCCTTGATACGCGCCAGTACCGCTCAATACAAGCTTGCCAGCCGGCAGGACGCGGTGGTTCCAGCTCGGTCTATCGCCGCTCCTGCGCAGCATTAGTCGACCCGCGCCGCACCATGCTGGGCCGCGAGCAGGAGCAATGGCTGGCGCAAGGGCTCAAGGAATCGACGGCGCGCTGGAATATCCTTGCGCAGCAGACTTTGATGGCGCAGATGTCGCAGGTGCCGCTGGCAAGCGACAGCGATGGCCGTTTCTGGACCGATGGCTGGGATGGTTACGCTGCGGCGCGCGCCCGGCTGCTGAACGCCGTGCGCAGCGCGCGCAATCCGCTGGTGCTGTCCGGCGACGTCCACACTTTCTTCGCTGCAGATTTGCGGCGCGATCCGGCACGTGCCGCCAGCGCCGAAAACCCCGTAGTGGCAACGGAATTCTGCGGCACCTCCGTCACTTCCAGTTCACGGCCGCAGGCACGCACGCAGCAATACGTCGACATGAACCGCGACATGCATTTCGGCCGCAGCGACAGGCGCGGCTTCATGCTATTGGACTTACGCCCGGAGCGGGCTGCGATGGCCTTCCAGGCGCTGGATGATGTACGCGACGCGAACAGCGGCTTGTCCACGCTGGCATCCTTCTCGGTGAGCGACGGCAAGCCGGGCGCACGCCGCCAAAGCTAGACGCGGAAAGGCGCGCTTTCTTCCTTGCGGCGCGCAGCCAGCCCGGCGTGCGGCATCAGGCGCCCTTCGACCGGAGCGCTGATATTGCGCAGCATGGCATCGGCCGCGCCATCGAGGTCGCCGCAATCGATGCGGCGCAGCACGAGCATAGCGCCGCCGGCGCCAAGATTGTGGGTATAGCTGACCAGCGCATCAAACTGCGCCTGCGTGAGGGGATGATGGCTGACCTGGCGCTGCACGGCGCGTTCTGCGCTGCGCACGGACAGGTCGAAAGCTGCTTCGACCTGGTCGGGGGTCATGCCGGGACGGGAGGTTTCGTAGTAGCCGCGCAGGCCTTCGCGCTGCCGCAATGCGCGCCGGCCTTCGGTACTGAGGGTAAGTGCAAAGTTATAAAGAAGGCCCATGTGGTCTCCGGAGGCTGCCAAGGTGGTGTTTTCCACTCTACAGCCGGTCCGGAGCCATGCTCTGCGCCAAGTCAAACGTCCGGCTTATGCTGCTTTCTTTTCGTCGCGCAGCTGGCGGCGCAGGATCTTGCCGACGTTAGTCTTCGGCAGTTCATCCCGGAACTCAATGTACTTCGGCTTCTTGTAGGCGGTCAACTCATGCTTGCAGAACTCGAGCAACGCTTCCGCGGTCAGGTTCGGGTCCTTGCGCACAACGAACAGTTTTACCGCTTCGCCGGAGTTGGCGTCAGGTACACCGACGCAAGCCACTTCAAGCACGCCTGGGTGCGCGGCCACCACGCCTTCCACTTCGTTCGGGTACACATTGAAGCCCGACACCAGGATCATGTCCTTCTTGCGATCGACGATGCGCACAAAGCCCTTCTCGTCCATGATGCCAACGTCACCGGTCTTGAAGTAGCCGTCCGGCGTGATCGACTTCGCGGTTTCGTCGGGGCGGTTCCAATAGCCGGCCATGACCTGCGGGCCGCGGATCGCGATTTCGCCTGCGGAACCGAGCGGCACTTCCTTGCCGTCATCGTCCAGGATCGCCAGTTCGGTGGAAGGAATCGGCACGCCGATGGTGCCGGTGAATTCCTTGATGTCGACGCGGTTGGCAGTCGCTACCGGCGAAGTCTCGGACAAGCCGTAGCCTTCGATGATCGGGGTGCCGGTGACTTTCAGCCAGCGGTCGGCCACCGACTGCTGCACAGCCATGCCGCCGCCGTTGCAGATCTTGTAGCTGGAGAAGTCCAGTTTGGCGAAGTCCGGATTGTTCAGCAGCGCGTTGTACAGCGTGTTCACCGCAGGGAACACGGTCACGCGGTACTTGGCCAGTTCCTTCACGAAGCCCGGGATATCGCGCGGGTTCGGGATCAGGATGTTCATGCCGCCGGTCTTCCAGCCCATGAAGCAGGAAATGGTCAGCGAGTAGATGTGGTACAGCGGCAGCGCCGCGACGAAGACCATCTGCTCGTTGCTAGGCTTCATCTGCAGCCAGGCTTCGTTCTGCAGCATGTTTGCCACCACGTTACGATGCAGCAGCACGGCGCCTTTGGACACGCCGGTGGTACCGCCGGTGTACTGCAGGAAGGCGATATCGTCCGGCTTCTGGTCGGCCGGCTTGAGGGTCAGGCGCGAACCTTCGGACAGCACCTGCTTGAAGGTGACGTGGCCAGGGATATTCCAGGCCGGCACCATCTTCTTCACATTGCGCACAACGAAGTTGACGATCATGCCTTTCAGGCCGCCCAGCAGGTCGCCCATCGAGGCCACGATCACATGCTTGACCGGGGTCGAGGCCACGACTTGCTGCACGGTGGTGGCGAAGTTTTCCAGCACGATCACGGCTTCCGCGCCGGAATCGTTCAGCTGGTGCTCCAACTCGCGCGGGGTGTACAGCGGATTGACGTTGACCACTACGTAGCCGGCGCGGATGATGCCCGCCAGCGCAACTGGGTATTGCAGCACGTTAGGCAGCATGATGGCGACGCGCGCCCCCGGCTTCAGGCCCTTGGACTGCAGCCAGGCGCCGAATTGCTTCGACATCTGGTCCACCTCGGAGTAGGTCAGGAACTTGTCCATGCAGACGTACGCGTTGCGGCTTGCGTACTTCTGGAACGACTCCTCCATCAGGTGGGTCACGGAGCGGTACTGAGAAATATCGATCTCCGCAGGAACGCCTTCGGGATAAGACTTCAGCCAGATTTTTTCCATCGTATTGCCTTTCGTGTGCCTTGCCGCTTATGCGGCCTTCTTGTCGTCAGCAGGCTTCTCGTCGCGCAGCATGCGGCGCAGGATCTTGCCAACGTTCGTCTTCGGGAGCTCCGTGCGGAACTCTATATATTTCGGCTTCTTGTAGCCGGTAAGGTTTTGCTTGCAGTGTTCCATCAGCGCTTCGACGGTCAGGTTCGGGTCCTTCTTCACCACGAACACTTTCACCGCTTCGCCGGAATGCTCGTCCGGCACGCCGATGCAGGCGCATTCCAGCACGCCCGGATGCGCTGCCACGACGTCTTCGATTTCATTCGGGTAGACATTGAAACCGGAGACCAGGATCATGTCCTTCTTGCGGTCCACGATCTTGACGTAGCCGCGTTCGTCCATCACGCCCACGTCGCCGGATTTGAAATAACCATCGGCCGTCATGACCTTGGCGGTTTCCTCCGGACGGTTCCAGTAGCCGGCCATCACCTGCGGGCCGCGGATCGCGATTTCGCCTGGGCTGCCAAGCGGTACTTCATTGCCTGCATCGTCCAGGATCGCCACTTCGGTGGAAGGAATCGGCAAGCCGATCATGCCGGAGAATTCGGTGCTGTCGAAGCGGTTGGCCGTTGCCACCGGTGAGGTTTCGGACAAGCCGTAGCCTTCCACGATGGTGACGCCGGTTGCGGCCAGCCACTTGTCGGCCACGGCCTTCTGCACTGCCATGCCGCCGCCGTTGGCGACCTTCAGGCCGGAGAAGTCCAGTTTCGTGAAATCCGGATGGTTCAGCAGCGCGTTGTACAGCGTGTTCACGGCCGGCAGCATATTGAAGCGGTACTTGGCCAGCTCCTTGATGAAGCCGCCGATGTCGCGCGGGTTCGGGATCAGCACATTCAGGCCGCCCTCGCGGATGCCCCACATGGCGCACACGGTCAGCGCGAAGATATGGTACAGCGGCAGCGCGCAGATGATGGTGCGCTCGTCCGGCGGCAGGTCGGCCAGCTTCGGCGCCGACCACGCCTGCATTTGCAGCAGGTTGGCGATGATGTTGCGGTGGGTCAGGGTCGCGCCCTTCGACACGCCGGTAGTGCCGCCGGTGTACTGCAGGAAGGCCACGTCTTCATGGCGCAGTTCAACTGGGGTCAGCTTCATGCTGCGGGCGTGGCCCAGCGCATCCTTGAAGCGCACCGCGTTCGGCAGCGAGAATGGCGGCACCAGCTTCTTCACGTTGCGCACCACGAAGTTGACGATCATGCCTTTCAGGCCGCCCAGCATTTCGCCCATATTGGCGACGATGATGTGCTTGACCTGGGTGCGCGGCAGCACCTGTTCCAGGGTGGTCGCGAAATTCTCGAGGATGATGATGGCTTCCGCGCCGGAGTCGTTGAGCTGGTGCTCCAGTTCGCGCGGCGTGTACAGCGGGTTGACGTTGACGACGGTGTAGCCGGCACGCAGGATGGCGGCGATGGCGATCGGGTATTGCAGCACGTTCGGCATCATGACTGCCACGCGCGCGCCCTTCTTCATGCCGCGGCTTTGCAGCCAGGCGCCCAGGCGCTTGGAGTGCTGGTCAAGGTCGGCATAGGTGAGGAATTTGTCCATGCACACGAAGGCATTGCGCGACGCGTACTTCTGGAAGGATTCTTCAAGCAGGTGAACCAGGGAGCGGTATTGCGTGGCGTCAATTTCACTCGGGACGCCTGGGGGATACGACTTCAACCAGATTTTTTCCATCCTGTGCCTCTTTGTCTCAGTTTTATATGTTTTATTTGCGAAAATAGAACGGCCGTGCTTTCCCGCACTCTAGATGCTATCGTGCGGCATGTCACAGGGCAAGCTATTTTCGGGATTTGGAACGCGTACTCTAGCGGGCCTCCGTGCTGCAAAGCAGCATAGATAGTGCGTCAATTGACGGTGCCCGTTTCCTTTGCAGCGGCGGCCGTCGTGGTCTCTGTGGCTTGCGCCATAGAGCGCGCCAGTTCATGCAGCCTTTCATGCCGTTCCACGGATGGCAGGTTGCTCATGCTCCGCACCGCAGCATAAAACTGCGGGAATGCCTTTTCTTTCACAAGTAAAGCGCGGAAGCCTGGCAGTAGGTCATTATAGGTGGCAACAGATGCTAAATGGGCATTATTCAACGGTTCTGCGAAGAAGCGGTCGTAGCCGTTGTAGCCACCCCAGTTGGCTTTGAGGACTTTATAGGCTTCCTGCAGGGCCGCGAAGATGCGGGCTTTTTCCTCGCGCTTCTTTTTAGCGCTGGCTTTGCTGGCATAGTTATCCGCCAGCATCTGCCTGTGCCTCACCAGCAAATCCATGAAGTCCTGGCGGCGCACGTTGTAGCGCGCGTAGGCTTCGCGCATGGCGTCGTTGCCGTACAGCTCCAGCCAGTGGTTGACGCCGGCCTCTTCCACCGCGGAGGCAAACGCTTCGTTGAATTTGGAATCGCCTTGCACATACACGACCTGGTGCGCCAGTTCGTGGAAGATCAGGCGCGCCAGTTCGGCATCGGAGTGGTTGATGAAGGTCGATAGCAACGGGTCGCTGAGCCAGCCCAGCGTGGAGTAAGCCGGCACGCCGCCAACCTGCACGTCGTTGCCTTCCTTGCGCAGCTCTTCGGCGTAGGCTTCGGCATCGGCCTTGTCGTAATAGCCGCGATAGCTGACGCAGCCCGCGATCGGGAAGCACCACTGCACGGGTCGCAGCGACAGCTCCGGCGTGGCAACCACATTCCACAGCACGTATTGCCGGTTCAGCGGCGCGTAATTCTTGTAGCTGGCATTGTCCGGCAGGCCAAGCTCCTTGACCGCGAATTTGCGGATCAGCTTGGCTTTTTCAAGGCGGGCTTTAAGCTTGGGATCGGTGCTTGGGTCGCCGATCCAGTCGTCGACGGGGCGGGCATCAGACCAGAGAGCGTACTGTCCCTGGGCTGCCTGGAAGTAGTATTTGAATTGCGCGCAACCGGCCAGGAGACCGGCGCACACACCCGCCGTCGCCAGGTATCTGGCGCGCAGTTTCAGGTGTGATAACGAGCGCATAAATCATTCTCAGGCGGCTTTCTCGACTTGGACCAGTGTATCGTAAAACGTCGGTGCGCGACCCATGTCAGTCAGCCGTTGGCTGGTGACCTCATTGGCGTTCTTGCCATCTCCGGCAAGTTTCTTCCACCAGATCGACAGGCCTACCACCAGGCCTTTGCGGGCCTTCGGCGTCACGCGCGCCTTGCAGACGAAGGATCCGCGATCGTTGAAGATGCGCACCATATCGCCGTGGTTGATGCCACGTGTTGCCGCATCGTCAGGACTTATGTCGAGGTGCGGTTCGCCCTCCGTCGCACGCAAGCTTTGCACGTTGACAAAGGTTGAGTTCAGGAAGTTGCGCGCCGGCGGAGATATCATCGCAAGCGGGTATTTTGCCGCCAGTTCAGGGGCAGATGCTGCAGATTCGTAGTTCGGGATATAGGTTGGCAGCGGATCCAGGCCATCCTTCTTCATGCTTTCTGAGTAGAACTCACATTTTCCCGAAGGTGTGGGGAAATTGCCGCATGCAAAGGGTGCATCAGGAACTTCCAGTTTCTGCCAGCCCTTCTGCTTGAGTGACTCCCAGTCGAATTGAACAAACGCCACGGATGCCAGCGCGTCATCGCTGTCGCGGAAGCATGGATCGTCGAAGCCCATCCGTGCCGCCAGCAAGCGGAAGATCTCGGTGTTCGGCTTGGCTTCGCCCATCGGCGCAATGGCCGGGTTGTTGGCCATCATGTACAGGTGGCCGTAGGCGCTGTGCGCGTCGGTATGCTCGAGCTGGGTCGTGGCCGGGAGCACGATGTCGGCGTAATCGGCGGTATCGGTCTGGAAATGTTCCAGCACCACGGTGAACAAGTCTTCACGTGCAAAGCCGGCCTGTACCTTGGACGAATCCGGCGCCACTGCAAGGGGGTTCGAGTTGTAGACGATGACCGCCTTCACCTGCGGGCCGAACTCGGGCGAAGCCGGGCGCAGCAGGTCGTCGCCAATGGTGCTCATATTGATGGTGCGTGGCTGCTTGGCCAACAGGTCCGGACGCTGCAGTGCAGCCAGGTTTTTCTTGAAAGTGCCGGACGAGGACAGCTGCACGCCGCCCGCCGCATGGCGCCATGCGCCCACCAGCGCCGGCAGGCAAGCAATATTGCGCACGGCCATGCCGCCGCCATGCACACGCTGCAAGCCATAATTCATGCGGATGGCCACCGGTTCGCCGCGCTTGGCAGTTTCACCGTATTCGCGCGCCAGGCCTTCCACTTCCCCGGCCGTGATGCCACAGGTGGCGGCCACGCGCTCCGGCGTCCATTCCGCCACGCGCTGGCGCAGTTCTTCGAAGCCTACCGTGTAGCCGGCGATGTACTCGTGGTCCAGCAAGTCGTCGCGCACCAGGATGTGCATCAGGCCCAGCGCCAGTGCCGCATCCGTGCCGGGCAGGACGGCGATGTGCTGGTGGCATTTCTCGGCCGTCAGCGAGCGGTATGGGTCGATGGCGATCAGCTTGGCGCCATTGCGCTTGGCTTCCTGGGCGCGGGTCCAGAAGTGCAGGTTGGACGCAATCGGGTTGCCGCCCCAGATGATGATCAGCTTGGCATTCTGGAATTGCTCGATATCGGTGCCGATCGAGGCGCCGACCGTGTATTTGTAGCCGGTGGCGCCGGCCGTCGCACAAATTGTGCGGTCCAGCAGCGAGGCGCCGATCTTGTGGAAGAAGCGGGACGACATGGAGTCGCCCTGCACCAGGCCCATGGTGCCCGCGTAGCTGTACGGCAGGATGGCTTCCGGCTCGCTCGCCGCCAGCGGTTTCAGGCGCGCCGCGATCTCGTCCAGCGCCTCGTCCCAGCTGATGCGCTCGAACTTGCCCTCGCCCTTCTTGCCGACACGGCGCATCGGGTACAGCAGGCGGTCCGGCGAATAGGTGCGCTCGGTATAGCGGGAAACCTTGGTGCACAGCACCCCGGCCGTGGTCGGGTGATCCGGATCGCCTTTCACCTCGGTCGCCACGCCATCCTCGACGGTGACGAGCAGGGCGCAGGTATCGGGGCAATCGTGCGGGCAGGTGGCGCGGACTTGTGTGGATGACATCTTGATCTGGGTTAGCGACGGCTGAAAACAGTATCGTAAACGATTCCAGAAAATCGCATCGGGAGGCTAGAATGGCAAGTCCGATGGAGAACAAAAATGAAACTAATCGACCCGATTATTGCGTTTCAGTCCGAGTTGCAGCAGATCCGACGCGACCTGCATGCCCACCCGGAACTCTGCTATGAAGAAGAACGTACCGCCGACGTCGTTTGCGCCAAGCTGACCGAATGGGGCATCCCTTTCGAGCGCGGCCTGGGCAAGACCGGCGTGGTTGGCATCATCAGGAATGGCACCTCCGAACGCGCCATTGGCCTGCGCGCTGACATGGATGCCCTGCCTATGCAGGAGATCAACACTTTCGCGCACGCCTCCAGGCATCCCGGCAAGATGCACGCCTGCGGCCATGACGGCCACACTGCCATGCTACTGGGCGCGGCCCACTACCTGGCCAAGCACCGCAATTTCGACGGCACCGTCTACCTGGTTTTCCAGCCGGCCGAGGAAGGCGGCGCCGGTGCGCGCGAAATGATCAAGGATGGCCTGTTCGAGCGCTTCCCGATGGATGCGATCTACGGCATGCACAACTGGCCCGGCATGGCGCAAGGTGCGCTGGGCGCTTGCGAAGGGCCGATGATGGCTTCCTCCAACGAATTCCACGTGACCGTGCGCGGCAAGGGCGCCCACGCGGCGCAGCCGCACAAGGGCATCGACCCGATCATGATTGCGGTGCAAATTGCGCAAGCCTGGCAGACCATCGTTACGCGCAACAAGAGCCCGCTGGATACGGCCGTGCTGTCGATCACCCAGATCCACGCCGGCAGCGCGACCAATGTGATTCCCGACGATGCGAAACTGGTCGGCACCGTGCGCACTTTCACCACCGAGGTGCTGGATATGGTGGAAAAGCGCATGCAGTCGCTGGCGGAAGGCATAGCTGCCGCCTTCGATGCGGAAGTGGAGTTCACCTTCCGCCGCAATTACCCTCCGCTGGTGAATCACGGCCGCGAAACGAAGTTCGCGCTGGAGGTGATGAAGTCCGTCGTGGGCGATTCCATGGTAGATGGTAACGTCGAGCCGACCATGGGCGCCGAGGACTTCGCCTTCTTCCTGCAGGAGAAACCCGGCTGCTACATCTTCATCGGCAACGGCGAAGGCGAGCACCGCGACGGCGGCCATGGCCTCGGTCCCTGCGTGCTGCACAACGCCAGCTACGACTTCAACGACCGGCTGCTGCCGATCGGCGCCAGCTTCTGGGTGCATCTCGCAGAAGCGGCATTGCCGCAAGCGCGCCAGGCCTAAGGCAGCTTGTCGGCCTGCGTGCCGACGCGCACGCCATCATTCAGCCGCTCCAGCGCCAGCAGTGCGGCTGAATGGTCGGCGCGCGGATACACATCCTTGATTGATTCATAGCGCTCGGTCACGAGGCTGGTGACCGGCAGCGCCACGCCGGCCGCCGCAGCCGCGGCCAGGATGTTGTGCTGGTCCTTCAACTGGGTCAGCACCTGTCCACCCGGCAGGAAATTGCGCTCCAGCATGCGCTGTCCATGTACTTCCAGCACGCGGCTCTCGGCAAAGCCGCCGCGTATCGCCTCGCGCACCGCCACCGGATCGGCACCCGCCGCCTGCGCCAGCAGCAAAGCCTCCGCCACGATATTGATGGTGCCGCCGACGATCAACTGGTTGCATAGCTTTGCCACCTGCCCGCTGCCAGCCGGGCCGACCAGCCTTGGCTTGCCCATCGCTTCCAGCACCGGCCGCGCTGCCTCGAAATCCGCTGCGCTGCCGCCCGCCATGATGGCCAGCGTGCCCGCCTGCGCACCGCCAACACCGCCCGACACCGGCGCATCGATGAAGCGATGCCCGCGCGCGGCGAGCAGAGTATGGAAGGCCTGCGCCTCGTCCTGCCGCGTCGAACTCATATCGATCCACAATGTGCCGGGACGCAGCGCATCGATCGCCGCTTCGATGACGCCGCCGACTGCATCGCCGGCCGACAGCATCGATACCACCACTGCAGCATCGGCGACCGCATGCGGCAGCACGTCGTCCGGATCCGCACCGGCTGCAGCCAGCACGCCGGCCTTGCCGGCAGTCCGGTTCCAGGCCGTGACCTTGAAGCCTGCCGCCAGCAAGCGGAGTACCATAGGCTCACCCATCAAGCCGATGCCAAGAAATGCAATTCGCAGGGGATGCGTCACAATAAGCTCCAGTTGTGCCAATATTGCAGTGATTTTAACAATTAAGAGGTCGCCTGAAAAAAATTCAGAACGAAAGTAAAATTGCCGGCATTGCCTCAGCAAATATGAAGACTGTGGCAAGGACTAGAGAGAAAAACATGCAAATCAAAAAACTGTTCGCTGTTGCTGCCGCTGCATTGGTAGCGCAATCCGCTTTCGCCTTCGACATCAATTCTGCCTACGTGGAAGCCGGCTCCGCTTCCAAGATCCGCATGGTGCGCCTGGGCGCCACGCAAGACTTCAAGCCCGAATGGAGCTGGTTCAACTCCAACGGCACCCACGTCACCGGCTACTGGGACGCCAGCGTTGGCATCTGGCAGGCCCGCCAGTGGCACAACGTGCCGGGCGATAAAGAGAACCTCTTCGACCTCGGCTTCACCCCGGTCATCCGCTTCGAGAATACCAGCAAGAAGGGCTTCTACGTTGAAGGCGGCATCGGCGCACACGTACTGTCCAAGACCTACTTCAACAACGATGACGGCCTGTCGACTGCCTTCCAGTTCGGCGACCATATCGCCGTCGGCTATGTGTTCGACAACAAGTGGGAAGTCGCCCTCAAGGCGCAGCACTATTCCAATGGCGGCATCAAGAAGCCGAACAGCGGCGTCGACGTCATCTTGCTGAAAGCAGCTTACCGCTACTGATTCATTTCTTGCGGTAGCGCTGCAATCCCTTTGGCAGCAGGTTAAACACGCGCACCATCGCGTGCAGCTGCCAGGGGAAAATGCAGTGCGCATCGCGTTCCGCGATCGCGCGGACAATGCGGCGCACAGCCTCTTCTTCGCTCTGCAGGAAGGGCTTGCGCTGCGCACTTCCTCCGTTCAAATCCCTTAGCTTCTGCGTATCGATATAGCCCGGCACGATGGCCGTCACGCCGATTCCGTGCGGCGCCAGCGCTCTGCGGTAGGTATCGCTGATGGCAATCGCGGCGCGCTTGCTTGCGCTGTACAGCGAGCCATTCGGATATTCGTGCAGCAGGCCAGCGATCGACGCTACCACCACCATCTGGCCACGCCCGTTGCGCAGCATGGCTTGCGTGCCCGCATCGAACGCATGGCACAGGCCGGACACATTGGTGCGCACCACCGGCAAGCTGCGCATGCGGTCCTGCGCCAGCGCAGTGGCGTCGGCATACTGGCCGGCGGTGACCACCAGCAGGTCCAGTCCTTCCGCCGCAAAATCTTCGACTGCATCAAATACTGCCGCGCGGTCGCCGATGTCGAAACCATAGCGGCGCAAGCCCGCTTGCCCGGTGATGGGATGTCCATCGAGCCGCGAAGGATCGCGTCCGCACAAGGCCAGCACTGCACCCTTCTGCGCGTAATGCCTTGCCAGGGCCAGCCCGATGCCGCTGGTGCCGCCGATGATCATGACCCTCATTTGCATCCCCTGTTGAATCTTGTTGCATGGCGCAGCCGCAGTCCCGGGCTGGCGTATGCTTCGATGCCGCGCTGGTAGCCGTACTGCCATTGCTTCTCGATGTCCAGCGCATACTCTGAGAGGCTGGGCGGCATCACCAGCTGGATGCGGTTGCCCAGCCAGTCAATGCGCTTCTGCATGCCGCTGCCGCGCAGCGCACGCGAGACATCGCTGGTATCGACCCAGGCGTGGGCGTGCTGTGCGTGCACATGCTTCAACCGTGCGTTGCCATCGATGCCGAGCACCTTGCGCAGTGCCGGAATCGCCAGCCACTGGCCGAACGGCGGCTTGGCTTCCATCGTCACATGCCTGGCCAGGCCATGCGCGATCTCGATCGGGAACAGGTCGATCACGCCGCCCATGTAATGTTCGCCGCCATGTTCGTGGCAGGCGAAATAGAGCATGTCGGTGATCGAACTGCGCACGGCGTCGGCGACAGGCATGCCGCTGTCAAGCAGCAGCCCGGGCGCCACCGCGCCGCAGCTCCAGGCTGGGGAACTGGCCGGCGCCGTCCATCCCTGCAACAGGCTGCATGCACGCTCCGGGCCAAGCAGGACTTCCGCGAACAGGGGACGCTCGCCCCGCACTTCGCCGGCCTCCTCTCGGCCGAACAGCAGCTTGGCGGCGACGATAGCAAGCGCCGGGCCCTCCGCACGCGCTATCGGCAACGGCAGCGCTCCTGGCAACTCGAACATGTAATCGCGGAACACGTCCGGCACGCGCCTGGCCCGTCCACGCGACATTCCGCGCAGCAGTGCCGCACCCAGCACCGGTAGCGGATGCGCATGTGGCGCCGCGCGCATGCGGCACAGAAACTGGTACATCTCGGGCGAAGCAAGCCACTGCTTGCGCTGTGCCGCATCCGGCAAGGCATGGATGATGGCCGCAGCCAGTGAGCCGCCGCAACTGGCGAGGATGATATCGGGCGCCATGCCGCTGTCCTCCGCGGCTGCGTGCATGCCAAGGTAATAGCCGAAGCGGAATCCTCCACCCGCCATCACCATGCAGCGCTCGTACTTTTGATCTTCACTCATATCGCGTGACATAATGCCATGAATGCAACTCCTGCACCTGATCATCAACGCCCTCTTGTTTGGGCTTTGCTACACGCTCACGAACCTTGCCGCCGAAACGGCGCAGGTCCAGCGCACGCTGGCGCTCCCATTCGAGCAGGCCATCCCGTTCCTGCCGTGGATGATCATTCCCTATGCCAGTTCGGGTCCCTTGCTGGCCTGGGCCTTCTTCAAAGTCCGCAAGGGCGATGCATTGCGCGTGTACAGCCGCCGCCTGATGCTCTCCACTGTCGCCGCCAGCCTGGTGTTCGCCATTTTCCCCGCGCGCTTCCCTGCCAGCAGGATGCTGCCCGATCACGGCTTCCTGCAGCTGGCCTACGGCGTGCTTGACGCCTCGGATCGCCCTTACAACCAGTTTCCGTCCCTGCACATCACCTACTGCATCCTGTTGTGGCTCGCGCTGCGGCCAGCCCTTGCCAGCCGTGCCTCGCGCATTGCGCTGGCGTGCTGGCTGCTGCTGGTGGGCGCCAGCACGCTGCTGACCTGGCAACACGCTGTGGCCGATATTGCAGGCGGCATCGTACTCGCAGCCGCAGCTTGCTACGCCGTGCGCCCCGGCGCCACCGCTCGCCAAAGCGTCTCGTTTTACTACGCCATCATGGCCGGCCTGGCGCTGCTGGCAGCAAGCCTGTTCGCACCTGCCTGGCCATGGCTCTACCTGGCGGCCAGCACGCTGCTGGTGGCGTTGGCATACGCGCGCCGCAACGCGGCCTTCCTGCGCAAGAACCAAGGCCGGCATCCGGCCTGGATCTGGTTGTTGTTCTGGCCTTACCTCGCCGGCTACGCGACCACTTGGCTGCTGGTGCGCTGGCGCCATCGCGGCAAGCCGCCATTCGCAAAGGCGACAGAGGGCCTGTGGGTAGGCCGCCGCCTGAGCGTCAGCGAAGCGCAGCGGCTGCCGCCGGGTTGCAGCATCATCGACCTGAGCGCAGAACTGAGCGAAACCGAACCGCTGCGCCGCGGGCGCTACCGCCACCTGCCCTTGATGGACCTGCAGGCGCCTTCGCGCAAACAGGTTCGCACTATCCTTGCCGCTATCGACACTGAGCGTAGCCAGGGCCGCCCGGTCTACCTGCATTGCGCGATGGGTTACAGCCGCAGCCTTTTCATTGCCCGGATCTACCTTAACTCCTACACGTCATGAGCATTTCGATCTACCAGCTGAAACCGCGTTTCCAGCAACTGCTGCGCCCATTCCTCAACCTGCTCACGCGCATCGGCATCACGCCTAACCAGGTCACGCTGGCCGCGATGGCGCTTTCTGTCGCTTATGGCGCAGCACTGGCGCTGGCGCCGCAATGCCTCGGCCTCTGGCTTGGCCTGCCGTTCTTCCTGCTGCTGCGCATGGCGCTAAATGCCATTGACGGCATGCTGGCAAATGCCACTGGCAACAAGACAGCTTTGGGTGCTTTGCTGAACGAGTTGTGCGACCAGGTATCCGACATCGCCCTGTACCTGCCAGTCGCCTTGGTGGCAGGCGTCTCGGCCCACTTGCTGGTACTGGTCGTCGTGTTCGCGCTGCTGGCAGAATTTGCCGGCGTGCTGGCCAGCAGCATTGGCGCTGCGCGCCGCTTCGATGGCCCAATGGGAAAGAGCGACCGTGCCTTTGCTTTCGGCCTGCTTGGCTTGCTGGTGTGGGCAGGCGTTGCGCCGGTGTGGCACAACGCTCTGCTTGCCGTAGTCCTGCTGCTGTCGCTGGTAACGGTCTTTAATCGCCTGCGCCAGGCGCTGCGGCTTTCACCGCAAGTGAAACAGTAAAGATCCCTTCCAGGCCGATCATGGTGCGCTGCTTGTTGCAGCCGGCCAGCGTGACCAGGCCGTCCATCTCGGCCTGCGCGCGCGGACGCATGCGCCAAGGCTCGCCGCGATGGTTGGTCAGCGTGTAGGCAATCATGTCCAGTTGCGGATGCCATGGCTGTCCGGTGTACAGCAAGCTGCCGCCTTCGCGCAGGCTAGCCGCGACGCCGCCCAGCGAGCGCAGAACCAGCGAGTTGTCGCTGAATAGTTCATACAGGCCGGACACCACGGCGATGTCGTAACGTCCCTCCTGTCCCTTGTAGCTGTCGGCGCTGAAGGCGTCGCGGCGGCAGTACTCAATGCGGGCATTGATCTGCAGCTTTTCCGCCAGCCTCTTCGCCTGGTCCAGGTTGTGCTGTTCATAGTCGCACAGCGTGACCTCGATTTCGCGGTCCTGGAAGCGCTTGATGGTCTCCAGCACGTAGCGTGCCGATCCTGCTGCGATATCGAGGATGCGTACCGGACCTGGTCCCTGGTGCGCAGCAATCTGTTCCGCCAGCATCTGCTGCATCTGCACTTTGCGCAGGCGGATGCCGCGCCAGCCCACCGCATCCAGGTAGCCGCGATCCATCATGGCGCCGAAGCCAAGCTTGCCGCCGGCCTGGTTGCGATACACATAATCCAGCGACTCGCCCGAATCGAAGCCGTGGCGCAGGCCGATCTTCATGCCATCGCTCAAGGGGCCCATTACCTTAAGCATATTGCGCTGCAGACCGAACCATGCCCGCGTCAGCGCGTTGCCGGTACGATTGTTCAACAGGGCCGCGTAATGCTGGGCGCCTTGTCCCTGGCTGTCCGCAGCAGCAAAGCGCTCAGGCGATGCCGGCTTCACCGCGAAGCATTCATCGATAAAGGCTCGGCTGGCCTGCATTGCGACGGAGGTGTCTTCTTCGTAGAAGATGGCGTGACGGCAGCGCTGCAGCCTGACGTAACGCTTCAGCGGCGACGACAGGCGCTCGAAGAACGTCTTCTGCGGAGCTTCATGCACAACATAATCCTGGTCGGCAGCCAGCATCAGGACCGGCGTGTCGATGGCGGCCGCATCATGCACGATACGCTGCGCCGTATCGGCAAGTTCCAGCAGTATCTGGGCCGAGATGCTCTTGGCAATCAGCGGGTCTTCACCGTATGCGCGCGCCTGCTCCGCAGAATGCGTCAGCATGGTTGGGCGGATATAGCTGGTCACGAACAGCTCCGGCTTGAAGCGACGGGCGAAGCGCAGGCCCGGCTTTGCCAGCGGCACGTATAGCTTGATCGCGAAAGCTGCGGCAGCCATGATCAGGCCGCGCACGCGCGGCGCATAATCGTGAAGCCAGGTCGCCGCCACGACAGCACCCACGCTGTTGGCCACGACCAGCACATCTTCGATGGCAAAGCCATGCTTGCTGCAGATATGGCGCACGAAACTATCCAGGTCTTCCACCATGGTGGCAAAGCTCGGCGCCGAACCGCGTTCGCCCGGCGAATAACCGTGGCCGCGCGCATCGTAGGCAAAGGCCCAGTCGCCATGGAAGCCGAATTGTTCGACCAGCGTACCGATGCGGCCAGAATGTTCATGCCCGCGATGCAGGAACACCAGTGCCCGCGGTGCGCCACTGCGTGGCGCCAACGGCATCCAGCTGCGGTAGAACAGGCGTGTGCCATCGGCCGCTTCGAAACCGGACTGACTCTCACTCCAGGCTAGGCCACGTTCGATCTTCATTCATTTTTCCTTATCGATAATTGAGCAACAGGTAAAGCAAGGGGGCCGTCACGACCAGGCTATCCGCACGGTCCAGCATTCCACCGTGGCCGGGAATCAGGTTTGAGAAATCCTTGATGCCAAGCTTGCGCTTGGCGGCGGAAAACATCACGTCCCCGGCAAAGCCGCCAACAGACAGCAGCACGGCGATCACCGCCAGCCATGCCGGCTGACCCAGGCCAAGGTAGGCGCCCATGGCAAGCGACAGCAAGACTGAAACGACGATGCCACCGATCAAGCCTTGCCAGGTTTTTTGCGGGCTGATCAGGGGAACGATTTTTTGCTTGCCGAACAGTTTGCCGCTGGTGAACTGCGCGATATCGTTCAAGGCTGTCACGATGAACAGGTAGAACAGCCAGGACAGATTTTCTTTTGCCCCAAAAGGCAGGTGCACAAAGGCGGGGATAAAGCTGATGCCGAAGCAGGTTAGCGGAAACAAAAGCCAAGGTAGCGCGGCGAGTTCACGCGAGCGCCATAGATATGCAGCAGCAGCAACGCTAACCAGGGCAAACGCCACAGGCAGGAATAAAGGCGAATAAATGCCGGCGCATACTGCCGCGGCAAGGCTCGCAATTGTGGTGGCAAGGAAGCGGCCGGAAGCCTGCCCGCAATAGGGCGCAAGCTCACGTGCCGCCAGTCCGCAAATGACGAGAGCCAGCAACGGCGCTCCAACCGGATAGAGGATCAGGCCGCAGCTGACAATGGGGAAGATGAACCACCAGGCATTCACCTGGTCACGCAACTGGCTGGTACGCGAGCCAAGCGCCAATCTCACACCCGTTGAAACGACACCCAGCAGCACATACAGGGCAGCCATTGCGTATCCAAGCTGCGCAGTGAAAATACCATTCATGACTTGCATTCTGCCAACAACTGGCCGATGCACAATCACACATTGTCACGACACGCAAAAAAAAAACCGCCAGGTTTCCCCGGCGGTTCCTGTGCGTCGCTGCGCGGCTTATTCTGCCACGTCGGCACCCACGTTAATGGCAGCATATGCGCGCTGGACTGCTTTCGCTTCGGCGCTGTTGGCGCCGTACAGTTCCTGCGCTGCTGCCAGCACTTTCAAACGAGCGTCTGCGTAATTGGTCGACGACGTGAACTTGGTAGTGTTCGCGCGGAACCAGATACGGTAAGCCTTATCGATGCCGATGCCAGTCATGGCCTTCGGCTGCTGGGTCAGGTACTGCGAGTAGGTGTCACTGCCCACCGTGGCGCTGGAGCCCATGGCCAGGAAGTAGAACATGCGGTTATTCGGGCCGCTGCTGTAGTGCACATCCAGGCGCTTGATGGTGGACTTCCAGGCATCCGGCGAACGCCCATCCTTGCTTGGCTTGTACATCCAGCGCAGCGGCTGGCCGCTCTTCGAAATCTCCTTGCCCATCATCCAGTCGTTACCCGATGGGACAGGCAGCGAAGTGCCGGTGCCGCCCGCGCGCGCGTAGGCCTCCACCGCTTCGCCCGAGATATCGGACGACGACTCATTCAGGCCGCCGGATTCACCGCGGTAGGTCAGGTTCGAAGTGGCGGCAGTGATGCCGTGGCCCATTTCGTGGCCGATCACGTCGATCGATCCCAGGTTGTTGAAGGAGGTGCCGCCATCGCCGATGAACATGCACTTGCAGCTGTCGGAGTAGTAGGCATTGTCGTAGGCAGTGTTGACGTGCACCGCGATATAGGTCGCAGTGTTGTTGCCGTCGAGCGAAGACCAGTTCAGCACATTCTTGTGCATGTCGTAGGTGTTCATCAGGCCCCACAGCGCATTCACGGCAGCGGTCTGGCCATTGGCATTCGTGGTGCTGCCACCGGCGATGTACTGCTTGCCGTCGCCCCAGATATTGGTGGCGTTGCTGTACACCGCGCCAGCGGTGGTCCCGTGATTGGCATTGGTGATGGCCATAGCGCCGAAGGTACCACCGGTGCCGCGGCTGCCGTCGATCATCTTGTACACGCCGCCCGACAGGGTGGTGTTGATAGGTACATCGCCGTTGTACTGGCTATGGCCGGTGCCGACCACGTTCTGCATTGCGCTCCACTGGTCAAGAATGCGGCCGTCACGCGCGCTGACCACGGTGTCATAGAAAGCGCCGTGGCTACGGGTTTTCACCACGTAGGCCAGCTCGTAGCCGGAAACGACGTCTTGCACGTCAACGGCGTTCAGGTCTGCTTCGGCCTTGTTCTCGGCGCCGGGGGCGCGCACGGTTTTGATCAGCGGGAAAATGACCAGCTCAGCGGATGGCGGGTCGATCTCGGCGCCGCCAACCGGCACGCTGCGGCTGGCCTTGGCGATAGCAGCCTTGCCGCTGATCGAAGGCTTCACGTCAAAGCGCTTGCCAAGCAGTCCCTGGCGGCGTTCGCCGACCGATTCACTGACGATATTGCCGCCCTGGTCGGTGACCACAACCGTTTCCGATTCAAAGATGCGCACGCCCTTGTAAGTGTGGTTCAGGCGGCTGATGGCCTTGCCCTGCTCACCCGGGTGCTGGCTGGCGATGGCGTAACCGTGGTCGGCATCCAGCCCATATTTGCCCCGCTCACCGTTCAGGGTGGAGACCAGGCGTGCCTTTTCCTGGGCGGAGAAGGCGACTGGGCTGGCCATCAAGCTTGGGGCGGCGCTGGCATGGGCAGCAACCATGGCGATCGCGGCTGCGATCAGGCTTTTGCGAAATTCCATTTGTGTCTCCAGTTTTCCCGATGAGGTAGGGTGTTAAGGGAATCTAACACTATCGAGGACCGAAGGCTGAGTCAAAATTTCTACAAATTGAGACATATTTTTGTTGCTTGTCTCGAATGCAACTTTCGAAAGGAAAAGGGCTCGCCGGCTTCGACCCCGACTGTCCAGCTGTTCGGGTTTGGGTTCGAGGCCTCTGACGTTCGGCGAAGATCAACAGCGCACACCCAACACCACAAACCGTGCGCGGACGGGGTCTGACCCTGCGGGTCAGACCCAGGTTTACCGGGTTTGAAAAAGCAAAAAGCCCGCTGGCACATGCCTAGCGGGCTTTTCTAATAAGAGCCTGACGATAACCTACTTTCACACTGGTTGCAGCACTATCATCGGCGCAGAGTCGTTTCACGGTCCTGTTCGGG
>Ga0209564_1000095_pt1 | contig 237896 bp, 225 predicted proteins | sample AraplaCol_mMF_r2_FD_184272 | JGI IMG/M metagenome (GOLD analysis project Ga0209564, IMG submission 184272) | Arabidopsis root microbial communities from North Carolina, USA - plate scrape MF_Col_mMF_r2 (SPAdes) (version 3) | ecosystem: Host-associated > Plants > Roots > Endosphere | place... | reverse complement strand
ACATTGACGGATGATGCCTCGCCGGGGTATTATTCGTTCATCGGAGTGTAGCGCAGCCCGGTAGCGCACCTGCTTTGGGAGCAGGGGGTCCAAGGTTCGAATCCTTGTACTCCGACCAGGAAATTCTCGAGCGGGTTGTCTTCGGACAACCCGCTTTTCATTTGCGGCATGCTTTTTATTGCAGTGCCCGCGACTCTGCCCTTAGCTCAGTTGGATAGAGCATCGGCCTTCTAAGCCGAGGGTCGCAGGTTCGATTCCTGCAGGGCAGGCCAATCAAATCAACGAAAGAGATGAAGTAAGCCGACTGGAATGCCAGATTCGCAGGGCTTGCCTGGCGTGCGCTTTTTCGGTCTGCGTTTGGGTAAGCTAAGGCGCTCTGAACCGTGAAGAACTGGCACTCTCGCTAAAGGGGGACACCATGTTGAAGAAGGCTTTCTGCGCCGGCGCCTTGGCTGCCATCTGCAATCTCTCAAACGCGACGACTCCGACCCACTGGGACTTCTCGTGGACAGGAGTTTTCGATACGCTGACGTTTCAATTTATCGATGCAACGGTCGCTGGATCGTTCGAGGGCACTGACTCGAATTCGAACGGCACGATCGATCTCAGTGAGCTAACTTCATTCAGGCTTCAAGGGCGCGATGTGTTGGGTTGCATATCCGGTTCACCGGTAACCTGCGGAGTCTCGGAGTTCTCGTACACACCCGGCGGTGCGTTCAAGGTCCTTGCAAATCACGTGAGCTATTGGGACGATAACGGTGGCCCCAACTGGACGTCGAACGAGATTTCCTTGAGCACGACTGCCGGGTTCTTCGCGATGATTGGCCGGGCACAGCAGCTTTACGACGAGCGGGACTGGATGTTCACGTGCGAAACCAGGTTTGCCATATCTCCGGTCCCTGAGTTACAGACGTTTTCAATGCTCCTGGCCGGCTTAGCCCTCCTTGCCGTCGTCCGCAGGAAGGACCTCATCGAGCGCGAATCATGATCCGCTAGCCGGGCAGCCTTAGTTTGCGCCGCCGCGGCACCATGGAAGTGCTTCGATTGTGATTGCGTCTTAATGCTCCGGAGGCCGCTTTAGCGCACGCCGGTCGGGAAGCACATGCACTCCTTGTACATCTTTCCGAATATGGCTTCTGTCGCGGTCAAATATCCTGGTGACGAGATCGACGTCCAATCCAGCCAGAAGTGCGTTGCGCAGCCCGGCATCTCTGCCGAACGCGCCCCTGGTCAGCAGTGCGATCGAAACTTTTTCTGCGGTAGCAAAGTCAGTGCGGCGCGTCATCGCTAAAGGATAACCGTGTGCCGATGCTGATTTCGTTGGTTGCATCACTGATAAATGGATTTTTGCTGGCCGAGCACGGCTCGTAAGTAGCGTATGCGAAAGCACTTTCGGAGTAAAATTCACTCCTCGCCGCGTGATCTGTGATGAACTCTACTGTTGATCTTTGCGTGTCGAATACTGGAGTACTCCTGCTTCGCATGCGGAGGACACGATGCCATTGCCGATAGAAGCGGATCTCACCGCTATCGCCCGCATTGAGGCGGTACCAACGATCCTTGAGGCAGTTTCCGAATTGACGGGGCTGCGGTTCGTTTGCATCGCCCGCGTCACCACTACAGCCCTGACGATTTGTGCGCTTCTGGACAAGCTGAACTTTGGCTTTAAGGTAGGCGACAGCCTCGATGTGACGACGACGCTTTGCGATCAAGTCAGGGCGAAGCAGACAGCGATCATTATCGATTCGGTTTCCGACAGCGAGTACCGCGACCACCCAGCGCCCAGGACTTATGGGTTTCAGAGCTACTTCTCCATTCCCTTGTATAGGCCCGACGGCGAATACTTCGGCACGTTGTGCGGCTTGGATCCCGAGCCTGCACACCTTTCCACAGATGCCGTGAGCAAAACCCTGTCGTTGTTTACGGAATTGGTTGCCCGACAGTTGGCGAACGAAGTCGTTTTGGGGAGGACGCGGATTGCACTGGACGATGCGATTGAGACATCAATGCTTCGCGAACAGTTCATCGCCGTTCTCAGTCATGATGTCCGTACGCCGCTCTCAACCATACTGAACGGCATCGACATCCTGGGTCAGTTTGTCGAGCCGTCGACGTTGCCGTTGCTCGAAACCATGCGGCGTAGCGGTAAGCGCATTTCCGCTTTGATCGATGATGTATCGGATTTTGCGCGCGGGCGGATGGGAGGTGGTATCGCGTTGGAAATGCGCTGGGAACATCACCTGGAGGATACTCTCCGCCAAGTGATCGAAGAGCTACGCCACGTCTACCCGGGACGCACCATTGAGGCGGAAATCCCGTCGGGCATAGCGCTGCTGTGCGACGCGACGAGGATGGCACAGTTACTGTCCAACTTGCTGAAAAACGCTATTGTTCACGGGAACCATAGCGAACCGGTGTCGGTGCATGTATCAACCGCCTCAGGAATTTTTGCTATGGCGGTGACGAATTCGGGACCCGCGATAGCGCCGGAAATTCAGGCGGAACTCTTCAAGCCATTCAAGCAAGGCGCGAAACCAGGGACCAAGAAAGGATTGGGGCTTGGCTTGTATATCGCGTCCGAAATAGCCAGGTCGCATGGTGGAACGTTGGAGGTGATTTCCTGCGACAGCAAGACGACCTTCACCTATCGGGTGCGGAGCGACATATCAGCGCAGCAGGAACAGGCGAATTACGGCTGAAGCATTGGTCGTCGTGCGGGTAGCGCTCTCAGCGGCGCCGGACGGTCTCAGTGTTCGATGAATCGCCGCGCCTGCCCAGGGGCTAGCACACGATCAATGACGGCCTTGCTCACCCCTTTGCTTACAAGATAGCGCAAGGCTTCCTTCGGTGCGCCCAGGGCCTGCAGCGCGATCCCGTGTTGCACTATGGCCGCCAGATTGCTGTTCAGGCGCCTGGAGGGGGAAATGGAACTCTCCATGGCAAACTCCAATTTAGCAGGTGTATTTCGTCTCGCTCAGTATAGTACATTGCGTCGCGCTATCGACTAAGGCGTCTCCAATCGCGCCAACTCCCCAGGCACATGTTGCGCAAAAAATCACCAAAGAATCACATGCTTTGGTGATGTGCGCTGCATGGCGTCCCCGGTATATTTTGCTTCACGCTTGCCAACATTGACAAAGCTGAACGGTCGGTTGGCTCATGCTCTCCCGTTGCGTTTTGTTCGTGGCAGAAAATTCCGATTAGGTGGCGCACATCATGACGGAAACACTCAAAAGCAAAACAGTCCGCGTAGTGCAGGGCTTGCAGCAAGGGGCGGAATTCTCCTTCGACGCAGGCTTGCCCTGCGTGATCGGTTCGGACGCATCTTGCACGGCCGTCTTGCTGGATGAAGATGTAGCTCCAAGGCATTGCCTGCTGTCGATCGATGGCCGCGGCGTGCATTGCACAGCGCTGGACGATTCCGTGCGTATCGGCGACAGCATGTTGGAGCCGGGTGCGACGGCCAGGATTTTCGATTACCAGAGCATTGAAATCGGCAGTGCATCGTTCGCGGTGCGGCCTGCAGGCGAAGAGTGGGAGAAGGGCGTGGCAAAGGCGGGCTCGCTGTTGGCGAGCTTTGCGCCGGGCGGCCGCTTGCGCAGTCCAGGCCGTTTGCTGGGCAGCGCGATCCTTGTCGTCATCGGGTTCGCCGCCAGCCTGAGCCTGGCCTACGCCATGATGTCACCAGACCGGACCGAAATGACGGAGGCCCGTACGCGCGAGGCGCGGCAATGGCTCAAGTCGGTAGCACCAGTGGGCAGTCAATTGGAGCTGGAGGTCGACAGTGATCACCATCTGTCGGTGTCCGGCTATGTCAGCACGGTATACCAGCGCGACCTGCTTGCAATGTCGCTGCGTGATTCCGATTACCAGGCGCGCAGCGACATCCATGCCACCGAGGAAATCGTGGCCGCGGTAGCGCGCCTGGCCCGCCTGGAAGGGATCAGCTGCCTCGCCAAGGATGCGGGTGCCGGCGTCGTCGCCTGTGCCAACGAAGTCGATACCCCCGAGGCAGCTTCCAAACTGACCTCGCTGGCGCAGCAGGTGCCGGGCTTGAAGGCGTTGAACGTGCAGGTGAAGAAGGGCGAGCCCGTTGCGCCTGCCGCCGCGCTGGCCGCGGAAGCCGCCCCGCCTGTTGCACCTGCCGTGGCGGCGATGGAGCCGGCGGGCGCGCCGCTGCGGATGTCGAAGCGCTTTTCATCGATTCTGATTTTGAAGAAAAACAAATGGCTGATCGGCGCCTATGGGGAGAAATTCGCGGAAGGCGATGAATTCAACGGTATCCGGATCGTCAAGATCGAATTGGACCAGGTCGAGTTTCAAAAAGGCGAGCGGCATTACGTTTTCCCGCTGGCGGCACTGCAATGAACACTCTTTCGCAAGACGATGTGCTGCCCCCCAGCGAGTTCGCCACGCGCCTGCTTGACGATAGAAGCGGCGCCCTGTGCGACGAATACCGGCGCCTGATGGAACAGGCAGTCGCAACCGGGGCAGAACGTTTGCGGCAGCCGCTTGAGCAGCGTGAGTATGCGGCAACCAGGGCCTTGGTCGAGAGCGCGGCTGTCTCGGTCGAGGTCTTGCAGACCATCTGGGACAGCATGCATTTGAATACCCGCTAGCGATGCGGGCACCATGCAGGATTGCCACCGCCTCAGCCCAGCTTGAGGCGGTGGTAGCAGCAAGTGGGTTGATGCTGGGACAGCAGCTGATGCGATGTTCTTTAACTTTCACGGAGAGAAAAAATGTCAAACGGATTTGATGGCGCAATTTCAAGTGCAGGCGGCCTGTTGCAAGCTGCGTTCGACGGTCTGGCGCATCTGCCGGATGCGAAGAAGGATCCGGCCGGATTCGCAACTGGCATGCAAAAGGTCGCGCTCTCGATGCAGGTCGCCAGTACGGCGCAGAGCGCAGTTTCCGAAACGATCAAGGCATTTGGGGAAGGCACCAAAGGCGCTGCCCACAATATTTCGTAAGCACTGGCCTGGCGATATGGGTACATGGAGATTGGAATGTCTGATTTGGAAAAATTGAATATCTTTTCTCCATGTGTTCTTCAGCGCATTGCCGAAATCGGCTTCCTGGCAAGCGAATACGGGTTTCACGAAAAGGCCGAGCAGATTTTCTCGGGTATGGCCGTGGCAAAACCTGATAGTTCGGCGCCTGCGGTTGCCCTGGCGGTGGTGCATGCGCGGAGCGGGCGCCTGCAGGACGCCATTACAGGATTGCAGCAAGCTGCCGGGGTATTTCCCGCCAGTGAAATGGTGAAAGCGATGCTTGGTGCATTCCTCGTGGAAGCCAGGCGGGACGGCGCCCTGGAGCTATTCGACGCGGTGCTTGCCAGCAGGCAGGAACCAGGTGCCGTAAATATTGTCGAATGCTGGCTGGACCAGGCGCGCAAGCTGAAAGAAGAGGGCGTGGCGCGCAGGACCGATACGGGGTCCCTGGCATTTTTCCGTCATCACAACATACGGGCCTAGCGACTGCGGCAGCAGCAGCCCGGCCGGACCGCCTGTCCAGACAGGCAAGGAGAAAACATGGACCTCACCTCCCTCTCATCGCTGCAGGCCTTGCAGGCGTCGACGCAGGCCGGCGCTGGCGGAGCGACGGCGCCCGACCAGGCGTCCATCAGCCGCTTTCAGCAATTGCTCGGGGAGCCGCAACCGTCAACCCTGGACGGAGCGGGGGATGCTTCGCAGCTGATCCTGAGCCACAGCGAAAATATGTCGTCGATGTGGAGCACCGCGCAAGCTTCGATGGAAAACCTGTTGAAGAAGGATGGCGATCTTTCGATGAAGGACGTATTGCAGCTCCAATATGACATGGTCAAGACGTCGGCAGCCTTTGAAGTGGTGTCGAAGGCGGCAGGGATGACGGAAAAAGGCGCTGAGTCCCTGTTCCAGCGCAATTGACCTTGAAACTGCTCATGGAAAACAACCATATGTCAACCCGGATCAATCGGTGCCTTGCCTTTGCACTGCTTTTGGTGGGAATGCTGTTCCTCTCCGGCTGCGAGCAGGCCGTGTACAGCAACCTGTCCGAGCAGCAGGCCAACGATGTTCTGCTGACCTTGCTGAAAGGTGGCATCAGCGCGGAGAAACGTGCTGGCGAAAAAGGTTACGGCATCTGGGTCGACAGCGCCAAGATGGCAACGGCGATCAGCCTGCTGAATGCCAATGGTCAACCGCCGCAGCATTACGCAGAGATGGGAGATATCTTCGCGCGCAACAATCTGATTTCGTCCCCCACGGAAGAACGCATCCGCTTTACCTATGGGACAGAACAGGCGATCGCCAAGACCTTGTCGCAGATTGACGGCGTGCTGAGCGCCCGTGTGCACATCGTGCTGCCGTCTAACGATCCGCTGGCGTCGCCCGTCAAGCCGTCTTCCGCCTCCGTGTTCCTGAAATACCGGGCCGACATCAATATGAAGGCCGTGATCCCTGAGGTGAAGGAACTGGTGATCCGCAGCGTGGAAGGGCTGACGGTCGACAAGGTGTCGGTCAGCCTGTTCCCGGCGCGTGCCACCGGCACCGCTTCCGACCAGGTGCCGACCGCACGGATTTTCGGCATCATCGTCGCCAACTCCAGCGTGGCAACACTCTGGGCCATGATGCTCACACCCTGGATCGTGGCGGCGATCCTGTCGATACTGCTGCTGAATGCCGTGGGCCTGCGCAGCTGGCTCAAGGGGAAATTGGCAGCACGTGGCGCGACGGTACGCAGTGATGGCCGGGAACGTCCAGTGCGCCAGAGGGAACGGGCATGAGCGCCGTCGCGCTGGAAGCCGCGCCGCCTGGCCTCGCCGACGCCGCCACGGCCAACAGCCCCGCCAGCGATACGCCAGGCCGAACCTGGCAGCCGCTGGTGCGGGACCGCGCTTTCGATCTTCAGCTGCGTTTCAATCTGTTCCCGGCGACCTACGCGCACGCCAGCTGGATCGCCCGCATGGGCCGGCATCTTCCGCTTGCCGAAGGACTCGATGATTCCCCGTTCTGGGTGCGCCGCCTGTCCCTGGCCTTGTTGCAGGCATGCGAGCTGGACCAGGATTTTGATTTCGACTTTTCCGATCGCACGAAAAACACCGCCTTGCTGGATGCCGCGGTGCTCGAACGCTGCGCAAGACTGATGGCCGGCTTGCTGGTGCGGGAGCAGATCAGGCATGTGGTGCGTGGCGCCGACATGGCGGCGATCGAATGCGCGCTGGGCCGCGAGGCCCTTCGGTTCGCGCTGGCCTGGACCGCACCGCTCCCGGTACTCGGCTACGTCTTCCATCCGCACGGCGCCGCGTTTCCGGACAACGAAGGCTGGACCCGGCGCGCGGTGGGGCTGGCCAGTGCACTGATGGGCGTTGCGCCAAGGGCAACGCTGGCACGCATGCAGCTCAGGTTTCCTTGCGACTGGGGCAACCTCGAGCGGCCGGTCTTGCAGGAGCAGGACCGCAGCAGGCTGGCCGCGCTCTTTGTCGCCGTTCTGAACAAGGCCGCGCCGGAGCATGCGTGGCTGTTGGCACAGCCCGCACCGGAGCGCGCTGCTGCAACGACTGGGAGGACTGCCCAATGATGCTATTGATGGATCGCGGCAAGCTCGCCAGAGCCGATGGAAAAGTCATCAAGGCGAATGATTTCGCGCAACTGGTTACGGCGCAGGAAACGCTGGCCCAGGCCACCCGCCGCGCCGCCGAGATCGTCGCGCAGGCGGAAACGCAGCGCGATGCGGCCATTCGCGAGGGTCGGGAGCTTGGCATCGAACAGGGGCGCGCCGAGTATGCGGCGTCGATGGTCGAAGCCTCCGCAAGAATGGAATCGTCATTCATCAGCCTGGAGGCACGGCTGGTCAAAACGATCATGGACGCGTTGCAGGCGATCCTGCACGAGATTGGCGAGCGAACCGTGATGGAACGGCTGGTGCGCCGCACGATTGCCAACTCAAATCGGAAAAACTCCTTGCGCCTGGTCGTGGCGTCGCAACAGTTCGACACCGTAAATGCGCTGCTGTCGTCCGTGCTGGCCGAGTTCCCCGAGATTGAATTTGTCGACGTGGTGCAGGATCCCGCCGGCGTGCCGGGCATGTGCGTGCTCGAGAGCGAATTCGGCATCGTCGATGCCAGCCTCGATACGCAGCTCGCGGCGATACGCGCGGGCCTGAACCGGGCGTTCGTCGGCAAGCGGCGTTCCGGCCCGGCAGGTCAATAAGGGGGCCGCGAAATGGAAAGCGTGGACTATCTCTCCGACGCGCTGGCAGACGCGCTACGCGGTTTTTCCCCGATCGAGACGCGCGGCCGGGTGCTGGAGGCGGTGGGTACCTTGATCAAGGCCAGCGGGGTCAGCGCCCGGGTCGGCGATCTCTGCGCGCTGCGCAATCCGGGCACGCCGTGGCAGATGCAGGCCGAGGTGGTCGGCATCGTGCGCGACCTGGTGCTGCTGATGCCTTTCGGCGAACTGGCTGGCCTGTCGACCCAGACCGAAGTGGTGCATCTGGGCCGCGCGCAGGGGGTGAAGGTGGGGCCCGGTGTGCTGGGCCGGGTGCTGGATGGATTCGGCGAGCCGATCGACGGCCTGGGACCCATCGACGCGGTGCAGGAATACCCGGTGTACGCGCCGGCGCCCGATCCGCTGCGGCGCAAGCCGATCCTGAGTGCCCTGCACACGGGAGTGCGTGCCATCGATGCCTTCCTTACCTGCGGCGAAGGGCAGCGCATGGGAATCTTTGCACCCGCCGGCACCGGCAAGAGCAGCCTGTTGTCGATGATCTCGCACGGGACTGCCGCCGATGTCACCGTGGTCGCGCTGGTGGGCGAGCGCGGCCGCGAAGTGGGGGAGTTCTTCCGCACCGCAGTGCCGGCCGGTGGCCGCGAACGCACCGTCTTCGTGGTGGCGACCTCGGACCGGGCGGCCGGGGAGAGGGCCAAGGCGCCCTGCGTGGCGACGGCAATTGCCGAGTACTTCCGCGACCAGGGCCGTTCGGTATTGCTGCTGGTCGATTCGGTCACGCGCTATGCGCGCGCGTTGCGCGAGATCGGCCTGGCGGCCGGTGAGCCGCCCACCCGGCGCGGTTATCCGCCCTCGGTGTTTACCGTGCTGCCGAAGCTGTTCGAACGGGCCGGACAAAGCGAGAGGGGCGCGATTTCAGCGTTCTACACGGTGCTGGTCGACGATGACGAGGCGGGCGATCCGATCGGTGAAGAGGTGCGCTCGACGCTCGATGGCCACATCGTCCTGTCCGCCAAGCTTGCCGCCGCCAACCATTATCCGGCGATCGATACGATGCAGAGCCGCAGCCGGGTGATGAATATCGTGGCATCGGCTGAGCACCAGGCCTTGGCGGGCACGCTGCGCGAGCTGAGCGCCAAATACCAGTCGATCGAGATGCTGTTGCAGATCGGCGAGTACGAAGAGGGGGCAGACGCCGTCGCGGACCGAGCGATCCGTACCCGTGCAGCGTGTTCGGCATTGCTGCGGCAGGCGCCGGGGGAATCGTCCGGCCTGCGCGAAACACTGGCCGCCATGCGCAATATCGCGGCGGCCTAGGGGAGGCACAACCATCATGCTGGAACAGCACGAAAAACTGGTCAAGGTAAGGGACGCGCAGCTCCAGGGCACGCGCGCCGAACTCGCGCGCCGGGCCGCGGTGCGCAACGGTATCCGGCAGGAAGCCGAACGTGCGGAGGCAGCGCTGCGCTCCCTGGCTGCCCAGAGGGCGTCCTGGGACCAGCAATGGCAGGCATGGATACGCCAGGGCGGGGCGCTGCAGCGAGGCAAGGCCTATGCCGACCAGCATCTGAAAATCGCCGCGCTCGAGAACGATCTGGAAGAAGAGCGGGCCAGCGTCATTGAACGCTTGCAGGAAGCGCAGCAGGAAGTCGATGCGGCCGGGGCCAGGGCCAGGAAGCAGCAGGAGGCCCTGTCGAACATCATGGATGTGGTTGGCCAGTTGAAGAAAAAGCAGCGCCAGGAGCAGGAAGCGCGCGACGTGCAACGGTCGGAAGATGCAGTCGCGGCGAACTGGTACCTGGCCAGGAAGACGGTCGCGCCGGAGGCAAGGCATGAATGAATTTTCCAGGATCGATAGCGGCGAGCGGGACCTGCTCGTGCTGCCGCAAGCCAGTTCGCCGCTTTGCCGGCCCGGGTCCGATGCGGCTGTCGCAGCCTTTCGCGACCTGATGCTCAAGCGCTCGCCGGACACCGCAGCGGCGCCGCCGGCCAAGCCCCATGCGCTTGTCAGCGGCACGTCCCCGGAGCCGGTCCTCGTGGAATCGTCCGACCTGGCCACCGAAGGGGCGGACGGCACCTCCCGGCTTGCGCCCTCGCACCTGCGGACGGCGTCTGGCGAGGAGGGCGGTGGGGCTGCCCTGCCATTCGCGATCCCCGCCGAGTTGATGGCGGCCGGCGTGCAGCGGCCAGGCCAGCACGCTGCCACTGCGCTGCGGCAGGACTTTGCATCGGGCGGCATGGCCCAGGCCACTGCCGCCCAGGACGACGAAGTGGCGGCGCTGCTGCAACATTTCAGCGCCAACTTATACGTCGCCGACAGCCCCAGGGCGGGAACGGGCCGCATCATGCTCGACCTCGGCGCATCTTTGCCCGGGTCATCGGTGGAAATGTCGCGCGACGGGGTCTTCCTCAACGTACGGCTGCACGCGGCGGACGACGCGATGCTGCGCCTGATGCGCGGCGGCAGCGCGCGCTTGCTGGAAGCGCTGAACAAATCGACGGGACTGGAAGTGCAGCTCGACCTGGTCCAGCGCAGTGACACGGCCGGAGCCGACGCATGATATCCACGTTCGCCAGCCCGGTTCTCGAGCAGTTCGAGCCTGATGTGAGCCGCCTGATGAATGCATGGCTCGCCGTGCGGCAGTGTAGCGAGTGGACTGTTGCTGGCCGGCGCCTGCGCATCCAGTGGGGCAGCGTGCCGAGTCATGCTTCGTTTGCTGTCGCCATCGAATGCGCGCTGGCGGGCCAGGCCGTGCTGGTCAAGCTCGACGGGCTGGCCGGGATCGACCCGCGCCTGGTCGGCGAACCATTTTCCCGTTTGCCCGTTTCGATGCGCAATCTCGTCATCGAACGCGTTGCTGCGGATTTCTTCGCGGCGCTGCCGCAGGGCTTCATGCATGACGCGGACATCCGCGCGGTGCACTGGACGATGCCGGACAGCGCGGCCTGGCCCTGCGCGATCGGCTTCGCCGCTACCCGCGAAGACGGTACGCAAACGCGCGGCATGCTGGCGGCCGGTGCACTGCAGACGCTGGAATGGTTGCATCAGGCCATGCCGCAGGGCGCCCCGGCGCCGCTGGTGCCGAGGGACGACTTGCCGGTAGCGGTCCGGCTGCGCGTGGGACGCACCGTGCTGGCCATGTCCACGATACGCAGCCTGGGCGCCGGCGACGTCGTGTGGATCGATGAAGGCGGGGCGATTTCGCGCCATGGCGTGGCGCTGGTCGTCATTGCCGGCAACAGCGGCCAGCGTGCCTGGTCGGCCCGTCTCAAGCAGCGCACTGTGACGCTACAGGCGCCTTATTCCGGAATCCTGGTTGTCAACCGAGGAGAGCACAGCACCATGCACAAGGATCATACCGATATCGAAGTCCCGGTCGTGTTTGAAATGGGCCAGATGGTGTTGCCGCTGGCGGAAATCGAACGCCTGCACGCCGACCAGACATTCGAGCTGGAGCAGGACGCCAGCCTGGCCACGGTGACGCTGAGCGTTTTCGGCTCGGTGGTCGCCCAGGGCAAGCTGGTCAACATCGGCCGCAAGCTGGGCGTACGCATCGTGCGTGTCGCCGGCAGCGGCAACGAACAATCCGCTTAGTTTTTTTCAGGGGGACGCGTGCTCGCACAGGGAATGCCGGATCCGATCATCGTCATCACAACGCTGGGTTTGCTTGGGCTCGCGCCCTTCCTGGCCGTGATGGTGACTTCCTATTCCAAGATCGTGGTGGTGGCCAGCCTGGTGCGCAATGCGCTTGGCTTGCAGCAGGTGCCGCCCAACCTGGTCCTGAACGGGCTGGCGATCATCCTGTCGCTCTACATCATGGCGCCGGTCACCAGCAAGATTACCGACACCGTGCAGGCGCAGGTGAAGCCGGGACAGCAGCTGAACGCCGGCAGCTTCTTCGATATCCTGGGCCTGGCGCGGGAACCGCTGCGGACTTTCCTGTCCAAGCACACCAATCCGCGCGAGCGCGAATTTTTCGTCCGCTCGGCCGCCAAGATATGGCCCCTGGAACGGGCCGAGGCGCTTAAAGGCGATGACTTGCTGGTGCTGGTGCCGGCATTCACGGTGACCGAGCTGACTGCCGCATTCAAGATCGGATTCCTGATCTACCTTGCCTTCGTCATCATCGACCTGGTGGTGGCCAACATCCTGGTCTCGATGGGCATGATGATGTTCTCGCCCACGGTGGTGTCGGTGCCGCTCAAGCTGCTGCTGTTCGTCGTGCTGGACGGCTGGTCAAAGCTGGTCCATGGCTTGATCCTTACCTACCAATAGGCCGCCGCCATGGAATTTTCGACCCTCATCACCTATGTCAACCAGGCCCTGCTCCTGATCCTGCTGCTGTCGCTGCCGGTGATTGCGGTGGCCAGCATCACCGGGCTGGCGCTGGCGTTCCTGCAGGCGGTCACCCAGGTGCAAGACCAGACGATTTCGTTCGGCATCAAGCTGATCGCGATCATTGTCACGATCGCCGTGACCTCGTCCTGGCTGGGCGGCGAGCTGTACCTGTTTGGCGAGCAGATGTTTGGCGCCATTGCGGGAGTACGTTAGCGATGGGCGCCATGATGCACCAGGGGGAAGCCATCCTGATCGTGACCAGCCTGCTGATGACGCGCATGCTGGTGGCGTTTTCAGTCTGGCCGATCTTCATGGGGCAGACCGTTCCCGTCATGGTGCGCATGGCGCTTGCCGTGGCCTTGAGCAGCCTGATGCTGCCGGCCGCACTGGAAGATCCGGCCATGCTGTCGATTTCCACGCCGCAGGTCGTGTTCGTCATCCTGAAGGAAGCCGGGATCGGCCTGGTGCTGGGCTTCCTGTCGGGCATAGGATTCTGGGCCCTGTACACGGCCGGCACGATCATTGAATTCCAGGCCGGCATGAGCATGGCGACCATGGTCGACCCGACCACGGGGCAGGATGATTCGATGGTGGGTGGCCTGATGATGCAGATGTTCACTATGCTGTTTCTCGTGACCGGCGGCCTGCTGTCGATGATCGGCACGCTGTACGAGAGCTACCAGGTGTGGCCGATCCCGAGCATGGCGCTGTCGATGGGCAATGCGAACCTGGTGGAAGTCGGGCTGCGCGCGCTGAGCGAGATGCTGGGCCTGGCGCTGAAGGTTGCTGCGCCATTCCTGCTGCTGATGCTGATGCTGGAGGTCGGGCTGGGCCTGTTGTCGCGCTTTGCACCGCAGCTGAACGCCTTTTTCCTGGCAATGCCGCTGAAGGCGCTGGTCCTGTCGTTGCTCATGCTGTTGTATGGGGCCGGCATGTCGGAGAGCTTGCGCGCGCTGCCGATCGCGGACTTTCCCGGAATGCTCAACGCGCTGCGCGGGGTCTGGCATGAGTAACGAATCGTCCAGCCAAAGCAAGACCGAGCAGCCGACCAACAAGAGGCTGCGCGACGCGAGAAAGAAGGGCGATGTCTGGCACAGCAAGGACCTGGCCGCCACGGCCGCGCTCGTGCTGGCCCTGGTCCTTTTCACGCTCGGCGGCATGCGCCTCGTCGAACGGCTGGGCGCCATGCTCACGCGCGCGGCGGGCGCCAGCTTCAGTACCCTGGACAATGCGACGCTGCTGGTATGGACGCGCGACCTGCTGGCGGAAGCGGCCTGGATCTGCGGCATCGTCGCGCTGCTGATGGCCGCAGTGGCGGCGCTGCTCGGTTGGCTCCAGGCCGGCGCCGTGTTTTCGCTGGAGCCGGTGATGCCGCGCCTGTCGCGCCTCAATCCGGTCGAGGGGGCCAAGCGCCTGTTTTCGCTGCGCAACCTGGTCGACCTGATCAAGCTGGTCGTGATCTGTATCGCGCTTGCCGGCGTGCTGTGGTGGGTGGCGCACGCAAGCCTGCCTGCGCTGGTGCGCGCGCAGTGGCTGGCCGTTGGCGGCCTGTTGCCGCTGGCCGGGAAGATCATCGGCCAGATGGCGTGGATGGTCACGGTGGCATTCGTTGCCATGAGCGTGTTCGACATCTGGTTCCAGCGCATGGATTACCTGAAGCGGCACAAGATGACGAAGGACGAGGTGCGGCGCGAATCGCGGGAGATGGAAGGCAGTCCGGAAATGCGCGGCATGCGCCGGCGCCTGCACCATGAAGTAGGCATGGGGAACATGCTGGAGAACGTGCGCAAGGCGAATGTGGTGGTGGTCAACCCGACCCATATCGCCGTTGCGCTGTACTACGAAGCCGGCGTGACCGACCTGCCGCTGGTGGTCGCCAAAGGGGAAGGGCATATTGCGCAGGCGATCCGCGACATCGCGCAGGAAGAGGGGATCCCAATCATGCGCAACGTCAAGCTGGCGCGCGGCCTGAACGATGCGGTGCAGTTGAATGCGTATATACCGGATGAATTTCTGGAGCCCGTAGCCGAGGTGTTGCGCTGGGTACGGGATTTTCATGGACGACTTGGCGAGGGAAGCGAGTGAAAAAGAACCCCATGCATGGATTGAGGCCCCCGGGATCGTGGTCGCTGCTGGCGCACCATGCGGACCTGTTGCTGGTGGCGCTGGTGGTGGCCGTCATCATGCTGATGGTCTTGCCGCTGCCGCCATTCGTCCTCGACAGCCTGATCGCGGTCAACCTGACGCTCTCCGTCGTGCTGCTGATGGTCGCGCTGTATATTTCCTCGCCGCTTGGCCTGTCCACATTTCCATCGCTGCTGCTGTTCACCACCTTGTTCCGCCTGGCGCTCAATATCGCTTCGACGCGTCAGATCCTGCTGAATGCGAATGCGGGCGACATCATCGCCACCTTTGGCCAGATGGTGGTGGGCGGCGATGTGATCGTCGGCGCGGTGGTGTTCCTGATCGTGGCGATCGTCCAGTTCATCGTGGTAGCGAAGGGTTCCGAGCGGGTGGCCGAAGTGGCGGCACGCTTCAGCCTGGATGCCATGCCGGGCAAGCAGATGAGTATCGATGCCGACCTGCGGGCCGGCATCATCGACAAGGACGAGGCGCGCCAGCGCCGCGCCAAGCTGGAGAGCGAAAGCCAGTTGTATGGGGCGATGGATGGCGGGATGAAGTTCGTCAAGGGCGACGCGATTGCGGGCCTGATCATCGCGGCGGTCAACATCCTTGCCGGGCTGGCGATCGGCGTCTTCCGCAAAGGCATGGATGCCGGCACGGCGTTGCAGACTTATGCGGTGCTGACGGTCGGCGATGCGTTGGTGTCGCAGATCCCGTCCCTGTTCGTATCGGTCGCTGCCGGCATCGTCATCACGCGCGTTTCAGATCCGGGGCGGGCCGGCAGTCCGAACCTCGGTAACGAGATTGCTGCGCAGATTAGCAGGCAGCCCAAGGCACTGCTGGTCGGCGGCGCGATGATCTCCCTGCTGACTTTGGTGCCGGGTTTTCCCAAGTTCCAGTTCATCCTGCTCGGTATTGCGGTGGCCTCGCTGGGCTTTTTCCTGGTGCCGGCGCGGCGGCGCTATGCCAATGCAGCGCAGACGCCAGTGCCATCGATGCAGAAGGAAGGGCATGACGTGGCGCGCACGCTGCTCGACGCCGAGGAGCATAGCTTGACGATTCCGCTGGTGGTCCAGGCCTTCCCCGGTGTTGGCAGCGTTCTGTCTCCCGTACATTTCGAGAGCGAGCTGGCCGAGGCGCGGCGCTACTTCAGTGCCGAACTGGGCATCCCGTTTCCAGGCGTCGTCATGCGCGAGAACCCGCGCCTTGAGGAAGGCGAATACCGGATCTATGTGGATGAAATTCCCGTGCTCGCCGGGCAGTTGGGAGAACACGAGGTGCTGGCACTGGCATCCAGGCAAACATTGGACCTGGCGCGTATCCCTTACAGGGAGGGTAGCACGCCGGTCCTCGGGCGTGCCGCGCTGTGGGTGCCGGTGGAGGAGATCGACGCGCTGGAGGCAGCAAACCTGCAGTACCTCGAGAATGAACAGATCCTCGCCCGAAGTCTGCTGGGCGTGCTGCGCCGCCACGCGGGCGAATTCATCGGCATACAGGAAACCCAGTACCTGCTGAAGCGCCTGGGCGAGCAGTATCCAGACCTGGACAAGGAATTGCAGCGCAGCGTCCCCTTGCCGCGCCTGGCGGAAGTGCTCAAGCGCCTGGTGCGCGACGAAATTTCCATCCGCAACCTGCGCGTGATCGCCCAGGCCCTGATCGAATGGGCGCCGCGCGAGAAGGACACGGTCTTGCTGACTGAATACGTGCGCATCGCCCTGACACACTACATTTCGCACCGCTTCGCACTGGAGGACGGCTCGTTGCCGGCGATCGTGCTGCATCCACGTGTGGAAGAGCAGCTGCGGCAAGCCCTGCGCCAGACATCGGCAGGGTCGGTGCTGATGCTGGATCCGGAAATCGGCAACCAGCTGGTGGCCAATATCAAGCAGGCGGTGGAAACCCATGTGGAGAAAACAGCAGTTCTGCTGACTTCGCTTGAGATCAGGCCCTATCTCAGGAAGCTGACCGAGGTGGAACTGGCCGATCTCGCAGTGGTGTCGTACCAGGAGCTCAGGCAAACGGTAAGGGTAGTGCCGGTCAGTTCCGTGGAGATCTAGGACGGCAGGGGCGCCCCGAAAGGCGTGCACTGCATCGATTGAACAGTAGTCAACCAAGCAAGGAGAACACCATGTTGATCGACTTCGGTGGCATCATCCACCGCGCAGTACAGTTGCTGGACCTTGAACCTCCGAAGCCCAAGCACGTGGACCCGCCCCCGCCAGCGACGCCCAACGTGGTCAATGCCGACTATGCCACCAAGGGACCGCAGGCATCGCCGCTGATGGTGACCAAGCCGCAGATCGATTTCGTCAAGGCGCCGGCGCCAGCCGTCAAGGCTGCCGAGGAGTACACCGACAAAACGGTCGCCACCGCGAAAGAGACCAAGGACGCGGCAGACAAGCTGCAAGCCGAGTTCGGCGACACTTTGCCGGAAGATAACCAGGTCGATTGGGAAATGTACGTGGCCCGGCGCACCGTCGCCAACGGCGACCAGGCCAAGGCCGAGCAGGCGATTGCCGCCGAATTGCGCCTGACCTACCAGGGCGACCCGAACAACAAGGAGGCGGTGCAGAACGCAGCGCACGATATCGCCAACCGCTACCATGACGACCCGGCTGCCCAGGCGGCAGTCAACAAGAGCCTGGACACCGTCCTGACTGAAACCCCCACCGAACGTGCCACCAATACCAAGCTCAATGAAGTCAACCAGGCCGGCACCAGGCTCGATGAGCTGACCGCACAGCAGCAGGGCGGCGACAAGTCTGTCACCAGCGCGCAGATCATCAGCGCGCGCGAAGACTACGCCGCAAAGCAGAAGGAATTGCTGGCAGCGACCCGCAAGGAATTGAGCGCGACCTATGCCGACTTGCCTGCCGGCGTAATGATCCGTGAACTGGACCCGCTGGCCTACGCGGCCAACCAGATGAACGGGCGCTACGCCAATGATCCCGAGTTCAAGACCGTGATCGGGGCGGCCACGATCCTGCAACGGGTCGAGGACAGCGCTGCGCTTGGCAACGAAGCGCAGGTCGATCTGCTGGGCAAGGCCTTGCCGAAAGGCGTGGACCCGACGATAAAAGGGCTGGTGATGGCGGACCCCGGCGTGCAGAAAATCATCGACAACTTCGTCAAGGACGGGGTCAAAGCGGTCGAAGATGCGTATGCCAAGAAGGGCACCGCGGCAGGCGCCGAGGCCTTGCGCGACGTGACCGACCCGTCCAAACATTCGGCTGTATCGCCCGAAATCGCCGCCCGGATCATCAACCAGTCGAAACCGACAGTGGAAAAGATTGTCAACGATATCCACACCGGGCAGCCCAAGGGCCAGGACGGCCACCCGACCGGCATGGATATCGGGGCCGGTGTCAGGGTGGCCAAGGCGCTCTCGGCGGCGGTTGACGTCGCAGCGGCCGGCAGCGATTGGGAGAAGAAAGAATACCGCAACCCTGAAATCAAGGCGGCGGTGGAGGGCGTGGCGCACCTGCTCGCCACCAAGCCCGCGGCGGATATTACCCGGCTGGGCTTCAAGGATGCGGTGGCCGACGGCCACGCGACACTTGCCCTGGAAACCGTGCGCCAGGTATCGACCCTTAAAATGGATGAGGTCGACATGGGCGCGGCCGGGAATTTCCACGATGCGGGTCGTTTTAAAGAGCAGCAGGGTGTGTGGCGGGATACGACCCTGGACGCGATCAAGCAGGGCCTCGACGGCTTGAAGAAAAATAACGAGAACATGCTCGACAAGGCAACCAAAGGCATGGCGCCCTTGCTGGTCCAGGGCAAGTATTCTCAGCTTCTGACGGAGGACGACTTCATCAAGGGCCAAAGGGCAATGGTTGAAAAGTTCCCTGGACTCAAGAAAGACATCATTGATGGCCGCAACAGCATCGACGACATGGGATACAAGCTGCTGCGCACCAGCGAAGCCGTTGATTTCTACAGCAAGGACCTGGGCGGGATGGACGGCTACAAGAAGGCCGATGCTACCCGCAAGTCCCTGATGGCCGATGAGAAAGTGACCTCGACCATCCTGATGAGCGATTCCGCTTCGATGCGCGCGGGCACCCAGATTGCCCGCAAGATGATGTCCGACGACCTTAAAAACGGCGGCGGCCAGGCGCAAACCTACGGTATTGGCGCCCAGGTGACCGGCGACATGGCGGAATTCCTGGCCGAGACCTATGTTATCGGCAAGGTGAACGGCGGCGTCAATCTGCCGGGCGCCGCAATTGACGCCTCGCGCGCGGCCCACCTGCCTTATTTTGGCGGCACGGCGATCTGGACCGCAGGCGGAGCCTTCCAGGCTGCCTTGACGGGGTATCTCTTCGACAACGTGCAGGTCGGCGACGTCGGCGGCCCCTTGCGCAAGGCCTTGTTACTCGGCCTGGTCGGCGGTTTCGCCGGCTTCCACCTTATGCAGGCCGGCATGGGGGCGGCACGCATCCAGCCGCACTCCCTCGGCAACGGCCTGCTGGGGAAAGGCGGCGATAAGCTCGACACGGTGGTCAAGAATCTCGGGACGAAGTTCTTCAATGCCGCGGAATCCGGCGAAAACAGCTGGGGTCTCTATGTCAAGGAAGGCTCGGCGCGCGACCGCTGGACACGGCTCGCGACCGAGGCGACTCCTGGCCTGATCAAGCAGCTGGTGGGCCTGATGACGATCGCCACGGCATGGGATGCCAGCGGCGTATTCACCAATCTTAACGGAACACTGCCATTCAAGAACCCGGATGGCACGGCGGCCACGGATGCGCGACTGTTCAAGCTGGGCACCCAATCGGTCAACCTTGCCAGCGACGCCCTGCTGCTGCGCCTGCAGGTGCGCGAGATGACCTTGCGCTCCCTCGGCGCCAAGGTGATGGCCGATCCGGCGCTCAAAGCGGCCGCCGAAACCCGGTGGAAGATCGAACGGTTTGCCTTCGCTGCCTCGAAAGGCAAGAAGGTCGCCGACTTGAAGCCGCATGAGTTCAGCTTCAATACGCGGCTGGCTGGCAAGTACGCGCTCGGCGAATCCGGGGTCGACGGTGCCGCCGCCCGGACTGCGCTGGGTGAGGCCAGCGCGACCAAGAAATTCCTTGGGACGAGCAAATTGCTGGATGTCTTCGAGTATGTGTTCGGCAACAAGGGGTCAGCGGGCAACGCGGCGAAGTGGGCGGAGTCGCTCAGTCCGGCACTCAGGGGCCTGCTGTTCAAAAACATTGTCGAGGAGGGCGCCACGAAAACCGTGGCGCGTTTCGCTGTGCTCGGCGACAACCCGATCGGCTGGGTTGTCAACATCGCCTACATGGGCACGACAATCGCCAACTGGGCCTGGGACCACAACAAGAACATCCAGCACTTCCAGGACTACGATCGCACCTTCATGGAGGGTGCCGGCCTCGACAAGGCGCATGCCGACGTGATGGCCGAGCACGACTGGTGGAGCAGCGACGCCAAGGTTGACGGCTTCCTGAAAGCATACGCAACCACCGGCGGCGACCCGGAAAAGTTCATCGACTACATCAACAAGACTGACCCCAAGGTGCTGGGCAAGATGCTGGAGGCCACCCGATCGCTCTCCGATCATCTTGACGACAAGGGTAACGTGGCTGACGCCAATCCGTTCTACGACAGCTACCTGGCCCTGCCGCCTGAGCCGGCCGATGTGGACCTGGCCAAGCATCCGACGATCCACTTCAATCCGGACAAGAACCGCTATGAAGATTCGGCCACCGGCATGTTCCACGAAAAGGGCAAGCTCGACTGGCGCCTCGACAAGAATGGCAACATCACGTCCTACTTCCCGGAAGAACGCAAGCTGACGTTCTATTCGCTGGCCGGTCCACAGACTTCGACGATCCATATCGCCAGTGCCGCCGGATGGAAGAATTGGCTGGCAGCACGCGATCTGCCGCTGCCGCCGCAAGCGCCTCCGCCCAAGGACGTGCCGCCCGATTTGCCGCCAGCGCCGCCGGTAACGGGTCAGAATGTCTATACCGTCAAGCTGAATGACAACGTCTGGGACGTCGCGGGCAACGATCCGGCGGTCGTCGCCAAGATCTATGATTTGAATCCTTGGCTGAACGAACGCCTGCAGGATAGCGCCACGGATATCGGACACGGCAGGAACCCGAATATCCTCAACGCTGGTGAAATTCTGATCTTGCCGGAAGGCTTCAAGGCACACGGTTAATCTTCCGCCTGCGATGCAGAGAAGAAGGCATCGCCCCCCTGGACTGACGCTGCTGCCGGTGACTTCGTCCGTCACCGGCACAGCGGCACCGATCCCACCCGTACCCGAACTCCTGCTGCGCCAGCCACGCGTGTCTCCGGCGCGTGATAAGTGAATTGCAATAAATTGTATCGGGTCAACCCCCCGTAACGAATTCCGGTATTCTGGTCAGCCGTCACCGCGCGATGGAGCGTCGGGACCCCCGGTAAAACCTGTGAATCACCAAGCGCTCACCATTTTTGGTGATTTCCAAACCGGTTTGATTTCGTTATGCTGTAATTATTGTTGTTTCCAATGCAAGAGCGGGCGGGGTTGCATCCTTCGGTGCCATTCAGCCTGCCTAGAATGGATCAGTAATCAGATGAGCGATTTGTCCCACCATCCCTGCATGGCCTTAATGGCCGACCAGATTTTGGCGACCAAATTCGTGATCCCTGCCGCTACCGCGCAGTTGCTGGTGCGGCCGCGATTGCAGCATCCGGAAGCGCCGCGCGTGGTGCTGGTTTGCGCACCCGCCGGTTATGGCAAGACGACACTGGCAGCAGGCTGGGCCGCCGCCAGCTCCACGCCTGTCGCCTGGCTGTCGCTCGATGCCGGCGACAACGACCCCCTGCGCTTCCTGGTGCATTTCATCCATGCGATTCAAGGCCAATACCCCGAGTTCGGCAAAGTCATGGCCGATATGTGTGCCTTGATTCCACCGCCCCCCATCAGTGCTTTGTTGCGGCCACTGGTCAACCAGCTTTGCGCGCTGCCGGAAAGGCTGTGCATCATCCTGGATGACCTGCAGCTGGTAACCGAGCCGGCGGTCCATGAAGCCATCGCGTTCCTGGTTGATCATCAACCTGCCCAATTGCAGCTGGTCTTCGCGAGCCGCAATGAGCCGCCATTTTCGCTGGCACGGCTGCGCGGCCAGGGGCAAATTGTCGAATACCGTGGCGAAGACTTGCGCTTCAGCTTGCAGGAAGCGGAAGCGTACTGCAACGAAGTCATGCAGCTTTCACTGCCGCAGGAGCAGGTCGGCACGCTGGCCCAGCGGACTGAAGGCTGGATCGTTGGCTTGCACCTGGCAGCGGTGTCCCTGAGCCACCATCCTGACAAGGCAGGTTTCGTCCGGAGCTTTGGCGGCGACAACCGGCACATCACGGATTTCCTGCTGGATGAAGTGTTGCACGGCCTCCCCGATGACATCCAGATTTTCCTGCTGCAAACGTCCGTGCTGGAACGCTTCAATGCGGCGCTGTGCGATGCGATGACCGGGCGCGACGATAGCGGCGCCCTGATCAGTGAGATAGAGCGGGCCAATATGTTCATTTTCGGACTGGATGACCAACGCCTCTGGTATCGGTATCACCACCTGTTTGGCGCCTTGCTGCAAAGCCGCTTGCGCGCCGCTGCGCCCGACTCGGTCAGGCTGCTGCACCGGCGTGCCAGTAAATGGTTCAGCGAACACGGTCTTATTACGGAAGCCGTCAACCATGCGCTGGCAGCGAGCGATCATGAATGGGCTGCCGAATTGATGGAGAAGCACCACAGCGTACTTTTTTCCCACGGCCGCATGGGCAGCGCCCTGGCCTGGTCGAGGCAATTGCCGGAGACCGTGCTCGCGCAGCGCCCCCTGCTGTCGATGGCCTGCGCCTGGGGCTACCTGTACCTGGATGATATGGCCGAGCTGGAACGCCATCTTAGCCTCGTGGACAAGTGCCTCGCCGGTTTTCATGACGCGCCTTTCGGCAGCAAGGAGCGCGCGATGCTGGGCCAGCTTGCGCTGCTGCGGGGCTGCCAGGCGGCGTACGAAGGCAAGGTTGGCGAGGGTATCGCCTACCTCGATGAGGCGCAAGCGTCGCTCGCGCCGGGCCGGACCTTGTATCGCGCCGCAGCCGTGGCGCGCGGGGTATTTTATTTTGTCAGTGGGCGCCTGGAGGAGGCACAACCGCTACTGGAGAACAACGTCCTGCTGCGGGAAGTGACCCACAACGTTCAAGTGCCGATCACCGCTGCCGCCGCGCTGGCGCGCAGCCATTTGCTGCGGGGCCGCCCATTAGCCGCGAAGCAAATTTACGACAAGACCATCCAGGCCTTGCTGGTGTGCGGTTGGCAGAACCTCCCGGCGTGCGGCATGCTGCACATCGGCCTGGGTGAAGTCGCCTACGAAATGAACGAGCTCGTGCTGGCGGAACAGCACCTGCTGCGCGGGGTCGAGATGACTGCGGCCGGGATGCAATACGCGAATGCCTGGGGCCGCGTGCTGCTGGCAAAGACCCGCAAGGAACTGGGTGTGGCTGCGGAGGCCTGCGATCCCCAGTTCGAGGTCCTGCTGCTGCGCTACGCCGGCCGCCTCGTAGTGGAGATCGCGCCGCTGTCGGCGGTCATTGCAGGCTATTGGCTGAGCCTCGGCAAGATGGATGCGGTCCAGCTCTGGAGCGAAGCCGCCCGCTTGCCGCTCGAGGAAGCACTGGCGCCCGGAAGGGAGGCGGAATACCTCGTGCAGGCGCGCTTTTTCATCCATGCCGAACGGCGCTGCCAGGCGCTCGACCTGCTGGAGCGCTTGTGGTATCCGGCTTCGGAAGGCAAGCGCCTGGCGGTGATGACCGAGATCCTGGTGCTCAAGTCGATCTGCCTGCAAAAGGATGGCCGCAGCGACGACGCGATGACGGCGTTACAACAGGCTGTCAGCCTGGCCGAAAACACGCATCTGCTGCGCGTATTCATCAATGAGGGGGAAGCACTGTCCGGAATGCTTAAAAAGCTGGCGCGCGGTGCTGATTACAAATCCTATGTCCATACCTTGCTCGGACATATGGGCGCGGATGCCGCCCAGGACTCAACGCAGGCCTTCGATCGCCTGCCGCAGTTGTTCAGCAAAAAAGAGAAGCTCGTCGTCAGTCATATTGCGCGGGGTGCGACGAACCATGAAATCGCCGAGAGCCTGTTTATCTCCTTGAATACGCTGAATTCACACGTGAAAAAAATCTACATGAAATTGGGCGTGAACAGCCGGCTGCAGGCAGCCGAACGCCTGCGCCAGCTCGGGCTTTCAGGGTAGTTCGGGGCGTGCAGGTCCGAGGAAAGCTAGGTAATCTGGCCGGTAAGCCCGAGCAGCGCTTTTCGCAACGCGTCCGCTTCGTCCTTGCCGACGGACGCCTCGAATTCATCTTGCGCCCTGCGCCAATGCACTTCCGCTTCGGCGAGCTTGGCCTGTCCGGCCTCGCTCAAGGTAAGAGCCTGCTTGCGTGCGAGGTCCGGAGCGGGGGCCTGCTGTACCAGGCCGTTACGGGTTAACGGCTGGAGCGCGCGCAGGGCTGCGGTGCGATCCATTACCATCGTTTCCGCCAATTCCTGCATGGTGATTCCCGGGTGATTATGAATCGCGCGCAGGATGCTGTATTGCGGGGACGTGATGCCAGCCTTCTCGATGTGGCGGTCGTACAGGATTGATACCGCGCGAGTGGCCTGGCGCAAAGCAAAATAATTGCATGGGCTTTGCCGGGCTTCCTTACTCATGCCTCCTCCTTGCGTGCCTGCTCCTGGCGGCGTATGTCGTCCAGCAATGACGAAAGCGGCCGCGCAGCCAGGCGGGCTTCGAAACCAGCATGCGCGTCATCCAGGACGCCTGCCATGCAGCCTTTGAAATGGACGCTGACTTGACATACGTCCCGCACGTCATAGCCGTGGATGGCCGGCGTGGCGGGAGCCTCGCTGGCGCGATAGATGTCCAGAAGCGTGATCTCGTCGGGGCTGCGGGCCAGGCTGCATGCGCCATTTTTCCCGCGCGACGTCGTGACCAAACCGGCCTTGGCGAGTTTGGCGATCGTGCGCCGGACGAAGGTCGGCTCGGCATTCACGCTGCCGGCGAGCGTGGACGATTTGACTTCGCTTCCGTACCGCATCCCCAGGACTGCGGCAACATGGGTGGCGACGGTAAATTGCACATTCTTGAGTGACATGGATCGAAGGATTGTCCCAAACCAGATGCGAGTTTAACCTTTCCCGTCAGCGCAGCGCCAGTGCCGCATTTTGTGGGGCTGGCTGGGCAGGCGCGTCCCACCCGCCGCCGAGCGCGCGCACCAGTGCCACGGTGGTCACGGCGCGATTGCCGCGCAACTGGACAGCGCTTCGTTCCACGGCCGCCAGATTGCGCTGGGCATCAAGCAGTTCGAGATAGCTTGAACGTCCCGCATCGTAGAGCTTCTGCGCCAGGTCCGCCGAGCGGCGCGCAGAGACGAGCGCATCCTCGATTTCCCGGGTTTGTCCGTCCAGTACACGCAGGCCGGCAAGACTGTCTTCGACTTCGGCAAATGCAGCCAGCACGCTTTGCCGGTACGACGCCACCGATTCCTCGAGCACCGCTTCGCTGCGCGCCACATTGGCCTTGTTACGGCCCCCATCGATGAGCGGAGCAGCCAGCATTGCGCCCAGCAGCCAGGCTTGGCCGCCGGAGCTGAAGATTCTTGACGCAACGCTCGACGCCCCTCCTGCGGAAGCGCCGAGATCCAGCGATGGGTACATGGCTGCGCGTGCCACCCCGATCCGGGCGTTCGCCGCCTCCATGGCGCGCTGCGCGGCGGCGATGTCCGGCCGGCGTTCAAGCAAGGTCGATGGAACGCCGGCGGGAATGAGGGGCAGTTGCGACGCGTCCCGTAATGGTTGGGACGCTGCGTTGAAGCTGGACGCGGGTTTTCCCAGCAGGACGGCCAGGGCATGCTCCACTGTCGCGCGCTGGCGCTGCAGGCCGACCGCCTCGGCTCGTGTGGTAGACAATTCGGTTTTCGCTCGCGACAGGTCGAATTCGCCGATGTCGCCATGGTCGAAGCGGCGCTGGTTGACCTTGACGCTTTCTTCGCGCAGCCGCACGGTCTCGGCCAGGGTGTCGAGTTCCGCATCGGTGGCGCGAAGCCGGAAATAGGTTTGCGCCACATCCGCCTGGAGCGACAGCAGGACCGAACGGTAGGTGGCCAGCGATCCCTGGGCATCGTTGCGCGCCGCAGCCACGCTGGATGCGACGCGGCCGAACAGGTCAACCTCATAGCTGGCGGTCAGGTGGGCCGAATAGCTTGTGCCGGGAACAGCGCCGGGCGCTTTGGCGCGCCGCGCGCCTGCGTCGATGCCCACCTGTGGGCTGCGGTCTGCTTCGGCGATGCCCGCGATGGCACGGGCCAGCCTGACCCGCGCCGCCGCCTGCGCCAGGTTGGCGTTGTTGGCGGTTGCTTCCGCAATCAGTTCGCTCAGGGCCGGATCGTTGAAGGCCAGCCACCATTCGCCGCGTGCCTGCTGTTCGGCTGGACGCGCTTGCTGCCAGCGTGAGCCGTCGGCCGCAACCAGCACTTGCGGCGCAGCCTCCTTGAACGAAGCCGGCACGGCGATGGCCGGCTGCTTGAATTCCGGCGCGGCGCAGGCGGTAAGCAGCAATGCGGCCAGGAGAGGCGTCATGCCCTTGCCAATCATGGTTTTCATATCAATGGGTCCCTTCGAGTTGAGCCGGCGCGGCTGGTGCCGGCTTTTCAAGGTGGATGGCGAGCTTGCGCAGCAGGACATAGAACACAGGCGTGAGGAACAGGCCGAAGAAGGTGACGCCCAGCATGCCGGCAAATACCGCGACGCCCATGGCATGGCGCATTTCCCAGCCTGCACCATGCGAGAACACCAGGGGCACCACGCCCATGATGAAGGCGATGGAGGTCATCAGGATAGGGCGCAGGCGCAGGCGGCAGGCTTCCAGCGCCGCCTGCAGCACGGTGCGGCCATGGTGTTCCAGTTCGCGGGCGAATTCCACGATGAGGATGGCGTTCTTCGAGGCCAGCCCCACCAGGACGAACAGGGCGATCTGCGTGAAGATGTTGTTGTCGCCGGCAGTCAGCTTGACACCGATCAGGGCGCTCAGGATCGACATTGGCACGATCAGGATCACCGCCAGCGGCAAGGTCCAGCTCTCGTATTGTGCCGCCAGCACCAGGAACACCAGCAACAGGCAGACCGGGAACACGAATAACAGCGTGTTGCCCGCGATGATGTCCAGGTAGGTCAGCTCGGTCCATTCATAGCTGATGCCCTTTGGCAACGTTTCGCTGGCAATGCGTTCCATGGCGGCGCGGGCCTGCGAGGTCGAATAGCCGGGCGCGGGATTGATGTTGAGGTCCGCCGCCACATAGGTGTTGTAGCGCTGGACGCGGTCCGGCCCATAGCTGTCGCTGATCTTCATCAGCGTGGACAGCGGAATCATTTCGCCCGTGCTGCTGCGCACCTTGAGCTGGGCCACGTCCTCGACGCGTGAGCGGAACTGGGCATCGGCCTGCACGCGCACCTGGTAAGTGCGGCCGAACTGGTTGAAATCGTTGACGTAGAGGGAGCCGAGGTTGATCTGCAGCGTCTGGTTGATCGTTTGCAGGGGCACGCCCAACTGCTTGGCCCGGATCCGGTCAATATCGCCAAACAGTTGCGGTACATTGACCTGGTAGCCCGAGAAGGCGCCGGTCAGCTCCGGGGCGCTGCGGGTCTTCTCGATCAGTTGCTGGGTCGCTTTATACAGCTCGTCGTAACCGAGGTTGCCGCGGTCTTCGACCATCATCTTCAGGCCGCCGATGGTGCCAAGGCCGTACACCGGTGGCGGGGAGAAGACCCGGACGAAGGCATCCTGGATGGAGCCGGCGCGTTTGTTGATTTCCGAGGCGATGCCCGGGCCGCTGGTTTCCCTGGTGGTGCGCGTCTGCGGCGGCTGTTCGCCGATGAAGACGATGCCCTGGTTGGGCGCATTGGTCAGGTCGTTCACGGACAGGCCAGGGAAACCGACGGCATTGCGTGCTCCCGGTACGCCGAGCGCGATATCGCCGGCACGCTTGACCACGTTCTGTGTGCGTTCCAGCGACGCGGCATCGGGCAGCTTGGCGAAGCCAACCAGGTAGCCTTTGTCCTGCGCCGGCACAAAGCCGCCCGGCACCAGCTTGAACATGAGTGCCGCGGCAGCAACCAGCACCAGGTAAAAGCCAATGGACATGGCCTTGCGCCCGAGGACGCCTTTCACGCCGCCTTCGTATTTTTCCGATGAACGGTTGAAGAAGCGGTTGAAGCGCAGGAAGAAGCCACCCAGCACTTTGTCCATGATGCGCGACAGTGCGTCCTTGGGCGCGTCGTGTGGCTTGAGCAAGGACGCCGTCAGGGCCGGCGCCAGCGTCAGCGAGCAGAAGGCCGAGATCACGGTGGAGATGGCAATGGTCAGCGCAAACTGCTTGTAGAACTGGCCTGTGAGGCCGGAGACGAACGAGATAGGCACGAACACTGCGCACAGCACCAGCGCAATCGCAATAATCGGACCGCTCACTTCTTTCATGGCCTGGATGGTCGCGTCGCGCGGGCTCAGGCCGTTCTGGATATTCCGTTCGACATTTTCCACCACCACGATCGCGTCGTCCACCACGATGCCGATCGCCAACACCAGGCCGAACAGGGTCAGCGTGTTGATGGAGAATCCAAAGCCCAGCATCACGGCAAAGGTGCCGACCACCGACACCGGCACTGCGAGCAGGGGAATAATGGAAGCGCGCCAGGTCTGCAGGAAGATGATTACAACGATCACCACCAGCACAACGGCTTCCAGCAGGGTATGGATCACCGCTTCAATGGACTCGCGCACGAACTGTGTCGGATCGTAGGCGATGCGGTACTCCAGGCCTTGCGGAAAGTCCTTCTTCAGTTCTTCCATCTTGGCCCTCACATCGGCCGAGATTTGCAGGTCATTGGCGCCGGGGGCCGCATAGATCACCAGCGCGGTGGCGGGCTTGTTGTCCAGCAGCGAATTGACGACGTAGCTGCCCGCTCCAAGTTCAATGCGCGCCAGGTCTTTCAATTCCGTCACGCCGCCGTCTTCGTTGGTCTTGACGATGATCTTGCCGAAGTCCTCCACCGTTTTCAGACGGCCCTTGGTATTCAGGGTGAGCTGGAATTCGCTGTTTTTGCTCGGTGATGCGCCAACCACGCCCGCGGCCACTTGCAGGTTCTGTTCGCGGATGGCATTGGTGACATCAGTAGCAGTCAGGTTCCGGGCCGCCACCTTCTGCGGGTCGAGCCAGACGCGCATGGCATAGTCGCCCGAACCGTTCAGGATCACGTCGCCCATCCCTGACAGGCGGGCCAGTTGATCCTTGACGTTGATCACCGCGTAGTTGCGCAGGTACAGGTCGTCATAGGTGTTGTCGGGGGAAACCAGGTGTACCACCATGGTCAGGCTTGGCGACGCACGTACCGTGGTCACGCCCAACTGCCGTACTTCCTCGGGCAGGCGGGGCAGGGCGCGCTGTACGCGGTTCTGGACCTCGGTTTCGGCCTGCTTGATGTTGGTGCCGATCTTGAACGTCACGGTCAGCTTCAGTGCGCCGTCAGAAGTATTCTGGGACGACATGTAGAGCATGTCTTCCACGCCATTGATCTGTTCTTCGAGCGGAGCGGCCACTGTCTCGGCGATGACCTTGGGATCGGCACCGGGATATTGGGCACGCACCACCACCGAAGGTGGCACAACATTCGGGTATTCGGAGATCGGCAGCTTGAAGATCGAAATCAGGCCGCCGACGAAGACGATGATGGACAGCACCGCTGCGAAGATCGGCTTGTCCACAAAGAAGCGCGAGAAGTTCATGGCTTACCCCTTGGTGCTGGATGCAAGCGTTGGCGCATCCGCGTTCATCTCGGTAAGCACTGGAGCAACCGGGGCGCCCGCGCGCACGCGCTGCAGCCCGTTCACCACAATCTTTTCGCCGGGCTTCAACCCGGAACGCACGATGCGCAAGCCGTCAACTGCCTGGCCCAGCACGACTTCGCGATATTCAGCCTTGCTCTCATTGTCGACCACGTAGACGAATTTGCGGCTCTGGTCCGTGCCGACGGCGCGTTCGCTGATCAGCAAAGCGTTGGTCGTTGCCGTGCCGCTGCCGCCGGACTCGATCTGTACGCGGGCAAAGAGGCCCGGCACCAGCAGGTTGTCCTTGTTGGGGAACAAGGCGCGCATGCGGACGGCGCCTGTTTTCACGTCGAGCTTGTTGTCGACAAATTCGAGTTTGCCTTCATGCGGGAAACCTGTTTCGCTGGCCAGGCCGATCCGTACCTTGACGGGCTTGCCATTGTGGGCCAGGGCGCCGATACGCAGGTATGTGGATTCGTCGCCGTCGAAGCTGGCGTAAATCTTGTCGTCGGAGACGACAGTGGTGAGTACTGCAGTCGGGTCGATCAGGTTGCCGACGGTGATTTCGGCTTTGCTGACGCGGCCATCGATGGGAGCGATCACCTGTGTGTAGCCCAGGTTGAGCTTGGCATTGTTGTACTGGGCCTGGGCTGCGCGGGCATTGGCGTCGAGCTCTTTCAGGCTCGCAGCACGCTCGTCGAACTCCCTCTGGGCGATGGCACGGTCGGCGAGCAATTTGTCGGCCCGGGCCAATTCAAGGCGGGCCAGGTCGGCCTTTGCCTGGGCGGAATGCGCTGCAGCCTCGGCGCGATCGGCTTCGGCCTGGAAGGGACGAGGGTCAATCACGAACAGGACCTGGCCTTTTTTCACCTGGCTGCCTGGCTGGAAATTCACCGAAGTGATGTAACCAGATACGCGGGAGCGGATGCTGACGTTTTCGACCGATTCCATCCGGCCACTGAATTCCTGGGTCTCGACAACGGAGCGCTCGAGCACGACCGCGGCGGTAATCGGCGACGGCCCGGGCGCCGCAGGCGCATCTTTTCCATTTGCTTCGACGCAGCCGCTAAGCGATGCCACCAGCAGGCCGGCGGCGGCCATCATCGTAACGGTTGGGCGCAGGTATGTGCGCAGGCCCTTGACTTCGGTGTGCATGGTTGACTCCTTATTAACTGTGCATATGCACATATACCGCGAAAAAAATGCGCAAACACCTTCCGGTCTGCGCGGATTAATTGTGAGTATAATCGTCTCAAATTGAATGTCAATGAATTTGATCGCCAGGGATCAGCACTAACGCCGGTGTTTGCTGAAAAAGTCGATCATCATGCGGCTGGAATCAGGACCAGTTTTCGAAGTAAACCGCTCAGAAGGGTCGCCGCCGCTCCACGCGTGCCCAAGGCCGCCGATCCGGACGACGCGCAAGATTGGTTTGCGGCCGAGCATGTACTCATGGATCTCGTGAGAATTGCGGCTGCTGCCGCGGCCATGTGGCTTGACTGTGACGCTGTCTGCCATTGCTCCGTGCGGCATTCCGTTCAACCTTAGCCACTGCTGTGCAAGCTGTTGCTGATTCACCGATGCCACGACGTGGTCGTCGTGTCCATGGATCAGGAGGGCAGGCATTGGTGGCAATGGTTTGTCTTCCGGGCGCAGCGTAGCGCGATGCTCTAAAACCCGGTCGATGGCGGAGTGGGCGGCGATCACCGAGCCCTGGCGCATGACACGAAGCCCTTCGACAGCATTGCGGCCGGCTCCGAAGACGGGACCGGAATGCAGTCCCACGGCCGCAATCAACTCGGGGTGATTCAGTGCCAGGATGGCAGCCATGCCCGCACCGGCGGAAATGCCGCAAGCGTATATGCGCCGGCGGTCTATGAATTGCTGGGTGCATATCATGTCTATCAATTGCGCCAGTGCTGCGGTTTCGCCGCCGCCATGTTGCACAGTTGGGTTATACCAACGCCAGCACCGCTGCGCCTGCACGCTCAGCGATTGCTGCGGGTACAGCACGGCGTAGCCTTTGCGCTCGGCGTGATGGTTCATGCGGGTTCCCGTGGCGAACTGGGTGGCGCTCTGGTGGCAACCGTGCAGCATGACCAGGAGTGGCAAACCTTGGCGTGTAGCGGTGGCGGGGACATGTTCTGGCATATAAAGCCAGTAGTTCATGCGCGTGACATGGCCCTCATACGGCTGAGGAACGCAGGTAAACTGGCCAGTACTCCACTTGCCTGGCGCGGGAGTAACATCCGGCCTGCTGTGTTGTCGGATGGCGAGAGCAACCTTCGCTTTGGAGGAGGCACGTTTCGCACGCTTGGGCGCCGATTTGGCGGCAAGCTTGGCCGCGAGCCTTTGCTGCGCTTTGCCGGCGCGCGCCAGGCTGCGCAGCAAGCGCGTTACAGTGTTTGCTTTCGCCATCGAAGCTCCGAATGGTTATGCTGCACTGCAGTAGAGTACCTTTTCTTCAACGATCAGCGCGTTCGCAAGCGAGCGCGATAGCCTGCCACCAACAGACGATGCGGAACCTGCTACCTGAAATAATTGCCTTGCCGTTGCTGCCGGTATTGATCTGGCAGGGGAGGCGAACCCGTGCCCGCACGCCCCGGCTGCCGGAAGCCAGCGGCGAACGCAATGGCGTTCATCCCGGGACGGGCGAATCGCTGGTACTGCTCGCGGTCGGGGAATCACCGGTGGCGGGCGTCGGCGTTCAGGTGCAGGAGGAGGCAATCACTGCCCAACTTGCAGCCTGCCTCGCCAATGCGACGGGCCGCGCTGTCCACTGGAATGCTTGCGGGCGCAACGGCGCCACCGTACGCGATGCACTGAATGAGCTGGCGGAGAAGGTGCCCGCGCAGCCTGTCGATGTGCTGTTGCTTGCTTTCGGCGTCAATGATGCCGTCGCCTTCCGGCCAGTGCGCGCCTGGCGGCGCGACGTGCTGGCGCTGGTGGCCGCTTTGCGGGTGCGCTGCGGGCCGAAAATGGTGTTGTTGTCAGGCGTGCCGCCGATGGGGAAATTCCCCGCATTGCCGCAACCGTTACGCTGGGTGCTGGGCCTGAAGGCGGCCACGCTGGATCGTGCGTTGCGGCAGTTGGCGGCCGAGGGAGCAGGGCTGCATGTGCCGCTTAACCTTGGCCAGTCCAACGATGCCTCGTTGGCAGCTGAGGATGGCTACCATCCATCGGCCAAGGGCTGCCTTGTGTGGGCTGCTATGTTGGCCGATGCCTGTCGAGACATGGCAAATGCTTCAATGGACTTTGTGGCGGCGGAAGAGCGCCAGTGAGGCCAGGCCGATGGCGAGCAACGGCAGCGAACCTGGAACTGGAACTTTCGAAGTTTCTTCCGGCATGGCGGTCACGATAGTGTTCAGGTTCAGTTGAATGTTTTTACCTGCCATGAAGACACCGCCAAGCTTATTCCCTTGGTCGAAGTGCATATTGCTGCCGGCGCCGGATGCGAACAAGGTGCCGAACCATTCGCCCCACGCACCTTGGGTCCAGTTGCCTTTGGTTTCGGTGTAGATGTCGTTGGCGGTGCCGTTCAGCATTTCGAAATCGAACTGGGACCCGATGTTCACATTGTTTTTGATGAATAGGTTGATGGCGCCTTTGGACAGGTCGAAGATGAACGAGCTCTCTGCACCCACAGTCAGCGAATCGAAGTAGTATGTGCCTGCGCTTAGCCTCAGGGTGGAATCGTATTCAAGGTTGACGTTGCCGTATGAGCCAGTCGCCATTTCGGCAGTAGCGCCGGACTTCAGGCCATACACCTTTCCGCCTGCCTTGAAGTCGGTAGCAGCGGGCAGGGTGTTCAACGACGGCGAGTTCGTTTTGCCGGTGACTTTGCCAGTGACGTCGGCTTGATATTTCACATCTACCTTGTTGCCGGCGGTCGCATTGCCTTTGATCTGGGACTTCTGCTCGAGGGTGACGTTGCCGCCAGCCGTGACATTGCCGGTCACCTGGGACTCGTATTTGGCGGTGATGTTGCCTTTGGCGCCAACGTCACCGGTCACTTTGCTGCCTTGTTCCAGGTCGATATTGCCGCCGGCGAGGAGTGTGAACGGGGTGGCGTTAGCAAAAACCGGGGCTGCGAGAATAGCTGCGGCAGCGAGGGCTTTGAATTTCATGATTGGCATCTAAAATTTGCTAGAAGTAATTAATAATAATCACAAGCAAGTTTTGGGCCATGCATTTGTAAATCGTTGATTTGTAAAAGAAGTGCTGAACCCTGGCGCTCCGAAAGGGTGCTAAATGTAAAGTTTTTCGACATTAAAAATCCAACAAAGATTGCTGTTTTTCCAATGCCGGCTTTTTCTTTGCCGATGGGCGCGGGTCTTCCCACGCTTGCATCAACTCGTGGGGATAGGGATTGAGGAAGGCACGGGCAAACTCGGGGTCGCGGCAGGACAGCCAGTCGCGATAGGCCTCGGGTGGCACGACGACCAGGGTGCGTTTTTCATCATCCGGCTTGTGGAAGCGCTTCAGCAAGGGATGGTCGTCGGCGTTGATCGTCAGTTGGGTGAAGGAATGGCTGATGCTGCCATCGGTCTCTTCCCAACTGCGCCACATGCCTGCCACGGCGAAAGGACTCTTATCCGCCATGCTGATCTGCCAGCGCACGGCTTTGCCGGACTCATAGTTGGGCTCGTAAAAGCCGGTCATCGGTACCAGGCACAACTGGCTTGAGCGCCAGTATTTGCTGTAGGAGCGCAGTTGGCCGACAGTTTCGCTGCGGGCGTTCATCGTGGTCAGCGATGGCATCGCTGCCGGCGCATGGCGGCGCGGTACGAAGCCGAAGGAAGCCACCACGCATTCCGGCTGGCCGTCGAGGCCAAGGCGGATGATAGGGGCGTCGTAATCCTTCCAGGTCTCGTCGGGCCATTCCATGCCGGCAAGGTTGGACAGGTCAATGTCCATCATCTCCTGCAGCAGGTCGCGTGAAGTGGGGCGGTAATTGGTACACATGGGGGCTATGCTAACCCGATCGCGCTTGCTAAACTACTGTATATGCATACAGTAATACGAAAGCCGCTGACAGCGGCACAGCTTCGCGAAATCTGGCTTCGAAACCAGAACGACGACATGCTGGCGGTGCTGTGGGAAGTCAAGCGTCTGCGCGAGCTGGTGGTGCGTGCGAGCCATTTGCATTGGACGTTTCGCGAGGAGCTCAAGGGCGAGCCCTGCCTGGAAGAGGATCGCCCTTTTGCTACAGAAAGGGAGTTGCGGCGGCGAGCCAATGCCATCAGGAATGCCGACTGATATCATCGGTGCATGAAGACATTGCTCCTGGTGGGATCAAGCGGCCTTGTTGGCCGCGAAGTGTTGAAGCTGGCGCTGGCATCGCCGGACGTCGCGCAAGTAGTCGCGCCTGCGCGGCGGCGGCTGGAGCCGCACGCGAAACTGGTGGCGCCGATTGTGGACTTCGATCGCCTGCCGGAACTGGAGCCTTGGTGGCATGCCGACGCGGTGATCTGTACCTTGGGCACGACCATCAAGGTCGCCGGCTCCCAGGAAGCCTTCCGCAAGGTGGACTATAGCTACCCGATGGCCGTCGCGCGTCTGGCGCGACAGCATGGCACGCCAACGTTCGTGTTGAATTCGGCGTTGGGCGCAGATGCGGGGTCGAGCATTTTTTATAACCGCGTGAAGGGCGAGGTCGAGCACGGCCTGCGCTCACTTGGGTTTGAAACGCTGGTGATTGCGCGCCCCGGCCTGATTGGCGGCGCGCGTGAGAAATTCCGCCTTGGTGAAAAAATCCTCGTGCCGGTCCTTTCGGCGCTGGGACCGGTACTGCCGCGCGCATGGCGCATCAATCCGGCCGGGCACATTGCGCGCGCCATGTTTGACGCGGCAATGCACCCTCAGCCGGGCGAGCACATTATTACTTCTGACAGGATGACCTGAGGCTTACTCTTCAAGCAGGCTGCGCAGCATCCATGCAGTTTTCTCGTGCACGTCCAGGCGCTGGGTCAGCAGGTCGGCGGTTGGCTGGTCGTTGGCTTCATCGACCACCGGCAGCAGGGAGCGGGCGGTGCGCGCCGTGGCTTCCTGTGCGGAGACCAGGTGGCGCACCATGTCCATTGCCTTTGGCACGCCGGCCACTTCCTTCACGGTACTCAGCTTTCCGAACTCGGCATAGGTGCCCGGCGCCGGGTAGCCCAGTGCGCGGATGCGTTCTGCGATCAGGTCCAGGGCGGTCCACTGTTCGGTGTACTGCGTCATGAACATCTGGTGCAGGGAATTGAACATGGGACCCTTTACGTTCCAGTGGAAGTTGTGGGTCATCAGGTAGAGCGAATAGCTGTCAGCCAGCAGGCGGGACAGGCCATCGGCAATGCGTGCGCGGCTGTCGTCGGACAGGCCGATATCAATCTTCACTGCGTCCATCGTCAATTCCTTTCAAACGGTTAAGTGCTTGACGATTATTTCATGATTCCCAGCAGGCTGCTGTAATCGTCCGTCCATGGCCGCACGCCGGGCGCGGCGGGCAGTTCATGCATGCTGGCGAATCGCGCGAGCTGTTCACGCTGGCCGACCAGGACCCAGGTCGACGCCTTGAGGCCGCGCGCTTCGTCGGATCGGCTGTTGGAAAGGTATGCGGTGCGGTTGAATGCGTCGGCAGCCTTTTTCACGATGGGGACGAGGTTGAGGTAGCGGTTGGAGACATGCACGGCCAGTATGCCATCCGGCTTCAAGCCTTTGAAATAAATGGCAAATGCCTCCTGCGTCAACAGGTGTACCGGCACGGCATCGCCTGAGAAGGCGTCGACCGCCAGCACGTCGAACTGCTGCGCAGGCTCGGCTTCCATCGTCAGGCGGGCGTCTCCCAGGGCGATCTGCTTGGTTGCAGGGCAATTGCGCAGGAAGGTGAAGTGTTCGTTGGCAAACTGCACGACAAGCGGATTGATTTCATAGAATCGGTACACGTCGCCAGGACGGCAATATGCTGCCATCGTGCCGATTCCAAGGCCAATGATGCCGACATGTTGCGGGCCGCCATGCCGGCTGGCTTCAATCGCAATGCCTGCGCCGCCGGCGTTGCCGAAATAAGTCGTGGGCCAGAACTGGCGCGATGGATCAAGGAACTGCCGCCCGTGGATGATGACGCCATGGGTCAGCTGGCGAACCCGGTCCGCGCCGCTGCCGGTATCCTTGACCTTGACTGTGCCGTAGAAGTTGCGTCCCTTAATTGTGGGCGTGGAGGGTGAAATGGCATTGGCGGCCCACATCACGCCGAGCAGCGTTGTGCAAACGACGGTCGCTTTAATGGGGCGGGCGTACGAAGCAAGTGCCGGCTGGCGATACAGGCTGGCGGCGCCGACGATGCAGACTGCCGCGATGCAGGACAAGGTCAGTTCGTAATCGTCGTTGAAGATGTGCGGGGCGACCAGGCCGGTGAATACTCCGCCCACCGCGCCGCCGAGGGCGATCGTCAGGAAATACGCGGTCAATTGTGCTGGCGGAGGTTTCAGCCGCGAGAGTTCCCCGTGGCAGGCCATGCAGTACACGAAGATGGCAAGGCAGAACAGCAGCGTTGGCCATAAGATCCCGGAGGGCATCAGGCTCGGATAGGTGCTGCACGCAACCAGCAGCGGCGTCAGCACGGCCATCAGCGGCAGGAAAAGCCAGCGGCGGTACCAGCGCGTGCTTTCAAAACAGAGGATGTAGGTCAGCAGGTAAATAGCCAGGGGCAGCACCCACAGCAGGGGCACTGGGGCAATGTTCGCGGTGAGGTGGCTGGTGGCCGCAATGAGCACTACGGTTGGCACGGCAGCCAGGGCGCACCAGAACAGGCCGTCCCGTGCCGAAGGCTTGCCCGCGGCAGCTTCTTCGCGCCGAGGTGCGGGACTGCGGCCACCTCCGCTCAATGCCAGGATGCCGCAAAACACCGCAAACAACACGAAGCCTGCCGACCAGAAGCTGGACATTTCCTTCAGCGTGAAGCGTGGTTCGAACAGTAGCGGATAGCTCAGCAAGCCAAGCAGCGACGCGAAATTGGACAGGGCAAACAGGCGGTACGGCACGCTTCCCGGCCGTTCTTGCGCGAACCAGTGCTGGACCAGCGGCCCGGTGGTGGAGAGCAGGAAATAGGGCAGTCCGATGGTCGCGGCCAGCAAGCCCAGTAACAGGAACGCCGGATCGCTGCCGGGGGCAGGCTTCCAGTCGTTGGATGGGATGATCGGTAGCATCAGCGCTGCAACAAGCAGCAGGCTGGCGTGCAGCCAGGCTTGCCGGCGCGGCGCCAGGTAGCGGCTGCTCAGGTGGGAATACAGGTAGCCCAGCAGCAGGGTGGACTGGAAGAACAGCATGCAGATCGTCCAGGCCGCAGCCGAGCCGCCGAACCAGGGCAACACCATCTTGCCGATAATGGGCTGCACCTGAAATAGCAGGAAAGCACTGAGGAAGATCGTTCCGGCATAGAGAATGAGCATGCGAGATCTTAACGTGCAACCGCAGGAAGTTCTCTCCTAGTGGCCTAAAACCAACATGCGCACCGGCGTCAGCCCAAGACGAGTCCCGCAGCGAGGGTCAGCATGACTGCGCCGGTCAGCCCTTCAATGCATTTCCAGGCCAGCGGGCGGCCGAACAATCCGGCCAGGCGGGTGGCGCCGAAGCCGAGGGCGGTGAACCACAGCAGGGAAGCCGTCATGGCGCCTGCAGAAAAGCCCACACGCTGGCCGTCCGGATAGCTGCCGCCAACAGAGCCGAGCAGCACGACGGTATCCAGGTAGACGTGGGGATTCAGCAGCGAGAGGGCGGCTACGCTGGCCAGCGCCTGCTTGGCATCCGGTACCGGCGCCCTAGCGTCGATGGCCAGCGATTTTGGCGTCAGCATCGAGCGCCAGCTGCGCAGGCCGTACCACAGCAGGAAGGCGGCGCCGCCCCAGCGCGCGGTGGTGAGCAAGAGCGGTGAATCCTGGATCATCGCTCCGGCGCCGGCGACGCCCAGCGCGATCAGTATCACGTCAATCACGATGCAAGCGGCCACCGTCAGCGCCACATGCTGGCGCTTGATGCCCATCCGCAGCACATGCGCATTCTGGGCGCCGATAGCCATGATCAGGCTCGCGCCAAGTCCTAAACCGTTCAAATAACTTTGCATTGTCAACTCCTGTTGTGGAGCCGAAAGTGTGCCGCCGCTGGCTTAGTAAATGAAGCTGAATTAAGATATTTCAGTATTCGTAAATTTTGCTAAAGGGTGGGGGTGATGATTCCAGACGCACGACAAGGCGAGGCCTTGCTGGCGGTGATCGATTCCGGCAGTTTCGAGCAGGCAGCCGCAGCCTTGCATTTGACGCCTTCGGCCGTATCGCAGCGAGTCAGCGGGCTGGAGTCGGCAGTCGGGGCGCCGCTGTTGATCCGCAGCCGCCCGATTCGCTTGACCAGCGCCGGGCAGCGCCTGGTGCAATACCTGCGCCGCAGCCGTTTGATGGAGCAGGAATTCCTGGCCGAATTGAAGGCCGACGAGGCAATGTCGCCGCGCATTCCGGTTGCGGTAAATAACGACACCCTCGGCACCTGGTTTTTGCCGGAGTTGAGTTCTTTCCTGAATCGCGAAAACATCCTGCTGGAGATAATCCTCGACGACCAGGACCACACTTATTCGCTGTTTGAGAAAGGTTTGGTGCTGGCCGGCGTTTCCAGCGAGCCGGAACCGATGCGCGGCTGTCGTTCACAGCATTTGGGCTTCATGCGCTACCGCTTATTGGCCCAGCCCGATTTCGTAAAACGCTGGTTCCCGGATGGATTTACCCGCGAAGCCGCGCGCAAAGCGCCAGTCATGTTTTTCGACCGTAAAGATTCGCTGCAAGAGATATTCATCGAGCGTGAATTGGGACTGCCGCTGGGCGCCTATCCAATTCATTACGTCCCTTCCAGCGACCCGTATGTGGAAGCGATACGGCTTGGAATGGGCTATGGCATGCTGCCGCGCCAGCAATATAAATCGCTGCTGGAATCGGGGGAACTGGTTGATTTGGTGCCGGGCAAATACCTGGATATTCACCTCTATTGGCACTCATGGAGGATTCAGTCGCCCAAGCTGGAACTGCTCACGGAACAGGTGCTTGCCGCTGCTGGGCGGGCGCTGGATCGCTAGACCGGAAATTGGTGCGAACGCGCCAGTAGTTGGCGCGCCGCACGCAATCGGATTAATACGTGTAGAACATGCGCTGCAGTTCCTTGGTATTCGAAGTTTTGGTCATGCCCAGCATCAGCAAAATGCGGGCCTTTTGCGGGCTCAGGGTGTCCGCGACAACAAAGTCCAGTTCATCATCATTTGCTTCGCCATTGCGGGCCAGGATGCCATTGCCAACGCGGCTGGCGCGAACGATAACGGTGCCATTTTTGCGCGCTGCCGCCAGCTCAGGTTTTACTTTGGCTGCCACGCTGCCATCACCGGTACCGGCGTGAATAATGCCTTTGGCGCCTGCGGCGATAAATGCATTCAGCGCCACAGCGTTCATGTTTGCGTAGCCATAAACAATATCGACTTGCGGCAGGGTGTTCAGGTTCGAAATATCAAATTCGGTTTCGACGGTATGTTTGCGGGTCGAGGCGTGATAGAAGTGGGCTTTTGGACCCTGCACATAACCCAGCATGCCCAGTTCCGGAGTTTTAAACGAATCAGGGGTCGAAGTATTGGTCTTGGTGACGTCGCGCGCGCCGTGGATCTGATCGCCCAGCGCTACCAGCACGCCCTTGCCGGCCGCTTCCGGGCTGCCGGCGATCAGGACCGCGTTGTACAGGTTGATCGGGCCGTCAGCGGACAGTGCGGTGCCTGGGCGCATGGCGCCGACCAGCACGACTGGCTTGCGCGACTTGACCACCAGGTTCAGGAAGTAGGCGGTTTCTTCCAGGGTATCGGTACCGTGGGTGATCACGATGCCGTCCACGTTCGGCTGGGCCAGCAAGGTATTGACGCGCTTGCCGAGGGTCAGCCAGTGTTCGTTGGTCATGCTTTCAGAGGCAATCTGGAACACTTGCTCACCGGTGACGTTCGAAATCTTGGACAGTTCCGGTACTGCGTTTATCAATTGTTGGACGCCGACCGTCGCGGCGGTGTAGCCGACAGTGGTAGTCGAGGTGGCGCCCGAACCGGCAATGGTGCCGCCCGTGGCCAGGATCGTGATGTTTGGAAGCTTCTCAGCGTGCACACTGAATGCAATCAAGAATGCAAACAGGGTGAAAATGAAGTGTTTAGCGCTGCTGCGGTGCATAAGTTCTCCTGTGGTTAGTTTTAAGAATGTTGCGCATGTTACTCGATTTGGTGCAGTATGATCGTACTTCCTAGCAAGGACAATGCCAGTGGAAACAGACGAACTCAGTCTCGCTGTAGTCATGGAGCGCAAACAATTGAAGAGCACCTGGCAGCCATTCCAGTGGCTGCCGGCGGAGGTCGTGTTGTCGCCTCTGCCAGCGGGCGCGCCGCGCTGCCTGCGGGATGATCCTTCCGCGACCTTGTGGCTTTATCCTGGCCTGTCGATGCGCTTGTATTCCGACGAGGCTGAGGGCTACTTCCTGAACCTGGATTCCGGTTCGCCCTGCTGGTTCATCATGTGGCGGCTGGAGGGCGAGTTGGCTGTGCCGCGGCTCGTGACCTTGTCTTATAACGAGGCGGCGCGGCTGATGGATGGGGGTGAGCAGGTTGATACCTTGCCTTTGCCGCCTGCGCTCGTGGAGAGGCTGGGGGCCTTCGTCGCGGAGTATTACCGCCCCGAGCCGAAGGGCAAGCGCCGCCGGCCTTCTTTCGAAGGCGGGGCTGCGGTCCAGCAAATGGCGCGCGCGGAGGGGGAAGGACGGCATGGCCGCTGAGACTTTCTTTGCCCGCTGGTCGCGCGTGAAGGCGGAGGCTCGCCAGGAGCCGGTTGTTCCCGACATCGCTGCCGAGCCGCCCAGCGTCGAAGGCGCACCGGCCGAACCCGAAGCGCCGGCTCCAACTCTTGAGCAGGTGGAAAGCCTGACACCCGATTCCGACTTCACTCCATTCGTCGCGCGCGGCGTCGATGAAGCCGTGCGCCGTGCTGCTCTGAAGAAGCTGTTTTCAGATCCGCGCTTCAACGTGATGGACGGCCTTGATACCTACATCGAGGACTACAACAAATTCGAACCCCTGACGCCACTGATGGTGGCAGCCCTCAACCACGCCAAGGACCTGATCGCGCGCGAATTCGCAGCGGAAGAAGACGATGAGCCAAAAGACGAGGATCTGTAACTGTAATAACACCATGCCGTTGGACGGCGCGGCCATTGGCAGCGCCCTGGGCGAAGGGACGCTGCCGGTCGCCAGCCAGCTTTGCCGGCGTGAAGTCAACCAGTACCTGCAAACGCTGGAAGGAGCGGAGCGTATCGTCATCGCCTGCACGCAGGAGGAGCCGCTGTTCCGCGAGCTGGCGGAGATGAAATCCACTGTGGCTCCGCTGCGCTTCGTCAACCTGCGCGAGACCGGCGGGTGGAGCGAGGAGGCGAGGCACACTACGCCCAAGATGGCGGCCTTGCTGGCGGCTGCCCGCTTGCCTGATCCTGAGCCGGTGCCGGAAGTTGAATACCAATCCGAGGGGCGTGTGTTGCTGCTTGGCCCGGCTCAGCGCGTGTTGGCCTGGGCGCGCAAGCTGGAGCGGCAATTGCAGGTGAGCGTGCTGCTCACGGACGGTAGCGATGCCGTGATTGCCGGGCATTCGTGGCCGACGTTCAGCGGCAGTGCGGCTCGCGTTCAAGGCTGGCTTGGCGCGTTCAAGGTGAGCTGGCAGCAGTCCAATCCGATCGACCTTGAGCTGTGCACGCGTTGCAATGCGTGCGTCAAGGCGTGCCCGGAGGGGGCGATCAGCCTGGCATATCAAGTAGACCTGGACGCTTGCGGTTCGCATCGCGATTGCGTTGCAGCTTGCTGTGCAGTGGCGGCGATTGACTTCGATCGCCTCGACCGGGACCGCAGTGGTGAGTTTGACCTGGTATTTGATTTGAGCGACACGCCACTGCTGCGCATGCACCAGCTGCCGCAAGGTTATTTCGCGCCAGGCGCTGACGAGGCAGCGGCTTCCCTGGCGGCGATGCAGGTGCTGGAGCTGGTCGGCACGTTCACCAAGCCGCGCTTCTTCCATTATAAAGAGAGCATTTGCGCGCATAGCCGCAGCAGGCAGCCTGGTTGCAATGCCTGTATCGATATCTGTTCGGCGGAAGCGATTTCCAGTGCGGGTGACCATATCAAGGTGTCGCCGCAGTTGTGCGCGGGATGTGGGGCTTGCACGACCGTGTGCCCGTCTGGCGCACTGACCTACGCGTGGCCGCGCGCTGCTCACTTCGGAGAGCGCATTCGTACCATGCTGGCGACCTATGCACGGGCTGGCGGCTCGCGGCCGGCGCTACTTGTGCACAGCGAGGAGGAGGGCAGTGCGCTGGTGCGAGAGCTTGGGCAGCTTGCGGCTGCTGGCGCGGCGCGGGGCGTTCCTTCGCGTGTTTTGCCGGTGCCGGTTCATCATATCGCCTCTGTGGGGATGGATTTGTGGCTTGCGGCGGTCGCGTATGGTGCAGTTGACGTGGCCGTGCTGGCCACTGGCGGCGAGGCGCCGCAATACCTGGATGCGATTGCAGAACAAATGACGTTCGCGCAGGCGATCATCGATGGCCTGGGCTACAGCGCTATCCGCTTCCATATCCTCCGCGTTCGCGACGCCGAAGAATTGGACCGAGAGCTGCAACGTTTCTCCGCCACCGCCACGACCACCGCCAACCGCGCAGCGACCGCGCTGCCGGCGGCGACCTTCCATGTCGCGGCTGCGAAACGGGAAACGCTGGACTTCGCGATCACGCACCTGGCCAGGCACGCGCCCACGCCCCAGGACTGCATAGCCCTGCCACCAGGAGCACCGTTCGGGGCGGTTGAACTCGACACGAACAGATGCACGCTCTGTATGGCCTGCGTTGGCGCCTGCCCCGAATCCGCGCTGACCGACAACCCGCAGTCTCCCCAGCTGCGCTTCACGGAATCGAACTGCGTGCAATGCGGCCTATGCGTGAACACCTGTCCTGAACAGGCGCTAAGCCTGCAGCCACGCCTCGCACTGGGCGCTACAGCAAAGCTGGCAAAAGTCATCAACGAAGCCCAACCCTACCACTGCATCAAGTGTCAAAAACCGTTCGGCACCCTGCAAATGGTGGAAAATATGATCACCAAACTCGCCGGCCACGGAGCCTTCTCGAGTAACCCTGACCGCCTCCGCATGTGTCCCGACTGCCGCGTCATCGACATGATGCAGCCCGAAAAAGAAGTCTCCATCTTTGAGGTAAAACGCCAATGACCGAAGACGAAGAATATGCGCGTTCCGAACTGTACGGCGTGCTCTCCATGCTGTTCTATGGCCCGCCATCCCAAGCCGTGCTGGACCTGATTGAGGGCGCCGCCATTGAAGGCGATGGCGTGCTGGCAGATGCCTGGCGCGGCCTGCAGGCGGCCAGCAGCAAGACCGACGCCGAGCGCGCGCGTGAGGAATACGAGTCGCTGTTTATTGGCGTCGGCAAGCCGGAGGTCATGCTGTACGGCTCCTACTACCAGTCCGGCTTCCTGATGGAGAAGCCGCTGGCCGCACTGCGTGACGACCTTGCGCGCCTGGGCCTTGAGCGCTCCGAGCACCTCTCCGAAAGTGAAGACCATTTCGCTGCCCTGTGCGACGCAATGCGCTTGCTGCATGGCAGCATTGCAACACAGAAGGAATTTTTTGGTACCCATATCCAACCGTGGGCAGGCCAGCTTTTTGACGCGATCGATCAGCATCCAGAGGCAACTTATTATCGTGCAGTCGCAGGCTTGGCGCGCAGCTTCGTCGAGGTGGAAGCCCAGGCATTCGATATGGACTGAGCGTTGATGCATTGTTAAATTATTTGTGCTAGCGTTAAAAAATAACTGTTGTTGGTTATGGGAGACCATGATGTCAACGCAATCCAAATCTGGAAGAAGGTCGTTTTTCACCGGCGTAGGGGCCCTGGCCGCTACGGGCATCGCCGCGAAAATGGCCAGCAACCCGTCCGACACCACGCCGCCAGCAGAACCGGAACCACCTCCCGGCTCCGGCTATCGCCTCACAGAACATATCCAGAAGTACTACCGCACCACCAAGACCTGAGTGGAGGGCCAAATCATGCTCCTTACACGTAAAGGGCCCGCCGGCCCCCGTGCGCCTGGACGTTTTGCGTCGAGCCTTGAAGGCAGCCTGGCCAGGGCCTTGCCGACGATGGACCGGCGCGCCTTCCTGAAACGCTCCGGGATCGGTGTCGGCGTCGGACTGGCTGCCTCGCAGCTTTCGCTGATGCGCAAGGCACAGGCAAAGGATCCCGCCGCTGTTGATAGCGGTAGCAAGCAGGTCGTGCGGCGAACAGTGTGCAGCCACTGTTCGGTGGGCTGCGCGGTCGATGCGGTGGTGGAGAACGGTATCTGGATCCGCCAGGAACCGGTGTTCGATTCGCCTATCAACCTTGGCGCCCACTGTGCCAAGGGTGCTGCGCTGCGCGAGCACGGACACGGCGAGTACCGCCTGAAATATCCAATGAAGCTGGTCAACGGCAAATACCAGCGCATCAGCTGGGACCAGGCCTTGCAGGAAATCTCTGCCAAGCTGCTGGACATGAAAAAGAAGGATGGCCCGGATTCGGTCTTCTTCGTCGGCTCGTCGAAACACAATAATGAGCAGGCGCAGTTGCTGCGCAAGTTCGTTTCCTTCTTCGGCACCAATAACTGCGACCACCAGGCGCGCATCTGCCACTCGACGACGGTGGCTGGCGTGGCGAACACCTGGGGCTATGGCGCCATGACCAACAGCTACAACGATATGCAGAACGCCAAGGCGGCAATGTATATCGGCTCCAACGCGGCAGAGGCGCACCCGGTCTCAATGCTGCACATGCTGCATTCGAAGGAAAACGGCTGCAAGATGATCGTGGTCGACCCGCGCTACACGCGCACGGCGGCCAAGTCGGACCAGTACATCCGCATCCGCTCAGGCTCCGACATTCCCTTCCTGTACGGGATGCTGTGGCATATCTTCAAGAACGGCTGGGAAGACAAGGAGTACATCGCGGCCCGCGTCTACGGCATGGACAAAGTGCGTGAAGAAGTCGCGAAATGGACGCCGGATAAGGTAGAAGAAGCTTGCGGCGTGCCCGAGGCCCAGGTGCTGCAGGCAGCGGAGACGATGGCCAAGAACCGTCCTTCCACCGTGGTCTGGTGCATGGGCCAGACGCAGCACACGATCGGCAATGCGATCGTGCGCGCTTCATGCATCCTGCAGCTCGCGCTGGGGAATGTCGGCAAGAGCGGCGGCGGCACGAATATCTTCCGCGGTCACGACAATGTGCAGGGGGCGACCGACGTTGGCCCCAATCCCGACTCGCTGCCTGCGTATTACGGCCTGGCGACCGGCGCGTGGAAGCACTGGTGCGCAGTGTGGGGCGTGGATTACGAGTGGGTCAAGAGCCAGTTCGCCTCGCAAGCGATGATGGAAAAATCCGGCACGACGGTGTCGCGCTGGGTTGATGCGGTGCTCGAGAAAAATGAGCTGATCGACCAGGACAGCAACGTCAAGGCAGTCTTCTTCTGGGGCCACGCACCCAACTCGCAAACGCGCGGGCTGGAAATGAAGAAGGCGATGGACAAGCTGGAAATGCTGGTGGTGATCGACCCGTATCCATCCGCCACGGCCGCCATGGCTGCAATGAAGGTGGAAGGACAGGAGGTCAATCCGAACCGCGCTGTCTACCTGCTGCCGGCTGCGACGCAGTTCGAAACGTCCGGCTCGGTGACTGCCTCCAACCGTTCGGTGCAATGGCGAGAAAAGGTGATCGAACCCCTGTTCGAATCCCGCACCGACCACATGATCATGTACCAGCTGGCGGAGAAGCTGGGCTTCGGCAAGCAACTGGTGGCGAAGCTGAAACTGGTGCCGGGCAAGGGCAACATGATGGAGCCAGAGCCGGAATCGATGCTGCGCGAGATCAACCGTGGCAGCTGGACCATCGGCTACACAGGCCAGTCGCCGGAACGCCTGAAGGCGCACATGCGCAATATGCACATGTTCGACGTGAAGACCTTGCGCTGCAAAGGCGGCAAGGATGCGGAGACCGGCTATGACCTGACTGGCGATTACTTCGGCCTTCCATGGCCGTGCTATGGCACGCCTGAACTCAAGCATCCCGGTTCGGCCAACCTGTATGACAACAGCCAGCACGTGATGGATGGCGGCGGGAACTTCCGCGCCAATTTCGGCGTGGAGCGGGATGGCGTCAACCTGCTGGCGGAGGACGGTTCCTTCTCCAAGGGCGCCGACATTACCACCGGTTATCCGGAATTCGACCACGTGCTGATGAAAAAGCTGGGCTGGTGGGACGAGCTGACCGATGCCGAAAAGCTGGCGGCGGAAGGCAAGAACTGGAAGACCGACCTGTCCGGCGGCATCCAGCGCGTTTGCCTGAAAGTGCATGGCGTACACCCCTTCGGCAATGCCAAGGCGCGTGCCGTAGTGTGGAATTTCCCCGATCCGGTGCCTCAGCACCGCGAACCGCTGTTTGGCACGCGGCCCGATCTGGTGGCCAAGTATCCAACCCACGAGGACAAGAAGGCTTTCTGGCGCATGCCCACGCTTTACAAGACCGTGCAGCAGAAGGCGGTCGACGATGGCCTGGCGAAGAAATTCCCGATCATCCTGACCTCCGGGCGCCTGGTGGAGTACGAGGGCGGCGGCGAGGAGACGCGCTCCAACCCGTGGCTGGCCGAGCTGCAGCAGGAAAACTTCGTCGAGATCAACCCGACGGCCGCGGCGGAGCGGGGCATCCGCAATGGCGATTATGTGATTGTGTCGACGCCGACCGGTGCCCGCATCAAAGTACGGGCGCTGGTGACGCAGCGCGTAGGCGCGGACACCGCCTTCATTCCCTTCCACTTCTCGGGCTGGTGGCAGGGCAAGGACATGCTGGAATACTACCCGGAAGGCGCGGCGCCGATCGTGCGCGGCGAGGCGGTCAACACGGCCACGACTTACGGCTATGACTCGGTCACCATGATGCAGGAGACCAAGACGACCATCTGCAATATCGAACGCTTCACGGGCTGAGGAGATTGCCATGGCACGGATGAAATTCATTTGCGACACGGAGCGCTGCATCGAGTGCAACGCCTGTGCGACGGCGTGCAAGAACGAGCACGAGGTGCCCTGGGGCGTGAACCGGCGCCGGGTGGTGACCATCAACGACGGCATCATCGGGCAAGAAAAATCGGTCTCCGTGGCGTGCATGCATTGCTCGGATGCGCCGTGCATGGCGGTGTGCCCGGTCGATTGCTTCTATCGCACCGAGGAGGGCGTTGTCCTGCATAACAAGGACGCCTGTATCGGCTGCGGCTACTGTTCTTATGCCTGCCCATTCGGGGCGCCGCAGTTCCCCTCCAATGGGACCTTTGGCTTGCGCGGCAAGATGGACAAGTGCACTTTCTGCGCCGGCGGGCCTGAAGAGAATGGCTCGCAAGCCGAATTCGAGAAGTATGGGCGCAACCGTTTGGCGGAAGGTAAGCTGCCAGCCTGCGCGGAGATGTGTTCGACCAAGGCGCTGCTGGGCGGCGATGGCGATGTGGTGGCGGATATCTTCCGCACCCGCGTCGTCACGCGTGGCAAGGGGAGCGAGGTTTGGGGCTGGGGCACGGCTTACGGCAAACCGGAGGCGAAATCATGAAGCTCTATCTGGCAGCGCTGATGGTGCTGGTGCTGGCGGGCTGCGGCGAGGTATCGCAGTCGAAGCAGGGCAGTGCCGTGAATCGTGGCGATGAGCCTTCATACAAAGGCGCCAGCACGGCCCAGGTGGCCAAAGGGTGGACGCCGGGTGACAAGGCTTCCTGGGACAAGCAGGTGCGCGAACGCGGGCAACTGCAGAATGAGTACGTGAAGACCAACCGCTAGGAGGTTTGCCATGAAACGATGGTTGGCAACGCTGGCGGTGGCACTCGCCGCCGGCACGTCCCTGGCGGCGGATGCCCCTGCGCCACGCCAGCAGGAAGCTGCCGCTCCGGCTGCAAGCGGGGCATCGGCACCAGCAGGCGCTGCGCCGAACGCGGCACCGCGCGTCGAATCGGTAGACATCCTCAAGCAAAACCAGGCCGAACGCACACGCGACCAGCCCGGCAACAACGCGCCGGTATGGCGCAAGGTGGTGGCAGGGGAGGCGCATTACAGCAGCCTGCCTTACCCGGAGTCTGGTGTACTGATCCAGCCCAAAGCCCAACTCCCTGGCCAGCCCGTCGCAACGACAGCAGGAGAAGCATGGCGCCGATTCCGCAACGGCCCCATGATCAGCATCGGCGGCTGGCTGGTTCTCGGCGTGCTCGCCGCGATCGCCGCGATGTACTTCGCCAAAGGCCCGATCAAGGTGCATTCACCGCCAACTGGCCGCAAGATCCAGCGCTTCACGCCCACCGAACGCTTCGTGCACTGGACCACAGCCATCACTTTCGTCCTGTTGGCCGCCTCCGGCCTGTGCATGATATTCGGCAAATTCGTACTGATGCCCATCATTGGCCACAGCCTGTTCGGCTACCTGACCTACGCCCTGAAAACCATCCACAACTTCGTCGGCCCACTGTTCACGGTCTCGATCATCGTCACCTTCGTCCTGTTCGTGAAAGATAATTTCCCGATCGTCGCAGACATCAAATGGCTCGCCCGGCTGGGTGGCATGTTCGGCCAGGGGCACGCGCCGGCAGGACGCTTCAATGCCGGCGAAAAGCTCTGGTTCTGGGGCGGCGTCACCCTGCTTGGCCTGGCCGCCAGCGGCTCCGGCTTCGTGCTCGACAAACTGGTGCCCAACCTTGAATACACCCGCTTCATGATGCAGGGCGCAAACCTGCTGCACATAACAGCCACCGTACTGATGATGGCCTTCGCGCTCGGCCACATCTACCTAGGCACCATCGGCATGGAAGGCGCCTACAAAGCCATGCGCGAAGGCTATGTGGACGACGCCTGGGCACGCGAACACCACGATATCTGGTACCAGGAAGTAGTGGAGGGCAAAGTGCCGCGTGTACGCGCCCCCGAGCACGATGGCGAGATAGTGCCGCCGCCCGCGCCCAAGACCATCTAAGGAGCAAGCCATGAACAAGCCCATATCCGCACTGGTATTGCTGGCCGCCTGCTGCGTCGCGCAAGCCAAGCTCCCTACACCAACCGACGAGCAGAAAGCGGCCGCAGCCGCATCCAAAGACAAGCAAGCCTGGACCGACAAGGTCGCCGCCTACAAGCTCTGCCTGGCACAGGACCGTGTTGCGGCCCACTATTTCAAGACGAAAGGCAGCGGAAGCAAGCCATCGGCAGCATTGCCGGCATGTGCCGATCCTGGGCCGTATGTGGCTCAGGTGGCTGCTACCAAGGAAGTTGGCGTCGCCGATTCGAAGCCAGTGCCCGAGGCAGGCAAGAAGAAGTAAAAAACCCGCCGCAGCGGGTTTCCACGGGGGGGAGTGGTTGCGGCTTAGCCCAGCTTGTCGTTGGACTTGCGACGGGAAGCCAAGCCCAGCAGGCCAACGCCTACCAGCAACATCGCATAGGTAGCAGGTTCCGGAATCGGAGCCGCCAAGCCCAGGTTACCGGCATAGGAACCGCCCAATCCTGCGATGGCGGTGCTGCCAGTGACCGTGAAGCCATAATTGCCTGACATCAGGGCGTCGATCGGGAAGAACTCGATACCGGACGACGTGTCAAAGGTCGTTGCCAAGGCGGTTTGGCTGCTGTCGGCTTCCACTTTAAAGAACTGGATGCCAGTGATGCCATAGTTTGCCAGGCGGGAACCATCGATCCAGGTTTTACCAACCACCACGTTACCGCTGGCATAGGTGGCATTGGTATCTACCGAGAACAGGTAGGTGTCAATATAGTCCCCGGCCGTTGCGTGCAGTGCGCCGAAAATGGCATTGCCTGCAGCATCAAAGGTCAAAGTTGTCTGAGCCATAGCGCCGGAGCTGGCAAACAGCCCGGCGGATAGCATCAGTGTTCCGGCTACCTTGCTAAGAAACGCTTTCTTCATGTTAATACCCCTTGAGTAATGTTGTTGTGAAGGTGAAGCGGTATGTCAGCGCGCAAGAGATTGCCTGGTTATATCGTCAGTGGCCTGCTGAAAACATAACCTTTCCTGCTTGCCAACGACGATCAATATAGCCCACCCCCTCCCTGAATTAGTTCATTAATGAAGTGTGTATGTTTTCGAGCGCACAAAGCTCGACCGCGCTCGCGGGGCACGGGAAAAGCGCGGGAAAACGTCAAGGGAAAAATTTTTGTGTGCTCGAGGCTGTATGGCTTGCAAGCCACATTTCGTAGGCCGATTCCGACAGGAACAAGAGCCGAACTGACGGGGGAATTGTGAGCAAACGCACCGTGTGCGGCAAGGCCGGGAAATAAGATGGAAGCGTGATCGAAGCGCCAAGCGCTCATCTACCAGACATCCTGGCCGGCTTCTGCCGCAGCGAGGCACCCGGCCCAAAAACAGAATACGGAGGCCTATCATGACCCAGACCAACCACCCATCCAAGTACGTGGTAAGGGAGTACCTCGAACGCCGTACGCAAGCAGTCAAACCACCGCCATCGCCAGAAGAGATTCGCCGTCAGTTAGGCTGGGGTTTGATGCTGTTCGAGCCGAAGATGGAAACCGGGCGCTAGACCCCCGTACACCACCATGACCCGCCGCCTGGCGGGTTTTTTTTTCGCCGTTCGCTGAAATCTTCGCCATTCACCGATCCGCCACCGCCGTTCACCGAAAAGCCGTTTCGCCGTCTCCAGCACCCCGGTATCGTTCATTCATCCAATCAACGGGGAGCAAAAAAAATGAGCAAAGAAATGCAATCGCGCAGCCAGCTGCTCTGGGGCCTGATCGTGATCGCCGTCGGCGTGCTGTTCCTGACCGATATCGAGATTCCGCCAATCGGCAAGCTGTGGCACTACTGGCCCTTCCTGGGCATGGCGTTCGGCGCCATCAAGCTGATTCCGCCGACCACGCCGAAACATGTAGTCGATGGCCTGTGCCACATCGCCTTCGCCGGCTGGTTCTACGTTTCGTTCGAACATATCTGGGGCCTGAACTTTCACAACAGCTGGCCGATCCTGGTCATCATCGCCGGCATCTGCATGCTGGTGCAGCCAGTTGTGATTAAATACCCGTCCAATAAAGAGGAGAAGCAATAATGCGCAACCGCAGCCATCGCGAACGTAATACCGCATCCCAGATGCTGATCGGCGCCGGCGTCATCCTGGCCGGCTTCCTGTTCCTGATCGATAACCTGGGCTGGATCGACCTCGACATGCGGGTGCACTTCTGGCCCATCATCCTGATGGTGTTCGGCGCCTCCACCCTGGCGCAAGCGCCACGGCGAGGCAGTGGGGCAGCAGTGGCGGGGATTTTCATGATCGGCTTCGGCGCGCTGTCGCTGCTGAAGGGCCTGGGCCTGATTTACATTAGCTGGAAGGTCATCTTCCCGATCGGTATTATCGGCGTGGGCCTGATGATGGTGTTCCGTGCCAACAAGCGCCGCAAGCAGCCGGACAGCGAAAGCACTGTCGCCAGTGGCTTTGCCGACGATACGTCATTGTTCGGTGTGTCTCATGGCGAGACCAGTGAGCGCGTGCTGGAATTGACGGCCGTTCTCGGTGGCTTCCAGCGCAAGGTGACCACCCAGGACTTCCGTGGCGGCGACCTGACCAGCATCATGGGCGGCATCGACCTGGACATGCGTACCGCATCGATGAACGGCGTCGCCGTAGTGAACGTGTTTGCCCTGATGGGAGGCATCTCGATCAAGGTGCCGACCGACTGGACGGTGGAGCTGGAAGGCACCCCTATCCTGGGCGGCTTCGAGGAAAAGACCATGGAGCCGAAGGACAACAGCAAGCGCCTGATCATCCGCGGCACCGTCGTCATGGGCGGCCTGGAAATCCGCAACTGATGCAAGGCGTGTTGACCAGCCGCAGCGGTGTGCTGCTATACCTGACAGTGTGGCTGCTGTTGGGGATCGGCCTGGGCGGGGCAGTGGCCCAGCTGGGCGACGAGCCCTGGCTGCGCGCAATGCTGTTTGCGGTGCCGGTGACTTTGCTGTTTTCAGTGGGCGCCGGTTTCTCGGCCTACTATATGTGCAAGTCCAACCCGCTGCGCGAGCGCAGCCCGGCAGTGATCCTGGTATCGATGCTGACTGCTGCCGTGTGGGCCGGCTTCCTCTGGGTGTTCCTGATGCGGCTTTGGAACATCGGCGCAGAATCGTTCGGCGTCCAAGGCATTGCGATCCGTCCGCAGTTGACAGCCTTGCTGTTCTCGCTCGGCATCCTGATGTACGGCTTGTTGGCCAGCTTGAATTACCTGGTCAGCGAGTTTGTCCGGGCCCGCCAGGCGGAACAGCGTGAACTGGAATCCAAGCTGCTGGCACGTGACGCGGAACTGCGCATGCTGCGCACCCAGATTGATCCGCACTTCCTGTTCAACAGCCTGAATTCGATCAGCGCACTGACATCGATCGACGCCAAGCGCGCCCGCGACATGACGCAGCGACTGTCGGACTTCTTCCGCCAGAGCCTTGGCATTGAAGCGCAGGGCAAGATCACGCTGGAGGAGGAAGTACGCCTGATTGGCCACTTCCTGGCAATTGAAAAAGTGCGTTTCGGCGCGCGGCTTCGCGTGGAGCAGGAAGTGGACGAAGCAGCGCTGCCATGCCTGCTGCCGCCAATGATCTTGCAGCCGCTAGTGGAAAACGCCGTCAAGCACGGCATCGGCGGCATGCCGGAAGGCGGTACCGTGCGCATTGATGCGCGCCGCGAAGGCTCGCTGCTGAAGGTGTCCGTGGAAAACCATACCGACCCTGACACGCCGCCCCGCAAGGGCAACGGCATTGGCCTGGTCAATGTGCGGGAACGCCTGGCGGCGGCATACGGCCACCAGGCCAGCGTGCACTGCACACACGAAAACAATAAATACCGGGTGGCCTTGTCGCTGCCCGCCGAGACAAAGGAGTCCTGAACCATGCGCGTCATCATTGTCGATGATGAAGAATTGGCCCGCGGAGTCATGCGGGAATACCTAAGAGCCCATGCTGATGTGGAGGTAGTGGCCGAATGCGGCAACGGCTTCGAAGCCGTGAAGGCGATTGCCGAACTGGAGCCGGATGTGGTGTTCCTCGACATCCAGATGCCCAAGCTGGATGGTTTTGAAGTGGTGGAGCTGGCCGGCAGCAAGCCGCATTATGTGTTCGCCACCGCTTACGACCAGTACGCGTTGAAGGCGTTCGAGGTGCACGCAATCGACTACCTGCTCAAGCCATATCCGCAAGAGCGGCTGGACCAGGCCGTGGCGCATGTGCGAAGCCGCCTCGGGAGCACGCGTCCGCCGGTAGCGCAGATGGCGACTGAGGCAGCGACCCGCAACGGCCCGCTTGAACGAGTGCTGATTCGCGATGGCTCGCGCGTCCACGTCATCGCAGCCGAACGCATCGACACCATCGAAGCGCAGGACGATTACGTCGAGATCCTCGCTGAGGGCAAGCCTTACCTGAAGAACCAGCGCCTGTCCGAGCTCGAAGAGCAGCTCGACCAGACCCGCTTCGTGCGCTTGCATCGGTCATGGATCGTCAATGTGGAGCGCATCGAGCGCGTCGAGCAGGCCACCAAGGATAGTCATTGCGCCGTGCTCAAAGACGGACGCAAGATCCCGGTCAGCCGCAGTGGGTACCAGAAAGTGAAAGGGCTTTAGCCGGGACTCTGGAAAAGCGCGGTTGGGTGTTTTATCGATCGATATGAGGTAATTCCTCGTGAGTTAGGATGCCTAAACAGCTGCAAACCAATTGTTCTCAGGGTAGATGGTCCTTTTTCTGCGCTTAGGCCTCATGTTAATATTTTGAAAAACGTCAAAATGACGTCCACTTTACGTTGGGCCCCGCATTGAACGTGACCTTCGTCCTCGCCACTTCGTTTATCACCAAGGCATCCGGCAAATCAGCTTGCGCTGCAAGCGCTGGCGTTTGGGCCGCAGGCGGCGCCACGTCCTTTGGCAAGCGCGAGCCGGTGCGGTATGCTGCTGTTCGTGTGGGCGCTGACGCGGAAACACAAACGGTGGGCCTTCGTGGCAAGTTCAAACGCGTGGTCCAACATTCCGCTCAACCGGACGGCTTCCGCGCTGCGCGCTCCAGCCGCCGGTTAGCACAACTTTGGGCCATCTGAGCATGTCGCATATTTCCAAAGCCGATGAACTTGATGATCAGCCACTTCGATGGCCATCGTTCGGCTTGCTGTTTTCATTGATGGCCGCCTTACTGGGCGTATACCTGCTTGTTCAACTTTCGCTTTCGCCACCTACGGTGCGCTACCGCATTTGCAATGGCACATCTGTTCCATTGAACAGTGTTCGCGTCCTAGGCTTCGAAAACCTCCATTTGGGAGTTGGGGAGTTTTCGACCTACCGTGAAGGATCGGGGTTGGTCCGTGAAGTTGGAATTCGGGCAAACGCAAACGGGAAAAATCTTGAGACGATCTTTGATGATCACGTTGGCGAACCGCTGCTTCCGAAGGGAACCTATACGGTCGCCATAGTGATGGAAGATCCAAGTCATATTCATGCACTTGTTTCCGACGGCAGTCAATGCAAATGAGGACGCAATTGCCCAACCATAAGCTCCAGCGGACGCGCTACAGCGGGTTTCGCCCGCTTTCGCACGCCGCTGAGCAATCACGTTAGACCATATGGGCACAGGCCAAGATGTAACTTCAATCTCGAACGCGCTCGTGGCACTGTTCCACGACGAACGTGTCACGCGTGACCTAAACGAACAGCTCTTTTCCGGTCTTGCTTCTGGCGAGAGCGTCACCGTTGAACTGAACGGACTGGACCGATTTGAAATTCCTCCGCACTGCCAACACAAAGTCTGCTCTGTGGTGCTGCAACGCGATCTTGTTCCAACGTCCGAACATGTCAGGGTGTTCTGCGCCGTTGGCGGCGTCGAACAAGAGAGCAATGGGATCATTGATCCTAAGTATTGCTTTGCGGTCATTCGCTATAATGAAGAGGGTGAGTTGTCCACTTACGATCTCTATGCATCTCAGTTCTACTAAAAAATGTCTAACAAATTAATCAACCGGACGGCTTACGCGCTGCGCGCTTCAGCTGCCGGTTATTCGGTGCGTTAGGCTCATATGAGCATCGTTGACGATCACGAGATCTCGAAATCTGAGCAAGTTACGCGCTTCGTTTGTGGCGCGCTACTTGGCGTGATGATTGCTGTCGCAATCACCTACAAGTTCGACGTGTCGTCTTTGATTTGGAAAGCGGGTATCGCATTCGTTTCTATACTTGGCTGCGGAATACTCGCCTTGGTCCAAGGTGATCGTTTTTGGCAGGCTGTATTCGGCTCTAGTCGCATTCGGTAGAATTATGCCTAACCTCTTAATCAACCGGACGGCTTACGCGCTGCGCGCTCCGGCCGCCGGTTATCGCACACGTTGGACCGATTGAAATGAGCTGGAACTATAGGGTTGTAAAAACCGATCAAGGCTTTGGGGTTTTCGAGGTCTACTATGATGAAGCTGGGCGTCCGAACGGTACGACGAAGCGACCAATTCTGGATTTCTATTGCGAGATCCCGGAAGACCTACTGTATGAGCTAGGCCTGATCAAAGCGGCGTTTGAAAAGCCACCATTAGATTTGGCTTCGTTCGGGGCTAGGTCAGATGAATGAACGTAAGGTCCAACCTTGCAGTCAACTGGACTGCCTCCACGCTGCGCGTTCCGGCAGCCAGTTACTTTGAACGTTAGAATTGAATATGCGCCTGCGACATATCGTGCTCAGTATCTGCCTCCTCTGGCTAATAGCGGTGGCGGGGTATGGCTATTTGGATGTTTCAACTACCATGCGCGAGCTGCAAACCTCGCCTTCTCCGGACCTTTATGCCAATGATCTGGGTTTTCAGGTGTTTGCATTTGTGCTTACAAAAGGCCTGGCCTCAGTCTTACTGCTTGGTCTCGCACTTTGGGCCGCTGCGTATGCATATCGGTCTAACTTATTACTCAAGCGGACGCGCTGAGGCGCGCCGCTTACCATTACGCTGGGCGGCTAAAGGAGGATTTAGTGGCTGAACTGATGACCTCGGAAGAACTCGACCAATTCGAGAGAAAGTGGAAGACTATTTTCACGATTTTTGCCGTCGTTCTCGCGGGGGCGCTACTAGATCACTTACTGCGTTCCCCTCATGGGGTCGAAGCTCTTTGGTGTTATTCCTTGGGTGCTTTTGGGTTGATCGTTTGTCTTTGGGCCGCTAGCAAACTTCGCGACGCTGCGCGTCACGACGCCGTAATTGGGGGAGTCGAACTCCTTGGCGAGGACTTGTCGATAGGCGACTCAGATGATTAGACCCAACCATTCCGTTAACCGGACCTCCGCACCGCTTTGCGCTGCTTCGGCCGGTTACGTCCAACGTTGGGCGCAATGCAAATGACCCGAGCTACTCTTTTTGTCGAACACTTTGAAAGTGCCGAGGATTACGATCGGGTCACTTCGTGGCTCGAACGTTGGAAAAAGGGGGTCCACGTTGCGGACTACTCCACTGGTGGATACGAACACATTTGGAATGTTGAAGGACCTGATGAAGCCCTTTCTGAACTCCCTCAAGAATACTTCTGCTCAAGTGAATGGGCTGGCATCTAATGTGTCGGGCTCAACCTCGCTCACTTCGTTCGCTGGACACGCCCATCGCTGCGCGCTGGTCGTGCCAGTTAGCGTGAAACGTTAGCATTTTTATGTCGCCTCAAATCAAGCGTATCCGTTGGTGGGTTGCGGTGGTGCTCGCCACGACGCTTCCGTTCACATTTAGCTGGTTAACCGAAAATCTTGGGGGCTACCTTACTGATTGGATGTACTACGGGAACTACCGCGATCTTCTTTCCTTGGTGTTTCTGGCTACTGCATTCCTGATCGGCTGGCTGATGACCAGGCCTACCAATCACCTTGGCTTACGCTTCACGTTCGCGTTCCTCTCAATAATCGTGTGTCTGCTTTCAGCCATCGCTCCGCGCCCCACTTGCGAAGAGAAGATCTTTCTACGTGCGATAGGTTCTTCAAAAACTACTCGCGTTGTGAACGGAGCTGGCTGTGATGCATAGTGCTAACCTCCAGCTCCAGCGGACGTGCTGCAGCGGGCGTTGCCCGCTTTCGCGCGCAGCTGAGCAAACACGTTAGACCTCACGAAATGAGTCCCGAGGACATCTACTACGACCTGGAACCCGCTGAAGCTCGAGAGCAGCTTCTTGCGCTAGCTTCCGGCGGAGACCATCAGGCGGAGTTCTACCTGGGACACCTAGTGGACGAAGAGTCACCCCGAGATCAGGCCGGTGCCCTGGAGTGGTACCGAAAGTCTGCAGCAGGCGGGTTTCTTGAGGCGAAGCATTGGGTGGCGAGCTTCATGTATCACGGCATGGGCACAGTTCAGGACGTTGCTGGCGCTGTGAGGCTCCTTCGCGAGTGCGCTGAGGCAGGCCTGGACTCCTCATGCTGGAAGTTGGGGCAGCATCTACTTCAGTATCCCGAGAGCAGGGACGACGCCATCCGGTGGTTGCGCCTTGCTGCCAGCAAAGGGCACACTGGTGCGATCGAAATGCTTGCGGAGGCCGGCGCGTCGTGATGCCTGACTTGTCGGTCGACTCGGACACGTTGCGGCAAGGCGCCTTACACGTTAGCCCAGTGTCCGCTCCGTTCAATGAATACGAACTTGTTCGCGTGCGCCAGCTGATTCAGTCCGCTGACGATCTCGATGGGGGGCGCTTGAATCAGCGAGCGCCAGTACCAGGTGACGTTGGAACACTGCTCGACATCTTGACCGCACCTGGCCGCCCTAACAAATATGTCGTCGAATGTTCCGATAAAGACGGCATCTCGATTTGGTTGGCAGATTTTTTCGAAGAGGAGATCGAGCGTGTGCAATTGGGCTAACATTGCGGTCAACTGGACGTTAGACCATGTCCGATACTGATACTTGGCCAATTCTTCGACGAGGCACCTGGCTCTATGATAGCTCGGTGCCGGTCGAGATTCGAGTTCTCGAAAGTGCAGAATTTTGGGGCTCCGGTGACTACGAGGATGATAAAGAGATTCGCGAAGATCGAGAGGAACTTTGCTATTTTCTTGCATACGAAATGGTGGGGGCTCCCGGCGCATTCTGCAACCTCATTCCAAACCTCGTGACGTTCGATGCTGCGATTGCTTATGCTGAAACGAAGTTCCCCGGCATTCGTTGGGAGAGGACACAATGACTTTGAGCGAAAAGTCTAACCTTAACGTCAATCGGACCTCCGCAGTGCTGCGCGCTGCTACGGCTGGTTACGTCCAACGTTGGGCTAACGGACATGGCAACATCTGAACTCCTAAAATCTTGGGCGGTGACTGAGCGTCATTTGCTTGATGCGCGGGCACTGTTGGAGCCCGAAGCTGCTTCGTTACACTTCACGAGCTTGACGCAGTTTGACGACTTCCTTGAGCATAATGAGCTAGGTTTGGCGTTCGATTGGCTGGAATCGATCGCGCGAGAAAGCCAATGGTCATCGATCCCGCTTTTGAATGCACTCGAGCTTGCGGCTTCGAACATGCATCAAGGCGATGATGCTCGTGGGCTTCGGGACCGTATTCGCGAATTGGAGGCACAATAGCGCTGTTGCGGTCTCGCTATTTGCCCAACAGATCAATCAAGCGGACGCCTGACGGCGCCGCTGATCGTCAACTTTAGTCAGACATGCCGCAAACAACTTTTCGCTTTCACCGTGCCCGGACAGCTTTTTCATGACATTGCCAGGGGAAAGCGACTCCTTGCAGATCAAGGCCTTTGAGACTCCGTGGGGAACTACCAATCAACGTCTCTGTTATCGCCAACGCGAATATCCCTGGCCAAGCACTGACACGTTCAAAGCGGCCATTTTTGAAATTCTTGGCCAGTTTCCTAACCTGGAAGTTTGGTGTGAACGAGATTGTGATCAGAGTCCTGTGAAACGCGCAGATTCGCTTGAGGAACTTCTGAAGTACATGGAGCTTGAAATGTCGTTTTGTGAGAGCGGCCTTGGCGAATGCCCGAGCTTCTCCTGCTATTTCATTTTGACCCAACGGTCCAGACAGACGAGCCAAATTTCTGACCTGCCAACCAGCTCTGTGCCTCGGGGCGCAAATAGGAGCCATAGGAGGAGATTAACTTGCCTGGAACATACAGTTTGCGGCAAACTTGCGGAATGATAAAAAAATCAACTGAGCTGCCAGCGAAAATCCCGGAGATCGGCGCAAACTTCGGCCGAAGTGTGCTTCTTCTACAGCCTCGTTAGGACACACATGATACGTCTCTTCATTGTCATCGCTTTGATGTTCATGTCCTCGCCGGGTATGACCCAGACGCTATACAAGTTTGTTGGACCGGACGGAAAGATTGTTTATAGCGATCGCCCTCCCGCAAATGGAAAGGTCGAAAAGACTCTGCACATTCAAAGTCCTCCGAACTCGGTGCTGCCAGGCGCAACAGTTGGCGAGCTGACCCGACTTCGAAAGGAAGCGAGACCGGCGACCAGTGCATTGACCGGAACGGTGATGTTCAGTGCTAGCTGGTGTGGCTACTGCCGGAAGGCGAAAGCCTACCTTTCCGAGCACGGGGTAACGTACAAGGAGGTTGATATTGACACTCCTGAAGGGAAGGCTGCATTCGCCATAGCGAGCACCGAGAACGGCGTCCCTTACCTGCTCAAGAACGGTGAAGGTGTACGGGGCTACAGTAAAGAGGCGTATGACGAATTCTTCGCCAAGCGCTGAGGGCCACCGCATGCGAGTACATCTTGATGAATTAGCGCTTCGCGGTTTCAAGCCACCCAAGATTACAGTGCATTCCGCAAATTCATCGGCAAGGGACAAGATGATTGCTGGCATACACGCAATCGAGCGCATGGTGAGAAAAGTATGAATTCCATCGCTAACCATCGCGTCCAGCGAACGCATGACGGCGCCACTGGCTCTGCACGTTATAACACATGAGATTTTCAACAATTCTTTTGGTCGCACTTGTCGGGCTCTTAGGGAAGGCTCAGGCAGCCGAGATCTCGTTCTGTAGCCGTTCCGCCAGTCAGAAGATGATTGAGAACGTTGAGTTGCCATGTGCTAACTCTCCAGTCTGGGCCACGGAATGAAAGCTGTCGCTTCGATAGGCGCAATCCTGTTTTTCCCGCTCGCGGTGATGTTCGCGATCGAGCGAGCTTGGCAGACAAATTCACTCGCGATGATATGGCTTGCTGTTTTCGCCTTCGTCTCAATCGTGGGCTTTGTGTTGGGTTTTGTTTTTGGCCGCTGCCGCATCAACGTCATGTTTGCTGCCGGTGCCATGATGCTGTTCATCATGTGGCTGCCACTTCAAATCTCCTTCGTCGCTGAGTCCGGATTCATTAATGGTGTTGCGTACTTTGTGGGGCTGTTAGTATTGACCTACGCTAGCTTGCTTGGCGGTGGCATTGGTTACAGTCTGATCTCTCAGCGGGGTTCTTGATGCGCTCGACCTTGTTAGTGCGTTCAACTGATCGTCCATACTATCTCCATAACCACTACGGGTCGTGAACGACCTTTGCTAACTCAATCTGATATTCGAATGCTTAAAAAACTTTCAGGCCTGATCCTCTTTGTCGCCTTCATCGGGAGCGCGGTTGCCGCGCAGGACTACTCTACAACCCAGTGCTCAAAATATGGCCAGCCCGAATTTATCTTCTCCGTAGACGATGGATCGTTAAGCGAGAAGGATGCGCAGTGGTTCCGTGAGACCTTGGAAGAGATGGTCGCAGCTGGCGAAAAGTTCAAAGCCGGCGAAACACTCCTCGTCGGGCCGGTGCCTTTAAAGCTTGAGGCCGCGGAGGGTGGCAAGCTTCGCGTCCTGGAGCCTGACATGAAGTCCATACCGTTTAAGTTCATACCAAGTGTTGCGAGGACCCTCCGGATCGTGCGCAGGCAGCGTTACGCAGCCGATAGCCTGGGCGCTACGAACGCAATTCGTTTCGCACCATTTCATCATCCCCTTATGGTGACGCGCGGCGCCTTGAAGGCGCCTGCGATCCTTATGATACGGGCGAAGAAGCAAGACGGTATCACCGGCTGGGTCCTCACCGATTTGGAAGACAAGAGCAAATCGAAGCCTGATTTGGAGGCTATGACGGTCTATGAAGCCATGCTCCAGCGGCCCGACATCATGGATTTCCTTGCATTGCCTGAGCAATTCTCAGTCGTCGTTTCAGGCCGCACCAAGTTTGAAATTTTTAAAGACGGTAGCCCTGTGGAACCGCGGAAGGGCAGCTATCTTGACATGCGTTTGAAGCAGTAAAGGGGAGGGTTTGAAGTCTGTTATCAGGAGCGCCGATCCCCTCGCGTACCACCACGACTTGAACTTGGGTGGAGGCTTGCTGTTCTTTGGGGCTTTGCCTCGGCCTGGTCTCACTTGCGCTTGCGTTCGCGCCGGCACTGGGTCTCGAGCGTCTCCTTGCCGAACGCGACCAATCCCCGGTACACGCCGCAAGGCCAGACGAAGCCTCCGTATTGCTCCATGTACCAGTAGGGCGGCTCTGCGGCGCACACTTCCAGGTGCTTGACGTCCCAGCCATCCTTTTCCTTCTTCAGCACGACCCACAACATGTTGTCGAGATAGGGACTGCAGGCGATGGACTTCTCCCAATCGATGTTCTTGCCTGGCTGCCCCACCAGCTCTCCGGTCAGTATGGCCCAGCCGGAGTCGATGTTTAGCGTGTCGACCTTAATGCGGACTGGTTGATGGAGTTCTTGCGCCGCCATTGGCCGTATGGTGTCGAGAATTTGCTGCCTCTCGCTTGGCGCTTTTGCGTGCGCCATGCCAATTGCGGCAAGCGCCGCCAGCGTGCCGATCAGACCTTTCAGATAGCTCATTTCGCCGTGATAAAATTTTCAAATTGGCAGTTCTAAGGCAGATTCCATGAAGATGGAGAAGTTGGACGAGGACACGCTGGAAGAAATTCGCTACAACGCTGAATTTGTCGAGTCCGTCATTAACAAGGCGCTCGGCAAGGAGGTTGGCTACAGTAGCGAGGGAGTGGCCTGGCTTGACGATTTCCTGCAACGACAGCACGAACGCGGTGACAAAAGCTATGCCGATCGGGTGGTCGGCGTCTATGGCTCCTACCTTGGCCAGTGCATTAGAACGGTCGGGAGGACGGCGACTCGGTACTGGGCTACTACGACAGCGTTTTTGTCTTGTTCCAGCGCTCCGCCGAGCCTGCAAAGCCGGACATGAATGACCGCGCGCAGATGTACCTGGACGCATTTTTCAACAAGAGCGAATTCCCGGGAGGACTTTCGTTCAGCACCGCGCTGGACCAGTCCAACCTCGATGGCACGTTGGAGAGCCTCGACCGGATCGACTATCTGCTGGACCAGATCCGGAACAAGTTCAAGCCGGACTTCAAGTCGTTTCTGGACAAGCCGGCCAACCAGAACTTCCTGTACTTGCTGGCCTTCTACATGGGGCACGTGATTACCAAGGTCGGTGGCGGCAAGGTCAAATGGCTGTCATATGAAGACATGCTGAAGGAAATTCCGGACAACGGAGCGTTTTTCCAGGAGTGCTTCCAGACTTCGGTCACGTGCATCACGCCGGCGATGTTTTTTGTTCCGCTCAATTCCATCACCAGCCGCTTGTTTGATGAAGTGACGACCAAGAGTGTGCGAACGAGCGCGGAGATGAATATCAAGCCTAAATGAGCGCCCATCCAAAAGCGAGCGCACCGTGTGGGTTCAAGCATCTGCTGATTGGCTGGTTCTTCTTTCTTTGCGGCCTGTGCGCCACTTTTGGGCCAGTCGTGCTGCTGATCCGCTTATTCATGCCGAACCGAGCGTCGTTGCCGCCAAGTGGCTGGGTGCTCCTGTTTCTTTTGTTCGTGGCGTTGGGCTTAATTTTCTTGCTGGTGATGGCCAGCGTGAAGGCCTTCCTTCGGCTTTGGTTCTGGTACCTCAAAGCCTTGAAGCCAGGGGACCGGCTGTTTGCTGAAACCAGTCTCAGGAAGGGGCTCAACGTGAACGTGCTCGAGCCGCAGTACAGCCGCATGCGGAAAAGGCATCTTGGTAGTGACAATGTGTGAGACACGGCAGGATGTGTTTTTCATATACTTCGCGGTATGAAAATCTTCTTGCCACTGATCCTCGCCCTGGCCGCCATACCGGCGCACGCCCAGCTCTATAAGTGGACCGACGCCAACGGCAAGGTCCATTATTCGGACCGTCCGCAGGATGGCGTCAAGACCAAAGAGATTGCTGTACAAAGTGCGGCGGCCAAACCGGCAGCGGCGCCTGCCGACAACTGGCAGCAGAGGGAGCTCGAATCGCGCGAACGGCGCATGCAACGCGAAGTTGCGAACCAGGAAGCGGCCGACACCGCCGCGCGCAACGCTGGGAAAGCGCCCTACAACCCGAGCCAGCACCGCAGCAACAAGCCGATGAGCGATGACGAAGTCTGCAAGCGTGATGAGCAGCAGATCGAGTTTTCCGAGAAGGTTCCCAAGCTGGCCTTCGGTAATTCAAACGGCTCGGTCGCTGTCAGTGAAGAAGAGCGTCAGGCCATCGTCCGCCAACGCAAGGAGAATCACGCTTTGCTGTGCGGCTCGGGCCAGCGCACGCGCTAAGCCACGCCGAGTTGCCACCAGGCCGGGAGCAGGGCCTGTACTTCAGGGCGGCCGAAGCGGTCGTCGATCAGGTGCACGGTGCCTTTGTCGCTGGTGGTGCGGATGACGCGCCCGGCGGCTTGCACGACTTTCTGCAAGCCGGGATAGAGATAGGTGTAGTCGTAGCCGGCGCCAAATGCAGCTTCCATACGGGCCTTGATCTGCTCGTTGACGGGATTGATCTGTGGCAGTCCAAGCGTAGCGATGAAGGCGCCAATCAGGCGGTCGCCGGGCAGGTCGATGCCTTCGCCAAAAGAACCGCCAAGCACTGCAAAGCCTATGCCTTCGCCGCCTTCGCGGAAGCGGGCGAGGAAGGCGTCGCGCGCCGTTTCGTCCATGCGGCGTTCCTGGCGCCATAGCGGCACCTCCGGCTGGCGCGCGGCGAACAGCTCCGCCACTTTTTCCATGTAATCAAAGCTGCTGAAGAAGGCGAGGTAGTTGCCTGGCTGGCGCTGGTATTGCTCGCCCATCAGCGCTGCGATCGGGGCCAGCGAGCGCTCGCGGTGCTGGTAGCGGGTGGAGATGTGGCTGGCGATGTGCACCTGCAGCTGCTGCGAATCGAAGGGCGAGGCGACGTCGACCCACGCCGTATCGGGCGGCATGCCGAGCGTGTCGGCGTAATAGTTCCAGGGACTGAGCGTGGCGGAGAACAGGGCCACGGCATGCGCCGCTTCGAAGCGCTGCTTGAGGAAAGGGGCAGGCAGGATGTTGCGGATGCAAAGCACCGAGTTCACGCGGCCCGCAGCGGCGCCACGGCCGCCATCGGACTTTTCGATGTCGAACAGCGAATGTTCGCCAAAGCTTTCCGCCAGGCGGCCAAACAGCAGGGCGTTGAAGTAGAAGTCCAGCACGTCGGCATCGAACCAGGCGGGATGCTCGGCCATGTAGTCGCCGATTTCCGTGCAGGCCGTTTGTAGAGCGCCCATGAACTTTTCGGGCAGTTCGGCATGGCTGGCGTATTCGGCTTCCTGTGCCTTTTCCAGCGCGCTCCATTGGCGGTGCACGCGGTCCAGCGCCTTATGCAGCGCTTCCGGCGCGGTCTTGCGCAGTACGCGCAGGCGCACGTGGTCCATTTCGGCGGAGTACATCTTGCGGGCGCGAGAGACCATATTGTGGGCCTCGTCGGCCAGCACGCCGACCTTCCAGCCATTCATCTGCGTCAGGCTGTACAGCATGGCGCTGATGTCGAAGTAGTAGTTGTAGTCGCCCACCACTACATCGGCCCAGCGCACCAGTTCGGACTGCAGGTAGTATGGGCAGACCTGATGCGCCAGCGCGACTTCGCGCACCGAGGCGCGGTCCAGCATCGGCTGCTGCAAGGCGGCTGCGCGGGCCGCAGGCAGGCGGTCGTAGAAGCCTTGTGCCAGCGGGCAGGATTCGCCGTGGCAGGCCTTGTCCGGGTTCTCGCAGGCGGTGGTTTTGGCCGCCAGTTCGAGTGCACGCAGCGGCAGCAGAGGCGCACTGCGCTTGATCGTTTCGACGGCGCCAAGCGCCATGCTGCGGCCACTGGTCTTTGCGGCGAGGAAGAACACTTTGTCCAGGCCATGCTCGGCACTGGCCTTCAGCATGGGAAAGATGCTGCCGATGCTTTTGCCAATGCCGGTTGGGGCCTGCGCCAGCAGCGAGCAGCCGCGCGCGCTGGCTTTGTACATGGCTTCCGCAAGCTGGCGCTGGCCGGGACGGAAGTCCGCATGCGGGAAGCGCAGCGCGCGCAGGTGTTCGTCGCGTGCGGTGCGGTGCGCCAGCTCCTGCTCGGCCCAGGCCACGAAGCGGCCACACTGCTCTTCGAAGAAGGCGCGCAGCGAGGCAGCATCTGCTTCTTCGGTCAACACCGTTTCCTTTTGTGTGCCGATGTCGAAGTAGACCAGGGCAAGGCGCACGGCGGGAAGTTCGCGTGCGGTGCACAGCAGGTGGCCGTACACCTTGAGCTGGGCCCAGTGCAGGATGCGGTGGTTGGCGGGCTGGCGCGACAGGTCGCCACGGTAGGTCTTGATTTCTTCGAGCTGGTTCTGGCGCGGGTCGTAGCCGTCGGCCCGGCCACGCACGTGCAGCGGGCCGAAGTCGCCGGACAGGCTTACCTCGCGCTCATAGTCTTCGGCGCGGCGGCTGGTGACGATGGCATGGCCTTCGATGCCTTCCTGTGCTGTTGGCGTGGGCGTGAAGCGCAAATCCAGGTCGCCTTGCTTGGCGGTGAACTCGCACAGAGCGCGAACGGCGATGGTGTAAGTCATTCTTGCCACGCCAGGTAACACACGGAGACAGGCATGCCATGCTCGGCGCAATAGTCGATCCAGCGCAGCTGGTTGTCTTGCAGGCGGTCGCCGGGGCCTTTGACTTCGACCATCTGGTAGCGCTGTTCGGCCGGCCAGAAGCGGATCAGGTCAGGAAAGCCGCTGCGGTTGGCCTTGATGTCGAGCAGGATGCGCTCGAACCACAGCTTCAAATGTGCAGCGGGAATGCAGTCCAGGGCGAGGCCGAGAAGTTCCTCATCGATCGCGTCCCAATAGACAAAGGGCGATTGCAGGCCGGCTTTGGCGATGAAGTTGGCACAGATCGCGTCGCGGTAGCTGCCATCTTCCAGCCGTGCGAAGCAGGCCTCGAACAAGGCGGCGCGGCGGCGCTGAAAATCGGCACTGTGCAGGTCGGCCGGGCCGTGGTGGAACGGGTGGAAGAAGGCGCCGGGAATGGCGGCGAAGACGGCATCCCAGAACAGCAGGCCAAACAGGGAATTGGCCAGTGCGTTCTCCACATAGAAGCACGGCGCTTCGTCCTGCCACAAATGGTCGCGCACCACGCCTTCCACCCACCATTCCTCGGCAGGCATCGGCAGCACCAGGTCGATGCGTTCGACTGGCGTTGGCTTATGGGCCGGCTCGCGCATGTGGCCAAGCTTGCGGCGCAGGCGTGGCGCCATGCGCAGCAATTGCTGGCGTTCGGCCTCGCTCTCAGGCGCCGCTTGGGCGCGTTGCAGCCATTCGTAGGCCAGGCCAATCCGCTCGTCCTTTTCCAGCACGCGGATGGCGCGGGCGCGGGCGCCGGGATAGGCGCATTGCTCGTAAAGTTCGAAGGCACCGGCCCAGTTGCCCAGTTTTTCGAGTTGCTGGCCGAACTGGAACAGCATTTTCTGGCGGCGGCTAAGCAGCCATTCATTGTCGCCGCCCAGCGCTGGCAGTTCACGCGCCAGTTGCAGCGGGTCTTCGCCGTCCGCGAAGCGTTCGCGGCAGGCGTGCAGGGCCAGGTAGTCGTCGATGTCGCGGCGCGAACGGAAGCCGCGCGCCGCCGGCGAGAACTCGACTTTTTCGTAGCGGTAGATGCCGAGGTTGGATAGCACGAATTCCGACCAGTCCTGGTGGAAGTTACCGAAGAAGATCAGGCGCAAGCGGTCGCACAGGGGCTTGGACAGTATATGGTAGACGTGGTCGCCGGCGTCGGCATACCACGACGTGAAGCGGTGGCTGCCTTCGTGGCGCTCGCGCAGAGCCTCCAGCTGGTCGGCCTTGCGTGCACTGCGTTCTGCACCGCTCAAGGCGAATACCCGGGTGATCTCGGGCTTTTGCAGCAGGTCGAACAGCTCGTCCAGCGTCAACTCGGGGTCTTGCACTACCCAGCCTTGCTCGACCAGCGGGCTGGCGGCGGCGATGGTGCAGCCGATTTCGGGGTAGCTCAGCTTGGAAGCGCGGAACAATTCCCCCTTGCGCATGACCATGCGCACAAACAGGGCGCGGGATGGCTGGGGCAGGGTGGGAAAGCAGGCGAGGAATCCGGCTTCCTCGTCGGTCAGCAGGTCGCTATAGCGCTCGCCAATCCAATGCAGGACCTGGTGGAAGTTTTCCAGGTAGTAGAACGGATTTTCAAGGACTTGGTTCATGCAGGCGAGGGCGACGCGAAAACTGTATTTTTATACAGTATAACGCGTCGCAGCCTGCGTTGTCAGCCCTTCTTGCCGGCGGCGTTGGCCTTTTCTACTTGTTGTTCAAAGGCTTTGACTGCGTCGCGGGTGGCCTGGGTCACCTGTTCATAGCCCTTGAAGGCGTTTTCAATGGCGTTTTTGACAATTTCCACGGCGTTGTCCGAACCCGGGCGCACGTTCTTGGTCACGTCGTAAATCAGGGCGCTCAGGTTGGATTTGGCTTCAGCCAGATGGGCGTCGGCGGCCTTGTGGAAGTCGTTCGACATTTCGGTCAGCAGGGCGCCCAGCTGCTGGTTGTAGGCGTTGGTGGCGGCCATGCCGGGCTGCAGGCGGGCGTTGATCACGTCCAGTGCTTCCTGCGGCGTGGCGGAAGCGTTGACCTTGCGGCCCGCCTCGATCTGGTCGTCCAGCGCCTTTTTCGCGGTCGCGATGTTCAGCGCCACCGCTTGCTCGACCCCTTGCATGGCGCGGCTGGTCAGGGTGTTGAAGGTCTCCAGCTGGAACTCAAACAGCGTCTTGGTGGCGTTGGCGAACTGCTCGGGATTCTGAAACATACGGTCTCCTTGTCGAGGTGGGATGGCGTTGCTTCTTGCTTTGACTTCATTATTTATTACGCACCAACTTTTCGCAATGGGCATCTTTGAACGGGCCAGCCATTTGTACCCAGCCTTCGCCAAGCGGGGTTTGCGAGCAGGCGCGCTGGCCGTCGACGCGGCTTTGGTACAGGTACCACCAGGCCGGGCGGGCAGTGGCGATACCGCTGGCGGTGGCAGCCAATAGCAGGAACAGGATCAGGCTTCGTTTCATAGCGGTGCGGTGGCCGGCAGGCGCAGGGTGAAGGTGCTGCCGTGGCCGGGCGTGCTGGCCACGTCGATATGGCCGGCCAGCACGCCGGACACGATGTTGTGGGTGATGTACAGGCCCAGGCCCGACTGGCCCGCACCGAGCCGTGTCGTGTAGAACGGATCGAAGACGCGGTGCAGGTGTTCGGGCGGGATCCCGATGCCGTTGTCGGCCACCGTCAGCAGCACGTCGCTGCCCTCGGCGCTGCCGGTGATGGTGACCGTCGGCACGCCATCGCCTGGGGCAGAAAAGGCGTGGGTGATGCAGTTGTCGACCAGGTGCCCGACAGCCTGGCTAAGCGGGATAGGGTAGCTGTCCAGCTGCAGGCCGGGCACCACGTCCAGCACCAGTTTGGGCCGCGGCTGCGGCAGGCTGGCCCACAGGGGCGCCAGCATTTCGTGCAGCAGCTGGTCGAGGAAAAAGTGGCGGCGCTGGGTGTCGGTGGTCTCGACGGCGATCTGCTTGAAGCTGCCCACCAGGTTGGCGGCACGCTGCAGGTTGCGCTGGATGATGTCGCTGGCCTCGCGTGCGCGCTCCAGGTAGGCATCGAGCTCCGAGCGGCGGATGCCGGCATCGACCTGGCGGCTCAGGGCTGCAGTGTGGTCGGCCAGTGTGGACGCGGTGACCAGGCTGTTACCGATTGGCGTGTTCAGTTCATGCGCCACGCCTGCCACCAGTGAGCCGAGGGCGGCCAGTTTGTCGCGCCGCACCAGTTCATCCTGCGTCATGCTCAAGCTTTCCAGGGCCGATTGCAGTTCTTCGCTGGTCAGCTCCGCGTGCTGCTTGGCGCGCGTGAGTTCCGCGGTGCGGGCTTCGACCAGTTCTTCAAGGTGGCTGCGGTGGCGAGCCAGTTCGGCTTCGCGGCGGGCACGCTCGATGGCGATGCTGGCCAGGTGGCTGGCGACGCCGATCAGGCGCTGTTCCTCGCTGTCCGGATGGCGCACGGTGCGGTAGTACATGGCGAAGGAGCCCAGCACGGTGTTCTCGTCCTGCATGATGGGCATCGACCAGCAGGCGCGCAGGCCGAAGTCGCGAATCAGGTCGAGGTAAGGGGCCCATAGCGGGTCATGTTCGATGTCCGACACCACCACGGCTTCGCGGCGGTACATGGCGGTGCCGCAGGAGCCTACGCCGGGTCCGATTGCCATCCCTTCGAGCAGGGCTGCGTAAGCGGGCGGCAGGCTGGGGCAGCAGGCGCAGCGCATGTGCAAACCGTCTTCATCGAGCAGCATGACGGAGCACAAGACTCCCGGCGATTGCGACTCGACCAGCTGCACCAGCTTGTGCAGGGTGTCTTCCAGCGGCACGCCGCGCGCCATCATTTCCAGCAAGCGCTCCTGGCCTACGCGCAAGTCGTCTGCCCGCTGGGCGCCGGTCACGTCCACCAGGCGCATATGGAACAGGCGCCGGCCCGGCTTGGCGATCCGCACACCGCGCGCATTGCATTCAACCATGCGCCCGCTGCTGTGGCGGAAGCTGATGCGATGCACGCGCAGCTCACCGGCCAGCACGCTTTGCACCATGGCGTTCATTTCCAGCGGATCGCAGAAAGCGGAAATAGGGGCAGTCAGCAACTCCAGCGCACTGCGGCCAAGCAGTTGTTCGGTGCGGTGATTCAGGTCGACGGGGCGGCCGGTGTCCATGTCAAGCAGCACTACCGCATCCGGCGAAGCAGCCGCCATCATGTGGTAGTTCACTTCAAGGTCGAAGCCGCCGATGCGCTGTCCCTGCAATGCAAACAGCACGTGGTCAACCACGCTGGTGGTTGCCAGGGGCAGGGTGAAATAGCCGTCGGCGCCAGCGCGGGCGGCTCGCTCCTTTTCGTCGTTCGACGGACGGTGCGACATGAGCAGGACCGGGATCCGGCGGTTGGCATCAGCCTGGGTCAACTGGCCGGTCAGCTCCAGCGCGGCGCTGCCGGCCAATGCGGTATCCAGCAGCACGAGCACCACGCCGCCCGAGGACGCCACTTCCAGCGCATGTTCGCCGCTGGTGACCGATTCGACCCGGTAGTTGTGCCGGGCGAGCGCCAATTCCAGCGCAGCCACATCGAGACTGGCGCCGGTTGCCACAAGGATGGTGTTGTTCGCTTCCACGCCGCCAGTGTATTACAAGCTGGCCTCAGCTTCGACCTGGGGTGCGAGGATGAGTGGCAGGTTGTCCTCAATCCAGTCGACCAGCACTTCCAGCCGCTCGGCGACCTCCCTCCCCAGCGGCGTCAGGCTGTATTCGACATGGGGCGGAATCACGGGCAGGGCGGTGCGCAGGACGAAACCGTCACTCTCCAGTGCAACCAGGGTCTGCGCCAGCATCTTCTCGCTGACGCCGCCCACTTCCTTGCGCAACTGGCTGAAGCGGTGCATGCCGCCGAGGAGCACCACCAGCACAAGGACGCCCCAGCGGCTGGTTACATGGCTCAATACAGCCCGCGACGGACAGTCGGGCGCCAGCACATTGCCCGGCCTTGCAGACTGGCGGGCCAGGGCGGCGCGCAAAGATTTTGAAGTTTTTTGCATACTTACCAAAAAGTACGTACTTACGAAAAGTTAGTGTTGGTCCTATTATAGCCCTACATTGTTTTCAACCAAGGAGAAAAACATGATCGTCGTAACTGGCGCCTCGGGCGCATTGGGTCAACTGGTGGTAGAAGGCTTGCTGGAGAAAGTGCCGGCAGCGCAAATCGTGGCGGCAGTGCGTGATCCTGCCAAGGTGGCGCACCTGGCTGCGCGCGGCGTACAGGTGCGCCGTGCGGACTATACGGATTCGGTCAGCCTGGATTCCGCGTTCGCTGGCGCAGACCGCGTGTTGCTGGTCTCGGGCAATGAAGTCGGCAAACGCACGGCTCAGCACCTTGCAGTGGTCGAAGCGGCAAAGCGCGCTGGCGTAAAGCTGCTGGCCTACACCAGCATCCTGCGCGCCGACAGCTCGCCGCTGCGCCTGGCCGAAGAACACGTCGCCACAGAGGCCGCGATTCGCGATAGTGGCCTGGCGTACTCCTTCCTGCGCAATGGCTGGTACTTCGAGAACTTCAATGGCCGAATCGCAGGCGCTGCACAGCGTGGGGAAATGGTTGGCAGCGCAGGCGAGGGCCGTATTTCTGCCGCCGCTCGTGCCGACTATGCGGCTGCCGCCGTGGCCGTGCTGACCGCCGAAGCGCCGCAGCAGGTCTACGAACTGGCCGGCAGCACTTCCTTCACGCTGGCGGAACTGACCGCCGAAGCAGCGCGCCAATCGGGCAAGGCGGCCGTATACCGTGACTTGCCGCAGGCGGAATTCGCCAACGTGCTGGCTGGGGTGGGTGTGCCTGCGCCATGGCCTGAATTGCTGGCCGACTCGGATGCTGGTTCGGCGCGCGGCGCCTTGTTCGATGATGGGAAAGCACTGGAGAAGCTGATCGGGCGCCCAACCCGCAGTGTGTCGCAGGCAGTTGAAGCGGCGCTGAGCGCGTAAATGAAAAAAGCTCCCCGAGGGGAGCTTTTTTGCGGAATTCTTGGTGCCCACGGAGGGACTCGAACCCCCACACCTCGCGGCACATGGACCTGAACCATGCGCGTCTACCAATTCCGCCACGTGGGCACTGGTACTGCATTTGTCTCAGAAGGTAGCGTTTGGTGCCCACGGAGGGACTCGAACCCCCACACCTCGCGGCACATGGACCTGAACCATGCGCGTCTACCAATTCCGCCACGTGGGCGCTAACTTCTTCAACTCTCTGTTGCGGTGTTGTGTGCAACAGAGGCACGCATATTAATGGTCGAGGCCGAATCGGTCAAGTGTTAATTAATAATTTCGTGCAACTTTTTCCAATTCGGGGTCAGGTCTGTCATTTGGACAGCTGCCGCGCACCTTTGACATTTCTCAAAAGGCGGGGCGGAAAAGTCATGCTGCAAGTATTTGCGGCGCAGATTATTCGACTGCAGAAATTCGCAGATATGATTTGATGAAGATCAAATGCTTGGTTGCTGAGTCCAAATGACAGACCTGACCCCGAACTTGGCGGAAAACAAAAAAGCCGCTTTTCAGCGGCTTTCTTGCGGAATTTTTGGTGCCCACGGAGGGACTCGAACCCCCACACCTCGCGGCACATGGACCTGAACCATGCGCGTCTACCAATTCCGCCACGTGGGCATTGTCGCGTTGTTCTGCAACGAGGCACGCATAGTAATGGCCCGATGCCCACCCGTCAAGACATTTATGAAAGCTTGTTGGAACGGCCACGCTGGCGTACCGTGATCAGCAGCAGGCCTGCTGCCAGCATGGCCCAGCCCGACGGCTCGGGAATGGCTGCCACGTTCCAGCCGATGGCGTCCATGGCCAGTACGTCATTGCCGGTAATCTGCAGGGTCTCGCCCATGCCGGCAGTCGGGTCCATCAGTCCGATGAACAGGTTGTCCTTCCAGTGACTGGCCTGGCGGCCGTCGCCAAAGTTTTCGCCGGTGGAAAATTCCGGTCCCACCGTGGTGCCGTCGAGCGAAAAATATTTCGCCCGGTTGTCTGCGGTCCAGTCGATCACTCCATGCGCTGCACTCATGGTGGAGTAGCGGAACAGGTCAAGCGCGGAAACATAAGTGAACAGGTTGTCGTTGAACGGGCCGTTGTAGGGCGGGGAGTTGCCGTCCAGGATGTCGACGCCGCTGATAAAGCCCAGCACGTGGCCGATCTCGTGCGCTGCCACGCCGATAAAGTCGAATGCGTTGGCGTCGGTGCCGTTGTTCGGATTGAAGTCGAAATTGAAATCGCTGTTGAACTGGATGAAGCCGTCGCAATTGCCGATGCAGCCCGACAGGGTTTGCGGTGTAACGGCCAGGCCGATGGCTTTGGCTTCGGAATTCGTGATGGAGAGGATCTGGTTGTTGGCGTCGCCATCATTGTCGACATAGGGCAGGGCGCTACCGGCCCCGTTGGGGTTGTTGGCGGTGCGGTTGATCAGCATGCCGAAGGTCGAGCCGCCGGGTAGATGGGCCACAGCGGTCGCGTCGGCGGCCGAAGTGGCGTCGGCCGCCAGTGCATTGCGGACTGAGGCATAGGTATGGAAATCTTCCGCCGAGGCTGCCTGCCCAAGAATCCCGCCGCCAAGGGAGTTGAAGCCGACCGTCAAATTTATCGTCACATTATCGTTCAGCAAACTTGACCAGCGCGCGGCTGCGGCCTGGAAGCCTTGCTGCGCCTGGAGCGAGGTGCCGGCGACGTAGTTGAAATTGAAAACAGGCGCTGCAGAGGCGGTACTGGCAGCCAGCAAAAGGCCGGCGAGCAAGGTCTTCATGGCGGTCTCCTACAGATTGGTGGGTAGGGAGGATGCCGCAAGAAGTATGCGCGCCGCCGCTTCCGCGTGGCGCGCGACAGCCGGGGAGGCTGGGGCGTCAATGAATCCGACAGTTGAAAACAAAAAAGCCGCTGAAATCAGCGGCTTCTCTGCGGAATTTTTGGTGCCCACGGAGGGACTCGAACCCCCACACCTCGCGGCACATGGACCTGAACCATGCGCGTCTACCAATTCCGCCACGTGGGCATTAGCAACAACATCTGCTATCATACTGCTTTGGTGAGTTTTGCGCCAGATGAACTTTCATTCCACGCTGCACATCAACTCGCCATTCCCGCATCGCTGCGAGAGCCAGAATTATAGAGGAAACTCTGCCGATGTCAAAGGGCCTGCGAAAGATTTTTGTGCACGGTCCTTCCTGTTACACTAACAACCAATAATAAGATTACTGAAGAACTTTTGAACTCCACTCATACCATTCCTAGCCGCGAAGAGATTCTCGGCATCTTCCGCAGCGCCAAAGCGCCGCTCGACCTGCGCACGTTGGCGCTGTCGCTCAAAGTCAAAGCCGATTCCCAAGCCGTCCTGACGCGCCGCTTGAATGCGATGGAGCGCGACGGCCAGATCCGTTCCGATACCAGCGGCTTCTATGTGCTGGCGGACCATTCCGAATTCATTGCCGGGCGCGTGTCCAGCCACCGCGACGGCTACGGCTTCCTGATTCCTGACGAACCGGGCGAAGACTTGTTCCTGGCCGAGCGCGAGATGCAGAAGGTGCTGCACGGCGACAAGGTACTGGGCCGCATCATCGGCTACGACCGCCGTGGCCGCCCGGAAGGCACCATTGTTGAAGTGGTCCAGCGCGGCACTACCCATATCATCGGCCGCCTGCTGAAGGAAAACGGTGTGTGGGTCGTGGCGCCGGAAGACAAGCGCATCAGCCAGGATATCCTGGTGCAGGGCGCCGTCGGCAAAGCCAAGTCGGGCCAGATCGTCAGCGTGGAGCTGACCGAGCAGCCGGGCCGCTTCAAGCAGCCATCGGGCAAGATCGTTGAAGTACTGGGCGATATGGACGACCCGGGCATGGAAATTGAAATCGCCGTGCGCAAGTTCGGCGTGCCGCATATCTTCTCGGATGCCGCATTGAAGCAGGCTTCCAAGCTGCCGGACGTGGTGCACGAAGCCGATTGGGGCGAGCGTGTCGACCTGCGCGACGTGCCGCTGGTGACCATCGACGGCGAAGACGCGCGCGACTTCGACGATGCCGTGTATTGCGAACCGGTGAAAGTCGGCCGCAGCAAGGCCTTCCGCCTGATCGTGGCGATTGCCGACGTGTCGCACTACGTGAAGCCGAACGACGGCCTGGATGGCGATGCCATCGAGCGTTCGACCTCGGTTTATTTCCCGCGCCGCGTAATCCCGATGCTGCCGGAGAAGCTGTCGAACGGCCTGTGCTCGCTGAATCCGCGCGTCGACCGCCTGACCCTGGTGTGCGATGCCGTGATCACCGCGCAGGGTGAACTCAAGGCCTACCAGTTCTACCCGGCCGTGATCCACTCGGCTGCGCGCCTGACCTATACCGAAGTGGCAGCCATCCTCGGCAACACCAAGGGGCCGGAAGCAGCGCGCCGCGCGGAAATCGTGCCGCACCTGCAGAACCTGTACGACGTCTACCATGCGCTGCAGAAGTCGCGCCAGGAACGCGGTGCGATCGATTTCGAAACCACCGAGACCTACATCGTCTGCAATCCGGCCGGCAAGATCGAAAAGATCATCCCGCGCACCCGCAACGATGCGCACAAACTGATCGAAGAGTGCATGCTGGCGGCGAACGTGTGCGCGGCGGACTTGCTGCTGCGCCACAAGCATCCGGGCACCTACCGTATCCACGCCGGCCCGACCAAGGAAAAACTGACCCAGGTCCGCGACTTCCTGAAGCAGCTTGGCCTGTCGCTGGGCGGCGGCGATACGCCGGTGGCCCGCGATTACGCCGACTTGATGAAGAAGATCAAGGAGCGCCCGGACGCGCAGCTGCTGCAAACCATGCTGCTGCGCTCCATGCAGCAGGCGGTGTACAGCCCTGACAATATCGGCCACTTCGGCCTGGCGTACGAGGCCTATGCCCACTTCACCAGCCCGATCCGCCGTTATCCGGACTTGCTGACCCACCGCGCCATCAAGGCGATTTTGGCGGGCAAGAAGTACGAACCGAAGCTTGCCGACAAGTCGGTGCTGAACACCACGATTTCGAATGCGCAGCGCCGCCAGGCACTGAAAGACAAGCAGGAAGGCAAGGAGCCGAAATCCAAAGGCGACCAGACTATCTGGGACGCGCTGGGCGTGCACTGCTCGGCCAACGAGCGCCGCGCCGACGAAGCTTCGCGCGACGTCGAAGCATGGCTGAAGTGCTACTTCATGCAGGACAAGCTGGGCGAAGAGTTCAGCGGCATCATCACGGGCGTGACCAACTTCGGCATCTTCGTGCAGCTGGACCAGCTGTTCGTCGAAGGCCTGGTGCACATCACCGACCTTGGTGCGGACTTCTTCGAATACGACGATGCCCGCCACGAACTGCGCGGCGAGCGTACCGGCAAGCGTTACCAGCTGACCGGCCGCGTGAACGTGCAGGTGGTGCGCGTCGACCTGGAGTCGCGCAAGATCGACCTGCGCCTGGCCGATAGCGAAATTTCGACCCTGCCGCCGCAAGGCAAAAAGGCCTCCCGCAAAGGCGGCGGCCTGGTTGGCTCGCTCGGCGATTTCGACAGCTTCGATGATGAAGACGAGAATCCAGCGGTAGCGCGCAAGCGCAAGGCAGCCCGCAGCGCGCCGTCGATCTCGACGCGCGACGAAGCGCCAACCCGCGCTCCAGGCCGCGCGCCGGCCAAGCGCGGTGCAGCATCTTCGGCTTACGCCCCGCCGGCTCCCGCTGCGCGCAAGGCCGCCAAGCCGAAGCCAAAGGCCAAGCCGAAAACCACCGCCAAGCGCGTGACCAAGGCTGCGAAGCCTAAGAAAAAACGATAAGCACCCGTCCGGCGCTTCGGCGCCGGACTTATTTTGAGAACTACGATGTCCAAGAACAAAATGATTTTCGGCTTCCACGCCGTTACCTCGCGCCTGCGCCACGAAGCCTCCAGCGTTGAAGAGATCTTCTTCGACCAGGCCCGCGACGACCGCCGCATGAAAGACCTGATCGCCCATGCGAAAGCGGCTGGCGTGCGCGTGATGCCGGTGGAATCCGAACGCCTCGACAAGATCGTCGGCACCCGCCGCCACCAGGGCGTGATTGCGTTTGCATCCCAGCTGGCGCTGGCGCGCAACCTGGACGAACTGCTGGATGCGGTCGAAGGCCCGCCGCTGCTGCTGGTGTTGGATGGCATTACCGATCCGCATAACCTGGGCGCCTGCCTGCGTGTGGCGGATGGCGCTGGCGCGCATGCGGTGATTGCGCCTAAAGACCGCTCGGTTGGCCTGAACGCTACTGCTGCCAAGGTGGCTTCCGGCGCCGCCGAATCGGTGCCGTTCATTACCGTGACCAACCTGGCGCGCACCCTGCGCGAGCTGAAAGAACGCGATATCTGGCTGATCGGCACTTCGGATGATGGCGACAAGACCCTGTACGAAGGCGATTACACTGGCCCGACCGCGATCGTCATGGGCTCGGAAGGCGAGGGCATGCGCCGCCTGACTCGCGAGACCTGCGATGTGCTGGTGTCGATTCCGATGTTTGGCTCGGTTGAATCGCTCAACGTATCCGTTGCTTCGGGCGTCTGCCTGTACGAGGCACGCCGCCAGCGTATCGCACGCGAAGCCTAAACCGGTAAACCAGTGTCAGACCCGCAGGGTCTGACACTTACTTGCCCGCGGCTGCCGCGTATCGGTTTGGCCGCCAGCAATCCCCAGGCATATGCGCTATGATATTTGCCTGAACAACATCCCCCTAAAGCACCACCATGTTTGACCACCTCCGTGACGACATCCGCAGCATCATCGAGCGCGATCCCGCAGCTCGCAATGGCTGGGAGGTGCTGACCTGTTACCCCGGCCTGCAAGCCATCGTCATGCACCGCTGGGCGCACTGGTGCTGGACCCACGGCCTGAAATGGCTGGGCCGCTTCATCTCCTACCTGGCGCGCATCATCACCGGCATAGAGATCCACCCCGGCGCCACGATTGGCCGCCGTGTCTTCATCGATCATGGCTTCGGTGTAGTCATCGGCGAAACTGCGGAAGTCGGAGACGACTGCACCATCTACCAGGGCGTCACCCTCGGCGGCACTTCGCTGCACGCGGGCGCCAAGCGTCACCCAACTTTGGAACGCGGCGTCATCATCGGCGCCGGCGCCAAGGTGCTGGGCGGCTTCACGGTCGGCGAATATGCCAAAGTCGGCTCCAACGCCGTGGTACTGAAACCGGTGCCGGCCGGCGCCACCGCCGTCGGCAACCCAGCCCACCTGGTACAGAAAGAACACGCCCCATCGCCATCCTCGCGCTTCTTCTCCGCATACGGCGTGACCGCCAACGGCGACGACCCGCTGTCGAAGGCCTTGCATAGCCTGATCACCCACGCGGTGGCACAGGAAGAACAGATCGAACGCCTGTCGGCAGCCATGAAGGCGGCCGGCTTGTCCTGTCCGGACATCAAGGCTTGCGACAAGCTCGATCAGGCAGAACTCAACAAACTGGTCGAATAAGGAAAAACCATGGACGATATTCTGGACCCGTTTGAGATCCGCGTGCTCGCGGTACTGGCCGAAAAAGAAGGCTTGACGCCGGATAACTACCCGCTGTCGCTGAACGCGCTGACCAACGGCTGCAACCAGCTCTCCAGCCGCGAGCCGGTAATGCAGTTAAGCGAGGAAACCGTGGCCGACGTGCTGGCCCGCCTGGCCGAGCGCAAGCTGGTGGGCACGGTCAGCCAGTCCGGCGCACGCGTGGTCAAGTACGAGCACCGCATGCGCATGAAGTGGACGCTGGAGCAGGACAAACTGGCAATCCTGACCATTCTCATGCTGCGCGGCCCGCAAACGGCGGGCGAAATCCGCACCCGGACCGGGCGCCTGCACGAGTTCAAGTCGGTTGCCGACGTTGAAACTGGCCTGCAGTTCCTGATTGATAAGTATCCGCCGCTGGTGGCCAAGCTGCCGCTGGCGCCAGGTTCGCGCGAACCGCGTTACGGCCAGCTGCTTGGCGGCGAAGAATCGCTTGCACGCGAAGCCACTGCCGGCGCTTACGGCGGCAGCGCAAGCGGAGCGGGCGAGGGCGGCAGCAGCCGTGCCGACCGCGTGACCCAATTGGAGCAGGAAGTAGCGTCCCTGCGCGAAGAAGTGGCCGCTCTGGCAGCCCAAGTCGCCGATCTGAGGGCTGTAATCGAGTAGCAGTAGCTGTTGTGAGAATCCGCCATATTCGTCTGGATAGATTGTGGCGGCTCCCGGGCGTTGATATGCTGGACGGACAATATCGACACCGGGAGATCGAATGGAATTGCTGCATCGCTTGTCCATCCGGCACAAGCTTCTTCTCAGCATGGGCCTGACCCTTCTGCTGTTCATCATCATTTCCTCCACCCTCAGCATCATGAAGACCAGCCAGGCAGCGCGCGAGCGCGTGCTGCGGCAGGAACTCCCGGCCCAGGTGGCGGCCATTCGCAATGACGTGCTGCGCCAGATCGCCACCCCGCTGGCGGTATCGAGAACGCTGGCCAACAACACCTTCCTGCATGCGTGGGAAGATGCCGGGGTTCCGGATGAGGGAGCGGCCGCCTGGACGGCCGAAGCAAAGAACCTCAAGGCCAAGAACAATGCGGCCACCGTCTTCTGGGTCTCGCGCGCGACCGGCAAGTACTTCACCGACAAGGGCTATGACCGTACGCTGAACGAAAAGGCCGCCAGCGACCAGTGGTTCTACGGTTTCCTGTCCGGCAGCGCGCCGTACACGCTGGACATCGACAAGGACGTCAGCGCCAATACCTATATGTTGTTCATCAACACCCGCGTGCAGACCGCGGGCGGCAAACAGGCGGTAGCAGGCCTTGGCCTGTCGGTCGATGCACTGGCCGAGGCGGTGCGCAGCTACAAGCTTGGGCAATCCGGCTACGTCTTCCTGGTGCGCGCGAACGGCACGGTGCTGATCCACCGCGACCCAAAGATGGTCGACGGCAAGCACCAATTTGCGGAAATGCCCGGCATGACGCCGGCCCTGGCCAAGCGACTGCTTGGTGGCGAAGCCTTCGTGGCCGACAGCTTCAAGGGCGAAGAAGGTGAAACGCTTGTCGCATCGTCCTTCATCCCCGAACTGAATGCCTACCTGGTTGCGCAGGTGCCGGAAGCCGAAGTCCTGGCCGGCATCGCCCGCGGCGCCGCCATGACCTCGCTGATCGCAGCCATCATCGGCGGCGGCATCGGCATGCTGGCGATCTTCGTCATCGCCCGCGCCATCGCGTCGCCGGTAGCTCAGGCGGCCGAACTGCTGGAAGACATTGCCAGCGGCGGAGGTGACCTGACGCGACGCATGCCGGTGCAGTCGCAGGACGAACTGGGCGCGCTGGCTGCGGCCTTCAACAAATTCGTCGAATCGCTCAACGCGACCATCCTGCGTGTGCGCGACAGCAGCCGCGCTATCGGCGCCGCCACTGGCGATATCGCCAGCGGCAACATGGACTTGTCCGCCCGCACCGAAGCGCAAGCCTCGAACCTGGAAGAAACCGCGGCCGCGATGGAAGAATTGACATCGACCGTGCATAACAACACCGCCAATGCCGAACAGGCCAACAAGCTGGTTGCTGGTACCGCCGAATCGGCCAAGCGTGGCGGCCATGTGGTGGGACAGGTGGTCGAGAAGATGGCCACGATTACGGCCAGCTCGAACAAAATCTCCGACATCATCGGCGTGATCGACGGCATCGCGTTCCAGACCAATATCCTGGCGCTAAATGCCGCCGTTGAAGCGGCGCGCGCCGGCGAACAGGGACGCGGCTTCGCAGTCGTCGCCAGCGAAGTGCGCAACCTGGCCCAGCGCAGCGCGGCGGCAGCAAAAGAGATCAAGGAGCTGATCACCGAATCCGTGCAGCAGGTGGCCGATGGCGGCAAGCTGGCCGATTCGGCCGGCGCCGCGATGCAGGAAATCGTCAAGTCGGTACAAAACGTGGCGGGCCTGATGCAGGAAATCGCCAGCGCGAGCCAGGAACAAAGCCTGGGCATCGACCAGGTCAACCAGGCCGTAACGCAGATGGACAACACCACACAGCAGAATGCCGCGCTGGTGGAGGAAGCCGCCGCCGCCGCGCAATCGCTCAGCGAACAGGCCGCACGATTGGAAGAAGTGGTAGGGTTGTTCAAACTCGACGCCACCTCGAAATTACGCTAACAGGAGGATGCATGACCCGATTCGCACCGCTGGCGCGCGCCGCCGCCGTTGTCTCCCTGGCGCTGGGCGCCGCACAGCCGGCCATGGCGCTGGACTGGATGGACAACTCCATCGGCTACCGCTTCGGCACCAGGTTCGCCGAGCCGTACAACCCGGAAGACATCCGCAAAAGCGTGATCAACCTGACCCACGCCAGCGGCTACCAGTACGGCAGCAATTACATGAACCTCGACATCCTGAAGTCCGACCGCAAGGACGATAGGGCGACCGAAACCTACCTGCTGTACCGCCACACGCTGGATATCGGCAAGCTGTCAGGCAAGGAGTTCAAAGGCGCCGGCATGCGCGGCCTGGGCTTCACTGCGGGATTCGACTGGAATCACAAGAACGACAAGGGCTACGCCTCGCGCAAGCAAATGCTGGTGATGGGGCCGACGCTGATGGTCGACGTGCCGGGCTTCCTGAATATCAGCCTGCTCGCGCTGTGGGAAAGCAATGAGCCGATCGGCGTGTCCAAGCGCTTTCACTATGACACGCACGCCATGCTGAACGCAGCCTGGGGCATCCCGCTTGGCAGCGGCTGGTCGTTCGAAGGATATATGAACTACATCGGCGAAAAAGGCCGCAATGAGTTTGGCGGGCCGACCTCGCCGGAGACCAACATCGACATGCAGGTGATGTATGACTTCAGCGCCGCGGCAGGGCTGAAGCCGGGCAAGCTGAAAGCCGGCTTCGAGTATCAGTACTGGCGCAACAAGTTCGGTAATCCGTCCAATGTGCCGGGCAGCCTGGCGCAGACCCCGATGGTCCGCGCCGAATACCACTTCTGATCGAGCGTTACTGCACTACCGCTGCGGTTGCTCCTGCTGCTGTTGCTGCTGATTGCGCTTGGCGATTTCATTGCCGACATAGCCGCCACCGATAGCACCGACAACCGTAGCCACCTTACGGCCATTGCCGCCGCCCACCTGATTGCCGATCAAGCCACCAACCACAGCGCCGATGCCGATGCCAAGCGCGCTATTTTGCGGGGCAGGCGCCGCTGCCTGCGAAGGTGTTGGGGCTGGCGACTGCACAGGCGCTTGCGCAACCTCTGGCGCGGCTCGCGGGGCAGGCGTGGAGCTGCGATGTGCGACGGCCTTGTGCTCGACTTCGCGGCGTGCTTCTGGCTGACGCACAGGCGCCACGACTTCCGCAGGCGTTGCAACTTCAGTTGCCGGAGCCACGGCAGCCACTGGAGCCACCGGAGCAACGACTTCGCTGGGCGCAGGCTTTGCATTGGAGTTCGGCAGAAGGCCGGCGATCGATGCGGCTCCCACCAAACTAACAAGCGCTACCGAAGCAGCGGCGATAACTACCATTGGATGAATACGGGGGCGTGGGCTGTTTTCCATTTTGTTCTCTCCTGAAATCGCCATCATTGGCGTCTGCTCAAGAAACGGCTCAGGAAGAACATACAGTGACGCTAAAATTGTTTCTGCGGTAAGTAAATGTTACTGAGAAACTTCGATCGCCAATTTTTCTCTAGGGAAAACATTGCTAAAATAGGAATGTTTTGATCCGCTGACAGCTGCGCTGCACAGTTCATGCCACCACTTTTTCTGCAGTGCCTGTATCTCTTGCTTTTCGCTTGCACCTCCTTAGTTGCGTACCTGTTCCCAGATATGAGCGAGAAGTTGTTCTACTGTCTCCCCGGGGCCGAGCGGCTGCAGTCGATGGTTGGGCCGCCAGGAGCATTTCGCTTTCGTTTGATGATGTGGCTGACTGGAAGCGCAGCGGCTCCGGTGTTTGCTGCGATCCTAATCCGCACTGGGCTGGAAGTTGCTCCGGCATGCCAGCCGCGCAAGCTCAAAGGGCTGGGTTGGCTCTTTTTCGCGGCCGCGTCGAGCTTTCTGAGCATCTGCTGGATGTTCTTTTTCGTGATGATTTTTGCTGGCCCGGTATGGGTCCAGTTCGAACCGTTTTATGCGCTGATGCTGATTGGGTTGTTCACTTTGATCAACGCGAACGCGCATCTTCTAATTCTGAAAATTCGTACAGTTTTGTCTGAGTGACAGACCTCGAACCACCATTGGAACCACCATTGAAGCGGTCACCAACAAGCGAAGCTCGACCTCTTTGACACGCAATTGATTCGGATCGCTGGCCCTTTCTAAGAAATTGGACGCGATTCTTCCCCCTCCCTCTATTTAGGGATGTGGTTTTGGATGCGTTCGCTGAAAATTGCACTGTATGTGCTTGCGAACCAAAGTGCTCGCGCATACGGAAGCGAATAGCCTAACTAACCAGTGGACCATTATGACGAGAACTCTCAATAAAACATTTGCCAATCATAGCGTTGCCTGGGAAGGCATCTACGGGTACAACCAGGCGGTCAGGGTAAAGGACGTCATCTACGTGTCAGGACAACTGGGCCATGACAACGAAGGTGTTCTAGTTGCCCCGGCGGCACTCGATGCCAATGGCAAGCCAACTGACTTCTCCGGCATGGAACAACAGATGCGGCAGACCTACTTGAACACAATCGCCTTGTTGGCTCAATTTGGTGCGACGCTAGATAACGTAGTTGAGGAGACTCTTTATGTTTTGGATGTCGATGCAGCGTTTGAGGTAGCGGGAAAGGTCAGGAAAGCGGTCTATGGCAATGATCTTCCGCAATGCGCAAGTAATCTCATCGGCGTTAGCCGGCTTGCGTTTCCGCAGCAGCTAATTGAGATAACGTTTCGTGCGATTCTCCCTGATGACGCAGCCGTTTAGAAAACCATCGGTGAAGCGTTGGACTTTGAAAGGGAAGAGATTTCGACATCACCCCGTAGGAGCTCGCAACTTGATGACTTTCGTTCATGCGATATACGGAGTGATTATGTGCGAAGCGAATGTGCCAATATTCGGTAGCCCGGCACCCTAAGGGGCGAGCTACCGAGAGAGCGCCTTGATCAGTTCTCTTCGCGCCAGCGGCGCAGCCAGATCGCGGCGGCAATCATTGCAACACCTGCGGCGACGCCAACCCACAGCGTCGGACTGGCTAGCGATGCATAGGTCTGGTTGAAGAAGCCGCCAATCTGGCCGGCCGGGTCATTCTCCATCCCAGGAGCGTGCTTCATTGCCTCTTGGGCCGAGCGGTCGAACATGAACCAGGCGCCTGGCAGCACGCTGCCCAGCAGGCGCAGAACAACCTGCGAGAAGAACCATTCGATGTTGATGCCCAGCTTGAAGGCGTAGTTGGCCCAGGCCAGCAGCGCACCGGTCATCAGGGGAGTGCCCACTGCCCACAGGAACACCTTGCTGCGCGCCCAGCTCGATACCATCAGCAGCCAGCCCACGGTTGGCAGTGCCCACAGCAGGTAGATCGGGATCAGCGACAGCATGCGGAACGGCGACAACCACAGGTTGGTGGAGGAGAGCAGGTCGCTGAATACGTTCAGGCCATGGAGGTTGAGGGCGAGGGACGCCATCAGGATAATGGCGAGCGATGCCACGAAGCCGATGATCGCTACGATCAGTGGGGCCGCTAAGGTAGCCACAGCCACTTTGGACAACACGGTGGTAGTGTCCGAAATCGGCAGCGATTTCCAGAAAAGGATACTGCGGTCGCGGCGGTCGTCGTACAAGGCGCCCAGGCAGTAGAAGAAGATCACGAAACCCATCAGGATATACAGCGGCGTGGCCATCATCGGGAAGGCAGCACCGAAGGCGTTGGCCAGTTCATGCCGCTGCACTGGCGTCATTTCATGGAAGCGCGCCAGGCTGTCGCCGTTGAAGTGCATTTCCATATTGTTGCCGATGATGAGCATCACGGCGGTGAAGGCCACCATCAGGCCGGCGACAATGGCAGGGGCCCAGAACAGCATGCCCTTGTTCTCCCAGTATTCGCGCTGCATCAGCCATTTCATCGTATTCATTCGTATTGTCCTTTCATGCTGGCCACGAACAGGTCGGCCACGCTAGGGGTACGGGTTTCGCCAAACGTTTCAAGCTGCTTGCGCGAGACGCCGTCGAACAGCATCACTGCCTTGCCGAACACCGTGCGCTGGTGCAGTGGCTGCAGGGCGCTCGCGGCGGTCATGTACTCTGGCTGCACCATCACTTCGGTGTAGCGGTCGCCGATTTCGTCCATCGAGGCGGCGAGGGTGATCTTGCCGTCGCGGATGAACATCAGGTCGGTCAGGATGTTTTCGACTTCCTCGATCTGGTGCGTGGTGATCAGGATGGTCTTGTTCTCGTCGAAGTAGTCTTCCAGCAGCTGGTGGTAGAACTGCTTGCGGTACAGGATGTCCAGGCCCAGGGTCGGTTCGTCCAGCACGAGCAGCTTGGCGTCGATTGCCATCACCAGCGCCAGGTGCAACTGCACGATCATGCCCTTCGACATGGCCTTGACCTTCATGTCCGGCGACAGCTTGGTGTTGGCGATGTATTTTTCGGCGCGTTCGCGGTTGAAGCGCGGGTGGATGCCTTCGCAGAAGCTGATTGCGTCCTTTACCTTCAGCCAGCGCGGCAGGATGGCGACGTCGGCGATGAAGCACACGTCCTTCATCAGCTCATCGCGCTGCTGGCGCGGGTCCAGGCCCAGTACATTCAGCTCGCCTTCGAAGCGGGACAGGCCGAGGATGGCTTTCAGGGTGGTGGTCTTGCCGGAGCCGTTTGGGCCGATCAGGCCGACAATGCGGCCGGCGTTGATCTGGAAGCTTGCGTCGTCCAGCGCCTTGGTGGCACCGAAGCTCTTGCTCAGGTGTTTAGCGGTGATGATCGCTGTCATGCCGGGGCTCCTTGTGGCGGCACATTCGTGGCGCGCAGAAGTTGTTCAATGTCCAGGCCCAGGCGGCGGATGCGTTCAACCATTGCGGGCCATTCTTCGCGGATAAAGCGTTCGCGTTCAGTGGACAGCAGTTTATCAACAGCGCCTTCGGTAACGTACATTCCTAATCCCCTTCTTTTTTCTACCAAGGTTTCGTCGACCAGCTCCTGATAGGCGCGGGAGACGGTAATCGGGTTCAATTGGTAATCGGCCGCGACCTGGCGCACCGAGGGCAGGGCATCGCCGGGCTTGAGCAAGCCATCCAGCATCATGCCGACGACCCGCTCCTTCAATTGCAGGTAGATCGGACGGTTTTCATTCCACATACATGGTTTCCTCCAGCGTTGGTGATTTAATGAACTGGTGTTGTAGTGAACTATAACACTGAAACTGCTGGCTGCAAGTGGTTTTTTTGCAAATGCAGACTATGATCAATCTTGCAGTACCCACTTCTTAGGAGATCGCCATGTCCAGAACTACGCCTCGTGCCCTGGCTGCTGTCTTTGCCGCTGCTGCTTTTGGGTGTCTGATTCCTGTTTCGGCAATGCATCTTGGTGATGAGATGAAATGGGGCGATGGCCCGCCTACGCTGCCCAAAGGCGCCAAAGCGGCCGTACTTCAGGGCGATCCCGGCAAACCCGGTCCGTTCGTGCTTCGTTTGCATGCCCAGTCGGGCTACAAGGTGCCGCCGCACATGCATTCGATGATGGAGAACGTCACCGTGATCAAGGGCACGCTGATGTTGGGCATGGGGGACAAGCTTGATGAAAAGGCGGCCAAGGCTCACCATGCGGGGGATTTTGTGGCGATTCCGGCCAAGACCAACCACTATGCGATCATGAAGGGCGATACTATCGTGCAGATTCACGGCGAGGGGCCGTTCGATATCACGTATGTGAACCCGGATGATGATCCGATGAAGGGTAAGAAGTAGGAGTGAGCAAGGCTTGGAGCTGCCTTGCTTGCCGGACCTGTGTGCCGGACATTGTGTTGTCGAAGATGACCAGCGCATCGCCGCGCTGGTCGCGTAGCCAGGCGGCGACTTGTTCGAGGCGTTCGGTTTCGTAGATTGAGCGGTAAATCAGTGGGCTTCCGTGCAGGCGGACGTAAGCTGCTTCGCTTCGTGTCGCCACAAAAGGTCCCGGTTCGCCAGCAGGCGGATCGGCTACCACGCGGATCACTTTCATTTCACGCAGCAGCGCTGTTGCCTCGTCGCCAAACCATGAGCCGTGGCGGGCCTCGCAAGCCAGAAGCGCTGGGCCGCCGTTGCGCCCGTTTTTGCCAAAGCGCTCGCCGAGGCCGGCGAACAGGGCGGCCACCGCCGCCGGTTCGAAGCGCAGGCTGGGTGGCGTCTGCACCAGGATCCAGCCCAGTTTTTTGCCCAGCGCTCCCGCCTCTTCTGCAAAGCGGTCGAGGTCCACGCCGATATCCTGCAAGCGCTTTTCATGCGTGATGGTCTTTGGCAGCTTGACGGCAAAGCGAAAGCTGTCGGGGACGCTGTCTGACCAGCGCGTGTAGGTCTCGGGCCGGTGAGGGCGGTAAAACGAGGAGTTGATCTCGACCGCGTTGAATACCGACGCGTAGCGCGCCAGATTGCTGCCAAAACTTGGCGGTGGAAACAGGTCCACGTCAGCGCGCGGCAAGGCCCATCCAGCGATACCAATGGTTACAGGTTGCATAAGCGTTCCCCGCTATCATGGCTGCGACTATGACACAGGAGCTTCAAATGACCCCACACAGACGACTTGCCGCGCGCGCCCTTGCTATCGCCGTGTTGGCGGCTGGCGGCGGAACCGCGGCGCTACTGTCCGGCTGCGCAAGCTTTGCTGGACCGCGCGATTACGAAGTCCCGCTGGCGCGGCTGCAGCGCAATATCGACCAGCGCTTCCCGCTCGAGCATCGCGCGCTGGCCGTGTTCGAGCTGCGGCTGGACCAGCCGCGCCTGGCCACGCTGCCGAATGACCGCATCGCGCTCGGCGCCACGCTGTCGGTTTCGTCGCCGCTGATGCGCCAGCAATTTACCGGCAGCCTGTCGCTGTCGGGGCGCTTGAATATCGATCCTTCCCGCAATGCGGTCATGCTGGCCGATGCGCGCCTGGATGACTTCACGCTGGACGGGCTGGATGAGCGTACCCAGCGCCAGGTCGCTGGTGCGGCGCGCTTGCTGGCCGACAGCCTGGCGCGCGATACGCCGATCTATACCTGGCGTCCGGATGAGCTGCGTTATGCCGGCGTGCAGTTTGTGCCGACCGCTATCCGCACCTCGGCAAGCGGCCTCAGCATCCATCTGGAACCCTTGCGGGATGGTCGTCTATAATCGAAACTTCAACTATTAGGAGAGAGTGAAATGCCGGTTTTCGGTCTGGGTCTGCATATTCTGGTTGCCATCTTTTTCGCCGTGCACGCGGTGCGCCGCGGAAGGGAATTGTATTGGCTGCTGATCCTGTTCTCTTTCCCACTGCTGGGCAGCCTGGTGTATTTCTTCGCCGTGTACCTGCCGAGTTCGCGCCTGGAAGTCGGCGCGCGCAAGGCAGTTGCCGCAGCCGGCCGCATGCTTGATCCGGGCCGCGAACTGCGCGAAGCGCGCGATGCGTTCAACTTCACCCCGACGGCGCAGAACCAGATGCGCCTTGCCTCTGCCTTGCTGGAAGCGGGCGAGTCGGCCGAGGCGGCTACCACGTATGAAGCGTGCCTGCAGGGGGCGTTTGGATCGGACCTGGAGATCCGTCTTGGCGCGGCGCGGGCCAACCTGGCAATTGGGGCGCACGGCAAGACGATCGAGCACCTCGAATTCATCCGCCGTGCGGATACGAATTACCGCGCTGAGCAATGCAGCCTGCTGCTGGCAAAAGCGTTCGCGGCTGCCGGCCGCAATGACGAGGCCCGCGCCGAGTTCGAAAATGCCGTCAACCGCTTCGGCAGTTTTGATGCGCGTGCAGAATTTGCGATCTGGGCTGCTGGCATGCGCGAGTACCAGCTTGCACAGCGCTTGCAGAGCGAGCTGCAGCATACGATGGACCGCTGGAACAAACATACGGCGTCGATGAATGATGCCATGGTGCGGCGCCTGAAAACCGCTTTCGCGCAACTGCCGCGCAGCTGATCAAAGAAAGGAGCATCAGAATGCATAGCCCGGTCCTGATGTTCCAGTCTTCCCGCTTCGAAATCGTTGCGGATGAGGACAAACTGACCAATCCCGGCATTTATGGCTTGCGCCTGGCCGAGTGGATGGCCAATGAACTGCCAACGCATGGCTTCCATACGCTCGGTGAGGTGATTCCTGAGGATTTCGCCTGGTGCGTGCCGGTGGAGGCTGAGGATTGCGAGCTGTACGTCGCCTGCACCAGCGCGGAAGAGGGCTGGCAGGCGTATGTCTTTGCCGACTGCGGGTTGATGGAGCGGCTGGCCGGCCGCGATCCGCGCGCGACGGTGGTGGCGGAGCTGTACACGGCTGTGCGGTCGATTCTTGAAGAAGCGCCGGGCATCTCTTACTTGCATATCCAATGACTTATCCAGTTTCGGTGAAGGGCGTGTTTTGCGCTCCTGACGGCAGGGTCGTGCTCTTGAAGAACGAGCGCGAGGAGTGGGAGTTGCCGGGCGGGCGCATTGAGGATGGCGAGTCGCCGGCTGGCTGCCTGGCGCGTGAGGTCGAGGAGGAGCTCGGCGTGCGCGTCAGCGTAGGGGCGCCGCTGGATAGCTACCTGTTTGAGGTCGTGCCTGGAAAGCAGGTATTCATCGTTACCTATGCCTGCAAGCTGGACGGTGGGTTTGTGCCCGTGCTCAGCCATGAACACAAGGAAGTTGGGCTGTTTGCCGCCGACGCGTTGCCGGACGAGCTGCCCGAGGGCTATCGCGGTTCGATCGCTGCGTGGGTTGCGGCTGGGGCCGTGTCCCATTTCGGGTGTGACCCCATGGTGGGACACGGGCTCGGGCGTAACCGGCTTTCGCGGCATCTGCTGGCTGAGGCTTATAACAATGGATGGGCTAATCATCGGCTGCTGAGGGCTTGTGCGCAGTTGTCGCAGGGGGATTTCGTGGCGCGGCGGACGGGATTCTTTCCGTCGATTAAGGCGACGCTCAATCACATCCTGACCGTCGACTGGTTTTATCTTGATGCGCTCGAAAGGGAGGTGCGCGGTGCGCCGCCGCATCCGGATTTCCGCAGCGAGTTTTTCGCGGTGGCTGAGCCGTTTGGTACTTGCGAGGCGCTTTGGGCGGCGCAGCGTGAGGCGGATCGCCGCTTGATCGCCTATTGCAAGGCCTTGGGTGATGAGGAGCTGGGCCGGATCGTGACCATCGATCGGGGCGAGGGCGTATTCCAGCGCGATACGCGCCAGCGCTTGCTGGCGCATGTCTTTGAGCACCAGATCCATCATCGCGGGCAGGTGCATGCCATGCTGTCGTCGACGCCCGTCGCTCCGCCGCAGCTGGACGAGTTCTTCCCGGCAGGCGAGGCTCCGCTGCGGGCGCAGGATTTCAAGGAGCTGGGGTGGTCGGAAGAGGAAATCTGGTCACCAAACTTATCCTGAATCAAGGAATTTGCTGCGTCATTGGTGGATAGTCAGTCTCAGTTTTAACCTGAGCAGGACTATTCATGAATGCAAACGAAAAAATGTTCGGCAACCCGATGCCGCCGCAAGAAATCTCGCTGGACGTGCTGCGCGAAAAATACGCGAAGGGGGATGAGCGGGACATCATTGACGTCCGCCGCCGTGTAGCGCGTGCACTGGCTGCGCTTGAGGCGCCGGAACTACGCGACGATCTCGAAGAAAAATTCCTGTGGGCGCAGGAGAATGGCTTCGTGCCCGCTGGACGCATCAATTCCGCGGTCGGCCTTGGCCTGAAAGCCACCTTGATGAACTGCTTCGTGCAGCCGGTGGGGGATTCGGTGACGGGCGAGGATGATGGCCTGCCTGGCATCTACACCGCTGTGGCGGAAGCGGCGGAGACCATGCGCCGCGGTGGCGGTGTGGGCTACGACTTTAGCGCCATTCGCCCGGCTGGGGCGAAGGTGAAGGGCACGCAGTCGCGCGCCTCGGGGCCGGTGTCGTATATGGAAGTCTTCGATGCTTCCTGCAAGACCGTGGAATCGGCCGGCGCGAGGCGTGGGGCGCAAATGGGCGTGCTGCGCATCGACCATCCCGATATCGAGCGCTTTATCGCTGCCAAGGACGATGGCGGCTTCCGCAACTTCAACCTGTCAATCGGCGTGACGGATGCCTTCATGCGGGCGCTGGCTTCTGACTCGCATTTTGAACTGGTGCACAAGGCCGAGCCGGGCGATGAGGATTTGGCCGCGGGCGCGCGGCAGCGCGAGGATGGGATGTGGGTCTATCGCCGTGTTCCGGCGCGCGAGCTTTGGGATAAGGTGATGACTTCAACCTACGACCACGCGGAACCTGGCGTTTTGTTCGTGGACCGCATCAACGCCGAGAACAACCTGTATTACTGCGAAACCCTGCGTGCTACCAATCCCTGCGGCGAGCAACCGCTGCCTGGTTATGGCTGCTGCGACCTGGGGTCGCTGAACCTGACCTGCTTCGTGCAGAACCCATTCACCGATCAGGCCTCCTTCAACTATGAGGCGATGCGCCTCGTGGCCGGCATTGCGGTGCGCATGCTGGACCTGGCGCTGGATGCAACCCAGTGGCCGCTGCCGCAACAGGCCGATGAGGGCGCGGCCAAGCGTCGTATCGGCTTGGGCTTCCTGGGCCTTGGCAGTGCGCTGGTGATGCTGGGCATGCGCTATGACTCCGAAGGCGGCCGTGCCATGGCGGCCAGCATTGCGGAAGCGTTGCGCGATGCAGCCTACACAGCCTCGGTGGCGCTGGCGCAGGAGAAGGGGGCGTTCCCATTCTTCGACAAGGACAAGTACCTGGAGGGCGCCTTTGTGCGCCGCTTGCCGGATGCTTTGCGAGAGGCGATTGCAAAGCATGGCATCCGCAATTCGCACCTGCTGTCGATTGCGCCGACCGGCACGATTACGCTGGCGTTTGCGGACAATGCGTCCAACGGCATCGAGCCGGCTTTTTCGTGGGTCTACCAGCGCCGCAAGCGCATGCCGGATGGTTCGTCGCGCTCCTACGAGGTGGCGGATCATGCGTGGCGCCTGTACCGGCACATGGGCTTCGACATGGGGCAGTTGCCGCCGCAATTCGTGACGGCGCTGGATATGGCGGCGCTGGATCATGTGAGCATGATGGAGGCTGTGCAGCCTTTCGTCGATACGGCGATTTCGAAGACGGTCAACGTGCCGGAGGACTATCCGTATGAGGATTTCAAGGAGCTGTACACCGAGGCTTGGGTGGCGGGGTTGAAGGGGCTTGCGACTTTCCGGCCGAATACGGTGACAGGGAGTGTGCTGAGTGTGGCGCCCGAGCCGGCTGCTGCTGTTGCGCCGGTTCTCCTTGACGATGATCCCTTGCGCAAGCGCTTTGATGGGCGGCCGTTGGGTGAGCTGGAGTCGGTGACCTCTAAAGTCGAGTATTGGACGCAGGAGGGGAAGAAGTCGGCTTACCTGACCGTGAGCTTTATCACCGTGGATGGCATGCTGGATGGGATGCCGGTTCGGATTGAGCGTCCGTTTGAGTTCTTTATGCCGGCTAACCAGCGTAGCGATGGACAGCAGTGGATTACGTCGTCCATGCGGCTCTTGTCGATGGCGGCCCGGGCGGGGAGTTCGATTGCCAAGGCGCTGGCGGATATGCGTGAAGTGGCTTGGGAGAAGGGGCCGGTCCGGTGTGGGCTTCTCACGCGTGAGGATGGGGTGCAGGTGCCGGTTTATCACGATTCCGAAGTTGCTGCCATTGCGTTTACCTTGCAGCGGATATTGATACGGCGGGGGTTCCTGGATGCGTATGGGAATCAGGTGCCGGTGCCGCAGTTGGCGGTGCGGTGCGCGTCGACGGGGCATGTGGCGCCGGAGGCGATGACGGCGGCGGGGGCAGCGCCGGCGCAGTCGGCGGGGAAGTGCCCGGAGTGTGGGGCGAGGGCGCTGCATAAGGTTGATGGGTGTACGCGGTGTGTTGAGTGCCATTACATGGGTGGGTGTGGGTGAAAACCGGTAAACCAGGGTCTGACCCGCAGGGTCAGACCCTGTCTGCGGCGCGGCTAACGGGGTTGGTTCCTCGAACCCAACCCGAAGCCTTGAGACCGTTGGGGGTCTGACCCTGCGCGTCAGACCCAGATTTACCGGTTTTTGCTTAAGCTGCGTCAAGGACACCATCCCAGTCGCTCCCTAAACTTCCTCCCACACCAACCCCGAGGAGGACTTACAAATGCATCACTCTTTCCAACTTGCTTCCGTCCTGGACGCCGCCAACGTAACCCGCGTCCTTGACCTGCTGCGCACCGTCCCCGGCATCCGCGGCGTACACGCTCCATCCGGCGCCTCCCACGTTGAAGTCGCCTTCGACGATTCCCTGACCAGCGTCCACCACCTGGGCAAGCTGCTGGAAGAACACGGCTACCCGCCTGTGGCGCCACAACAGCGCAGCCACACCTGCTGCGGCGGTTGCGGCGGCCATTGACCAACACTTGACCTGGATCATGTGAGCTGCCTTCGTGGCGGCTGTATTCTGGCTAAAAACATACATTTGAAACACCACAAAAGGAGCTATCATGCACGCCACTAAGAAGTTATGGACGTGGCTCGCCATTATCTGCCTGCTATCGTTTACGGTACTGGGCTGGGTGGGCCGCGAAATTTACCTGAAAGCGCCGCCAATAGCGCAAGTCGTCGATGACACCGGTTCTGTGCTCTTCACGGCTGACCAGGTCAAATATGGCCAGAGCGCCTGGCTGTCGGCGGGCGGCCAGCAGTTGGGTACCGTATGGGGGCACGGCTCCTACCTGGCGCCTGACTGGTCGGCCGACTGGCTGCACCGCGAAGCAGTCGCGTTGCAAGACCTGTTCGCGCGCAAGAACTTCAGCAAGGAATACGCCCAGCTCGAAGCCGGCGCGAAAGCCCACGTTGATGCCCTGGTGAAGACCGAACTTCGCACCAACACCTATAACGCTGACACCAATGAAGTGAAGCTGTCGGCGATCCGCGCCGAAGCTGTGCGCACCGTAGCGAGCCACTATGCTGGCCTGTTCGGCAACGCCGAGCAATACGACAAGTTGCGCGAGCAGTACGCAATGGCGCCGAACTCGTTGCCGGAAGCGACCGACCGCGCGGCACTGACCGGCTTCTTCTTCTGGTCCTCGTGGGCTGCCGCTGCCGACCGTCCGGGCGAAGTTGGCCTGAGCTACACCAGCAACTGGCCGCATGAGCCGCTGATCGACAATACTCCGACTGCCGGTGCAGGCATCTGGTCGATCGCTTCGATCATCCTGATGATCGGCGCCATCGCCGGCATGCTGTTCTTCCATTCGCTGCACAAGGAGGAAGACGATCCTGTGCCACCTAAGAACGATCCGCTGTTCTCGCTGAAGGCGACGCCTTCGATGAAGGCCACCAAGAAATACTTCCTGGTCGTGATCGGCCTGATCCTGGCGCAAGTCGGCATGGGCGTGATCACCGCGCACTTTGCGGTGGAAGGTTCGAGCTTCTTCGGCATCCCGCTGGCGAATGTGCTGCCGTTCACCGTCAGCCGCACCATCCACACCCAGTTCGCCGTGCTGTGGATCGCTACCGCCTGGCTGGCTACCGGCCTGTATATCGCTCCTGCGATCTCGGGCGTCGAACCGAAGTTCCAGAAGCTGGGCACCGATGTGCTGTTCTACGCGTTGCTGTTCATTGTGGTTGGTTCGACTGCTACGGGCTGGCTGGGTACCCTGCAACACAAGGGCGTCGACTTCTCGTTCTGGCTGGGTAACCAGGGCCTGGAGTTCACCTCGATGGGCCGTATCTGGCAAATCCTGCTGTTCGTTGGCTTGCTGTTCTGGGCCTTCCTGCTCGGCCGCGGACTGTGGCCGGCGCTGAAGAAGCCTTCGGAAAGCCGCGGCATCATCGCCATGGTGTTCCTGGCTGCACTGTGCATCGGCGGCTTCTACGCTACTTCCCTGACCTGGGGCAAGGGCACCCATTACTCGATGATCGAGTACTGGCGCTGGTGGCTGGTCCACCTGTGGGTGGAGGGCTTCTTCGAAGTGTTCGCGACCGCCGTTATCGCGCTGCTGTTCACCCGCCTGGGCCTGATCCGCGCCGCTTCGGCCAATAGCGCCATCATCCTGGAAACCATCGTGTTCCTGTTCGGCGGCATCCTGGGTACCTTGCACCACCTTTACTTCACCGGTACGCCTACGTCGGTGATCGCTATCGGCGCCATGTTCTCGGCCCTGGAAGTGGTTCCGCTGTCGCTGATCGGCATGGAGGCATATCGCAACTACAAGCGTTCGCAGTCTGCCCCTTGGGTCGGCGCTTACAAATGGGCCATCCTGTGCTTCATCGCCGTGGGCTTCTGGAATACCGTGGGCGCTGGCCTGCTGGGCTTCTCGATCAACACCCCGATCGCGCTGTACTACATGCAAGGCCTGAACATGACCGCTGCACACGGCCACGCTGCGCTGTTTGGTGTGTATGGCATGCTGGGTATCGGCCTGATGCTGTTCTGCCTGCGCGGCCTGGTTGACCGCTTCGCATGGTCGGACAAGCTGCTGGCGTACATGTTCTGGGCCATGAATATCGGCCTGGCCATGATGGTGTTCATGTCGCTGGTGCCTGCCGGTATCTACCAGGCCGTGGCTGCGATCACCAAGGGCATGTGGTTCGCCCGCTCGCCGGAAGTAGTGCACTCGGGCTTCATGGAAAGCGCTGTATGGCTGCGTGTTCCTGGCGACATCGTGTTCGCGGTTGGCTGCCTGTTCCTCGCCCTGTTCGCCCTGCGCCTGATTGGCAAGGCGAAGAAGGAGGAAACCGTGGCAGAAGGCGTGGCGCTGGAGAACTAAGCAAATGCGCCTCACGGGCCACACCGACTATGCCTTGCGCCTGCTGATGTACCTGGGCCGGCAGCAGGGCAGGTTGGTGACCGTGCAGGAGATTGCCAAAGCACACGGCATCTCCGAACATCACCTGCGCAAGGTGGCTCACCGGCTCGGCCAGGCCGGGCTGGTGGCCACCTGGCGCGGACGGGCCGGTGGCCTGCGCCTGGCGCAGCCGCCGGCTTCGATTTCGGTGGGCGCCGTGGTGCGCCTGGCCGAAGCCGACTTTACGATCGTTGAATGTTTCAATGCCACGCGCAATACCTGCCAGCTGGCCGGCGCCTGCCGCCTGCAGGAGGGATTGCACAGGGCGACCGAGGCTTACCTCGGGCATCTCGACCGCCAGACATTGGCGGACCTTATCTGAAGGAACCATCATGAGTGCGCCTGAAATTTTGCTGGAGCTGTGCGGCATGGTGCCGCCTGAACCGATGGAGCGCGTGCTGGAAGCGCTCGACCTGCTGCAACCCGGCCAGCATATCCGCATGGTCATCGACCGCGAGCCGGTTCCCCTTTACCGCATCCTCGAGAAGAATGGCTACCGTTACCGTACTTCGATGCGCGACGACTTTATCTACGAAATCCTGATTTCCCAAACTGACTGATGCAACGCAAGCTGGCTTTCGAGCATACGCCCGGGCTGGCGCTGCCGCTGCGATTCCTGCTGGCGGCGCCATGGTTCGGTGCCCTGGCCGGCCTGCTGCTGGTGTGGCAGGGGCCCGAAGCGATGAGTACACGCTGGGCGCCGGCCACTTTGGCCGTTACACACCTGCTGACGCTTGGCTTCCTCGGCATGGCCATGGCAGGATCGCTGCTGCAGATGGTGCCGGTGGTGGCAGGTGTCGAGCTGCACTGGGCGCGCCGGCTTGGCCCCGTGATCTGGGGCGCCCTGGCTGGCGGCGCGCTGCTGCTGGCGGCGGGCTTCCTGCATGGGCTGCCATGGTGCCTGCGTGCGGCCGGCATGCTGCTGGCCGGCGCTTTCATTCTCCTGGTTGCCGTGCTGGCGCGGGCGCTGTCGCAGCGTTCCGCGCCGAACGCTTTGCCGGTCGTGGCAGGCATGCGCCAGGCCGTCGTAGCACTGGCTTGCGCCGTGACCATCGGCGTGGCGCTGGCGGCCTTCCTGGTGGGAGCAGTACGCCTGCGTGTGATGGAGTGGACCAATGTGCATGCCGCCTGGGCCCTGGTGGGCTGGGTCGGCGTGCTGGTGGTGTCGGTGGTGTTCCAGGTGGTGCCGATGTTCCAGTCCACCCAGCTGTTCCCGCGCCAACTCGCCTTCACGCTGCCGCCGCTCTGCCTTGGCGGGCTGGCGCTGTGGACTGCCGGCTACCTGCTTGACCAACAGTGGCAATGGATCGGGGCCGGGCTGGTGAGTGCCTGCCTGGCGCTGTTCGCGGTCTACACGCTGGTGCTGCTGTTCCGCCGCAAGCGCGCGGCCGACATATCGACCTGGTACTGGTGGCTGTCGCTTGGCTCGCTGCTTGCCAGCGTCGCAGTGTACCTTTGCCCGCGCGGCATCGACAAGGCGCTGGTCCTCGGCGTGCTGTTTATCGGGGGCTTCGCCATGTCGGCGGTGAATGGCATGCTGTACAAGATCGTGCCATTCCTGTTGTGGTACCACGGGCAGCACGCCGGCTGCGATGTGCCGGGCGTGCGCCAGTTGATGCCGGACAGCGAGCCGCGCGTGCAGTTCGCCTGGCATGCCGCCAGTGTGGTGTTGCTGCTTGCCGCTGCCATCGCACCCGGGTGGCTTGCCCAGCTGGCAGGTGCGGTACTGGCAGTTTCCTGCATGCGCCTGGGTTTCGACCTGGCGCTGGCTGCGTTCAGCCTTCGTAAGCTCGCAAACGAGCAGAATCAAGAATCCTGATCTGGCGGCCGTTCACGGCAATCATGCCCTGGTCGGCCAGTTCGTGCAGCACGCGCGAGAAGTATTCCGGCGTCAGGTTCAGGCGCGAGGCCAGCAGCTTCTTGCTGACGGCCAGCGTGATCTCGGAACCGTCCGTCGCGTCGTCATCCTTCAACAGATAGCCGATAATGCGCTGGCTGCCTGAGCGCAGCGAGTACGCTTCCACGTCCGAAATCAGGCCGTGCAGGCGGCGGCTCATGCCGGCCAGCATACGGCGCGCAAACTGCGGGTTGCGTGCCAGTTCGGCAAACACGGTGTGTTTGGAAATATGCAGCAGCATGCAGTCGCTGACTGCGTGGGCGGTGACGACGTAGGGCTTTTCCATGAACATCAGCGCTTCGCCGAAGCTGTGGCCCGGGCCGATGATTTCGACGATCTTCTCGTTGCCCTGGGCAGAGATGAAGCTGAGTTTCACCTGGCCGTAGATGACCATGTGGAAGCCGACGCATGGGTCGCCGCGCTGGAAGACTGCGCTGCCGCGCGGAATGTGGTGTTCGGTGGTGCCGGCAGCCACCAGCGTCAGTTCTTCCGGCGACAGGTCTGCGAACAGGGGCAGTCGCTTGAGGAACTCGCGGGGGTCGATTTTGGGGCTTGGCATTTGGTTCTCCTGAAATGGCAAAAGGACCCGCTGGGCGGGTCCTGTCCTGGTTAAGGTAATGTCGGTGCTAATCCTGAAGATCAGTGGCCCGAATCGCCGTCAGGCTTGCTGCTGGTCCGGAAGATTTCCTGATTCTCCTTGCCGGTCACGTAGAGGAAACCGACCAGGCCTTTCTCCATCCGCGACAGCGCGTGGTCGACCAGGATGAAGCGTCCTGGCACCTCGGTCTTGAACTCGACCATCGTCGCGCCGCCCGGAGCCACGGTGGTGGTCTGCACGTTCTGCAGCGGAGGCGAGGTCAAGTCGCCCATGCTGTAGACGCGGTCGAACACTTCGCCGATCACGTGGAAGCTGGAGGTTGCGTTTGGACCGCCGACACCGAAGAAGATGCGGACCGTTTCGCCAACCTTGGCCTCCATGCGGTGGGTCTTGGTCAGCGCGTCATGGGTACCGTTAAACATCAGGTGTTCCGGCTGTTCGGCCAGCAGCTTATCCAGCGAAAATTCAGCTTCGCCTGGAGTGCCGTGCTTCTGGGCGGTGTAGAGCTCGCCCTGCATCACGTAGAACTCGCGGTCGACTTTCGGCAGGCCGCCTTCAGGCTCGACCAGGATCATGCCGTACATGCCGTTGGAGATGTGCTGTGCCACCATCGGGGTAGCGCAGTGGTACACGTACAGGCCTGGATTGATGGCCTTGAAGGTGAAGCTCTTGGTGCTGCCTGGAGCCGCCTGGGTGACTGCTGCGCCGCCGCCTGGGCCGGTCACGGCGTGGAAGTCAACCGAGTGGATCATGTGGCTGTCCTTGGCGTTGGACATGTCCACGTTCACGGTATCGCCCACACGTACGCGGATGAACGGGCCAGGAACCTTGCTGTTGAAGGTCCAGTATTTGTAGGTGGTACCGTCCATCAGCTGGCCGAGGACTTCGGTGGTGTCCAGCTTGACGTTCACGGTTTGCGGGCCGCGCTTGCCGACCGGCGTTCCGACTTCGGTTGGATTGCGCGAAATATCGACGCCTTTTGGCGCGGCTTTGAGCTCGCCTTCACCGACGATAATCTTGCCGATCATGCCTGCGGCCACGTGGCCTGGCAGGGAGCATATGTAGGTGAATTCGCCTTTCTTGTCAGCCTTGAACACAATGGCGGTCGATGCGCCCTTGTCTTTGAGCTGGTTCGATTTGACCTTGAAGTCGGGCACGGAGATATCGTGGGTTGCGCCATCGCCGTTGACCAGGTTGATCTGCACCACAGCACCTTCCGGAACGCGCAAGGTAGGATTGGCCTTGCCTTTGGACTCTCCGGCGTCGCTGATGAAGACCAGCTTTCCGTCTGCGATATCGGTATGCAGGGTAAAGGTCACGTCAGGACGATATTGGACGGCAGTGCTGCCATTGCCGCCGTGCTGGCCATGTTGTGCATAAGCTGGCGCCAGTGTCGCGGCGCCGATCACCACTGCTGCAATGGCTTTGGACATCAAGGTCGGTTTCATTTTCTTCTCACAGGTTTGTCCGGCACGGGATTGCGCCGTTTGACAGCTAAATCATATGTTTCATATGCATGTTATTGAATTGACGCAGGTCAAAAAATCGAAAAGATCTGCGTATTCTCAATGCAAGTTGCTTATCTTTGATTTAGGTCAAGTGAGAAGAAGCCCCCACGCTACGCCTTATGGCGCGAGCTGCTGCAGGATCGCGTAGGCGGCCTTGATGCGGTCCGCGTTCGGATAAGCGGAGTTTGCCAGCATGACAATGCCAATATTCTCCTGCGGGACGAAAACGGCGTAGGCGCCGAAACCGTTGGTAGAGCCGGTTTTGTGGAACAGGGTGGCGCCGCTTGCACCACCGCGCGCCGTAAGGCGCTTGGCCGCAACCAGTTCGCGCGTAACGGCTGATGCGCTACCGCTTTGCAACCGCTCCAGCGTGGCCGGGTAGGGGAACTGTTCCCAGCCCAGGCCCTGTACCAGCGGAGCCGTTTCGAAGTAGCCGATATGGGTCGCTTCGACGGCCCGGCGCATCGCCGGCTCCAGGTGGCTTGGATCGATGTTCGCCTGGACGAAGCGCAGCAGGTCTGCGCTGCTGGTCTTGACGCCGTATGCCTCCTTGTCGAACGGGCCGGGATTTACGCGGATCTGCTTGTCCTGGTCGTAGCCCCAGGCGTAATTCGTCATCGCGCTCGCCGGCACGTTCTCGTAGGTGTTGGTCATGCCGAAGCGTGGGAATACTTCCGCTTCCATCACGGTCGCAAAGTCCTTGCCCAGTGCTGCCGCTGCAGCGTGCCCGAACAGGGCGATGCTGGGGTTGGAATAGCGTCGCATGGCGCCCGGTGCGGCGTCGGGCTGCCATGCGCGGAAGAAGGCCATTTCCTGCCCTTCGCGCACTTCGTCGGGGAATTGCAGTTTCAATCCGCCGGCGGTGTAGGTGCCGAGATGGAGCAGGGTGGCGTTGTCCACTGCGCTGCCTTTGAGTTGCGGCAGGTAGCGTGAAGGATGCGCATCCAGCGACAGCTTGCCCTGCGCTTGCGCCCAGGTGCCCAGCGTGGCCGTCAGGGTCTTGCTGACGGAGCCGATTTCAAACAAAGTGCTTTCGTTGACTGGCGCATTGGTTTCGCGGGAGGCAATGCCGTAGTTGAAGTAGTACGGCTTGCCGTCCAGCGTGACGGCGACCGCCATGCCCGGCAATTGGTGCTCAGCCATCAGCGGCCGGATCGCGCCATCCACGGCGACCCGCACCTTCAGGTATTGCAAGAAATCGCTGCGCATTTGCATGCCATCGCCGTCGCCGGCCTGGGCGAAAACGATGCGCTGCTCGCCATTCTGCAGCCAGCCGACGTACCAGCCCAGTTTTCGACCGCCATCGCTGCCGCTGCCGGTTTTTCCGAAGACCTGCCAGCCGCCGACTTGCTCCGGCCAGCGCACCAGGTTTGCGGCCATTTCGTAGGCTTGCGGCTTGATGTCCAATTCGCGATTGATGACGCGGCGCAGGAAGCCGACTTGCTCGTCGGGGGAAATGCGCAGCGAAGAACCGAGCCAGGAGTTGGACAGGCCGTTGTTCCTGCCCGGATCGCCGCTGACGTCCGCGTTGCCATAGCCGAAGCGCTTGACGTAGCTGGCGAAGCGCTCTTCACCCAATTGCAGCGTGATCTGCTGCGAGTACCAGACGACAGACTCCTTCATCCACGAACTAGGGTCGTGCGCCTGGCGCCAGACGGGACGCCAGTCCACATAGCCTTGTTTGAAAGGCAGCACAGGCGCGTGCTCGTCCCACAGCACGCCTGCGTCGTAGCCCATGAGGGCAATCGGCAGCTTGAAGGTCGACATCGGCGGCAGGCGCTTGTCGCACGCGCCTTCGTGCACCAGCCACTGGCCGGTGGCTGCATCGGCCATCGCCAGGCAGTGGTCCGCGGAAAACGCGAGCAAAGGGAGGCCCAGCCCAGCAAGCAGGGCGAAGATTTTGCGTTTCATTTTTGTCCTCGGTTAGAGTTTTGCGAGTTGCGCGGGGAGATCGCGCAGGAATGCTTCCTTGGTGCGCGGGCCGGCCGCGCCTTCGGTCAATTTCTCGTCCTGTGCCAGGCGGGCAAACACAATGGTGCGCTCGCCATTGGTAGCCCAGCCTACGAACCAGCCGTAGGAACGGGAATAATCGTCTTTGCCATCCGGCCCAATGGGGGCGCCGGTACCGGTTTTGCCGAAGACCTGCCAGCCGTTCGGCAGGTCCCGCACTTTCAGCAGCTTCGCGGTCTGGTCATGCGCGTACTGCGATACGGGAAGTTCCCTGCGTACCAGTCGGCGCAGGAAGCTGGTCTGCTCGTCCGGCGAAATCTGCATTGAGGAGCCGACCCAGGACCAGGTCAGGCCATTGTCCTTGCTCCTGTCGCCGCTGGCGTCTCGGTTGCCGTAGCCGAATCCTTGCACGTAGCGCTCGAACTGCACGCGGCCAATGTGCTGCGTGACTTGCTGGGCGTACCACACTGCCGAATAGCTGATCCACTGGCTTGGATCCATGTCGCGGCGCCATTCCTTGTTCCATGCCTGGTAGCTCTCGCGGTAAGGCAGGACTGGCGCGTGCTGGTCCTTCAGGAAGCCGCTGTCGTAGCCCATCAGGCTGACGGCGATGTTGAAGGTCGAAACCGGTGTAATGCGCGACGAACAATCGCCTTCGCGCAGCAAGGCCCTGCCGCTGCCGGCATCGACGAAGGTAGTGCAATTCAGCGCAGCCACCGATTGCGCGGACGGCGAGACACTCCATGCCAGCGCGGGCTGCAGTGCGAAATTACCGCCAACGATGGCCGCAAGTGCGGCCACGGTCGCGGCGCGCGCACACATCGCGCGGCGCATGTTGGCAGGGCTGCGGATCAGGGAAACGCGCTCGGTCAGCGTGTTCGCGTCGATGCTGCCGAAAGCCAGCGCGCCTTGTGGCGTAAGGTGTTGCAGCTTGAGCTGCGCCACCAGTGCGGCGGCGTAGGCCTTGCGTTGCGAGGCCGGACGGCCACGCAGCACATCGCGGTCGCAGCCCAGTTCTTGCGCCCAGGTCAGGTTGGCGCGCAGCATGCGCATGAAGGGATTGAACCACAACAGGGTTTGCAGCAGCATGCCTGCGGCCATCCATTGCAGGTCGTGGCGGCGCAAGTGGGTCATCTCGTGCTCCACGATCATTTCGCGCTGCAGCTTGTCGAAGCCGCCCAAATGGCGCGGCAGCAGCAGGCGAGGGCGGAACAGGCCAAGCAGCATGGGCGAAATCGGCGCATCCACCTCGATGATTGCAGCGCGGCCAGCGTTCGCAACATCGCCGGTCCGCGCCAGGCGATTGAGCATGCGCTGCGCACGCCACAGGCTGGCGACCGACCAGGCCAGTCCTGCCAGGTAGACGCAAAGCCATAACTGCGCGCCGTGCAGCATCCAGGCGCGCGTGCCGGTTGAACTGTCTGCCTTGTGTGCCTCCTCGGCAGTTACATTGGGGAGCGCCGGCACCTTCGGTGGCGCAATGTATTGGGTGACTGTTTCGGTAGCCGCTTCGAGTGGCGGGATCAGGCGCACGCGTTCGCTGTGTGGCAGCAGCATCAGTGCGAATGTCGCCAGCACGGCCAACTGGCCAAGCAGCCAAAGCGAGCGTTGCGCCGCCAATGCCGGCAGTACGCGCCGGAGCAGGGCGCTTAACGCCCACACGCTGAAGCCGGCCGCAAAGCAGCCAAGGCTCGCCAGCAGGAACCGCATCAACAGCAGGTCGAAATCGTTCACTTTGCGTCGTCCTCATCGGGCCAGTCGGACAGCATCTGTTCGAGCTGCGCCAGTTCGCTGGCATCAACCAGCTTACTGCCGGCGAACATGTTCACCGGCAGCGGGGTATCGAGTTCCATGATGCGCGTGCCAAAGTCGTGTGCATAGGCGGCCAGCGTTTCGACCTTGTCCAGCAGGGCCTCGTAGACCTGCACGCCGTGCCGCACATGCTGGGCAATCATATGCTTCTCCATCATCCGCTCCACGGTCTTGCGTGTGGACGAGAACGACCAGGCAAGTTCGTCCTCCACCGCTTCGTGGATTTCGCGTGCGCTCAAAGGTGCCTGGCGCCAGAGAGCCTTCAGTACGCAGAGTTCAGGTGTGGAGGGAATAAGCATGGCAAAGCACAGTTTGTGACGATTGGTGTCAGTATGTGACAAACGTCGCAATCGTGTCAAGCATTTAGCAGATTGCCGTGTTTGCGCACCTGAGCGTGGAAGGCCGTGCATTTCACGTCTTGCGTGCATTGGGCGTCGCCGTGCACCAGCACGATGCGCTCGCCGTAGGCGTCGATCACCCAGGTTTCGGGTGGCAGGGTCAGGCCGGCTGCGGTGGCGAAGGCTTCGCCAACGAGGAAATCGCGGTTGCCCGCGATCCAAAATAGCTGCACGCCCGCGTCGCTTAGGCGGCGCAGGGCGGACACAATCTGCTGGTGGAAGGGCTCCGGCAGGTCATCGTCACCTGCCGATGATATCGCCCGTCATCTAGAACTGCTTTGCACCAGCAAATGTGTGCGCCCCAAGAATAGTGGGCGTAAAAGGCCAGCTTTACTGCATCGCAATCGTCTCAAGCATGGTGCATGTCAGGGCGATTCTGGCGGGGCTCGCCATTCGCGGGGAGGAGCGAGGGCGACAGGGCTGGTGAGGCTCTCAAGGAACTGCACAAGATCATCCTTTTCGGCTGGGGTCAGAATTAACGGATATCCGATTTCGGTGCTGCGGTAGTAAAGCTCCAGTTCCACGGCTTCAGCTAATGTTGAAATACTTCCGTCATGCATATATGGGGCGGTGACAGCCACGTTGCGAAGCGATGGGGTACGGAACCGACCGATATCGAGCGGCCGCATCGTGACAGCAAACCGCCCGAGTTCCGCCAACTTTACGTCGTGAAGGATTGAGGAATCGAGGCTGAGGTTCTGTTCTTTCAGCGTCACTACTCGTTTCGTCAGCTCAGGCAGATCGTTCGCAATCCTCGAAATGCCGACACCTAACTGATGAAATTCATTATCTGTGAATAAAGCGCTTTGCCCGTCGAATGAATGGCAACTAATGCATTTTGCGGCGCCCTGAAATAGCATCAAACCACGTCTTGCGGCTGCGCTGACGGCAGATTGATCGCCGCCAAAATAGTAGCGGTCAAAAGGCGAGTTCGCTGCAACAAGGGTTCTTTCGAAGGCTCCGAGTGCAATTGCGACCTGCCTGGCTTTGAGAAACGGTCGGTCTTGAGGAAATACGGCAGCAAATTGGCTTTTGTAGCTGGAGTCACGTTGAATTATATCTAACATGCTATTCAGGTCGACAATTCCATGCTCTCGTGGATTCACGATCGGATCTAATGCTTGATTTTCCAATGTATCTTGCCGCCCGTCCCAAAAGAACGAGGTATTGAATTTTGCGTTAAGCAATGACGGTGTATTGCGTGTTCCCAATTGCTGATTGATACCGACGGCAAGCGGTTTTCCATCCGCGAACGCCCTTTCCGGGATATGGCAGGAGGCGCAGCTGACCTTTCCATTTGCACTCAATCGCTTATCAAAAAACAGTTGTTTGCCCAAGTCGATGAGACTCTGCGACTGCTGCGCTTTTTCATCCCTGGCAAGAGGCAGTCCGCGAAGTTCAGCCAGTATTTCACGTGCTTCAGTGGCCGCGAATAAGGTGAAGCCCACAAGGCTGGTCAAGCAAATATAGATGTGCCACGGTCGAATTCGCATCAGTTTCAATTTTATCAACATTGGGAATTCTATCTGATTATCACTTTAGTAAATTTGTTGATCTTTGTTTTTTGCTGTGCAACACTTCACGCCGCAGATTTCCATATGGAAATTATACACAGCTGAAAATTGATTGAAGAGGTTGCGAATGTTGCTCGGTCTGGCCGGAAGACAGATGTTGGAGAGAGAAGGAGTGCGCTCCGTTCTCATGGGAGCTTGGAGGATGCTCCTTACGCTTGTTATCGCAGTGGCGATGCAAGCTAATACTCCGGTATTGGCCGATCAGATTCGCTACGTTTATGACGATGCAGGCAGGCTGATTCAGGCGACTTCCGCTGACGGAAGCGGGACAGAGTATCGCTATGACGAGATCGGAAATATTCTCTCGGTGAAGCGCATTGTTCCTGGCGGAGTTGTTATTTCCGGCTTTTCGCCAACCTCTGGAATGAGCGGAGGTCAAGTCTCGATCTATGGCAGCGGGTTCGAAGAGGTCGCTTCAAACAATGCCGTGTACTTTAACGGCGCACAGGCTACTGTTCTGAATGCGACGCAGGCCATGCTAACTGTCGCGGTCCCTTCGAATGCGGCGACGGGGAAGATCAGTGTAACCAACTCAAAGGGCACTGCGGTCAGCATTTCAGATTTTGTGATTGCGACCGCCAACGGGCCATCTATTACCTCATTCACCCCAGCCATGGGGCCGGCAGGAACGGCGATCACGATATCGGGAGCCAATTTTGGTCCTCAACTGGCAGCAAACAAGGTAAGGTTCGGCGAGCATTCTGCCAGTGTAATCGGCGCCGGTGCCACTCAGGTCGTGACCTCAACCCCAACGATTTCAGCATCTGGCAAGATTTCCGTGACCACGGCTTTCGGGAAGGCGGTCAGTGCAAATGACTTCTTCGCATTGCCTCCGGGCGTAAATGCTGCCGACGTTGTTTATACGGGACGGCTCGTAGCCGGCGGTAACGCGCAGACAGTGCAGATCGGGACGGCAGGTAAGAAAGCAATTTTGCTGTTTGATGGCAATGCAAAGCAAATGCTCTCTCTCCTTTCTGCGGCGGGGACATTCCAGAGTCCAGCTGCGATGACAGTCTATGACGCGGATGGAGGAGTCGTTGCATCCACCAGCATAGACAACAGTTCCAATTTTGACTTCGTGGCGCTACCACGTTATGGCACCTACACGATGGTGCTTTCGGCGTCCATCGCAGGTAAAGTTGATCTCCAACTGAAGGTCGCCGATTCCGGCGCATTGGTAGTCGATGGTCCAGCGAAGCTTGTTAACCTCAGCGCAGGTCAAAACGGCTACTACACGTTCGCTGGCGAAGCAGGGCAGTACCTCGGCCTGGGATACGCGAACCTCGCGATGAATCCTGGCGGATCGATGTCGTACAAAGTCATCAAGCCCGATGGATCGCAGCTATTCACTAATAACGCGAACAATAACGGCAGCAGCAATTTGCCAATGTTGCCAGTCGCCGGAACTTATACGCTGGTCGTTGACCCGCCCGGCACATCGACTGCGAGCTTAACCATATGGTTGTCCAAGGATTCCCCTGGCCAGCTGGTATTTGGGCAGACGATGACGTTCAGCTCTTCCCGTGTCGGGCAAAACTTCCGGCCTACGTTTAATGGTGTTGCGGGCGAACGCTATTGGCTATTGCTCAATGGCAGTACGCTCTCGTCTGCCTTTGTAAATGTGGTGAAGCCCGATGGCGAATTGCTGACGAGTTTTTCCATCAGTACTGCGGCCGGGGCATTTGAAATCCCAGCGTTGCCTACGATAGGCACATATGGCATCTTCATTGACCCGAGTTCCACGGTGACCGGCAAGGTCGACGTTCAGCTCGGTCAGGTGGGACCGGACATCACTGGGCCGATAGAGATTGACGGATCATCACTGCCGCTTTCCCTGGGCATCCGGCAACGCGCAATGCTGACGTTCAGTGGGACTGCCGGTCAGCTTTTGGGCCTTGGCTATACCAATGTCAAAACCAGCCCAACGTTGCAGTCCGTCTATTACACGGTGCTTAAGCCCGATGGCAGCCAGCTGTTCTCGGCTAGCGGGAATGACAGTAATAGCATCAACCTGCCGGCCTTGCCCGTGAGTGGCACATATACCATTAAGGTGCAGTCCGCTACGTTTGCTTCGACGAACCTGTCGCTGCTGTTGTCGAGCGATGTTACGGGAATGCTCGTTCCAGACGCTGCTCCCCTGAATGTGAATATCGCTCGCGCTGGACAGAACGCACGCCTGACATTTGATGCCGTCGCTGGCCAGCACTATTGGCTTAAGCTGCGCGGCGGGACATTCCCTATCTCTGGCGCTCTCAATGTCAATATTTATAAGCCGGACGGCTCGGTGCTGAACAGCACGTCAATTTCTACGTCGCAGGACGTGGATACCGGTGTCCTTTCTGCATCGGGGACCTACGCCGTCTGGTTTGACGCTCCTTCCACGACTACCGGCAAGGTCGATGTGGAGCTTGTAACGATTCCTGGAGATTTGGTCAGTGCGATCGAGGTCGACGGTGCAGCATTGCCTGTTTCCCTCAGCGTCCGCCAGCGTGCAATGCTCACTTTCAACGGCACAGCTGGCCAGCGCTTGGGCCTCGGCTATACAAATGTCAAAACCAACCCGACGTTGCAGTCCGTCTATTACACGGTACTTAAGCCCGATGGCAGCCAGCTGTTCTCGGCTAGCGGCAATGACAGCAACAGCGCCAGCCTGCCTGCCTTGCCTGTAAGTGGCACCTATACCATCAAGGTACAGTCCGCAACTTTTGCTACGGCGAACCTGTCGCTGCTGTTGTCGAGTGAAGTTACAGGAACGCTGGCCCCAGGCGCAGCTCCCTTGAACGTAAATATCGCGCGTGCTGGGCAGGGTGCACGCCTCACGTTCAATGGTGTAGCGGGTCAAGCTTACAGCTTGCGGCTCACGGGCGGAACCTTCCCGGCCTTTGTCGGCGTCACGGTACTCAATCCGAGCGGCATTTTTGTGAATTCGACATCGGTGTTGTCGAGTGAAACCTTGAACCTGTCCGCACTTGCGGCTACAGGTACTTACACAGTAACGATCGGACCGAGTGGAACGACAACTGGCCAGGTCAACGTGCAGTTGCAATAAGCAAAACAGCAAACGAATACAAAGAATAGCTATGACTCCACTAGGAAAAATCAACGTGGCAAATCGAGAATACGAGCAGTTTGCCGCCTCTACTCGATCTGGTAAGTCGCGCGTGCGTAAATGGACGATCGCGTGCTTGTTGCCTGCACTGCTAGGTGTTTCTGCTGTTGGCCAACTGCCGGCGCTGGCGGCAGCGCCAATTGCATCTGGTGCCACTGCTCTTGGGTATCCCGCGGCGCCTGCCACCACCCGAGGGCAATCTGCCACATTGCTGCCCGACGGGCGATGGATGTTGCTGGGAGGTGAAGGTAAGAGTGGCAACGTGACCGATACTGTAGTTTTCATCTCGGCCGATGCTAAATCACAGACATTGCGGACCCACCTGTTCACGGGGCGTACAGCACATTCGGCGACGCTCCTTCCAGACGGAACAGTGCTGATCTTCGGCGGCACCGATGGTTCCGGAGAAGTGATTTCGACACTCCAGCAATTTGATATCGCCACTGGCCAATTCAGTGGCCCAGAAGAATCCGCATTGCTCCCACGAAGGGGCCATACGGCCACAGTTTTGATGGACGGGCGCCTTCTGATCGCAGGCGGTGCAGACGCGCGTGGAAATGCGATTTACGAGGCAGAAATCTATGATCCCGTAACTAAGGCAATCGAGCGCTTCAATCCAAAACTCGACGCGCCGCGCCTGAATCATATTGCGACGCTGCTTCCATCAGCCGACGTCCTGCTTTGGCAAGGACTCGATGCAGAAAACCAAACTCGCGAAGACGGCGAACTGTACGAATTCAGCACCCAGCAGTTTAGCGCTTTGTCGAAGGCAGCAACAACGGAGGCCATTCGCGGATTGAAAGCACCGGAAGTTGCGGCCATCATGGCAACGCGGCCAGAAGCCAACGATCCGTCCGCACCGGTTGATCGGCCTATCGTTATTCGATTCAACCAGCCGATGGCAGTATCGTCGCTGAATGGATCTACGGTCACTTTGATTGGGCCGCACGGCGCCGTTCCGGTGAAGGTTCTGCCGGTAGAGCAGGGCATGCTCGCATTTGTTCAGCCGTCGATCGATTTGCTGCCGGATAGCAGGTACAACCTGTTCCTTGATGGCGTGAAATCCTGGACCGGCAAAGCCTTGACCTTCAGTTCGTTCGGCTTTACGACAGCTCGGCTGAATGGCAGTAGCAATAATGGTGAACCCAACACACCGTCCTATAATGGTTCTGCGAATCACGTGGCAGCGGAAACAAGCTCCCCGAGGGCATCGGGCATCACGCAGGAAGAGCTGCATGCAGTTGGCGCGGCGTCTTCGCTTGAAGGCCAGGCACTGGCAGCATTGGCCAAGAATGCTGACAGCGAATTCTGGCTGCCAGATGCGCGCCATTACAAAGGCGACTGGAACGCAAAGCGCGGCGCAAGCCCTCTACAGAAGTTGCCGTCATTGAAGGCGCCGCCAGGTGTTACAGCACTCGCTGGACAAATCCTTACGGCGCACGGCCGTGCGCTGCGCAACGCAAAGGTGCAGATTGGCAGTCAAATGGCGTTGACGGACGAAACAGGCCGCTTTCTGCTGACGAACCTTACGCCTGGCGCACAGCCGCTGATTATCAATGGTGGCGGAGAAGGGAAAGCCAAATACGGCTACTACCAGGTACGCGTTGACGTCAAGGCGCAGCAGACCAATGTCTTGGACTACACGATCTGGAGCACTCGCCTTGATCCCGCCGGCAACGTAGCAATTCCTTCACCTACTGCCGGCGAAGTTGTTCTGGCGTCGCCACGTATCCCGGGCCTGGAGCTGCGTATTCCTGCGGGCACCATCATTCGTGACCACATCGGCAAGATCGTCACTGAATTGAACATGACGGCGATTCCTATCGACCGCCCGCCGTTCCCATTGCCAAACGTTGGCGTGCCCGTTTACTTCACGATCCAGCCTGGTGGTGCGACGCTGACCAGTGCAAGTGGCCAAGCGCTGCAGGGCGCTCGCCTGATCTATCCGAACTTCAACGGCCTGGCCCCGGGTAGCCGCGTGGACTTCTGGAACTACGACGCCCGTGGCAAAGGTTGGTATGTGTACGGGCAAGGCACCATCAGCAAAGACGGCAAGCAGGCCGTTCCCGATGCCGGCGTCAAGATCTATGAGTTCACGGGCGCGATGATCTCGCTGCCAAGCAATGCACCGGCCGATGCACCGTCGCCGGGTAGTTGCGGCGGTAACGGTTCGGCGGGGCCTAGCGCTACGTGCCCGGCTAACAAGCCAGCTCCGCCTAAAGCCTGCGCCGGCGATCCAGTTGACTGCGGCACCGGCTTGTTCCTGAACTCGGCTACTGACCTGGTCATTGACGACATCATGCCAATCCAGATTTCGCGCACTTATCGCCCACGCGATGCTGCTTCCCGCGCGTTCGGTATTGGCACCAATCTGGCGTATGACATCTTCCTGGTTGGGGATACCAACCCCTGGACTTACCAGGAATTGATTTTGCCTGACGGCGGAAGGGTGCGCTACAACCGAATTTCGCCAGGGACCGGCTATACAGACGCAGTGTACGAACATAAGTCTTCCGCTACCAGCTACTATGGTTCGATCCTCAAGCGTGGCGGCAGCACGGCCTGCTACTGGGATCTCGCATTGATGAATGGAAGCCATATCTGCTTCCCAGAGTCGATGAATTCAGGATCTGCCCGACGGGCCGCAGCACTTTCGATGTCTGACCGCTATGGCAATGCACTTGTATTTAGCAGAACGAACGACAACCTAACGCGTATCGCCTCGCCATCTGGGCGAACAGTCGACCTCCAATATGATGCCGCCAACCGCATCACGCAGGCAACGGACAATGTCGGCCGCACCGTAAAGTACGAATACGACGCACAAGGCCGACTGATTAAAGTGACCGACCCGCTTGGCAACTTTGAAGCGTTCACTTATGACTCAGCGCACCGCATGCTGACCGTGCAGGACAAGCGCGGCAACATGATGGTGACGAACGAGTACGATGGCAACGGACGCGTAGCCAAGCAAACCTATGCCGACGGAAACACGAATCTGTTCGCCTACACTTTGGACGCAAGCAACCGCGTTACGCAGACCGACATCACGAATGAGCGGGGCGTGGTGAAGCGCATGGTGTTCAGCTCGGCGGGCTATGTCACATCGATTACCGAGGCGCTGGGCTTGCCAGAGCAGCAGGTAACCACGTACGAATACACGCCGGCTAATCTGCTGCTGTCCGTTACCGATCCACTCGGGCGGAAGAGTGCATACGAATACGATGCCAGGGGCAATATGTCTCGCAAGACGCTGCTCGCGGGTACTCCCAATGCCGTTTCAACGGAGGCTACCTACACGGCCGATTACAGCAATGTCCAGACCTTTAAAGACCTGACAGGACGGGTGACCACGCGCAGTTACGATAATGCAGGCAATCTGGTACAGGTCGCAGACGCTGAAGGCGTGCTCTTCAAAGGAAGCTATAACGGCTCGGGCCAATTGGTGAGTTCGGAAGATGCTCTCGGCAACCTCACGTCCTACCAATACGACGGCTTTGACCTGGCACAAGTAACCGACCCGCTCGGCCGTGTTTCGCGCAGGGTGACCGATGGGGTGGGGCGCGTCACGGCAACCATTTCCCCATCGGGGATCCTGACTTCAGTCGAACTGGATGCGCTCGACCGCGTTACAACAGCACGTGACGGCCTGGGTAACGCCACCGCGATGGAATACGACGCAAACAGCAATCAAACGCTGGTGCGCAATGCGAAAGGAGGCGAGCACGCCTTCGGTTTTGACAAGCGCAATGCGACCACTCAGCAGACGAATCCGGTGAATCAGTCGGATTCGATCGAATATGACCAGTCCCACAACGTCAAGCAAACAGTTGACCGTAAGGGGCAAGTGACGAAATTCGAGCATGATGCGCTTAACCGCTTGAGGCTGGTCACCTATGCAGACCAGAGCACGATCGCCTATACATACGACCAGGGGAACCGGGTTACCCAAATTGCTGATTCCGCGAATGGAACGATCACGCGAACCTATGATGGGCTGAACAACATCACGAACGAAACGACGCCTGACGGTAGTGTGAGCTATACGTATTACCCTGACGGTCGACGCAAAACGATGTCGGTTGCAGGGCAGCCAACGCTGACTTACACCTATAACGCACGAAGCGGTGTGGAAGGAATTTCTCAGGCCGCGGATGCAATCAATGGCAACCAGGTTCGTAAGGTGGCGTTTGAATATGATGCTGCTGGTCGACGTACCAAGACGACCTACTTTAATGGCATGACCCGTGAAAATGGTTTCGATAAGTCAGGCCAACTGACCTCGATTATTTATAAGGCTATAGGCGGGAGTGTTGTCGGTGACCTCATCTACCAGTACGACCTTGATGGTCAGCTTGTTGAAAAGGGCGGCGGTTTGGTAAAGGCCTTGCAAACTCCAGAAATGAATGATCTGACACACGATTTAGCGGCGAAAATGTCGGGCGCTAATGGCGTGACGCTAAACTATGATGAAAATGGAAATCTGGCCTCAGATGGCGCAACATTGTATGTCTGGAATGCCCGGGACCAGCTTGTTGAGATTCGCACCATGCAAGGGGGAGTCGTTGCACAGTTCAGCTATGACGCATTGGGACGGCGCCAACAAAAAACGGTGTACGGTGACACGACCAAATACGTCTATGACAAGCTCGATGCAGTGCAAGAGCGAGGCAGTGATTCGCAACTAAAAGCCGTATATGTTACTGGTACGCTGGATGAGCGACTGCAAAGAATTTTGCTGGCCGGATCGTCAAATCGAATTGATACGTATATAGTCGATCATCTCGGTTCAACCTTGGCGCTGAAGGATCTCTCGGGTTCGAGCGATGTAACATATTCTTATGATGCATATGGCAACAGCCAGGCGAACGTGCAGGATGTAAATCCGTTTCAGTTTACCGGACGGGAAAATGATGGAACGGGATTGTATTACTATAGAGCGCGAAATTATGCGCCTTCAATGGGTAGGTTTATTCAGAGTGATCCAATTGGCCTTAACGGCGGGATTAATACTTATGCGTATGTTCAAGGAATGCCGACAAGAATAGTTGATCCTAGTGGATTGCAAGCCATTTATCCTACAATATTTATGCCTGCGCCTAATGTTCCTGCGGCCTCACCACGCAAAGACCCCAGGTCGAATTTTCCTCCGGAGTCTAAAGAGGAGACAATGCGCAGAATTTGTAAGTACGCAGCTCCACCATGGAACGGGCATGTTCCACGCGATTCATCTAACTGGCATGACCCTAATCAAAGGAATGCAGAGCATTATTTTTTTGGGAATGAATTGGGCTCAAGATTTGGGCCGTTTGGTGCTGCAGCAGTCGAATTGTATGAAGCCGGGAAATATGTCCGGTACCCGTTTGGTGGTACGACCGAACCAACGCCATTTGGGACCGAGATGGGGCTGGTGGGGGCTGCAGATGGCTGGATTTATCGTCGACCATTTCCTGAGGAATGCAAATGTCAAAAATAAGAATTCACTCGATTGCGATGTTGGGCATAGGACTCTTTACTGTTGCCTTTGACGTTTTGGTTATGTGTGGTTGGTTTCTTTCAGTAATTTGCTTGCTCGTTGGCATCAATATGATAATTCGCGCGCAGAGACCTCCGAAAGAAAAATGGTATATCCCAATTGCTTTGTTTGCAATATTTGGGGTGACCTCTATTTTGGGCTATTCTCTTTCCAAGTTCGTTGAATCTGATATGCTGGAGTTTTCGATGCGTTATTCTAGCGCCCCAGCTGATAGGTTTGAATTATTGAAAATTGGTGAAAGCCGATTGTCGTGGGCGACCCGATTGAATTTGATAAGTTACTCGAATGTGGACTCAGTTGCGGTAGCGAAAATTAGAAGTTTTCCCTATGCTATTAATGAGTATGACTTTAATAAGAAGACGTTTTCTAAACGGCAATTTGACTGATAAATGACCGGTCCGTGATATTAGATAAGGTTCGGCATTACGAAAGGTTTGCGAAAAAATTAGTCCTAGAGACGCTCAAGGGAGACGAACAAGAATGGAGGGTTGTTGATTCCGTAGTTGGGGTACGTGATTCGGCATCGCTGTTGAGATCAGGGAAGCCTATCGCAGAACATATAAAAATTCAGTTCTTTCGGGAAGTTGATTCTGAAAGTGGTGATATTCCAGACCATTCAAGAAAGATATTCTTTATAGCGGCGTGGCGTCTGTGGTCTTGTCCAGCAAATCGATTTTTAAAGGGCAAGTAGCTTTGCTTCGATTCAGCGCGTGGTGGTGGCATCGTTGAAAGCAAATCGAAATGAAATTAATATTGTTCAGAATGCAGTAGTTAGAACGATCTCTGACTTGTGGGGCGTCTCTGGCTTTGAGGTGCAATGAAAGTGAAATCGGCAATCTTCATCATATTTCAGGTCGTCGCTGTTTCTTTGGCATTTGCAGTTGAGCCAGGCGAAAGAGCGAATGACCAACATATTGTGGTGACGCGGAAAGTGGCGGAGGGGATTGCAGTTCAAGAATTCAGAAAGCAGACTAAAATGAGATTGGCAAATGTATCTGTGCGTTCGCTCAAGGGAGACGAACAAGAATGGGCGTTTGTGCTTGAGGACAGCGCTCAACTACCCCGACCTGGATCTGAGTTATATGTTCGTGTGAATAAGAAAACAGGAAAACTGACTTCCTATTTTGGAAAGTAATGTGCACCACGCTCCATGAAACCATGTGCAGTTAAATTGTCGTTTTGCTTACTGGTGCCGGGAATTTTTTCAACTGCCCCATCGAATGCGGCTGAAAAAAGAATAGAACTTACGGCCACGGAAGACACTGCTATTTCGATAGTGGAGGGCCATTCGCTAGCAAAAGTAACCTTCCATCCAAACCGGACCGGAGATTCTGTAGTTAAAGACGAGGGAGGGTGTGGCTCAAGCGGTGTCGAGACAGCATTCCTGAAAAGCTTGGAGATCAGTGTAAATGATCGAAGGGTATTTGTCCCTCGGTCAGCATATGCTGATTTGGTTAACTTGCGTGAAGCCACAGTTCGCAATGATGGAGGGGCGTTCATATTAACGCTGAGCGGCGGAGATTCGGCTGATTCGTATTATGCTCAAATCTTTTTTGATGGCAACGGCATCAGTCGCAAGAAGGTGTTTAGTGCGCTTGTTCCTGATAAACCGACAGAAGAGACTCGCTATTGGCTCCGTGTTCTTAAAGACGAATAGCTAATGTCAGCTTCGAATTGCGTGACTCGGTGATTCGACGTGAAAGAGGCCTGAGCGCTGGATCTGTCGGGCGAGGAGGCACTGGGATAGGGATGCGAAGCGGTATGAGCTGCACCTGAGGATACGTTAGGCTAGTAAGGCGATCAACTAGGCTTGGCGGCGGCTTTGGTAGTTCAGGGAGCGTTGCCAAGGCTAGTCCCAATTTGAATTCTAGAGATAGGGGGAGATGTGGCGCAGTGCGCGGTCGGCATAGTCGTCCTTCTCGCCGACCGGGGCCGCGTAGTGAAGGGCGGCGCGCGCGGCTTCGGGGCTGTCGAGTCGGGCAAGGACCCAGGCGGCAAGATATTGGGAGGCGAGGCAGCCGCCTGCGGTAGCGACGTTGGTGCTGGCATGGAAGGGCTGGGACAGGACGCGAACGCCAGCTTCTTCAAGCCAGGGCTTGGTCGTCAGGTCGGTGCAGGCTGGAATGCCGTCCAGAAGCTTGAGGCGGGCCAGCAGCAAGGCGCCGGAGCACTGGGCGCCGATCAGTTGCCGGCTTGGGTCGAGCAACAGTTGCCTCATTAGCGTCGCATCTGCCGCAATGTCGCGAGTGCGGGTGCCGCTGCCGATCAAGACCGCGTCGGCGCGGCAGGCGTCGGCCAGGGTGACTCATTGACGTGACGAGTTCGGCGGGCGTCGCGAGCGAAACGCGCCAGCCGGCTTTCTTATGCCGGTTCAATATCCCCAACGCCACCAGCGAATCGATCTCATTGAAGCCGTCGAAAGTCAGGATGGCGATGTGCATGGCGTCAGAGTATGGTGCCGTCGAGCGCGTGGCGGTTGATGGTGCCGTTGTCGGCGATGCTGATCCAGCCGCCGCGTGGCGGTGTGGATTCGGGTTCCCAGTCCGGCAGTACGTAGCGGCGGGTGCCGGCGACTTCGTGCAGGGCAGGGCGGTGGGTGTGGCCGTGGACCATGATGGTGGTGCCGGTTTGGGCGAACACCTCGGCGATCGCTTCGGGCGTCACATCCATGATTTCGTAGGATTTCTCGGCGTGGCCTTGCTTGCTCTGCTCGCGCAGGCCGGCAATGATCTGCTTGCGCTGGGCCAGTGGCATCGCGAGGAATTGCTGCTGCCACTCAGGCTGGCGCACTTGCGCGCGGAAGGCCATGTATTTCACGTCTTGCGTGCATTGGGCGTCGCCGTGCACCAGCACGATGCGCTGGCCGTAGGCGTCGATCACCCAGGTTTCGGGCAGCAGGGTCAGGCCCGCTGCGGTGGCGAAGGCTTCGCCAACGAGGAAATCGCGGTTGCCCGCGATCCAGAACAGCTGCACGCCCGCGTCGCTTAGGCGGCGCAGGGCGGACACAATCTGCTGGTTGAAGGGCTCCGGCAGGTCATCGTCACCTGCCCAATATTCAAAGATATCGCCCAGCAGGTAGAGCTGCTTTGCACCCAGCGCATGTTCGTCGAGGAAGCGCAGGAACGCTTCCGTCAGCACCGGCCGCGCCGGCTGCAAATGCAGGTCTGATACGAAGAGAATCAAATCAAGCCGCTTCGATCTTTTCGATGATGATGTCTTCTGCTGGCACGTCGGAGAACATGCCGGAACGGGTGGTCTTCACGCCTTTGATTGCGTCAACCACTTCGGTGCCCTGGGTGACTTTGCCGAACACGGCGTAGCCCCAGCCGTCCTGGCCTGGGTAGTCCAGGAAGGAGTTGTTCTTCACGTTGATGAAGAACTGGGCGGATGCGGAGTGAGGAGCCGAGGTACGTGCCATGGCCAGGGTGTATGGCTCGTTTTTCAGGCCGTTCTTGGCTTCGTTTTCCACGGTCTGGTCGGTTGGCTTCTGCTTCATGCCTGGCTCGAAACCGCCGCCCTGGATCATGAAGCCATCGATCACGCGGTGGAAGATGGTGTTGTTGTAGTGGCCAGCGTTCACGTAGTGCAGGAAGTTCTCAACGGTCTTCGGCGCCTTCTCTGCGTCCAGCTCGGCAACGATGGTGCCTTTGTTGGTGGTGATGGTGATGGTGGTCATCTTGTTGTCCTTTTGTGTTACTGAAAAAGCGTTATTTTACAGGCTCCTGCTGCGGAACAGGAGTGGGCTCCTGTACCGGGGCAGGTTCTTGGGCTGGTGCGGGTTCGGCAACTGGCGGCGGAGGAGCCGGTGGTGCAGGCGGCACGATGCGGTTCTTGAGCACCGTGGCCGACTTGATTATCACCGGTTTTACGGGGATGTTCTGGAAGCCCGGCTTGTCGTCCACCAGCAGCACCTTAATCTTGTCGACAGTCTCCTTGCCCTGGATGACCTTGCCGAAGACGGCATAGCCGTGGCCTTGCATATTCGGATAGTCGAGGCCAATATTGTCCACCACGTTGATGAACCATTGCGAATTGGCGGAATTCGGCGAGTCGTGGCGCGCCATCGAGATGGTATAGGCCAGGTTGGAGAGGCCGTTCTTTTCTTCACTCTTGATGTCCGGGCGCAGCGGTTGCTTGGTTTTCAGGTCGACCGTATAGCCGCCGCCTTGCACCATGAAGCCATTGATCACGCGGTGGAAAATGGTGTCTTTATAGAAGCCGCTCTTGACGTAGGCGAGGAAGTTGGCGGTCGTAATCGGGGCTTTTTCCTGATCCAGTTCCACGATGATTTCACCGAGGTTGGTCTTGATCGATACTTGAGGGTTGTCGGCAGCTGCCGCGGCGCTGCCAATCAGCAGGCCGGCCAGCAGGGCAATCCATTTCTTCTGCATTCTTGTTTCCTTTATAAGAATTGCGACTCGCGTGCGCGAATTTTTCAGTGCTATACTTCGCCAGACGTTCCATTCTAACAAAGTAGAACTATAACAAAGGGACCAAACATCCCCCTGGTACACACCGAGCACCGGTGCGACGCCCCAGGCGTTTCGCACCAGTGACCCGTTTACTTCTAGTCCGATGAGCAATTTAAAGATTTTCAACACGCTGGCACGCGAAAAGCAGTCGTTCAAACCCATTGAGGCGGGCAAGGTCCGGATGTATGTCTGTGGCATGACCGTATACGACTACTGCCACGTGGGCCACGGCCGCATGCTGATGGCGTTTGACGTCATCTACCGCTGGCTGAAGGCATCGGGCTACGACGTGCGCTATGCGCGCAATATCACGGACATCGATGACAAGATCATCAAGCGTGCGGTCGAGAACAATGAAACGATCGGCCAACTGACTGGCCGCTTCATCAAGTACATGGATGAGGACTGCGAAGCCCTGGGCATCCTGAATCCAACCGACGTGCCGAAAGCGACCGAATACGTGCCGCAGATGCTGGGCATTATCGAGAAGCTGGAAGCCAAGGACCTGGCCTACGAGGCTGCCGACGGCGATGTCAACTACGCTGTACGCCAGTTCGAAGGCTACGGCAAGCTGTCGGGAAAGTCGCTGGACGACCTGCGCGCCGGCGAGCGTGTGGACGTGAATACCGGCAAACGCGATCCGCTGGACTTCGTGTTGTGGAAGGCTGCCAAGGAATCCGAGCCGGAAGAGGTGAAGTGGGATTCCAAATGGGGCAAGGGCCGTCCGGGCTGGCACATCGAGTGCTCGGCCATGTCGTGCTCCCTGCTGGGCGAGACCTTCGACATCCACGGCGGCGGTGCTGACCTGCAGTTCCCGCATCACGAGAACGAGATTGCGCAATCGGAAGGCGCTTCCGGTAAGACGCTGGCCAACTACTGGGTCCACAACGGCTTTGTGCGCGTGGACGGCGAAAAGATGTCCAAATCGCTGGGCAACTTCTTCACCATCCGCGAAGTGCTGAAGCAGTTCGACGCTGAAGTGGTGCGCTTCTTCATCCTGCGCGCCCACTACCGCAGCCCGCTGAATTATTCGGACGTGCACCTGGAAGACGCGCGCGGCGCTCTGACCCGCCTGTACACCGCGCTGGACGGCGTGGAAGGCGACGGCCAGCCGCTGGACTGGAACGAAGACAACGCCAAGCGCTTCGCCGAAGCGATGGACGACGATTTCAACACCCCGATCGCGGTGTCGGTGCTGTTCGACCTGGCGTCGGAAGTGAACAAGACCAAGTCGCCCGCAGCCGTGCGCCAGCTCAAAGGCCTGGCCGCTGTCCTGGGCCTGCTGGAGCGCAGCCCTGAGGAATACCGCAAGGCCGCCCCGAAAGGCGCGGAAGGCGAGGGCATGGACGAAGCGGCGATTGAAGCTGCCATCGCCACCCGTGCCGCAGCCAAGAAGTCGCGCGACTTCGCCACTGCCGACAAGGTGCGTGCCGACCTGCTGGCAGCCGGCATCGTCCTCGAAGACAAGCCTGACGGCACCACGAACTGGCGCCGCGCGTAATGGTTCTATCCAGGGAAAACGGGGACCAGGCCCCGGTGCCGCCGTATTGGGAGGAAGCCAAGGCAGAGCTCATGAAGCGCGACCGCATCATGAACCGCCTGATTCCCCAGTTCGGTGACTTGCACCTGGTCGGCCACGACGACCCGTTTATCACCCTGGCGCGCGCCATCGTCAACCAGCAGGTCACGACCCAGGTCGCCAATGCGGCGTGGGCCAAGCTGCTGGAAACCTGTCCCAAATTCACCCCGGCGGCCGTGCAAAAGGCCGGCGCCGCCGCTTTGGCGGGCTGCGGCCTTTCAAAGCGCAAGGCCGAATACATCCTGGATCTGGCCGATCATTTCAAGAATAAGAAGGTGCACGCCGCCCAATGGGCGCAAATGGATGACGAAGCAGTTATCGCTGAACTGGTTCAAATTCGCGGCATTACGCGCTGGACAGCAGAGATGTTTTTGATATTTAATCTGCTCCGACCCAACGTGCTGCCGCTCGACGACAGCCGGCTGATTAGTGGAATCAGCCAGAATTATTTTTCCGGGGAGCCCGTGTCGCGTAGCGATGCGCGCGAGGTTTCGGCCAACTGGGAACCCTTCCGGACGGTCGCGACGTGGTATTTATGGCGTAGCCTTGATCCGGTTCCGGTAAAATAGCGCAAATTCTCACCGGCAACCGCCAAAAGCAGTGTTGTCGGAGATGCAAAAAAACACTCGGAGGTACAATGATTAAAACGACTTTCCTCAATTTTGAGCAACCGATTGCGGAACTGGATTCCAAGATCGAAGAGCTGCGATTCGTACAAGACGACTCGGCTGTCGATATTTCGGAGGAGATCGACCGCCTGGCCAAGAAGAGCCAGCAACTGACCAAAGACATTTACGCCAAGCTGACGCCTTGGCAAGTTTCCCAGATCGCCCGCCACCCACAACGTCCATACACCATGGACTACGTGAACGAAATCTTCACCGACTTCCACGAACTGCACGGCGACCGCACCTATGCGGACGACCAGTCCATCGTGGGCGGCTTTGCCCGTTTCAACGGCCAGCCATGCATGGTGATCGGCCACCAGAAGGGCCGCGACACCAAAGAACGCGCCATGCGCAACTTCGGCATGCCGAAGCCGGAAGGCTACCGCAAGGCCATGCGCCTGATGAAGCTGGCCGAGAAGTTCAACCTGCCTATCTTCACCTTCGTTGACACCCCTGGCGCATTCCCTGGCATCGACGCGGAAGAGCGCGGCCAGTCGGAAGCGATCGGCCACAACCTGTACGTGATGGCGGAACTGAAAGTGCCGCTGATCGCGACCATCATCGGCGAAGGCGGCTCCGGCGGCGCGCTGGCGATTGCTGTTGGCGATTCCGTGCTGATGCTGCAGTACGCAACTTACTCGGTGATTTCGCCTGAGGGTTGCGCTTCGATCCTGTGGAAGACTTCCGAGCGCGCATCCGATGCGGCTGAAGCACTGGGCCTGACCGCGCACCGCCTGAAGGCGATTGGCCTGGTCGACAAGATCATCAACGAGCCGCTGGGTGGCGCGCATCGCGATCCTAAGGAAATGGCCAAGATGCTGAAACGCGCACTGGCGGATTCGCTGCGCCAGTTCCAGGGCGTGAAGACCAAGGACCTGCTGGCTGCCCGTCACGAAAAGCTGATGAGCTACGGCAAGTTCAAAGAGACCACTGCTTCCGAATAAAACCTGTAAAGCGCGGCCGCCGCGTCTTAGGTGCCTGACCCTGCGGGTCAGGCACCGGTTTACCGGTTTTGAATTATGCGCGCCCAACAAATCCTCCAGCACTCCCTCGCCGAACTCCCGCAAGGCCCGATCGCCATCGCCTACAGCGGAGGCCTGGACAGCAGCGCCTTGCTGCACCTGGCTGCAACCAGCGGCCGCAAACTGTACGCCTTCCACATCCACCATGGCCTGAGCCCCAACGCCGACGCCTGGGAGGCCCACGCCCGCACCGAATGCGAGCGCCTTGGCATCACCTTCGCCAGCCGCCGCGTCACCCTCGACGACCGCAGCGAAGCCTCAGCTCGCAAAGCACGCTACGCAGCCCTCGGCGCACTCTGCATGGAGCACGGCGTGCACCTGCTCCTTACCGCCCACCACCTGGACGACCAGGCCGAAACCATCCTGCTGCAACTGCTGCGTGGCGCCGGCCCGGCCGGCATGTCCGGCATGGACGCCTTCAACCGCGCCCCAACGCTGCTCGGCACCCCCGACGTGCTGTTGGCCCGCCCGCTGCTTCAGGCCAGCCGCGCCGATCTCGAAGAATACGTGCGCGAACACGCCATCGCCCACATCGAAGACGAATCCAACGCCGACACCCGCTACGCACGCAACGCCTTGCGCCACGAAGTCATGCCGCGCCTGGCCGAAGCCTTCCCCGGCTACCAGGAGCGCTTCGCCCGCAGCGCGCGCCACGCGCAATCCGCTCAGCGTCTGCTGACCGAACAAGCGGCCGATGACCTGCGCACCTGCCTGGCCGGCGAAGACAGCCTGGATATGGCAAAGGTTCGTACGCTCAGCGCCGACCGCGCCTCCAACCTGCTGCGCCACTGGTTCGCCGAGCGCGGCATCCGCCTGCCATCAGCCAGCTGGCTGGCCGAAATGCAGGAACAGGCCCTGACCGCGCGCGATGACGCCAACCTCAAGGTCACCCATCCCGACTGCGAAGTGCGCCGCCACCGCGACCGCCTCTACCTCGTTCCGCGCCGCGCTGAGGCCGACGCCGAACAGAGGGAGAGCTTCCGCTGGAACGGGGAGGGCAGCATCGATTTTCCTGAATTCGGCGGCACGCTGCATGTCGAACTCGCGCCGCTCGGTCTCGATCCCGACTGGCTGCGGCAGCAAATGCTGACGATCGAGCTGCGCAAAGGCGGCGAAAAGCTCAAGCCCGCCCGCAACCGCCCCACGCGCACGCTCAAGCAGCACTACCAGACCCTGGGCATCCCCGCCTGGGAGCGCGAGCGCCTGCCGATGGTATCGATCCCTGGCGATATCCTGTATGCCGCCGGTATCGGCATGGATTGCCGCAAACTGAGCTCCAGTGCAGAGCATCGTTTGGTGTTTCGCTGGGAAACCAAATAATTTTTGCCGACACCTGTCTAGACATATGAACTTATGCCAAATAGGTATGAGTGTATGAGCTTTTTGACTTGAGATTTTGCAACGCAGCATGTAGAGTAAAGGGCTCCCTTTATCACATCAATGCGGAAAATCAGCATGGCTTTAATCGTTCACAAGTACGGCGGCACGTCGATGGGCTCGACGGAACGCATCAAGAACGTCGCGCGTCGCGTCGCCAAATGGCACGATGCGGGACACCAGGTGGTAGTCGTTCCGTCGGCAATGTCCGGCGAAACCAACCGCCTGATTGCCCTGGCCAAGGAAATCCAGAACCCGCCTGACCCACGTGAATTGGACATGATCGCCTCCACCGGCGAGCAAGTGTCCGTGGGCCTGCTGTCGATGGCGCTGCAAGCGATCGGCAAGGACGCCATTTCCTACACCGGCTGGCAAGTAGCGATTAAAACCGACTCCGCCTTCACCAAAGCCCGCATCCAGTCGATCGAAGACGGCCGCGTGCGCGAAGACCTGGACAAGGGCCGCATTGTGATCATTACCGGCTTCCAGGGCGTGGACGAGAACGACAACATAGCCACCCTGGGCCGCGGCGGTTCCGATACCTCGGCCGTGGCGATTGCCGCCGCGCTGAAGGCTGACGAATGCCTGATCTACACGGACGTCGACGGGGTCTACACCACCGACCCGCGCGTGGTGTCCGAAGCACGCCGCCTGAAAGCGATCACGTTTGAAGAGATGCTGGAACTGGCTTCGCTGGGTTCCAAAGTCCTGCAAACCCGCTCGGTGGAATTCGCCGGCAACTACCGCGTACCGACCCGCGTGCTGTCCTCGCTGACCGATCCGCTGATGGATCTGGCAGAAGAAGCCAACTCGGGCACCCTGATTTCGTTTGAGGAAGACCAAAACATGGAACAAGCAGTCATCTCCGGCATCGCCTTCAACCGCGACGAAGCCAAAATCACCGTGCTGGGCGTGCCAGACCGTCCAGGCATCGCTTACCACATCCTGGGCCCGGTGGCCGAAGCCAATGTCGAAGTCGACATGATCATCCAGAACCAGGCAGTGGACGGCAAGACCGACTTCACCTTCACCGTGTCGCGCAACGACTACCAGAAGGCGATGGATGTGCTGCACAACGAAAAGGGCGAAATCGGCCACCACACCCTGGTGGGCGACGCCAAAGTGTCCAAGATCTCCGTGGTCGGCGTGGGCATGCGTTCGCACGTTGGCGTGGCTTCCCAGATGTTCAAGACCCTGGCGGAAGAGGGCATCAACATCATGATGATCTCCACCTCCGAGATCAAGATTTCCGTCCTGATCGACGAGAAGTACATGGAGCTGGCCGTGCGCGCCCTGCACAAGGCATTTGAACTGGAAAAAGAATAAATATTTCCAAAAAAACTTCCGTATTATCCTTGACCAAAGCGGTATCGGTCTTTAATATTGCGGTCGCGTTGACGCAGTAACAGTTCAACGAGGAGGCGTGGCCGAGTGGCCGAAGGCACTTCCCTGCTAAGGAAGCATACGGGCAAAACCTGTATCGTGGGTTCGAATCCCACCGCCTCCGCCAGATTCAAGCGAAAAGCCCCGAGGAAACTCGGGGCTTTTTGTTTTCATACTCAACAAAAGGAATTGATATGAAGTTGATCTCCGCCATCCTGCTCGCCATTTCGCTCGCGACCGGCGCCCAGGCAGCCAACCCGAACCCGGATGCCAAACAAGTAAAGGCCACGCACGACCTCCTGGCAGCGATGCAAGCTGAGAAGATGATGCGCATGACCGCCGGTATGAGCCGGTACGCCTCGGAAGCCGAACGCAAGAAGGTGATGGATAAAGTAACGGCGACGCCGTCGGAGACTATCTACGCGGGGCTGGCGACGCCAGTGGCCCGCCTTCTCAGCCCGGAGACTGTGACCGAGATGACGCGCTTCTACCAGTCCAGCTATGGCCAGAAGGTGCTGAACAACATCTACAACAGCGGCGCCCAGCTCTACCCAAGCGCTCCCAAGGCGACGCCCGCCGAACAGGCCGAGTTGAAGAAGCCTGCCTATATCAAGGCCGATCGCGAATTCAAGGAAAATGAGCGGGCAATCCAGCACGAAGTCTTCGTGCTGCTGAAACAGATCATCAATCCGAAGAAATAAAGTATGCTTCTTGCGCGCCACGGCGCGCTTTTTTCAAATATTCGTGAGATTCAAATGGCAGTTTCCAAAACCCGTCTCGATGCTTCCCGTTTTTTCCTCCGCCTTGCCATTGGCGGCATGGCGATTCTCATGGGCTTTGAGGCCATCCGGCACTCCGCCTTCCCCTCGACCCTGAATGGCGCCGGCCATTGGGCCTTGCACTTGACCGAAATGCTGTGCGGTGCGCTGATCATGATTGGCTTCCTGATGCCATATGCCAGCGCCGTGCTGACTTTGGTCGTGGGCTTGCCTATCGTGTTGGGCTGGATCCACGGTGCTCCAGTCCTTGGCAACCTGCATGCACTGTTCCTGCTGCTCGTGGTGTCGGCGACCGCGCTGGGTGGCGCGGGGCAGTGGGCACTCGGCAGGGACTAAGGTCACGCCGGGCCATCAGGGGCCGCCTTCGCTTTTCTGCGCTATGCTTGAGCGATGAAATGGAAGGCGCTCCTGTTTTGCTTACTCGCCGCACCGTGGGCGCGGGCGGAGACCATTACGCTCAGTAATGGCGAGTGGCTGCCTTACCTGTCCGAGACATTGCCGCACTATGGCGCCGTGTCGCGCATCGTGACCGAAGCCTTTGCGCTGGAAGGCATCACCGTCAACTATGTATTCCGCCCCTGGCCGCGCGCCTATGCAGAGGCGCAACGCGGCTTAGTGCAGGGTTCACTGGTCTGGAGCGTCGGCCCGCCCGCGACTGAGCGCGCGCGGGAATTCCTGTCCAGCGATACCGTGCTCGCAGCCCAGTCCGTGTTCTTCCATCGCAAGGGCTATCACTTCACCTGGACCAAAGATGCTGACCTGGCGGGCCTGCGTATAGGCGGCGTGGCAGGCTATGAATACCGCTTCGAAGATGTGCCGGGTCTCCATCTGGACCGCGCGCCGACCGAAGAGCTCAACCTGCGCAAGCTGGTAGCAGGGCGCGTGGACGTTGTGGCGGCCAGCCTTGATGTCGGCCGCTATATCCTGCGGACAAAATTCAAGCCGGAGGAGGCAGCCGGCATCACCGTCGCAGCAGCCGGCCGTGGCAGCACCCAATACCGGCTCATCATGCGTCGTGCCGATGCCGCGAACGCCGGTTATATCGAACGCTTCAACCGAGGCTTGCGCAAGCTAAAGGAAAGCGGCAAGTACGACCAGTACCTGGCCGACCTCGAGGCCGGGCGCTACTGATCCTATGCTACTTGCTGGAAATAAATAACTGTATATAATCACAGTATTTTCAGCTAGCTAACATTGGAGCCGCGATGATCGATGAATTGATGGAAGAAGAAGTGCTGGTGCAGGAAGACCGCGTCTGGCAGGACAATGGCTGGACGGCGCGCGTCATCAAGAATGAGGACGATGATGGCTGGGCCGTGGCGATGATCAAGGATGGCGAGGCCGAGCCAGCGCTGGTTGGTCCGTGGACCATGGGTCGCGACAAAAAGAATCCCAAGCCGCTGGATGTGAATGCCTTCAACACCTTGGTCAAGACCGCCAGCGAAGTCATTCGCCGCCATGAGCAGCAGCTCCATGCACAACTTCACCGCAGTGTGCGCGTTCATACCGAGGGCGCTGCCTATATCACCGTCAACCTCGACATCACGCCGGATGAAGACGATCCATATGCGACCTTGACCGCCTTCGACCCGTTCGGCGAAGAACAGGCGCAGGTGCGTGTGGCGCCGAATTTCAAGCTGAGTGTCGCGAGTGCGACTGCCTGGATGGAATCGGGATACCGCAAGCCATCCAACTCGCAATAAAACCTGCGCGCACGTGAAAAAAGTTCATGTGCGCTCGCTCCCCGTTCGTGACAATGCGCGAACTTTCCGGGCCAATCCGCTGCTAAGCTAGTTTGCGCAAGCTCAATTGCCGACGATCCTCGCGACGATATAGTCGCTAGACGCCATCGTGGCGTTCCCGCGTTCCTTCCACTCACTGCTTACCAGGAGGTTCAGCATGATCGCAAGCTCCAGCAGCAAAGTCGTCCAACTCGGTTCGTACAAGGCATCAAAGCGCAACAACTCGATCTCCGGCCTTTCGTCCGGAGCCTTCATGACTGTGCAGCTTCACCTGGCGCATTCGGCCAGCTTCGCGGGCGCTGGCATCATTGCCGGCGGGCCGTTCCGCTGCGCTGAAATTTTCCGGCCGGACGACTTGATGACCGCGGAAGATGCTTGCATCGAAAACTCGCTGTATATCTGCATGAACCCTTTGATCCCGCAGGTTTCGCCGGACGCGCAGAAGCTGGCTGCGATGGCGCAGGAGACCGCCAGGGCAGGGCGGATCGACGCGGTGACCAACCTGGCCAATGACCGCCTCTACATCTTTACCGGCAGCGCGGATGATGTGGTGGATTCGGACGTGGTGGCGCGGACGCGCAAGTTCTACGAGCTGTTGGGGGTGAATCCAGCCAACATCCGCTATGTCGACAGCGTGCCCGCCGGGCATAGCATCATCACCGACAACCCTGAAGACTCGGCGCTATCCACCAACCAGCCGCCGTACATCAACAACGGTGGCTTCATGCAGTCGCACGACATCCTGCGCCACATTTACAGCGATTTGCAACCGGCGGCTGAACACCTGGCCGGGCAGTTGCTGCGCTTCGACCAGACGGAGTTCTTTGCCGATGCGCGCGACCGGGCCAGCATGAGCCAGTTCGGCTACATCTACATTCCGTCGAACGTCGCGGCGGGACGGGTGAAGGAGCCGCGCGTGCACATCGCGCTGCATGGCTGCAAGCAGGGCTACAACTACACGGATTATGTCAACGGCCGGGCAGACATTGCCAACCAGCCGCCTTACGGCAACCGCTATTTCACCACCACGGGCTACAACCATATCGCCGAGAGCAACGACATCATCGTGCTTTACCCGCAGGCAGAAGGAACGGACAACGACACGGTCCAGAATCCGGACGGTTGCTGGGATTGGTGGGGCTACACCAGCGCGAATCCGCAAGCCCCCGACTACTACTCGCGCGAAGCGGTGCAGATCAAGGCGATCCACGCCATGCTCGACCGCCTTTGTGCTTAAGCGCCACTGGAGAACGATATGAGCAAACTTCCCGTTTCGGTCGGAATGAAAGCCATCGACAAGCCGGGCGTTCCCGCCTTGCGCGAAGCGCCGGCCGCCAAGGCCCTGGCGCCGTTGGCGAATACCATGAAGGCGAATGCGCTGCTCCAGCGTCAGGCCGCGCGCATGCTGCACAACAGCGTATTGTCTGCCGGGCTGGCGAGCCGCTTCGCCGATCCGCAGGTCTGGAGCGAGTGGCTGCAGTTGCAGGGGGCTGTCATGCAGCGCCTGCACCAGCAGAACCTGGATTGGCGCCAGGGCTGCGCAATATTGGCCGAGGACTTCGCTTTGATCCGCAACGCCAACACCATGTCCAAGATGGCCGAGAAGCAGGGTAACTTCTTCTCGCAATGGACTCTCCTGTTGACCGACCAGGCTACGAGCATGTTTGAACTCATGGAAAACATCCACGTCGATTACGGCTACTGGGCGAGCCAGAAGATGCCAATCGAAGCGAGGTAGATATTATCGACATGCTAATATCCGGCGCTTTCAGAATCCCGGAGATCAGATGCGTTCCTTATTCCTTGCCTTGATGGCGGCTGCCTCAACCCCCGCGCTCGCAGCGGAGCCTTTCCACTTCTGGTTCGAAGGCGATGTTTCGCGAGTCGCGGGTTTCCAGTCCATCGAAGACCATCCTTGCGGTGAGATCGCGGTCGTGAAAGTGGACAAGCTTCCGCCTTTCGGCAAGGGGCGGTTGACGTCCGAAAAGGCCGTTGAACTCGATGCGTCGGGCAAGGCGATCCGGCGCTGGCCGATGCCGGTCAACTTCACGCCAGTCGCCGTGCGCGACAACCGGTTGCTGATCGAATTTGCCGATGATCGTTACTGGGTTGAGCCGGATGGAAAATTCCAGCGTGCCGGCAAGCTGGCGCTGCCCACAGCCAAACCGGCCCAGTGCAAGACTGCGGTTGAATTCAAAGACTCCGACTACGTTGAGTGCCAGGCCTTCCCAGACCTGGGATCGCGCGCGCCGCGAACCATCGCATACGAGGGCATTTGCACCTGACGGTGCGCCGCGCCGCGCTCAGAAGCCCTGCGAGTAGCCCAGCGTCACGCTGCGGCCGCGGCCGGCGAAGTAGCGGGCCGGTTCCACCAGGGCGCTTTGCGAGTAGTAGGTGATGTAGTCCTTGTCGAACAGGTTGGCGATGCCGGCGCGCAGGGCGCCTTTGCCCAGCTTGTAGCTGAGGGAGGCGTCGGCCAGCGTATAGCCGCTGAAATCCTTTGCCGGATCGCCGAAGCCCAGGCTGAAGGCGTGCTGCACCTGGACGTGGGAGGACAGCTTGTCGCTCCAGCTGGCGCTCCAGCTTGCGATCAGGCGGTTCGGGGCGACGTTCAGGCCATCGAGCTTCGCATCCAGGCCGCCGTCGCCGTTGCTGTCATAACGGCCTTTGGTGTGGGCGTAGGCAAGGCTCGCGCGGTGCGCCTTGCTGAAGCGGTAGGTGGCGCTGGCGTCGTAGCCTTCCAGGCGAGTCTTCTCGCGCGCCATCATGAACACGCCGCCGACCGATACCACGCGCGCGCCGAAGTCGGAGTCGGAGCGGAAGTAGGCGGCATCAAGGTCCCAGTCGCCTTTGCGCACGCGGGTGCCCAGCTCGACGCCTTCGGTCAGGATAGGCTTCAGGTCGCGCAGGTTGCTGATCTTCTGGCCCGGCGTATTGATCGAGCGCAGGGTGCGGCCGATGTCCGGCAGGCCGAAGCCTTCGGAATAGCTGGCGTACACGGTGACGTCCTTGACGGGCGTCAGCACCAGGCCGGCGTTGGCCAGTGTTTCATTGAACTTGATCTTTCCCCCTTCGACGAAGGTGTTCTTGTACGCGGCCAGTGTCCGGTAGCTGTCCACCTTCAGCTCGGCGTTCTCGCGGCGCACGCCGGCGTGCACGCTCAGGGTGTCGAACACCTTGAATTCACCCTGGGCGAACAGCGAGAAGTTGGTGTATTTCGATTCGGGCACAAAGGTGCGTCCGGTCAGGTACATATCCTGTTTGCCTTTATCGGACAGGGTGTCGATGCCGGCGGTCAGCTTCAGGCGGCCATCCAGCAGGCCTGCTTTGGTCAGGCCCACTTTGCTGCCGAATTTCGATGCGACGGCGCGCGACTGGTCGTACAAGGTGCCGGCCGGTGCGATCTTCACGTCCTGGAAGGTGGCCGATTTGTCGGCGCCGAACAAGCCGACGAACTCCTGGTTGAAGACCATGGCGGACAATTCCATCCCGGCCAGGTCGTAATGGTTGTAGCTGGCGCTGCTGGTCCACACGTCGTTCCATGCCGGCACACCGGGCGGAGTCCCTTCGATGGAAGTGGAGGGGATGCCGAGCTTGCGGTCGCCCGGCACGCCGAGGTAGTTGGCCTTGGATTTGATGCGGTAGCGGTTGACGGAGAACTGCAGCTTTTGCTGGTCGTCCGGACGGTAGCCGATCTTGGCCAGCACGTCGTAGCTGCGCGAGTCCATCAGGTCGCCCTGTGTCACATCGACGCCGATGCTGCGGCCTTTGCCGTCCAGGTACAGGCCCTGGTCTTCATACGAAACGGCGAACAGGTAATCCAGCTTGTCCAGGCGGCCGTCGATGCGGTAGCTGGTCTTGTAGCTCAGGGTGTCGCCTTCGACGTGGGTGGTCGGCGCCGTGACCTGCACGTTAATGTGCTGGTTCATCGTTCCTTTTTCCGGGCGGCGCGTGATGATGTTGATGGTGCCGCCGGTTGCGCCCAGGCCGTTGATCGCGTTCGGGCCCTGCACGACTTCAATGCGCTCCACCATGGAGTAGTCGATCGTGTGGGCTTCGCGGCCGGTCGGCCGCACCGGATTTGATTGCGGCACGCCGTCGACCAGGATCAGCGGCGTGCGGCCGCGCAGCGTCTCGCCGGAGCCGTTCATCTTGCCGCGGCTCGGTGTGTAGGAGGGAAGGATGCTGCTCAATACATCGGACGAATTGCCCGAAATGGCCAGTTGCTGTTCGATTGCTTTCCTGTCGATGATGACCACCGTCTGCGGCGCCCGGTCCGCCTCGATATTGGAACGCGAGGCCTGGATGATGACAGGTTCGATCACAAGCCCCATCTGTTCCTGGGCTTGTGCTTGCGCCGACATGCCGAGCATGAGGGCCGCTAACTGATATGACTGCACGGAGAGCTCCTTGATTGACCTAAGGCTGGCTATCCACGCATCCAATGCACGACTGGCTGGCTAGTTGAGAATGCTTCGCATTATCATTGTCAGGTGTGAAAGTGTCAATCGCAGCTCCTCTGAGCTATTCCAACAAATCATAGCTTAATGGTTATTCCTCATAACTACGGAATAGCCGATTCGTTAATCTACACGGATTAATGATAAGTAAATGTTTCCCCGACATTTGCAAACAGAGACGCACGCCCATGAAAATCACATCGCTCGACTCAATCGTCTTCCTCGTTTATTTCGCCGTGGTCGCGGCCTACGGCATCTGGGTCTATCGCCGCAAGAACAGCAGCTCCGGCTCAGCCTCGCGCGATTACTTCCTGGCGGAAGGCTCGCTGACCTGGTGGGCTATCGGCGCGTCCCTGATTGCCTCCAATATCTCCGCCGAGCAGTTCATCGGCATGAGCGGCTCCGGCTTCAAGATCGGCATGGCCATCGCGGTGTATGAGTTGATGGCGGCGGCCACGCTGATCATCGTGGCCGTGTTCTTCATGCCGGTCTACCTGAAGAACCACATCTACACCATGCCGCAGTTCCTGGAACAGCGTTATGGCAAGGGCGTGGCGATGACCATGGCGCTGTTCTGGCTTGGCCTGTACATCGTGGTCAACCTGACCTCCATCCTCTACCTTGGCGCGATTGCGATCAGCAGCATTTCCGGCTTGAGCGTCGGCGCCTGCATGCTGTTCCTGGCGGTATTCGCGACGGTCATCACGCTGGGTGGCATGAAGGTGATCGGCTACACCGACGTAATCCAGGTGGTATGCCTGGTGATCGGTGGCCTGGTGACGACCTGGATCGCGCTGGACCTGGTGGCCAGCCTGGGCGGCGGCAAAGGCGCGCTGCATGGCACGGCCGAACTGTTTGCCCGTGCCCGCGGCCACTTCGACATGGTGCTGACGCGCGACCATCCAAGCTATATGGACCTGCCTGGCCTGAGCATCCTGTTGGGCGGCATCTGGATCGCCAACCTGAATTACTGGGGCTGCAACCAGTACATCACGCAGCGTGCGCTGGGCGCGGACTTGCCGACCGCGCGCAAAGGCCTGCTGTTTGCGGCTTTCCTGAAATTGCTGATGCCTGTGATCGTGGTGCTGCCGGGTATTGCTGCCTTCGCGCTAGACCAGGCGGGCGCGCTGGGCGGCGCCTTGCGCCAGGGCGGCGAACTGAATCCCGACCGTGCTTATCCAACCCTGCTGGCATTGCTGCCGGACGGCCTGCGCGGCGTTGCATTCGCGGCCCTTACCGCTGCGGTAGTGGCTTCGCTGGCCGGCAAGGCAAACAGCATCGCCACCATTTTCACGCTGGATATCTATCGCAAGAAATTTGCACCCGCAGCGAGCGAAGAGCGCATGGTGTGGGTCGGCCGCCTTACCGTGGTGGCATCGATGGCAATTGCGGTGCTGATCGCGCCAATGCTGGGCATCGACAAGAAGGGCGGCTTCCAGTACATCCAGGAATACACCGGCTTTGTTTCGCCGGGCATCCTGGCCATGTTCCTGCTTGGTTTCTTCTGGAAGAAAGCGAGCAACGCAGCCGCCATGTTTGCAACGGTGGGCGGGCTGGTGTTCTCGATCATCCTCAAGTTCCTGCCGGCGATGATGGACTTGCATTTCCTGGCGCCGATCGGCTTCGCCGTCGACAACGGCAGTGGTGTCTACGAAATTCCGTTCATCGACCGCATGTTCCTGGTGTTCTGGGCCGTGGTGGCCGGCATGGTGCTGATCAGCCTTATGGGAAGGCGTGATGGCGAGGCGAAAGCCATGGTCGTCGACCGCCAACTGTTCCGGGTAGACCGTGGCTTTGCCATCGGATCGGCCGTGGTATGCGTACTGCTGGCCGTCATCTACGGGGCACTCTGGTAACACAACAAATCACATAAAAACTACGGAGAAAACAAAAGAATCATGAAGCAAAAGAAAATCAGTTTGCTGGTGAAGTCGCTGTTCCTGCTGCCTGCAATTCCTGCTGCTTTCGCGCAGCAGGCAGAAGAACCATCGGTCCAGAAGGTGACTGTTTCCGGCATCCGCGCCTCGGTGCGCAGTGCCCTGAGCGTCAAGGAAAATTCGAACAGCATGGTGGAAGTCGTCGCTTCCGAAGATATCGGCAAGCTGCCGGACACCACCATCGCCGAGTCGCTGGCCCGCCTGCCTGGCCTGGCCGCCGGCCTGGATCGCGGCAATGCCAGCCAGATCGTGGCGCGCGGCATGGGCGAGCGCTTCATTGGCGCTACCCTGAATGGCCGCGAGCTGGCTTCGTCCGAGCCGAACCGCGCTGTGCGTTTCGAGCAGTTCCCGTCTGAATCGCTGTCCGGCGCTATCGTCTACAAGACCCAGAATGCCGACCTGGTGGAAGGCGGCGTTGCCTCCAGCATCGACCTGCAAACCGTGTCCCCGCTCAAATACAACGGCCGCCAGGCTTCGCTGAAGGCCGACGCGCTGTACTACCCGGAAGCGCGCGACCTTGATACCAAAGCGGTGCGCCCGCGCCTGGGCGGCATCTACATCGACCAGTACGCCGACAGGAATGTGGGCGTGGCGCTGGCCTTCAGCTACCAGAAACAGCCGTCTGTAGAAAAGCGCAAGAACCACTGGGGCTTCAATGAAGACCACTCGGCCGACATCAATGGCGACGGCAAGGTAGACAAGACGCCATGGGGCTTCGAGACTGAACTGAAGCGCGGCACCAATGAGCGCGGCAGCGTCCTGGGCAAGGTGGAATGGAAGGCCAGCCCGGATGCAATGATCACCGCTGACGTGTACTACGCCAAGAACAAGATTCGCGAACCGGCCATGTCGCACTGGACCGGCGATCTGGGCAACTGGGATGGCTGGCAAAGCGCGAACTATTCGAACCTGGACATCCGCAACGGCTATGTGGTCGGCGCAACTGTCAACAACGTCGGCCTGACCACCAACAGCACGCTGTGGACGCAGGACATGGACAACCTGGCCGCTGGCCTGAACGGCAAGTTCAATGTCGGCGAATGGAAAGTGGATGCCGACATCGCTACTTCTTCGGCGGGCCGGGACAGCGCATGGCGCGACGTGCGCCAGTTCTCCCTGAACAACGGCACCATCAAGTGGGCCTTCACCGGCGACGAAAACCAGGCCTTCAGCTTCAGCCACGATTCGGGCAATCCCGCTGCTTTCGGCAACCCGACCCTGTATGTGGACACCGACGGCCACGTCGACGACCGCCTGAGCTCCGCCCAACTGAGCGCCTGGCGTCCGCTGGATGCGGGCGTGGTGAACCGCATCAAGTTCGGCGCGCGCTTTGCCGACCGCGAAAAGAAATACCACCAGACGACCTGGAACCTGGCGTCCAGCACCGCCATCCCGGCCGCAGCGTACGAAACGGTGAACGTCTCCGGCTTCGCCCCGTTCATCGTGCTGAAGGACTTCATGGGCGCAACCACCGCGCTGTGGGGCGACAGCGCCTTCAGTCCCGATGGCCGCACCCCGACCGCCAACGACCAGCTGGCCGGCTGGAAGGTCAAGGAAAAGAACAGCAGCGTCTATGCCCAGGCCGACCTGGAAGGCGAGTTGTTCGGCAAGACCTTCCGCGGCAATGCCGGCGTGCGCGTGGTGCACACCAGGCAGACCGGCAGCGGCATGGAGTCGATCAACGGCGCCGCGCCGACCCCGGCGGAAGGCGGCGCTTCGTACACCCGTGTGCTGCCTAGCGTAAACCTGATCTTCAACCTGGACCAGGCACAGAAGCAGCAAGTGCGCTTCAGCGTGGCGCGCGCCATGTCGCGTGCCCCGATGGATGAAATGCGCGCTTCGCGCCAGTTGGCAATCGATACCAACCCGGGTTCGCAGCAGCCGATTACCGGCAGCGCCGGCAACCCGGGCCTGCTGCCGATGATGTCGAACCAGGTTGACCTGTCGTGGCAGTATTACTTCGACAAAGGCTCGCTGCTGTCGGCCGGCGTGTTCTACAAGAAGGTGTCGGACTACATCGGCATCACCACCGACAACACCACCGTCAACGGCCGCGCCGCGACCCTGACCCGTTCCGTGAACGGCAAGGGCGGCAATGTGCGGGGCCTGGAGTTGGTTGCACAGCATGCCTTCACCAGCCTGCCGGCACCGTTCGATGGCCTGGGCGTGGCGGCGAACTTCTCGTACAACGACAGCGACATCAAGGAATACACCAACGACTACCCGATGGTGGGCCAGATGAAGCGTAACGGCGGCCTGACCCTGTGGTACGAAAAAGCGGGCTATGAAGCGCGCGTGTCGGCCAATTACCACAGCGCCTTCGTACGCATGCCGCGCTGGACCGCGGGCTACATGATCGAGAATCCAGCCGAGACCTACGTCTCCGCCAACTTCTCCAAGTGGCTGACCCCGCAGCTGCAACTGCGCCTGGGCCTGGACAACATCACCAACCAGAAAGTGGTGGAGACCCAGTCCAACAATCCGTACATGCAGAACGTGATGGAATATGGCCGCCGCTACAACCTGGGCCTGAGCTACAAGTTCTGACAGAGGCATGCCGATGATCCGTAACACACTTTGCCTGGCCGCGATGGCGTTTGCGAACGCTGCCCAGGCTGGGCAGGTGCTGGCAGTCGATGCCAGCGCTCCCGCACCGGCGCCTTTGTCCGGCCATATCAAGATGGGCACCACCGTTGCACCCGGCGGCCATGCCCTTGGCATCAACAGCCAGTACCTGACGCGTGATGGCCAGCCCTGGCTGCCGGTCATGGGCGAATTCCATTATTCGCGCAGCCCGGCAGAGAGCTGGGCGGCCGAACTGGCCAAGATGAAGTCGGCCGGCATCAACGTCGTCGCCAGCTACATCATCTGGAACCACCACGAGGAGAAGGAGGGGAAGTTCAACTGGAGCGGCAACCGCGACCTGCGGCGCTTTATCCAGTTGGCCAACAAGGCCGGGCTGGAGGTGTGGATACGCGTCGGCCCATGGTCGCACGCGGAAGTGCGCTACGGCGGCATTCCGGACTGGGTGGTCGACTCCATGCCGACCCGCCAGGACGACCCGCAATACCTGAAATACGTGGATCGCTTCTACCGCGAAATTGCAAAGCAGGTGGATGGCTTGCTGTGGAAGCAGGGCGGTCCCGTGATCGGCGCCCAGATCGAGAATGAGTACAACCTGGCCGGGCCAAACCGTGGCGCGCAGCACATTGCCACGCTGAAGGGGATGGCGGTGAAGGCCGGCATCGACGTGCCGTTCTACACCGTCACCGGCTGGGACCAGACCCTGTATCCTTCGGGTGAAGTGGTGCCGGTGTTCGGCGGCTACCAGGACGAACCGTGGGCTACCAGCACAACCGAACTGCCGCCCAAGGAAACCTACGCCTTCCGCTTCGACACCCGCGTCAGCGGCGACCTCGGTGCGCAGACCCGCGCCACGCAGCAAGGCACGGCGGAAACCGATATGGCCCGCACGCCTTTCCTTGGCGCGGAATACGGCGCCGGCCTGCCGGCCATGTACCGCCGCCGCACGCTGGTGTCGCCGGACGATATTGCCTCCACCCTGCCGGTGCAGATGGGCTCCGGCGTGAACCTGATGGGCTATTACATGTTCCATGGCGGCCGCAATCCGGTCGGAATGACGACCATGGAAGAGAGCACCCGCACCGGCGGCTACAACGATACGCCGGCCATCAACTATGACTTCAACGCGCCGCTTGGCCCGGACGGGCAGCAGCGCGAAGTACTGGCCTACCTGCGGCCTTTCCACTACTTCATGAATGACTTCGGCGCGCGCCTGGCCCCAATGACCGTGCGCAAGCCCTCCGTGGTGCCGGTCGACCCGGCCGACCTGTCGGCGCCGCGCTGGTCGGTGCGCAGCAAAGGCGAGCAAGCCTTCCTGTTCTATAACGGGCATATCAGGCAGTACGCGCTGCCGGCGCAAAAGCAAGTTCAGTTCGCGGTGAAAATGGCGGGACAGACGGTCACCCTGCCGCGCCAGCCGGTCGATATCGCTGCGGGCAGTTACTTCTTCTGGCCGATCAATTTCGACCTGGATGGCTACCGCCTGCAATACGCTACCGTGCAACCAGTGGCGCGCCTGGAGCGGGGCAAGGCAGGCAGCGTGTATGTATTCGCGGCGCAGGACGGCATTGCGCCTGAATTTGCGCTGGACGGTACCGCGCGCGGCTGCGTCAAGGCGCCGCAAGCAAGGGTGGCCGATGCGGCGACGGGTGTGCTGGTGGAAGGCATCCAGCCTGGCCTCGATGCCGCACTCACGCTCGACTGTGCCGGTAAGAAGCCGGTCACCGTGCTGGTGTTGTCGCAGCGGCAGGTGCGTCAGCTGGCGATCAGCCAACTGCAGGGCGAACGCCGCCTGGTCGTCAGCGACAGCCAGGCGCACTTTGCCAACGGCAAGCTGGTACTGCGCTCGGCGGGCAAGCCGGCCTTCCGTGCTGCGGTATTCCCGGCCTTGCCATTGCCGCTGAAAGGCAGCGCAGCGCTGAAGGCCGAAGGCAAAGACGGATTGTTCCAGGTAGTTGAGGCAACGCTGCCGGCGCAGGCGCTCACCGTCGCGGCACGCGAGCTGCGCGCCGCGCAGCCGGTTCCGCCGATTAAAATTGGCGGCAACGCCAAAGCCGCAGTCCAGCCGGACGCGGAAGCCTTCGGCAATTCCGCCGCATGGGAGCTGTCGCTGGGATCGAGCCGCCCTAAAGGCGTAGATGCAGCGCTGCTGGAAATTGATTTTACCGGCGACGTGGCGCGGCTGTTCGACGGCACGCGCATGGTCGATGACTGGTATTACAACGGCCAGCTTTGGCAGTTCGGCCTGGACAACCTGCCGGCGCGCGAGCATTCCGCCCTGACGCTGACCGTGCTGCCGCTGCGTGCCGATGCACCAATCTACCTGCCGAAAGAACACCGTCCGGCGTTCAACGGCCAGGCCCAGGTTGCGGAACTGCGCGGCGTGAAAGTGACACCGGTGTATCGTGTCGACATTGGCCGCTGAACGGAGATTGAAATGGCATTAAAAATTGGATTGGTCGGCCTGGGCAAGATCGCAGTCGACCAGCATATTCCTGCGATTCGCGGCAACAAGGGACTGGAGCTCGTGGCTGGTTGTTCGCCCGCCAGCGCGCCTGAAGGCATCGTGCGCTACCCGGACATGGGGAGCATGCTTGCGGCCCATCCCGAAATCGAGGCCGTGGCAATCTGCACGCCGCCGCAAGTGCGCCACCAGATCGCCTGCGAAGCGATTGCGGCCGGCAAGCACGTCTTCCTGGAAAAGCCGCCGGCAGCAACCTTGGGCGAGGCGGCGTCTATCGCAACCATGGCAGCCCGGCATGGCGTGACGGCGCTGGCAGGGTGGCATTCGCGCTTTGCCCCTGGCGTGGAAAGCGCGCGCAACTGGATGCTGGCGCGGCCCATCAAGGCGATTCAGGTGCGCTGGAAGGAAAACGTGCGGCAATGGCACCCGGGCCAGAAATGGATCTTCGAGGCTGGCGGCATGGGCGTGTTCGATCCCGGCATTAACGCCTTGTCAATCCTGACCCGGCTGCTGGACGGGCATGCACTGGTGCGCAAGGCGGCGCTGCACGTGCCGTCGAATTGCAGCGCACCGATCCAGGCCGAGCTGGAAATGGTGAGTGAGCGCGGCGTGCCGATCGACGCCGAGTTCGACTTCCTGCAAACAGGCCAGCAAACCTGGAGCATCTTCGTGGAGTCGGCAGCCGGCGACACCATGGCCCTGCATCTGGGCGGCCGCATCATGGAGGTCAACGGCAAAGTGGTAATGGACGAGCCGGAGCGCGAATACCCGGCCATGTATGAACACTTCCGGCAACTGGTCGCCAACGGCCGTTCCGACGTCGACCTCACTCCGCTGCAAGCCGTGGCGGATGCCTTCCTGGTCGGAAAACTCCATAGCGCTGAGCCATACCACGAGTAAGGCGTACTCCTACAAAGCCTGCTCTCCGAGGCCGATACAGGCCGCGGGGTAGTGGGTGCATCATGGCGGCATCCATCAGCAGGAGGATCGTCATGGTCAGCAAGGAGAAAATGAATCCCATCGCGCCCGACAGTCTGAAAGCGCGGGCGCCAGGCGTGGAACCCGGCAATGAGCAGCGTGGTGGGCCGCAGGGCAGCAATGTACAGCGCGGCACCGAAACGCTGAAGCGCGATACGGCCGGCGTAGGTGAGCGCGGCGGCGTGGCGAGCCAGCAGACTGGCTGGGCGGCGCGCCAGTCCGCGGAACGGATGCGCCAGCGCACCGAAGGCGGCGCCAGCACGCAGCAGGACCAGCATGCCGGCTCGCAGGAGTCGGCCACCGGCCCTGCCGGCAAGCGTCAGGCCGACGCGGCGCGGCCCAAGCTTTCGCGGCCGCGGGTGGCGGACAAGTAGACGTTGTCCTTGGCCAGGGCGCGCCCAGCGCTTACCGCGTCAGCCCACTCGCGCGTGGTCGTCACTGCCGCGAAGTTCGAGTGGAAGACGACGTTGAAGATGCGGTGGATTTCTTCCGCCGTCGCGCGGCCGGCTGCGTTTTCGTACGGCAGCGAACCGGTAGCGTCGGACAGGTATTCCACTGCCAGACCCATATGCGCCGCCTCGTAAATCGTTGAGGCGTTGCAGTTGTGGCTCATATAGCCCGTAATCGTCAGCGTATCGATCTGCTTGTCGGCCAGCCACTGCGCCAGGCCCGTTCCGGTAAAGCTGCTGGCGAGCTTCTTGTTCACGACCAGGTCGGCCCCCAGCGCGGCGACATCCGGATGCAGCTGCCAGCCATCCGAGCCGACTGCAAATACCGGTGCTCCAGCAGGCGTATCGTGCTGCACCACCACCACCGGTATGCCGCTTTCGCGCGCCACCTTCATGGCCTGGACAATATTGGGCAGCGATTGCTCGACAGGCGGGTATTCGATCGGCAGCTTGCCGGTGAAATATTCGTTTTGTACGTCGATCACGATCAGGGCACGGCGTGGCATGGTGTTTCCTCCATTCGGGTTGTTGATGGAAGAGATTTTGCGCCCGGCGCCGCTTTCGCAACAGTGGCCCGAGAGACAACATGCGATATAATCGGGCCATGCGCAAAAAAGTGGCCATCATCGCCTTTGACGGCATTACCCCATTCCACCTGTCCGTGCCGTGCCTGGTCTTCGGCGGACCGCATGCCGCGCATTTGTTCGACGTTACGGTATGCGCGGCTGAAAAAGGCCCCCTGCGCACGACCGCTGGCTTCGACATCGCTACCCGCAAGGGCCTGCGCGCCCTGGAAGGTGCCGACATCGTCATCATGCCGACCTGGCACGACGACTGCAGGCCGTCGCCGCCGGCCTTGCAGCAGGCGTTGCGCCGGGCGCACGCACGCGGTTCGACCATTGTGGGCCTGTGCCTGGGCGCTTTCCCGATCGCGGAAGCGGGCCTGCTCAATGGCCGCACGGTCACCACACACTGGGCGTTTGCCGGCCAGCTGGCGCAACGCTGCCCGCTGGTGAAGGTCGATGAGGAAGTGCTGTATGTGGATGAGGGCGACGTGCTGACCTCGGCTGGCGCGGCCGCCAGCCTGGATTGTTCGCTTTACCTGCTGCGCAAGCTGCAGGGCGCCGATTACGCGAACATGGTGGCACGCCGCCTGCTGGTGGCGCCGCACCGCGAAGGAGGGCAGGCGCAGTTCATCAGCCGCCCGGTGCCGGCGACTGCCAGCGACAGCCGGCTGGCACAGGTGCTGGACTGGGTGCAGCATCGGCTGGCGGAAGAGCACAGCCTGGATGCGCTGGCAGAACGCGCCGCCATGAGCCGCCGCAACTTCACACGCCACTTCCGGCAAGCCACCGGCACCTCGTTCAAGCAATGGCTCTTGAGCCAGCGCCTGGCCCACGCCCAGCGCATGCTGGAGACCAGTGCCGCATCGATCGAAGCGGTAGCGCAGGCTGCGGGCTTCGGCAGCGCACTATCGCTAAGGCAGCACTTTCGCGCTGCCTTCCATAGTTCGCCGTCGGCCTACCGCAAGCTATTTGACGCCTGACATATCCGGCAGGGTATGCGCGATGCCCTTGTGGCAGTCGATGCAGGTTTTTTCGCCGCTCGCCAGCTGGGTCGAGTGGGCATCCACCGCGCGCTTGCTCTGGCGGGTAAAGTCCATCGAATCGAACTGGTGGCAGTTGCGGCATTCGAGCGAGTTGTTGGCTTTCATGCGCCGCCACTCGTTGCCCGCAAGCTGGAGTCGGTGCGCCTCGAACTTCTCGCGGGTGTCGATGGTGCCGAACACCTTGCCCCACACTTCCTTGGAGGCCTGCATCTTGCGGGCGATCTTGCTGGTCCACTCATGCGGTACATGGCAGTCGGAGCACTTGGCGCGCACGCCGGTGCGGTTGGAAAAGTGGATGGTTCGCTGCAGCTCCGGATACACGTTGTCGCGCATCTCATGGCAGCCGGTACAGAATTTCTCCGTATTGGTGGCTTCCATGGCGGTGTTGAAGCCGCCCCAGAACACTACGCCAGCCACGAAGGAACCGATCACCAGGAAGCCCAGGCTAAGGTGCATGCTTGGGCGGCGCAGGACATTCCAGTAGTTTCGAATCAGCCTGAACATGGCGCCTCCTTATTTGTGCTTGGCCGGCGCGGCAGGCGCGCCCGGGTTCAGCATCGTGTCGACGTCCTTGAACTGGTTCGGCACCAGCGGCTCGAGGTTCGCTTGCGGCACGTGGCATTGCAGGCAGAAGTAGCGCCGCGGCGACAGCTCGGCGAGGAAATTGCCGTCGCGGTTCTGGAAGTGCGTCACGCTGATCATCGGCGCCTGGCTTTCCTGGGTGCGGGTGCGGGCGTGGCACATCATGCAGCGGTTGGCGCTCTTGTCGGTCTGGTAGCCCTCGATCTTGTGCGGGATGACCGGCGGCTGCATGGAGTAGTTGCGCACGCGCCGGATGTCGCTGTTGTCCGGATTGACCATCGGCGCCGGCTTGGTGGTCTCGGCCAGCGGCGTCGGGCCGCGCATATTGTCGAGGGCACGCGGCGCCGGTGTTTGGGCAAGAACCGACAGCGGCAGCAGGAGAGCGAGAAGGAATGCAAATTTTTTCATGGCCATGGCTCCTAGACCTTGCGAATGCTGACTGCGCACTTCTTGAAGTCAGTCTGCAAGGAGATTGGGCAGGTGGCGTCCAGCGTCACCTTGTTTACAAGCTGGCTGGCGTCGAAGAACGGGATGAAGACCAGCCCGCGCGGCGGCCGGTTGCGGCCACGCGTTTCCACGCGGGTCTGGATCATGCCGCGCCGCGATTTGACTTCAATCAGGTCGCCGCGCCGCGCGCCAAGGGCTTTGGCGTCCTCGGGGTGCATGAAGCAGACGGCATTCGGCACGGCGCGGTACAGCTCGGGCACGCGGCGCGTCATGGTGCCGGTGTGCCAGTGCTCCAGCATGCGGCCGGTCGACAGCCAGAACGGGTATTCCTTGTCCGGCGACTCGGCCGGTTTTTCGTAAGGCAGGGCGAAGATCACGGCCTTGCCGTCCGGGTGGCCGTAGAAGCGGATGTCTTCGCCTTTCTTGACGTACGGGTCCAGCCCCTCGCGGTAGCGCCAGCGGGTCTCCTTGCCGTCAACCACCGGCCAGCGCAGTCCGCGGGCTTCGTGGTACATGTCGAACGGCGCCAGGTCGTGGCCGTGGCCGCGGCCGAAGCTCGCATATTCCTCGAACAGGCCTTTCTGCGGGTAGAAGCCGAAGGCCTTGGCTTCATCGTTCTGGTAGCCGGCTTCGACCTGCGAAACGGGGAACTTGTCGACCTGGCCGTTGCGGAACAGGACGTCGAACAGCGTCTTGCCCCTGTAGGCCGGCATGGCGGCCAGCAGCGGCGCTGGCCACACTTCTTCCATCTTGAAGCGTTTTGAGAATTCCATGAGCTGCCACAGGTCGGAGCGTGCCTCACCCGGTGCGCTCACCAGCTGGTGCCAGAACTGGGTGCGGCGTTCCGCATTGCCGTAAGCGCCTTCTTTTTCCACCCACATGGCGGTTGGCAGGATTACGTCGGCCGCGGTGGTGCTGGCGGTCGGGTAGGGGTCGGAGACCACGACGAAGGCATCCGGGTTACGCCAGCCCGGCAGGATCTCGCCCATCACGTTCGGGCCGGCCTGCATATTGTTGTTGCACATGACCCAGTAGGCATTCAGCTTGCCGTCCTTGAGCATGCGGCTTTGCAGGACCGCGTGGAAGCCTGGCTTCTCGGGAATGGTCCCTGGCGGCAGCTTCCAGATTTTCTCCGCGATCTCGCGGTGCTTGGGATTGGCCACCAGCATGTCGGCCGGCAAGCGGTGCGAGAAAGTGCCGACTTCGCGCGCGGTGCCGCAGGCGGAAGGCTGGCCGGTCAGCGAGAACGGGCTGTTGCCCGGCGAGGAGATTTTTCCCGTCAACAGGTGGATGTTGTACAGCAGGTTGCTGCACCAGGTGCCGCGCGTGTGCTGGTTGAAGCCCATGGTGAAGAAGGAAGTCACCTTGGTCTTTGGATCCGCATACAGTTCCGCCAGGCGTTCCAGGCGATCGCGCGGCACGCCGCTCAGTTTCGATACGGATTCCACGTCGTATGCGCTGACGAATTTCGCGTATTCCTCGAAGGTGCTTGGCTTGCCGCCGCCGACGTCGCCGGCGTTGGTTGCGGCCTTTTGCAGAGGATTGTCGGGGCGCAGGCCGTAGCCGATGTCCTTGTTGCCCATCACGAAGCGCGTGTGCTTGTTGATGAAATCCTTGTTCACGCGGTTGTTCTTGATGATGTAGTTGGCGATGTAGTTGAGGATTGCCAGGTCGGTCTGCGGCGTGAAGACGATAGGCTGGTCGGCCAGTTCGAAGCTGCGGTGCTCGTACGTCGACAGCACGGCTACTTTCACGTTCGGGTTCGACAGGCGGCGGTCGGTAATGCGGGTCCACAGGATCGGGTGCATCTCCGCCATATTGGAACCCCACAGCACGAAGGCGTCGGCCACTTCGATGTCGTCGTAGCAGCCCATAGGCTCATCCATGCCGAAGGTGCGCATGAAGCCAGCAACGGCGGAGGCCATGCAGTGGCGTGCATTCGGGTCGAGGTTATTGGTGCGGAAGCCGGCCTTCATCAGCTTGGAGGCGGCGTAGCCTTCCCAGATGGTCCATTGGCCGGAGCCGAACATGCCGACGGCAGTCGGGCCTTTTTCGTTGAGCACTTTCTTGAACTGCCTGGCCATTTCATCAAAGGCAGCGTTCCACGACACGGGCTGGAATTCGCCGTCCTTGGCGTACTTGCCGTTCTTCATGCGCATCAGCGGCTGGGTCAGGCGGTCGGCGCCGTACATGATCTTCGACAGGAAGTAGCCCTTGACGCAATTGACGCCGCGATTGACTTCGGCGTTGATGTCGCCGTGCGTCGCCACGACGCGCCCGTCCTTGACGCCGACGTTGACGCCGCAGCCGACGCCGCAGAAGCGGCAGGGCGCCTTGCTCCATTTGAGCTGGGTCTTGGTGGCGTCGGTGACGACGTTGGAGGCGGCGGCGGGCAGCTGGATGCCGGCGGTGGCGGCTGCCGTCATTGCGGCAGTCTGTGTGATGAAATCACGGCGAGTCTGTTTCATTGTAGTTCCTCGTCCATTGAGTTGGCGGGTTCGGCATGCTGGTAAACCAGGGCGACATTAAGGACGCCGGGCAGGGCGCGGATGGCGTCCATGGCGTCGAGTGTGCGGGGCGCGCTTTCCGCTTCGAGCGTGACGATCAGTCGACCGTCCGCATCAGCAGCGTGCACGATGCAGCGGGGAAGGATGGCCAGCCGGGCACGCACTTCCGCAACCTGTGCGGGAACGGCGTGGACGATGATGCCGGCGATGTGGATTTCGGCGGCCATGATCATGCACCTGGCAGGCGGCCTGTGAGCATCTGGACCATCCAGACGATGAAGCCATAGCCGCCTACCGTTGCTACCGCGAGGATCGGGGCCAGGACCACCGTCATGAACAGGAAGACCTTCAATTCTTGCGCCTTGCTGGCGACTGGTTCTTTGTTTTCCATTTGTTCACCATTTTACGGAGAAAGGTGTTTCATAAAATTAGCGCAGGTCAAGCGCTTTGCCTGATACGAAAACTATCTGGCCGCCGGGCGCCGGGCTGCCAGTTCGATCACCAGGCCGCTGGCGCCGGCGGCGGCCGGCGTGGCCTGTCCTTCCAGGTCTCCTGCTTGCGGCGTGGCGCTGCCGCTTGCCGAGATGCGTGCGCCGACAATCAACGGGCCGGCGTCGGCCAGATGCGTGCCGGCGGCCAGGGCGTTGCTGTCGTTTAGCTCAAACTCCAGCGGCAAAGCACCGACAGGGCGCTTGATGGCCGCCAGCGGCATCGGCGAGCCATTGGCGGCGCGGGCGAAGATGAACAGCGTCTGGCCGGGCGCCGGCGCCGCGTTGCCGGGCGCAAGGCGGATCGTGCCGGAGAGGCGTGCCGCTGCCGCCGCCTTCGCCGTGGCGGGCGCCGTGGCGGGAATACCCTGGCGCGCGCGTGCCTCGGCGATGCCGGCTTGCGTCGAGCGGGCGAACTCTGAATCTTCCGGAACCAGCGGCAGGACAGCCAGCCATTGCCTCTCCGCGCGTGCGAAGTCGCCGCGAGCGAAGGCCGCGCTGCCGGAGAGCGCAAGCGCCTTCGGCTGATTTGGGTCGATGGCAAGCGAGCGCTCGACCAGGCGTTCCGGCTCGCCGGCCAGGGCGCCGTCCTGCGCCGTGGCCAGCGCGTCGGCATAGTCGGCCAGCACGCCTGCGTCCTGCGGCAGAAGCGTGGCGAGATGCCCGTAGGCTTTGGCTGCATCCGCGTAGCGGTTCATCGCGCTGTAGGAACGTGCCAGCATGTGCCAGCCGTCGATATCGTCCGGCTGCGCGCGAAGGCGTGCGGCAAGGCGTTCAACCATGGCGGGGATATCTTCTTCCGACGGCCCGTGGTCGGTCGGCGTGGCGGCTGCCGCCAGCAGTTCGGGCGGCATGGCCAGCGCATCGGGGCGGCCGACCTGCATGTAGATGGCTACTGCTGCCGCCGGGAGCGCAACGGTGAGCAGCAAGGCAAGCCGCGTTTGCGGATGCCGGGCGAGTGGCTCGCCGGATGCCGGCGCAGCATCAGCGGCAACGGTGCGGCGCAGCAGCGGCGGCACAACGCAGGCGAGGGCGATGGCAGACATGGCCGCGATGATGGCGATGAACATATTCATTGCTTGTCCTTCCAGAAGCCGCGCAAGGCCAGGAAACCGCCTGCGAGCAGCAGCAGGGGCCCGAACCAGAGCAGGGCGGTGCTGGCGTTCAGCGGCGGTTCATACAAGACGAAGTCGCCATAGCGCTGCACCATGAAGTCCACCACTTGCTTCTCGCTGCGGCCCCGGGCCAATTGCTGGTGGATCTGGTCGCGCAGGTCGAGCGCCAGCGGCGCGTGGGAATCGGCCAGGCTCTGGTTCTGGCACACCAGGCAGCGCAGTTCACCGGCGAGCGCCATGGTGCGGGCGTCCAGCGTGGAGTTGGTCGCGGCATCAGCCATGGGCCAGCTCCTTCACCATGCGGGCCACACGTTCGCGCGCTTCCGGCGCGGACAGCGGGCCGATATGCTTCATCCGGATGATGCCGTGGCGGTCGATCACAAAAGTCTCGGGCACGCCGTAGACGCCGAAATCAATGCCGATGCGGCCGTCATGGTCGAAGGCGACCTGGCGATATGGGTTGCCATTGTTCTGCAGCCAGCGCAAGGCGTCGTCGCGCTGGTCCTTGTAGTTCAAGCCGATCACCGGCGCGTCGACTGCGCGCGACAGGTCCATCAAGTCCTTGTGCTCGATGCGGCAACCTTCGCACCAGGAGGCCCAGACGTTCAGTACCCATACGCGGCCCTGCATTTTGGCGGGCGATACCGTATCGGCAGGATTGTCCAGCAGCTGGGCCGAAAACTGCGGCACCGGCTTGCCGATCAAAGGTGATGGCAGCTCGCGCGGGTTGCGCTGCAGGCCAATGCCGAGGAAGGCAAGCAGCACCGCGAACAGCGCGATAGGGAGAATGAAGCGTTTCATTGGGACTCCTGCAGCAAGGGAGCAGCGGCCAGTGCAGGCGCGGACGGTGTCGTGCGAGGCGCCACATCGCGTGCCAGGCGGTAGCGGCGGTCCGACGCCGCCAGCAGTCCGCCGACGGCGAACAGCACGCAGCCACCCCAGATCCAGCCGACGAAAGGCTTGAGCTGGATGCGCAGCAGCCAGCGCCCGTCGCCGGTCGAATCGCCAAGCGACACATACAGGTCGCGCAGCAGGCCGCGCTCGATGGCAGCTTCGGTCATGGTGTCCTGCGCCACGGTATAGCGGCGCTGTTCCGGGTGGAGGAGTGCAATGGCCTGGCCGTCCCGTGCAACGGCGACGCTGGCGCGCAGTGCGGTGTAATTCGGTCCGCGTGTGTCTTCCAGCTTCTGCAAGCTGAAGCTGTACTCGCCAAGCGCTGCCTGCTGGCCGGGCGCCAGTACCACGTCCTGCACCAGCTCGTGTCCCTTGACCATGGTGACGCCGATCACGAACACGCCCAGGCCGGCGTGCGCCGCCAGCATGCCCCACCATGAAGCTCGCTGGCGCGCCAGCTTGCCGTGTTGCTGCAGCAATTGCCAGGCAGTGCCGAGCAGGATCCAGGCTGCCAGCAGCAAGCCGAGCGAAGACATCGCCGAGCCGCGCACCAGCAGCGCCGCGCCGACCCCAATACCGAGCGCAATGGCGGCCGGCCAGCGCAGGCGGCGTGCCAGTTGCGCCAGCGTGCCATGACGCCAGCCCGCGAAAGGACCGGCAGCAACCAGCAGCAGCACCGGCAACATCATCGGCACAAAGACCTTCTCGAAATAGGGCGGGCCAACGGAGATCTTGCCGGCGCCAAGCGCGTCCAGCACCAGCGGGTACAGCGTGCCAAGCAGCACCGTGCCCGTCGCTGCCAGCATCACCACGTTCTGCAGCAGCAGCAGCGATTCGCGCGACAGCGGCGAGAACGCAGTACGCTGGCGCAGCCGCGGCGCACGCCATGCATACAACAGCAGCGAGCCGCCGACCACGACTGCCAGGTAGGCCAGGATGAAGGCGCCGCGGCGCGGATCGGTGGCGAAGGCATGCACCGATGTCAGGACGCCGGAACGCACCAGGAAAGTACCCAGCAGCGACAGCGAGAACGCCAGGATCGCCAGCAGCGCAGTCCAGCTGCGGAAGGTGCCGCGCTTTTCCGTGACGATCAGCGAATGAATCAGTGCGGTGCCGACCAGCCAGGGCATGAACGAAGCATTTTCCACCGCATCCCAGAACCACCAGCCGCCCCAGCCCAACTCGTAATACGCCCAGAAGCTACCCATCGCAATGCCCAGCGTCAGGAAACTCCACGCCGCCAGTGCCCACGGCCGGGACCAGCGTGCCCACGATGCATCGAGCCGGCCACCCAGCAGTGCTGCGATGGCGAAGGCAAAGGTCACCGAGAAGCCGACGTAGCCCATATACAGCAAGGGCGGGTGCGCAATCATGCCGGCGTCCTGCAGCAGGGGATTCAGGTCGTTGCCGTCCGGCGCGGCCGGCAGCATGCGCAGGAATGGATTGGAGGTCAGGATCAGGAACAGCAGGAAGCCAACCGCCACCAGGCCAAGCACGCCAACCAGGCGCGCATGCACTTCGCGCGGCAGTTGCTGCGACAGGCTGGCAGCGGCAAAGGTCCATGCCGAGAGCAGCCAGGTCCAGAGCAGCAGCGAACCTTCATGCCCGCCCCAGGCCGCGCTCAGGCGATACTGCCAGGGCAGCAGGGTATTGGAATGCTGCGCCACGTAGCGCAGCGAAAAATCGTTGGCGTACAGCGCGTAGAACAGGCAGCCGAAAGCCAGTGTGCTGAAAATGAACTGCCCCGCCGCGGCAGGCCTCGCCAGCGCCATCCAGCGCACGTCGCCGCGCTGCGCACCGGCCAGCGGCAGCAAGCCCTGCACGGCTGCCAGCAGCAAGGCCAGGATCAGCGCGAAATTGCCTGCTTCCGCAATCATGGCAAGCCTTTCAGGGAAGCGGGTGCGCGGCCTTGTTCAAGGGCGTGCGCAGCTTCCTTCGGCATATAGTTCTCATCGTGCTTGGCCAGCACTTCCTGCGCCAGGAACAGCGCGCCCTGGCCAAGGCGGCCTTGCGCCACTGCCCCTTTGCCTTCCTTGAACAGGTCGGGCAACGTGCCTTGATAGTGCACCGGCACCTTTTGCACATTGTCGGTGATGACGAAGCTGACGGTCAGGCCATCATCCAGCCGTCGTACGCTGCCTTGTTCCACCAGGCCGCCGATGCGGAAGATGCCGTTGCGCGGCGCGGCACCGGCCACCACTTGCGAGGGTGTGAAGAAGAAAACGAGGTTGTCGCGGAAGGCGGACAGCACCAGCGTCGCTGCGATGCCGCACGCCGCCAGGCTGGCGCCGATCAGTGCAAGCCGTTGATGGCGCGGTTTCATGCTGCACCTTCGCCATCATGGTTGGATACGGCAGCCTGCGCCTCGCGCTCGCGCCGTCCCAGCGACCACACCTCAAGCACCATCAGCCCGAAAACCACACTGAAGGAACCCCACACATACGCGCCGTAGCCCCCCATGGCAAGGAAGTCCTGCAAGCTATGCCAATTCATTTCGTCCTCCGGCGCAGCCAGGCAGCGCTGCCGTGCCGTTCCAGCACGATGCAGCGTGCGCGGCGCAGTGCGACCGCAATCCCGTAACACCAGAATGCCGCCACCATCAACAGCATTGCCGCCAGCATGGCAGGCGCCATGGTTGGTGCATTGCCCAAGGTGACGGACGGTCCCTGGTGCAGGGTGTTCCACCAATAAACCGAGAAATAGATGATCGGGATGTTCACCGCGCCCACCAGGGCTAGTACCGCTGCAGCCCGATCGGCACGGCGCGGGTCGGCGATGGACGCATGCAATCCCATATAGCCAAGATAGAGGAACAGCAGGATCAGTTCAGACGTCAGGCGTGCATCCCACACCCACCACGCGCCCCAGGTCGGCTTGCCCCACAGGGCTCCGGTCCACAGCGCGAGGAAGGTGAACAGGGCGCCGGTGGGCGCCAGTGCGCTGGCCATGATCGAAGAAACGCCAGTGTGGTAAGCCAGGCCGAAACCTGCCCATCCTGCCATCGCCATGTAGACCAGCATCGACATCCAGGCCGCTGGCACGTGGACGAAGATGATGCGGTATGCGTCGCCTTGCTGGAAATCGGTTGGCGCAAATAGCAGGCCGATAGCCAGCCCGGCCAATCCGGCCAGCACGCCGAGGGCGGTGAACCAGGGGATCAGGCGGCCTGCCAGATGATAGAAATTGCGCGGGGAGGCAAAAGTGAAAACCGTGAGGCGGCGCCGGGCGCCGTTTGCGGTGGAATAATACGGTTGATCCATAAGCTCAACTCCGTCCTACTCGTGTGCGATCCGCAGCGCTGCGGCAGCAGCCCACGGCGAAGCAGCCAGCGACCCGGCAAGCAGGGCCCCCAGCAACATCAGGTGGGGCGCACTGCCGGTACCGTCACTGGCAGCGACAACGGCGGAACTACCGAGAATCAGTAAGGGAATATACAAGGGCATTAAAATCAGTGCAACAAGTACGCTGCCCCCGCGCGCACCAAGCGCCAGGCCGGCACCGATGCTGCCCAGGAGGCTCAGGACCGGAGTGCCAAGCAGGAGTCCAAGCCACAGCACGCCCATTGCTTCGGCATCGAGTCCGTACTGCAAAGCCACCAATGGCGCCAGCACCAGCAAGGGCAGGCCGGAAGTCAGCCAGTGCGCCAGTACCTTGGCCAGCACCAGCACTTCCAGCGGCTGCGGCGACAGCAGCAACTGCTCCAGCGAGCCGTCGGCATGGTCGTCGGCGAACAGCCGTTGCAGGCCAAGCAGGGAGGCCAGCAAGGCCGCCACCCACACGATGCCCGGCGCCACGCTGCGCAGTAATTTTGTGTCGGGGCCAATCGCCAGCGGGAACAGCGTGGTCGTGACCAGGAAGAAGGCCAGCGGCATCAAGGCGTCGCTGCGCCGGCGCATGGCCAGCAACAGGTCGCGCTGCATCAACTGGCGGGCCGCTTTCAGCATGATGCTCCCAGCTGCAACTGGCGCGCGCCCGGCAACGCCGGATCCTGGTGGGTGGTCAGCACCAGCATGCCGCCGCGTGCGCAATGCGCTTGCAGCAGCTGGCTGACCTGTGCGGAGGAGTCCTGGTCCAGCGCCGCCAGCGGTTCATCGAGGATCCACAAGGGACGGGAAGGCGACAGCAGCAGCCGGGCCAGGGCCACGCGCTTGCGCTGTCCTTGCGAAAGCAGGCGCACCGGGCGCTGCGCTTCCGCCTTCAGCCCGATTTCATCCAGCGCCCGCAGCGCAGCTTCGCGGCTGCACCGTTCGCCGGGCAGGCCACCCAGCGCCAGGTTTTCCCACGCCAGCAAATCCGGCTTCAAACCGTCCGCATGGCCGATGTGGAGCAATTGGGAATGGTAGTGGGCACGTGTGGCGAGGACAGGTTTGCCTTGCCAGTGCACGGCGCCGCGGTCGGGCAGGGCGAGTCCGCAGAGGGAGCGCAGGAGGGTGGTCTTGCCGCTGCCATTACGGCCCTGCACCCAGAGCGCTTCGCCGGCATGCAGCGAAAAGCTGACGCCCGCGAACAAGGTGCTGCGGCCGCGACGGCAAGTGAGCTGTTGACAGGTCAATCCCATGAATCCCTCATTGAAGTGGCCATCATGCTATCACCCGTATATTCGCTTGCCAGCCCAAAATTGGCAAATCTATAATCTAGATCATGTTTCCCCAAAATTTTGTACGCTTCCTGGTTTTTTCCCAGTTTGCTGTAACCATTCCATTGTTTGCCGCCGAAAGCGAGGAGCCGAAACATCGCGGCATCGCTGCGCATGTGGCGCCGCACGCGCTTGCGCTGCAGCTTGATGGACGGCTCGATGACGCAGACTGGGAACTGGCGCCCGTTAACGCGCGCTTCTATCAATTCCAGCCGGAAGATGGGCGCGATGCGCCGCACCATTTGCGCACCACCTTGCGCGTGCTGGTTGACCGGGATGCGCTGGTGTTCGGCATTCGCGCCTGGAACGGTGGCCTGAAGACCCTGAACGGAACGCTGGCGCGGCGCGACAAGGTCGACCGCGACCAGGATTTCATCGGCATCTGGATCGACCCCTCTGGCCACGGCCGATCGGCGCAATTCGTGCGCATCAACGTGGCAGGCGTGATGAGCGATGGCATATATCGCGCCGATGAAGACGAAGAAGACCTGGGACCCGACTATCCGGTGGAGAGTGCCGTCCAGCTGCTGCCCGACGGCTATTCGATGGAAGTGCGCTGGCCCTTATCGAGCCTGCGCTTCCCGTATGGCGAAGGCAAGCCATGGCGCCTGATGGTGGAGCGCAGCGTTCCGCATGAAGACAATATGCTGCTGCTTAGCGCACCGCTGAAAAAGGAGTCGCTGCATTTCATCGCCGAGATGGAAGAAATCGAAGGCATGGCGCAAGTGCTGCCGGCGGTGCAGGACAAGGCCTTCTGGGAATTCCGCCCCGAACTCACGCAGCGCTTCAATCGCGATTACGGAAAGCGCAGTAGTGAGACCAGCCTGGGCATGGACATCAGCGCCCGCCCACGCGCCGACTGGGTTTTCAACGCCACGCTCAACCCCGACTTCTCGCAAGTCGAAATCGACGCCCCGACCAGCAACGGCACCAACCGCATTGCCCTGAGCCTGCCGGAGAAGCGAGGCTTCTTCCTGGAAAGCGCAGACGTGCTGGGCATGCGCCTGCCCGCATTCTATTCGCGCACGGTGGCCGATCCACGCTGGGGCATGCGCGCTACCTGGCGCGGCGCCGATGCCGATGCAACGGCACTGGCGCTGGACGATCGTCCCGGCGGAGTGGTGATGCGCGGCAGCCCATACGAAACGCAGGAACACGCCAGTGCCGCCGACAGCAAGGTAACGCTGCTGCGTTCCCGCCGCCATGGCGAGGAAGCGGTGGCCGGAGTGTTCCTGTCCGACCGCGATTACGGCGGCGGCGCGCGCAACACGGTGTTGGGCACCGACGGCCAATGGCGGGCACCGGCCAACGGAGACGGCCATATCCAGCTCGCCTGGACTGCCATGGCCTCGCGCACCACCGCCCAATTCGACAGTGAAGGCCGCGCCGTGGCCGTCGACGCGCGCAACAGCGGCTATGGCTATGGCAGGCTGAATTACAGCTCCGACGACTGGCTGAATATCGTGCAGCTCGAAGTCATCGGCCGCAACTTCGCCAACGACAATGGTTTCGTGCCGCAGGCAGGCATCGTCAAAGGCGACGTTGAACTGAATCGCCGCACCGGCGCGCGCAACCTTGCACTATTCGAAGCTTACGAAACCGAACTGCATCTCGGCCTGCACGAAATCCGCACGCTGTCGCACGAGACTGTGCAGCGCTGGGTGCGTCCCGGCATCTGGTTCTACGCCGGCCGGCAGACCCGCTTCTGGGCCAACCTTGGCTTCGACCGCCAGCGCGGGCGCACCGGCGCAAGCTTGCACAAAACAGCGGCCGCGCACATGGGCATCGAGAGCACGCCATCCACATGGTTCGTGAAACTGAAGGGGGAACTGACGCTGGGGCGACAGCTGGACGTGGAAATGGACCAGGTGGGCAAGGGCGGCAACCTGGAACTGGAAGCGAACCTGCGCTTCCCACTGCCCGGCGGCTGGAGCCTGGAATCGGACCATCGCTGGAACCGGTCCTGGGTCAAGCACCGCGAACTGCAGGACTTCAGCGACACCGGATGGCGCTGGGTCGGCACCCTGCACGCCACGCCGCGCGATGCCTTGCGCATGATCGTGCAGAACACGTCGTCAGGACGGCAGGACGTGCCGCCGCAATTGCTGGAGCCGTGGAGCGAGCGCTACCGCCATCGCTCGCTGCTGTACAAGCGCACCACGCGCCACGACCGCATCGTCTCCATCGGCGCCACGACGGACGCCAACGGTGCGCTACCGGGCGCGAGCAAAGGCGTGACCCTGAAAATTCAGTGGGGAATTTAAATTCGGGGTCAGGTCTGTCATTCGGACACCGATGGCGCACTTTTGCGCCAGATCAAAACGGAGCGTTTCTTGCGGCGCGCACAAATGGCGAATGTGGTATTTACGTGCGTATTGAGATAAATCAAAGGTCAGGTTTGCATGTCCAAATGACAGACCTGACCCCGACTTTTAGAAGCTGCGGGTCAGGCTGACCGACAGGGTGCGGCCGCGGCCGGCGAAGTGCGAGACCGGGTCTTTGTAGCTGACCGATTGCGGGTAGTAGCCAATGTACTGGCGGTCGGTCAGGTTTTCGATGCCGACGCCCAGCTTGCCCCATGGGGAATCGTAGCTGCCGGCCAGGTCTACCAGGGTGTAGCCGTTGAAGTGCTCTTCCAGGTTGGTCGTGCCGACGCTGCGGCCGATATTGATGTCGCGGTCGAACAGGGTCGTCGCCTGCAGGCGCACGTTCGCTTTCGGCATGAACTGCCAGTTGGTGCCGGCCACCAGCTTGCCGGGACCTTGCGAGCGGGCGCCCAGCTCGACGTCCATTGGTGCGCCAGCGGTGGTGGCGGTCTTGCCCATGGTGCGGGCGAAGGAGCCGAAAGCCGACAGGGCTTTCGTGGCGCGCAGTTCGCCGGAGATTTCCCAGCCGCGCACCGTGGTCGGTACACGGTCCAGCTGGCCGATGCCGGCGGAGTTGACACGCAGCGCGGCGCCCAGCTTGGAGCGCGAGTCGTAGAACGAGCCGCCCAGGCTGCCGCGGGCACCGCGCCAGTTCACGCCGATCTCGTTGTTGCGCGTGATGATGGGCTGCATTTCGAATACTTGCTCGACCGACTGGCCTGGCTTGTTCACAGCACGCAGCACCAGGCCTACGTCCGGCAGGCCAAAGCCCTCGGCGCTGGAGACGAAGGCAGACCAGTTCTGGCTGAAGCGCCATACGGCGCCAATATTCTTTACGTTCTTGGTGAAGGTGCGTTCGCCGCCTTGCACCAGGCGGCTGCCATAGGCGGCCAGAGTGGTGTAGGTGTCCACATTCAGCTTGGCGTCCTCGTGGCGCACGCCGCCGCGCACGGTGAGCGGGCCGAGTTCGTATTCGAGCTGCGTGAAGGGGGCCAGCGAGGTGAAGTCCAGGGTCGGTACCCAGGTGCGGCCAGTGCCGGCCAGCCATTGCTTGGTGCGGTCGCGCAGGTAGTCCAGGCCGGCGGTGAATTCCAGGCCGTTGACCAGGGTGTTCGGACGCACGTAGGTCATCTTGGCGCCGTATTTGTCGGCCACCACTTCGGATTGGTCGTACAACGTGCCTTTCGGCGCGATCGCGACGTCCTGGAAGGTGGAGGTGTTGGTTGCTCCATACAGCGAGGCGAAGTCCTGCTTGAAGAACTGCGCATTGAAACTGCCGCCCAGCAGGTCGTTGTGGCGGTATTCCAGGCTGCTGGTTTCCACTTTGTTGCGCGGTGGCGCGCCTGGCGGCGTGCCTGGCGTGGCGCTGGTTGGGGTGCCAGCGGCGAAGTTTGCGTTGACTGGCTTGTAGTCGCCATCGCCTTCCATGCGGAAGCGGTTGATGGTCAGTTGCAGGCGCTGCTCGCCGAAGTTCTTGCCAATCTTGAAGAACAGGTCGGTGTCTTCCGAATCCATGGTGTCGCCTTGCACTGCTTCGATGCCGAGCGGGCGGCCCTTGCCGTCGTAGCCAAGGCCGCGCTGCTGGATGCTGCCGAAGGCCAGCAGGTCGAAGGCGCCCGATTTGTGCTGCAGGGTGTAGCCGGTTTTCCAGTCCAGGCTGTCGTGCCGCAGTTGCGACGACATGCGCACATTGATCGCTTGCGAGGTGCCTTCCGCTTTCGGCGACTTGGTGATGTAGTTGATGATGCCGCCGGTGGCGCCCATGCCCTGCATGGCGGAGGCGCCGTTGATCACTTCCACGCGTTCGATGATGGCGGTATCGGCTACATAGCCTTCACGCATGCCGCCGCGCAGCGGGTTGGTTTGCGGTACGCCGTCCAGCAGGATCAGGGCATTGCGGCCGCGCAGCGATTCGCCGGTGGAGCTCATTTTCTGGCGGCTTGGGGCGTAGCCGGGGATGTAGGTCGCCAGCGCGGCCGACGGGTCGTCCGCCAGCAGGTATTGGGTTTCGAGCTCGCGCTGCGAAATCACGCTGACGGCGCCAGGGATCTTGTCCACGCTCTTGCTGTTGCGCGTTGCCGTAACGACCACTTCCTGCATCGGCTCCCCGGCGCTTTGTGCCAGTGCTGCGCTGCCCGAGAGGGCGAGGCAGGCCAGTGCCACGGCACGGGTGAGGGGATTCAGCGTGGTCATTACAGTAACTCCTAAACAGAAAGATACAAAAGAAGGCAGCAATGATAATCATTCTCATTTATAATTTCAAATACTTTATTGCTGACATAAGAAATGCTGACCGGTTTGCTGCGTGCGCGGCTGCGCGATATCCACCTGTATGTCTCCCTGGTGTTCGGGGCGATCTTCGTCATTGCCGGCCTGACGGGAGTGGTGATCGCCTGGACGCATGAGCTGGATGGGATGCTGAATCCGCGCCTGCTGCATTCGCGCGACGCATCGGGCAAACCGGACGCCGCGCCATCGCCGGCCCAGGTGCAGGCCGCGGTCGAGCGCCTGGCCGCCGCGCCGGGATATGGCAAGCCGGGCCAACTGATGCTGCCGTATGAGGCGGATGACGTTTATGTGGCCTGGTACCGTCAGCCGAACAAGGACAAGGGCAGCTTCGATACCGATATTGCGCGCCAGGTCATGCTGGACCGCTACACGCTGGACATCCTCGGCGAGCGCAACTACGGCGAATTCGGCCTGTCGCGCGAGTTGTTGCTGTCGACCCTGTTCCACCTGCACCGCTATATGTTTGCCGGCGACGTCGGCAAGACCGTGATCGGCATCGCCGGCCTCCTGCTTACGATTACCTCGCTGCTGGGCTTCGCGCTGTGGTGGCCGAAACATACCCTGGCCAGCCTGCGCAAGGCGCTGGCCGTGCGCGGCGCCATTGCTTCGCGCCAGTTCAACTACAGCTTCCACCGCTCGGCGGGCTTCTTCATGACGCCGGTGCTGGCGGTGCTGGGCTTTACCGGCATGGCGATGAATTTGCCGGACTGGGTAAGGCCCGTGGTAGGGGCGGTCGCTACCATGGAACACACGGGCAAGGTGGCCAATGGCCCGGCCGAAGGCCGCAAGCCGATCACTGTGGCGGCGGCGCTGGAAGCCGCCCAGCAGCGCGTGCCACAAGGCCGCCTGTCGCGCGTGTCGCTCGGCTCGGCCAAGGCGCCTTATGAAATCCGCCTGCGCCAGCCGGGTGAAATCCGTGAGGGCGATGGCAGTACCCGCGTCAGCGTGGATGCTTTCAGTGGCGCCTTGCTGCGCGTGCGCGACCCATTGAAGGCGGCCTCCGGCGATACCTTCATGGACTGGCAATTCCCGCTGCACACCGGCGAAGCTTTCGGCGTTGGGGGCCGGATACTGGTTTCGTTCAGCGGACTGTTGCCGCTGGCTTTCATGATTACCGGACTGGTATTGTGGCTGGGCCGCCGCGCGATGCACCGCAAGGCCCGTGCCACCGGCACTAAAGCTAGCATAAAAGAAGCTAAAAACGTTGCTAAGCGGTCACAAATGCATCACACTGAAAGCTGTGAAAATGTGTGAGATTTTGTGGTCGCGGCACGATGAATGCACTGAACCTTAATCCGGCAGTATTGCTGGAAATCATCAATCTTCAAACCGATATTGCCCGCCAGGGCCTGGACCTTGGCGGCGTCATGCAGCTGGTCTGCCAGCGCGCCGGCGCCTTGTGCGGCGCCACGGCTGCGGTGGTGGAACTGGCCGAAGGCAGCGAGATGGTGTACCGCGCTGCTGCCGGCGTGGCCGAAGGTACGCTCGGGCTGCGGCTGAAGCGAGAAGGCAGCCTGTCCGGCCTGTGCGTCGCACAGGACAAGATCCTGCAGTGCGACGATTCCGAAACCGATCCGCGCGTCGATCGTGCGGCTTGCCGCAGGGTGGGCCTGCGTTCGATGCTGGTGGTGCCTTTGCGCCATGAAGGCGAAACCGTCGGCGTGCTGAAAGTCGGCGCGCCGCACGTGAGTGCCTTCGACGCTTACCAGGCGCAAATCCTTGGCCTGCTGTCGGAGCTGATTGGCGCCGCCATCTACCACGCCGTGCAATACGAATCGAGCGACCTGTATTACCGCGCCACCCATGATGCGCTCACCAGCCTGGCCAACCGTGCGCTGTTTTACGACCGCCTGCGCCAGCAACTGGCGCAAGCCAGCCGTGCTGCCCACAGCGTGGCCGTGGTCAACATCGACATGGACGGGCTGAAAGCGATCAACGACAACCTTGGCCACCGTGCCGGCGATGCCGCCATCTGCCAGGTGGCCCAGCGCATTTCGCGCGAACTGCGGCAGGAGGACCTGGCGGCACGCCTCGGCGGCGACGAATTCGGCATCATCCTGTGCGGTGTGCGCGACCGTGACGGCGTTGGCAACAAGTGCAACAGCATCACCAGCGCCATCGGCGCACCGTTCGAGTTCGAAGGCCGTGCGCTGCGCCTGGGCGCCAGTATCGGCTATGCCATCTGCCCGGAAGACGGGCAGGACATGGACCAGTTGATCGAGTTGGCCGACCAGGCCATGTATCGTGTTAAACACGCACGCAAGGCTGTTGCAGCGTAGTATCGTTTGGAGTCGAGGCGCATAGCCTGATAGTATTGTTTGCATCTCCCCGAATAATAAGAAAGCGAGGGTGTGATGAAACGCTGCTTATGGTTGGCGGCATTGCTGCCGCACGCAGTCATGGCGCAGGAGGCACCTGCTCCGAGCCTGACGACCACCGTTACCTTTGCCAGCCAGTACGTGTCGCGCGGTATCCGGCAAACCTGGGACAAGCCGGCCCTGCAACTTGGCATCGATTACGTCCACCCCAGCGGCCTGGTTGCCGGCACCTGGGCCTCGAACGTCAGCGACAAGTTCATCGAAGATGCGAAGATCGAATGGGACTTGTATGCGGGCTATTCGGCCAGCAAAGGCGATATCGGCTACAGCCTGATCCTCTACGAATACCTTTATCCCGGCGCCAAGGTCAGCGCCACCGATACTACGTTCAACTACACCGAGTTGTCGCTGGGCCTGACCTACAAGTCGGCCTACGTCAAGTACAACTACACGGTCAGTCCGCATTTCTTCGGCATCACGCACGGGCGCGGCACACGCTACCTCGATATCGGCCTGAACCAGGACCTGGGCAATGGCTACACGCTTAACCTGCATGCCGGCGATGCGCGCGTAGGCGGGGCCGGCAACGATATCTGGGACTGGCGCGACGCCAAGGCCGGCGTCACCAAGTCGCTGGAGGGCGGCTGGTCGATTGCGGCCGCCGTCACACGCGGCTGGGGGGCGACCAACGTGTATCGCGAGTACACCAACGGCGTGCCCGGCGCCAATGGCCAGCTGGCCTATTCGAACACGGAAAAAGCCACTTTCGTCCTGACCGTTGCCAAGACTTTCTGAGGAGCGCCGCATGTTGTCGAACCTCTCGCTGAACGCCAAGATCAGCGTTACTGCCACCGCGCTGGTGGTTCTCAGCCTGGCCATTACCGCGGCGGTGACGGGCTTCGAAAGCAGCCGCACTGCCGAACGCGATGCGATGAACCTGGCGCGCACCCAGGCTGCAGCAGCGGCGTCGGCGCTGCAATCGCGTATCGGGCGCAACCTGGCCACCGTGATCCAGCTTGGGGCAACCCAGCGTGCGACGCGCGGCGCCAATGTGCCGCTGTCGCGCGAACAGACCGGTGAAATTACCAAGACCGTGGTGCTTGGGTCGGACGACCTGATAGGTGGTGCGGTCACGTGGGAACCGAATGCGCTGGACAACAAGGATGCCGAATACGCCAACAAGAAGCCTGAGTTCGATGCCAGCGGGCGCTACATGCCTTATTACACGAAGGCCCAGGGGGGCGGCACCAATGTTGAACCGATCGTCTTTGATCCCAAGCCCGGCGCCAACGACTGGTATGACATTCCTAAGCGTACCGGCAAGGTATTCTTCACCGAGCCGTATTCCTATCCGGTCAATGGCAAGGACGTGCTGATGGCGTCACTGGTGGCGCCGATCATGATCGAAGGGCAGTTCCGCGGCACGGCCAGCGCCGACTTCATGCTGACGCGTTTGGGTGAAATCCTCAAGGGCTTGAAATCGATCGAAGGAGGGCGCCTGTCGCTGGTGTCGAACGGCGGCCTGTATGCCAGCAGCCCCAGCGAAGCCCTGATCGGCAAGCCTGCCACCGACATCCCGAAACAGGGCCTGGAAGCGATCCGCAACGGCCAGCCTTATGAGTACACGGACAAGGACGATATGGTGCACCTGCTGCAGCCCTTGACGCTGCATCCGGACATTGCGCCATGGGCGGTGAAGATGAGTTTCCCGCACAAGGTGGCGACGGCGCCGGCGCGCCAGCTGCTGAAATATACCTTGCTGGTGTCGCTGGTGTGCGCGGTGGCGACGGGACTGATCCTGGTGACGGTGCTGTTCCGCCTGATGCGGCCGGTACGCGAGCTGGCTGATGCGATGACGGGCCTGGCCAGTGGCGACGCCGATCTGGGGGCACGGCTGGAAGTTCGCGGCAAGGATGAACTGGCGGTGATCGGCAGTGGCTTCAACACCTTCGTCGCGAAGATCCATTCGGTGCTGGCGCGGGTCCGCGATTCTTCCGAGAGCGTGGCCACGGCTAGCATGGAAATCCGGCAGGGCAATACCGACCTGTCCTCGCGCACCGAGGAGCAGGCGAGTGCGCTGGAGGAGACGGCGGCGACCATGGAACAGCTCACCAGCACTGTGCGCCAGAACGCCGACAATGCGCGCCAGGCCAACCAGCTGGCGGCGCAGGCGTCGGAGGTGGCCGCGCGCGGCGGGCAGGTCGTGTCGCAGGTGGTCGACACCATGGCCTCGATCAATCAATCCTCGCGCAAGGTGGTGGACATCATTTCGGTGATCGATGGCATCGCCTTCCAGACCAATATCCTGGCCCTGAACGCGGCGGTGGAAGCGGCACGCGCCGGTGAGCAGGGGCGCGGCTTTGCCGTCGTTGCCAGCGAGGTGCGCAACCTGGCGCAGCGCAGTGCGGCGGCGGCAAAAGAGATCAAGGAACTGATCGGCAGCTCGGTCGGTGAGGTGGAGGCGGGCAGCGCGCTGGTGGCGCAAGCCGGCAGCACGATGGAGGAGGTGGTGGCCAGCGTGCGCCGCGTCAGCGATATCGTGAACGAAATCAGCGCGGCCAGCGGCGAACAAAGCAACGGCATCGGCCAGGTCAACCAGGCCATCAGCCAGATGGATGGGGTGACGCAGCAGAATGCCGCGCTGGTCGAGCAGGCTGCCGCCGCGGCGGAAAGCTTGCAGCAGCAGGCTGCGACGCTGGTGGCGCTGGTCGGCGAGTTCCGCATGGAGCAAGCGGTGCGCGCTCCGGGCCGGGTGAGTGCTAGTCTGGCCCTTTCCGAAAGGAGGCCGTCATGACCCAGCAACAGTACCAAACCTGCATCGAAGCCTGCAATGATTGCGCTGCCGCCTGCGACCACTGCGCCGCCAGTTGCCTGCAAGAGCAGGACGTGGCCAGCCTGGCCCATTGCATTGCCAGCGATATCGATTGTGCCCAGGTCTGCCGCGTATGCGTTGGCCTGATGCAGCGCGGCAGCAAACTGGCATCCGTCCTGTGCGAGGCCTGTTCCGACATATGCGATGCCTGCGCCGATGAGTGCGAGCAGCACGCCCACGAGCATTGCAAGGATTGCGCGATTGCTTGCCGCCGCTGCGCCAGCGAGTGCCGCAGCATGGCTGGCATGGCGCAGTCGCAAGTGCGGCCGGCGGCTATCCCGCCGCGCCATTGATCAGAAGCGGCTGGACGGCCAGTTCTTCTTTTCAACCTTGTCGGCTTTGGCGGGCGCTACGAACTCGCGCACCGACAGCATGCGTTCGGCCCCGACCGTATTGACGGCAAAGCCATTGCGGCCGGCCGCCTTGACGCAGTAGAGCGCCTGGTCGGCCGCCAGCATCACCTTGTCGACATCGGCCGGGAGCTCGGTGGTGAGGGCGATGCCGATGCTGGCGGTGACGTTCAGCGGGCGTCCGTTCACTTCGAACGGGGCTTGCATGGCTGCCACGATTTTCTGGCCCAGCAGGTTGACGTCGTGGCCGGCTTCCAGGTGTTCGAACACGATCACGAATTCGTCGCCGGCGATGCGTGCCACGGTATCGGTGCTGCGCACGGCGTTGCGCAGGCGGTCGGCAAACTGCACCAGCACGGTGTCGCCGGCCTGGTGCCCAAAGTTGTCGTTAATCCCTTTGAAGTAATCGATGTCGAGCACGGCCAGGCCGATCTGCTGCCCGGCGCGGATGGCGCGCTTCAGCGCCTGCGGGAAGAATTCGTCGAACATGCGGCGGTTATGGGCGCCGGTCAGCGGGTCGGTCGTCGCCAGGCGCTGCAGGTTGCGCTCGGCCATCTGCTGCTGGCGCGCAACCTGGTAGAAAGCGCGGCTAAGGTGGCCGAATTCATCCGCCTTGCCGGAGTTGAACTGTTCGATATCGATGGTGCCGCGGCCGAAGGAGCGCACCTGGCTGTAAAGCTGGTACAAGGGCGCCAGCAGGGCGCGCATCAGCAGCCAGGCTGCAAGGCCGGCCACCAGTGCTACCATCGAAGCGGCCAGCAGGGCGTGCCATCTCAGGCTGGCCATGGAGGCGAAGGCGTCGCGGATGGGGAAGGAGACGGCGAGCGTCCAGTCGGCCTTCTGCAAACGCTTGTGCGCCAACAGCACCGGCTGGCCATCGTCGATGGCGTCGTCGCGCCAGCCATCTGCGCGGGCCAGCACGGACTGGCCGAGGGTACCCGGGCCGGCGGCCTGCGTCAGCACGCGGTTCTGGTTCGGGTGGTAGAGCATGGTGCCGTCGGCAGTCAGGATGAACAAATAGCCCTCGGTCTTGCCGCGCAGGGCGTTCAACTGGCCGGCAAACGCAGGGCGCTGCAGGTCGATGGTGCCGACCAGGATGTAATCGATGCTGCCATTGCGGCCAAATACCGGCTGGGTGATCGCCAGCACCGGGTGGCCGGACAGCACGCTGCGGAAAGGCGCCGAAACGATCCCCTCCTGGGCGGAGACGGTGTCGCGGAAATACTGGCGGTTTTTACTGTTGAGCTTGCCGATCATGCGGCGATCCAACAGGTTCGCGACCAGCTTGCCCTCAGCATCGTAAGCGGTGACGTTGAAGAATTCATCGCGCAGGGCCCCGCGCAACTCGAGCTGGGCCTGGACCTTGTTCGCCGCCATCGGCTCGGCCTGCATGCTCTCGGCCAGCCCGCGCAAGACTTGCTGTTTGGAAGTGATGTCGCGGTCAAGGTAGGCTGCGGCACTCGACAGCATGGACATTTCCTGTGCGGCAATAACCTTGCGCATTTCCTGCTCGGCTACGAGCAACGAGACGCCCGCGACCAAGGCCGCAGCGAGCATGACCATCAGCACCAGCAGGGCCGTAATCTTGAACTTGAAGGTGTGAAGCTTAGGAATTTGGCGCACAACCATCTCCTGAAGGGGAGGGTGCCAGGCGAGGGTTTGGCCAGAGGGAAACGTTGCGCGGGTGTAAGGCGCAGGGGAAGTATAAATCAATGCGGCCTGCCAAGCTACTGCGGCGTACTTCTCGTTGTCGCAAGGCAACTCAACAGTAGTAACCTGAAAGTCCATGTCCGGCCACTCTCATGTGTTAACATCGCCGCCTTGACAGAATGGCCGGAGATTCCTGTGCAGCATCCGATTCGCTTCTATGACAAACCCGCTGGCGGTCTTGGTTCGCTGAATGGCACCGCCAAGGCATTGCGCAGCAATAGCCCGCTGCCGGCCCTGAAAGTACTGCCTCAGCTGAACCAGCCGGGCGGGGTGGATTGCCCGGGTTGCGCCTATCCCGATTCGCCGAAGGACAAGGCAGTCGATTTCTGCGAGCAGGGCGCGTGGGCGGTTGCGCACGAGTCGACGGCGCGCCGCGCCACGCCGGAGTTCTTTGCGGCCAATCCGCTGTCTGCGCTGCGCACCCGCGCCGAGTGGGAACTGGAAGGTTTCGGGCGCCTCACGGCGCCTATGCTGTACGACCACGCCAGCGACACCTACCGCGAGGTAGAGTGGGGACAAGCCTTTCAGCTGGCAGCCGGCGCGCTCAAGGCGCTAGATGCGCCTGGCCGGGCGGTATTTTACGCCTCCGGCCGCAGCAGCAATGAGGCGGCCTTCCCATACCAGTTGTTCGCACGCGCTTTCGGTACCAACAACATGCCCGACTCGTCCAACTATTGCCACGAGTCGTCCGGTATGGCGCTGGGCACGACGCTCGGTGTGGGCAAGTCGACCGTTACGCGTGAAGATTTCGAGCACGCGGAGGCAATCTTCGTCTTCGGCCAGAATCCTGCCACCAACCATCCGCGCATGCTGGGCGACTTGCGCGAGGCTTCGCTGCGCGGGTGCCGCATCGCTGCCTTCAACCCGATGCTGGAGCCGGGCTTGCGCGGCTTCGCCGATCCGCAATCGCCGCTCGAGACCCTCACTGGCCGCGGCACGCGCATCGCCAGCGAGTATTTCCAGGTGCGCGTGGGTGGCGACCTGGCGGCCATCACCGGCATGTGCAAGGCGGTGCTGGAAGCCGAGGAGGCCGGCGGCAAGGTGCTGGACCGCGATTTCATTGCGCGCCACACCAGCGGCTTCGAGGAGTTTGCCGCCACCGTGCGCGCGCAGCCATGGCAGCAGGTCGAGCAGGATAGCGGCCTGTCGCGCGAGCAGATTGAAAAAGCGGCGGCGATCTATATCGCCTCCAAAGCCACCATCGCTACCTGGTGCATGGGCCTGACCCAGCACGAGTATGCGATCGAGACGATCCAGATGCTGGTCAACCTGATGCTCTTGCGCGGCAACGTCGGCAAGCCGGGTGCTGGGCTGATGCCAGTACGCGGCCATTCGAACGTGCAGGGCGACCGTACCGTGGGCGTGACCAACCGGCCCAAGAAAGAGTGGCTGGAGGGGCTGGAGCGCGTGTTCGGCTTTACCCCGCCGGCGCAGCATGGCCTGGACGCAGTGGCGGCCATCAACGGCATCATGGATGGTTCGGTGCATGCTTTCCTTGGCCTGGGCGGCAACTTCGCCGTAGCCGGTCCGGACACCCCGCGTGTGCTGCAGGCGATGGAGCGCCTGCAATTGACGGTGCATATCGCCACCAAGCTGAATCGCACCCACCTGCATCCGGGCCAGGTTGGCTTGCTGCTGCCTTGCCTGAGCCGCACCGAGCGTGATGAGCAAGAGGGCGGCCGCCAGATCGTCAGCGTGGAAGACACGGCCAGCATGGTGCACGCTTCGGCTGGGCGCAGCGATCCGGCCAGCGCCAAGCTGCGCTCCGAGCCGCATATCGTGACCGAACTGGCGCGCCATACCCTGGCCCAAGGCCCGGCGATGCCCGCCATCGACTGGCAAGCCATGGGCAGCGACTACAGCGTGACGCGTTCGCTGATCGAGCAAGTCGCAAAAACTGCCGTGGCGGGCTTTGAAAAGTACAACGACCGGATCGCGCAGCCGCGCGGCTTCCACCTGCCGAACAGCGCACGCAACCGGGACTGGAAAACTGCCAGCGGCAAGGCGCAGTTCACCGCCATCGCGCTGCCGCGGGACACCATCATGGGCCGCGCCCGCGCCGCTTTTGGCAACGACGTGCTGTGCCTGGCCACCGTGCGTGCGCATCGCCAGTACAACACCACCGTCTACCGCGACACCACCGGTGAGGTAGACCGCTACCGCGGCGTGCACCATACGCGCAAAGTACTGTTCATCTCCGCCGGCACCATGGTGCGGCTTGGCCTGCGCGACGGCCAGCTGGTCGACGTGCACGCCGCGGCTCCCGACGGCATTGCCCGCAAGTGCAGCGGCTACCAATTGGTGCGGTATGACGTGCCCGATGGCGACGTGTTCGGCTACTTTCCTGAATTGACGCCGCTGATTTCGCCGGCGCTGGTGGCGCGCGGTTCGGCCACGCCAGCCTTCAAGGAAGTGCCGGTCTTGCTCAGGCCCGCGGAATAATCGGTTCTTCGTGGTGCATCGGTGCATCGAGCGGGATAGTGATGCGGAAGGTGGTGCCTACGCCGGGCATGCTGTCGACGTGGATCTTCCCGCCCAGGATCGTGGTGACGATGTTGTGCACGATGTTCAGGCCTAGCCCGGAATTGCCTTCGCTCATGCGGGTGGTGAAGAAGGGATCGAAGATTCGATTGAGGTGGCCGGACGCGATGCCGGCGCCGTCATCGCTGATGATGATTTCGGCGTGGTCGCCGGAAGGAACTGGCACCGTGATCGACAGCCGCCCATGGCCGCGGTCGCCAAAGCCATGCATGAGGGCGTTGTTCACCAGGGCCGCCAGCACCTGGCCCAACGGGCCGGGGTAGCTGTCCATCGCCACCAGCGGCGCCACGTCCACCGTGACTTCGTAGGGCGTCTTGCGCAGCACGGGCGACAGCGTGTTCATGTTTTCCTGGATGACGGCGCCCAGGTCAAAGCGGCGCCGCTGAGAGCTGGCGCGGTCTACCGCGACCTGCTTGAAGCTCGAGACCAGGCTGGCCGCGCGTTCGATATTGCGCGTCAGGAGCAGGCCGATGCCGTCGGCTTCGTCGAGGAACTGGTGCATGTCCGAGCGGCGCAGGCCGCCCTCGAAACGCTGGCCCAGCGCGTGGATCTTGTCGTGCAGTGTGCTGGCGGCCACCAGGCTGTTGCCGATCGGCGTATTGAGTTCATGGGCGATGCCTGCCACCATTGAACCGAGCGCCGCCAGCCGCTCGCTGCGTGCCAGTTCATCCTGCGCGTGCCGCGCGGCCTCCGTGCGTTCGGCCACCCGCTGTTCCAGCGACTCGTTCAGGGCCGCCAGCTCTTCGTACAGCCTGGCCCTTTCCGACAGGCCGGCCAGGATGTTCTCGCGCATTTCGTTGATCTTGTTGGCCAGCAGGTCCAGCTCCGTGTTGCCGCCGTGCCTGAGTTCCAGCGGCCTGCTGCCAAGATTGTCGATCGTCATGTTGCCGACATAGTCGCTCAGCTGCTGCAGCGGTTTGCCCAGCCAGTGCCGCACCACCAGGACGAAGATGAACCACAGCGCCAGCGTCTTGATCACCGAATTCACCAGGATCAGGAGAAAGCCATATTCGACCTGGCGCAGGATGATGCGGCGGTTCGAATAGACGGTCCATTTGCCGATTTCCTGGGCGCTGCCGTTTTCCAGCGTGTACGAGATTGGGAATTCGCGGCTGAAGATCTGGCCAAACAGGCCATCGTCGCGTGGCGGCGGCGCCAGCCGGCCGTCGGGCAGGGCTTGCATATGCTGGCCGTGTTCATCGAGCACGGTGCCGACCGCGCGTACCAGCTTGCCCTGGTCATCCACCACCTTGATGCCGACCACGATCGGCAGCTCCTTCATGCCGGCCAGGATGCCGCGCATTATGTCGTCGTTGAAGCGCCACATGGCGTCGGCAATGCCAGGGCCGAAGGTGTGTTGCATCGCCTCGATCTCGCTTTCGACGCGGCTGCGGGTATGCCTGTATTCGGCCGATAGCTGGACGATGGTAACGACCAGCGTCACCAGGAAATAACAGCCGAAAATGATGCGCAACAGGCGTGCGGCGATCGACTGGGTCATGGGTCCCGTGGGGAGATTTCACATTTATCGATTGGCTGCTTCCATGAAAGTATAGGCTTTACAAGGCCTTTTGTTACTCAATTGTTGCAAAACTGTAATCCAGCTTACGGAAATAACATCGTACAATGTGAAATTTTTCAACTGTAGAAAATTAACAGGTTTGCTGTGTCGACAAATGTGTCTTACTTCCAGTCCCGCCTCGGGGCCGGATTTTCCATCGCTGGTTCCGCAATTACCCTGACCCTGTGCGGGGTCGAAGAATCCGGCAATCCGCAAGCCTTTACGCTGGCATTCCAGGGGCCGGCCGCGCCCGAACTGGCCCAGCAAACGGTGGTGCTGGAGCGCGCCGGCGACGAAACGCTGGCCATTTTCATCGTGCCGTCCGGCCGCAATGGCGCCGGTGTGCAGTACCACGCCGTCTTCAATAACTAACCCCCAGGAGTTCTTATGACAATGCCTTTGCCTTACCTGGGCGAGATCAAGCTCGTCTCGTTCAATTTTGCGCCCCAGGGCTGGGCTTTCTGCAATGGCCAGTTCTTGCCGATTAACCAGAACCAGGCACTGTTTTCCCTGTTAGGGACCACCTACGGCGGCAACGGCCAGACCACCTTTGCCTTGCCGGACTTGCGCGGCCGCATGCCGCTGCATATCGGGGACGGGATCATCCAGGGGCAATCCGGCGGCGAATTTGCGCATACGTTGACGCTAAACGAGATACCCGCCCACACCCATCGCGCATACGCCAGTGTGGCCCAGGCCAGTACCGCAGACCCGAACGCCGCACTGCTGGCACGCAAAGGCCGTTTGACTGCCGATAACTTCAACGGCTCCCCGAATACCACGCTGGCGTCGACCCAGGTGTCGAATACCGGCGGCGCGCAGCCGCACGAGAACACGCAGCCCTACCTGGCGCTGAATTTCATCATCGCCCTGCAGGGCGCTTTCCCTTCCCCTAACTGAACGGAGCCGAATATGGCTGATTCCTATATCGGTGAAATCCGAATGTTTGCTGGCAATTTCGCGCCGGCTGGCTGGGCCTTCTGCGATGGCACGCAATTGTCCATCTCCGAATACGAGGCCTTGTTTAACCTGATCGGCACAACCTACGGTGGCGATGGCCAGAGCACCTTTGCCTTGCCGGACTTGCGCGGCCGGGTGCCGGTCCATGCCGGCACCCATTCGTCCGGCCGCACGTTGACTTTGGGCGAGCAGGGCGGCGTGGAGAGCGTGACCCTGACAACGCAGCAGATCCCGAGCCACACCCACCTGATTGTGGCCAGCAGCGACCGCGGCAGCGCAGCCTTCACCAATACCACCGGCTACCCGGCTGCAACGGCCACCGCGGGCAGCGCGATTTACGGTACGTCCGACAACAGCGTGCTGCAGATGGCCGCCAATGCCATCACGCCAACCGGGGGCTCGCAGCCACACGAAAACATGGCGCCTTTTACCGGCGTCAATTTCATTATCTGCTTGCTTGGCTCGACCCCAAGCACGAACTGAGGAGATACCGATGAGTTCACCATTCGTAGCGGAAATCCGCATGTTCGCCAACAACTTCGCGCCGACCGGCTGGGCCACTTGCGATGGCCAGTTGCTGCCAATTTCGCAAAACACGGCGCTGTTCTCCTTGCTGGGGACCACCTATGGCGGCGACGGCAAAAGCACGTTTGCCTTGCCTGACCTGAACGGCCGAGCGCCCCTGCATCCAGGGCAGGGACCCGGCCTGACGTACCGCGAGCTGGGCGAAATGCGTGGCGTGGCAACGCTTACCTTGGTCGAAGCGGAAATTCCCGCGCATACCCACCAGTTGCAGGCCACCGGGGTGGCAGCCACCCAGCTGTCGCCCAGCCCTTCAAGCGGTTTTGCCAGGAACACCCAGGTCAACCAGGCCTTCAGCAAGACGGTGGCCGGCATGCAGCCGATGCGCCCCGAGGTGCTGGCACCGGCCGGTAGCTCGCTGCCGCACAACAACCGCCAGCCTTATCTTGGCCTGTTGTTCTGCATTGCGCTGCAAGGCGTATTTCCGCCGCGCTCGTGATGAATGTCTCGCTGCGTGCTGAATCCGAAGCCGACCGCGCATTCCTGCGCGGCCTGTTCGACCAGGTGCGCGCGGAAGAATTTGCAGGCCTGGAGCAGGGAATGCTGGGCAGCCTGCTCGACATGCAGTTCGCGGCACAGCAGCAATCCTACCGGCAGGCTTATGCCGGTGCCCGCTTCGAGATTATCGAAGTGAACGGCGTGCCGGTCGGCCAGCAGGTGGTCGCGCAGTCCGGAGCCGGCCTGCTGCTGGTCGACATCGCATTGCTGACGCAGTGGCGCGGGCAGGGCATTGGCAGCGCGCTGTTGCGCAAGCTGCAGCAGGAGGCGGCCAGCGCAGGCTTGCCGCTGCGCTTGCATGTAGCACTGAATAATCCGGCCGAGGCGCTGTACCGCCGCCTGGGCTTTAAAGAAACTGGGGTGTCCGGCATGCACCGGACCATGGAATGGGAGAACGACAATGAATGATCGAGTGACTTCGCGACGCACCTTGCTGAAAGCTGGGGGCGGTTCGCTGCTGGTCGCGGGCCTGGGCCTGGCACCAGCTGCGCAGGCCGCACAAGGCGGCGGGAGCTTCGCCTGGAGCCGCGCTGGTGCCGAACGCCTGGCCGGCCAGGTGTTCTGGCTGAACCATCCGGAACACCGCGCGCTGCAGATCAAGCTGGAAGCGGTGGAAGCGGCCAAGCTGGCGCCGGAAGGCGCGGAAGGCAAACAATTTACGGTGGTGTTCTCTGCCGCCGCGCTGCCGGCAATTAGATCCGGCAGCTATGAAATCGAAAACGAAGCGACGGGCCGCCAGTTGGTGTTCCTGCAGCCGGGTGCTCGCCAAGGTGCGCGCATCACGCTGCGCGCCGACTTCAACCTCCACGTCTAAGGAAACACAATGCATAAACACGCCTCCGCCAACCGTTTCTATCGCCTCGTCTGGAGCACGGTGCATCGCTGCTGGGTCGCCGTGGCAGAGGGCACGCGCAGCCATGGCAAGGGTGCGGCACGCCGCCGCGCTGCCGCGGTGGTGGCAGGCAGTCTGGCTGCTGCCGCTGCCGCTGCCGGTCCGCTGCCGCCCAATGCTCTCCCGAGCGGCATGCAACTGGTTGCCGGACAGGCAGGCGTGAATGTGCAGGGCAATAACATGACTGTCAGCCAGGCCACGCCGCAGGCAATCCTGAACTGGCAGGCATTCAATATCGGCGCCAATGGGCAGGTCCGCTTCGACCAGCCGAATGCATCGGCAGTGGCGCTGAACCGTGTGGTCGGAGGCCAGGCCAGCGAAATTTTCGGCAAGCTCTCCTCGAACGGTAAGGTCTTCCTGGTCAACCCTCAAGGCGTGCTGTTCGGCGCAGGCGCGCAAGTGGATGTGGGCGGCCTGGTAGCGAGCAGCCTTGGTATCACCGACCAGGACTTCCTGTCCGGCAGCTACCGCTTCAGCGGCAATGGCAGCGGCGCGGTGCGCAACGAAGGCAGTATCAAGGCACGCGGCGGCGTAGTGGCGCTGCTTGCACCTGCCGTATCGAACAGCGGCAGCATTACGGCGGCTGGCGGCAGCGTGGCGTTGGCGGCCGGGAATGCTGTTGGCCTGGACTTTCGCGGCGACGGGCTGATTATGGTGCGTGTGGAGCAAGGCGCGCTTGATGCGCTGGCGGAGAACAAAGGCTTGCTGCAAGCCGACGGCGGCCAGGTTCTGCTGACGGCAAAAGCAGCGGATGCACTGGCGCGTTCGACCGTCAATAACGCAGGTGTCGTGCAGGCGCGCGGTCTGGTTGCCGAGGGCGGCACAATCCGTCTGGTGGGAGATGGCCAGGTGCGTGCTGGCCAGCTTGATGCATCGTCGGCCAATGGCCGGGGCGGCAGCGTGAGCGTCGATGGCGGCTTTGTCTCCCTGGATGGCACGGTGCGCGCCGACGGCAAGCAAGGCGGCAGCATCGCCGTAAAAGCGGGCGGCGACCTGTCAGCTGCTTCGGAATTGTCGGCTAAGGCCTCGGCCAGCCGTGGCGGCAGCATTTCGCTGGCGGCCGGCGCCAGCGTGGTGGAAAACAGTTCGGCATCGGTCAGCGTTGCCGGCGCCACCGATGGCGGTACCATTGCGCTGGAGGCCGGCGGCAGCCTGCTTGCTTCGGGCCGCCACGATGCGCGCGGAGTTGGCGGGCTGGGTGGACGCGTCGACATCAGCGGCGCCGACGTGCGCCTGTTGGGAGCGACGGTCGATGCCTCCGGCGCTACCCAAGGCGGCCTGGTGCGCGTTGGTGGCGCTTTCCAGGGCGGCGCTACCCGTGCCGACGCCCCTGACGTCGACCGTTTCACCGGGCGATGGGGGGAGACTGCACGTATTGCCAATTCAAACGCCACCTTCATCAATGACAGCACGGTGCTGGACGTTTCCGCGCGCGGTGCGGGCGGACAGGGCGGCACAGCCATTGTGTGGTCGGACAAGCAGACCACCATGCTGGGCGCGGTCAAGGCCGCAGGCGCTGCCCGCGGCGGCGCGGTGGAGGTTTCGGCACATAAAGAATTGCGCTATGTGGGACTGGAGCGCCTTGAGATCGGCGCCGGCGGCCGCCTGCTGCTGGACCCCAAGGATATCGTGATCGGCGAACGCTCCAACCAGTGGACGTATGACGCCATCATCGGCAAGGGCTTCAGCGGCGCCAGGAACGTCGACGTGGCAAGCCTGAAGGACGGCGAAGGCTTTGGCTACAGCGTGGCCTTGACCTCCGACGGCAAAGGCCTGGCTGTGGGCGCCCCTTATAACGAAGGCGTGGGTGCTGCTGCGGATACGAACTACGGCGCGGTGCGCCTGTTCACTTTCGCCGACGGCCAGTTCAACGGCGGCACCCTGGTCGGCACCATTGGCCGCGGCTTCACTGGCGGCAATAACCTGGACTTGTCAGCGCAACTGTCCGGCCAGGACATGTTCGGCAGTTCGGTTGCCTTGAGTAAAACCGGCGACGTGATGGCGGTAGGCGCACTGGCCAACTTCACGGGCAAGGTGTACACCTTCGGTTTTGGCGCTGGCTTCACGGCGCCGGTGTTGAACCAGACGATCACCAGCAATAGCGGCGCTGGCAATGGCTTCGGCGTCTCGGTCGCGCTGAACGGCGCCGGCGACAAGCTGGCAGTCGGTGCGCTGCTGACCAATTCAGTGGAGCTGCTCTCGAAATCCGGCGGGACCTTCGGCTACACGGCGTCGGTCACCGGCGGCACTGCGCCCGAGGCGCAATATGGTACGGCCGTGGCGCTGAATGATGCCGGCACCCAGTTGGCAGTTGGCGCGCCGGGCGAGGATTCCGGCCGTGGTGCGGTTTACCTGTACGCCAATCCATTTGCCGGCATCGGCTACGTTGGGAAGATAGGCCAGGGCGCCGGCTGGAAGGACATCAGCCTGAACGAAGGCGAACTGTTTGGCTCTTCGCTGGCGATGAACGATGCCGGCACCCGCCTGGCGGTGGGCGCCCCGGGCAACGGGGGACTTGGCAGTACCGGTCCAGGCCCTGGAGCAGTGCGCGTCTTTGATTACACCGGCAACTACAACGGGATGAACCTGTCGGCGGTCATTGGCCGCGATTACACGCAAGGAGCGAACGCCAGCCTGGATATCGACGACTATGGCAACTTCGGCTTTGCACTCGCCATGAACGGCGCAGGCGACAGCCTGGTCGTGGCGCAGCCGTTCGACAACTCCTTCGACGGCAGTACGGTCGCCAGCGGAACCGTCAGCACATACCGCCTGCTGCCGGCGCCGAATGCAAGCAGCCTGCTGTTCGACCAGAGTTACCCGAAAGCGAACGTGAACGCATCGGTCGATGCGCAAAAGCTGGCGGAAGCATTGGCGAACGGTACCAGTATCACCCTGCAGGCGAACAATGACATCACGTGGGAAGCGGGCAATAACATCAGCGCCGCGGGCAACGGCCAACTGAGCTTGCAGGCCGGCCGGAGCGTTGCGCTGAACTCGAATATCACGATGGGCGGCGACCTGAACGTGGTCGCCAATGCCGGCACCAGCGCCGGTGTGGTGGATGCCTATCGCGCTTCCGGCTCGGCGACGATTGCAGTGGCCAGCGGCACCGCCATCAATGCCGGCAACGTCAGCTTCAGCATAGATACCGGTGCGGGCCAGACCAACAAGGCCAGCGGTGACATCACTATTGCGGGCACAGTGAATGCCGGGACCATCAAAGTCATCAACAAGGGGCCGACCGCTGGCAGCGACGTCGTGATCGGTGCGAGCGGCAGGCTGGTCGGATCCGCCGGAGGGGATTCGCCCACCGTGATTGTGGCGGCAGCAGGCGCCGGCGGGGGGACCTTCACCAATAACGCCGGTACTTTGGCGCTGCAGGGCGGCCCGTCCGGATATTACAATGTGTTTTCCGATTCGCCCCAGAACACGCTGGAAGGGCTGACTGGCTACAGCAAGCATTACGACCAATCGTATGACCCGGCGGCGACCTTCAAAGGCAACAGGTTCTTCTACAAATTGGCGCCGACGCTGAATGTCAGCGTGCAAAGTGCCAGCAAGACCTATGATGGCACGGGTGCGCTTCCGAGCCTTTCTTACAGTGCGACCGGCTACATCGATGGCGATTCCGGCAGCCTTACCGGTTCTGCCGAGGCCACCGGTTTTACCAAGAACGTCGGCTTCTATTCCTGGGGGCAGGGCACCCTTGCCAGTTCGCTCGGCTACAAGATCAACCTTGTCGCTGGCTCCGGCCTGCAGGTGAATCGCAGGGCGCTGACTGTCACGGCAACCGGAAACAACAAGGTATATGACGGCACGTTGGCTGCTACCGTGAACGTGGGCGACAACCGCGTCAACGGCGATACGCTGACGATTGCACGCAGCGCGGCTTTCGGTGACAAGAATGCCGGCAACGGCAAGACTGTCAGCGTTACTGGTATTTCCATTTCCGGAGCGGATGCAAACAACTATTTGCTGACCAGTACGACTGCCGCGACGACCGCCCACATCACGCAGCGCACGCTGAATGTGGGTGCAACTGCTGCCAACAAGGCCTACGACGGCAGCGCGGCTGCCAGTGCAACAATTACGGACAACCACGTGGCGGGTGATAGCGTGGTCGTGAACGTGGGCAGTGCAGCGTTCGCCGACAAGAATGCAGGCCTTGGCAAAACCGTTGATGTGACGGGGCTGTCGCTGTCCGGCACCGATGCAGGCAATTATGTACTGGCCTCGGCCGCCACGTCGACAGTTGCCGATATCGCCCAACGCCAGCTGACGGTAGGCTTGAATGCTGTCGATAAGGTGTATGACGGGTCTGTGGCGGCTACGGTCAGCTATACCGATAATCGCGTGATTGGCGACGTGTTTGGCGTGGCGGGCAGCGCGAGCTTCGCAGACAAGAACGCTGGTAACGGCAAAACAGTGACGGCTAACGGCCTGGCGCTGTCGGGGGCTGACGCGGGCAACTATGCGTTGGCCTCGACCACGGCTACCGGAACGGCTTCCATCACTCCGCGTTCCCTGGCGGTGGCGGCTACCGGCAACAGCAAGGTGTACGATGGGACAGCCGCAGCGACGGTGAATTTCAGCGACAACCGGGTGGCAGGCGATGTGCTGGGCGTCAGCGGCAGCGCATCGTTTGGCGACAAGAATGTGGGCACTGGCAAGGCGATTTCCGTGACCGGGATTGCGCTGAGCGGCGCAGACTCCGGCAACTATGCCCTGTCCGCGACCACTGCGGCAGCCAGCGGCGATATTGCCCAGCGCACCCTCAACCTCACGCTTGGCGCCGGCAACAAGACCTATGACGGCACGACTGCGGCAACCGTGAGCTTCGGCGACGACCGCGTGGCGGGCGATGTGCTCACCGTGAGCGGCAGTGCTTCCTTCGATACCAAAAATGCCGGCAATGGCAAAACGGTCAATGTGAGCGGCCTGGCCTTGTCGGGTACCGATTCCGGCAACTATGCGCTGTCCGGCACCACGGCCAGCACCACGGCCAATATTCTCCAACGCGCGTTGAACCTAAGCGCGGTCGCTGCCAACAAGGTCTACGACGGCAGCGCGGCCGCCAGCGTCACGCTGGGCGATGACCGGGTGGCAGGCGATGTGCTCAGCCTTGGCGGCAGCGCGTCCTTCAATGACAAGAATGCCGGCAACGGGAAGACGGTCAACGTGAGCGGGTTGGCATTGTCGGGTACCGATTCCGGCAACTACGTGCTGTCTTCGACCACCGCGCAGGCCTCGGCCGACATTACGCAACGCCAGCTGACGGTGGGCTTGAATGCTTCGGGCAAGACGTACGACGGCACGGCGGCGGCAGCAGTCAGCTATTCGGACAACCGGGTCAGCGGCGATGTGCTGGGCGTGTCCGGCAGCGCGGCTTTCGCCGACAAGAATGCTGGCAACAGCAAGATTGTGACGGCCAGCGGCCTGTCGCTATCAGGCACGGATGCCGGCAACTACGCCCTGGCATCGACGACCGCCACCAGTACCGCCTCCATCGCGCAGCGCACGCTGGTCGTGACGGCGGGCGCCAACAACAAGGTATATGACGGCACGGCCGCTGCGGCCGTGAACTTCGGCGATGACCGCGTGGCGGGCGATGTGCTCACCGTGAGCGGCAGCGCTTCCTTCGATACCAAAAATGCCGGCAATGGCAAAACGGTCAATGTGAGCGGCCTGGCCTTGTCGGGTACCGATTCCGGCAACTATGCGCTGTCCGGCACCACGGCCAGCACCACGGCCAATATTCTCCAACGCGCGTTGAACCTAAGCGCGGTCGCTGCCAACAAGGTCTACGACGGCAGCGCGGCCGCCAGCGTCACGCTGGGCGATGACCGGGTGGCAGGCGATGTGCTCAGCCTTGGCGGCAGCGCGTCCTTCAATGACAAGAATGCCGGCAACGGGAAGACGGTCAACGTGAGCGGGTTGGCATTGTCGGGTACCGATTCCGGCAACTACGTGCTGTCTTCGACCACCGCGCAGGCCTCGGCCGACATTACGCAACGCCAGCTGACGGTGGGCTTGAATGCTTCGGGCAAGACGTACGACGGCACGGCGGCGGCAGCAGTCAGCTATTCGGACAACCGGGTCAGCGGCGATGTGCTGGGCGTGTCCGGCAGCGCGGCCTTCGCCGACAAGAATGCTGGTACTGGCAAGACTGTAACTGCCACGGGCCTGTCGCTGTCCGGAACGGATGCCGGCAACTACGCCCTGGCATCGACGACCGCCACCAGCACCGCCTCCATCGCGCAGCGCATGCTGGTTGTGACAGCGGGTGGCAACAACAAGGTCTATGACGGCACGGCTGCAACGACCGTGAACTTGAACGACGACCGCGTAGCGGGCGATGTGCTCGATGTGAGCGGCAGTGCATCCTTCGCCGACAAGAACGCCGGCACCGGCAAAACGGTAAGCGTCGGCGGTATTGCTATCAGCGGCTCTGATGCGGGCAACTACGCATTGGCTTCCACCACGGCCAGCACCAGCGCCGATATCGTCGCGCGGAGCCTGACTGTCACGGCCAGCGGAATTGACCGTGTCTACGACGGCAGCGATGCCGCCAGCGTGAGCTTCGGCGACAACCGGGTCAGCGGCGATGTGCTGACGGTGAGCGGCAATGCCGCCTTCGCTGACAAGCAGGCCGGCAACGCGAAGACGGTCAGCGTGAGCGGCATTGCGCTGTCCGGTGCCGACGCGGGCAATTACACTTTGTCCTCTACGTCAGCCGGCACTACTGCCACTATCTCGCAACGCGCACTGTCAGTAACGGCCGCGGCAGCCAACAAGGTGTATGACCAGTCGGCCGCAGCTTCCGTGACCCTGGGCGACGACCGCGTTTCTGGCGACGTGCTGGTGTTGGGCATTGGCAGCGCTGCTTTCAACGACAAGAATGTGGGCGTGGGCAAGGCCGTGAGCATAGATGGCATTTCGCTGTCGGGCGCCGATTCGGCAAACTATGTGCTGGCGTCTACCCATGCGGGCGCTTCCGCCGATATTACGCCTCGCGCCCTGGCCGTGGCCGCAACCGGCGCGAACAAGGTCTATGACGGTACCACCGCAGTCAGTGTGAGTTATACCGACAACAGGATCGCCGGCGATTCGCTGACGGTAAATGGCGCGGCGGCATTCGCTGACAAGAGCGCTGGCGCCAGCAAGGCAATCAACGTGAGCGGCTTGGCACTGTCCGGAGCCGACGCAGGCAACTACGTCCTGTCCAGCACCACTGCCAGCGCGCAAGCCGATATCGGCCGCCGCTCGCTGACGGTTTCGGCTCAAGGCAACAGCAAGGTTTACGACGGTAATGCCGTGGCTGCCCTGAGCCTTTCCGATAACCGTGTTGCCGGCGACGCGCTGGTCCTGTCCGCCAACGGAAGCTTCTCCGACAAGAATGTGGGCAGCGGCAAAGCCGTGACCGCAAGCGGCATCACCGTGACGGGAAGCGATGCTGGTAATTACCAGCTCGCATCCACCACGGCGCATGGCACTGGTGCCATCACGCCGCGCGCGCTGTCAGCCACCGTCGCAGCTGCCGACAAGGTTTATGACGGTACGGCTACCGCTTCGGTAGTCCTGGCCGGCGACGACCGCGTGGCTGGCGACCAATTGGTCCTGGCCAGCGGAATGGGTACCTTTGCAGACAAGAATGCGGGTGCAGGCAAGGCGGTGGCGCTGACAGGCGTCAGCCTGGGCGGCGCTGACGCGGGCAACTACACCGTGACCTTCGTTGCGCAGCCTACTGCAAACATCGCGCAGCGCGCGCTGCACGTTAATGTGAGCGGAATCGACAAGGTCTATGACGGCTCGCGGGACGGCAAGGTAGCGTACGGCGACGATCGCGTCGCTGGCGACAGCTTGCAAGTCGCAGGCAATGCGGCCTTCAACGACAAGAATGTTGGGACGGACAAGAAGGTTTCCGTTTCCGGGTTGGCTTTGTCCGGCGCAGATGCCGCCAACTATGTCATCAGCGACGCCAATGTAAGCACCAGTGCATCGATTACGCCCAAGGCATTGGTCGTCAAGGCGGACGACCACGTGCGCGCTTACGGCGGCAGCAATCCGGCGCTGACCTGGACGGCCAAAGGCCTCGTCGGCGGCGACACCGAATCGCTGCTGGATGGTGTCCAGGCCAGCACCAGCGCCACCCGTGAATCGGGGGCCGGCAATTACGCAATCAGCATCAAGGGCAATGCCCTGGCCAACTACACCGTGAAATATGTCGATGGCGTATTGGTCGTGCAGCGTGCACCGCAGGAAGCGGAAAACGCCATTGGCAGCGCGGTCAATCCCGTCATGCCAGGCCAAGCCATGGCGGCCGGGCAGGGCGGCAACTGGGGCGCACAACTGGCCAATGACGGCGGCACGCTGGTGCCGATGCCGGCGGCCGTTGCCAAGGAAACCAGCCTGGTGAATCCGGCGCCTGCCGAGGCGGCCGTACAGCTGGCCTCGGTGCCTGCCAGCCCGGCGGCGCAGCAGATTGCCGCTCCGGTGCAGGGCGTCGTGAATGCCGTACTGGCCCAGCCACAGGCTCAGCCGGGTGCCGGCGAGCAGCGGGAATATGCGATTGGCGGCGGCAGCCGCGTCATGGTGCTGGACGGTGGCGTGAACACCGGCGGCGCCCCTAACTGATAAGAAGCAGGAAACAAGAAAGTGCAGAAACATACCAAGAACGGCCTGGCGCTGGCCATCCTGAGCGCTCCGGCCTTTGCATTGGCACAGGCCTTGCCGGATGCCGGCCGCATCCTCGAGCAGAACCGCCCGCCGGCGCTGGTGCGCCAGCCCGCGGCAAGCGGCAAAGTCGTGCCCGATGCTGTACCCGTGCAAGGGCTCGCGCTGCAAGGCGCGCAGAAGGTGCTGGTGCGCCGCTTTGTGCTGCAAGGCGTGAGTGCTTTTGCGCTGGACGAGCTGCAGCAGGTCCTGGCCCCATACAGCGGACGCGAGCTGACTTTCAATGAGTTACAGCAGGCTTGTAATGACCTTACCGGCTTCTATCGTCAACGCGGTTTTTTCCTGGCCAGCGCAGTACTGCCGGCGCAGGAAATCGGCAATGGCGAAGTAACGCTCCAGGTTCTGGAAGGCCGCGTTTCCAAAGTGACGATGGTGCCAGAGGCAAATGTGCGCATGCAGCCCGATTCAGCGCGCCGCTATCTCGATGCGCTGGTGCCGACCGGGCGGCCGGTGCAGGAAGAGCTTCTGGAGCGTGCCTTGCTGCTGACGCAGGACTTGCCCGGCATGGGCGCCCGCGCCGAATTGAGCAAAGGCCAAGGCATTGGCGAATCCGAGCTGGCAGTTCTGCTGAGCGAAGGTCCGCTGGCCAGCGGCACCGTAAGCCTGGACAATTCCGGCAACCGCTACACCGGCGCCACCCGCCTGTCCGGCAACCTGGCCTTGAACGACTTGGGCGGACTGGGCGGCCAGTTGTCCCTGCTGGCCTCCACTGCGGGCGATGGTTTCCGCTATGCCCGGGCGGGCTATGTCGCGCCGGTCGGAAGCAGCGGGCTGAAAGCGGGCGCTGCATTTTCTGGCCTGCGCTATAAGCTGGGCGAAGAATTCGAATCGCTGGCTGCGCACGGTACCGCTTCGGTGGGGCAGGCGATCATCACCTATCCTCTACTGCGCACCCGCAGCACCAATATCCAGCTGCGCACGGGGTTTGACGACAAGCGTTATGAGAACTTTGCCAATGGTGTGCAAACCAGCGACAAGCACGTGAAGGTGCTGCCTCTGGCGGTGGCCTTCAGCCGCCAGCAGGAAGATGCCATGACCCAGGCCAGCCTGGAGTTGAGTGTTGGCCATCTGAGCCTGGGTTCCAACACCGCGTCGCTGGAAGCCGATGCCGCCGGGGCGCACACCGAGGGGCGATTCGTTCACCTGGCCTACACGCTCGGCCGTTTCCAGCGCCTGGCGGGCAATGTCGGGCTGCTGCTGAATGCCAGCGGCCAGCTTGCCTCGCGCAACCTGGAGTCGGGTGAAAAAATGTCGCTGGGTGGTCCGGGCCGCGTACGTGCCTATCCTGCCGGTGAGGCCAGCGGCGATGAAGGCCATGTGCTGACCACCGAGCTGCATTACGAAATGCCCGAGCTGCGTTTCGACCTGTCGGCGTTCATGGACGTCGGCCGCGTGCGGCTGAATAATGGCCTGTATCCGGCAGCGCTGGCGGCCAATGGTCCCGGCAACAGCTATACCTTGAAAGGCGCCGGCCTCGGTGCGGCGTGGCGCGCTGCCGGCGGCGCTTCCCTGCAGTTCCAGGTGGCGCGCAAATTAGGCTCGAATCCGGGCGCCAATGGCAAAGGCGAAGATGCCGATGGCAAGTCTTCCAAGGTACGTGCCTGGTTCAACGCCAGCCTGCCGTTTTAAGCCTGCCAGCCTAGCCATTTGATAGCTCGCCGTCCCTGCCGTTGAGGGCTTTCCAGTCAATGTTGCCGATTTAGCTGGCAGCCGGGATACTGGAATGCTTCTTTAACAGGCAGGGATGGCCATGAGCAAATTTCATCATATTACGCACTACGGTGAGCTCGTCATGCCGGGCACCACGGCGCGCGGCGAGCTGCCGGACGACTTCACCATGAATTCCCCGGTCGGTATTACGCGCGACCATTACGACCACGTTTGGGTGTGCGATACCGGCAATAGCCGCCTGCTTGTTTTTACTGCCGACCTGAATACGCTGCTGCACGTCATCGATACGCCAGGCGAGGGCACGGAGCAGGCGCGCCGCTTGCTGATGCCTTTCCACCTTTGTCCGCACCCCGAGCAGGACCTGATGTATTGCACCGACATGGGCAACGGCCGCGTCGTGGTATTCGAGTATGACGAGCACTCGGTCGATTTCCAGTTTGCCTTTGGCGACGCAGCAGATGGCATCAACGGCGAGGGCTTCGTGCCATTGAGCGACCCGAACGGCATCGCCTTTGTGAAGGAGGCCGGCGGCGAGCACTTCGTCTACGTGTGCGATGAATTCTTCCACACTGAAGGCGATGACCGCAGCCGCTGCGTCAAGTTCACGCCGGAGGGCAAGTTCGTGCTGCAGTTCCGCACCGTCGACGATGCTAATAGCGTGCATGACCTGCTGTGGCCACAGGGCCTGGCCTCGGATTCGCACGGCAACCTGTACCTGGCCAACACGGGCCATTATGAAGTGCTGAAAATCGATACGGCCTGGCCGATCAAGGACGAACGGGTGCAATGTCCCGGCGAGACTTCGCTGCTGCATAGCTTCGGCAACCCGGCCGGCATCGGCAAGTTCAACGTCATGCGTTCGGTGTGTGTGATCAATGACCGCATCTTCGTGCCCGGCCAGGTGGAAGATTCGATCACGGTCTACGACACCGACGGCAAGCTGCTGACGGTGGTGGAGGGCATGCTGCCGCTGTGGAACCACAAACCGCAGGCCATGCATTCGATTTCCGACCTGGTGTACGGTTCGCTGGAAGATGCAGTGTTTGTCGGCCCTTACCAGATCTGTGCCGCAGCCGATGCCAACGTCTATTACGTGACCGAGCCGTTCGCCTCCACCGTGCTGAAGATGCGCATTGCGCCAGACCGCGATGGTGGTGACCAGGATGCCATCCTGCTGGATGCAGTTGGCCACCGGCGCGATAACCAGGCCGCGAAAGCCGTCACCTCGCAATTCAACTGCATGACGGCGGTAATCGGCGTCGATCCCAAGCGCGAGGGGAGCGGCACGTTGCCACAATCGAACTGGATCGATAGCTGGGCCAGTGCCACGGCCAATATCTACAAGTACTGGTATGACCAGCTGAAGCACCACGCGCGCCTCGACCCGCTGGCAGGGGCTGCCACCTCGTCTTACAACATCGATTCCGGCAACTGGTGCATGAAAACCTTCAATACGGCAGCCGACCCGATTGCTCAGTTGCAGGACATGATGCGCGGCTTCTTCATGCCGGGCGGGCTGGCGATGGCGGTGTATTACCCTTCGCAACCGCTGCTGGGACAAATCTGCCCCGGCACGCCGCTGGTATTCGTCACCAACTTCAACGCCTGCACGGTGTCGATGTTCCAGTTCGGCCCCGGCGGGCATCTGCTGAATTACGGGCTGCCGTTTGCACGCGAAGGGCTGGGCGGCGACGGCACGCTGAAGGCGCCGCAGGGGCTGGAAGTGAATGGGCACGGCGAAATCTATATCGCCGACTCGCTCAACAACCGCATCTCGATGTGGCAGTTGCAGCCTTCCGGCCTGGTCTCGTTCGTCAAGAACTTCCAATGGGTCGAGAACGGCGAGCCGCTGGCCAGCTTTGCTCCTTGCGACGTGACCATCGATGCCAAGGACCGCGTCTTTGTTTGCGACCAGTTCAACAACTGCATCCGCGTGTTCGACCGGCAGGGCAACAGCCTGTGGAGCTATGGCCGCGCAGGCTATTGCGACGACCTGGAAAAGGATGCCGACAAGTTCTACCTGCCGGCCAGCCTGTGCGTGGACCAGGAAGGACATCTGATTGTCAACGATTTGGTAAACCGCGCGCTGAAGATCTTCCGCATCGGCGAGGACACGCTAGAATACGTAACGGGGGAGCTTGTATTTAAAAAGTATCCCGAAGTTGGCGGCGTCTGGATGCCGTTCTTCATCTATGCGCGCGACCGGCGCGTGTATGTGCCCGACACCACTTTTAATGTCGTCAACATTTACGCCTACCAGCTTGAATGACGGGGGTGCGTCATGTGGAGAGGTTTGTTGGCCGGGTTGCTGGCGATCGGCGCCGCGCAGGCGGCCGACAAGAAAACCTTCTCCGTCGGCGTAGAGGATTACAAGAACTGGCTGCCGTATTCCGAAGTAAAGAACGGCGTGTACGGCGGCCTGGGAAAGGACATTCTCGACGCCTTCGCCCGGCAGATGGGCTACACCTTCACCTACGAATATTATCCACTCAAGCGGCGTGACCGCCTGTTTGTCGACGGCCAGGTCGACCTGTCCTTTCCGGACAATCCGAACTGGGTGGTGGAGATGAAAAAAGAACTGAAAATCAGCTATGCACCGGTACTGGAATTTACCGACGGGGTGCTGGTGCGGCCCGAGAACATCGGCAAGGGTGTAGGGCGCCTGAAAACCCTTGGCATTCCACTTGGCTTCACGCCTTACCCTTACCAGCAGCTGATGTCGGCAGGTTCCCTGCGCATCGAGGAAACCGCCGATTACGATGCCCTGTACGAGAAGCTGATCATGCGGCGCGTTGACGGCGCCTACATGAACACGCGCATCGCCCGCCATTACTGGACCAAGATCCGCAAGCTGCCGCAGGTGCCGGTTCTGTACGACCCGGACCTGCCGCATGCTTCCGGCCAATGGTACCTGTCCTCGCATAAATACCCGAAGGTAGTCGAAGAATTCCGCCGCTTCATGCAAACCAATAAGGCGGAAGTAGAGGAGTTGAAGAAGAAGTACAACTTCGTCTCCTCCGATGACCAGTAATCAGGCGGCTTTCAGGCCCAGGACCTCGATCGGCTCGATGCTTGGCGGGGTGGCGAACAGCTCGGGCGCCTGTGCCATCAGGGCTTGTGCGATTGGGCCGTTCAGGTGGCCCTGGCGTGCCTCCTCTGTTTCGAAGGCGTCGAACACGCCGAATACGCGCTCCGACAGGCGCAGGGCAAACCAGTACTTGGTGCCCGGTTCCTGCCTGGCCAGCGCCAGGCCGGTATGGAGGAAATCTGCAACGGCGGTTTCCTTGCCTGGCTTGGCTTCGAAACGGGCAAACAGTGCGTATTTGATCATGGCTATCTCCTTGTTGGATTGATCGCGAAACTGCGATGGAGGTACTTTACCGGCCGCCCGCTTGCGGTTAAATTGGCGAGATTGACATCTTTGGTATCGATCGCGCCATGAATATCACCGTGCTTGCACTCGACAGCGTGTTCGACACCGGCCTGTCGGCTGTGCTGGACGCATTCACCACTGCCAATGAACTGGCACCGATGCTGGAAGCGCCGCAGCCAACCTTCAACGTGACGCTGGCCGGACTGCGTCCGGCCGTGCGCAGCGCGCAGGGCATGCAATTGCCGGTCGTGCCGCTGGCATCGGCGCCGGCGCCGGACCTGCTGATCCTGCCCGCCATTGGCCACAAGATGCCGGCGCCACTGGAGGCTGCACTCGCTTCGGTGGAAGTAGCCGATGCCGGCGCTGCGCTGCGCGAGTTGGCCGGGCAGGGCGTGCGCATTGCCGCTGCGTGCATCGGGACCTTCGTGCTTGCCGAAAGCGGCCTGCTGGATGGCGAGGAAGCGACGACGACCTGGTGGCTGACCCCGATGTTCCGCCAGCGCTATCCCATGGTGCGGCTCGATGCCCAGCGCATGGTGGTGGGATCGGGCCAGTTCATCACGGCGGGAGCTGCGCTCAGCCACCTTGACATGTCGCTGGCATTGATCCGGCAAGCCAGCCCGGAACTGGCGGCCATGGTGGCGCGCTACCTGGTGGTGGATGCGCGCCCGGCGCAATCGGCGTATGTGATTTCAGACCACCTGGCCCATGCCGACCCGCTGGTGGCAGGCTTCGACCGCTGGGTGAGGCAGCATCTGTCGCAGGGATTCAAGCTTGAGGAGGCAGCGGCGGCGCTGGCAACCAGCAAGCGCACGCTGGCGCGGCGCCTGCAGGAGGTGCTGGGCAAGACGCCCGTGAATTATGTGCAGGATTTGCGTATCGAACGGGCAGTCCACCTGCTCAAGACCAGCGACCAGAATGTCGACCGGATTGCCGAGCAGGTGGGTTATCGCGACGGCGTGACGTTGCGCACGCTGTTGCGGCGCAAGCTTGGCAAGGGCTTGCGCGAGATACGCAACTGATTACTGCACGTTCAGCGTCACGTCATCCACGATGAAGGACGTGGAGACGGTGGAGCCTTCCACGCCTTCGAAATAGACACGCACGGTCTGGCCTTTGTACGCGCTCATGTCGAAGGTGCGCTGCACATAGCTGGACCCCTTGTTCAGGTTCGAGTAGGTGGCCAGCGTTGCCAGCACGGCGCCGCTGCTGTTGCGCACCTGGACTTTCAGCGTGTCGTAAGCCTGGGTCGTGGTGGTTTCATCGGAAGTGATCTTCAGCCAGAAGCCCAGGGTGGCGCTGGTGGCGGTCGACGGGATGCTCACTTGCTGGTACAGCGTATCGGTATGTGCGCTGCCGTAGCCGTTCATCCAGGCTTTCCAGGTGCCGGCATGTGCCGAGACGGAGGAATCGTTGGTGATCACGCCGCTGGAAGCGCTCCAGTTCGTGCTGCCGGATTCAAAGCCGCTGTTCAGGAGCAACTGCTGCGTGGTGGTGGTGTTGTTCACGCTGAAGTTGACGGCGGAAGACAGTGCATTGTTGCCGGCAGCGTCGAAGGCCTTGGCAGTCAGCACGTGAGTGCCGTTAGCCACGCCGGTGGAGTTGAAGGCGTAGGACCATGGCGAAGCGGTGTCGGTGCCTTTCAGCGCGCCGTCGACGTAGAACTCGACCTTGGTCACGCCTACGTTGTCGCTGGCGGTGGCGTTGAAGGTGATGGTGCCGCTAGTGCCGCTGCTGGAAGCGCTGACGGTCGGCGCCACGGTGTCGCTACCGCCGCCGGCTTGCTGCGTCACCCAGACCGGTGCCGACCACAGGATATTGCCGTCATCCTGGGTGACTTTGGCGTAGTAGAAGTGGACGCCGTCGGTTGGAGTGATCGTGGTGTTCGCGCTGGAGGCGAGCAGGGTCACGGTGCCATTGCGGCCCGGGACACCTTCATAGAATTCCGAGGTCGACACGGTCTTGCCGGAGCTGCTGGTGAAGTTGGCCACCAGGTTCAGCGGGCCGCTGTTGGTAAAGCGCTCGCCCATGATATGGCCGTTGGCGGTCATCACCAGTTGCGAGGTCTTGTCCATGGTGGCGAAGACGCGGCGGGCACGGATCGCGTCCATGAAGCTGGCGGTGCTCAGCGCGGTGCCGTTCGGAATCAGCACGCCGGTGCGGTTGGTGTAGGAAGCACCCCAGTTGGCGCAATGGTTGTCCTGGTCGGTGGTGAAGGCGACGTGATAGCCGGCTTCAAGCGCCTTTTTGCATGCGGCTTCGTAATTGCTGCGGCCCGTTTCGGTCTCTGTGGTGTTGACGGAGAAGGCGGACGTGTTCATCACTTCGCACAGCGCCATCGCTTCGTCGCCGTCGGCGGTATAGCCAAGCGCCACGCCGTTGACCAGGAACTGGCCGCTGGTCGAAGGGTGGTTGAACTGGCCCAGCCAGCCGCGCTGGCGCATCAGGGTGTACAGGTTGGCGTAATCGTTCTTGGCGGTGTAGGTGTCGGCGATCAGCTGGCCGGAGCTGTTGCTCTCCCATCCCAGCAACTCGTTCGAGTTCAGGATGTTCATATGGCCGCCGTTGTTGATGACGCCCCATTCCATGCCGTAAATCGCCAGGAAGTTGGGGTTGGCTGCATTGAAGCTTGCTGCTTCCGACAGGCCGGACTGGTACAGCGCTTTGGCGGTGGCCGGGTCGGCCGAAGTGTTGGTGGAATCCGAACCGTCGTACATGTGGTTATGTTCGGACGCCATCAGGAAGTCCAGGCCCTTGTTCTTGGCGTAGTTGAAGGCGTCGGTCGGGCCGTAGGCGGCCGATTGCGGATTCTGCGCACCAGTGCAGGCGGACAGGTCTCCGCCCCCGTCGCTGTGATTGGTCTGGCTGTGCATGTTGCCGAAGTAGACGGTGTACGGTAGCGAGGATGGCGCTGCGGCGATGGACATCAGGCTTGGGCTGGCCGCGGCAGTCTTGGCCTGTGGCTGCTGGCCGATGGCGATGTTCCATTCCTGGTCGTGGATTTCGCCGTCATGGCTGGCGATGCGGCGCAGCACTGCGTCGGCGTTGGATGCCAGGCTGCGCTGTGCATCTTCGGAAATGGCGCGCAGGCGTGCCTTGTAGATGCCATTCTGCAGGGCGTTGCGGCGGTTGCGGCCGGCCCATTCGACGTTGACGGTAACTGGCTTGTCTTGCAGGCGCTCGACGCCGGTCCAGCGTTCCACTACGCTGCCGTTCGGTGCGACGACCTCCAGCACCCAGCTCACGGACTGGGCGTTCTGGACGTATGGGTAGCTGAATTCGAGCTTGAAGCTGCGCGCTTCGTTGGTGCCGGCGACTGCGCGGTAGGGCGCGTGCAGCGTGGCTTCGAATTCGTGGTGGTCGGCGGTGGATGCCTGGGCGGTGCCGATGGCTGCCAGTGCGGCGGCCATCGCTAGTTTGCGAAATGCGAAAGTCATGGTTTTCCCCGTGCTGTGATAATGCGCGAGAATATGCGGCAGCACGGGAGCGGCGACAAATACGGAAAAGCTTTGCGATTAAGACGCAGCGCTTATATACCGGTTTGAATTGTCCCAGATTGAACAGATCGTGTGATTTGTCCAGATTTGAAAGAGTTATGTGACGGGGGCGTCATAAATCTCTTGGCAACATGTGGCGTTTTTGCCTCACGTTTACTGGGGCCGGAACACTAGTACCGGCACCGGTGTGTTGAGCAGCACGCGATGGGTCTCGCTTCCCAGCAGCATGCCTTTAACGCCCTTGTAGCCATGGGTCGCCATGGCGATCATGTCGCAGCCGTAGTCGATGGCGGTGGCGACGATGGTTTCGTAAGGCTGGTCGGAGCGGCGTTGCACCACGTCGCAGGGTACGTTGTAATCGCGGGCGACCTTGGCCACTTCTTCGAGCACTGACGCGGAGTGGACTTCGCTGTCCTTCAGGTAGACGCCGCGCGTATCCTCCAGCATGTCCGGGTGGTAAGTGAAGATGTGGAATTCCGGGATCACATGCAGGGCCGTGACGCGCGCCCCGGCTTCCTGCGCAAACTTGATGGCCGAGTACAGGGCCGCGCCGGAGGCAGGCGAGCCGTCGGTAGGGAAGAGGATGTGCTTGAACATGGCTGGCTCCAGGGTGGATTGATGTTTCCAGTCTGGGCGTCCGGTTCCCTGGCAGCCATGACCTGGGTCAAGTTTCCGGTGCTAGAATGACTTCCCGCCTGCTGACAACATGACCCCCATGCTTAAACTCCTCGGAAAACCGACCTCCATCAATGTCCGCAAAGTGCTGTGGACACTCTCCGAAATTGGCCTGCCGTATGAACGTGAAGACTGGGGTGATGGCTACCGGGCGACCAACGTTCCCGAATTCACTGCCCTGAATCCGAACGCGATGGTGCCGGTCCTGGTCGATGGCGATTTCGTGCTGTGGGAGTCGAACAGCATTTGCCGCTACCTGTGCGGCAAAGCAGGCCGCGACGACCTGTTGCCGGCCGACCCGCAAGCCCGCGCCCGTGTCGAACAGTGGATGGATTGGCAGGCCACTGAGCTGAATCCTTCGTGGCGCTATGCCTTCATGGCGCTGGTACGTAAAAGCCCAGCCTTTACCGATCCCGCACAAATTGCGGCCAGCGCGGCAGCCTGGAACCGTAACGTCGGCATCCTCGACCAGCACCTTGCCACCGGCGGGCCTTTCGCGGCAGGCGACCATTTCACGCTGGCCGACGTTGTGCTCGGACTGTCACTGAACCGTTGGCTGATGACGCCAATCGATCGCCCGGGCTTCCCGGCCATCGGCGCCTACATCGAGCGCTTGCTCGAACGCCCCGCTTACCGCGAGTTTGGCCGCAACGGAACACCTTGAGGACCATCTTTTTTTCGTGAGCGTGTCGATTTCGGGCGCCGCCGTGCGTCGTAGGGATGCAGCACCGCATGCCCATTCACTTTAACCAAGGAAACGCCATGAAAGAGCAGATCATCCTCAACTTGCCAGTAAAGAACCTGGATAAATCCAAGGCCTTCTTTTCCGCGCTCGGCTTTACTTTCAATGCCAAATATAGCAGCGAGAACTCAGCATTCATGAATATCGCCGGCAACACCATCCAGGCCATGCTGACGACCGAGCCATTCTTCAAGTCCCTGATCGACAAGCCCGTCGTGCAGGCGAAGGAAGCCAATGAACTCGTCATTTGCCTGAGCTGCGACAGCCGGGAAGAAGTCGATACCCTCATCGCCAAGGCCCTTGCTGCAGGCGGCCGTACACCGCACCCGCCGGAAGACCATGGCTTCATGTATGACCAGGGTTTCGAAGACATTGATGGCCACTTGTGGAACCTGGTCTGGGTGGCGCCGGAGGCCTGATCTTTGCACCAGCTTTCAGGCGGTTTCCCTTAGCTTTCGCGCAGCAGAAGGCGGTATTCGCTTGGCGTCACGCCGACGGTTGCGCGGAACTGGCGGGTGAATGCGCTGTGGTCGGCGTAGCCGCAGGCCTGGGCGATATCGGATACGCTGGCGTCCCCGCCCAGCATGCGCGAGGCGGCGTCCAGCCGCGTCTTGATGATCATCTGGCGCGGCGTCAGATGGAAGATCCGCTCGAAGTAGCGCTCGATCTGCGCCACTGACATATTCGCGGTGCGGGCCAGCTGCGGCAACGTCAGCGTCTCGCCATACTTCTCGTGGATCAGGCGAACCGCATCGGCAACCTTGTGATAGGCGGGGTTTTTGTGGTCCGCCATTGCCAGGTCGCGCGACACGCCAGCCAGGCCGACAATCGCGCCATGCGCATCGCGCAAGGGCCGCTTTTGCGTCAGGCACCAACCCGGATCGCGGTTGGGGTAAAGGTGCAGCTCGAGCTGGTCTTCGATCTGCACCCCGTCATCCAGCACCGCCTGGTCCTGGGCCTGGAAACGCTGGCCAAGCGGCGCCGCAAACACTTCATTGGCTGTCTTGCCGAGCAATCCGGACTTGTCCTTTATCCCGCAACGCCGCGCCAGGGTCTGGTTCACCACCACATAGCGCCCCGCGCGGTCCTTGACGAAAAACACCACGTCCGGCAAGGCGTCGAACAGGGGCTCGGCGAAGAAAACATCTCCGATTCTGGCGCCAAGGTCGCTGCGCGCCGCGCTTTGCAATAGATGTACTGACATGCCGTCCTCCAGGTGAGTTTGTCTATTTTTACACGGTTATGCAGATTTCGTCACCTTCGGCAGTCTGGCGATGCAAGACGGCGGCGCTGGGAAGGCATAAGATGGCAAGCATGAAAACCATAGCCATTATCGATTCCCACACCGGCGGCGAACCGACCCGCCTGGTGATTGACGGCGGCCCTGACCTGGGCACCGGCCCCCTCAATGAGCGCCTGGCGCGTTTCCGCAACGAGCATGACGGCTTCCGTTCCGGCGTGGTGTGCGAGCCGCGCGGCTCGGACGTCCTGGTGGGGGCGCTGTTGTGCGAACCGCATGCGCCGAATTGTGCAGCAGGCGTCATCTTCTTCAACAACGTGGGCTTCCTCGGCATGTGCGGCCACGGCACCATCGGGCTGGTGGCGTCGCTGGCTTTCATGGGCCGCCTGAGCGCCGGCGTGCACCGCATCGATACGCCGGTGGGGGTGGTGGAAGCGCAATTGCATGACGACGGCAGCGTGACCGTCAACAATGTGCCGTCGTGGCGAAAGGCGACTGACGTACCGGTCGAGGTGCCCGGTTACGGCGTGGTGCGCGGCGATATCGCCTGGGGCGGCAACTGGTTCTTCCTGGTGTCCGGCCATGGCCGGCAACTCGAACTTGGCAATGTTCGCGAACTGTCGAACTACACCACGGCAATCAAGGATGCGCTGGAAGCGCAAGGCATCACGGGCGACAACGGCGCTCCGATCGACCATATCGAGCTGTTTGCCGATTCCCGCAGCGGCTTGGGCGATAGCCAGAATTTCGTCCTATGCCCGGGCAATGCCTACGACCGTTCGCCATGCGGCACCGGCACCAGCGCCAAGCTGGCTTGCCTGGCAGCAGACGGCAAGCTGGCGGAAGGTGAAGTCTGGCGCCAGGAAAGCATCGTCGGCAGCGTGTTTGAGGGCACTTATCGCCGCGATGGCGACCGCGTGCTGCCCAGCATTCGCGGCAAAGCCTGGGTGAATGCGACTTCGACCCTGGTGCTGGACCCGAGCGACCCCTTTGTCTGGGGCATTCGTTGAGCATGAAACCGGACGTCCTGATCGTCGGCGCCGGCATTATCGGCGCGGCTTGCGCCGATGCCTTGTCGGCGCGGGGCTTGCGCGTGACTGTGGTCGAACGCGATGTCGTCGGCAGCGGTGCGACGGCGGCCGGCATGGGCCACCTGGTGGCCATGGACGATAACGCGGCCGAACTGGCCCTGAGCTCCCATTCGCTGGAGTTGTGGCAGGAGCTGGTGGACGGCCAGCAACGGCGCCATGAATACAGCCGTTGCGGCACCATCTGGGTCGCAGCGGACGATGAAGAACTGGAAGCGGCGCGCGCCAAGGCTGGCACTATGAAGGCCAAAGGGCTGGAGTGCGATGTGATCGGCGCTCAGGAGCTGTACCGGCTCGAACCCAACTTGCGGCCGCACCTGGCCGGCGGCTTGCTGGTGCAGGGCGATGGCCTGGTCTATCCGCCGAAAAGTGCGCGCATCCTGCTCGCACGGGCAGTGGCGCGTGGCGCATCAATGGTGACGGGCGAAGTGGTCGCGCTGGAAGATGGCGGCGTCGTCCTGTCCGACGGTTCGCGCATCGCGGCGGGGCAGGTAGTCCTTGCCGCGGGCACACGCAGCCTGGCGTTGGCGCCAGGCCTGCCGCTGCGGCCCAAGAAGGGCCACGTCATGATTACCGACCGCTATCCAGGCTTCATCCGTCACCAGTTGGTGGAACTGGGATACATCAAGAGCGCGCACGCCTCGGAAGGCGAATCGGTGGCGTTCAACCTGCAGCCGCGGCCTACGGGGCAGGTGTTGATTGGCTCCTCGCGGCAGTTCGATACCGTCGACCTGGCGGCCGAGCCGTCGATGATGGCGCGCATGCTGGCCAGGGCGGTCGAATACACGCCGGCGCTGGCAGGGCTGAACGTCTTGCGCTGCTGGACGGGCTTGCGCGCGGCGACGCCGGATGGCCTCCCGCTGATCGGCCCGGACCCGTCGTGCCGCAACCTGTGGCTGGCCACCGGCCACGAAGGACTAGGCATTACCACCTCGCTCGCGACCGCAGAACTGCTGGCAGCACAGATGACCGGCGGGCAAGCGGGGATTGATGCACGGCCGTACTTGCCGAGCCGGTTTAACGCGCAGGGGAGGGCATATGGCTGATCCCATCACCTTGACCGTCGACAGCCGCGCGGTGACTGTCGCTCCTGGCACCACGGTGGCCGCCGCCATTGCTGGCGTCACGCGCCTTTCGGTCAGCGGGCAATTGCGGGCGCCTTTGTGCGGCATGGGCGTGTGCCAGGAATGCCGGGTGACGATCAACGGCCGGGCGCACGTCCTGTCGTGCCAAACGCTTTGCCGTCCGGGCATGGACGTGCAGACGGGAGCTGCTGCATGAACCAATTCTTCGACATCCTGGTCGTGGGCGCCGGTCCGGCTGGCCTGGCGGCAGCCCAAGCAGCAGCGGGGGCCAATGGCACCCGCCGCATCGCCATCGTCGACGACAACCCGATGGCCGGTGGCCAGATCTGGCGCGGCGGCCCGGCGAAGCAGCAAGACCAGCGTGCGCGCCAGCTCTGGCAAGCGCTGGAAGCCGCAAGCAATGTAACCTTCCTGTCCGGCACCCGGGTACTGATGCAAACCCAACCCGGCGAACTGCTGGTGCAGGACGCTGAACAGGCCCGCACGATCCGCTACAACCAGTTGATCCTGGCTACCGGCGCACGCGAATTGCTGTTGCCATTCCCAGGCTGGACACTGCCAGGCGTCACCGGCGCCGGTGGCCTGCAGGCGCTGGCGAAAGGCGGCTACCCTGTTCAGGGCAAGCGCGTGGTCGTTGCCGGCACCGGGCCACTGCTGCTGGCGGTTGCCGCGACGTTGAAAGAGCGCGGCGCGATCGTCGCTGCCATCGTCGAACAGGCGGCCATGCCGGCCCTGGCGCGCTTTGCCGCCGGCCTGGCGCTGACGCCGGGCAAGGCAGTGCAGGCCGCAAAGCTTGGCCTGGCCTTGCGCGGCATTCCTTACTACGCCAACAGCTATGTCACGACCGCCCGCGGCGACGTGCAACTGACTTCGGTGCAAGTCCAGCGCAAAGGCGCGAAGCTCGACATCGACTGCGACTACCTCGCTTGCGGCTACGGCCTGCTGCCCAATACGGAACTGGCACGCGCGCTTGGTTGTGAGATCGGGCAGGGAGGGGTCAAGACCGATCCCTGGCAACGTACCTCCGTGCCGAACGTGCTTTGCGCAGGCGAGGGTACGGGAGTCGGCGGCGTCGACCTTGCCCTGGCCGAAGGCCGGATCGCCGGCCTGGCGGCTTGCGGTGAAGGCGTGCCACAGGAACTGTTTGACGAGCGCATCCAATGGCAAGGCTTCGCAGCCCGCCTGGCCCGTGCCTTTGCCCCGCGCGATGAACTGCGCAAGCTGGCGCAAGCGGACACCATCGTCTGCCGCTGCGAAGACGTGTGCCACGACGAATTGCGTGAACACGCAAGCTGGCGCAGCGCCAAGCTGCATACCCGCTGCGGCATGGGCCCTTGCCAGGGCCGCATCTGCGGCAACGCAACCGATTTCCTGTATGGATGGCGTCCGGACGCCGTGCGTACACCGATCTCGCCGGCACGTGCCGGCAGCATTATCACCCTCGAACCTCACAAGGAGACTTGAAATGGCAGCAATCAAATGGGAAGGCGTCTTCCCTGCAGTAACCACCAAATTCCACGCGAATGAGGAGCTGGACCACGCAGAAATGGAGAAGCACTTCTCCTTCATGATCGACAGCGGCTGCCACGGCCTGGTGACCTGCGGTTCCCTGGGCGAAGCCAGCACCCTGTCGTTCGAAGAGAAGCTGGCCGTTGCCAAGACCGCCGTTAAAGTAGCCAACGGCCGCGTGCCGGTGCTGGCCAACGTCAGCGAAACCCGCACCGCCAACGCCGAACGCTATGTGCAGGAAGCGCGCGACCTGGGCGTGGACGGCTTCATGGTGATGCCATCCGTACTGTACGCAGCCGACGCTTTCGAAGCCAAGGCCAACCTGCGCACGATCGCCAAGGCTGCCAAGCTGCCGATCATGGTGTACAACAATCCGGTGACCTACAAGGTCGACCTGACCCCGGCCGATTTCAAGGAACTGTCGGACTGCGAAGAACTGGAAGCGATCAAGGAATCGACCGACAATATCCGCCGCGTGACCGACCTGCGCAACGCCGTGGGCGACCGCTACGCCATCTTCATGGGCGTGGACGACCTGTCCTTCGAAGGCCTGGCAGTTGGCGCCGACGGCCTGCTGGCCGGCCTGGTGGTGGCCTTCCCGAAAGAGACCGTGGCTCTGTACAAGCTGGTCAAAGCCGGCCGCCTGGCCGAAGCCCTGAAGCTGTACCAGTGGTTCATGCCGCTGCTGCACCTCGACGTTTCGACCAAGCTGGTGCAAAATCTGAAACTGGTGGAAGCACTGGTCGGTGTCGGCAACGAAAACGTTCGCCGCCCACGCCAGCCACTGCGCGGCGCTGACCGCGAGTTCGTGGTGCAGGTGGTGCAGCAGGCACTGGCAACCCGTCCCGACGTCAGCGCTTACCTGTAAGAGGTTTGAGCTCATGCCGAGGACGAATGCCGATCAATTATGTAAGAAGCCTGACAGGGCGGCAGCGCGCCGCCCAGGCTAATCGCCACCTCGGCATCGCCCTGGCCTTCGTGGCCGGGGCGGCCAACGCCGGCGGCTTCCTCGCCGTCAAGCAGTACACCTCCCATATGACAGGCATCCTGTCGGCCGCCGCCGACGACCTCGCGCTGGGCGCCCTGGACGCGGCCATCGACTGCGCCGGTGCCTTGCTGGCGTTCCTTGCCGGCGCGGCCTGTTGCGCCATCATGGTCAATTTTGCCCGTCGCCGCCAGCTTCACAGCGAGTTCGCCTTGCCCCTGCTGCTGGAGGCAATCCTCCTGCTGGCATTCGGCGTCATGGGCACGCAGCTGCAGGCGATCGACGTGATCGTTCTGCCGGCCACAGTCATGCTGTTGTGCTTCATGATGGGGTTGCAGAATGCCGTGATCACCAAGCTGTCCAACGCCGAAATCAGGACCACGCACATGACCGGCATCATCACCGACCTTGGCATCGAGGCTGGCAAAGCCGTCTACTGGAACCGTGACGATCAGGCCGTGCCGCGGGTTGCGGCGGACTGGAAGCGCATGCGCATCCTGCTGTCACTGGTGTCGTCCTTCTTTGCCGGTGCCGTGGCAGGCGCGTTCGGCTTCAAGTTCATCGGCTTCGGCGCGACGCTGCCGCTGGCGGCCGTGCTGCTGGCGCTGGCCATCGTCCCGATCATCGACGATTTGCGCGCGCGGCCGCACGCGCCGCAGCATCTGCGTTAACCTTCGCGGAAGACCAGCACCGGGATCTTGCTGTGTGTGAGCACTTTCTGCGTCTGGCTGCCCAGCATCAGGCTGGCCAGGCCGCTGCGGCCGCGCGACGCCATCGCGATCAGGTCGCAATTGCGCTGCAGGGCGGTGGAAACGATGGCTGCATGCGGCTGCTCGGCGTGTACTTCCAGCGTGGTGCAGTCAACGTTCAGGGTAGTGGCCTGGCGCGCGATATCGGCCAGGATGGAATTCACGGTTGGCGCGGGGGCCAGGTTGGCCAGTGCCGGCTCTTCCGGAAGCACGTGAACCGCCGTGACGCGGGCACCGCTTTCGCGGGCCATGCGCAGGGCGGCGTTCACTGCCAGTTGCGAAGCGGCGGAACCGTCGCTTGGTATCAGAATGTGGCGAAACATCTCTCGAAATCTCCTTAGGTGCTGCAGTCTAAAGTGTCCCGCCACATTGCCGCAACTGCTTACGCGGTGCGCAGGGCTGCCGCGCCGCGGCGTGCATCCAGGCTCAGGCTGCCGGCGCCGAAAGCGGCGATCTGCAGCAGGCCGCCAGCCATGGCGAAGTTCTTCATCAGGTGGATCATCTGGTTCTGGTCAGCGATCGCGCTGTGGAAGATCAGGCCGGTCGCGACGGAGAAGGCTGCCAGCGCCAGTGCAACAGGGCGGGTGTACAGGCCGGCCACCAGCAGCAGGCCGCCGATGACTTCAATGCCGATGGCAAGTGCCAGCCCCAGTTCGGGGAAAGGCAGCCCCATGGCGCTGATGTAGCCGATGGTGCCAGCCGGGTTGGCGATCTTGTTGATGCCGCTCAGGACGAAGATGGCTGCCATCAGGATGCGGCCGGTCAGTGGCAGGATGGCGGTGTTGGTCTGGTTATTCATGGTATGGCTCCTTCGGGAATGTGTTGTTGATGAAGTCATCTTATGCTGCGCTGACATATTCCGGAAGCCAATATATTTAGATGCAATGTATCGTTAACTCAGATGGATTGCTCCTGTAGCAGAGTGGACAGTTGCTGTCGCAAGCGGGCATTGGGCGGCTGGGCGTGGGGATGGCCAGCGTTTTCCACGGCCACTGCCAGCGGCAGGTCCATCGCGCTCAGGTGGCTGAGGAACCAGCGCGGCAGGCGCTCGAGCAGGGCGCGCGCGCCGGCGGGATCGGCCTGGGCGACGGGCAGCGCGTGCTGCAAGGCGTCCAGCGCACGGCGATGGGCAGCGCGGTGTTCGTGGCCGGTGGGATAGTAAAGCTGGTCCATCAGCGCTTCTTCCTCGGCGAAATCGAGGGCCAGCACGCCCAGCAGCGCGGCAATGCGGCTCGGCAGCGACCTATCGTCGGCGTCGATGGTGGCGTGAATGGCTTGCAGCAGGGCGCGGTGGGAAGCATCCATCTCGGCCACGCCGGTTTCCAGCAGCGGGCTCCATTCGAGGCGTTGCATGGCAGTCTCCTTGTCTATCCCCCAAGTCTGGCTGGATGAACGCGCGGATTCCATGACCCAAATCAAATAGAATATGGCTATGGAAAAAATAGTGATCGTGACGGGCGCCAGCCGTGGGATTGGCGCTGCCATTGCGCGCCGGGCGGCGGCCGATGGCTGGGTCGTGGCCGTGAATTACCAGCGCGATGCAGATGCGGCGGCGCGCGTGGTGGCGGACATTGAGGCGGCCGGCGGCCGCGCCCTGGCGGTGCAGGCGGACGTGGCGCGCGATGAGGATATCGAACGGCTGTTCCTTGCGGTCGAACATGAATTGGGGCCGGTGTCCGGGCTGGTGAATAATGCCGGCATTACGGGCGGACTGGGAACGTTTGCCAGTACCGAGCCGGCCACTGTGGAGCAGGTATTCCGCACCAATGTGCTTGGCCTGATGCAGGCCAGCCGCCGGGCGCTCGCTGCATTCCGGGCGCATGGACGGGGCGGGGTGATCGTCAACATCAGCTCCACTGCGGCGACCGCGGGCAGCCCGAATGAGTATGTGACTTATGCGGCCAGCAAGGCGGCAGTCGATACCTTCACCATGGGGCTTGGCAAGGAGGTCGCGCCCGAAGGCATCCGCGTGTGCGGCGTGGCGCCTGGGACTACGCAGACCGATATCCACGCGACTTCCGGCGACGCTGGACGGCCGGCCCGTGTGGCAGCCCGTATCCCGATGGGGCGCGTGGGCGAGCCCGAAGAAATCGCCGAAGCTGCGGTGTGGCTGTTGTCGCCCGCTGCGCGCTATGTCACCGGCACCACCATCCGCGTATCCGGCGGCGCCTGATCACCAGTCAATTGACAGCAGCCGCGACGCCATGCGCGGCCAGCACAAGGTACTCAATTCGTCGCGCGAGGCCCAGCGGAAACCGTCCGCCTCGGGCGTCGGCTCGCCGGTGCGGTGATGGGGGAAGAAGCTGGTGCAGCGCAGGTGGTCCAGGTTGCACAACTGGCCTCCCACTTCCACCTTGAACAGGTGCAGCCGCTTGTCCGGGCGGTAGGTGAATTCGCCCAGGTCTTCGAACAGGCCCGCATCGAAAGCCAGCCCCGTTTCTTCAAACAATTCACGCTGCGCCGATTGCAGCGGGGTTTCGCCCGGATCCTGCAAGCCTTTGGGAATGTCCCAGCTTGCCGTGCCCGTCACATGGCATAGCAGCACCTGGCGGGCACTATTCAATACCAGCGAGCCGCATGAGACTTGCTGCATCTCTTTGTTTCCTTTGCTTTTTTGCACATTTAATTATTTCTAAAGAGATAGTAAGAGTACTCTAGGGAAACTTCTCGACAGTTACAAGTCGCTGTTATAAAGTGTGAGAATTCAAGAGGCGCCCTTCGAGCGCCGAGTCTGACAGTCCAATCCCACACCTAGCGCGCACGCATGCCTGGACGGCAAGCGATGCTGTTTTATTGCCGACGTTTCTTGCCAAGAGTGCCATTATGCCAAAGCTGCACCAAATGCCTGTCCTGTTCGCCGTTGCCGGAGCACTGCTGGTGCCGCCTGCCGCGCACGCGGGGCATGCAGCGGGGCAGGATGCCTGGACCTTCCGCGGCTTCGGCACGCTGAGCGCCGTGCATTCAAGCGAGAAGCAGGCCGACTATGCGGCCAACCCGCTGAACCCCGGCGAGGCCGGCGCTACGCGCGACTGGAGCTACGCGGTGGACAGCCGCCTCGGCACCCAGCTTACGTACAACAACGGCGGCCATTGGTCGGCCGTGCTGCAGGTGGTGGCAGAGCGCCACCTCACGCATTCCTGGACGCCAAAGGTTGAATGGGCGAACGTGCAATACCAGGTGTCGCCGGAACTTAGCCTGCGCGTGGGACGTATAGCGCTGCCGCTGTTCCTGTCCGGCGATTACCGCAAGGCCAGCTATGCGCTGACATCCGTGCGCACGCCGGTCGAACTGTATTCCTCGCTCCCGATCAGCAACAGCGACGGCATTGACGCCAGCTACCGCTGGAATGCCGGCGCCGTGAAGAACACCACGCAAGTGCTGTTCGGCGGCACCAGTGTGCCGCTGTCCGACGTCACGCGTGTCAGGGCGCACAAGCTGGCGGGCATTTCGAACACCAGCACCGCCGGTGCACTGACGGTGCGCGCTACCGCCATCGAGGGCGAACTGGAGACGCCGTTGCTGCAAGACCTGTTCAGCGCGATTCGCCAGTTCGGCCCGCAAGGCGAAGTCCTGGCGCGCCGCTATGAGCCGGACCGCAAGCGTGCCACCGTGCTCAGCATTGGCGCCTCCTATGACCCGGGCGAATGGTTCGTGATGGGTGAAATAGGGCGCATCAACGCCCGCTCGATGCTGGGCGATAAGACTGCAGGCTATGTCAGCGGCGGCTATCGCCTGGGCAGTTTTACGCCCTACGCCACTTTCAGCAAGGTGGTGGCGAACACCCCTAACCGGGTCGCGGGCCTGGACTTGTCCTTGCTGCCGCCTCCTTACGCGCCGGCTGCCCAGCGCCTGAACATGGAATTGAATGGCTTGCTCAGCATGATTGCGGAACAGGACAGCGCCAGCGTGGGCCTGCGCTGGGATGCCACCGGCAATGCCGCGGTCAAGCTGCAATTCGACCATGTGCGCCCACGCAGCGGCACCAGTGGCACGCTGTCGAACATCCAGCCCGGCTATCGTTATGGCCGCAGCTTCGGCGTGTTCAGCGCCTCCGTGGACTTCGTGTTCTGATGGAGGCGTTTCGATGATCAGGAAACTCCTTTGCTGCCTGCTATTGGTGTTGCTTGCCGGCGCCTCGGCCGCTGCCGAACTGGTGGTGGTGGTGTCGGCGCGCAGCCCCATCACGGCCCTGCGTGCGGAGCAGGTGGCCGATATCTTCCTGTCCGAATCGACGCGCTTCCCCGATGGCGGCGAAGTGGTAGCGCTCGATTTGCCGATTGGTTCCCCGCAACGCGACGACTTTTACCTGAAGGTGGCCAACCGCACCCCGGCCCTGATGAAGGCCTACTGGACCAAGAAGATCTTCACTGGCCGCGGCCAGCCCCCGCGCGAGCTGCCCAACAGCCAGGCGGTACGCAAGCTGGTGGCAGATAACCCAACCCTGATCGGCTACATCGACCGCAGCGCGCTCGATGCCAGCGTGCGTCCTGTCCTGGTGGTGCATTGAATATGAAACGCTGGCTGCGCATGTGCCTTGAGACGCAAGTCTCGCTGCCCCTGTTCACCATTGTCCTGCTGGCGGTGGTGTGGGGCACCACCCTGCATTTCATCGACAGCGAGGCTGCTGCCTCGCGCGAGCTGGCGGCTGAATCGGCCAGTGAGCTGATCGCCACCTATGAGGCGCAGGTAGCGCGCAGCATCAATGGCATTGAACAAACCCTGCAGGTGTTGAAATACAGTGCCGAAAGCCAGGGCGCACGCGGCGCCTTGCCGGAACTGCAGGCGCACGGCCTGCTGCCATCCGGTCTCGTTTTCATCGTCAGCATTGTCGACGCCCAGGGCAACACGGTTGCCAGCAACCCGGCCGCGCCCTCGATAAATGTCGCGCAGCAGGAATATTTCAGCTTCCACCGGCAGCACCGCAGCAACTACACCTTTATCTCGCAAGCGATGCGCGATGAAGCAAACCAGGACTGGCACCTGCATTTCACGCGCCGCCTGGACGACGAGCACGGCGAATTTGCCGGCGTAGTGATCGTGGAGGTCGATCCTGCTTATTTCACCAGCGGCTATGAACGCCGCCGCCTGGGCGAGCAAGGCATGCTTGGCCTGGTCGGCGACGATGGTGTGGTGCGTGCGCGGCGCGTCGGCGACAAGCAATCCTTCGGGCAAAAGCTGGACCTGGCGGGACTGCAGGCGCGCCGCGGCGTAGCCGTCGCCAGCACGATCGATGGCGTCAAGCGCTATACGGAGGTACGCCAGCTGGCCGGACTGCGCCTGAGCGCCATGGTCGGCTTGTCGGAACAGGAGCAAATGGCAGGCTTCGCAGCCCAGCGCCGCCAGTTGCTGTGGGAAGCAGGTGTCGCCAGTGCGGTGCTGATCCTGCTGGCGGCCCTGGTATGGGCTTGCGTCTGGCAGGGCGCCAAGGCGCGCCGCCGCATCCGCCGCGCGCAGGAAACCTATGCTGCGGCGTCCGAATCGAATATGGATGCCTTCTTCGTCCTGCGTGCCATCCGCAACAAGGATGGCGTAGTGGTGGACTTCAAGTTTGCCGCCGTTAATTCGCGCGCCGAGCAATTGACCGGCCGTAGCCGCAACGAACTGCGCGCGCAAACGCTATGCGGCTGGATGCCGGCGGCACGCCACAACGGCATGTTCGAGCGGCTGGCGCACGTGACCCTGAATGGCGGCGTGCACCAGGAAGAGGGTCCGAACATGGTGCCGCAACTGAAGGCGGAATGGCTGCACTGGCAGGTGGTGGGAGTGGAAGGCGGCGTGGTGGCGATTGTGCGCGATATCACCGAGCGCAAGCGCACCGAGGAACGCATCTACCACATGGCCCACCACGACACGCTGACCGGCCTGCCGAACCGCAGCCTTATTTGCGACCGCCTCGAGCAATCGATCGCGCACGCTGAGCGCAACAAGGAATCGGTGCTGGTGGCCTTTATCGATCTCGACAGCTTCAAGCTGGTCAACGACACGCTGGGCCACAACGCAGGCGACGAACTGCTGAAGGAAGTGGCCGGCCGCATGGTGGGCTGCGTGCGCCGCGAGGATACGGTCGGCCGCTTCGGCGGCGACGAGTTCGTGCTGGTGCTGCCGCATGTGAACGACAACCCGCAGGTGCTGGTGCCGCTGCTGAACAAGATCCTCGAATCCGTGGTGCAGCCGATCGTGCTGGAAGGGCAGAAGATGCAGGTGAGCTGCTCGATCGGCGTTGCCGTCTATCCGCGCGATGGCAGCGATGCCGACACGCTGATGATGCACGCCGACGCGGCCATGTACCGCGCCAAGGACAGCGGCAAGAACAACTGCCAGTTCTACACCCACGAGATGAATGCCGGCCTGGAAGAAAAGCTGGCGCTGACGGAAGGCTTGCGCAAGGCGCTGGAAGAACAGCAGCTGTCGCTGGCCTACCAGCCCAAGGTGAACCTGGAATCGGGCCGCATGTTCGGCGTGGAAGCCCTGCTGCGCTGGCAGCACCCGCAGCGTGGCGCGGTGTCGCCGGCCCAGTTCATCCCGCTGGCGGAAGAGCATGGCCTGATCATCCCGATCGGCGAATGGGCCCTGCGCGAAGCTTGCCGCCAGGCGTGCGCCTGGCAGGAAGCGGGCTTGCCACCGCTGGTGGTGTCGGTCAATGTTTCGGCGCGCCAGTTCGACGATCCGCGCCTGGTCGAGCGCGTGGCCGCAGCCCTCGAATGGAGTGGACTTGATCCGCAGTGGCTGGAGCTGGAAGTCACCGAGAGCATGATCATGCGCGACACCGCGCAGTCGGTGGCGAAGATGCGCCAGCTCGAAGCAATGGGCATCACGCTGGCCATCGACGATTTCGGCACCGGCTATTCCAGCCTGGCTGCGCTCAAGTCTTTCCCGATCGGCCGCCTGAAGATCGACCAGAGCTTCGTGCGCGACCTGGTCGCCAATCCGGACGACCAGGCCATCACCTGCGCCATCATCTCGCTGTCGCACCAGCTCGACATGCGTGTGATCGCGGAAGGCGTGGAAACGGAGCAGCAGCGCAGCTTCCTGCAGCAGCATGGCTGCGATGAAATGCAGGGCTATCTGTTCAGCCGCCCGGTGCCGCCGCAGGAGATCACTGCCATGCTGCTTGGCGAAGAATCCGGCGCGGAGGTTACAATGCTTGCTCCCTGATTAATGAGCAAGCATTAAATGAGCGAATACAGCAACGACATCTACACCGAACCTTCCAATATCGACATGGACACGCTGGCCAACCTCGGCCCGCTGAAGGCCATGGCAGGTATCTGGGAAGGACAGCGCGGCCTCGATATCAAGCCAAAGGCGGACGGCCCGCGCAAACAGGCCTATGTCGAACGCATCGAACTGCAGCCGATCGATCCTGTCACCAACGGACCGCAACTGTTCTACGGCCTGCGCTATGTCCTGATCATCAACAAGCCTGACAACGTCAAGACTTACCACGAGCAGGTCGGCTACTGGCTGTGGGAACCGGCCACCAATACCGTGATCCAGACCCTGGCCATCCCGCGCGGCCAGATCGCCATGGCATCCGGCACCGCGGCGCCGGATGCGAAATCCTTCGAACTGGTGGCACAGCGCGAGCAAAATACCTACGGCATCTGCTCCAATCCTTTCCTTGAATTCGGCTTCAAGACCACCGAATACCGCATCAAGGTCACCATCAACGATGATGGCACCTGGGGCTATGAGGAAGACACCGTCATGCTCTTGCGCGGCAAGGAATCGGAACCTTTCCACCACATTGACCGCAACCTGCTGCACAAGGTGGCCGAGCCGACCCCGAATCCACTGGCCCGGAAGTAAATCATTGCGCGCTGTCGCCCTCGACGGCAGGCGCCTGGCCGGCCAGGGCAGGCAGCTGCCACACGCACCAGGCAGCTGCGATGCCGATTGAGGCGACGACCAGCCCCACGCCGGTGACCACCTGGTCGTCCAGGCTGTAGGCATTGCACAGGCGTTGCGGCATGTCCTGGTACAGCATGCCGGCGATGGCCATCATGGCGCAGAAATTGCCGAGGAAAAAAAGCTGGATGACTGCTGCCGCCCGCGATAGCGCGCCTGGCAGCAGGAAGCCGAGCAGGAACAGGCTGGCGAACTTGCCCGCTTCGGCCAGCGGCATCGTGAGCGATTGCTCCAGTGCGCGTGGCACCATCCAGTACGCGCTCGCCAGCAACAGCCACACCAGGCCCGCCAGGCCATGCGCATCCCAGCGCGCTTGCGCGCCAGCCAGTTGCGCTCCTTGACGCGCTGCCGCAAGCCCGGTCAACGCGCCGCCGACTGCGATCATCGGAAGCTGGACCACCATGTGCAAGGCCATCGATGCCTCAAGCGGTGCCCGCAGGAGCAGGGCCAGCGTCACGAGGGCGGCGCCCGGCAGCGCAAGCCTGCCCGCGCCGCGTGCCGCCTCTTTCGGAGTACTCATCGCGCTACCTCCAGCGCCGCAGCCAATGCGGCTTCCGGCTGCTCGTAGTCGACCACTTGCGCCAGTCGCCCATCCGGTGTAACGATGTGGAAGGCGGCGTTGTGCTGGAATTCCCCCATTTCTGCAGGCAGCACGATAATCCCGACCTGATCCAGCAAGGCCTGGCGCTGTCGGGCATCGGGCACTGCTGCAAACTGCCACACTGCTGCATCGGCGCGCATGCGCGACGCGTAGTGCGCCAGGTCGCCCAGCGAATCGCGCGGATCGAACGAAATCGTCAACAGCCGCAACTTGTCCTGCAGCCCGCGCGCCAGGATTTCACGCTGCATTTGCTGCAGTTCGGTCCCCTGCACGGAGCACACCGCATTGCAGCGCGCGTAAAAGAACGTGACGATCGCCGCCCGCCCATCAGATGCTAATAGCGCGGGCAGGGAGGCCTGTGTCGCTGCCGCCCCCGCGCCCGGCAGCGCAAGGCCGACGCCGGGCAACGCCAACGGCGCTTCGGCAATTGCCAGCCGCCGTCCTTCTTCGGTGGAGACTACGCGGAACCCCATGGTGGCCTGCCACAGCGCAGCACCAGCAACTGCGGCCATGCAGGCAATGAGCGCCAATGTGCGCGTCAAATCCCCTTTAATTGGCTGGTTTGGCGAGTTTGGCGAGATCATCATCTCCATTGAACGGGTCCTTGCGCGTGGCCGTCGCGTCGCGCGCCGCCTTGACCGCATCCGGCGCTACCCTGGCCGCGCTATTGCCGAAGTTACTGCGGATGTGGCTCAAGACTGCCGCAATCTCCGCGTCGCTCAACTTATCCTTAAACGACGGCATCTGTCCGTTATATGCCGAACCTTTCACCGTCAGCTTGCCCGACACGCCGTGCAGCAGGATGGATGCCGCAATGCTTTCGGCACCGGTCACCCATTCCGACCCCGCCAGCGGCGGAAATACGCCTGGCAAGCCAGCGCCCGTGGCCTGATGGCAAGCCACGCACTGCGCGGCATACACCTGGGCCCCGTCCACAGCGCCGCCCGGGCCGGCAGCCCCGCCAGCCTTGGCCTGCAGCGTCGACATGGTGCGCCGGTCGCCAAGCGCCGGGTCATCGTCGCGAACGGTGAGGATATAGCTGATCGCCCAGGCCAGTGCCAGGCCAACGCCAAGCAAGACATACCAGGGAATCGGCCGGTCCCTCTCCGTGGGATCGGGATTCTCGCGCTGCTGCGCGCCAAAATCATTTTGCGGCATTTGGCGCTCCTTCCTTCCTGGCCTGTGGCGCCGGCAGCACAGGGTAAGTATGGTCAAGCGACTGCAGGTAAGCCACCAGGTCCAGCACTTCCGGCTTGGCTACCACGATTTTGCCGGCCGGCTTGAAGCCAGGCGGCAGGTTCACGACGCGGTCGCCCGGTTCGGCCGCCTCCTTATAGTCGAACAGGTAAGGGTAGGATGGCATGATCGATCCTGGCACATAGGCACGCGGCTGGAACATGTGCCCCAGGTGCCAGTCCGCGCTAGGCTGGCGCGCGCCGATATTGAACAGGTCCGGCCCGGTGCGCATGGTGCCAAGCAAATGCGGCGTATCGTAGTAATAATCGGCCGCCACCGAGGCCCGCCCCCAGCCGCGCTGGTCGTCCGGCGCCTGCGCCTTGTCGCGAGGCTGCTGCGAATGGCAATACACGCAGCCGTTCCTGATATACACCTCGCGCCCGCGCAGTTGCTGCGCCGTGTAGGGTTTCAAGCCAGCCGGCGCTTCGCCCGCGCGCAACTGAACGTGCGGCACGATCACCAGCGCGGAAGTCGCAAGGGCCAGCGTCACCATCGCGCCGCCCAGCAGTTTCAGTTCGTCTTGCATATCAGGCCCCCGCGAGGTTGCTGGAGGGAGCAGGTGCGTCGCTGCGGGTGTGCAGCAGCGCCGCCCCCACGCGCCGCGGGCCATAACGCAGGGCCATGGTCGCGAAATGCCAGGCAAAGACCAGGTGGCCAATGGTCATGATTGCCCCGCCAACCGTTCGGCTTTTCAGCCATGGGAGCGTCACGTTGACCGAATCCATGAATGGCCGCCCCGCGTCGAGCATTGCCTGCCCTTGCAGCCAGCCGCCAACAGACAGCCCGACGAAGTAGATGCCAAAGCCAATCACCACCAGCCAGAAATGCAGGGCAATCAACTTCGGATAGGGCCATTCCCACGCCATCACGCGCGGCATGACGAAGTAAATCGCGCCGAACATCACCATGGAGAAGAAACCATACAGTCCAAGGTGGGCGTGCGCCACCGTGAAGTGGGTAAAGTGCGTCACCGTGTTCACGCTGCGCAGCGCTTCGATCGAACCCTGGATCGAGCTGAGCGTGTACATCATGCCGCCAAGGACGATAAAGCGCAGCGTTGGCGAATACAGCAGCTTGGAGAAATGCCCGCGCATGGTCATGTGCTGGTTGATCGAGAATGAGATCACCGGGATTACCATCATCACGCTCTGCACGATGGACAGCGTAATCAGCCAGCCCGGAACCGGCCCGCCGATCAGGTGGTGGCCGCCTACCTGGCCATAGAAAAAGGCCAGAGTCCAGAATCCAAGCAAGGACAGGTTGTACGACTGCACTGGCCGCCCGATAATCTTGGGCAGGAAATAGTACACGGAGGCCACTGCCATCGGCGTGTAGAACAGCCCCAGCACGTTGTGGCCGAACCACCAGTTCATGGCCGCCTGCTGTACGCCGAAGTGCACCGCCGGCAGGTTCCCGATCAGGAACAGGATAGGGAACCAGAACAGCGCCGCGCCCATGTACCAGATCGACACATACAGGTGATGCACTTTGCGGCTTTGCAGGGTGTAGACGAGCGGCAGCCCAACCAAAGCGCCGCCAGCCACCAGCAGCAAGTCCACCTGCCACGGAATCTCCAGCCACTCCAGGCCATCACTGATGCCGGCCGCAACACAGCCCAGGCCCGCGACCAGGCCCGCATTCCACAGCATGGCCCCGAAAATGGCAAAACGCCCGCCGACCAGGTGCGTCTTCAGCAGGCGAGGGAGGAGCCAGATCGCAATGCCCAGGGCCGCCATTGGCGCCCAGCCATAGGCCACGGCATTGAGGTGGATAGTGCGGATGCGGCCAAAGGTCAGCCAGGGGTACTGCACCAGCCAGTCCGGCTCATGCAGCTTGATGGAACTGGTCAAGCCCGCCGCCGTGGCGACCAGCAGCCACACTACGGCGCAGGACAGGAATACAAAGGTGACCAAAGCACTCGAGCGATCCGCCTCGACACGTTCCGCCAGCTCTTGCTGCATGGCGGCTTGCTCGGCGGGGCTGGGCGCTCGCCGGTCCTGTCCTTCCACCGGCAGTGCCAGTCCGGTGCGCTGCTCCGGGCTGGCCGCAGGCTCTTCACCATGGCCGATCTCGCCCGGCGAAAAAATCACATCGGCAGCGGCCGAAGAGGCGTTGAACAAACGGTGCCGCAGCGACCAGATGAACACCAGCAGGCCGGTGACCGAAAGTATGAAGGAAGACAGCAGTATGGTGACGGTATCCACATTTAACCTTCCCGCCCGTCAATGCGGGCATGGCTTAAGTAAGGCGCATACACGAACAGGTAGAGAAGGAAGGCGACCGACCAGGCCAGTCCCGAGCCCAGTAACAGGAAGTCACGAATTCCAGCGGGAACAATATTGGCACACAAACGGGCCAAAGCGCCAGCTTGCAGTAAAAGATACATCGCGCTTTCGGCACGGCCGGCGCGCAGCAGGCGGCCCGTGTGGCCAAGTGCGGTACGGGTGATCATGCCGATGATCAGGCCCGACATGCCGCCCACGGCCAGCGCGTGGAAGGCGCTGCTGGAGGAGCCGATACCCAGCGCCGCAAAACCCAGCAGCACCAGGCCGGCCACGATCCAGGCATACGCCAGGTGCAGGATCCACAGCAAAGGCACGCGCACCGTGGCAAACGGCGCCCAGCCAACCAGGCGAACGGCGTTGACCGCTGCCCCCGCAAAAGCCGCCAGTGCCACCACGAAGCCCGGCAAGCCGGCCGCCCATGCCAGTGCAGTTGCCAGCAGCAAGGCAATGCTGGCCTTTTCGCGCCAGGCCACGGTCACCGGTTGGCTGCCCGGTGCGCCGTTACGGGTGAACATCGGGATCACGCGGCCGCCAATCACGGCTTCCAGCACGGTGATCATCAGGATCGCGCCATGCACGGGAGTCAGCGGCGACAATGGGAGCCAGCCGTTGGCCGCCGCATGGAACAGCAGGTTGGCCACTGACAGCAATGCCAGGATGCCGCAGATCGGATAATTGCGCTTGCTTTGTGCCTGATAGAGCACGCGGCCGAACGCCACAGCGCACAAAGGCAGGAACAGGCCATCAATGATCAAGGCTGGCACACCGGACGCCAGCAGCATGGCCACGCGGCCGGCAATCCACAGCAAGGCCAGCCCCGCAAGCCGGGTGCCGGCCGGTGTTTGCAGGTTGGTCCAGTTGCGGCCCGCTGTAAACAGGAAGCCGACGATTACCGCGCCGCCAAAGCCAAACACCATTTCGTGCATATGCCACAGCACGTTGGCAGTGGGCAGGGTGGGCAGCATGCCCTTATAGGCGGCCAGCCACAGTGGTACCGACAGCGCCGCCAGCGCAGCCGCCAGCAGGTAGAAGGGGCGGAAGCCCAGTCGCAGCAAGGGATGCGGTTGCCCGGATGGCGTGGGTTCGGTGGGGATATGGATGCTGCGCATGGCGGGCCTCAAGTTCTTAAGATGTATAATGAATGCTACATTAGGCCTTCGGCTAAAGCAATATTTTGTATGCATCTTTACGTGACGTAGATTATGAGACTGACATCTTTCACCGACTACACCCTGCGTTCGCTGATGTACCTCGGCATGAACCGCGACAAGCTGGTGACGATCCAGGAAATCGCCGACCTGCATGACATCTCGAAGAACCACCTGACCAAGGTGATCCACCAACTGGGCGCCAGCGGCCTGGTGGAAACCGTGCGTGGCCGGCATGGCGGCCTGCGCCTGAACCGCGAGCCGGAAGAGATCAATATCGGTGAGGTAGTGCGTGACAGCGAATCGGACTTCCACATTGCCGAATGCTTTGAAACCGACCCCGGCCACTGTGCCTTCCTGCGTGATTGCACGCTGAAACGCAAGCTTGGCGAAGCGACGGAAGCCTTCCTGCACGTACTCGATGGCATGACGCTGGCCGACATCTTGCCCGGGCCGAAGGCAAAGGGCGGTGGCCAGCCGGTGATCCTTCATAAAACACGCATTTAATCTGCATCTTTATTGACGCAGATTAAGGTAAACATGTATTATGGGTGCATGTTTAGCCGAGAAGGAGCCATACCCATGCTGTCCGCAGAACACCGTGCCATCGTCACCGCCACCGTTCCGATCCTGGAGCAAGGCGGCGAGGCATTGACCCGCCACTTCTACCAGACGCTGTTCACCGACTTCCCGCAGGTGAAACCATTCTTCAACCAGGCACACCAGCACAGCGGCGACCAGCAGCGCGCCCTTGCTAACGGCATCCTGATGTACGCCAGGCATATCGAACGGCTGGAAGCACTGGGGCCACTGGTGAATACCATCGTCACCAAGCACGTGGCCTTGCAGATTCAGCCGGAACACTATCCGATGGTCGGCGCCAGCCTGCTGAAGGCGATCCGCGAAGTGCTGGGTGCAGAAGTAGCGACCGATGCGGTGCTGGAAGCGTGGGGCGCAGCCTATGGCCAACTGGCCGAGATCCTGATTGGCGCCGAAGGCAAGACCTATGAAGCCGCTGCGGCCGCGCCGGGCGGCTGGATGGGCGCGCGCCAATTCGTGGTGGCTGCCAAGCGTGCCGAGAGCGATGAGATCACCAGCTTCGTATTCCGCCCGGTGGATGGGCTGCAGGTACTTGGCTTCACGCCGGGCCAATATATCGGCATCCGCGTGGTGGTGGACGGTGAAGAGCAGCGCCGCCAGTACTCCCTGTCCGCAGCACCGAATGGCCAGACTTACCAGATCAGTGTCAAGCGCGAAGATGGCGGCAAGGTGTCAGGCTTCCTGCACGGGAAAGTGAGTGAAGGCGATATCGTGGACCTGTTCCCGCCGACCGGCGCCTTCACGCTGGCGGAAGGCAGCCGCCCGATCGTACTGATTTCCGGAGGCGTCGGCATCACCCCGACCCTGGCCATGTTGGACCAGGCGCTGGAAACGGGCCGTGAAATCCGCTTCATCCACGCGGCGCGCCACGGCGGCGTGCACGCCTTCCGCGACCATGTCGACGGCCTGGCTGAACGCCACCCGCAACTGAAGCGCCACTATATTTATGCCGAACAGCGTGACGGCCATCCGCAAGCCGATGCTGTCGGCTTGCTGGGCAACAAAGAGCTCGGCGAATGGCTGCCGCAGTCGCGCGACGTGGACGCGTACTTCCTCGGCCCTTTGCCATTCATGCAGGCCGTGAAGCGCAGCCTGCGCGAGCTGGGCGTGCCGGAAGCGCAGACCTACTACGAGTTCTTTGGCCCCGCCAAAGCTTTGGATTAAACCAGCAGCGCCGCATTCATGGCGGAAGCATCGGCTTCCGCTTCTTCCAGCATCTGCTCGCGCTTTTCGGCGTCGATGAACAGGTCCATCACCGAATCTTCGTGCGGAGGTTGTTGCTGTGCCGGCGCCAGCGGCGAGGCGACTGGCGCGAAATGGTTTGCCAGCAGCAGCGTGTCGAGCAGGGTCTCCGGCGGGATTTGCAGCATGCCGTTGCGCAGGCTCTCAATCGCTTCCGCCACTTCAGCCGGAATGCCCAGCTTCTTCAGCACTTCGCGCGTGATGATTTCTTCGCTCGCGGTTTGCCAGTTCTCCGGATCGGGTTCCAGCAGGCCAGGGAATTCATCGGCGCGCGACAGCAGGTAGAAGCTGCCCACTTCATGCACGATGGCGGCAAACAGGGCGGTGTCGGGATTCACGCCGGTCACTTCACGCGCGATGATGCGCGCCAGGCAGGCGACGTGGATGGTGTGCTGCCACAGTTGCTCGGCTTTGGCGCGCAATTCCGGATCGGTAATCTTGCTGCCGAAGGCGCGCACTACCATGGCCGCGGCCAGCGCATACAGGTTGTGGTAACCCACGCGCATGATGGCGTTGCGGACGTTGGTAATATCCGGCCCGCCGGTGCGGTTGAACATGGCGGAGTTGGACAGCGAGACGGTGCGCGCGGCCAGTTGCGGTTCGGCCAGAACGAGCTTGATGGCATCTTCCATCGGGCAGTCCGGATCGTCCAAAGCGAGCTGCACTCGCAGGGCGGCATTGACGCTGGTAGGAAACACGAGGTCTCCGCGGATCGCCAGCGCGGCGACGTGTCCGAAAGCTTCCAGTTTATTCATGCCGAAAATTATACGGCTCCGGGCGCAATACTGCCAAATGGGGATCGGAAATGAAAGTCGGGGTCAGCTCCGGCAATCTGCCACCAAGTGGCAGATTGCCGGAGCTGACCCCGACTTTTATCTTAGGCGCCGGCGAGTTGCGGCTGGCGGGCGGGGCGTTCCTGGCTGTAACGTGCAACCGACAAGTCGTCGGCAAAGATGGCTGGGCGCTTGGCGGACATGATATCGGCCAGCAGTTGCGCCGAGCCGCAGCTCATGGTCCAGCCCAGGGTGCCGTGGCCGGTGTTGGTGAACAGGTTGCGGATGCCGGTGCGGCCTACGACCGGGGTGCCGTCCGGGGTCATCGGGCGCAGGCCGGTCCAGAACGTGGCTTCAGCAGTGTTGCCGGCGCCCGGGAACAGGTCGTTCACCACCATTTCCAGCGTTTCGCGGCGGCGTGGGTTGAGCCTGGTGTTGTAGCCGGCGATTTCCGCCATGCCGCCAACGCGGATGCGGTCGTCGAAGCGGGTTACCGCAATCTTGTAGGTCTCGTCGAGGATGGTCGAGGTTGGGGCCTTGTCGCCATCGACGATCGGTACGGTGATCGAGTAGCCTTTCAGCGGGTATACAGGAATCTCGAACAGCTCTTTCAGGAACGGGGTCGAGTAGGCGCCCAGCGCGACCACGAAGGAGTCGCCTTCCACCAGCTCGGTGCCGCACTGCACGCCTTTGACCTTGTCGCCTTCAGTCACCAGCTTGTCGATCGAAACGCCATAGCGGAACTTCACGCCGAGTTCGTTTGCCATCGCTTCCAGGCGGGTGGTGAACATCTGGCAGTCGCCGGTTTCGTCGTTCGGCAGGCGCAGGCCGCCCACCAGCTTGTGCTGCGATGCGGCCAGGCCCGGCTCGGCCTTCATCAGGTCGGCGCCGGTCAGCAGCTCGTAGGGCACGCCGGTTTCTTTGAGAACTTCGATATCCTTGGCAGCGCCATCGAGTTGCGCCTGGGTGCGGAACAATTGGGTGGTGCCTTGCTGGCGGCCTTCGTATTCGATGCCGGTGGCGGCGCGCAGCACTTTGAAGCAGTCGCGGCTGTACTCGGCCAGGCGCACCATGCGTTCCTTGTTGATGGCATAGGCTTCGGCATTGCAGTTGCGCAGCATCTGCCACATCCACTTCAGCTGGAAGGTGGTACCGTCGGGCGTGATGGACAGCGGCGCGTGGCGCTGCAGCATCCATTTCATGGCTTTCAGCGGAATGCCGGGGGCGGCCCATGGCGAGGCGTAGCCTGGCGAGATCTGGCCGGCGTTGGCGAAGCTGGTTTCCAGGGCAGGGCCCGGCTGGCGGTCCAGGACGGTGACGTCGTGGCCGGCTTGGGCCAGGTAATAGGCACTGGTGACGCCGATAACGCCGCTGCCAAGGATAACTACGCGCATGAATTGCCTCCGGAATATTTGTTGCGGATTATTTTGCTATGATAAGTAAGTTTTCCTAGTAATTGTTACTATATGAAGTCGATAAAACAGTAAAAAATCATGCGAATTCAGAAGGAATCGGCCCGCGGGCTGGACAAAATTGACCGCAAGATATTGCGCATCCTGCAGGACGATGCGCGTATCGCCATGAAGGACTTGAGCGAACAGGTGGGGCTGTCGATCACGCCGACCATTGAGCGGGTCAAGCGCATGGAGCGCGATGGGGTGATTGCCGGCTATCACGCACGGCTCAATCCGCGCGCCCTGGGCGCCAGCCTGCTGGTGTTCGTGGAGATTACGCTGAACCAGAAATCGGCCAGCCATTTCGAGCAGTTCCGGCGCGAAGTGCTGCGGATTCCTGAGGTGCAGGAGTGCCACCTGGTGTCGGGCGACTTCGATTACCTGATCAAAGCCCGCATCCATGAAATGGCGGAGTACCGCAAACTGCTGGGCGATATGCTGTTGAACCTTCCGGGCGCGGCGCAATCCAAGTCTTATGTCGTCATGGAGGAAATCAAGGAAACCTTGATTTTGCCCACGGAACCGGCACCCTAGTCACGCGACAATGACGCTTTGTGGCGGAGGAGCGTATCATGTCATCGAACAAGCCCGACCCGGTGGTGCATATGTCCGACCTCACCGAATTGAAGCAGGAACTGTTGCTCGAGATAGCAAAGGTGCGTGTAGAGATTTTGCGCTGGATGCTGGCGCAGACGCTTACCCTGATCGGCGCCATGGCTGCATTTAAACTGTTTGGGTGATGGGCTCGCATGGTCTAGAATGCCATTAGCCTGGACTGAGCGAACGGAGTATTTGTGCAAAGCACTTATGGAGCCGCGAGCGTCACCACACCAGCCGCCCCGGCGCCGGCTGCACCCGAGCATGCTGTCCTTTTACGCGGCCTCGACGAACACCTTTCCTCCGACCAGAGCTTCACCTCCAACCTGGCCCGCACCGTCGGTGCCATCGCCAGCACCGAAGGTGCGCTGACCCTGGCGCAATTTGCCGCCGTGACTGACCTGGCCGGCGATGGCCGCGCCTCCGCCGTCTTCACCGCCATCATGCTGAACGCCATCGAGTGCGGCATCAGCGTCGACTGGGCGCTGCAGGCGCTGGCCCGCTCCAGTCCGACTGTCGCAGAGCAAGCGCGGCACAAGGCCTTCAACCTGATGAAGCCACTGCTGGCGCTGCAAGGCACCGCTGCCCGGCCGCTGGCGCAAAAGACCGCCAAGGCCCTGCACATCAAGCTCACGCCGGAAGAACTGTTCGGCCTGCCGCCGGAAGAAGAGCGTCGCCTGCTGAGCAACCTGGGCAACCAGGCGCGCAAGCTGGTCAAGGGCAGGGGACTGGCCGATGCCGTAGCAGACTTCGGTCGCGCGATGGGCCACGCCGAACTGCTGAACCACGCCCGCGGCTACAACGGTGGCCTGATGAGCCAGGAAGAATTGCAGACCGCTGTCGAGCGCGCAGTGTCGACGATCTGTCAGGGCATCGAGAGTTACCGTGAGCATGAAAACTCGCCACTGGCTTGCGAAGCGAGCGCTGCAAGCTTGCTGGCTACGGCCCAGCAGCTGCGCCAGCAGGTGCAGCAGCGCCTGGCCCTGGTCGATGCGCGCATCGCCTATGAGCGCCGCATGCTGAACCAGGACATCGACGATGCCGTGCACGACGCCGGCAACGCCATCGAACTGGCACTGGCCTGCCATCCGGAAGCCAATGAGCGCGCCAGCGGCGAGCAGTTCGGCAAGGAAATGGAATCCCGGCTCGACCGCGTCGTGCAGCGCAAGGAAGAGGTGCTGGACTTGCTGCAGCATGACTTGTCCCTGTTCCAATCAGACATCCGCCTGACCCAGAGCACCGTCTTCGAACGCCAGCACCACGCCACGCTCGCGCGCCTGATGCCGCGCATGCGCGTCGGGACCCGTTTGGCACAGAGCGTCGACACCGCAGCCAACTTCACCCTGATGGGCAGCGCCGTTGCGGCGGCCGGCACCGGGACGGCGGCCTACCTGTTCGGCGTTGCCGTCGTGCTGCCGGTGGTGGCGCCGGCCGCGCCTTTCGTGGGCGGGGCCGTCCTGCTGGCCGGCGCGTTCAAGTGGTTTGCCGACGCCGGCCGGCGCAAGCGCTCCGAAATCCAGGACCGCCGCCGCGCCTTCGAAGAAGAGTTGCGCAAGCGGCTGCAGGAAGTGCAGGCCGCCTTCGGCCGCCAGCTGGACCGCATCGCCTCGACTTTCCATGAATCGGCTACCCAGTTGTTGACGCCGCTGATGCTGGAGGCGGAGGCAGCCGGCCGGGTGCAGGCCGTGCGCAAACGTATTGCCGATAAGGTAATTTCCCAAGCCCAGGGTGCGATTGCGCAGTTGCGCACGGCCATGGCAAGCCACGTTTAAGTGTTGCTATGTGGCAACTGTGTGCGTTACCGCACGAAAGTCACCCCTCTTGCTTTGGTACAATAACTGGCAGCCAACGCACTTTTTCAACAACTTATATAATCACGAACATGAAGACCCAGCTCTTAGCCGCCGCCATGCTGGCGCTCAGCACTTCCGCCATCGCCCAGGATGTTGGCGTTTCGGTCACCGTCGGCCAGCCAGGCTTTTTTGGCCGCATTGACATCGGCAATATGGCGCCGCCGCCGGTGCTGTACCCGCAGCCGGTGATCATCCAGCGCCCGGCCCGCATCATCGCCGAGCCGCTTTACCTGCGCGTCCCGCCGGGCCATGCGAAAGACTGGGGCAAGCACTGCGGCAAGTACAACGCTTGCGGCCGCAATGTCTACTTCGTGCGCGACGACTGGTACACCAATGAGTACGCGCCGCGCTACCGCCATGAGCATGAACGCGAATACCGCGACTATGATCGCCGCGATCGTGACGACGACGACCAGGGCCACGGCCATGGCCACGGCAAAGGCCATGGCAAGGGCCACGGCAAGCATAAAGACTAACCCGGTGGCATAGCCGGGCTGGCGGCCCGCTCCCCACCGATATCAGGAGAGCTGTTTGCAGAGCAAATATGTGATCGTAGGTGGAGGGGCAGGCGGCCTTGAGCTGGCCTGCAAACTGGGCCGCAAGCTTGGCCCGCAACAGGTGATGCTGGTCGATAGCCGGCTTTACCACATCTGGAAGCCTTCGCTGCACGAAGTGGCGGCCGGCACCCTGGATATTCACCAGGAAGGCCTGTCCTACCAGATGCTGGCGCACGACAACGGCTTCACCTATGTCTACGGCGCCATGACGGCGCTCGACAGCGCCAACAAGCAAATCACCGTAGCGGCAATTACCAGCGAAGGCGGCGAAACCGTCCTGCCGGAGCGCAGCATTGGCTACGAGTCCCTGGTGATGGCCGTTGGCAGCACCTCCAATTATTTCGGCGTGCCCGGCGCGGCCGAGCACACCATTTCCCTCAATGCCACCGAAGATGCGGAACGTTTCCGCCTGACCCTGCTCAAGCTGCTGACGCGCGCGGCCCTGCAGAAAGGTGCGCAGCAGGGCGCTTCCGGCGTAGATGTCGTGATCATCGGCGGCGGTGCCACCGGCGTTGAGCTGGCTGCCGAATTGCGCGAAGCCAGCGGGGTCTACACGTCGTACGGCTTCGGCCACCTTGACCCGGTGCGCGACGTGCGCATCACCTTGCTGGAAGGTGCGCCGCGCATCCTGGCGCCACTGCCGGAGCGTGTATCGAATGCGGCCCTGAAGCTGCTCAATGAGCGCGGCATCAAGGTCGTGACCGATTGCCGTGTGACCGCCATCGCGGAAGACCATGTTTCGGTCGGCGAGCAAAACTACCCTTCGGATATCGTGGTGTGGGCCGCCGGCATCAAGGCGCCAGCCTTCCTCGCTTCGCTTGGCTTGCCGACTGCCAAGGGCGGCCAGATCGAAGTGACTGGCGAGCTGCAGGTCAAGGGCGTGCCCGGCGTGTATGCGCTTGGCGATTGCGCGCAATGCATGGGCGCCGACGGCAAGCCGGTGCCGCCGCGCGCCCAGGCGGCGCACCAGCAGGCCGATTACCTGCTGGAGACGTTCATGCGCCAGGTGAAGGGCAAGGCGCCGCAAGCCAAGCCATACGAGTACCGCGATTACGGTTCGCTGGTTTCGTTCGGCCAGTCGACCTCGGTCGGCAGCCTGATGGGATCGCTGCGCGGCTTTAGCTGGTTTGTCGAAGGCTTCTTCGCCCGCATGATGTACGTCAGCTTGCACCTGCTGCACCACCAGGCTGTGCTGGGCACTATCCGCACCGGCGTGCTGGCGGTGGCGCGCTTCCTCGTCAAACGGGCCACGCCGCTGGTCAAGCTGCATTGAGGGCGCTGCTGGCTGGCGCTGCCGCAGCGGCGTTGCTGGGCGGGTGCTATAACCGCGCCCCCGAGCTTGCCGAGCTGACGCGCCATCATAGCCGCGTGGCCGGCCATGTCGTCGTGCTTGATTGCCAAAACAATGGCCAGTGGTGGTATGAGTTCGAACTCGATGGCAAGCGCCGCCGGGGCTCGGTGCAAGATCCGGGCGGCTGCGGGCAGCGCAAGCTTGGCGACAGCGTCACGGTGTATTACAACCCATCGGCGCCGGAGGTGCACCGCGCCATTGCGCCGGCCATGGCTTACCAGCTGGAGCACGGCTTCTACGTGCCGATGTGGCTGTGGTTCGGGATTGGTGCGCTGGCGTTGCCGCTCTCGGCCTGGATGGCGTTGAGGCGAGGCAGCAAGCGCTAGGCTTCAGCTGGGTGGCGGCTTGGGCAGGGTCACCGTCAGGACGGCGCCCTGTGTGCCGTTGGCAGCCAGCGACAGCGAGCCGCCAAGGAAAATGGCGCGCTCGCGTATCATGCGCAAGCCGTGGTGCTGGTGCCAGTCGCTATCCGCAATGGAGGCCTGGCCGAGGCCGACGCCGTCATCCTTCACTGCCAGCACAATGGTGTCCTCCATATCGTCGACAATCACGTCGACCTTGCCGGCGCGGGCATGGGTGGCGACGTTGCGCAAGCCTTCTTCCGCGGCGCGCAGCAGCACCACACGGTGCGAACGCGGGCAGGCCGGTTCGTCTTCCGGCAGGCTGCACTGGGCTTTCATCAGATGCTCTGCGCCGAACTGGGCCACCAGCTCGCCCAGCGCCACGCGCAAGCCGAGGAATTCCAGCTTGTCGTTCCACAGCTTGTGCTGCATGCCGCGGTTGGTCTCGATGATGTTGTGCAGAAGGTTCTTCATCTGCGCCGCACGGTCGAGCAGGGCAGGTTCCTGTGGCAGCTTGGAGGTCAGCAAGCCCAGGTGCATCGTCAAGGCCGTCAGCGAGGAGCCGAGGCTGTCATGCATCTGGCGCGACAGCGCACGCCGCTCGTCGTCCCAGCAATTGTTGACGTAACCCAGCAGCTCACGCAGTTCGGCGGCGTCCGTGTCAGCAGACATATTTTTGGTAGTCCATGTTTATTGCCTTGATCATACATGAGGATGGTCGTGGGGTGGCGCACATACAGCCAGCAGTGCGCCTGTCAATCTGGCAGCTCACCAGAGGAGATGAAAATGAAAGACGCCATTGCTTTGTTGAAACAGGACCATGCCAACGTGAAAGCCATGTTCAAGGAATTCGAAGGGTTGGGCGACCGCGCCTTTACCAGCAAAAAGAAGCTGGCCGACAAGATTTGCCTCGAGCTGACCAAGCACGCCACTGCGGAAGAAGAGATCTTTTATCCGGCTGTGCGCGCGGCGTCGAAAGAAGCCGAGGACCTGGTCGATGAGGCAACCGTCGAACACTCCAGCGCCAAGGACCTGATCGCGCAGATCGGCGAAATGGACCCGCATGACGAGCTGTTCGACGCCAAGGTCAAGGTGCTGGGCGAATACATCAACCACCACGTCAAGGAAGAAGAGGGCGAGATGTTCCCGCTGGCGAAGAAGTCCGGCCTCGACCTGCAGACCATGGCACGCGAAATCGACGCGCGCAAGGAAGAAATCGACTTCGTGCCGCCGCGCATGCCACAAGGAACCGGCAGTCAGGCCAGCCGCGTGCGTGCCTGATCAGGAACGCATGGTGGCAGGTGTGCGCGCCAGGCATTCGTCGATGGCGCGCAGCAGTTGCTCGACGTCCACCGGTTTCACCAGGTGCATGTCGAAGCCGGCATCCATCACGCGGCGCTGGTCGTCAGCCAGGCCGTAGCCGGTCAGCGCGATCAGCTTGATGTGGTGGGTTTCCGGGTTCGCACGCATGCGGCGCGCCACTTCATAGCCGTCGATGCCCGGCAGGCCGATGTCGACCAGCGCGATATCGGGCCGGTCCGCGGCAGCCTTGGCCAGGCCCTGGAAGCCATCGGCCGCGTGCTGCACCGGGTAGCCGTAGCAACCCAGCATCATGGCCATCATTTCACGGCCGTCGTCATTATCCTCGACCAGCAGCACGGCTGGCTTGGGCTGTTCGCTTGTGTCCATGGGGATTGCCTTTGCTTCAGTCACATGCTCGATACAGGGCAAGTGCAGGGTGAAGGTGCTGCCTTCGCCCGGGCCATCGCTTTCAGCATACACATTGCCGCCATGCAGTTCCACCAGGCGCCGCACCAGAGCCAGTCCGATGCCGAGGCCGCCTTGTGCGCGGTCCAGCGTGCTGGTGCCTTGCACGAAGACGTCGAACACCTGCGGCAGCAGGTCGGCCGAAATGCCGACGCCGCTATCGTGCACGCTGATCGTCACTTCGCCGTCGTCCACATCGCTGAGCAGTTCGATGCGTCCGCCGGGAGGCGTATATTTCAGTGCGTTGTCCAGCAGGTTGCTGATCACCTGCTCCAGCCGCGTAGCGTCGCCATTGACCCAGCACGGCGCGATCTCGGCCACCACATGGTAGTCCTCCAGGCGGCCGGTGGCGCGGAAGGTTTCCAGCGTAGTCTTGAGCAGGGCCGCCAGATCCAGCGGCAGGCGATTGAGCAGGATCTTGCCCGACATGGCGCGGCTCAGGTCAAGCAAGTCGTCCACGATACGGCCCAGGTGGCGGCTCTGGCGCTGGATGATTTTTTTTGCGTGGCTGACGCTGTCCGCATTCACGCCCGGCAGGCCGATCAGCGAAGCGGCACTGCTGATGGCCGACAGCGGGTTGCGCAACTCGTGGCCCAGCATGGCCAGGAATTCATCCTTGGCGTGGCTGGCCCGTTCGGCGGTCTTGCGTTCTTCGATCTCGCGCAGCAGGCGCTGGTTGCTGGCGATCAGGTCGGTAGTGCGCTGGCTTAGCTGGCGCGCCTGGCGCCGCAATTCTTCGTTCTTGGTGGCGAGCGAGACGAAGACGCTGATCTTTGCGTACAGCACTTGCGGGATCACCGGCGTGAACAGGAAATCGACCGCGCCTTTCTGGTAAGCCTTGAGCCGGTCCAGTTCGTCCGCTACGAAGGCGGTGATGAAGATGATGGGAATGTCCGACGAGCGTGGCCGCTGGTGGATGGCTTCCGCTGTTTCAAAGCCATCCATGCCCGGCATGTTCACGTCGAGCAGGATCACGGCAAAGTCGTGCGTAAGCACTTCGCGCAACGCCTCCTCGCCAGAGCGCGCGGCGACGACTTCATAGCTCTCCTGCGCTGCCCACTGCTCGAGCAGGTTCGTCAGCGCAAAGAGGCTGTTGGCATCGTCATTGACGACGAGGATCTTGGGCTTGTCCACCTGTCTGATCATAGCCGTGCCCCTTTACCGTGTCAAAAGAACACATGCCAATCGAACACGTGTTGTGTACGCACGCGCACAGTCAGGCTGCAGCCCTGCTGCCATAGTGAAAACTCGTCCAATGGAGGAGTGACCATGAATATCGACACCATCGTTGACAAAGAGTATGTGGACAAGAGTTTTCGCGAACTGGCCGAGGCGCCCGTGAGCGCCTTGCGCGGCCTGAGCCCGAAGGATGCCAAAGCCCTGCAAGCCGCGTTCGGCGTCACCACCGTGCGCGAGCTGGCGCAGCTCAATTTCGTGCGCTGGGCTTGCGCCATTTCCGTCCTCGCCGATGAAGAGCAACTGGCGCCAGCCGAAAAGGCCAAGGAAGAACTGCTGGACGATGCGGTCGAAATGACCTTCCCGGCCAGCGATCCCATCTCGGTTGATGCCGGCATCACGCGCATTGAAGTGGCGCCGGAAAAAGTGGACGCCCAACAAGATCACCAGCACGCCGGCAAGGTTGAGGAGTCGACCGAGATCGGGCGTGAAGCGGAAACCACCTCGTGAGCGGCATGGCGGCCTGCCGATCGGGCTCAATCAGGCTGCCGTGACCTGGACTTGCGGTGCATGGGCCGCGTCGGTATGCGCGGCAGCGCAGTAGCGGTTCTTGCCGGTGCGCTTGGCTTCGTACAGCGCTGCATCGGCCACATGCATCAGGTTGTCGACCGTGCTGGCATCATCAGGATAGAGCGCGATGCCGAGGCTGGTCGATAGCTGCAGTGTCAAGCCGTTCACCTGGTAGGGCTGGGCCACCACCTCGATCAGCTTGCTGGCTGGCTCCTGGGCATCGGCCAGGGTACCGACATCGCCCAGCACGATCACGAATTCATCGCCGCCGATGCGCGCGACGGTATCTTCCTTGCGTGCCGAATTGACCAGGCGCTGCGCCACCTGCTTGAGGATTTCGTCGCCATAGGCGTGGCCGTGGGTATCGTTGATCGCCTTGAAGCCGTCGAGGTCGAGGTACATGACTGCGGCGCGGCGCTGCTGGCGCGCGGCGTGCTGCAAGGCCGTGGCAATACGGTCTTCCAGCAGGCGGCGGTTGGGCAGGCCGGTCAGCGGGTCGTGCAGCGCCAGTTCCTGCTGCTGCTTGCTGTAGGAAGCCAGCTCCTTGTACAGCAGCCGCACTTCCAGCATATTGTGGATGCGCTTGTGCACTTCGAGCAGGTCGAACGGCTTGCTGATGAAGTCGCGCGCCCCGGCTTCCAGTGCGGCGATCTTGAAGCTGGGCTGGGCGGTCAGGGCCAGTACCGGCAGGTAGCCTTCCTGCTCGATTTCCTTCAGGCCCTTCATGACCTGGAAACCATTCAGTTCCGGCATTTGCAGGTCGAGCAAGATCAGATCATAGCGATGCTGGCGGTGCAGGGGGCAAACCTGCTCCGGCAGCATGGTGGCCGTCACATTGGTGTAACCGGCATCGCGCAGAATCTCCAACATCAGGTCGATGTTGTCTGCGCAATCGTCAACTACCAAGATCTTGGCATTCAGGATCTCATCAGGGCTTGGCATGGCGGTCTCGGGAACTGGACTCTCAGTGTAACTTGCGACAGTTTGCCGCGGCGCACGTGTCATTAACCAGTCTAGCAAAGATTTCGCCAGTTTCTTGTAGGACATATTCCCGTGCTCGGGTAGTCCTCAGCCACTCTTGCTGGCGAGGCAAACGCGCTCAATAGTGGCTACCAATTCAGAAGGTTCTATAGGTTTTGGCACATGGTCGAGGAAGCCGGATTCGAGTGCGCGCAGCCGGTCTTCGGGCCGCGCAAAAGCGGTCAGGGCGATGGCAGGCAGGGCGCCACCGCGTGCCGGGCCCAAGGCGCGAATGCGTGACAATAATTCAAACCCGTCAACATCGGGCATGCCGATATCGCTGACCAGCATGTCGTAGCGGGCTGCACGGGCGAGGGCAACTGCTTCGGCGGCATTGGCGGCGGATTGGACCTCACAGTTGCAATCACGCAAGATCCGGCCGATCAATTCGCGCGCATCAGCCTCGTCGTCAACCAGCAACACTTTTAGCCCGCCCAGGTCGCGCAAACCCATATCCGGCAAAGGCACGTTCTCGTTGCGCGAAGGGCTGTGCATGCGCGCCGCGCGGATTTCCCCGCTGGCCAGCGGCAGCCGCACGCTGAAACTGGAACCCATGCCTTCGCCCTCGCTGGCGGCCGATACCGTGCCGCCGTGCTGTTCCACCAGGTGCTTGACGATGGACAAGCCGAGGCCGAGGCCGCCATGCCGGCGCGTGGTGGACGCATCCGCCTGGCGGAAGCGCTCGAAGACATAGGGCAGGAATTCGTGGCGGATGCCGAGGCCATTGTCGGTGACTGTGATATCGACATGGCCTTCGTGCGCCCAGATCGAGGCGCGCACCGTGCCGCCGCGCGGCGTGAACTTGAGCGCGTTGGTCAGCAGGTTCCACACCACTTGCTGCAAGCGGTTGGCATCGCCCGCCACGTGGCCGGTGGGAGAAAAGTCGCGCTCAAGGCGAATGCCCTTGGCTTCAGCTGCCGGGCGCACCGCTTCCAGCGCGGCGTCGACCACCACCGAAGGCATCAGCAGCTTCATGTCCAGCAAGACCTTGCCGGACGTGATGCGGCCCATGTCCAGCAAGTCTTCGATGAGCTGCGCCTGGGCGCGGGCGTTGCGTTCAATGGTTTCCAGGCCGCGCACCTGTTCTTCCGCCGTACGGTTGCCGCGCCTGAGCACTTGCGCCCAGCCGAGAATGGCGGTCAGCGGCGTGCGCAATTCGTGCGACAGCGTGGCCAGGAATTCATCCTTCATCTGACTGCTGCGTTCGGCCTCGGCGCGAGCACTGCGTTCACGGTCCAGCAGCACCTTGCGTTCTTCGGCAGCACGCTGGGCGGCATCGACCATGCGCGCATTATCGATTGCAATGCCGGCCTGGGCGGCGACGCTGCTGACGATGCGTTCCGTGCGCTCGTTGAACATATTCGGTTCGGGATGGCCGAAGAACAGCGTCCCCACCACCTCGCCGGCACGTGCCAGCACCGGCACGGCCAGGCCGCTGTGTACTTGCGGGTGCGGCAGGCCCTGGAAGTCTTCCGGCGGTGAGCCGGACAAGGTGTGCATGGCCTGCTTGCCGCCGTCGCCGTCGGCGCCGTGATAGAAAAAGGCGCCAAAGCGCGCGCCGGAAATGCTGGTGGCAGCATCGGTAACGTCCTGCAGCAGCGAATGCAGGTCGCGGTTCTGCACCAGTGCCGTGCCGGTACTGTTCAGCAGTTCCAGGATATTGGTCTCATCGCGCAGCTGTTCCTGCACGCGCTTGACCTGGTCGACGTCGGTGCTGGTGCCGAACCAGCGCAGGATGCGGCCGCTGGCATCGCGCATGGCGTTGGCGCGCGTCAGGAACCAGCGGTACTGGCCGTCGCGGGCGCGGATCGGGAATTCCATTTCGAAAGGGCGGCCGGTTTCCACCGATATGCGCCAGTGCGCCAGCATGGCCGGGATGGCTTCCGGTGCATACACCTGGCGCCAGCCTTCGCCCAGCATGTGCTGGTCGTCCATGCCAGTGTACTCGCGCCAGCGCTCGTTGTACCACATCATGGCGCCATCGCTGCTGGCGATCCACGCCAGCTGAGGCATGCTGTTGGCCAGGGCGCGCAGTTCTTCTTCGCTGTTGCGCAGGGCATCTTCGGTGGACTTGCGCGCCGTGATGTCCTGCATCATGCCAATCACGCCGCGCAGTTGGCCATCGTCGCTGAAGTCGCCGTGGCCGATCACGGACAGCCAGCAGGTGTCGCCATTGCGGTGCTTGATGCGGCATTCGACATTGAAATCGCGCCGCGCCTGCACGGCGTCGCTGAAGGCCTGTTCGACCACGTCGAAATCTTCCGGCGCGATGCGGTCACGCAGCACCGGCCAGGTAATGGGAATCTCAGCCGGCAACTCGAAGATTTCCGCCGCCCGGCGGCCCAGGCGCACCTGGTTGGTGGCAGCGTCCCATTCCCAGTCGCCAAGGCGACCGGCGGCCAGCGCCACTTGCAGCCGGTTGGTGCTTTCGCGCAGGCCGCGCTCATGCAGCTTGCGCTGGTGGATGTCGAGCAGCAGGCAGGTCATGCCCAAGGGAGAAGGCCAGGCCCGCACCTCCATCCAGCGCTGCTTGGGCTGGTAGAACAGCTCGCAAGTGGCCGCCAAGCCCTGTTCGAGGGTGCGGCGCAGCGGCGCCTCCAGCGCGCCGTCGGCCAGGGCCGGAAAAGCTTTCCACAAGAGCTGGCCGCGCGGGTCGTGCAAGACCTGGACCTGCGGCAGCAGCATTTCGGCCGCCTTGGGGTTCAGGTATTGGACGGTCCAGTCCCTGGCGATGACGGCAAAGCCGTCACCCATGCTATCCAGTACGTTGTGCGTGCGGGGATCGGGACTCATAACGTTCGATTGTAGCCTTGACAAGCAACTTGTCGCCGCACTATTGCCTAATGCAAACCTTGCAACACCTGCTGCAGTTGCTCGATGTCATAAGGCTTTTGCATGGAAACTGCGGGGAAGTCGAGGTGGCTGGTCAAAGACTGGCTATAACCTGACGCAAAGACGATGCGCAGGCGTGGCTGGCGCTTGAGGGCGGTGCGGCCCAGTTCGACGCCGCTCATGCCGGGCAGGCTGACGTCGCTGAACAGCACATCGTATTCCGCTTTGGCCAGCAGTTCGAGCGCCGCTTCGCCATTGGCTGCGGCGCTGACTTCATGGCCGAAGGCGCGCAGCATTTCGCACACCAGGTATTGGGCATCCTGGTTGTCCTCGACGACGAGGATGCGCAAGTGGCCATCGTTGGCGGCTGCGGCAGTCAGGGCAGCGGCGCTGGCCGGGGCGAGCGTGCACAGGATGCCGCCGACTGCGTCATCGGATTCGCGCACGGGGGTGTAATGCAGGTCGAAACTGGTTTCCGCCACCTGGCCGTCACGCCACAGCTTGAGCGGCTGGCGCGGGAACACCAGGCTTTGCCCGGCCCAGGCTTGTTCGATGGCTTGCGGGTTCCAGCTCCAGGCGGAAGGTGGCATGGCAGGCACGGTGCCGCCGGGCGGAACCGCGCTGGCGGTGCCGACGTTGCTGGCGTAGGCCTGGTTATACAGCATGATCTGCCGGCGGCTCCACATCAGCAGCATCGGCAGCGGTGTGTTGAGCATGATGTCCAGCACCAGGCGCAAGGCCTGGGGCCAGCTGTCCTGCGGCCCGAGGTCGGCACGCGACCAGTCCTGGGTTGCCATGCTTTCACCTGCGATTTGCGCCATGTTTGTATCAGTGCCCGGATGTCAATATGGGCAATGCTACACCAAGGGCGGCAAAAAAAAAGGCCCGCTATCGGCGGGCCTGAATTCTATTTTCTTGGAGGAGAATAGAGGAGACAGGTGAATGATGCTGCATCGCGACATAAAGGTCCAATTTCGATTCATGATGAGAGAAATACGTTTCATGAATGAAGTAATGATGTCCAGAAGGCAATAAAAGAAATTGTGTCGCAATACTGGACAAGCGGGAAACACCCACATATAATTCTGCCTCCTTGCACAGGATACTGCGCAGGAAAGAGCCGGAAACGCCGGTTTCGCCTAGGAAAGTTGAGTAGAACGTAAGCTTTCCAAAACGAAATTCATGCGATATAATCCTGCTTCTTAAAGCGGCTGTAGCTCAGCTGGATAGAGTACTTGGCTACGAACCAAGGGGTCGTGGGTTCGATTCCTGCCAGCCGCGCCAGAATTTGCAGTAAATGTTTGGGCCCTTCGCTGTCGAGCGAAGGGAGTAGCAGGAAGTTGGTAGTATGCGTAACTGACTGTTATAATTTAGTTTTTGCGGCTGTAGCTCAGCTGGATAGAGTACTTGGCTACGAACCAAGGGGTCGTGGGTTCGATTCCTGCCAGCCGCGCCAGTTTTTGTAAGTGTTGTACCCGCCGCTGTCGAGCGGCGAGGAAAAAGCAGTTTTTGCGGCTGTAGCTCAGCTGGATAGAGTACTTGGCTACGAACCAAGGGGTCGTGGGTTCGATTCCTGCCAGCCGCGCCAAATTGAAAGGGTCCATGCCGGAAGGTGTGGACCCTTTTTCCTTTTTGTCATTTCCGGCCTATACTTCAGGCATGAAAAAGCTCATTCTTGCCGCGCTCCTGATGGCCGTATCGGCCAGCGCCTTTGCCACCGCAACTGTCACTTTTGCCGACCTAGGCAAGATGACCGACGTACCGCACGACTTCCACAAGCGGGAAGACATGCAGTTCCTGTTCCGCGAACATCTCAGCCATTTGTCGGAAAAGCTGCCGGCAGGGCAGGTGCTGAAAGTCGATTTCCTCGATATCGACCTGGCCGGCGATGAGTTTCCCCGTGTCGCGGTGCGTGACATCCGCGTGCTGAAAGGCCAGGCCGACTGGCCACGCATGCATTTGCGTTACAGCATCGAGCAGGACGGCAAGGTGGTCGGCAGCGGCGAAAGCAAGCTCTCCGATCCGGGCTACCTGATGGGCGTGAACCGCTATCAGAACGATTTGTACGGCCACGAAAAGCAAATGCTGGACGAGTGGTTCAGCAAAGAAGTCCTCAAGCAGCACTGAGGTTCCTCAAATCCGCTTCGCCCTTGCGCGCGCAGAATCGTACTTGTGCCTGCTTGACGGAGAATCGGCCATCTCCAAAGATGAAAGTTTGGACTTACGGGGAGCGTGATTACGAGCGCTTGAACCAGCAGGTGGCGTCCGCACATGCCGAGTATGTCAGCAACGCGGAACTTCACAAGGCCATTAATAAAAGTCTCCTCAAAGCTATTGCGCTGCAAACAGCAATCAGTGCGGCCATGTTGATGATTGTGGTGCAATTCCTGCGTTAATATGCAGGAATGACACTCATCACTTGCATCGAAGACCTGCGCCGCCTGGCCAAGCGCCGCGTGCCGCGCATGTTCTATGACTATGCCGATTCCGGCTCCTGGACCGAATCCACCTACCGCGCCAATGAAGAGGACTTCCAGAAGCTGAAGTTCCGCCAGCGCGTGGCCGTGGACCTGAACAACCGCAGCCTGCGCAGCACCATGGCAGGACAGGAAGTGGCGATGCCAGTGGCACTGGCGCCGACCGGGCTGACGGGCATGCAGCATGCCGATGGCGAAATCCTGGCGGCCCGCGCCGCGGAGAAATTCGGCATCCCGTTCACGCTGTCGACCATGAGCATTTGCTCGATCGAGGACGTGGCAGCGCATACCAGCAAGCCATTCTGGTTCCAGCTCTATGTCATGAAAGACCGCGATTTCATCAATCGCCTGATCGACCGCGCCAAGGCGGCGAAATGCTCGGCGCTGGTGCTGACGCTGGACTTGCAGGTGCTGGGCCAGCGCCACAAGGATTTGCGCAACGGCCTGTCGGCGCCGCCGCGCCTGACCATCGCCAATATGCTGAACATGGCGACCAGGCCGCGCTGGTGCGCCGGCATGCTGGGGACTTCACGCCGCCAGTTCGGCAATATCGTCGGGCATGCGCAATCGGTGTCGGACATGTCTTCGCTGTCTTCGTGGACCAGCCAGCAGTTCGACCCCAGCCTGTCATGGAATGACGTCGAGTGGATCAAGAACCGCTGGGGCGCCAAGCTGATCATCAAGGGCATCATGGATGCCGAGGATGCGCGCCTGGCCGCCAACAGCGGCGCCGATGCGCTGATCGTTTCCAACCACGGCGGGCGCCAGCTCGATGGCGCGCCATCGTCGATCGCGGCGCTGCCCGGTATTGTGGAAGCGGTCGGCAAGCAGATTGAAGTCCATATGGACGGCGGCGTGCGCTCTGGCCAGGACGTGCTGCGCGCCGTGGCGCTGGGTGCGCGCGGCGTCTACATCGGCCGCCCCTTCCTGTATGGCTTGGGAGCGATGGGCGAGGCAGGCGTCACGCGCTGCCTCGAAATCATCCGCAACGAACTGGATATCTCGATGGCCTTCTGCGGCAAGCGGGACATCCAGCACGTCAGCAGGGAGATCCTCCTGCCCTGAAAACCAGGCCGGCCAGGAGTTTGCACAGTTCGTCAAACCAGTTGGGTTCCATCTTGTTCATTTGCGTTTCCTTTCTGCTAAAGGTCGAAGTAAGCGCATTTTGAACTGTTTCACTGTTGGGATAAATGCTTATAATTGAATTGAGTATCCCAAAAATGGAGCAATGAATGGACAGGCTGCACCATATGCGCCTCTTCGTGGAAGTGGCCAAGCGCAAGAGTTTTCGCGCTGCCGCCGAGGCGCTGGACATGTCGAATTCCACGCTGTCGCGCAATATCGCCGAACTGGAAAAGTCCATCGGCCTGCGCCTGCTGCACCGCTCGACGCGAAAGGTGGAATTGACCGAGGCCGGCGAAGCCTATTTCAAGCGCTGCCAGGGCATCGTGGAAGAAGCCATGAGTGCCCACGAAGCGCTGCTGGACTGGTCGGAAAAGCCGGCTGGCATCCTGCGCGTGACCATGACTTCCAGCTTCGGCGTCGGCTACCTGGCGCCGGTGCTCACGGAATTTGCCGACATGTACCCGGACATCAAGATGGAATTCGATATTTCTTCGCGCACCGTGGACCTGCAGTCGGAGCCATTCGATGTGGCGATCCGCATGGGCCAGCCGCCGACGGCCCCGTCGACTCTGGTGGTGCGGCGCATTGCGATGATGCCGCGCTACCTGTACGCGTCGCCAGTCTACCTGGCCAGGATGCCGCCGCTGGAACATGCCTGCGACCTGGTGCGGCACACCATGTGCGGCCGCTCGTTTTCGAGCCGCTTGCCCGATATCTGGCGCAAGCTGTTTCGCGGCGAAGAGGTGGTGGAAGTGATGGCCCATGCGCGCTACGCCACCAATAGCGCGGCGCTCAGCATGTCGTTCGCGGCCAATGGCCTGTGCATTTCGGCGCTGGACCCGCTGCTGGCCAAGCAGGAAGTGCAGGCCGGCCGCCTGCAGCGGGTGCTGCCGGACTGGCATATGGAGCCGATCATGGTGCATGCGCTGACCGAAACGCGCCACCTGCCGGCGCGCACGCGGCTGTTCATCGATTTCCTGCGCCAGCGCCTGGGCGCGGGCCAGGGCTCGATGCTTTAGCCGCCGCCAATGCCTTCGATGACGCGGCCGGTGCCGCCGCAGTTCGGGCACTCCTTGCCGTCCGGCGTCTTGCCGCAGCCGCTGCACACCGGGCAAATGCCTTCACCGCTGCCTGGCGTTCCAGGCGCCGCCTCGTCGCCGGGATTGAGCGGCTGCCGGGTGGCTGATGCGTTCATATTGCGACCCTCCTCAGCGAAGCTTGCCACGCGCAACGCTTTTCAACCGTTAGTTGGATAACGGAGAACAATCCGCATTACAATGCCTTCATCACCCGATTGGGAGAATGCGCCATGGCCACGCTGATCCGACACCGAAAGACCCGCATCATCACGCTTGATGCAGGGGATGACTTGCACGAGCATTGCAAACCCAGGGACATTGCCCTGGTTCCCGACCCGGCGGGATGGTGGACTTATTTCATCGGCGAAGACGGTTCCGTCGAACGCTACGATATTCCCTTCGCTACTTATAATGAAGCGCTGTGGTCGGCCAAGGCTGCCGCAGAATTCGACGCGCAATAAGAACCTGGAACCCTATGTCAGACATCTCCATCCTGGTAATTGAAGACGACGAACACATTGGCCAAATCCTGACCTTCATCCTGCAGCGGCAAGGCTATCAGACCACCCTTGCTGCCGATGGCCTGGCGGCACGCAAGGCCATTGTCTCCACCAACACGCCGCCATCGCTGGTGCTGCTGGACGTAATGCTTCCCTATATCGACGGTTTCGAACTGGTGCACATCATCCGCGAGCGCGAAGCCTGGAAAGACGTGCCGATCGTGATGCTGACTGCCAAACACACCGAAAAGGACATCGTGCGTGCGCTGGACGAGGGCGCCAACGATTATGTCGTCAAGCCGTTCCAGCCGAACGAACTGCTGGCGCGCGTGCGCCGCCACCTGAAGGAGCAGGCATGAAGGCCGCTACCCTCGCCGCATTGTCTTGCTGTGCCTTGCCGGTCGCCGCCCAGACCACCGTTGGCATCAACCACGGCATCGACCACCTGAGCGGGCCGGCCGCCAACTGGCACGAAACGTCGTTGAGCGTGCGCCACCAGGCCGCGCCGCGCCTGGGCTTTGGCGCCGCCGTCACGCGCATCGAAAGGTTCGGCATCAATGAGACCCAGTTCGGCGCCGGGGCCGACATGCCATTGACGGAACGATTGACCGCCTCCGTCGACGGCAACTTCAGCAGCGACCACCAGATCCTGGCGCGCCATGCGCTGGGCGCGACCTTGCAGTATGAGTTCGCCAAGGGCTGGCTGGTGCATGGAGGAGGGCGCAGCAGCAGCTACAACGACGTTCACGTCAACCAAAGCTTGCTGATGCTGGAGCACTACGTCGGCAACTACGGCTTTTCAGGCGCCTGGCGTGCAGCGCGCGCCTTCGGCACGACAGCGCACAGTGGCGAGCTGCGTGGCAGTTATTACTACGGCGACCGCAGCGCCGTCGGATTGTCTTTAGCAGTCGGCAAGGAAGCAGCGAATATCGCCGGTACCACGCGCCTGACCAGCGTGCAGTCGGCTGCCCTGGTAGGGCGGCACTGGTTCGACCAGCGTTGGGCCGTTACTTATGCGCTGGCGACCACGCGCCAGGGCGACTTCTACGTGCGCAACGGGGTCAATCTTGGACTACAAGCTGCCTTCTGACTTATACCTGCAAATCGCATTCTGGACCGGCGCCGGTGCGCTGGCACTGACCGCGCTGGTCGGGCTGCAGATCGTCTGGCTGCGGCTGTCGATGCGCCGCATGCAGCGCCGCGAGCAGGAACTCACCCTGAGGTGGCGTCCTATATTGAACGCCGCCATTGCCGGTGAGCCGGTCGGCAACCTGCCTGATTTGCCCCGGCGTGACAGCATCCTGTTCATCAAGCTCTGGCTGCATTTGCAGCAAGCCGTGCGCGGCGAAGCGAGCGAAGGCCTGAACGGGATTGCGCGCCGCCTTGGCTGCGACGAGCAGGTGAGGGGATTGCTGGCCGGCGGCAACCGCGCCGAAAGGCTGCTGGCGATCCTGGCGCTTGGCCACATGCGCGACAAGGACTCCTGGGCGGCACTGGCCCGCACTGCGCACAGTGCCGACAGCGCTTCGTCGGTGCATGCGCTGTGGGCCCTGGTGCAAACCGACGCCGCGCGAGCGGCGCATGAAATGGCGCCCTTGCTGCTGCGGCGCGACGACTGGCCGCTGTCGCAGTTGGCCAATATCCTGCAGAATGCGCGCGCCGAATGGGAGCCAGTGCTGGCGGAAGCGCTGGCACGCGTGACGCCGGCCGAGTTGCCGCAAGCCTTGCGCCTGGTGGCGGCCTTGCGCATGAACCTGCCGCTGGCCCAACTGCGCGGCTACCTCGCCAGCAATGAACAGGAAGTGGTGCTGGCCGCGTTGCGGATGTCGCATGTGCCGGGCGTGGTGGACGAAGTACGGCGGCACCTGGCGAGCGAAGACTGGCGCGTGCGCCTGCAGGCCGTGCGCGCACTGGGCGAAATTGGCGACCGCAGCGATGTGGCCCGCTTGCGTGCCTTGCTGTCGGACCCGCAATGGTGGGTGCGCTATCGCGCGGCGCAAGCCTTGCTGGCATTGCCCTTCCTGACGCCGGAAGAACTCGCCGAGCTGCGCAACGCCGGCGACCGCTATGCAGCCGACATGATTGCGCAGGTGACCGCTGAACAGGAGGCTGCATGACGCCCAACCCATTGCTCATCCAGATCATCTCCATCAGCGTGCTGGTGTACTTCGTGCTGCTGAATGGCGGCTACCTGATGCTGAACTTCCTGGCCATGCATGCGCTGCGCCGCCGTTCCCAGGAGGCGATCCTGGACGACTTGCCGCAAGTGTATTCGGCGCTGGAGCCGCCGATCAGCGTGATCGTGCCGGCCTATAACGAAGAAGCGACCATCGTTACCTCGATCCGCTCCATGCTGCAGCTTTCGTACTCGGAGATGGAAGTCATCGTCATCAATGACGGCTCCACCGACCGCACGCTGCAGGTGATGATCGACGAGTTTGCGCTGGTGCCGTTCCCGGAGGCTTACCGCATCCAGCTCGAGACCAAGCCGGTGCACGCCATTTACCGCTCGACGCGCTTCCCCAACCTGCGCGTGGTGGACAAGGTCAATGGCGGCAAGGCCGATTCGACCAATGCCGGTATCAATGCCGCGCGCTATCCGCTGTTCTGCTGCGTCGACGCCGATTCGATCCTCCAGCGCGACAGCCTGCAACGCCTGGTGCGGCCATTCCTGGGCGATCCGCTGATGGTGGCGACCGGCGGCACCGTGCGCATTGCCAATGGCTGCGAGGTGCGCGGCGGTTTCCTGACCCGGGTCGGCATGCCGACCAATCCCTGGGCCTTGTTCCAGGTGGTCGAATACCTGCGTGCCTTCATGTTCGGCCGCATGGGCTGGTCGGTGATCAACGGCATGCTGATCATCTCCGGCGCCTTCGGCCTGTTCCGCAAGGACACCGTGGTAGCTGTCGGCGGTTACAACCCGAAGGCGATCGGCGAAGACATGGAACTGGTAGTGCGCATGCACCGCAAGCTGCGCGCGCGCGGCGTTCCGTACAAGATTGAATTCGTGCCGGATCCGGTATGCTGGACGGAAGCACCGGAAGACCGCAAGCAGCTGCGCAACCAGCGCATCCGCTGGTCGCGCGGCCTGTCGGAAAGCATTACCACCAACTGGGGCCTGATGTTCAGCCGCCACGGCGGCGTTGCTGGCTGGATGGCTTTCCCGTTCTTCGTGTTGTTCGAATGGCTGGGGCCTTTCGTCGAACTGTTTGGCTACATCTTCATGGCGGTCGCCTGGTGGCAGGGCTGGGTCTCGTGGGAATCGTTCTTCATTTTCCTGTTCCTGGCGATCGGCCTGGGCATCCTGCTGTCGGCCTTCGGCCTGCTGCTGGAGGAGATTTCCTTCCACCTGTATCCGCGGCCGAGCCATCTGCTGATCCTGGCCGCAGTGGTCGTGCTCGAGAACTTCGGCTACCGGCAAATCAACAGCTGGTGGCGCTTGATCGGCTTGTACAAATGGGCGCGCCGCGAAGAGGCCAAGTGGGGCGTGATGACCCGCAAGGCCGACTGGCAACGCGACATGAGCTAGCGTGCGTTTTAAATCAAGGGATGAACTGAAGAATGCTGGTAGAAATCGCAATTGGTGATGCCTACGGTGCCGGTTTTGAGTTTTGTGGCCGTGAGAAAATTGCGGTGCACAACACGCTGGCCGCATACGTCTCGCATGAACTCGGCCTCGAAGCTGGCCGCTATACCGACGACACGCAGATGAGCATTGCCAACGCCGAGGTGCTACTCGCCTCGCCCGACGCGCGCAGCGATCTCTTCGCCGATGCCTATGTCCGCTGCTATCGGCGCGACAGGAGACTTGGCTACGCAAAGGGTTTGCAGGCGCTCATGGATGAATGCGAGACCGGGGTGGCGCTGATGCAGCGTATCCATCCCAACAGCAAGCGGAATGGCGCCGCAATGCGGGCCGTGCCGCTTGGCTTAATTGCGGAAAAACAGCATGTGATGGCGCTCGCCAGCGAGCAGGCAATGGTGACGCACGCCACCAGCGAAGGCGTGTTGTCGTCGCAGGCGGTGGCAATGATGGCGCATATGCTTTTGTATGAGAGTGCTCGCCTGGAAGATTTGCCTGGTTTGGTAGCCCGGGCGACGGGACTGGCAGTGGACCGTGATTGGCGGGCGGAGGTGGAATGCGATGCCATTCAAACGGTGCATGCGGTGAGCACTGCGTTGCTCAGAAACCGCAGCATGTCTGCCCTGTTGCGGGATTGCGTGAACTTTGGTGGCGATGTCGACAGCGTGGCGGCCATTGCCATGGGCTTGGCCTCACTGTCCCACGAATACGTCGCCGATATTCCTCCAGTTCTGGTGGATGGTTTGGAAGACGGCCAGTATGGACGGAGTTATTTGCTTCGCCTGGATGAAGCCTTGGTTGAGCGTTTTCCCGTGCTGGCCAGTGTCACCCGGCCTTGGCTCACATCATTGTCAACACAACGTACACCTGCTGCGACGGAATGAGTAATGTGTCCCGGGGCGTGCTGTCTGTAGAGCCAATCGCAAGTTTGCAGCCAAGTGCAGACCGATAGTGTTGACGCTGTTGCCGCAGGCACCAATGAATTCGCCCAATTACATTAACAGCGTGGAGTTTAATTAATTTGAAATCGCGTTACGACTTTGCTCATGGTAGTTCGCAAACAAGGCTGCGTGTCACTTATGACGATGACAGCTATATTCCGAAGACGGCATCGTTATCTGACGGGCAGCCATACACCGGGCATGCTTACGGCAGTCGTGAAATTGCAGACTGGCAGGGATCATTCATCAATGGGGTACCTGATGGGGAGTTTCGCATAACTCTTGGCGACCGAAGCAGCGGAACTGTTTACTTCGAAATGGGAGTTCCAAAGATTGATGAGGGAAAAGCACAATGAGCTTTCTTAACAAGCTATTTGGTGGAAAAAAGCGAGGCCAGGGTACGAGCGTCAAGGATAGTGAACCGGTGCGCTCGGTGGAGGAGGCATTGTGGCAGCAGGTTTACGACGCGCGCTCCCGATTGTTCGAACTGCACTTCGGTGCATTGCCAAACGACATTCTGAAGATGATGGATCTTTCTGGTGTATGGCCAGGCGGCGGCCTCTACGTCATCCGGGGAAAAATTGAGGGTGAGGCAGGCTTCATCTACACAACCTTTGGGCTATCCAATCCCGACATGCCCGCCACGGTGGAGTTGGTCGATACGCAGCCCACTTCCAGCGACAGTAACGGCTCGCGAGCCGTTGGGATTGCCGGGACGTTGCGCCAGAAAGCGAAAGTAAGACCACGCACTGCGCGACCAGGGTACGGCTATGAGTTGATCATCCTCGCCAGGGAGAATGCTGAATGGCCACTTTGGCTTTTGCAATGGGCTACGAAAGCGGAAGTGGTTAAAGACGCTGACCTTCTCGCCATCGTGGAGAAGCATCAGGGTTTCACGGTTGAGCAGATTGGGATCGGCGAGGGTAGATTTGTAAATCTGCTTATCAGCAAGGCGCTTGCACCGCTTCCTGATCACTTTGACCTGCCAAACGGGAGGATGGAGCTGCTTGTCGGGACGGTGATCACAGATGATGAAATGCGTTGGTCGATGACGAATGGGCGCAATAATTTACTGGGCGAGCTGAGGAAATCTGGAGTGGGACAGGTTAGCGTCCTGGAACGGTCGAGTGTTGTTCGTATTGAGGAACCCGACTTTGCGAAGGTGGCGAGCCTCGACCAGGCAAAGGCACTCGAGGCAAAGGGGCAATTGGCAAAGCTCTTGATGTTCCCCGCGGAGTTTGGGGGAGAAGATGTGGCGATGAATGTCCTTTACGTTCCACCAAGGACTGTCCGGCAACGAACAGCGCATATACAAACCCTCCGGGCATGGATTCAAGAAGGGGCAGTAAACAGTCTGGACGTCCGACCTGAATATAGGGATACGAGTTTTGTACCCTCGCGTATACATATGAATGCATCGCATTCGGAAAGCGGTGAACAACGTACGCTCACGCTAGACGTTTGGTGAACAGCTTTCATGAAGATGAAGATATTCAGAGTGACTCACCTCGACAACAATTCCAAGATCTAAGAGTCCGACCAAGTGGACTTTCCGGACAATCGACTAGGCTACCTGAAAGCCTCTTGGCCGGCACCACCCGGCCA